>OAVT01000007.1_pt1 | contig 254763 bp, 240 predicted proteins | sample 1476461 | NCBI WGS metagenome assembly OAVT01 (sample SAMEA2580109, study PRJEB22360) | human gut metagenome | biome: human gut; feature: human-associated habitat; material: faeces | place: Denmark | collected 2008/2010
ATATGCAACAAAAGGGATTGCTTGTTTTAATAATTTTGAGTTGTGCAACAGGCACGATTCGCGCCCCCCTACAACTAGTGGCATTCAAAAAATGAAATACATCAATGAGGGTAATGTATATCGGCTTATATCCCGTTCTCAATTGCCAAATGCAGAAAAATTTGAGTCATGGCTATTCGATGAAGTTGTCCCTTCTATCAGGGAAAAAGGTTATTACGGTATAACTGATAGAGGCACTCTTCCTGAATTTATCAAAAGGTACAAAGACAATATCCACATGATTCCATCTAACTATTTCTTTGTTATTTCAGAATTATATGTGAGGCTTTATGCAGAACTTGAAAAAGTCGGCTATGCTATACCAGATAAAGGGGCACATGGTAAAACTATGATGCCTGACGGTTCTGTTGGTAAATTGTTCGCTCGCTTCATGAGAGAGAATAACTCCGAACTGTGGAACCAGCACAAAACATACAAACACCATTTCCCTGACGGAAGGGTTGTTGATGCGCTTATGTATCCTATAGATGCACTTCCGATGTTTATAAGATATGTCAATGAGCGTTGGCTTTATGAAAACGCAGAAAAGTATTTCAAAGAAAGAGATCCACTTGCCTTAGATTACCTTCCTAAACTTTTGGAATCTAAAAAGAAATCGGCTTAATAAATGAAACGGCACATTATACCATCCAATAACGTGCCGTATGTTTTATTTTCACGATCTTTGCCATCGTAGAAGTCCAACCTTGTTATATAAAGTTTGCCCCGATTCATCACGAGCCGGGATTATTTTTTTTAATACAATTTTCCAATTGGATTATACAATCAACTGATAAAGAATAGAATTTTGCGTATCTTTGTTCTGTGATTTTGGAGTAGAAGCCAAATCTCATAACAAAAGTTTATCCCCGGTTCTTCCGGGGATTTTTTATTTCACTTTTTACAACCAAAGCATACATTCCCTTACCTAACTATTGCCCAATTGTATCCAACCAAATTTCAATAATTATGCAGCTTATCTATTATTTTTCAATAAAACCTATAGGGAGATTTTGGGACATGCCTGTCTTATAATAAAGAATCCGAATATATGTATATGTTCTTTTTAATTATTTTTTAGGGCATTATTTTATATCGGATTTTGCAAAATGCTCTAATATTGTGTGTCAATTTAGCAAGGAGCATACACTGAACCTCAGTCTTTATGTGAGATTGAGGTTTTGTTAAGACAAAAGAGAATTATTAAATATTTAAATAAATATATGTTAAACCAAATCGTTTGTTTATGAAAAAAGTCTTTTATATTGTGATTGTATTTATTATGGTTTTAATTGGTCTCTTTACTCTTATGTTTGTTTCATTTGATTAAAGCACAAAGTATCTGTCGAGTAATTTATGAATGAAGGCAGCCGAATAAGCTGCCTTTCTCCTATCTTTTCATCATCATTATATAATCTCTCACCCTTATGCTTTACTTGAATTTTCCCGTTTTGTTTTTTGTAAAGTCATATAAAATACCATCTTTGCATTGCGTTACATTTTGAAGTAACCGAGGCGTTGTCTCGTATTGAGCTACAGACGATTTTTATTGCCTGCAGCTTCTTCATAATACAGTTCCGACCCCCGTGTGGAGTATTAATGTACCCACTGTTTCGATTACGGAATGTAACGCAACGGGAAAGCGGAACCGTTTTCTTTTTTCGCAGACTAACGCAATTGCATATGTCAAAATTAGCCCCAACTGCTCATCAACTATCTAAAAAGTTTATAGGCTATGGACACTATGAACTTACAATTTCTTCCTCTGAGGGCACAAAAACGATTGTCACAAGAAATATGGACTTGATAGAACGGCTAAACTCAGAGATAGACAAAGAAAAAGAGGAAGCGACTGCCGAAGCAATCGCTCTAGTTCTTGAATCCTCACTTTAGATTATCTAAAATCTTTCTTATGGCTTCATCAGCATGTTTTCTCATAATTCTGACATAATTAAAGATCGGTCTATTGGATTTCATGCTTTGGCCTATACAATACTCCAACGTTTCCAATGGTATGCCCAGTTCAAAACCATGTTGGACAAAGGATTTCCGGGCTGAATAATATACGACATGCGATTCTACCTCCAGCCTCTCCCCTAACCTTATAATTTCTTTTGTTACATAGTTACGAAAATTAGGATAAGAGTATTTATAACCAAAATCAAGCTTTCCATTACGCCCCATCCATCTTTTGATAATCGGTTTTGCTTCCTCAGGAATAGTGAAGCTGATCTTCATATCACCTTTCTTTGTGTTTTTGGATTTTTCACGTACATATTCCATAATTTTCGCATCTTTGAAATTGTATTGCATCAAGTCCATCAGATTGATACCTCCTAGATAATACGAAAGCATGAACACATCCCTGGCAACACGCTGAGACTTCTTTTTTATCTCCGCATCCCTTATCTTCTTTACGTCAGCTACCGAGATATCACGCTCTTTGGGCATTCCTGCTGGTCTTTCATAATATTCAAAAGGATGCGTGTCATATGATACCTTCTTATCCCTTATTGCTTGATTGATTATTGCCTTCAAATGTGCCATGTGCATACCACAAGTAACAGGAGCCAGCCTTCGGACATTCTTTAGATAAATATCAAAGTCCTTTATGGTCCGGGGAGTAATTCCATCAAGCATTATATCATATTTGACAAACTCAATGAAGTAATCACTCGCCCTTTGATATAAGGAGGCAGTGGTCCTTCTCCCCTCTTTAATCAAATTCTGCATATAGTCAGCCGAAGCGACACTATAAGAGATGGCTCCCTGCTTTACCGAGGACAAGTATTCGACAAGTTGGGTACAAGTATAGGATGATGTATTTATCTTATCCAGGGCATCCTGATATGAATTAAGTATTCCACGTAATTTAGCATTGACATGTGCGGCATCAGGAACACCTACCACCTGCCCTCCTTTAAAATTAGCAGTATTATCTATTTCAAATCGGGTAACGATGTATCTTGTTTCCTGTTTATGACCAATTGCGATACGAATTCTGTGTTTGCCGTTTTTCAGCACCTTGGCCGGAACAACGGCGGCTTTAAGAGTTGTCATAATTGTTCTGGATTCGTTTTAGACAAGTTCTTTTTGCCAAAAGTGGCACAAACTGTCTTTTTTTATCCAAAAACGAAAGCTGGAGAAGCTTAAGAAAACACAAACCCCTCTGAAACAGAGAGGTTTATAATAGTGGAGCATGCGAGACTCGAACTCGCCACCTTTAGACTGCCAGTCTAACGCTCTAGCCAGATGAGCTAATACCCCGAGAAATAATAACGATGCAAAGATACATAGAAAATCAATAATACAAAGCTTTTGGGAAAGTTTTTTTCTCATGTGAACAAAAAATTTATTTGCCACTTTTGCGCCAAAGAGTTACTTTTGCGTGAAATTGTTTCAACATAGTTTCAACATACATACACGATTATGGCAACATTCAAATATGAAATATTTAAAGATAGGAAAAGAATAGATGGCACTTACAACGTTAAGATAAGAGTCACACACAATAGGAAGCTTAAAAGGATTCCCACTTCCATATATGTTACGAAAGAAGATATAACCAAGGGGTTTAAAATCAAAAATCAGTCCATCTTAGATGAATTAAATAACATCATATCCATATATCGGAGCAAGTGCAACCTGTTGTCATTGCTCATAAACGATATGGATATAACAGAACTTGTGGAGCATATAACCAAAACTGATGAATCATCTCTAAAAATAGACTTCATTTCCTACGCCCGCAAATGGATAGATGAGAACAGAGAGAAGCATGGAATCAATGTGTATTCCTGCATGGTAAACTCTTTAACAAAATTCCTGGGACGGGAGAAATTGGATTTTAAGGAGATAAATTACAAATTCTTGAAATCGTATGAAGAACATCTCGGTCAAAGACGTGCACTCTCTTTATATATGGGAGCAATCAGGCATTTGCATAACGAAGCTAAAAAAGAATATAATGATGAAGAAGCAGGGGACATAAAGATACCATGGTCTCCATTTACCAAGTATTCTATACCTAATATAATATGTACCCGCGAAAGAGCTTTGGACGCAGATACTATCAGAGCCATATACAACCTGCCATATATACTCACTAAAGATAAAAAGGAGAAGGATTGCAGATTTAATTTTGCAAAGGATATGTTTATATTATCCTTTTGCTTGATGGGTATGAACTCGGCAGATTTGTTTCTTTGTGACACTATAAGCGAAAGCAAGGGAACGCTTACAATCACATACAACAGGGCAAAAACTGCAACAAGAAGGACTGATAAAGCAAAAATAAGCGTTAACATTCATCCCTTCATATTGCCCATATACGAAAAGTATAAGGACGTATCCGAAGAAAGAGTTTTTAGGTTATATAAAAAGTATTCCACTTATGGCAGACTCAATGTTGCCATAAATGTAGGTTTGAAACAGATAGGGAAAGTTCTTGGCATTGAAGATTTGGAATTTTACGCAGCCCGGCATTCTTTCGCTTCCATCGCACGAAACGATTTAAAAGTGGACAAAGGTACAGTAGGAGAAGCACTAAATCATGTAGATAAAGAGAACAGAATGACAGATCTATACATAAAAAAAGATTTTTCCGTAATTAATGATGTTAACAGTAGGGTTATTGATTATGTTTTTAACCCCGATATGATGAAAGGGTAAATGTAAGGCAGCTTATTGGACCGCCTTTTCAAGGTTCTCTCTGATTTGTTGGAGCATTCGGAAAGCCCCGGCCATCTTATAGTTGCCCAGACATTGCTTAGCCTGCATGATACAACTTTCAACAGTAAGTTTCAAATCCGGAGTGAAAGCCGCTTTGTTAATCTGCATTTCTTTGGGAAGTTCATCAGCATGGTTATTGAACCATACGATCATTTCATTCAATTCCTCTTCGGAATAAGATTCTTTTTTTTCAGCCATAATACATAAGTTAATGTTAGTTCCGGCAAAGATAACAAAAATAGCCCCGACTCATCACGAGCCGGGGCAGTCCAATTTATAAATTTAAAGTCTTATGATGAAGCTTATCTGTTGCGCCAATGTTTTACTATCAGCATAACAACAAGCAAAACGGTTACACAAACACAGACAAAACCGATTTGTTTAAGCAACGTGGATTCTTTTTTCTCTTTTATGGTTTCTGACCGGTTTTCCTCACGGGTATTGGAAGTGGTTTCCTTGTCAGCTTTCACTTCCGTACTGTCTTTGGTTGCAGTTTCCTTCCTTTTATTCTTGCTGAAATCACCTTCCACATGACCGTCTGCCAATAACGGAGGTTTCCCGGTCAGGCTATCGGGCGGTTTTCGGGTATCATAGATACAGAAATCAATCACATAGTTACTATTAGTAGTAATGAGTTCGCTCAAAGAGGTACTTGATCCGTGTACGATGTTGACAGATTCACTGGCGCTATCTTTGCTGATTACTTCTACATCGGACTTGACAGCCTTATGCGAGCTGCCACATGATCCGAACAACAGGAACAAACACATGAAAGGAGCCAGCAATATATGCCGGCTTACCCAGTTCATAACTCTAACCAACATAGTCTACAACTTAAGAACTTGCATCCTGTTATCCCCGTCAGCCCGATAACTGACGTGCACCCAAGCGAAGTTAGACTCGTCAATCAATTGATCATAGGGCAGGTTCTTGCGGATATATTCAAATAACAGCTTGTTTTGCTGTCTGTCCCCAGTGTCAATATCAGCAGCTTCCCCCTTCATGTGCTGCGAGGTCTTGCTTCCCTTGACAGCTGCATTAAGTTCCAGACAGCGATAGCCACTGTTTACTGTTATTGGCTTTCCCCACCATGTGCGTAACGGATCAAGCACATTATCCACCAAGGCAGTCAGAGCAGTCACATGCTCCTGTCTGCATCTGTTATTGATACCCAAGCGGTCAGCAGTTGTTGACTTGCAGAGTTCCGCAATCGTAAAAAACTTCATTTCTTTTCCTCCTTATCTTTAATTAATGTAGCCCTGCGTGGTGGAATACGACGGCCGCATTCGCTGTCGGGCCTGTCACAACGGTTATGTTCGGCATCTTTCAATTGCAGTTCCAGCTCGTGGCACTTATGAATCCATGCCAGCTTATCAGACTGTTCATTACGAAGCTCAACGTATAACGCATCAATCTTGGCGTCACGCTGGGCGATGCGTTCTTCCAGCCAGTCAACCTGCTTACGCTCGTTCTCATCCTCCATCGAATCGGCGGACGCATCCTCCTTCCGTGCGTTCGTCTTGTGGTTCACCCAGAACGTGACACCCCAGCGGACAGCCTTCAATCCCCCGAAACCTCCGATTATAGCCAACCAGTCGTTTAATTCCATTTCGTCTATTGTTTATCTGATTATAATACAACTTCAAAGATATGTCTATTTACTTGCGTCATTGTTGCAGAATTACTTAAATCCATTGCCACGATATGACAATAAAAAAAGAGCCTGATGACAATATTTATTGCCATCAAGCTCCTGGTTACTCTGCAAAGATAGTGAAAACTATTCCATATTCAATCCATATTGAAAAAAATAATCAGGAGCAATATTCTGATCATCCGAAAAACTTAAAGAATCACAATGTTAATAGAAAACAAATAGGATTCATGAAATCTACCGGTTATCTATAAAATCAGATGTTCTCAAACTTTTATCGGGAAATATCTTTACTTTTCTCCTTTTCCTTTGAGCGTTTTTCAAGTCACGTACTATGGTGCTGGAAAGTATCTCTGAATAAATCTGTGTGGTCTTTACGGAAGTATGTCCGAGCAGCTTCTGGACTGTTGTAATCGCAACTCCCTGATGAACCAGCAGGGTGGCACAGGTATGACGGCTCACATGGTAGGTTATCCGTTTTTTGATACCACACAATCCGGTCAGCTTTCGAAGCTGCTTATTCACTTCCGAGTTACAGGGTAGGGATACAAGACTACCTATATCCGGATAACGGTCAAGAATGCCCAATGCCCTGCTTTCAAACAGCAGATGTAACGGCAGACGGATTTCCACCCCTGTCTTGACGGATTTGAAGTACAGCCACCGTTTGCCGTTTACTCTAATGAAATTCTCAGGTGTGAGCTGGCAGAAGTCAGAATAGCGCAATCCGGTATAACAGCAGAACAGGAAGGCATCGAGCACATGACGCATGGACTCCTCTTCCACCTTGACCGTTTCCAGCTTCTTCAGCTCGTCCGGGGTAAGAAACTCATGTCTGCCTTTCTCCTGTTTGATTTTGTACTTTCTGAACGGATAAGCATCTGCGTGCATATATCCCTGGTTGATTGCCTCATTGACCAAGGTACGGAGCTGTCTCATGTGCTTGGCTATTGTATTGACCGCATTGCCCTTTTCTCTCAAGTATTGCTCAAAATCACGAAGGAATGTATAGGTAAGATCCTTGAAGTCCAATCCGGAACGGAAATCATGCAGGACCGCCAGTGTCGAGTGCAGGTTGTCCTTGGTGGACTGCTTCTTGTCCGAATTGTCAATGGCTGATTTGGCGAAAATGGAGAAGCTGACATTCACGGCACTTTTCTTTTTGACGGCATCTTTCAGTAAAGAGAGTGTGGCAGGTATTCCGCGTTTCCAATACCCCAACTCTATGCCTTGCAGATACAGGATGTATTCATAGAGCATTGTGTTGAGTTCGTTAGATTGGGGGTGGTTAATGACTTGTGCCCCCTCACGGCTCCAGCATTCCGGTTTGAGGTAAACATTGGTCTTCAAGTAGATTTTCCTTTGGTTCAAATAGGCTTCAACCTGTACAAGAGCCGTGCCCTGCCTATTAAGTGTGTTCTGGCGATTATATACAAGACGGTATCTGATTTTATCCATTTTTCCGCAAAGGTGCGAAAAGATTAATGGAAGAAAGGTATCAATGTGGAACATTTCCACATCATCCCACACTATATGAGGATTTTTTCCATTTCACATATAATTAGTAAAATATTAACCAACTGATAATCAGATCAAATATTCTTTTGGCATAAAAATTGTTTTATTATTATCGTAAAACAACAACCATTAAAAATATAAGATTATGAAAAAATTTTTTGTTGCAGTAGCATTGGTAATGGGATTAGGAACAACAGTGGCATTTGCCGAAAATTTAACCTCAGGTGTTGAAACAGTCATGGCAGTAAATGACTTTACCCCTATTGAAGTGAAAGACCTTCCGGCAGCGGTAACGGAAGCAATCGCCAAAAATTTTGCGGAATCAACCGTCAAGGAAGCGGCGGTGGAAGTGGCAGAGGATGGCAGTAAGACCTATCAGGTTGTTCTGACAGACAAGGAAGGAACTGAAAGTACGGTGTTCTTCAATGAAAAAGGTGAAATACTGAAATAATATATTTTGCGTCTCTTTGAATAAAGAATAGCCTCTACCTTTACAAGCAGAGGCTATTCTTATAACAAAAAGATACATAAAAAGACGGGATTCACCAATCCTGCCTTTTTCAATACAAACTGCTTTACTTATCAAGATGCCTTACAACATCCCAGTTTAATGAATCTAAAAATAAAAACACATTCAGTTATTTGTGATAGCAAAGCTATAACAAATATTTTAAAGAAAAATCTTATGCATAAAAAAAGCACAGAACAAACTATATATAGACCAATATACAACATATTTGTAATATAGGGCCATTGATACAATGGTATTCTGAGAAAACAAAAGAAAGGTGCACGACTGACAGAAAACCTCAAGGGATATGTTATTGGGGCTATCAAGAAGAAAATTGAAAGAAATTTGAGTTAAATCATTGTTACGTAGAACAACACAATAATTTATTTCTTATTTTTGTTGTATATAGACTTTAAACACAAAGAAATATGAAAAAGTATTTATTACCATTTGCTACTATTTTTTCTTTTCTCCTATTTTTAGTTTCATGTTCTAATGAGAACACGGACGTTTCTAAGTCTATTTCAGACCAAGAAAAATTAAAAGAAATGACACGACTATATGAAGAGTATGGATGGGAAAAAGACTCAAGTGTCAGCGATACGGAAAGAAATAGGATGCTACTAGAAATGGATTTGGAAACATTCAAACAATTCTTGGAGTTCTTCAAAAGTGGAGGAAAATCCAATAACACTTTTTCTCTAGAGTTAAAAACAGATACTATAGATCTAAAATTTCGTTCTTCCAAAGAGGGCTAACTTATGTAATTAAAGGGTCGCACTCATCACAACTTATAAGTTCTACAACGGAAATAGAATTGTCTTATAACTGGCCTCAATCAACTGAATGTACAGTTACCAATACAAAAGTTTTTTCAAATCCATCATGTCCTGGAAGTATGTGTCGTTCGCCTAGCGAGTTCATCTAACGCCTATATCGGTATGATATTGTATGTATATTGGGGTGGTTCTACAGGTCTGTTCTTTATTAATAGTAAGACTGGTAACTCCTATATCATAAGGAAAGTCAACGGTAGTATGATTTCTGAAATAGAGTTCAAACGAAAAAATGATCATCTCTTCGTTCGGAGTAAGACAAACACAGCTTCATTTCGTGTAAGTGCTTTGTTTTTGGATACTACTGGGGTTGACCTGTCTTTATCCATGAATATAGTTGATGAGAATCTGGATGATGCTGAAGATATAGAAATACTATAATTCTTTGGTAACATGAGGAGCGGACGGGTGTGGACCGGCACCCATCCGTTTTATCTCATTAAAATATGACTTATTTTTAATACTATGTTGTTTGTATTTGTTTCCAATCAGTCCAAGTTCCATTATTACATATTCGAATAAAAAACCTGCTCTGAAAATCTACAAAAGTTTGCTTGATGGTGACCTCATTAATAGCAATCGTTTCCAAGAATCCATAATTACTTGATGTATTGGGTTTATTATCCAATGATTGGGTTTTATCGACAAACATATATCCAGTATTATTAGCTTCATTAAAATCAGTAATTTCACCAAATCTCCTTTTGTACCATGTATCATTTATCCCTAATAGTCCTTCTTGAACGGAGTCTTTATTGCAAACCAATATAGGAGAAAGAACGCCTTTTCTCAAGAGCCCTTTACTTCCTAAATTAGCAATCGGCATCAGTTCTTCCAGTACTGAGGCATTGGCTTTCAACGCCTCACTTAATTCCATCTTTTCCATAATATTTTTTATTTACCAGTTTCAGTTTCCAAATTGTTTTTCTTATAATCCTGCCATGAGTCGGCGAGCTGCCCCACCGAAGCGGAAGTGTAGAGGTCAAGTATATGAATCTCGTCATCGGCAAGCTCCACAAGCTCGTTCCGATAGATCTTCTCCGCAAGCACGTGCGCCGGAAGACCGGGCACGTTCCTGTAAATGCCGTCAGCAATATCCTTACGGATATCCGCTATCACCATATCCTGTTTGTCTATCCCCGTGAACAGGGGAAATTTTGTAAAATCAACTTTCATACTTCTTAATTAAATACTGTTATCCGCAATAAAACATAACCCAATAATTGCCCATACATTTAACGAATCCGGACGCATAATCCAGATCAATGGAAGACATCTCTTTTCCTCCGGGGGCAGGCAGGATGCGTCCTCCCTTAAGTCGTACCCCGCCGTTCATACGTTTGAAGTATATGGTATGTCCCGGAACATCCGGAGGAAGTGTCACTTCTATATTACCCGTATTAATAAACATCACATTGTCATCATTGTTATTCAGGGAAGTGCTGTCGGATATGTTCCTCCAGTTCCCCACTATGCCATGAAGAGACACATAACTGTCATTGTTCGGATGAAGGAAAATGTTACCCCCCTCCACGAACAGAGGAATGCTCGGAGTCTTGATGTGCATCCCGATCATGGGATTCGGACTCTGTATGTCAATTCCGGCATCATACGCAATTCCTTCAATGGTGACAAACTGCGTGTTTCCCCCGATTTTCACACGTGCAAATGTCCTTTCGTTATAAAACTCAATTTGTCCGGCAGACAGATTGAAACCAACATAAGTATCTGTTGTATCCTTATAAAGAGTTTTTGAGGACAACATGCCGGAATCTATGGAAAACGGACCGATACGTCCGCTATCCGCCGTGATTTTTCCGCTGATGTCCACATTGACCGCCATGATACCGTCCGCATCAATCATGGACGCCTTGATCTTCTCGGTCAACAACAGCTTGGTGGCGATAAAAGTCCAGCTCTGTGCTACCTCCCAGTATTTTATTTTTCCCGAAGCCACATTCTGTTTGGGGGGTTCCGTCGAAACCGACGTATGCGAACGGATGCACAGGTACAGCAGGTTGTCATAAAGTACAATGTCGTAAAACTGCTGCCCTTGCTTGCCCTCCAGGTAAGACACAGACGCCCCCCATACACGCATACGCATGCGCGCTCCCTTATCTCCCTTGTCACCTTTTGGAGCAAAACTGACCTGTCCGGTTCTAGTCACCAACGGCATATCACCTCCTTATTCCTTGGTTGTGATGGTCCATGCCACGTTGCCTCCTGCCTGCTGGCACATGTCCCAAGTACACGTGCCGGAAGTGGCTGCTGTACCGGAAGTAGACGGGTTAAGGACTACTCCTGCACTGTCCATGAACACGAAATAGAAAGTCATGTCCTTGTACTTGGTGGTACTCCCACGCTTGACCAGAATGGGCTTATAGACCACCGTGTCACCACTTTCCCGGATGGTCTCGTCCTCGGGCGTGGGATTCAGGATCAAATCAAACGGATCGGACGCATCCATTACGGACTGCGTGTCCTGACCGATGAGCTTGCCGCCCTGGTACACCTCCACTCTGAACACACCTGTCGTGTCAACCATATCGTTGGTGACGGTCAATGTCTGTGTGGTCTTTCCGCTCAGCACGCTCCACGCACCGTTGGCCTGGTTGTACCACTTGTACGCCAGTCCGGTAGTGATCTCGTCACTGCCCATGCGCGCTACGGCTTTCAGAATGCAGCTCTGCCCTTTGTCCCGAAGGGTAAAATACTTGTTGTCACCGGCAATGATCGTCACATGCTTTTGGTTTCCGACCCCCTTGGTGATGGGGATGCTATAGACGAACTGGACGGTGTCGCTGGTATTCCCTATCGTCACGGTAGCTTCACCCTTGATGGTACAAGAGGCCGCTCCGCTCGCCTTGACCAGATTCTTGACGATCTGCAATCCGTAGTAATCCGTCGTACCGGGCTGGTAAGGGATAAACTTGAAATGTCCCGTCTCACCGCCAAACGTGTTGGTGGAGACATTGCCCGAGAACTTGATCTCGACATCATTGAAATACCATTTCATGGAGGAAGGGACCACCAGCCCTTCCGCCACCCGCGAAGAGGTAAGAATGAAGGACAAGACGGGCTTGAGCGAAGCGAAATCCGGTGCGATGTTCGTCGGCGCGGACGCTTCGCCCATATACTCCTGATACAGATCTCCCTGGTTACACTGGATGGCAGGCATGTATACGCCGCCCTTTTGCGAAAATATGACCTGTCCGGTCGCGCTGGCCAAACTCATGACGCTCCTCCTTCCCCGGTCGTTTCCGTACTATCCGTGCCTTCGGAGCTTTCGGTGTTGTCCTCCCCCCAAGAGGCAGGTGTGAATACTTCGACGGGATGGTCCGTACCGTCTATCTCTTCTTTCGCCGCCTGCGGGGTCAGGCAGATGCCGCCCGCTTCCCTGGCCCTGTCAAATACCGTGTCGCCGGGGAAACGTGCCACGTCCGCCTGCCACAATAATACATTGCCATCCGCTGTCCTGTTGCGGATATCGGTCAGATGCAACCGGTCGGCAACCTCCTTCGTTACTTTAATGTAAAATGCCATAATTCTATTGTTTTTAATGTTATCCAAATTTTCTTACTACTACCGCCTTGCCCCCCTGTGTGAGCACCTTGCCGCCTTGTGTCAGCGCCACGTAAGGGCCTCTGTCCTCCACCTCCAGCTTTAACATCATGCCGTTGCTGAAAGGTATCCTGGGAGAGTATCCGTCGGCAACCTTGGCATATCCGGCATCTCCGCTCTTCTTGACGTACCAGTGGCAGTTAAACATGGCGGATGGATTCGGGATAACCCCCATGGTATCCCGAATGACGGGTCTGGGAAAGATGGCGTAAGTCCCATCCGGAACACCCGTAGGTACGCCCTCCCAGTCGGCTTCAATCTTCGGAATCCTGCGGCGTATCACCGTAGAGACTGCCGGGTCCGATGTGCCCGGGGTTGATGCCGGAGTCCCGGAAGCCGCATAGGTGGCCTTGCAGACAATCGTGATGTCATCACCTATATAATTGCGGTCAATCTTATATACATTCTTGTTCAGTGATACAAACTCCCAGTCGTTGTCACCCGCTCCTGTGGTTATCGCCTCCAGCGCTCCCGTAGACAACAGACGGTACCAGAAGAACTTGCATTTGCCCGTAGCCGTCACGTCCGTGTCGCCTACCATCAGTTTAGCCGTGATGGTCTGTGCGGTGATGTCACGCACCGGGTTCCAGTCCAGCGTGGACGGGCTGTCTATCGTCAATACGGGGATCGCATCCGTACCGTCAACCGCGCGGACAAGACGGCTCATCTGAAAAGTAAACAGCTGTCCGGTACGTGTGTCGGCATATTCCGCGTAAAACTCCAGCGTGACGGGTTTTAGGACGGTGACATTTTTTTTCATTGTGATCTGTCCCTTGCTGTCACCGGACTCCGTAATGCTGTAGCCTGTGTTTGTCGATGTGATAAGTGTGCGTGTGGTTCCGATGCGCTCGTACCACTTCATGTTGGTCAGCCTGGAGTTGACCGCCCCGATTTTAGTCACCGCTTCCGGATCGGTGGCGTTGCACCGCGGAAACAGGACCAGCGGTGTCAGCGTATAGTCCGGAGTGTATTCAGCTTTGTCAGCCTGGTAGACCTGCATGTCCGGCACGCTGCCCACCACCTCGATGTTACAACTGGTTTGTAACAGCCGGTAGTTGATTTCTATTTTTCGTTGCTTTGTTGCCATTGTATAAAACCATTTTAAAATGTTACAAAATTCTCCGCCACTTCAAACTGCTGCCCGTCACGCAATAACGCCTGTGCTTTAAACGTACACACCCGCATGTTGGTATAATTCGGTCCGAGATCATCTATCGTCAGAGGAAGATTTTTCCCGGCGCCGGCACGCTTCACCGCCCATGCGTTATCTTCTGATACATTCCCGGTATCACGCGTCCAGCTCACATCAGCGTCAAGTATATGATCTGTCACGTCACGGTTGTACAGCTTGCCGGTAATATATAGCGTTGTGGAAAAAGTCTCGATATCAAAATACCACCCCTTTGTGCTGCCGATCTCTATCGTAAATTCCGGGTTCCCTTCCAGCATCGCCCATCCGGCCGCCGCATATTGCGGTTCGTCGGCTGTTCCCGTCATCAGGCACTTCCATTTGCAGCCGTAGTGCCAAACCGTGTCCGCCCGCTCCTGCGTATTGGTGTAAGGATTGTCAGAGGACGCGACTTCGGCCGACCAAAAGCCACGGTCCACCAGTTCCTGTACGGGCAGTCCCTGCCAGTCCACACGGTAAAGTTCACCGAAGATGCCGGCACGGGCGAATATGTACGAGTGCTTATAGTTGACGGGGAGATTGTCAAACAAATCCAAATTGGGCAAACGCCCCAATATCATGTAATAGTTGTTCTGTTCCAAGACAGGCTTCGTTACTCCTTCCAGCCAGACAAGACATTTATCCGTGGTGGCGGACAAATACCAGTAGCTTTGCCTGTCCTCATTGAAGGCGTTTCCTCTTCTGGTAATGATCGTCAACTCTGTGGGAGGATAGTTTTTACCGCCCGGCACCTCACTGTCCGGGTATGACAACACCGAGATGGAGTTGGCCGGGACATTCTTGGACAGCACGCGCATCCACGAGGCGTAATACTCCCCCGTAGAAAAGAGGTTGTTTACAATCCCGTACACTATATCACCCTCCTGGAATGCGGTGAAGTCATTCTCCCAGCGCTTGCGCAATTTCAGGGTATAAGTTCCGTCGCTCTCTAAAGCCACGGACTCAATGACTCCGTTCTCGGAATATGAGGTGTCGCCTTCCTGCGCATTCAGACGGTTATAGATGATTTCCTTGAACACTGCGGAGCCGCGTACCTCAAGACGCTCGAACTGACCGCGCCCGTCAGGATAGATACCGGCACCTTTACCGGCAATCATGGAGTCGATGAACTTGCCGAACTTCAATAAGAAATTTGTTCCGTCCGCTTGATCCTTACGAAGGAACATTACTAAGGAGCGCAATGCGGAATACACGTTATGGTCTGTCGCAGGGGTGGAGTCGTGGCTTCCGATCACATACACACCGCTGCCACCACCGCCCGTATAGGTCTGTCCCTTCAGGGTAAGGCTCTCAACCTTTTCCTCCAGCTCCCCGATACGGGAATAGGCGGTGGTTTCCCCGACAGTATAAACAGGTGAGTCAAAGGAATAGTCAAGATTGAATTCAAATCCGATAACCCTTGACTGTCTTCCGTTCTCGAAATAAGCCTTGTTGATAAGGTTGACCTTTTGACCGATGCCATAGAAATTATGAACGCCATCCTCACGGTATGCGTCATTTGACATCATCGTGCAGCCATAGGTACTCGGGTCTATCTTGGATTTGGCAGCGTACTTTTCAGTCTTTTCCTTCAACTCCTGCTCGGCGGCACCCACAAGCCCCAGTTCGGTTATTTTCGTGCTGTCCCAGCCGGAAAGCACATATTCATCTCCATCCTGGGGAAAGAGCACATCACCGGGAAGCGGTCTGCCATAGTCCTCATTCCTGACTATCTCCCAAAGCTGTGCCTCAGGGTTCCATCCGCCATCCTCCAATTCCTCCGGCTTTCCCTCAGGATTGAACTTCACGGCGAACTCCAGACCGTTGAGAAGTCCGGACGCGAAACGTATCCTCAGCTCCTGACCGGGGAGGATATATTTCTCGGAAAAGTTAACACCCGTGTCCCTAAAGCGGTAGGCATCCCATTTTTCCTCGGTGGTTGTGCCGTCCTCATTCTCCACCTTGTCCGTCACTTCGATAGTGGTGACATCCGACATGATGCCCGTTCTTCGAGGATAGACTTCATCGAAGATAACCACCTGCTCGACGGCTTCCTCGGTAGTCATATCAGGATAAGCGTCAATGCAAGGAGTGCCTTCGGGCAACATTAAGCGTTTTTGCACCACGCCGTTCACAACCACGGTCTCGTCAACCGGACGGTAGTCAGATGGGATATTCTTTGTTGAGCCGAAAGCGTAGATACGGGTGGCATAGGTGGACCGGGATTCTGACTGTGACATTTCCTGCACGTTTTTCCCGATCTCGAAAATCACCGCATCGCCGGACTCACAACGCCCGAAATGGATGATGTTTTCAGTCACCCAGCATTCGCAATCCCATTTCTTTGCCATCTCAAAACAAGCGTCAAGGATGTTGATGTTGTCGTAAGTCATCAGTAGCGCCTTATTCTCTACAGTGCTGTCAATGGAGAAAACAAAATCCTGTCCTTTGTATGTGTAACCAAGAGCCTTCAAATTTCTAAGGACTATACCGGCTTGTACGTCAAGCGGGGCGGTCAGGTTCCAGGACGCCTCCTGTCCGGCCGTTTCTGGGGTATATTTGAAGATTTTGTTTTTCCATTTCCAGTAGTAGGCGTCAAGTCTTAATTCGTAATCGTAGCCGGCGGTATTGGTGTTGAATGCGGGCTTCTGCAAGTCGCACACCTCGAACAATCCGAAGTTACATTCCACGTATGAGCCAAGTTTGAAATATATGGGATTCTCTAAGGAGAACTTTAACATGATGTAGTCCTCCTTCATCAGAGTGAACTTACGCTTGCAGCCTTCATTAATCAAAGTTGTAAGCTGGATAGCACCGGATATGTCTTTGATGTCGATTTGTTCCATGTCTTCAAAGTTCGGGGATAAAAAAAAGAGTGCCCAATTTTGAGCACTCACATACACGACAATAAAACCAATGTCGTGAATTAGCTTCTGTTTGCCGGATTTGGCTCGTTAAACTTGGCTGAAATTTTTCCGAAAGTTCGGTCTAAACTCTGTGCGTAAGTGACACTCTTGCCAGTATAAATAAGATGGTAAACCTCGCTACTATTAGCAGGAATCTGAATATCAACCACACCTTTATACAGCTCATCAAAGAAAGCTTTCTTCTTTGCTTGATAATCAGACTGAGAATTACTCTCGATAGTGAACGAAAGAGTTATTTCCCTCTCATCGACTTTAGGATTATTGATTATTACCCGTTTCCCATGTTCAAGTCGGCTTTTGTTCTCAATAAAATCCTTCATGGAAGCGGATGCCCCAATAACATCAAGAAACCCCTCTCCCATTCTCACACCCCATGTTGTATAAGCGTTTTCGCCATTAATTAATAATTCATCCATAGACTATAATTTTGCTGTATTCTTTTTAACTTCTGCTATATCTCTTTGCATCTGTTGAATAGGTTTGACGATTGCCCCTGTATTTTCTGAAATCTGTACCAATTCAAGATAAGATTGTGCTATCAAATCTCGCGTATCATCAGCGATATTCCTTGTTTCCGTATTTATGGAAAGTAGAGCATCTGCTTTTACTGTCAGTAGATTAAGTGATTGAGATTGAATAATATTCTGATTCTTTATCTCTTCTCCTGCAATCTGCAATGCTGTAAACCGCCCGTTCAACTCTTCGCCGGTATCTTGAGACATGGTTTGGAAACCTTTGCTGCTTGCAGACTGGGAAGCTGCTTCCTGTGAAATCTTGTCATATCCGGTTGCTGCGGCAAGCTCGTCACGGAGCTTCATGGCTTCGTCCACATAACCCATGTATTCATCCATCAGCTCCTTACGCTCATTATTGTCAAGCGTACCATCATCCTTCATGGCTTCACCGAATTTATCATACCATGTCCTCAGTTTGTCACTAAACTGTTCACCGATGGCATTTGACAGCATCGCCTGCATGAAATATTTGGATATGTCATCAGCAAAATCCTCCGCACTCTTCTCCATATCCATCAGACTGCTTATAAAACTGTCATACATGGAATCGAATGACATTCCGATCAGGCCCTCATAAAGACTGTCGGTCAGTTCTTCCAGTTTTCCTGCCTGCTCTATATAATCATCCAGCTTGTCGGTAACACGCTCACCGTAACCTCCCTTACCGGAAGATTCCATGATATCCCATAACCATACGTCCGACCGTAGAGCCTTCATCTGTTCGGGGGTCAGATTCCACAAGGAATCGGTGCCGGAGAAATCCTGCATGCCGGTAGCTTTTCTTGCGTGTTCCAGCATTTCATCCGTCCATTTCAGATAATGCTGCCAGCTGCCGTGGCTCTTATGATATCCGGCTTGCTCCTTTGCTATTTGCAGATAGTTTTTATTGACTTCCTCCTGATACTTTACAGCTTCCCTGTAAGATTCAACCGATTTCATTCCCTTGCTTGCCTTCATCTCGTCAGTCAGATCCTCGATGGCCGTTTGCAAAGTTCCATTCCTGTCCGTCAGCCTGTCTATCGTTTCCTGTACTTCCTTGGCGTTTCCACCTATTCCAAACAAGGAGTTGAAGCCTCCGAATGAGATTGCGTTCAGGATGTTTCCTATGCCGTTCCTCAATGACTTGCCGATTGTGACAAACAAATCCCCTGACAAGACATCACCGATAATTCCACTGACAGCGTTCAGAACAGCATCAAGCAGACCACCGACAAGATCACTTAATCCGTCTTTGAGTACGTCAATGATGGACAGAATCCATCCGACAATGGGGACCTCCTTAAGAGATTCTGACGTTTTTCCTATGACATCCTTGAATCCGTTCACGGTTTTGATAATTCCGCTATATGCGTTATACAATCCACCGGATGAAATCTGCTGCAAGCCTCCCAATAAATTTTCCATGCTTGCTTTCAGTATGGTGGCAGTATCAGTCACATTACGCTGGGCCTGATTGGCGATATCAGTCTGTGTCTTCACATTGGCGGATGCAATGTCAGCATTCTGCCGTGCTGTTTCAAGAGCGTTTGCTGCGGCTTGTTTCTCACTTTCCGTTCCGCCCTTCTGCGCTTTGGTGTAATCATCCTGTGATTTCTTTAGTCTTTCCAAAGCAGCTGTTTCAATCCCTATGGCACTGATACGATTCTGTTCTGCTATTTGATAGGCTTTTACATCCTCTCCAAGTTTCTTGAAGTTGACTCCACTTGTACCACCCAAAGACTTTTCCATCTGGCTGATGGCGTCAATCAATGATTTCTGGCTTGCCTGATCGGAGTTCTTGAACTTGTCAGTCCGTACATATTTTTTCGCTTCGTCCAAGGCGGGCTTTATCATGTCGGAAAACATGGAACCAAACTCACCGAACACAGTAACCCAATCTATATTGGCTTTTATGGCTTCTGTTTCCTTGTTCTGTATGGCAACATCACGTTGTTTCTCCAGTAACTTTACTTGTGCACTATTAACACCGTTTTCTTCCTGTGCTTTCCTTATTTTTTCCGCATACTCTTGGGCGATAGCCAATTTCTGCTGCTGGAACGTGCCATATTCTTTCAAGTAGTCGTTCAAAGCCTGTTGTTCGGCTTTCAGCTGTCCTTCAGTTACATCGGAAATATCTTTATCTCTCATACTTTCGGCATTGGTATAAGCTTCTGAAATTTTCTGTGCCTGCTTGTCGGTCAGCTTACCGTTACCGGCTTTGCTCCATTCTTCCTCCTGTTTTCTTATCGCATCAATCTGTTTCTGATAATCAAGGTCAATCTGTTTCAACTTCTTTTCCGTGCCTTCTCTCATCAGGTTGATTTCATCCTGTTGGTTCTGACGGTGAAGAGACAAGAGTTCTTCGGCAAGTTGTTCAGAGAGTTGCTCTTGCTGTTTCAATAATTTCTCTGCTTCTTCTTGACGTCTTTTCCTTTCTTCTTCACCAATCTTTGAAGAATCTTCATTCGGGTTGAATATCAAATCATTAACATCTATGTTTTGTGCTAATTCATTTTGAGATTTATTTAGCTCGTATATTTCACGTCTAAGTTTAGCAATGCCTTCATCTATTTCTTCGACCTTACCCAAAGCTGCACCAACCTTCATTTGTTGACCTGCATACATATCGGGATTCGCCTCTCTGTCTATTTTATTTCTTAATTCAATCTGTTTGTCAAGTTTTAGTTGTGCATTTTCCCTTTTAGCATATTCTTCTGTTATTTTAGCCTCATTTTCCAATATTTTTTTAGCATTCTCTGTCATTTTATCCTGTGCAGCCCTCGCACGTGCAGATGCAATAATCGAAGAAGTAAGTCTTGCATAAGTGTCAGCTGCCTTTCCCGTTAGAATTTCTTCTTCTGAAAGATTTTTGAAGAAATCAGGATATGATTTTTGTAGCTCATCAACAGCTTTTTTTCTTTCACGAATAGGCTTTGAAGCATTTTGAGTAGCTTTATATAATAATTCCAACTTTGTTATTTCGGATTGAGCATTTTGAACTCCTTTTAATTGAACGTCATTTAGTTGTTGTTGAATATCAACAAGAGGTTTCATGACATTCTTAGCATTAAACAGCCCTGCAACCCAATCCACCACCTTATCGCCATAAAGAGTAAGCAGTGTAATACCAACCGTTAATACAGTCTGCCAGCTAAACAAAGACGATACCACTTGCTTCCATACTGGAATCGCCGACTGCCCCGACTCCTTCAATAGTTTATATTCAGTTCTCGCCCGTTTAATCTCATCTGCTAAAATTGGAATATTATTCGATATAGCAGAGAAAAAAACTTTTGAACCGTAAGCCAAAGAAGGAAGTTCGCGTCCTACTTGCTGAATAGACATACTAAGCCCATTCCACTGCTTACCATAATTACCTACATTACGTTGATGATTGCCAATAGTGGTATCAAGTTCCTTTATTTTTGTATCCGCTTGTTGAATAGACGCAAGCAATTCTTTACCAAAAGGAGAATTGCGCTCTTCTTCTGTCAATTCGCGATAAGCTATCCTCATTCTTGATAAAGACTGGGATAACCCGTTCATGGAAGTAGCGGCTACATTATCAAGTTTGGCATTATTGTTCAATGCTTGTCTCACTTCTGACAAAGCAGTTTTATGTGTCAATAATGAATTGTTTAACTGTTCAAGCCGTTTTTGTTGAGCAGAAGACAAGGAAGAATAATCACCTTGTGACTTGTTGATTTTCTTAATCTCAGCATTAATCAAACGGATAGCGTTCATTTCATCTATCATTCTCTTGACATTCTCTTCTCTTGTGCCAAGAATACCGTTTATCTCGGTTCTTAGGTCATCATAAGCCTTTGCTTGCGCCCGAACACTTTCCGTTTCAGCCGTATTTGTTTGCCTTGCAGCATCTCCATTCTGTGCCGGATCAGCCGTAGGTTTAGATACAACCTCTTGTGCTTTGACAATCTTTTCGGTTGCTTTATTGATTCGACTGACAGAAAGCATAATCTTTCCTTCCGCTGCCGCAATCTTATCCACCAATGTATCGTATTGCCCCAAAAGGGAGGTTAACTGTGATTGCAAACCTTTAGCTATATCAATATCGACCTTGATATTAATACCCATCAATGCTTTTTTGACATTTTCTATCTCGTTCTTCAGTTTGCGCAACTTCTGAACATCACTGTCTACATTTGAAATAATGCCTGCCATATCTATAATTTTTTTTCTATTTGTCTACCTGCATACAAGATACCATTAGTCATAATAACTTCAAACCCTTTACTTTCGACATAGCTTGCATAAGGCTGACCGTTAGCCAAATAAAGCCCATCCTTTGATTTTTCGGAATAAATCAGAAGATTCTCTGTATTTCTTACCGCTTCGGAATGAGAACCGTCTGATTCCACCCACATATCTACTATTTTCCCATTACGGACAACACATCCCCCATTTGCATTATTCAAGTTGCCAGTCCTATTTTCATAAGTCTTGTTAATCTTCGCATTTCGGGTGGCGTCTCTCCCTATTTGAGAAAGGGTATTATAATATCTATCGTCTACACTTTCAAGTAACTCATCTAATCCAGATGTATCTCCTCTAAACTCCATTATTTTTTCATTTGTGCTAAATTCGACAAATACAAGTTATCCAGCAATATTTCAAGTATTTGATATGCGACAACGGAATAATTGTCGTGAAATAATTGGAAATGATTGATTTTTGAGATATTTTTGCAAACGTTTAAGTTAATAAATGTACTGTCATGAAAAATACACTGCTTCTGATATTGTCAATATTTGCTTTTTCAAGTTGCAATAAGTCATATAAATATGTGGAAACGGTTAAAGAAAAGTCATTATTCAGCAACTCTTACAATGAGAAGGAGGAGGAACCTAAGACGATAAGCTCAAAGAATGATTCCCTTGCGTATTTAGAAGCATATCAAAAATTTTGCATTTCTCAAAAAGTTTATAAAGATATGACTAATCAAGGAATAGAGTTTGTTAATATTCCGATAAAATTCTCACTGTACAACTCAAACGGTGAAAAAGTAAATCCGTATATAAACCAATCAACCCTTGACAATATAAAAAATAATGTTATGTCTTTAGATGATAACATTGGAAAAACAATATCGGACATAAAAAAAGAAAAACAAAATCCTATTGATTCTATAACAGTAAAAAAAATATCCTCTTTATTTACATTTAACAAGGACGAATTTGACCCACGTGAACTAACATGGATTAAACCAAAATCTGCTCCCCAATATACCAACCAGAATGGAATATATTGTTATTTTATGAAAGATATTGATGGGGTATCAAACTTTAGACTCAGAATACAATATTATTCTGACGATTGGTTATTCATTCGCAAATATCAATTTTCTATTGACAATAAAGCTTATGAATTTATCCCCAATAATGTAGAAACTGATTCAGGTAATGGAGGATATATATGGGAATGGTGTGATGAAAATATCCATTCCAATAATGACATTGAATTAATAAAGGCACTTTCTAATGCTAAAACTGCAAAAATAAAATTTATTGGGAGGCAATATCACGATATAAAAACCATATCACAAAAACAGATTAAAGGAATAAAAGATGCCGTAAACTTATATCTCGCAATGGGAGGGAGTTTGTAATATTCATATTAAGCGCACCCCAACCTAATGAGGTGCGCATTATTATTTAAGCAGCATCTTTACCTAAGAACTTTTCTACGAAGTAAATTTGCCCCTTACCAGTCACTTTGGTAGTAGTAGTGACCAATACAGAGCCGTCCGGCTTGGTGATGGTGGTTTTCTTCAATTCAAAAAGCCCCAATTTCATAGCTTTCTGCGTCGGCTGATTGTAGTAGTCACCCTTTTGACAAAGATAACCATTCTCGCGCATCCAGCTAAACAAACGGTTCTGACCGATATTCACCCCATTTTGTTGTAATATTTTAGCCAGTTCAGCAATTAAACAAGAGCGATGTGAAGTTGAGACAGCATCAGCAAAAAGGACTTTAGGTGCATCTTTCTGAATCTTCTGTTCGGCTTCGATACGCTTCTGTTTTTCTTCTTTTAAGTTGATTGCAAGCTGAATCAGAAAATCGGGTGAGGTCAAAGCTTTTTCAAGTGTATCGCTGGTCATGTATGCACCATGTTTGCGGATTGAGGGCAAAACTTCGCTTGTAACCCATTTGCGAAACGGTTTTGCCTTTTCGCTGTCACTGCGAATTATCACATCATATAAACCGCTTTCGGTTATAAATGTAACTTGTTGATTTCTACCTAACGAATCTATGGTGTCCATTTGGCGGACATCATCTTCTTCAAGTCTTGACCTGACATTTCTTGCGTTAGCAATGCCTATAACACCGCACACATCTGCCAAACAAAACAAAGGCTCATTACTCTCATTCATCGCGATTCTTACTTTTCCGAACTGCTCATTTTGGAAAATCTGAATATTATTCATACTTTTACACAGTTTAAAAAATTAGACCCCACCAAAGGCAAGCTCCTCACTTCTTACCAATGGCGGGGTTATATTTTTCAGCCGTGAGGATAGCTGCGTTGTTTCTGTTTACAAACTTATTATATAATCGTGTAAGAGAGAGATTTTCACTTTACCATAACACGACAATCGTTTCATTGTCGTAAAGTTTTTGGCGGTGGTCTGATTTTTATCTGTTTCATAATCATTTAGTCAATACCTTGTCTATCAATCCACGAAGTTCTTTCAGTTCTTCTTCGGTCAATCCATACACATTACCCAATGCTGAAGGTTTTTCAATCTTTAAACCGTACTTTACCCCCCCCCTGCTGTTTCTCTTTGGGTAAAATGGCGATAGCAAATCGTTTACTCATTTTCTTGTTGTTTTTGATTTATAACTATGTTTTTAATCTCTCATTTGGTAGCAATTATTGGCGGTGGTCTTGTTTTGAAGTTCATAATCGTATTTATATGCTTGGATATATTCTAAATCCCTCTACCAGTTTCCCTTCAAAATCAGAAATCAGCTTGCGTATCTGCTTGTTTTGATTATCAGCGTTTATATAGTGTCCTGCCAAATAATAACTTTCTACATAGGCATTGCTTATTTGGGCAAATATATTGCGCAATCTTTCTTGGAAAGGCAATTTGTCGCAATCATATACGCCTGCCTGTATCTCACCATAAATACCAAATCCGACTCCATTCTCTCTTCTTATTTTTGCTGCTGTTTCTTTCAACCGTTTATTGAAACAATTCAGTTCGGATTTGAATATCTTTTCAGCATACTTGGTGCAATCATTCTTGCGGAGCATTTCTTCCATTTCGTTAAAGGCGTTAATGTACGCTTCTTTGAATTGTGCAGCCACCCTGCCAGTGAACCCCATAGCCAAAAAGGTGAACCCATCACGAGTTAAATAGTACATGGGTCTTTTTTCACCTTTTTTATCGACATATTCAACGGGCGCAAAATTGCGCTGGTTAAATAACTCACTACAATCCAATGATTTAATAGCCCTTAATACATCTTTATGTGCTTTGCCAAAATACTTGGCAACCACCAATGAAGAGGTTACCGCTTGTCCATCTCTTACTTCAATCAAATCAATTTCACATGAAGAAGAATTTTCCATTTTAATAATTTCTGTTCTCATATTCGTTCCTATCTTATGTGTTTATACTATCTTTACAACTAAATTCATAATGCGCATAATCGCATTATGTGTTTATACTATTTTGAGCGCATTGCCTGTGAAGATGGTGCGCTTTTTGCTTACCACTGTTTTACCTGTTCTTTCAATTCATCATATTTGCCGTTCATCAGCATTTCAACTTCACGATGAAAGTTTATATCAGTCAAGCGAAACTCTATCAAAGCACACTTGTACGCATCACCTTTCTTATGATTGTTAATAAGGCGCATCATCTGTTTGCTATCCAAGCCGTAACCGTTTTTGCGATTAAGATTCACAGCTCTTCTTTTATCGCTTTCTCTTAGTTCTATTGTTTCCATAATCTTTATATTTTGAGTTATTTATTCATTTCTACTTTGCTCTGACTTTAATCACCACAATATTGAGAACCCATATACCCACGGCTATTTGAATTGTAGCAGTCAGACCAAGTAATCTTACTATCATTGTAAGATGTACGCTCTACCGGCTTCTGGTTGGCTAACATAGCCTTGATCTTAACTTCTCTTTCTTCTGCAAACTTGATAGCGTCTTTCGCCCAACGCCAAGCGAGTTTCAGGCATTCGCCAAAAGTTCTGCCCATTCTTGAACGGCTATTGTAGAAGCGGTGAGCGTCTTTCATTATTTGAGATAAGTTGTAGCGTTTCATATATCTATCATTTTATAACCACGATGCAAATGTAAACCGTTCACTTTAAATAATCAAACAAAATAGAAATATTTCGCTTTACATTAACTCAATTTAAGAATAGCTATCGCTTTACATATTTAAAAGTATGTATATTTGCACAAAATATAATTTAGAATAGTTATGGCTTTACGAATAAAAGAAGTTATAAAAGAGCAAGGAACAACTGTTCAAGAGCTTGCTGATAAGATGGGAATATCCAGAGTAGGATTAAGTCAACACATAAATGGCAATCCTTCAGTAGAAGTATTAGAACGAATAGCATCTGCTTTGAATGTTCAAGTTTCAGACCTTTTTGAAAAATCTTCCGATGAAGTTATAGGAGCTGTTCGCATAGGAGATAGCACCCATGTTATCAATAGTAAGGATGATATTAAGAAGTTAGCGGAGAATTTATAGAATAAACAAATTTTGTTTTTAAGACAACAATTAATAGTATATATTGTTATTTCATTATTTAATAACACTATATTTGCACAATAAACTAACCCTATAAATCAATGGCTCAATTAATAATTAAGAACATAGGACCAATAAAAGACATAGATATTACATTAAATAAAGTAAATGTAATTATAGGTCCGCAAAGTTCAGGTAAAAGCACTATTAACAAAATTGCATGCTTTTGCTCATGGGTAGAAAAGAAAGTTTCATTGGAACAATCTTTTGACTTTTTTCTTAAAGATGATAATTTCATTACTAATTTAATCGTTTTTCACAAATTAGATGGATATTTTTCCAATGATTCAAAGATTATGTACGCATCTTCTGTTGTTAAGTTTTCTTTTGAATATAGAAGTAAAGTTCCGACTTTTGAATGGATAAATCAATACAATTATATTAGAACTAAAATTTCATACATACCTGCTGAACGTAATATCGTTTCTATGATATCTGATTGGAAACAAGTCAATTTACCTAAAAACAATATTTTTAATTTTATGTCAGATTGGAATATTGCAAGAAAAGTATATACTGTTGACAATGGCTTGGATATTAAATCTTTAGACACCAAATATTACTATGATGAGAATCAAGATATTGATTTTCTAGAAACATTGGACGGAAACAAAATCCAATTAATAAATGCTTCAAGTGGGCAGCAATCTATGATTCCTTTATATACATTAGTCAACTATTTTACTAAATCTATTTATGAAGGAGATAGAAACGACAACATTGATAATAAAGAAAGAGATGCTAAATTATTAAATATAATAATATCAAAATCATTATCAGAAGTTATTGATAATAAAACAAATCTCAATAACGAAAAATGGCTACATCAATATTTAAAAACGATCTTAAAAGTCACAAAGGAGAATGAGAAAATTCATTTACCTAAGGCTGGAGAAACTTTTTTAAGTTCACTATCTGACTATTTTACTCATTTTATCCAAACAAATTATACAAGTTTATACATGGAGGAGCCAGAGTTAAACTTATTCCCTTCTACACAAAAGAATTTATTGTATTTCATAATAAGTTCAATAAAGGAGAAAGAACATAAGTTATTTCTAACAACTCACAGTCCATACATACTCTATTCATTAAATAATTGTATAATGGGTTGGCTTGTGAAGAATAATATGCCCAAAGATATTGCAAATTCTTTGGAAAGCTACAATTCATGGATTAACCCTAAACTCGTTTCTGCATGGCAAATAAAAGATGGAGAAATATTTTCCATTCAAGAGCATCATACTAATAGTATTGGGAAACATTATTTCAATGAAATAATGAACGAAACGATGGACGAATATTATACAATGCTTAATTATTTTATTCCAGAAGAAAAATGAAGAATAGATTATTGGCACAATTACCCCAACATAAAACATGCCTTTGTTCTATATACAATCCTCATCTATATATTGTAGACTGGAAAGATTATAATAAAGGAGCAGTTGAAATTTCTGGCGCTCAAAGAAATGTTATTAACGCTGTTCATATATTAAATGAGAATAATGTAAAAGTTTTTTTTGATGCATTTCCTGAAAATGCATTACCTATCACTAAAAAAAAGCGTTCCAGACAATGTGAATGTGTTGTTTTTCCAATAACTTGTGATCAAGATGAATGGATTTTATTTATTGAAACCAAATATGCAAATAGTATTCATGCTGCAAAGAATCCTGATTCAGATTATCCCTATTGTATGGTACGTCAAATAAAAGAAACGGTCTCATACTTTAGGATGAAAGGAATAATTTCAGAAAATAAAATCGTTCATGCGATTATTGCTTTCCCTAATCTTATGGAAGGATTTAATTCATGGGTATTCCCTATTAAGCATGATGGCATTGAGGAATCTATCTTAGATATCAGAATCAATGATAAAATAATCATACGAGCTACAAACCATGCTCAAATAGTAGATGATACAAACATACTTTTACTTTCATAAAGTAAAGCCGGAGAAATCCGGCTTTATCCTATTTCTTTTTCCTACGATTAGCCAATTCCTTACCACTGATTCTATTCACCTTCTGACCACCATATACTGCGCGTAATTTATCCCGTTGCATCATCAGCAGATTCCGATAAGGGATAATCTCAAACACTTCTGTATAACTCAGATGCAGCGTGTCAATCAAATGGGCTATCTGCCCGAAGAACGTTGTGTTTCCTACTGTTTCGGTCTTGCTGCCAACATCGACACGTTCCTCATCGAGCTGACACACTGAAAAGCCGAAATATCCATCATAGAGAAACAGACTCCCAAGGCATCTTTGACTTCTTCAAAAGTGCCGTTCTCCAATTCTTTGACCAAACTATCATTCCCGCAGATGAAGCATGAAATACCTTTCAGCATATCTTCAGTAGCTTCAGGAAGCTCTTTAATAGCTTCCATGACATTATCTCCAGTCATGCCGATATTGGAAAAATGATGAATGGCACGACAGATAATTTTAATTGTAGGAGGTTTAATGGTATAAACCATCCCTCCTATCTCCACATTCATGAAATCCAGCCCTAACAAAGCATCAGAAACCGTTTTTGCTGCTTGATTCATATTCTTAAACTAAAAGGGGGAATGGTATATATCCATCCCCCGGTTATCACTCTTGTACTTTTACCAATGTTATCTCTTTTTTAAGAGTGGTATCAACTTCAGAAGGAGTGGTTTTAATATCTCCTGACTGAGTGACGTACCCCACTTTCGACACTTCATAGTGAACGGTAGCCCCAGCATTCACCTGCTTTGACTTGACCGTTACACCGTCCAGCTTTACGGTCGCATCGGAAGGAGTAGGTACAATGGTTACTGTAGTTCATGCCTGCAAAGCTTTAATCTGCCCCTCTTCGTAGTTATACTCAGAAGAAACGCCTTCAATTCCCGGTTCCTGCACCAAGCCTTTTACAGCGATTGCAATTGCCTTATCCGTATTGGCTTCACGGGAAACAATACGGCATTTTGGGAAGATGAACCAGACATCATCATCGGTCAGACAGAACAATGCTTTGTTGATAATAACTTTGTCTAAAGCACGCTTCCAACCCACATCTTTAGATGTTGCCTGAATAACATCGCCCCCCATGAACGCTTTCTTTGTCTTCCAGTCATATTGTCCGATAGAGAAAGTGGGTGATACTTCTCCCGGCACATCATCGTAACGGTAATTCTTTCCCGTTAATTGGTTCTTGTACCCAGTGACGGAGGCTTCCGTTTCCTCAATCTGCCACGTTTCCCCGTGTACATTCAAAACCTCATCTTTTGCTTTGATAGCGGCTTGAATCAAAGTCTTTGCGATTTCGGGGGTAATGTCTGCCGTTACCTTATCAATATCGGCAAACAAGATTCTTTTTATTCCTACTGCTGAAATCATAATCTTATAGTTTTACATTTATTACTTCAAATAAAATTCTCACATTCACATAATGACACTTCAAAGCCATGTCCGCTTCTATACCGATTGATTCGATAGAATAACGATAGGTTGTACCGTCATAGGTGCTTACTACATCATCAAGCAGCTTGTCAGCCTTTCTTTCAAGTTCGTTAAGCCGGATTGTATTCGCTTCATTCTCGCTTAAATTGGGTACACATAGATTCACTTCTGCAAAAGATTTCTTCCAATACTTTCCCGGCTGTTGTTTCTTCGTATGGATAACGATTCTTTCAGAGGTCAATTCACCCGTCAACGTTTCACCATCAGGCACTATATCTATTCCGAAAGCCTTGCAGTCCCGATAGAGAATGTTTCCTATGTCGGTAGTTACTATCATTCCACAATCTCCCAATCTTCTGCAAATACATCACTGATAGACGGAACCCATGAATCAGCGCGTCCGGTATTCTCGTTGTAGATAAGACACTGGCTTGTATAGTCAATAAATCCCTTACCTTTCAGAATAAGGTCTTTTGCCGATTGGGGAAGCGATTGCATCTTAGGGATGATGTCGCTTTCGATATGAGCTGGCACTTGTTTGAATACCATCAAACCTTTACCGTTCCATCCACTTCTACGGATAGCACCACCTTGTTTGAGAATTTCAATAGCATCACCAAATGACATTTGATGTAGAGGTGCTTCGGGAGAGCCATCAAGCCTACCAATACGACATTCCAATACATTGATGTACCTGCTCATGATTCTATGTTGCAAACGGAGTAAGTGGTTCTGATATTTGTCTGTTACAATTTCATCTATTTTGCCGGATTCAATAAACGGAGAAAGTTTATCCATCTTCTCATATAAATCTCGCATTTCAATATGCAAGCGGTCAAGGAAAGTATCAGCTATTTTATACGCCTTTTCAAACGTATCTTTAGGACTCCAGCTTTCATATCCATCTTCATAACGGACATGATAACCCTCATCGTCAAAATTTTCCGTTGACGGTTTTTCTCTAAGAAGATGTTTTCCCCACGCATCACCTCTTGTCATAGGTTCTGCTTCAATCTGTTTTGTTCCAATATACTTTTTCATTTTTCAAATTCTTCTTTTAATCGTTTCTCCGCATATAAAGCAGCACTACTCAAAACATCATACCCTTTAGATTCTACGAATGATGCGTATTCCGCTTCGTTTTTCAATGTCAAACCGTCTTTATCGACATCGTAATCATTGGACGTTCTCAAAGTGAGTGTATGGTCTTGATAATCCCCATGTTCCTCTGCGTACTTCACGGCTTCATCGCCTACATCAATCATCTTCTTTTCGACCTCCCATTCTCCTTCATCGAAAAAGGAGTCGACATCTGAGAAATCGAAATCTACATCCATAATTCCGAGTAGTTAAAGTAGTTTGTACTCTTCACTGTATAAACTTCGCCTTGGCCTCTTACGCTATCACCATCCATGCAACGTACTTCATCGCCAGCCTTGACAGTAATTCTTTTCTCACATACTACATGATAGTTAGGGCGATACACAGAGCCGTTATCAGATGAAAACTCTTTGGTAGTGTTATCATCACAACGGCACTTGCATACCTCCTGCCAGTATTCACCACCTGTTCCAGGAATAGGTCTGCCAAACTCATCCTTATCCATCGGGGTGATAACTTTTACCTGCAATATGTGTGGAGCGAATATCATAAAAAAGTCACTTTAGGTTTGTTACTCAGTTCGTCTTTCAAGCCGTACTGCTTACACAGCCATGAGTACAATTTCATTAGGCTATCAACATAATTAGACCAAGACACAGAAAATCCGCTTTCGCTGACCGAAGATGGATTTTGTATCATCCACGGAATTTGCTTTGCACAAGCGACCTCTAATCTTGCCCGATTTTCCTCGGCAAAAGGTTCTTCACCATCCAATCCCGTTCTTGAAAGTATATTTTCAACTACAAGATTAGACGGGGTGTTCTTATCAAATACGCTTAATACAAACTCCTTGTTACTCATGGCTGATATCATTCAATATGGTGTAATCAGTTTACTATATGCGGTATAGCTATAATGCGTACAATGTTTAGATTTATAGATGTATCTGAACGGACATTTGGGAACATTAATTCGTATCCCTTGAATAGCCGCTTCCTCTTTCATCGAACACATCATAGCCGGGTTATTTGCAACCAAGAAGACGGGAGGTGTCATGGTCAGTACAACACAATCAGCCGGAACTGTTTCCAAAGTGATAAACTGAATATCCGGCAGACCAACATCAACCGATGGATTCACGTATTCACGCTTAGGAGATTCCACACTTGATGCCTGCACGCTCAACGAAACCAAAGACATCATTAAAAAGCCACACATGGCAAAAATAAAATTCTTCATTCCTTTTCTGATTTATAAAATTAGACAATGGAAGGGTAGAAGCACTACCCTATCCTTTTACTCGATACCTAATGCTTCTTTCAGTTTGGCTGTTGATTCTTCATCCAGTTCTGCAACCTTAGCCAAAAGAGTTTCCTCTTTCATGTTGCCGGAAGCCTGCGCACCGATAGACTTCAAAGCGTCAACCAAAGCCTTCTTCTCAAACTCCTTTTCAAAGAGGGAGATTTTCACCTCCTTCTTTTCTTCAGGGGCTTTCACTTCGGTATTTTTTGCCTCAATCCGTTCAGCAAGTCTGCGGCTTTCCATATCCAGCACACGGGCTTCCTCACCGACTTCAATCACTTCACCGGGAGTATAATACTTTCCGGTGAACTTGTCGCGGAAAACTGATATAACCTTTACTTTCATATCCTACCCCCCTTATGCTGATTGGATGGATGCAATTTCGCTCAAATCGAAATTGGTTATCAAATCTGGATTGGAAATCTGCGGAATCCACTCTGCCGTATATTCCATGTAGCGACCGTTTTTGTCACGGTAGTTAGAGATAAGCATCTGCCCCTCTGACGGGGTATAAGTACGTCCTTGTACTGGGTCTGTCGCTTCATACGGGGTATGATGGCGCATATAACCAATGTTGTCAGAAGGTAACAGAGTAATACGGTTATCCGCGTAAATCTGCACATTCTTTCCCGTCTGGTCTTTCACGTAGTCCTCCTTGATTTCAATACGCGGCAAACCGATGCCGGTGAACACTTCGGAAGCCAAAGAAGAGGAAACCAATCCCGTACTCAACTTCATTTCGTTGCTGCCGAGAATCATCTTGTACTGCTCACCAAATTCAGATGAACCAAGAATAAGCTTGTTGAAAGATGCACGAGTCATAACCATCTTGGCATAAACGCCATAGTCCGGTGCCAAGGAATGAAGTTTCTCTCTCAAATAAGAGATAAACATATTCTTTCCGTCCACAACCACATCTCCACTTTTCGGCTTGATAAAATTGAACGGAAGGGTAATCTCCAGCAGTTTATTATTGGTCTGACCGGAAGTAATTGCAGCGTCTTTGTTGTAAACGGTGGCTTCACCAAGCATCAACAGCGCACCGACAATAATATCCATACGCTTGTGGGCGGCAAGGGTAATCTGACGGTAGTCGTCTGCCAGGAAGTTTACAATCTCTTCCATTGCAGCCTTTTGGTCGGCTGGCTTAGCGGCATTGAACTTGTCAATCAAATCCTGCAATTCAGAAAGACGGTCAATAGACATCTGATAAGCATCACCCAAATAGGCAATCTCACCATATCCGGAACCGATGTTCCGACGTTCACGGATGGGTTTCTCTCCAAAACGCGAATTGATGGATCCGGCCATAACTCCAGTTACAGAACCGATATAGTCTTTGAACACACGAGTAGTCACTCTGCGGAAAGTAAGATACTGCTGCCAATAGATTGTGTCCTTGCGTGTCTGGTTCACACGTCTGATGATAGCGGAAACAATGTTCGCATCATCGAATAATGTTTGAATCGTTAAAAACATATCCTACCTCCCTACTCGTTAAATTCAAACCATCCCTTCATGTTGGCTTTATCGTTCTCGGAGAACGGCATAACCAATTTTGAGGGTTCAATTTCTGCGGCTGTACGAAGCAATGAAACCAATGTGATTCCGTCCTCAACCTTTGTACGGTTAAACAGAGCCGAATTAGCCACATGCTTTTGCTTTAAACCATCAACTGCAACCGCATTGAATAATACAGCATCTTTGGCAATATTCTCACCAAAAGCAGCCTTGATAGTCAATACATCGTAGTTGGCATTAGACTTATCAATTGCCGTTACTTCTGCACCTTTCTTGCCGTTTCCGACAAACATACCCACATAAGCCAAAGAGTTCTTAGCTACTTTGATAGACAAAGCCTCTCCACCAGTGGTATAGGCTTCCGCAACTCTCACATTGATTACCGCATAAGCGAACTTGTTTTTCAAGTCCGCACAAATCGGTGTAAATCCGGGAAGAAAACTTCCCACTACCAGGTTCTGCGTATCAAGTTTGAACGGACCACGTCTACGAATGCCGGTCTGGACATCGTAGCGTTCCTCTTGCTCAACGGGCGGAACCAAGTCATACTTAAATCCTGCTGACATAATTAATTCTTGTTTTGTTCAACAATAGTTTTCGTACCCTCATCAATCATTTTAGCGATAGATTCAGATTCTTTCTCAATCTTCTCTTCCGCTGATTCGGGAGGGGTTACGCCTTTGAAGCCGTCATTTGCGAACTCCTGCTTCAAGTCCTTGAAGTATGCGTCCAAGTCCTCATCGTCCTTAATGGCGCATCGTTTGGCGTAGTTTTCGGGAATACCATACTCCTTTGCCTTTGCCAAAATCTGCTGGCTACGTGTTGCTTGAGCCTTTTCCGTTTCTAACTGTGTTAGCTTATCAGAAAGGTTCTTGTTGGAGTCAATTAAAGCTTGCGCCCATGCAGGCACATCGTCTTTATTCTCTTCCGTTTTGATGGTTGTGGTAGTCTCGATTGGCTTACCGTCTTTAAGGTTATGTTTCTTCTCGTAGTTGGAAACTGCGGTCTTGGAAGCATCCCCGGCACGGAAATCACCATAGGAGTTAAGCACGTCCGAAAAACTGATACCCTCAACAATTGAGTTTACCTTTGTCTCGTCCGTTACACCCTCTGCTTTTTTAGTAGCGATTCGGGTTAAGATAGCAGTGTCCACCCCAGTAAACTTCTGTTGCAGCCCTGCCAAAATTTGTTCTAAGATTGTCATACCGTATGAATTAAAATTTGAGATTCAATTTGCGGAAATAAAAATACTACCAATACAGATGACTGATAAATATTTAGGCTTCCCATTCACGACAATCAATCCATTGTCGTAAATACGGTATATAAAGTAGTCAGTAAGTGAATGAAAGGGGAATAATTGGAGTGGTAGAAAACCACAATCAGGTGATTGTGGGAAATGAGTATAAAAAAGGCGTGAAACTGAGTGAATCACGCCTTTTTTATGCTAGCAATCTTTAAATCTTAGTCCAATTATCTCTATTCTCTATAAAATTAGAAAACCCTTTTTTATATGCAACAAAATTATTATTAATTGAGTTGAACCAACTTTCATCCTCGTTTTTTTTATACAATCTTCTTATGAAGTAATCTATTTTCGTATACTCTGAAGAACCTTCAAACCTTTCAACGAATCCTATATATGCAAGCCGAACTTTATTAAAGTCTACATTAGTTTGAATTATAGAATTAATATGTGGATCAGAAAACGAATACCCTATTGTTAGCAACTTATTGCAATCATTACAATCATTTGCAAAATTAGTAAATCCGATATTAAAAGGATTCATTAGACTTCTTTGAGTCTTAGTATACCCAACAATTATCGGGCTAAAAATTAAATTCTCACTCGGATTTCCGCCTTGAGCAGTTAAGGATTGCACCTCTCCAGTTATCGTAGATTTTACAACTCTATATTTATTCTCTACAAATTTAAAAGTCCAATAGATAGAGCCATGTAGGTAAAAGTAACTTAAATGAGAGTCTTTATTTCTTAAATAATCAGCTTTATAAACAATACTATAATCAGATAACAAATGTTCCCCCATATATATTTTACGCTTTGAAAGAATCTGAGGTATCATAGCGTCATAATTTGTGGTATATATTTTTACTGAATATTTCTTGTTCAATAAAGATTCAATAAATTCGTTCAATCTTTCATTTAGTAGTTTATACTCAGCAGCACAAGCTTTTTCATCATATCCCTTAATGAGTTGAATAACAATATCCACAAAATGTTTGTATATAGAATAAAAATGCCTCCTTTTCTCTAATTTATCAGATATCTCATTTAGTTTTTGCTGGATGGAGTCTATTAGGACATTAACAGCAGGAGTAAATGACGTATTATACGAATTCCTGTTTTCATTGGTTGACGCTATAACATAATTCATTATAGATTCCGATGCAGCAATCACTGTCTCGAAATTAACAGTGACTCCGTCCTCCTCTTCATAAAAAGATTTTAATGTATCAAATATAAATTTACCCCAAGTTGTATTACTATCATACATATATTCTTTATCTTCAATTATTCTATCAAGAATATCTTTGGAAAATGGAGCTCCCCATGCTACAGGAAAACCTGCACCTAGTAGTAATACTATTTTCTTTCTCTTTTTCATATTTGTATTTTGGATTAGAATCCCAACATTGCGGCCGGAGGTATATTCAGCACTCGACATAGCAACCTCGCAATTTTGAGGGTCGGTTCCGAACGTCCGGAGATATAGTCATTCACACGCGATGGACTTATTCCAATCTCACCAGCAAGTTGCTTTTGACTCATCCCTTTCTCTTCAAGGGATAGCTCTATCAATTCCGCAACAGTCGGTTTTTCTATCGGATAATGTTCTTTTTCGTATGCTATCACAATATCGGACATAACTGTAAGCTCCACCGCATTCTTATCATTTGAAGGCGTATTGTCATCAACCAATGGCAGAAGTTCCTCCACTCTCGCCAAAGCAAATTCATACTGTTCTTTCGTTACTTTATTCATACTTCTATCTCTTAAATGGTTGAACAATCTATCTTATCGTAATCTTTATGAGTACCAACCCAGCGAATGAAGACGTACCCAATTGTAAACTTAACAACGACAACCAACCGATAGTTGTTGCCTCTGATATTGAAAACGTAGTGTTGGTTGCCTACATAGTCAGCAGAAAGAAAATCCACTTTAATGTCTGATAGGTTCTTCCATTCAGCTTTTTCCACTATATCATACCAACGTTCTAAGGCTATGCGTGAATCTTCATAGCCTTTCGTCTCGTAGAACTCTTTCAATTTCTTATGTGATACAATCCTCATACCTCTTTTGTTTGATGCAAAAATATGAATTAATTTTGAATTATAAAATTTTTCCAGAGAATATATTCTATAATATAGAATTTAGCAATAAAAAAGCGGAACTAAATTAGCTCCGCTCAATAGTACGATAAGAACATGAAGTAATGAATTATCCTTTGGAGTTAGGAGACACTGCATTGTTATTCTTTGCCCCTTGTTCCTCCTTGATTTCTGCAAGCTCCTCTTCTACCCTATCAGCATTCCCGGCAAACATGATTCCCTCACGCGTTGACCAGATGCCACCACTGACAGCGGAAACCGCAGTAGTCACCTTATCATTCAAATCATCAATCATATATGGAACCAGTTCTGTCTCTATGTCAATGGTTTGCGATGCCTTGCTAAACTCGGTTGGATTGATAGAGCCTAAAGCGGAAACAATAAAATTTACTCTCCGCTGCAAGAACTCACCGATAGCCTCACCGTGATTTTCTACCGCCATATGTGCGCCCATGAACATAAAGCGGAAAGCGGTCCCTGATGCTTTGCCTACCCCCTTCAACGTCTCAAAGGATATTCTTGGAGTGTTTGACATATCATAAGCCATATTGGTGAGTGTTTCTGCTTCAAAACGTACCGTATCCGGAACTTGGTTCCACGTCAGATACTGGGCATCCGCACCTTCACCTGTAAGTTTGACCATTCTATCCTTAACCTTACCCATGAAACCCTCTACATCACCAATTAGCTTCAATAGTGGGAAGAAATGGTAGTCTATACAATCAGCATAATTGGATAATAGTTTCTCCAACCGGACCCGAAAAGTCTTTATCTTCTTGCAATAAGGTTCAGGACGATAAGCATAGAGAACCGGTAGTTTGGAGAATCCATGAGCAAAAGGCGTTCTTTCTTCATACCCTTTAGACAAGTCCCATTGATAAACCATTTTGTCCGTGATAGTCATAAAGCAAGTTATCTCCGAATCATCCATGAGCTTCTTCTTGTACTCACGTGAGAAAGCAATCATCTTACCTTCATCGTTAAAGAACGGGTATAGCTTATCCCCACGGAACGGAGACCATAACACACTTTTCAGTTTCTTGGTGGGCTTTACCTTGCCTCCGAATGTAGTCTTTACTTTTTTCCAGAACTTCGCCCAAAACGAATCATCATCGGTAACATACCAATATTCTGCCGCTTCTTGTTCGGAGAGCCAGGCACGGACAATCTTCTTGTTTTGGTATTTGATTTTGTTGGATTTAAATACAGCCTTTACCGCATCCAGCAGCTTCTTTTCATCATCATCAGTCGGAGTGCAATCCATAGACGGTTCTGTGCCGACCGTGAAAGCAGTTTGAATGTTCACTATATCTTGTTCCAATGGAATAGAAATACGGTTCACCGGTTCAGTCTTATACTTTGCTTCGATTTCATAAGTCTTACCAGTTTTTTCATCGAAGTGCTTCTCTGCTTCTTTTTCAAGAACCTTTCTGTCCGGATACTTCTTTTTGTCAACCATGATTTCATGTCGTTCCGGATTCCAATCATCCCAAAGTTTGCAACGGTCGGGAAGTTCAGTCTTCCTACCTTTCTTCAGGTAGTTTATCTTCTGCCCGATGTCAGGCAATGCTAATATTTCTTCTAAATTCAATGGCATAGTTTATATTTTTAATGTGTGAATATTCCTGTTAAATCTTTCGGTTTCTGAATCTTACCAAGAAGCTCACCCAATACATAGTAACGTACAGCATCTATTCCGTGATTGTCATGGTCTTCCGGTTCGTTGATATAGTTCCCGTCCTTATCCTTTGCCCAAACATACTTTCTGAACTCGCTTTGCAAGTTGTACGAGCGTTTGGTTATATAAATCTCCATATCTTTCATTTTGTCAATTCCGGCATTGATAGAGCCTGCACCTTTCTCTACGGCATATATCTTGATTCCTCCGTTGTGTATCTCTTGAATCAATCGAGGGTCAGCACTGTCAGCTATGACTTTCAATCCCCACGGGCGAAGAGTCTTGATGATGTCAGAAGAAAGCAATCCAGTACGGTAATCCACTTCATCCAAGTAAAGGGCGTTATCAACGATACCACAACGAATGGAAGCAGACGGGTCATGCGTATAACCGAAGTCTTGCCCGAAAGCAATTTTCTTTGCCCAAGCCGGGAACTCGTCAACAATTCCCCACTTCTTGAACACAGCACCTTCTGCAACGTCAGCCCACCGGCCGATAACCACATGAGCATACTTTTCAGGATTACTCACCTTCATATCTTCCACCTCTTTCAGGAACTCAGGAGAAAGGTTATCCAAGTTATCAAAATACGTAGTATGGATATGGAGCACATTCGGATGAGTGGAAATCTGAACCTGCACACCGTCAATCTCTACCAGCTTGTGAGTTTTCTCAATGTATTTCTTGTAGATGAAGTGATTGGAATCGCATGGGTTCATTATAATGATAATCCGGTTCTGAATACCCTTCTTGCGAATGGAGAGCATTATCTTGTCGAACTCATCTTCGCTTGTCCACTCTTCCGCTTCATCGCAGACGAAAGTCGTAATGCCTTGAATGGATTTCAGTTTTGCTGTCTGGTTCCCGGAAGAAGTCTTGATACCCCGGAACATGATACGGCTCTTAGTCATCTTATTGACTATGTCCGTCTTTGTGGTCTTGAAATATTTCGTGGTACCGTCCAAATCTATCTTCTCCATCATTTCGGGGATGATAGACATACCGGCAGAAACCATCGTGTAACGGGTGTAAAGAATCTGATGAACTATTTTCTCTACGGGAGTCATTTCAAAAGTCAACCGCTCAATAAAGGTAGAAGCATTGAAAGACTTTCCCGAACCACGCCCACCGGTAATAAGAATTATAAATTTTTCCTTATCCTTGTATAATGGATGGTAAATTTCTTGAGGTACTATCATTTCAGCTTGTCTTTAATCCAAGAATCAATGTTGATGCCATGCTCTATGTCTGTTGGAATATCAGCGTCTTCATCTTGTTTGCGCTCAATCTTTCTCCAATCTTCATCATGGTGGTACAGCCAAACGGACATTGCTTGCAAATTAGGAGCCAACTCGCTTTCGCTTACTTGTAATTCATCTTCGCCCGTCAAATTCCCTTCTGAATCACGGAGCTTTCTTACCACGGTGCTTTTGGTTTTTATGCCACCGAGAGCCATTGCAAGGAATTTAGCCCTTACAGTGGCATTGATTGTCGCGCGCCCACGCGCTAAGACTTCGGATATTTCGGTGTACTCACTTTTCTTTTCGCAGAATGTTTGAGGCAAAATCCCTATGGCATAAGCAATTTCCTTGTCAGTGAATCCCTTTTTGGCATACGATTCCACGAGAGAAAGAAATTCCTCGCTTGTATAATCAAACTTAGGCTTTCTTCCTCCTTTACCTTTTCTATTTTGAGATTCACTATTGCTCATATTACTTCTTTAATTTTCCACATTTCTCACATTGTTCATACCTGAACTCAGAGAACATCACACTACCTTTCCAAACATAATGATGAACACAAAACAGGTTTTGCTTTAGAACATTCCTTATCCAAAGTATAAAATCGCCAATCATAATTTTAACCGTTATTGTTACCCATATATACACGGCGAGAAATTGGCTTGTTTCCATAGACATCAACCCCTCTTTTTGAGAAATAGCTATCTATTTTCTCAGCATATCTTCCCATTATGGATTTCGTTCTATCCCTTATGTTTCTTTGTCTTGCAGAACCTAACCCGTATTGTCTTCCAGCGTTGTACATTATTCGTCTGGACTGCTGATATAACTGGCTATATGTTTTCTTTCTAACTCAGCTTTCCTCCCAATAATTAATCTATTCTTTCTACTTGTTCATCAAAAACTTCTCCCTTTATAAACTTCATATCTGGTTCATACCCGAACCTTTCGCAGAAAGCGGCTTTAGCTTCATAGGTATCGAAGGACAACATCACATAGGCATCCATGTTCTCAGCTTGCTTCTGTGCGTTTTCTTTCACCTGATGCTTGACCTCTTTCATGTGGGCTACCTTTTCAGCACGTTCCAACTGTTTGGCGGCTTTATCGGCTTCTTTCTGTTCTGTTACAGGCGACATCATGCTTTCCAGTTCGTCAGCAATGGAGCTTTCTTCTTCGGTCTGCAAAAGGAAATCAACCCCAATCATATTCAAGTCGGCATCCGTCAATCCTGCATCTTTCCAGTCAATATCAGGAACAATACGGGCAAGAGCGTCAAAATCCCAAGAACCTTGTGCATTAGGGTTGTTCATTAGAATATTCAACTCCTTTTCCTGCTGTTCGTCCACGTCAATGACATCGACACGAATGCGATAGTCGTTATCGGGAAACTTTTGCAATTCGTCCATGACAGACAAACGCTGGTGCCCGCTAACTACGGTAAGCCCGGTACGCTTATTCACAACTATTCCACCTACCAATCCGAATTTCTTGATACCACGCTTTAATGCTTTGCGTGATTCATCGGAAAGTTTTCTCGGATTGTAGTCTGCAAAACGAATGGCAGAACGGTTAAGTTCCACCGATTCGCTCTTTATGTATTTTGACAATTCCATATCATCCATTAGTTAAACCCATATAAATTCTTCGAGATACTTTTCTTGCGCCATCTTGTTGTTTCCCCTCGTTATACCCAAAGGTTCGTTCAATGTATCGAATATACTTTCTTGCAATAGAGTTTACTCTGTTCAGCCTATTACCCGTTAAAGTACGAGATAGTCTGTATCTTTGCTCTGCAATATCATCAATTGATTTTCTTCTGACTCGGCTTTCCTTCTATTATTTTTGTTGATTATGATACTCCCAAAGTACTCTTTCAGCCATCGGGAAAGTTTTGTAAATTCTCTGTAAGTCCTGTGGATAGTTCTTCTCCATCCAAAGCATACAATCAAGATTGAAGCCTACTCCCGAACTGGCTTTCAATGAATACCGAACTGGTTCGGGTAAATTATGCTGCCTCATATAAGCAAGAATATCCTTTTGTGTCCAATCAGCTAAAGGATAAACCATACCGTTATTCTCGTAGTCGTTTACCTCATACCCTTTCAACATAAGTCTACGATTCATACCGTCAGCTTTTTTCATGCCCAAGAATGTATAATAAACTCCATGAGTAAGTTGCATAGCCTTTACCACATCTGCCAACTTCAACAGCTTTACTTTCGGATTTGGCACACAATACATACCGCCACGGAGAATATAAGTGAGATTCCAATGTGGTACTTGAACAAACTCTATTTTCGGATATTTGGCTTTAGTCCAGTTTATCCAACGGTTAATATGTTCCAAATTCTTGACGAAATACATGAACACGCAAACAATCCGGTCAAACTTCGGATAGACTAAATCAAGCAGAACAAGCGAATCTTTACCAAGTGATAAAAACAGTAAAGCCTCATTCGATTTTACCCGAATGAGGTCTATATATTGACTCGCTTGTTCTACTTTGTTCATAGCTAGCCACCACTTAAACCAAATGAAGTACGAAGATCACTGTAACGCTGTCTGCGTGATCCTAACTGTGTGGCACTTGCTGTACCTCTACGATTGGCAACCAATCTACCACCTGCCCCTGCACCATTCATATTTCTGCGAGGCCCGGCTACTCTGTTAATTCTTCTTGCGACTCTGCTTTCTAATTTTAAAAGTTAAACAAATCAATCTATATATTTCTCTAATATCTTGCCCAAAGTATAATCCATTTGTGCGGCAAGATATTCTTCGCCTTGATGTTCGTAAACAATATCATTACCGTTTTCATCTGTGAGAATAACAGCTTCTGCTGCTTTCACTTCAACGATAATATAAGGACGTTTACCTGTATATGCACCTGTCAGAAGCTTGATTGCATCGTACTTGATAGGCTTCAATTCTACCTCACCTTCTTCAGGCAGTTCTGCATCAGCCGGATATTCTTTACCGCCACATAGGTAAGTGATATACTTCTTAGCGTTAGTTGGTCTGATTTCACGGTATTCGTGGGTTTTCTTGCCTGCCAAGATTTCATCGAAATACTTCTGTTTGATGCTTAATGTAAGAATGTTCATAATCGTGTCAAATTTAAATTAATACTCAATAGTTGCGGGGGGGCTGAATCGAACAACCGACCTTCACCAAGTCAAAGTGAAAAGCTACCACTGCTACACCCCGCGATAGTACCCCAAAGGTACTACCACAACCAAAGATAACGAAATATCTTCAATCGTTATACACGACAATTGGCTTATTGTCGTGAACTAAGCCATTTATCCCGTCTTTCTCTACACGCCTCTAAGGTAGGCGCACAACAAGCAAAGAGTTCACCACTTTCAGTACGGTAGTCGTACTGGTACATTCTCACTCTCTTTCTGCCTAACTTCATTGCGTAGGTAGTGTAATTCTCTTTGCCGGGCTGGCATACGCTGCAACCTCTTTCGTCGTTAATTGAGTTCATAATCATTTATCAATACTTACTTAGTAATTTGTAAAACATTCGCCTTTTCTCTATGTATTTAAGACCGTTTCGTCTAAGACCTCGCTTTGATTTTGATACAGTCATTTGGCAACCTGCAACGCCAACGTAGATGCAATTTAAATGATGCCTTTTAGCTTGTTTGAAAGCCCACCAAATCGCTTCACGGCAATATCTATAGCTATCATTTTGAACACCCTCGTATCCTCTACTCAAAATGAAGTGGCCTATTTCATTTGCTTCTTCTTCTGAATAGCATATTGTGAAGATATTATTCATCCTTTCTTTGCTTTACTTGTTCAACCAAAAACTTTTTAAAATCATTCTTGTACTGGCTGTGAATGATTTTATACTGATGGGATAGGTTAGGCAATTGTTTATAACCTTTGCTATACAAGAATTTGGCTACTAATTCAACCTTTTCATGGTTACTGAAACCTCTGTCTTTGCACATGTTTGAGATACAGACATTCGCCTTGCTGGTAGGCTTCTTTTCAACTGGTGGCATGTATTCATGTCTGCCATAAGCAAGCGTTCTTGGATAGCCAACCGCTTCACCTAAATACTCACCTGTGATGCAATCAAATTCACCACTAATTAAACTATCTGCTATTTCACCCATAATAATCAATATTTAATGTTTCGCATTCAATTTTTCTTCACTTATATAAGCCACTACAAGCCCTGTTTCATCATGCTGTATGGTGATGTACTTTTCGCCCCTCTCTATGGTAGAAAAGTCGTATGGTGTACATAGCTTACCCAATACCTTGCCCAGTTGTTTCATCAGTGGGGCTTCGGGGCTGATAACTAAAACTAAATCCGCTTCCATAATCGTGTGTATTGTGGTAGCCCAAAGGCTACCGGATTAAAACTTATGCTATTTCTATGCTTATTATATCCAAAATATTGTCAGTAATCATGCTGTTTACGCTTAATTGGGCAGACTGAATATTGTTATCAACCATCCATCTTTTCGCACGATTAACAGCGGTTTTCTTACTACTGCCGTCCGGTATCAATGCACCCAAATCATTATAATCATCATCTAACAGTTCAAAATAATATCGCTTCATAATCTTCTATATTGCGCAGGGCTTTCGCCCTGCTGGTTATTATGCTATCTTTAGCTCTTTAAGTCTCATATCTACCAATGATTTCAGCTTGCGAGTATCAAATAGTGGACTTCTATACCCATCTTTGATAAGCTGTATCATTTCTTTATAACCAACCTTACATACAACCTCTGTCTTCATGCTGTTATCATAAATAGCAGAATTGCAAGCGGTTATTGTGAATGCCATTGTTTTGTAACCTTTATCCTTCTTCATGATAGATGCAAACAAATACATATATACAGCATTTTTCATGCTATTCAAGGCATCTTCTTGACTGGCATTTACCTTTCTACCACCTAAAAAGTCACCACATTCAATTTCTTGACCTTTTTTGATAATAGACAATGTACTGATGTACATTTTAATATCTGTTGCTTTCATAATCTTCTATGTTATGCAGGGCTTACGCCCTGCTGGTTAAACTTATAATATTTGAATCTCTTTGTTACCTATCTCTGTATCTACATTCAGAACCTCGTACTTTTGAGCCTTGTAATTATAAACGACTTCACAGGTATTGAAACCTCTACCATCTTCTCTTTGGTCATAAACAGTATTTATATGCTGATACATTTTATTGCCTAACATGAAGTTTATCTTACCTGATGTACAGAAGTAGAATGCTACTGCATACTTCAATGTTTTCTTTTCATCAATCTTCTTTGTTGCCATGATCGTATATCTTTTAATTGTTATTACTTCGTTTCTGATGATGCAAATGTAATGATTAAAATCATACATACAATAAATAAATATACTATTTGTATGATTATTATCACATATTAACAAAACAGCATAAGTATGATTATAATCTAAATATATTTTAATACAAATGACTATATTCAATCAAAACAAGCTGATTTAATTTGTTTATTCGATTTTTACCCCTATATTTGCATCTGATTAAAATCATACACACATGGAAGTAAAGACAATAATCAAGCAGAAAGGCTTCACAATGGAATCCGTTGCAAAAAAAATGGGTATAACAAGGGTTACACTTGCCCAAAACCTTAGTAGAAATCCAACAGTAGGAACATTACAGAAGATAGCAGATGTTATTGGATGCAAGGTTGGTGACTTCTTTGTTGATGATATGGATATAAAAGATGATGCCAACACCATCACCTGCCCCCACTGTGGAGGTAAAATACATTTTGACGGAGAACCACATATGCCGGAACACAAGAATATACGAGGGAAAGAATACTATAAATAAAAAAATATGGAACTAAAAGACTTTATAAAAGAAACACTTAGTCAAATAATAGATGCTGTTTCAGAAACACAAGAAAAATACAAAGATAAACATGTCCTAATTTGTCCCGATGATATTCAATCTGAAAAAGGAGAATATTATATTGACAATGAATCTCATTATGAATATTATAACCGAAAGACCAAAGTACAAAATATAGAGATGGACATAGCTATTTCCGTTACCGAAAAAGAAGGTAATAAATCAGGAATAGGAATCGCCAAAATTATAAATGTTGGTACTTCGTCAGAAAATGCAATACAAAATGAAAGTGTTAGTAAAATAAAGTTTTCCATTCCACTTGTTTTACCAACAAGTAATACAAGAGAGTATTACCAAAAATATGTGAAAGATTAAAAGTAAAGCCAGAGCATTAAACTCCGGCTTACTCATTGATTAGCCCTTTGAATCTTAACCGATTTACGATTTCAGTGTAAAGATACTCTATATCCCCGCTGAAATCCCCATAGTTCTGATAGAGAAACACGACATCAGCGCAGTTGTCGGAAATTGTACTCTTGGACTGAACCCCAAGTACCCTTGACATCTCTTCGCGTAACCCAGCTGTCATTTTCCCACCGGCAAGCGAACTTGGAGAAAACAAGTACAGGATAATGAAGATGAACTTCTTCCGCTGGGTAACACTATCAATACAAGGGGGAAGACTTCTGCTATTCAATAGCTCAACGAAGATTTTATAGATATCCCTAATAAGGCTTTTATCTCTCAAAATTGGTGAAGCTAAGGTATTTTCTTCTTCTGAAAGTTCTGATTTCTCAATTCTAATCTTTTTAAGGCGAATTATTTTGTTAAAATCCAGTTCCATAACACGATTATTTTAAAAGTAAATAGTATATTTGCATCATAATCGTGTAAGGAAGAGCTGATTCATGGTCGTGCGTGGGTTGGCTCTTTTTCATTCTTCCCCATTCGTGCTGACGAATGGTTTCTTTTCCAAATCATAGCAGGTGATATATACCCGTTTCCCATTAACATCACATAGAGCAAGGGCATATCCTTTCTCCAGTATTTTAACCGGCTGATTGTCGCAATAGACAGTACTTCCAACCGGAACTCTTATAAAATGACGTACTATCATTTGATTATCTTTAGCTTGTTATACCAGCGTGAAGAAAAAGGGAACCACCCGATTAAGAATGATTCCCCGAAAATGGTTACTTTGTATAGTTTGCTCATGGCTATTTCTTTTTCAAATTAGACATCACATATTTAATCACTTCATAAATGAAAATAGCAAGAAAAATAGTAGTCCATGGATATTGGTTTATCAGTTCATAAAAATCTCTCATAGTTTTACCTCCTTCCACTCACTTTCTATAATCACATGTTCACACTTATTACACCTATGCAAATAAGTTGGGAATGGTGCCGTTGTATAGTCCTCAACAGCTATTTCTATACTGCCACATTCCGGACATTCTATCTTTACCTCTTTGATACCGGGATAATCCCAAAAGGATAATTTGCCTTTCACGTCCTTAATTGGATTTTCGTAGAGAATAGGGTTAGCTAGTACCCAGTTATAAACTCCTTTCTCTGCCCAGATGGAAGGATGGTTTTGTACACAGTCTATTATCTCGACGCTTCCGATTATGGAGCCTGTACAAAAACTAAAATCTTTCCACTCTTTGTTTTCCGGTAATGCCAATAACTGCTCATTGGTAAGTATTGAATCATAGAAATTATCATAATTCAAAGGTTTACCGCTTGAATGAATCAGTACCCTCTGCCCTAAGTATTTCTTAGGGCAGCTCCAAGTACGGTTCTCAATGTCTTTAATACCATGGACTATCAAAGAGGCCCACGGCTGTTTTATGGTTATTGCTTTCATTTTTTATTGTTGTTCTTTAATATATCATCGAAAGACGGAATAGGAAGCCATGCCAACACGATACTGTTTCCGTGAGTCCATATTCCCTTTATATCTAAATTGTTGCTTCTACGAAACGTTTCTTTTTGAATATATGGTACGCCATAACCCATTGTCAAAACGAAGATTTTTTGTTCTTCTTCCGGCAACCTTTCTTTAACGTTAATCCAAGGCGATTGCTTTGACTGCCATTCTGCACCAGCTTTGAAAGCAAATCCCAAACTCACAATTCTTGTTTTATCAGCATTAGGATTGTTTTTAAGCCAACTATCCCAATATTCTTTTGCCGCTTCTTCTACTGTCTGTTTCATATCTTTATCATAATTCGTCAAACTCTTTTTGTAGTTCTTTTATCTTACTATCCAAAGCATACAGATAGCACTGAAAGAAATTCTTACCAAAAATTTCTTCCTTTAATGGTACATCATTGTGCATCCTGTTGTATGTAAATATCAATCCACCACCACATTCTATTTTAGAATTTTCAAGTGCCATCTTATGATCTTTGTATTCATCTATTTTATTGTTAAGTTCTACTGCTCTTATAAATTTATCTTTATCCATATCTTTCCTTTCCATCTATCCTAGCAGCATATACATTGCTACTAGGAATAGGTAATAAATTGTTGTTTTACTCATTTCTTTCTTTTATTATTACATATTGCAATCTCCACCATCATTTAATATGCCATCAATAGTAGTTACACTATTTTCAATATTACTGCCTCCATATTGTGTAAATTCCGGTGTAGGATTATAGTCTGTATCTCCGTGCATCATTACGTGAAGTGAGCCACTGGCCGAATACAGCCAAAGGCGTTTACCGTCCTTTTCCCACTTTTTTGCAAGTCGTTTCAAAGAGTCAATTAACTTATCTTCTTCGGGAGTACATTCTATCCCAGCTTCTGTTTGATATTTGCTCATATCTGTTCATTATTGAATATTCTGATTAATGTAATCCACAATCTTTTCCAATCTACTTGAAGAAAACAAATGATTATTAAGCGTTCGCTTGCCTTCTTTCCATTCATAAAATAATTGATAATATGGTGGATTGAGTGTCCGGTCAACCTTTATGCGATATTGATTAGTACCATATTCAGTTATAAGATTCTCAATATATTCGTCCGAATTTTCTAAATCAGTAACAAATACCATCTTATCAGTAGTAAGTATCATCTTTTAGTTCCTTTCTATTCGGGTTATTCGTTAATTGGCAGTTTTATAAAGCACATCCATATTGTCTTACTCTGTCTTCCGGTAGTATGTCCGAAAAGAGGTTTGAACGGGATAACAGACAAAACTTCCGTAGCTTTTATCTCACTCTCATTCCATTTGAATACAAGAGTACCGTAAGGCTTCAAGACGCGCATACACTCAGTAAATCCATCGTGTATTAGTGACTGCCAGTTTTTCGGCAGTTTCCCGTATTTCTTAGCCATCCATGACGTTTCACCAAGTGTTTTTAGATGAGGTGGGTCAAATACTACCATGTGAAAAGAATTAGCATCAAATGGCAAGTTGGTAAAATCGGCTATTATATCCGGTTTTACCTCTATGGTTCTGATCTTATCTCTATCCTTGGCTGTTACTATCTCCGATCTCTTATCAACGAACAAGGCAAAAGGATTATGTTTGTCAAACCAAAACATCCTACTGCCACAACAGGCATCTAATATTATTTTTGTTTCACTCATTTCTAATTTTTTTGAGAGTTATTCTTCTTTCAGTATGCTATCAATCAAGCCGTCTATTTCCTGATCTGATAGAAATTGCTTACCTGCGTCCTTTTGCTTCTGAAGTTCAACTTTAAGCCTATTCTCTATTCTTTTCAACGCTGTACAAGTGTTCTTATCAGGATAATACCAGTCGATAGAACTAAAAATAATTACTTTAATGTGATCTAATTCTAGGCTATCTGGGCAATGCTCATTGAGAAAGTATAAATCTTCTTTGATTAGTTTCTCATACGCCTCCTTGCTTATTTTTATGTTCATATCTATCTCGTTTTGAGCTTTTCAGACTACATCATTAATACTAATTTCTCCTTTCAATACTCGTTCTACCTGTCTGTCGATTATCTCTTGAAACTCTATCTGGCAGATAAGCGAGCAATCCGGTATAATCTCTTCTACTGGGTCGCCCCGCCACGTTGGTAGTTCATCAAGGAAGATACGACCGTCTTTATCCTTTAGGCAGGTAGCTCCAACATCACGCTCAATCTGCGCCATCCGGTCAAACACTTTCGGGAAATCCTTCCGTATCTTGTTCCAGTATCCCATTCCCCCTTTCACGCAACCGATGCAGTTGTTGTTATTGTAGCCCATCTTGTACATGGCCGGAATTTCAATACCAGCTTTCCAAAGCATTCCCATCGCATCCGGCTTCGTAATCTGCTTTTCAATTAGCGGAAACAGTGGCTTTGTGTTTGGGTACTGCTGTTTTAATCGGATGGCTCGGTTTATCTCTTTAGGGTCGTAATCAAAGCCCCAAACTTGACCCTCCCAAGAACCAAGTTCCTTTTCCAACTTGTAACGGACTTTCTTTTTCAGCTCAAGAGTACAAGCAGCACCATGCGCACCATTGATAAAACCTTTCCGTAGGACATCAGCAACACATGTGTATTTGTCGCTTCGGATAGTGTGGATTGGCTGACCGTACCAATCTTCACAATCAGCAAGGAACCGGATGTTATCGGGATGTCCGGAGCCAGTATCTATGTAGTAAAGCTGTACATCTTTGTACAGACTCAACGCTATCTTACAAGCTACTGCGGAGGTTACACCGCAACTAAACCAAGCTATTATCATTTTATTCCTTGTCTATATCGTTATGAGTCTTCAGACTACGTTAATATTCAATTTGTCTTTTATGAAGGATAGGATGTGTGCAATCACATCGACCGTCCACCCGTTGCCTAACATTCGGTACTGCTGTGTGTCGCTGCATTCCCATTTATACCAATCGGGGATCGTTTGCAATCGGGCACATTCGGTTGGGGTAAAACGTCTAATTTCTCGGACACATAGTTGTGAACTTCCGTCATTACTATCAGTACGTGGTTCAAGCTGTTGGATATTCTTTTTCCGCTCAGAAACCTCACCGGCTTCATACTTTTTCCGTATCTGTTTTCCATATTCGGCCCTTCTTGGTGTAAGACAGGCTGATTCACGCCCTCGCATGGCAACACATATCAGATCCATATCAGAATGGTTGCCACCCGAATGTGCACCGGCGGTAAAACAGGAAGCCTTGTTTTGGTCCTTCTTAATTTTTCCGTCCCTTGAAATCTTCACATAATTGTCAGCATCCCCCATTTTATGAACACGTTGATTGATTGTCCTACATTTCACTTCATATGGAAATTCAAATGGTTCAAACTTACAGGGGGAGAAAGTTTCCGTTTCCTTTCTTGAGGCAAGACAGGAGACCATTTTATCACTTAGAAAAAACTTATCGTCCACTTCATCTTCAAGTATATCTTTCAACAAGATTCCTTTATCCACAGGCTGCGGTATGTCCGAATGCAGCTCACCAAACAGTCCATCTCTCCTTGTCTGGATATTCGTCCAATATATACGCCTCCTATTCTGCGCTGATACCAAGGCGGAGTTGATGTGCACACCATATACACCGATAGCCTCACTTAATACCCTTTCCCATTTCTTTCCCATTTCTACGTTTTCAAGAAGAAATAAGACGTTAGGATTGTATTTCCGTATATCGGTTAGGATACGCATATACTCCCAAAACAGATAAGACTCTCCTTCGAACTGAAAGCCTTCCTCTTTTAATTCCAAATAGCGATTCAGAGTGTATATCTCTTCCTTGTCGATAGTGGACATCCCAACACGTTTGCCGGCAAAAGAGAATGACTGACAAGGACTGCCACCTATCAACAAGTCAATTGGTTCCAACTGAGATACATCTACCTGGGTGACATCTCCGAGCTGAATTGTGTTCGGGAAGTTCAGCTGTGTCTGCTTGATGGCGTGCTTGTCTACTTCGGATGCGTAGTACACTTCCGAGATAATTCCAAGCTGCTTTAAGGCTATTTGTCCACAACTCATGCCATCGAATAAACTAAGTACTTTCATTCCTTTTTATATCGTTTTGAATTATTGTTTAAATTCCGGTAAAACACCGAGATATAAGTACCGATTATCAACGGTTCTGTGTGCTGTAATGTAGAATAATACATCGCCTTCATTTTTAATGGCGTCGCATCCTTGTATAAAGTCTCTTGAGTAATATGCAGGAGGTATGATTTCCCCTATATAGTTATATAACCTTTCGTCAATATAATCACCTGGCGATAAAAAGTCATCCAAGTCTTTATCCTGTTTTACCCATTGTTTAAAAGTCTTTTTCATTTCTGTTCAGTTTTGAACCATTTTCCTGATGTCTGGTAAATGGTAATTATTATCAATTAAATTCTAATTGTATTATCAGCAAACTGTTAATCAACTTCCACTAACTCACCGTTTTCCAGTCATCAGCAGTTTTCATGATTTTCTAAACAGGTGGCTGAACGCATTATCCAAATCCAAGTCCAGATTCAGTTTGGACGGGAAAGATTTAATGTATTCGTACATCTTATAAGCGAGGTTGTCATCATCACCGCACCTATCAATCAGTGTGAGCAACATGGCGTTCACCATGTCAGAATCATTGCCGAAGTTTTCCTGAGTGGATTCGCTGCGATGATTCACATCACTTTTCAATCTCTTTATCGCGGCTATGGCTGTGTTGAAGTTTCTTTTTGAATCGTGTCTGAGTTCAAAGCCTTCTTTCTTATATTGCTGCTGCATTTCTAGAAGGTTGGTTTCTAAAACGTCCGTGAGGACAAATACGATGTTGGTTATCGTATTCAGTTTGTCTGTTCCCTGCATAATCGTGTATTCTTATTTCTAATTCGAATGAATCCCCTTCGTTCTGTTTCTTCTAACAGTGGAAAGTCTTCATTCTTGATTTCACATTCTGTTTCGTAGTTCACGGAAGTATAACTTGGGATATTGAACTTTTTCCGGATTCTTACGATAACATCCGGATTTCTTGTTACCCAGTAAACGGTTATTCTCATGGTGATATCAGCATTTTTCTAGCTTCCTCATCTCCTGCATCAGCACGGTGCTTGATTTCAATGTACTCAGCATAAGAGATTCTGTTATCTCCACGCTCCTCTATCTCTTTTTCACGTTGGTTTCTGTATCGTTCACGCTCTTTCCGTTCAATATCTTTCCGACGTTCAGAAACGTAGTCCAGCATCGCACTTGTTATTTTCAATGGATCTATTGAACCGTAGAACCGCCCATACTTCCCTGACTTAAACCGTGCTATGAAAAAACAGATTTCAGCGGCATTTATATAATAATACTCCGAAAGGAATATCTCCGATAGTTCAGAAAGTTGCTCTTTCGCTATCTTGGTTGAAACTTCTGCAAAGTCATTCAATGAACCAAATTGTATCTTTAGCCATTCTATCGGTGTTTCATCCCCATAAGTAGAAGACAATAGCCCTAAACTCGGAATGCTGTCATTCAACGCCAGTTCTGAATGGGTTGCATTACATCTGACAAGTTTGAACTGCAAATCAGGGTTGTAATCAAGAATGAATTGTGCAGGATCGGGATATTTATTCAATAACGCCCTCTGCTTCAAGTTCCTTTCTCTTTTTTGCGGCAGCTTCTCTAACGGTTGTAGCGACTGCAAGAATTGAATCACGTTTTCGCTGCTCGCTATCCTGTTGATTTTTACTAAGTCTTGTCCCATTATAGTTTCCTTCCAATATTTTAGTAAAGTTTGCTTGTTTGAAAATCCAATCAAAGTCGCATTTCCAATTGCGGTCATTAGCTCCAAGTAGGAACGGGGATTGAAGAATGAGATTGAAAACACTCCTCACTGACTCTTTCCCATATTGGGCTATCCGGGCTTTTACAGCCTTTTTTCTCACATCAGTCATTGATCTTATCTGCTGGAGTCTGTCTTTGAATGTGGTATTATAGTATTCCATCAATCCGCTGTAATCAATCTTTTCAGAGGGGGAGGGCGAAGAAAGCTTGGCTTTCTTTGATACTCCGTCAGGAGTATTTTCTTTCTTTTGATGTAGAGATATATCTATATACTCTCTTTCTTCTTTCTTTGTATTTGTGCCCTCTGTGTGCCCTGATTTTTGTAAAAGTTCGGATTGCGGTAGATTGTTGTTCATGGGCTGTGCCCCAAGTTGTGCCCTTAGTTGTGCCCATTCGTGTCTTAATTCATTGATTTCCTTTTCAATACCTGTGCCCTTACTTGTGCCCTTGGTTGTGCCCATTGGATTATATTCTTCATATTTACATAAGGTTATAAGGTTCATTCCTTGATTGCACTCAACAGTTATCATACCTTTCTTTCTAAGATGCACAAGAAAGGAACGCACCTTCTTTTCAGACCATTTCCAACGCTGTGACAGAAATCTTATGGATGCAGGATATTGACCTCTTGAATAAGAGATTTCTCGACCTCCGATACTCTCCTTTCGGGGCGTTGCCTCAAATCGTGCAGACTGAATTAAGTCTAACCACGCTTCGCAACTGCTAAAAGTACGGGCTTCATTCCACATTTCATTCGAGAAAAACCTGCGGCTTAGCCTCAAAAATCCTTCGTCCATAGTCTTAGAATCTCACGTTAGTTAATTGCCTTCCGTTAGAAAATACAGCCCACTTACCATTACCGCTATCAAACAATCGTAAATCCGACACCTCTCCGAAACGTTTGATGTTACCGCATAAATCCACAATCCATCCACATCCTTTAGAAGGATGCGGGCGGATGGCACGACCGACTATCTGATACCACATGGCAAGTGACATTGTAGGACGTGCCATAACGACCGTATCAAGTTCCGGATAGTCAAAGCCAGTCGTAAGTACACCCACATTAGCTACTACCGGAATTTCACCAGCTTTGAACGCCTCAAGAATATGTTCACGTTCTTTCTTAGGAGTATCACCTGAAACGATAGCGCAACCGGGTATTGACATCGTTAACCGTTCCGCTTCTTTCAAAAAACGGGTAAAGACCAAAATACCCTTCCGTTTTCCTCCGGCTTTGGGATTCATCAGCCTTTGGACGATATGAACGAGATAACCGTAGAAGTCTATCCGTTCATATTCTTTTTGAACTGACCTATCCGTATAGTCGGCACCAGTAGTATTTACTTTCAAGTTAAGTTCATTCCACCCTGAAGGATTCATTGAATAGTAATCCAACTTCGCCAAGTAGCCCATATCTAATAGGGTTGATACCTGTACATGATAAATGACCTCTGAAAAGACATGAGGTTTTGTCCGAGTGATAAATTTCAGCATGGAGCCGAAATCACGACTGGAGCTTAAACGGTATGGCGTTGCTGTCAGTCCAAGAACCTTACACTTCACTGCATCAAAAAAATCCTTGTACATTCCCTCTTTGGGGTTTACAAGATGACATTCATCCACAATGATGTTCTTGAAGTGGGTAAACAGTTCGGGATGATTCTTCACACTGCCGATGGTGGCAAATGTTATCCGGCTTATCTCCTTTGAGTTAAAGGATGCTGAATAGATACTGCAATCAAGAATACCGTATGAACAGAGTTTCTTGAAATTCTGTTCGAGTATTTCCTTCGAGGGCTGGAACACCAAGGTATGACCGTCAAGCCTTGCGGCTATATCCGCTATGATAAGCGACTTTCCGCTGCCCGTAGGTAACACCATAATGGCATTTGTTTTCTTCGCCTTGTTATTGAAGAAAGAAACGGCAGCATCAGAGGCTTTCTGTTGGTAATCACGTAGTTTGTACATATCTATCTTCTGATTTAATGATAAAAGGGGAAACCTCACTAAGTTTGGAAAGAAATGTCCGGATTATATAAGCCTGTTCCTTACTTAATCCAACCGGAGAGAATGAACCATCATCATTCTTGACCATCATAACAAATGTTCCTACTTCCAAATCATTCATAACCCTTTCTCCTTTCGTAACTTCTTATTAAGTGCTTTGTAATACTTGATTAGCTGTTCGTACTCAAAATCAGTCATTTTGGAAGTGCTGGCAACTTTGACTTTCAGCAAATCAAACTTCTGTTGACCGATTTTAGCAATTAGATTCACCCGATAGCCTTCCAAATGGTCGGCTTTGAACCTGTTGCAGTGCCGGCATTCGGCATGGCAATTATTCTCATCAAACCGTGTTGCCAAATGTGTACGACTGAAATAGTGCCCGCAGTCTGCTTGTGTAAACGGCTTTATCTGTCCGCACGAGATACATCTAAAATACCCGTTTGGCATTGCATCACGAAGCCGGATAAAAAGGGAAAACTCCTTGTCGAGCTTAGCTTTCAAATCCGGCTTTTTCTTTACTGTTACCCCTGCTTTATCAAACAAGGGTAAAGGCTTGTCTTTCTTCTTGGCCTTTGTTCGTTTTATGTAGTATGGCATATCTTGTCATTAAAAATTCTTACTCCGTTATTTTTCGCCCAACTTATGATAGAATCCAGAACCTCATCGTCATCCAGATTGTCTATAATATCTCTAAAGTCATACGAAGCACCAACCTCTTCTTGGAAGTGCCGTACAATACTCGTTTTTAAATCTGTCACTTCTTGCCAACTTTCCATACGTTACAATTAAAAGCCCCAAAGCGTATTCTCCGGGGCACAACCATTATTTACTAACCCATGCCATTTATGTGTGGCTCACATTTATGTGGAGATGGAGCGATTCGAACACCCAATTAAGGACTATATCCTTTTGCGCTACTTCTAAGGTTAATTACTCCTTATATCTCACGTACCGTACTTTCTACCATGTGCACCTCTCGAAAGTCAAAAGCACTCCACTGCGCACCCCCATTTTCGCCCGCCCCATCTTCACAGACCGGACAGGCAGGTTAACAAAGTTATTCCATATAAGCCATTGAAAACTCTTTCGGAATAAACCGCCCGACCGGGATAGGTTTGGCTGATTCAATGGCTGTATGTATTTCCCTCTTTCTGAACTCATGTCCCTTTTCTTTGGCTTGTATCTCACATTCTTCCTCTTTGTTTTTGAGATAGTGGGTAATAAGCATCATTGCTCTGTCAACGTTGAAGGTGTTCACGACAAAAGTCTGAACTCTCTCGTCTTCATTCTCCCCATCCGTGAATGTGATTTTCGTCTCAATCTGATAGAATTTCTTTTCATTGGGCTTGGAATCTCCCTCTTCTTCATCTTCTTCCGTTACAGAATCGTTTAAAAGGAATGTATCTTTTAATTCTTCGAGGGTGGCATCATCTACCTTGCGTTCTTTCAAATTATCAGTAAGAATCACACAAGAATCGAACTCCTTGACCATTGTCAAGGTGAATCCGAACATATAGTTTAGTTCGATGTAATCTTTCAAGATACTACAAGAATTCTCCAATCCGGTGGCATACAGCAGGAACTTATGTTTCTTGTCCCCTATTTGTGCCTGTGCAAGATAGGGATATAAGAATTTGTTCTCGTTCTCGAATGCCAAGCGGTTCTGGTTGCTGACTTCCACTTCCTTAATGCCGTCAGCTTCCATACTGAAACGAATTTTCGCCAAAGTGTCTTGGTCTATCAGCGTGCCACGGTCAAAAAGAATTTCATTCCGTTCGATGGTTACTGTTTCACCTGTATCTTCATCAATGAAAGACTCCTCCCATGTTTTGAGGACACGTTTTGCAAGGTACATGTTGAGCATCTTTTTCGGGTCAGATGTCACATACCTGATTTCTGTTTTTCTTGTTTCTATCATAACTAAATAAATTCTTGATTTCTTTGTATTTCCTGCTGGGCGTATATCAGCATTTGATGTTCATTTGCAGCCGGCAGATAGATACCTGCCACTGATGCACTCCAGTTACGAAAACGGTCAATACTCAAAGTCATTTCACCTGTTGTCAGCTCGGCAGAACTTCTTAAGTAAGTTACTTCCTTACCTTTCTTGTTGACCGTCTTTCTCTCAAACAAATCACGGTTGCAAGTCCTCTTATAAAAATCAATTTTTGCTTCGTCGAGACTGCAACCGTACTCACTACCGAAATACCCTAAAAGAAGATGCAAGTAGCTGTTTTGGGCAAGCGTGCGGTTAGGTAGTTTCTTTTTCACTTCCACCACCGCACGTTCACTAAACAGCTTGTTTACATACTCCTTGAACTTGGGTATTTGATATTCATTCTTCAAGTCGAACAACATACGCTAAAAAGGTAAATCGTCCTTTACATTGCCATTAGCATCAACCGGAGGCGGGAAATTCTGCGGCTGTTGCTGATAAGTCGGTTGTGGCGCTGGCTGTTGTATCGATGTTGTCTGTTGGGATTGAGATACACCGCCACGCGCATCTATTTTGTAACACCGAATAGACGCCATACGTTTGAATTCTCCGTCCTGATTCGTCCAAGAACGCCCTTGTAAGACAAATGATACAGTAACAACATCACCCTGATTAAAGCGGTCAAGTTCTGCACACTTATCGCCTGAAAACTCTAAGGGAATAACATTCTCATACTCGCTACGCTCTCCCGTATAAGGGTCGTAAGTGGTAGCATCTAAAATGAACTCCCGTTTTGTAAATGAGGAACCACCATTTTTGGATGGTATTTGAACAGTTTGTCCGATTTCGGTTATCCGTCCGGTTATTTGATTGGCCATAATCTAATATTACTGGTTCTTTTTATTACATATTGCAATCTCCACACATATCCACAAGGGAATCAAATTCTTCTCGTGAGTATTCAAATCCATTGATTACGATTACCTCGTTACCATTTTCGCCAAAATAAACTCCATCATTCATTTCCAAAGATTTTAGTGTCAGTTATCAATTTTCTGTTTTCTTCCAAAAACCGGATAAATTCCTCACAATGATTAGTAAGAATAGGAATATCACGTTCAGGATTGAAAACGTATGTTTCTGTATAGGTATCTACCACATAACCGCCTTTGTTGAACTCTACAATGTTATACTCAAATGTCCGTACATCCGACCCATTCTGCATAAGAGCATAAGGATATACTAAATGCTGGTGGTGATCTTTGAACTTTCCCACGGTATAACTACCGGTTGTTTTGATGTCGTGAACACTGGTAGGCATCAGTTCGTCAATCAGACCATAAACCAATACACTACCGTATGCAGTAGGCAAGATGGCTTCTACTCTTTGTTGGGTTAATGCTCCTTTGTAGTAGTTGGCAAACTCGCGGCAAAGTGAGATTGGGAAAGTAAAAACACGATTATTATAGGTAGCTTTCAAACCTATAACCTCGTTGGTCTGAACCTCATCGTAATACAAAGGTTTACCTGTTTCGTCACAAGCTCCTTCGCGTATTACCTTATATATCTTTTCAACCTGCACAGTTTCAGATTTCCGATTTTCAACCATACAGTCAATAACCTCATTAAAGGCTGTTCCCTTGTCTGCCGCTTCGCTATCGAATGGCTTGCGGTTGATACGGTCTATCAGTTCTTGAAACTGCTTCTGCCGAAACTCGTCTTCCGTACATGGTGGATTCTCACTCCACCCATAATAACGCTCATATATGACATCGCTATTAAGGTAATTGAAGTAAGCATCAAGAATCGTAGGATAAATCCTATAAAATATTTTATTCATTGCTTAAATCTCCATTTATATCCTTTATACGTTTTCATTTTCCCTCTGCAACACTTTGATATAAGGGTTGAGAAAAAACCTAATTCCAATTGAACTGCCCAAGCTGATTCCCATTCTCGAACAATATTTCCACGCATATCGAATTGAATTATAGGCTTCCTATTATTCTTTCCATTCTCTCTTGCATGAACTATGTTATCTTTTATAGGAAGCCATTCAAGATTAGAAACCTTATTGTTAGTTTTGTCTAAATCCTTATGATTTACCGTTTCATAACCGTTTGGATTAGGAATAAACGCTTTGGCAACTTCTCTATGAATAGACACCGTTTTTCTTTTGTTTTTATGAGACAATACCAATCGTAAATATCCATTAGATGTAGGATGAGGAATTCTTAATGTATGGTGCAATGGATTTAATGCATGCTTTAGACGTCCATAATTACTTATGAAATATATCCCCTTAAAGTCCTCTATATCTTTCCATTCTTCACCCTCATAGTCTTCAATACTGTTTTGGGAATTTCTCATAATAGAAAGGCACTCTCTACAATATTCCCGTAAACCATCTGGCGAGTTCTTATCTTTATGAAATTCGCCAAATGGTTTTTCCTTACCACATCGGATACATTTCTTGCATTTAGGCTGCATCTGAGTAGATTTTAGTTTCCTTATTGAATATCAGTCCCAAAGCCTTTACCTTTGCAGCAAACAAACTTCTCGCCATCATCAAAGAACTACCAACGTGTTCAAACTCATTAATATGAGAGGCGAACTCATTAGCGGACTTGGCATCAGTTATAAATTCGATACTTTCTTTGATTTCCTCTATCACCTTATCATACTTTTCCTGTGCTTCTTTCTTGGCTGCAAGCATACCCAAATACGAATTGATTATCTTGGCAGTGATAAAGTCGTTCTTTGCGGTTGGATTACCATTCTTGTCAAGGATGGTAGGAACCTCCATTACTGAAGGAAGATTGCAAGTATTCTTACCGTCATTTCTTGAAGTTGGGTCAAAAGTGATGGTACGTCTTTGGACGCCTCTTTCGCTTTTCATTTCAAGATAACCGAGCAAATCCAGTTCAGTAACGATAGAGTTGTAGGATTTTTCACGCAAGGCAGGGATAAACACCGTATCATCACCTTCTTTTCTTGTGTCGCGATGGGCAACGAAAATGATGTGCTTGTTAAGCCCCGAAAGTGTTCGTGTCATCCATGAAAACTCTGCATTGATACCGCTCCAATCACGGATGGACGGCTGGCGGGTTCCACACTTGTGAGTAATGATGAAGTCCATCATCTTGCCAATGGTATCTACCACGATTGTCTGATAAGCGGACAAGTCCTCTTGAAGAACTTGCTGAACATCGCTCCATGAAGTGACCTGTACCGTGTCTATATTCTCCAAGTGCGCCATGTTCATGCGCTTCACGCCGTTATCGAAGTCCAACAGCAGCGGTTTCGGTGCGCTCAATGCTACCGTACTCTTTCCCATTCCGGCTTGACCGTAAATCATCATCTTCACGGTGGTCGGGATAACTAATTCATTACTTTTCTTAATCAGTGACATAATCGTAAATTTTATAGGGTTATTTGTTCAGATATTTACTCATTTTAAAAGCATTAATAGCGGATTGTATCTCGAACTTGGAATATATGATAGGAGAATTTCTGGATGAGCCTTTTCTTTTCTTATGCACCAATCCTTCTTTCTCTAACTTTTCCAAAAAGTTAGGTTCATACCCAAGTGTCTTTAACCATCTGAACGCTTCTCTTTGCTTGATTTCATCAGATACAGGAGACCGTTTCTTCTCACTGGCAGCTGCACCAAGCTCCGCCATGTCCATGCAGATATTTTTAAATTCAAATAATTCAAGTCTTACCTCCATACCGTCCAGTTCTTTCAATTCGTTCTACTCTTGTTTCTCTTCCTCTTCTCATCTCGCCCTGTTCGTGATAAAGCGATAGAGAAAATACACACAATAAGCAACATGCAACAGACGCACGAACAGTCGGTGAAAAATCCATTGTAAGTTTCACACCAGCTATTCGTTCGTAAAGCATGGTAGCAAGTTCTCTTCCATTTCTTACATGAAGAATTTCAAAAGCCTTCTGCAACTGGTTGTTTATCGTACTCACAGCCCTGCATTTCAAATCGGCTATCTCCTTCTTCTCATACCCTTGTGCATACATTCGTGCCGTAATCTCGCATTCAGGTGTAAGTTCGTTAAAAACTCTCTTCATAATCGTGCAAGTCAGCTGATTAATAATTGCGGATAACCTCAATATATCCGGCTTCCCTGTTAGTGTCCACCGAATACAAAGTTTGCTCCTTGTCTATTATCCGGTCAATCCTTGCCAGCCTGTTAAGATCAGCGGTACACCTGCGAAGCTGTCCGGCAAGTTTGTCGCTAAAGTCAAAGCTGATTCTGTCATTCTTCTTTTTCAGCTTTTTCTTGATTTCTGTTCTTTCTTTCAGTTCTTTTGCCATAAGAGTAAAATTTAATTAATGATTCGTGGATGGTAAGGGAATCGAACCCCTCTCAATCGTGCCAATTGTTTGCGCAATACGAAGCTCTAACCGATAAGCTAACCATCCTTTTTTAAAAAAGGTGCACTATCCTCACGGACGGCACACCCAGTACAAACACAATATAAAACACGAATATCTAATCTATTATCAGAACAATGCTTTTAACCGCATTCTTGAAATGATCAAACTTCTGTTTCAAATCACTCCAAGATTTATACCATGTATTTTTCTCTTCAGCTAATTTCTCGTTAGCCTCTTCCAGCTCTTGCACACGCCTTACTAAATCTTCATGCGTCATGCCTCTTAATTCTTCCACTGTCATAATCGTATAAATTTAAAATGTCGTTAAAAAGGTAGGAGTCGAACCTACTTCTTGTAAGCTAAATGAATATATAAATTAGAATATAAGTTAATACCAACAATTAATCGCTTACACGCATTCCAACAATGCTACTTCATAAATTACCGCCCAGCTGGTTTACAAGGTGATTGTGCACTCATCCCCATGCGCCTTGTGCCGGATTATAGGACTACCTTTTAGCGGTCTGTTTTAAGTTCTCTATAAGTTATTCTCATGAGCGACACACACCCTACACATATAACACTCATTATAGTGATAGAGAATATTTTCATAGGACTGTAAGTAGTAATAGCCCCGTAAAGCATACCGGCAGCACATATACTAACCAATATAGATAAAACGAATTGGATTGTTTTCATAATCGTATAAATTTAAATAAGTATCTGTACCCTAATCGAATAGCAGAACCTTATTTCAGTTCAGTACAGACTATAAGACCTTTCAGCGATACTTGTGCCTAACCAAGCATACTCACCACGCTAAAGACAAATTGGCGTGCTGAAAGTAAAAACCATTTCAACTTCGTGGCTTTACCACCATCAGACATATACAACCATTCGCCCATTGTCGGCTTATCCTCGGTTGCTATCGGTGTCAATTCCGTTCCACTTGCACCCACCACTATCCACCATCACTGGCTTCGCTTACGTGCCTTCGCAGAAATATATCTTTTTATCGTATCAATATGTCAAAGAACCAATCAATAGTACCCTACCCGATTCTCGCTATCGGTTGCCGTTCAATCCGTCCGTAGGGCTGTCGTGCATTGCATAATCGTGTATTATGCGTATCGGCTGATACCTTGTACCCGGCATAGAGCATCGTAATCCATGCCATCATCTTCACAAGTTTCAAAACCTTTTAAGGCATCTTCCAAACTGTCTATCTCATCCGTTATCAACTGGATAACTTCTTTTTTGCTATCAGCATTGAACATCAGGCAAACAGTCCTTTCATCGTTGTTGTGAGCTGCCTCTAAATCTTTATAAAGGCTATCCAACTGCTGGTTAATCGTGTAAGCATTCATATCCATATCTTTTATGCGATTGACATCAGATTAGCTTTTTTGAAGCATCTGAATTCTTGGCGTTCAGTATCATAGTAAGTCTGGACGGTATCATTCTTTTTTCTGTTGTCAGTACCAGTGATGGCAGGCATCAGCTTTTCATTTAGTGTACCGTATGCCTCACGAACAGAACCGTCCACTTTTTTGAAGTAGAACTTCACTATCTTCTTCATCTCACCTTTCAGTTTCAAATTAGCCCAAGCGACCTTCATTGCTTCGCTCATGGTGTAGCCATTACGCTTAACGAACTGCCAAGCAAGGCTCATTACTTCGTGTAAAAATTCTCTTGTTCTCATAATCGTGTATTTTAATATGTTTATACTATTTGAAATCTGAATTAATCTTCGTTTCTTTGTATCAGTTTAATTTGATAATACAAAGATACTACTATTTTTCAGTAATAGATTCTTTTTACTGAAAAATAGTAGTACAACAACACTATTTAACTATTAGAGCAGGTTATACCTTATTATAATATGAAGAAAGAAGACAGAAATAGAAATTGGATAGCACTTGGATTAAGTGTCATTGCAATATTGCTATGGCTATGCAAATACGAGCCTGTAACATGGACTCTATTCGATTCTATGATTGCTTTTCTTTCTTTCGTTGTAGGAGCATTAGCCGTAATGGTTGGATATAACATTTTTGGGTTAAAAAACGACCTTAAAAATGAAATAGAAGAAAAATTACAGGACATAAGTGACCATCATGTAATTCATACAGCAAAAACTATGATGTATATAGAGATACGCCTGCTACACATGGCTATGAAATTAAAAAATATAGCAGATATAAGGCAATCTATTTACATGATGCTTGAGACCACTGAAAAGACTAAAGATAAGGAAGATATAGATTATGTTATTAATCAGTTGAAAGAACTTAAAACACGATATGGATATACACTGTTTGACGATGCATTCACAAGGAAACTAAAGATTAAACTCGGAAGGATTGGCACTTTCTCTGATAGCGCACTTCTCTTCCTTCAAGATCTTGAAGTATGATTCTTTTGCATTATCAATAAGCCTGTTTGATTCTTTAAATGGATCCTTACAGATTGTTTTGTTTGGCGTATGAGATGACTCTTCTATTTGCATTCTCATTGATTCAAATAGAAAAGGATTGATTATTACCATAACTATAAAAGTAAAGCGACCAACTCCAAAGTTGCGGTTTGAAGTTAAGTCGCCTATATAGTCCCTTAATGGGAACAGTTAAACAATTTAGTCGAAATCATCCGCAACTTGATTCCGATACAAATATACTGAAAGATAACAGTAAAACCCAAAAAAGATGAGCACAAAAGAAAGATTTGTTGAATATTTAAAAATCAAAGGGATTGGACAAACCGCTTTTGAAGAATCAGCTGGTTTATCTCGTGGAGCTATTGCCAAAAAAACGGGCTTTAATGCAGATTCAATAGAAAAGATAGCGTCTGCTTGCCCTGACCTTAATATAAATTGGTTAATAACTGGAATTGGCAACATGACAATTAATACCAATTCGTCAATCACTGAAACTCCAACCACGAATAAAGATATTAAAATACTTGATATACGTGTATGCGCAGGACATGGAATTGGATTTGACGGAAATGAAAACAAGGTTATTGGATATGTGAATATACCAGAATTTACTGGATGCTATGGAATAACCGTATATGGTGATTCTATGTACGATATGTATATGTCGGGAGATACAATCTTTGTCCGTGAAATAAAAGACAAACGAAACATAGACAATGGACAGCCGTATGTAATTATAACAAAAGAAGACAGACTTCTTAAAATGATTCATATCGACTACGAGCGAAAAAAAACAATATTGTCTTCCTACAACAATATAGCTAATCCGGATGGGAAAAGAAAATATCCCGATATGGAAATTGACATAGATAATGATGTAATTCATTTATACAAGGTTGTAGGTAAATTAGCGAGAACGCAAATGTAGTTACAATAACAATACTATGAAATTCAATCAATACACATGGAACCTATATAAGCAATCTTCTGACGGACAAAAAGCTATTAAGGAGTTTGAGGAAGCCAATGAAAAGATGACTGAATACGAACTGTTTTCTAAATACAATCCTAATTCAGCACGTTTTCTTTCAGAAGACTATTTTGTAGAAACATGCGACCTATTTTGGGCTTGCTCTTTCGACAGTGCAGAAAAGCCCGAAAACCATGAATCTGCAAAGCAATTTTATTATACACTCACGACCAAAGGGATATTTGATGAAGAGCATGTAGCAGTAATCAATGAGGGCGAATACCAATTAATGCTATCTGCTAATGATATGTTGTCATTCATGTTATATTACTTTGCCCCTGAATACTTTTTCCCAAACCTTTTCAGAAGTCGTTTTTTCGTTTTAAATAAGATAACAGACACATTCGAGATAGAACTTCCTCTTATACCTAAAAAATCTGATTATAAATCGAGATGTATGTATTATTGGGAATTGTGTGAGGTGTTTTATCGGTTTAGAATTGAAAACCAACTCTCTCCAGCAGAGTTATGCGCATTTTTATATGACTATGCACCCAATTTCATTTCAAAAGAAAAAACAGATATTCCACAACCGGCACAAGCATGGTTCATTGGTGGGAAAACAGCCCCGATAGAATCTACTTTAGATTTTACTTTTTGGCAGGCCAATCCTGAAACCCAAAAAGGCGATATTCTAGTTCACTATGAAACATCACCAGTTAGCGCAATCACTTGTTTGTGGATCGCTCAAACAGATGGAGTAATAGATCCATTCTTCCACTATTACAGCAATACGTACATAGGAAATAAGATAAATCTACCTCATATAACATTGAAGGAACTCCAAGCCGATGAATACTTCTCAAAGCATCCTCTTATTAGAAAGAAGTTCCAGGGAGTAAACGGATGGCCAATGAGTAGTGAGGATTACTCCGAACTTCTGCGAATGATAAAGGCAAAAGGATTTGATATAGATACCTTACCAAAGCTATATGCTCCTACACTACCCCAAAATATAAGTATAGAGATAGAACGGGACGTAGAGCAACAGTTATTAGAACCTTTGCTTAACTCTATGGGATGGTATGAGAACAAAGACTTCATTCGCCAATTGCCAATACATGCAGGACGTGGGCACCGGATATTCCCAGATTACGCTTTGCATTATGAAAATAAGCCGGATGAGGAAAAGTCCAAAGTGTTGATTGAAGCCAAACTTTACATGAAGAACAACCAAGAGATAGAAGAGGCATTTTTGCAAGCTCGCTCATACGCTCAATTGTTGGAGTCATCTGTTATTGTCCTGTGTGACAAATATTATCTATTTGTATATGAAAAGGAGCAATCTTTTGATCGGAATAGTTATAAAAGATACACATGGTTGGATATGGAAAATCCCGACATTTTCAACGAATTAAAGAACAAACTAAATATTTAAGATTATGATTGACTTTCTAACCATTATACTCCTAATATTCGGAGTATTACAAATTATTCTCTTCTTCAAAGTATGGGGAATGACAAACGACATCAAAGATATAAGGAACAAGTATCTCAAAGACGAGGATGAGAAACAAAGAAAAAACACAGAGCATGACGCTATAACCAAAATAAGTGGCGGTTCCAAACCAACAATATAAGCCGGGCATCATTTCCCGGCTTTAACATGAAAATCTCCTTTGTTTCAACATTATTTCAACATCAAACGAAAACGAAAAATATAAATAGGTGACAAACAGCAGATTAAGGAGTAGAAAAAATTAGCCAGATGAGCTAATACCCCGCGAAATAATAATAATGCAAAGATACATAGAAAATCAATACTACAAAGCTTTTGAGAAAGTTTTTTTCATGTGAACAAAAAATTTTATTTATCACTTTTGCATCAAAGAGTTACTGTTGCGTAAAATTGTTAACCAATAGTTGACCAAGTTTAATAGCACATAATAAGCAAATAGCCCCGACTTATCACAAGTCAGGGCTACCTAAATTTATAAATTTAAAGTTTTTATGAAAAATCATTGTTGTATCAATGCCTGTACACCATCGGCACAACAATAATCACAATAGTTATATAAACACACGTTCTAACTTAATTGTTCAAACAACATAAATTCTTTTTCCTTTTATGTTTTCCATATTACACAAAGGACAAAGGGAAAAACATTCAATGGATCTGCTACTCAATCACCGGAAACAGAGAAGAACCAAAGGAATCTAACAAGACTTCAATGGCAAATATATTATAGACAAAAAATCACTATAAATTTATGTAACTAACCTCTGTTTATACAGAAGACTTCATTGGTGAGTTTACGATGTATTCAGCTAATGAATAACAACTATATGTCAAAAATGTACAGAATGGAAAGAAAAATTATACTGAAGCATCTTATAAAAAAGAATCATCGCTCAATCGGATGAAACCTGACATTATCCATATCAGCCCGGCAAAAAGCATGAAGGGAGAAATATACCGGAAATTCCTAGAAGAGAAAGAAATATTTATGTCCGCCAATAACGAACTCACCATAATATAATCAAGGGTTGTATTTGACAACTCTGTGATTGACTAGGCAAAAAGAAGTGTAAAAGTTGTCTTAAACCTCCTCTATCGGCTTGGACCAAACTTCCTCTTTCGTTTCTTTACACATTACGGAAATAGTTCCTCCAACAAAATCCTTCACGTATCCTTTGCGTTCAGCCAACATATCTTCAGCCATTCTAATAGCCTTAGCCTTATCCTTCAATGAAAATCCTTTATTAGCAAAATCAGTACCTTCTTTAAAATATATATCATAAGTTTCCATGGTATCATCTTTTTTAAATTCGAGTGGCAAAGATAAAATCTACAATTATTATGTACAAGAGATTTCTTAATTATTTTTCGAATATCGTCAAGAAACAATTTAACTAAAAAAAATCCCGACTTATCACAAGCCGGGAATTCATGTAAAAGCACTATTATAAATATACTAACTATTTCAAAATTTTACCATCTTCACCTAAGAACAATGTCTGTTCATGAGCATCACTTGTTAACACATTAATTTTATAAATACGGCTTCCATCAATGCCATAGGTCATAAAAGCCTGCTTTATCATAGCACCTTCCAGTGCAAGCCTGTCCATCACAGCTTCCGGCAAATCATTCATATAGATTTCTGAAAAAACCAATTTCTTAGATTGTTGAGGCTTTTCCACTACCGGAACCTCTACCGGAGCCGCTTGAGCAAAAGAAACAGACACGCCTAAAGTCATTACTAATACCAATGTTACTAATACCTTTTTCATAATTACTTTGTTTTTTATTCATTTTTACCGATAGCAATAAAACAAGAAACGTGCCATAAATCTGCGTTTCTCAATACTTCATTAAAAATCAAGCATATACATATTTACATATCCATTTTTAGAAGTGTAGATACCTGTTGACAACACTACAAAAGTGTGGAAAAAGTCCACAAAATCAGATTTTATACCGGCGAACAAAAAGTATAACCAAGCTGTTTTATCAACCTCATCAAAACATTTAAATGACCATGAAGAAAAGATACTATTCTATATGTGTGATATTATGGGTACTGATCACCACCTTGTCTGCTACCTCTCCCACTACATTTCATATAGCACTGAAAAAGATATATCCGCATGCCATGAACGTAAGTTGGAGCCAACAAGGGAATTATTATGTAGCCTCTTTTACTCAAAATGGTTTTGAAAAAAAAGTATGGATGAACGGTAATGCCCAATGGGTGATGACTAATACCAATTTACAAACTACAGATCAACTGGCACCTAATGTATATAATGATTTTACATTGAGTCCATACGCCATGTGGACTGCCACCAATGTAAATCTCATAGAATTTCCTAAACGAACCACTCTGTACGTAATTACTGTTAACCTAAACAATTCGTCGGCCACCAAACAATTATTCTACACTCTGAATGGCAGGCTAGTGCAAACACGAGACGTAAGTTATATCAATCCTACATTATCCCCCGGAATTTTTAATTTCTAATAGCCATGACACTAAACATTTCACCCCGGTTATTTGTTATTATATACATAAAATAACAAATACCATTATGACTGAACAGATAACCAACATTCCCGACAAAGGAAATAAAAAAAGAATAGTCATTGTCGGAGGAGGATTTGGCGGGTTAAAGATTGCACGCAAACTGAAAAGACAACACTACCAAGTTGTGTTATTGGATAAAAACAACTACCATCTTTTCCAGCCGTTACTTTACCAAGTAGCCACATCAGGCATCGAGCCCAGTGCTATTTCATTCCCATTCCGCAAGATATTCAAAGGATACAAAGACTTTCATATCCGCATATGTGAAGTACAACAAGTACATCCTGAAGAACAACAAGTCACCACTTCCATCGGCAGTCTAAGCTACGACTATCTGATTATATCTACCGGATGCTATACCAATTATTTCGGCAACAACGAAATAGCTAAACGCACCATGTCCCTCAAGACCACAGCAGAAGCCTTGCATAATCGTAACCAAGTACTTGAAAGCTTTGAAAAAGCATTGAACACTAATGACTCCAAAAAGCGGGAGCAACTGATGACCTTCATTATAGTCGGCGCAGGAGCAACTGGTATTGAACTGGCAGGGGCACTAGCCGAAATGCGTAAATTCATCCTTCCGCACGATTATCCCGATCTAGACACCAGTACGATGAGAATCATATTAATAGATGGTGGTCCACGCTTGCTTTCCGCCTTCTCCCCCCAATCTTCCGAAGAAGTAAAAAAATACCTCACTCATTTGGGAGTAGAAATATTATTGAACCAACAAGTAAAAAATTACGAGAATAATATGTTAGTACTGGATGACGGGAATTTTATAGAATCAGCCAACGTTTACTGGGTAGCAGGCGTAAAAGCAAACAGTCTAGCAGGCCTTCCTGCCGAATGCTATGGTCCAGGCAACCGTTTGAGAGTGAATGAACACAATCAGATACAAGACTTTAAAAATATATTTGCTATAGGTGACACCGCACTAATGATTTCAGAAGAGTATCCTAAAGGACATCCGCAAGTTGTACAGCCTGCCATACAGCAAGCCATGAACTTAATAAAGAATCTGAGAAATATCGAAAAGGGCCAGCCGCTCATCCCTTTTAAATATTATAATAAAGGGTCTATGGCAACCATCGGGAGAAATAATGCAGTGGTAGAATTGCAAAAGATACGTTTCAGTGGATTTCCCGCATGGGCAGTATGGCTATTTATACACTTGATGAGCATAGTGGGGGTAAAAAACCGTTTATTTATTTTTATAGATTGGATGTGGAGTTATTTCACCTACGACCCATCCCTGCGACTTATCATCAAACCACAGCCCTCTAAAGAAGAGACAGAAAATAAAAGCAACGATAAATAAAGCTTCTTTATCGAGAAATCCCATAATTATAGAAACAATTTTCGAACTTGCCCGACTATCATTGAAACAAAGAGTATATCATGGTATCGGGCAAGGTTAACTCTTATTCTGGCAATTATAGCAACTATACTCCTTCATAGGACACGTCAACAATTGGCAAACGATTATAAACTAGCATTTTAAAGTAAAGGGATGAAAGGATCTACATTTTCAGGACGTTAAATTAATGTAAAAAACTGTTTCATTTCCCATCCCCCTTACCTCATTTTACTACTTTTGCGCACACTCAGCCTATAAATGTGCAAAAGTTATCATGGAACTAGAACAGAGTTTTATTGCTCTTATCGAGCAAAGTATAAAAACAAATTGGTATTTAAACGCTCTTACAGACTATAAAGGCATCACATTGCAATACAGAGATGTGGCCCGTAAAATAGAGAAAATACATATCTTGCTGGAAAATGCCGGCATTGAAAAGGGAGATAAAATAGCCATTTGCGGGCGTAATAGCGCTCATTGGACAGTAACTTACCTTGCCGTCATCACCTATGGTGCCGTAGTTGTACCTATTCTACATGAATTCAAAGCCGACCAGGTACACAATATTGTAAATCACTCTGAAGCCCGCCTGTTGTTCGTAGGCGATCAGATATGGGAGAACTTGAATGAAGCAGCTATGCCTCATTTGGAAGGTATCATAGAATTGAAAGATTTTGGCGTACCCGTATCCCGTTCGGAAAAACTAGCTTATGCCCGCGACCATCTGAATGAGATATTCGGACACAAATTCCCCTGCCGATTCCGTCCTGATGATATTTCTTATGAAAAAGAAAAATCAGAAGACCTAGCCATCATTAATTACACTTCAGGTACTACCGGATATTCCAAAGGCGTGATGCTGCCCTATCGCAGCATACTCTCCAACGTACTCTACTGTAAAGAAAAAATAGGTCTGAAAGCAGGTGACAGCGTCGTATCCATGTTACCTTTGGGGCACGTATTCGGCATGACTTTCGATTTTCTTTACGGTTTCACAGCAGGCGCCCATCTATGGTTTCTTACCCGTATGCCATCACCCAAAATCATAGCCGAATCATTTGCGGAAATCCGCCCGCGCGTTATAGCCTGCGTACCACTGATTGTGGAAAAAATATTCAAGAAAAATATTCTTCCCAAAGTAGACAACAAATTAGGTAAACTGCTATTACATGTTCCCATCATCAGTGATAAGATAAAAGAACTTATCAAGCAGAAGGCGATGGAGGTTTTCGGCGGAAATTTCATCGAAATCATCATCGGAGGTGCTCCTTTCAATGCCGAAGTAGAAGCCTTTCTAAAAATGATAGATTTCCCATACACCATTGCATACGGAATGACTGAATGTGGTCCCATCATTTGCCATAGTCATTGGACAGAACTGAAATTGGCATCTTGCGGAAAAGTTGCCGCACGTATGGAAGCCAAAGTACTGTCTCCCAACCCATCAGCCATTGCGGGTGAACTGGTATGCCGTGGAGCCAACCTGATGTTGGGCTATTATAAGAACGAGGAAGCGACACGGCAAGTCATTGACACTGAAGGATGGTTGCATACAGGTGATATGGCGACAATAGATGAAAACGGAAATGTTTTCATCAAAGGACGTTGCAAAAACCTGTTACTCACTTCTTCCGGACAAAACATTTATCCGGAAGAAATAGAGTCCAAGCTAAACAATATGCCATACGTATCAGAGTCACTGATTATTCTGCAACAAGATAAACTGGTGGGCCTAATCTATCCGGATTCCGATGATGCTTTTGCTCACGGCTTGAACCAATCAGACCTTGTACGAGTAATGGAAGAAAATCGCCTTGAACTGAACAAACAATTACCGGCATTTTCCCAAATAGCCCGCTTCAAGCTATATCCTGAGGAATTTGAAAAAACAGCCAAGAAAAGTATCAAGCGCTTCTTGTACCAAGATATAAAAGAATAAATCAAGGATGTATCAAAAGTAAAATGGCGTATCATTTTGCTAGTAGGAGCTAGGTTCGCTCACCCTAAAATGGTTTGCTTATGCATTTGGGCAGACAAACCCTGCCCCTACAGCTGACGACATGATAGCACGATCGGACTTTTGATACACTCACACCCCGTATGTATAAGGGTACACATACGGTATTATTTACATATCCTATTTACAAAAGTTCAGATAATTCGTTCTGCACACGTCCTGCCACTTCTTCCATAGGCACTTCACACCCCAATTCTTTCTGTAATGAAGTAACCCCTTTATCCATGAATCCACAAGGATGGATATAACTGAAATAACGCAAATCCGTATTTACATTCAGCGCCAATCCATGCATTGTCACAAAATGACTGCTTCTCACTCCTATTGCACAGATTTTCCGTTCCTGCGGAGTTCCCGTTGCCAGCCATACTCCGGTTGCTCCCTTCACTCGCCCAGCCTCGATGCCATAAGATGCGCAGACCCTGATCACCGCTTCTTCCAACACATGAATATATTCCTTCAACCCCAAATGATAATCCTCCAAATTCAAGATAGGATAACAAACCAATTGTCCGGGACCATGATAAGTAATATCCCCTCCTCGATCAATATGATAAAGGGTGGCACCAATCATTTTCAATTGCGCCTCCCCCAACAACATATTCGTCTCCTTTCCACTCTTGCCTAATGTATAGACATGCGAATGTTCTACAAAGATAATTCTATTTTCATACGTTTTTCCCACTTGTTTAGCTTCCACCACGGCATTAAATAATTCCGTCTGCCGCTCCCAAGCCTCAGAGTAGGGAACTAATCCCCAATTTTCAATTTTCATGATACCTCCCAGTTTTAAATGTAAAATAGGATAGGGTTCGCCCGATGCGTCTTTTGCATCCCTGCCAATAACCCGAAATCCAAAATGGCTATAAAAGCCGGACGCTTTCTTATTCTGTTCGTTTACATCGACATAACGTACATGGCAATGTTCCAAAGCATAACGTATCAATTGTTTTCCTATTCCCGTACCTATGGCACGCGGGTGAACAAAGAGCATTTCAAGCATAGTTCCATTAATGCCCATGAATCCTTCTATACCAGCATTGTCACGAATCATGTAAAGCGGCATACTATGAAGATAAACACTCCATACCAGTGGTTTTAACTTCTGAATATATGCTTCAGGTATGAAATGATGAGTAGCACGCACCGAAGCTTCCCATAAACAGGTCAATTCATCAAAGTCATCGGGTGTAGGTTGAATAATTTGATACATATTACTTTTTTCTGCAAAGGTGGGATAATTATTGTATATTTGCAACCCCAATCAAAAGAAAGAATATGTTGTCGTACATCAATGATTTTCCAATGGAGTTCCGCGACTATATCGCAAGTGAAATTATCCCACAATACGCTGATTTTGACAAAGCACATCGTGTAGATCATGTATTGAAAGTTATAGCAGAAAGCCTCAAATTGTCTCAATATTATGACGTAAACCGCATGATGGTGTATGTTATTGCCTCCTACCATGATCTGGGACTCTGTGAGGGACGAGAGTTCCATCATCTCATTTCAGGGAAAATACTATGGGCGGACAAGAAATTAAGGAAATGGTTCCCTGAAGAGCATATTTTGATTATGAAAGAGGCAGTAGAAGATCACCGTGCATCCAACAAGCATGTCCCTCGTAGCATTTATGGCAAAATTGTAGCGGAGGCCGACCGTATTATTGATCCGGACATTACCTTGAGACGGACGGTACAATATGGTCTTTCCAACTATCCCGAGCTAGACAAAGAAAAACAATACATACGTTTTCTGGCACATCTGAAAGAAAAGTATGCTGAAGGTGGTTATTTAAGATTATGGATACCTCAATCAGCCAATGCTGTACATCTGCAAGAATTACGACAACTGATAGCCGATGAGGAAGAACTTCATAAAGTATTTGAAAAGATCTATTCACAGGAAACAGAAACGATACAGAATTTAGAAAATATCCCTATATTTGTCCGGAACAAAAAAAATAACAGTATATGAAAAAGCTGGTTCTATCCATTTCTATGTTTCTGATTGCCGCTACTACCTTTGCGCAGTCCGAAGTGGTAACAGATAGTATTCCGCCCATTTCATTGGATGGTTACAAGAATTTTAACGGATTTATGCTGGATATGGGTTCCATGATTGTGGCCCCTCCCCCTCTGATAGCCCCGCAACTTTATTATCAGCCTTACAACAATAATACAATTGCGAATTACAATGAAATATTCCGTCCCAATATGAATATCATTTATGACAGAGGGTCTTACAACCATGTATTTACCCCCATGTATCCGGGAATGGGAATCTATGGATTCGGAACAATGTCAATGCCTCCTACCTTACAAAGTGCAACCTTTAAATTGAAAAACGGATTACACATAACCACATACGGTGAATATGACGCTGACGGGAACAAAGTACGAAATCCAAGCGCATTGCCTTGGGAAAGAAATAATTTCAATGGAGCTTTCGAAATGAAATCAGAAAATGGGAACTTCGGAATACGAATAGAAGTACAAAGAGGGAGAAACAATCCTTTTTAAATTATAAACTAAAAAATGGAAAAATGAAAAGCAGCCATGCAAAACAAAATCTCCGCACGGCTGCTTTTTTATTTATTTTTAATTCAATCACAACTTTCTCCAATTCAGACTCAAGCTGTTCAACACTACACTGACAGAACTACATGCCATGGCAGCACTGGCAATCATCGGGTTAAGCAAAATACCATATAGTGGGAACAGAATACCTGCCGCCACTGGAATGCCTATCAAATTATAGATAAATGCCCAAAAAAGATTCTGATGGATCAACCGTACAGTTTTATAGGAAAGCTTAAAAGCTTTGGGTAACAACAACAAATCCGAAGTCATTAACGTAACCATCGCTACATCCATGGCAATATCTGTACCTTTACCCATCGCAATACTTACATTGGCACGGGCCAACGCCTGCGAGTCATTAATGCCATCGCCTACCATAGCTACGACTCTTCCTTCAGCCTGTAACTCTTTAATAACATTCTCCTTATCGGCCGGCAAAGCATCCGAAATAAAACGATTCGCATCAATTTCTCCGGCCACATTCTGTGCAGTAAGATGACCGTCACCGGTCAACAATACAATATACTTTCCACTCTCCTTCAATTGTTTGACCGCTTGTCTGGAAGTATCTTTTATTTTATCACTAATAGCGATAACCGCCAGCAATGTATTTCCCTCGCCAAAATAGACCAAACTCTTGCCACTCTTCTCATAATCCTCCACCATCCCTTTCAACAAGTCGGAAATTCCCGCTCCAAAATCTTTCAGTAACCGATGGCTTCCTGCCCAAAAAGTTTTATTTCCACGGGTCACCACAATCCCCCGTCCTGTCCGGCTCTCAAAAGAATCAATGATTGCCGGCTTCTCACCTTCCTTTTTCAAAGCCTCGACAATAGCCAAAGCCAACGGATGTTCCGATTTCAATTCAGCAGCATACAGAATTCCCTTATGCTCGTTCTGCCATCCGGCATCATGCAACCAGCCGGTCACCACAGGGCGCCCCTCAGTTACAGTACCCGTTTTATCAAGTACCACTGTATCCACTTTCCGCATCTGCTCCAAAGCTACTGCATCCTTTATTAAAATATGTGATTCGGCCCCTTTACCAATTCCTACCATCAATGCAGTTGGAGTAGCAAGTCCCAAGGCACACGGACAGGCAATAACCAAAACAGACACTGCTGAAAGCATAGCGTAGGAAAAGTCATCCGCTCCACCTGCCACTATCCAAATAAAGAAAGTAAAAACAGCCACAGCAAGAACAACAGGAACAAAAACCGCTGTCACTTTATCCACAATACGCTGGACCGGAGCTTTAGACCCCTGTGCTTCCTGCACCATGCGGATAATCTGTGCCAACACCGTATTTTTCCCCACCTTTTGAGCAGTCATAATAAATGCACCATTCTGATTGATAGTGCCAGCCAGCACCTTATCACCCTGCTTTTTCTCTACAGGAATAGGTTCACCGCTTATCATGCTCTCATCTATAAAGGTATTTCCTCCGACAATGACTCCATCCACCGGAATTTGCTCGCCGGGACGGACGCTCACCTTATCACCGACCTGGAGGTCGGCGATCAAGATATCCTCTTCCCTGCCGTCTTTCACCACACGGGCCGTCCGAGGTTGTAATCCCATCAGTTTACGAATAGCTGTGGAAGTTTTTCCTTTTGCTTTCTCTTCCATCAGTTTGCCAACCAATACGAAAGCTATTATAACAGTGGCAGCTTCATAATATACATGAGGTTCCAATCCGCGGCTGTACCAAAATTCGGGATAGAACGTATTAAACAAACTGAACAAAAATGCGATGGAGGTGCTAAGTGCCACCAACGTATCCATATTACTGGTACGCTGAAGCGTCTGTTTCCAGGCATTCATATAGAAAGAACGCCCCGAATATAAAATAACAGGAAGTGAAAGCAACAGCATCCACCAGTTTACTCCCGGAACATTCATCAGAAACATCCCCAAAACAGCTACCGGTAAAGCAAAAATCCAAGCAACGATAGTCTTCCGCTTCAACAGTCCGTAATAAGATTGCTCCGCTTCCTCTTGCTCCTGTACAGAGTTATCCTCATCTATTATCAAATCAAAACCTATTTTCATCACAGCCTCTTTCAGTTGTTGCGGAGACACAATATCCGGATTATAAGTCACCGCCAAAGTAGCCGTCGCCAAATTAACCGATGCATTTTCCACGCCTTCTTGCTTCCTTACAATTTTCTCCACGTTGCCGGCACATGCCGCACAATGCATTCCCGTAACGGGATATAGTTTTTTTGTCATATCGTTCATATTCATTTCTTTACTTATTTATTATAGCTTATCAACGGACAAATTTAGCAAAAAGTTCATGCAATCTTGTTGCAAACAGATAAATATATTTTCGCTTTTTAGATGGACATTTCACGAAGTTATTCTATATTTGTGGAGAAAGTTAGGATAAGTAATCCATGCAAATAAACAAAAAGTTATGAAAAAAAGAAATCTCGTATTGTCTGTTATGGCAACTTGCCTTGTATCCTGCTTTTTATTATCGGGATGTAATGGACAAAAACAAATTGATAGTGAAACAGTGAAAACTGTAAAGGTGGAAGAACAAGCCCATTTACAAGATGACACAGTCTCTCCCACCTGTCAGATTACTATTGATTATAGTTATTTAGCAAAATCTGATGCTGCGGATAGCATAGTACAACGCATCAACCGCACCATACAAGCCCACATTTTGGGAAAAGAATATACCCGGATGAATCCGGAAGTCGCTGTAGATTCTTTTAAAAATACCTACATTAACAACTACCGCAAAGATGTGAACGAGTTCTATCAGGAAGATATAAAAAATGGAACTCCCAAAGACGAACTTCCCACATGGTACAATTATGAATACGGACTGACCACCTATTTCAGCGAAGGCAAAGAAGGCATTCTGAATTTCATTGCAGAAACTTTTGAATATACAGGCGGAGCACATCCCAACTCATGGAACAAATGGATGAATTTCGAAAAAAATACCGGCAAACTACTTGCTTTGAAAGATGTATTTATGGCAGGGTCGGAAAAACCGATAAGTGACATGCTGCTGGAAGAACTGATAACAGAAATGGCTACCCGTTTGGAAGACAGCTCCATTACCTCACTGGAAGGACTTCAGAATGCAGGCATCTTGAATTCTACCAATATGTATGTACCCGACAATTTCTTGTTAGAAAAGGAAAAAGTATCTTTCCTGTATAACAAATATGATATCGCTCCCTATGCTGTAGGAATCATCACCCTTTCTTTACCCTACACATCGGTAGAAAAATATATGATACATTAAATAACGATTTTAAGTATAGAATGGAATTAATACTGAAATATTTCCCTAACCTCAGCGAACAGCAGAAAACACAGTTTGCCGCATTGTATGATTTATACACGGATTGGAATAGCAAAATCAATGTAATCTCACGCAAGGATATCGCTAATCTGTACGAGCATCATGTATTGCACTCGCTAGGCATAGCCAAAGTGATAAACTTCACCCCTGATACCCAAATTATGGACTTGGGCACAGGGGGCGGTTTCCCAGGTATCCCTTTGGCCATCTTATTCCCTGAAGTCCAATTTCATCTGGTGGACAGTATCGGAAAGAAAGTGAAAGTAGCTACAGAAGTAGCCAATGCTATCGGACTGAAGAATGTCACTTTCCGTCATTGCCGCGCCGAAGAAGAAAAAAGAAAATTCGACTTCGTAGTAAGTCGTGCTGTCATGCCTTTGGGCGATTTAATAAAAATTATCCGTAAAAACATCAGACAAGAACAGCATAATGTCCTGCCCAACGGGCTGATTTGCCTGAAAGGCGGAGAGTTGGAACAAGAAACAATGCCCGTGAAGCACAAAACAATGCTTTATGATCTGAAAGATGAATTCACAGAAGATTTTTTTAAAACTAAGAAAGTGGTTTATGTAACCATCAACGGTTAATAACTATAGATAAAAGAACAATGAAAATAAAGAAATTTGAATTCAATATGTTTCCGGTAAACTGCTATGTGTTATCGGACGAAACGAAGGAAGCCGTCATTATTGATGCCGGTTGCTTTTATGAAGAAGAAAAGCAAGCCTTAAAAAGATATATTGACAGCAATAACCTGACAGTGAAACATTTATTGAATACGCACCTCCATCTGGACCATATTTTCGGCAACCCATTCCTGTTACAAGAATACGGACTAAAAGCCGAAGCAAATCAAGCGGATGAATTTTGGCTGGAACAAGCCCCGGCACAATCACGTATGTTTGGCTTCCAATTGCCCGAAGCACCCGTGCCATTAGGAAAATATATCTTTGATGGAGATATCATTACTTTCGGCAATACCCAACTGGAAGCTATCCATGTGCCGGGTCATTCGCCGGGAAGTATTGTTTATTACTGCAAAGAAGACCACTGTATCTTCAGCGGTGATGTATTGTTCCAAGGAAGTATAGGACGTGCAGACCTTACAGGAGGTAATTTCGACGAACTTCGCGAACATATATGCAGTCGTTTGTTTGTACTTCCCCCCGACACGGTAGTCTATCCTGGTCATGGAGACCCGACCACTGTGGGAGCAGAAAAAGCGAACAACCCTTTTTTCCGATAAGATAAAACTTAAAATTTAACTTATATACTACTACCATGAAAACAGATTTATTAGCAGACCGACATATCGGTATACAGGAAGAAGACCTTCCCGTTATGTTGGAAAAGATTGGCGTAAAGAGTCTTGATGAACTGATTAACAAAACAATTCCGTCCAAAATCCGTTTGAAAGAACCTCTGCCACTGGCTGCTCCCATGACGGAACGGGAGTTTGCAGAGCACATTACCGAACTAGCTTCACAAAACAAGATTTATACCTCCTATATAGGTATGGGTTGGTATGATAGTATTACTCCGGCGGTCATTCAACGCAATGTATTCGAGAATCCTGTGTGGTACACCTCGTACACTCCTTATCAAACCGAAGTTTCACAAGGACGTTTGGAAGCATTGATGAACTTCCAGACTGTCATATCCGACCTCACAGCCATGCCATTGGCAAACTGCTCATTGCTGGATGAATCTACCGCCGCTGCCGAAGCCGCCACCATGATGCATGGACTTCGCACCCGCGACCAACAAAAAAGCGGAGCCAATGTATTGTTTGTGGATGAAGAGATTTTCCCACAGAATCTGGCAGTCATCCAAACCCGCGCCCTTCCGCAAGGCATGAAGATCCAAGTAGGAAATTACAAGGAATTGGTATTTACTCCGGAAATTTTTGCCTGCATCCTGCAATACCCCAATGCCAGCGGTAGCGTAGAAGACTATCGTGAGTTTGTGGAAAAGGCACATGCTGCCCATTGTAAAGTAGCCGTGGATGCTGATATAATGAGTTTGGCATTATTAGTTCCTCCCGGCGAATGGGGAGCAGATATCGTATTCGGAAGTACCCAGCGCCTGGGTATCCCCTTGTTCTACGGAGGTCCGTCCGCAGCCTACTTCGCTACACGTGACGAATATAAACGCAATATGCCGGGACGTATCATCGGCTGGTCTAAAGACAAATATGGCAAACTGGCCTACCGTATGGCTTTACAGACCCGTGAGCAACATATTAAACGCGAAAAAGCAACTTCCAACATCTGCACCGCACAGGCATTACTGGCTACAATGGCCGGCTTCTATGCCGTTTATCATGGGCAGGAAGGTATCAAAAATATAGCAAAACGCATTCATAGCATTACCACCTGGTTGAACAAAGCCCTAACCCGCTTGGGATATGTACAGCATAATGAATTATTCTTTGACAACCTGCGTTTCAGTCTGCCCGACCATGTTTCGGCTCAGAAGCTGCGTACCATCGCATTGAGTAAAGAAGTAAACCTCCGTTACTATGATAATGGCGATGTAGGTTTCAGCATTGATGAAACCACCGACCTGAAAGATGTAAACCTGTTACTTTCCATCTTCTCCATTGCTGCCGAAGAAACCGTTCAAGAAGTGACAGACATTCCCGAAGCATCCTCACTGAATCGTGAACTACGCCGCCGTACTTCCTTCCTCACCCATGAGGTATTCAACAAGTATCATACTGAAACCGAAATGATGCGTTATATCAAACGTTTGGAACGTAAAGATATCTCATTAGCACATTCCATGATTTCATTGGGTTCTTGTACCATGAAACTGAATGCCGCTTCGGAAATGCTCCCACTCAGCAACTTAGGCTGGATGGCTATACACCCGTTAGCACCTGAGGATCAAACAAAAGGCTATCAGACACTAATTAATAACCTAAGCGAGCAGTTGAAGGTTATTACCGGATTTGCAGGAATCACTTTGCAACCTAATTCAGGTGCAGCAGGAGAGTATACAGGACTTCGCATCATCCGCGCTTATCTGGAAAGTATCGGACAGGGACACCGCAACAAGATATTAATTCCGGCATCAGCCCACGGTACGAATCCGGCTTCAGCCATTCAATGCGGATATACCACGGTGACTTGTGCCTGTGACGATAAAGGTAATGTAGACGTAGAAGATTTACGTGCAAAAGCAGAAGCCAACAAGGATGATCTGGCTGCATTAATGATTACCTATCCGTCCACTCATGGTATCTTTGAACCGGAAATTGCAGAAATTTGTAAAATTATTCATAAATGCGGAGCACAGGTTTACATGGATGGTGCAAATATGAATGCACAGGTAGGTCTGACCAATCCGGGTACCATCGGTGCTGATGTATGCCATTTGAATCTGCATAAGACTTTTGCCAGCCCTCACGGTGGTGGCGGTCCCGGTGTAGGTCCCGTTTGTGTAGCCGAACATCTGGTCCCGTTCCTTCCAGGACATCAAGTTTGGGGTAACAGTGCCAATCAGGTTTCTTCAGCTCCATACGGTAGCGCAGGAATCCTGCCTATTACTTACGGTTATATTTGCATGATGGGCGCCGAAGGTCTGACCAATGCCACCAAGACTGCTATTCTGAGCGCCAATTATCTGGCAGCCTGCTTCAAGGATACCTACGGTATTGTATATACCGGTGCTACGGGCTTTGTGGGCCATGAAATGATTTTAGATTGCCGCTATCTGCATGACGAAACCGGTATCAGCGAAAATGACATCGCCAAGCGTCTGATGGACTATGGCTATCATGCGCCCACCCTTTCTTTCCCGGTTCATGGAACATTGATGATTGAACCGACTGAAAGTGAAAGTTTATGGGAACTGGATAATTTCGTCACTGTGATGCAAACCATCTGGCAGGAAATTCAAGAAGTGAAGAATGGCAGTGCCGATAAAGAAGATAATGTATTGGTCAACGCCCCGCATCCTGAATATGAAGTGGTGGCCAATGAATGGAATCACAGCTACAGCCGCGAGAAAGCCGCTTATCCTATCGAATCGGTACGTGATAACAAATTCTGGATCAATGTAGCCCGGGTAGATAATACATTAGGTGACCGCAAACTGTTGCCTACCCGTTATGGTAAGTTTGAATAAAAAAGCATTGTACTAAAAAGAAGAAGAGAGGATCAAAACTCAGTTTTTGAAAATATGAATTTATAATTTGAAATTTGAGCATCCTAAAAAACTAAAGAAAGGGTCGTATCATTAGTCAATACAGAGCTTGATACGACCCTTTTAAGTTTATAATTACTATCTATAACTTTTCGGAGCTGTCATTTTAGTTTTGACACACCTCCTCCCTCTTTTCAGGAACTATCCTTTTACTTTATCCACAGTAGGAGCAGCTTGAATTCTATAGTTGTCCGAACACATAATATCAGTATCCTAATTCATAAGGCTGTTCTACAGCCGGAACCCCGTCAGACATCCATTCAGGCATTGCTTCTTTTTTCAGATAATGATTAAAGAACTGGAACATACGTTTTTGAAAATCTATTTTGTTGGCAATCTTTGTCGGCCAATGCGGTTCGCCTGTATAGTTCAGCATCCAACAAGGCTTTCCAAGACGTTTCATTGCCACAAAATATTCTATTCCCTGATACCAGGGCACATGTCCGTCAGCATCATTATGCATGATTAAAACAGGTGTTTGTACCTTGTCCATCGTGAACAGAGCAGAGTTTTCCAAATAACGCAACGGAGTACTCCAAGGCGTACCGGCCAGACGGCTCTGAGTATGTTCATACTGGAACGAGCGTGCCAGCCCCGATCCCCAACGGATACCTCCGTAGGCACTGAACATATTGACCACCGGAGCACCTGACTCAATAGCCGCAAACAAATCAGTACGTGTAGCCAGATAAGCCACTTGATAACCGCCCCAACTATGTCCCTGCGCACCTATGGCTTTCTCGTCAATATAACCTTTGCCTATCAGCATGGCAACCCCCGGCATCAGACAGTTATAGCAACTCTCACCCGGATAACCGTCTACATAACGTATGTCCGGATTGAACACAATATACCCGTTACTGTTATAAAAATGATAATCAATGGTAGACCGATGCGGTTCCGGCATCCGGTAATTAAACAGAGTTTCTGAATTTCGCTCATAGAAACTCACAATCATCGGGTATTTCTTGGCCGGATCAAAATTAGCAGGCTTATACACCACCCCTTCCAACTTACGACCATCTAAAGATATCCACGAAACCAATTCAGCAGTTCCCCACAAATAGTCTTTCTGTTGGTCAATGCCATGAGTCAACCGAATAGATTTCTTGAAATCGAGTGTAGCATAATGAAGGTCAGGATATTGCTCAAAACTTTCCATCGTATAGATTACATGGTCTGTATTTTTCGCCTTATAAATACTGCGTAACATATAGTTACCCGCTATCAATTCTTTGGGAGAAGCAGCGGTGGAAAAACGAGCCTTGTAATACCCGTTCCCTTTGGTCACTTCGTTAAAGCCTTTCAACAACTGTGGCTTGTTCAGGTCAACCACACGCTCCTCCTTATCCAGTTTTACCAAACGATATGAAATCCGGTTCTTACGTCCATTCATCGTCAGATTGACAGGTTCCTTCATGGCATCCGGATCGAATTTCCAAATATCATAACGGTCATAAATTAAAAGGGACTCATCCCGTTCCGTCCATCCGGCAGTTCCATGTGCGTTCGGATAGTCAGGTACATCATTCTCTTCATCCCATGCGAGGAAAGAAACAGGGGTAGTCAACTGAACCTTTTTCCCATCTGCCATAGAAAGAGTATACCAACAACTGTCTGTTTCAGCATACCAATACGCATACTTGCCTTGTGGTGAAAGACGGTATCTGCCATAATCCGCCGATGCCAGTAATTTACGGCTGCCATCTTCCAAAGACACAGTGTAATAATCACTGCGTGTCCGCCCTTCCCACATGGAGGACAATGAATAAGGACGCGAAGTGGAAAGCAATGCCAACGGGGCATCTCCTTCATCTCCCAACAAAATCTGAGATAACTCCTCATCTGCCAGCTGACAAATACGACCACTATTTATATGATAAACCGCTTGATAGCTTCTTTTCAGATCTTTCTCCTTATTATAATTCTGTACAGTATATTGCACCGGCTCGTCCCAACTCCACACCTGCACATTGGGACGGTTCTCCGCCAATTGCAACGTATCCTTTTGTCTAGGCTCAGGCGATGTGCCAAAAAACAACCGGGAAGCACTCTTCGAAAATTGTAATTTCCCATGCTCACTAATCACCCATCCTTTCGGAAGAGCCTGATTGCCACGTGCCACAACTTCTGTTGCCGGTGCTCCCTGCTGTGACAGCCACAAGCTCATGGCTTTATAACAAGAATTTTTCTGTGCACAATATAAAAAAGCCAAGTTTGCTCCATCTTCATCAAAAGTTACCTGTTTAAACACCCCGTCACCTTCTTTTATCAGCGTCTTCACACCTATTTCCGTATTCAGAAGATACAATCCCGGCTTTTCCTCTGCTTTATCACCTGCGGTTATATAATAAAGCATTCCGCTTTTCTCCGCAAAGTTGAAAGCTTTCACAGCAGGAGCCTCATACCGAGTACTGAGGTTTGCATTCAACGGTTGAACATACAAAGTCGAGTCTTTCCTTCCCTTCTGAAAAGCAACCCAGTCCACCTTCTCTGCCAGTTTGAATGTTTTCAGTGAATCAATCACTTCCCTGTCGCCCAAAAGCGAATAAATAACCAATGCATCCATCGGCAACTTATCTTTCTTTGTTTTCTTTATTTTCAGAGAATCCACTATCATCTTGCCGGGTTTCTGCGACACAACCAAATAGTCGGAAGAGGCCGAGAAAAGAAAACGGTCTGCCCGCGGGAAAGTGGCAAGTTCCTTCCCTTGTGCATCATACAAATTCACCACAGCATCCCCTTCCCAAGGTTCCATCTTGCATGCCACCCACTTTCCATTATCAGAAATAGATTGCCCGCTGATACGCTGCCAAGCAACTAAATTGTCTACTGTGAGACTTTTCGAGGCTGTCTGCGCCATAACAGGCGACAGATTCCCTATGCATAGGACAAGAGCCAGATACTTTACATGTTTCATATCCATTTTGTCGTTACTGATTAGTTCAATTTTTATAAAGGCTTATCTTTCTCATATTCCGTTTTATCTTCGGCCGCAACCAAATTTAATTCTCTACCGCTCTCTCCATACGAAACTGCATGACGTACTGCGAAATATTCCAAGAACAAATGGTTCAGCGTAAACAATAACCTATTCAGGTTCTCATTTCTGACAGAAGGTTTTGTATTCCTACTACGAATCCGAGACATGCATTTACGGCGTTGTTCGGGAGTCAAGACATCTGCCATCTATCCACTTTTTAGATAATGCAAATATATAAAAAACGGATAAAAGTCTGATTCTAAACAATAATTTTGTACTTTTACTGCCATATATAATCCATATACATTCAACACCAAACAATAAAAGCCATGACAGCAAGAAACAAAGTTCTAACCATCATGGGTATTATTATACTCATGGGGGTTATCTCAATAGGATTCTTTGTATTTCCAATCGGAATTTCCATGTGCGCCATTACAGGCTTATGCTATGGCTGCAAATATAAAGACAAGTTGTTTATCAGATGGTCATCTGTAGGATTGGTAATAGGCATCGGACTTTCCATTTACACTTGGTGTTTAATCTCGTCAATGTAACACAGTATAAGTTCAGTAAAAAAAAGAGGGGTTACGACAACCCCTCTATTTCACCATTCACGATATCAATATGCAATGCTTGCGGTTCCTTCGGCAATCCCGGCATACGCATTATTTCTCCGGCAATGACTACCAGCATCTCAGCTCCGGCATTCATCACAATATCTTGTACATGGAATTCAAAGTTATCTACCGCACCGTAAATTTTGGGGTCGGTAGAGAATGAATACTGCGTCTTGGCAATACAGATAGGGAAATCTCCATATCCCAATTCTACAATATGCTTCAGTTTCTTACGGGCAGCAGCACTATACGTAATAATGCTAGCACCGTATAAATTACAAGCCACCTTCGATATTTTAGTTTCTACACTATCCTCCTCATCATAGGCATATTGCAAAGGCTCGGAAGGTTGTTCCTCAATGGTTTTCACTACCAGTTCCGCCAATTCTACTGCCCCTTCGCCCCCATCAGTAAAGGCATTGTTTACGGCAAATCCCACTCCTTTCTTCTCGCAATGGGTACGGATATAATCCACTTCTTCATCCGAATCATCTCCATAACGGTTGAACGCAACCACAACCGTCTGACCGAAATATTTCAGATTACGCAGATGTTTGTCCATATTGGCCACCCCCTGCTTCAAAGCTTCCAGATTGGGTTCCTTTATCTTATCCTGTGATACGCCGCCATGCATTTTCAATGCACGGGCAGTAACCACCAATACGGTCAGTTTAGGTGTGATACCTGCTTTACGGCACTTGATATCATAAAACTTCTCCGCTCCCAGATCAGCCCCGAATCCGGCTTCGGTAATAGTATAATCACTAAAAGTCATTGCCATCTTGGTTGCCAGAATAGAGTTGCAACCGTGAGCGATATTGGCAAACGGTCCCCCATGAACAAAGGCAGCAGTATGTTCCGTAGTTTGTACCAGATTAGGAGAAAGAGCATCTTTCAAAAGAACTGTAATGGCTCCGGCAACTCCTAAATCTTTTACAGTAAAAGGTTTATTGTCATACGTAAAACCTAATAAAATATTTTCAATGCGACGACGCAGGTCCTTTTCATCCTTGGCCAGACACAGAATAGCCATAATTTCAGATGCAGGAGTAATATCAAACCCTGACTCTTGGGTAATTCCATTGGTCTTCGGTCCTAGTCCTGTAACAATATAACGGAGGGAACGGTCATTCACATCCAACACACGACGCCACAGCACTTCCTTCAATCCGAAACCATTATCACGATTCTGATAAAGGTAATTGTCCAACAAGGCCGAAATCATATTGTGAGCAGAAGTGATGGCATGAAAATCACCTGTAAAATGAAGATTAATCTTATCCATTGGCAAAACTTGGGCATATCCTCCTCCGGCGGCTCCCCCTTTCATTCCGAAACAAGGACCTAGCGACGGCTCACGCAAGGCAACAATTGTTTTCTTTCCTATTTTATTCAGTCCCAAAGCCAATCCGATAGAAACGGTAGTCTTACCGATACCGGCCTTTGTAGGAGTAATGGCAGTAACTAGAATAAGGTTGCTCTGTTGCACCTTTTCTTCATCTATCTGACTTTCATCCACCTTGGCAATATAGCGCCCGTAGTTACTGATGTGCTCTACAGGAATACCGGTTTCCCGAGCCACCTGTTTAATTTTAACCAGCTCAATGCTGCGTGCTATTTCAATGTCCGTTTTCATCTTTTTACTAAATTTAGGCGGCAAAGGTAATATATTTCCTTAACTTTGCTTTGGTTTCAAACAACAAAATAATATAAGGAGTAAGCAAATGAACAATTTTGTATTTTATAGCCCTACCGAGTTTGTATTTGGCAAGGATACAGAAATCCAAACCGGAACTCTTGCTAAAAAGTATAACGCCCGGAAGGCAATGATTGTTTACGGTGGAGGCTCTATTATTCGCAGCGGATTACTGCAACGCATAGAAGATTCTCTGCAACAGGCAGGAGTGGATTATGTAAAATTAGGAGGCGTACAGCCTAATCCTACTGACCCGAAGGTTTACGAAGGTATTGAACTGGCGCGCAAAGAAGGCGTGGACTTTATGCTTCCCGTAGGGGGAGGCTCTGTCATTGACACAGCAAAAGCCATTGCGGCAGGAGTACCCTACGAAGGTGATTTTTGGGATTTCTATATAGGAAAAGCCAAAGTGAAGAGGGCCTTAAAAGTGGGTGTAGTACTTACTATTCCCGCTGCCGGTAGCGAAGGTTCGGGCAATACGGTGATTACCAAACTGGAAGGTCTGCAGAAACTAAGTTTGCGTGTACCGGAATTACTACGGCCCGTTTTTGCTGTAATGAATCCGGAATTGACCTATACTCTCCCCCCTTACCAGACAGCTTGTGGCATTGCCGATATGATGGTACACATTATGGAACGTTATTTTACCAATACTCCCGATGTGGAAATCAGTGACCGGCTGTGTGAAGGGACTTTGATGACTATCATCAAAGAAGCATATAAAGTGAAGCAGGACCCGAACGATTACGAAGCACGCGCCAATATCATGTGGTGTGGAACAATTGCTCATAATGGTACGTGTGGAGTAGGTTGTGAGGAAGACTGGGCTTCACACTTTCTGGAACATGAAATCAGTGCTGTATATAATGTGACGCATGGGGCAGGACTGGCAGTTATCGTACCTGCATGGATGACATTCATGGCAGAACATAATCCGAAGAAGATTGCCCAGTTTGCAAATCGTGTTTTCGGAGTTCCCGAAAATGAGGATTTGGAAGAGATGGCACTTGCCGGTGTATCACGATTGAAACATTTTTTCAGATACATAGGCTTACCGGTCAATTTCAAAGAACTAGGTATAGAACATCCTGACATTGAACTGCTGGTAAAAAAACTACATGAAAACAAGGGAGAATGGGTAGGCAATTATGTGAAGCTGAACAAAGAATATAGTAAAGAGATATTCGAACTAGCCTGCAAATAACCCACACAACTAAACAGTTCTAAAACATAGGCACCCGGTTTATCAGTCTTTACCGTAAAGTTCCTAAAGTATTCTATTTTCCAGATGCGATGGCACGGATATCTTTATTCTAACTACGTTATTCGTGTCAACCGCATCTGAAAAATATAGCATCATACAAGCGACAGAAACTCCATACAACGACCTCCTTCTTACTAATTTACTCCTCAGCATTTTTCACCTTTTACTTCACTATTTATATGCTTTTTAGCATAAAACGCTAGGTTTTTCCAACCTTTTGGAGTAACTTCGCCGGACTTTTTTGAAAAAAACAATGTATATATTCCGGTCAATTCACGAAATTATAAATACGATTTTTGTAGCTAAAGGGCTGTTGGTAGAGGTGTTTGAGAAGAGAAAAGTACACAGTTTTCGATACTCGGACGCACTCACCCTATTGAAAGAAGACGAAAACCGTTTAAAAATACTCATCGAAAAGGAAATCATACACCAAAACGGAAACTTTGTGGAACTGGATGCCCGATTCCTTGATTTCTTCGAACTGCTGCTGGAAGCAAACGAGGAAATCAACACTGCTACCGTAGAGGAAAACATAGAGTACCTGCACGAACTGATGGACTACTACCTGAAGGAAAAGATCCAGTCGCGCAAGGAAAGTTATGTACGCAATATCAAGATTACCTTTCAGAAACTGGCACGTGTAACGATACGGAACATTATCAATCTTCAACACAATATTGATAATGCTTTCAAACACGAACCTACGTACCAGATAAAAATAGCCAAACTGCAAAATCTGGACAAAAAGCGAATCAACATCCAGCGGTTGATAGACTCTACCGAACATCTGATTCTGCACGAAGAACGAGATTTCTTCCGCCAGGCCACTGATGAGGAGCTGACTCGCATTCTGCTCGAACTGCGACAGGAACTGCAACTATCAGCCCACAGTCTGATTCGTGCCCAACAGGATATCATCAATTATCTGAACCAGATAAAGAATCAGGTGATACTGGTAGAAAAGATACGAAAAGTAAAATATCTGCAAGACCAGTTCGAGCTGCGTGCCCGAAGCAACCTGTCCGAAATCATGGAACGGGAGCGTTCCCTCCTGCTGGAAGGCAGTCCGCAAGCATCGTTCAAACTGTCGCCTGCCTATCTGGCCAGTGACGAAGCACGTCCCATCATTCTGAAAGTTATCAGCAATCAGAAGTACCGTGAAATTGTGCGGAAAAATGAAGCCGGGGCTTTCAGTGAAGAAGACTTGAGAGCACAGGCCATGTATGAAGAAGTGATTAATCTGGACGAAGTAGTGACCGCCTTTGTGCAATCGGGAGCAGAAGCCCGTTGGAAAGGAGAACCGGTCAACGACCTTTTCTCTTTTCTGTTGCAGTATCACTTCCATCGCGAGGTGGACGAAAAGGAACGCACCACGTTCTTCTGTCAGATTGTCTCACTTTACGAAAACCAACTGGAAATCCGGAACGAGTTCGGACTCCACAATCAATATGAATACGCTAAAATATATCCACTCTGATAATTATGGATTTAAATATACAAATACCCGATAATACCGCGTCCATCTTTGAATACCTGCAGAAAGGACTGTTCATCAGTTCCAACAGCACCAGTGAAGAAGTACGCGATATGTATAATGAAATAGATGAGAATTACGAGCCCCTCTATCAGTATTTTTCACAGATAAACTATACGCTGGAACGTGGAAACGAATATTTCTTCTTCTCGCGTATAGAACCTAAAGCCACACTGGAACAAAAAATCATGCGTGCCTATTACTGGATAGATGTGCTCGACTTTTTCAAAACTTACGATGAAACTTTCGGTCCCGGATTCCGCTTCCAGCCCGAACAGATATTGGTGGAAACCAACATTAACATGCTGCTCCAGAACAAACTGGACGGTATGCGGAAACACTTCTCGGACAAGGACATCCGCAAGGAAGTACTGGAAAACATGATACGCCAGCTCACCAAAGACTCGTTTCTGGAACAAGAAAACGAGAAAACGAATACGTATAAGGTGATGAGCGCCTGGCATTATCTGGAAAGGCTGATTGAAAGTATCAACATTTACGACGAAACCGAAGATGAGAAACCTGAGTAGAATAATCTTTATCAATAGTGCGAATATCCCTTATTCGGACGATATTTATCTGGACGGAAACGTTCACTTCATCGGCACGCAGGGAGTAGGGAAAAGTACCCTTCTGCGTGCTATCCTTTTCTTTTATAATGCCGACACGCAACGACTGGGCATTTCGGTGGAAAAGCAAAATTACACGGATTACTATTTCCCCTACTCCAACTCGTACATTGTTTACGAAGTGGCAACAGAGAACGATACATTCTGTATTCTGAGTTTCAAGTCGATGAACCGTGTGTGCTACCGCTTCATCCACTCTCCTTACCGTAAAGAATTCTTTATAGATGAGAACCGGATGGCCTATAGCGAGAGTGACCGCGTGCGTGCTGTGCTGGACCAACATGGAATAGAATATTCACGCATCATCTATACCTACGACGAGTATCGGAACATTCTGTATGGAAACAGTACAAGTCCTGAGTTCAGCCGGTACTCGCTGATGGAGAGCAAGCAATACCAGAATATTCCGCGTACCATACAAAACGTGTTGCTGAATTCGAAACTGGATGCTGAATTTATCAAAAAAACAATCATTTCTTCTCTGAACGAAGACGAAACAGCCATCGACCTGAACAGTTACAAGGAGCATCTGAAAAACTTTGAGACTCGTCTGAAGGACATCGAAGAATTTCAGAAACGGGAAACCCGGAAACAAGCTAGGGAAATCACGCTATTATCCCAACAAACCTCCCAACTGCAAGGCGGACTGGTACAGAACTGCCGCGAACTGGTCACCGCTTTTCGCAAAGCCGAAAGTATCCTTCCCCAATGGAAAGAGAAACAAGACCACGCAGATGCCGGCAAGGGAAAACTGATGCGCCGGAAACAGGAGCTTCAAGATGAATCGCGCAAGCGCAGCGACAAGTTACAGGAAGCCCTGGCAGTACTGAACAACGAATTGCAAAAGGCATTAGGCAAAGAAAAGGACTACCAGAAAAAGAACATAGAAGAGATTATAGAGCGCTCTTCCAAGAAAGAAGAATGGAAGAACCGGCAGGTGGGATTGCTGGAAGAGCAACGCATCCTCACCTCACAATATATGGAAATCTCCACCAAGTATAAATCACTGATTCAGACCCTGGACGAGCAATGGAACAAGATTCATGAAGCGAAAATCAAGCAACTGGACACGTTAAACAATACGTACAACGAGCGTCTGGAAGAGGCTCGCAAGGAATACCAGCAGTTCACCGATTCCCTTTATCAGGAATTTGAAACCCTGTCACAGCAGCTCCATCCGCTGAAAACCGAGAAACTGAGCGAACTGAACGCCATGGATTATCAGATAAAACTATGCAGAAAGGAAATTTTCTTTGAGGAAGAGCAGCAGGAATTGAAAGCGCGCATCCAGAACTATGCCAACTTTCACACGGAACGGAAAAACCGTATCGCCCAAGCGCAGCTCACCATCAAGGAACTGACCATGACTTGGGAAGAGGAACAGCAAAAACAGTTGAAAGAAAAAGACTTGACCTTGCAGAAACTGCAACAGGAAATGCTGCAACTGCGTCCTCGCATAGACGAATTACAAGCTTTTCTGGACAACAGCAAAGACACCTTGCAAGGCTGGCTGAAAGAAAACAAAAAAGGATGGGAAGAGAACATCGGCAAACTGTGTGATGAAAGTATTTTATGGCAACGGGGACTTTTCCCGCAAAGTACCATTGAAGGGGGGAACTCATTCTATGGCATTTCCATAAATTTAGACAGCATCCATCGTCCCATCAAGTCTATAGACGACTACATAGCCGAGAAAGAAAACGGTGAAAAGCGTCTGGAAGAAATCACTGCCGCCATGCAACGCCTGCAAACTGAAAAGGAAGAAGTGCAGGAGCAGTTGAAACGCAAATACCAACCGCAGATAAAGGAGCAAAAAAATCTCATCAGTCAAATAGAGTATGAACTGGAACAATTGGAACGCCAATACCAGCAGGATATGCTCGACTTGGAAGAATGGAAGAAGAAAGCCAATGAGGAACGGAATGCCAAAATAAACCAATTGGAAAACGAAAAGCGCAAACGGGCTGCCGAACTGGAAGGAATAAACAACAAACTAAAAAACCTGAACAAGGAGAAAACAGAAAAACTGGATAATCTGAAACAGGCATGGAACCAGCAGCAGCAAACGCTTGCCACCGAAAAAAAGACACAGGCGGAAATTATCGGAAAGGAAGAAAAAGAAGAGCAACGAAGAATCTCCTCCATCAAAGCTGAATATGAAGCAGATATGCAAAAAGAGCTTCACTCGCAGGGGGCGGATACCGAACGTTTGCAAGATATTGCCAACCAACTGGCTCAACTGGATAAAGAACTTTCTTTCATTAAGGAAAACGCGACACTGGTCATCGAATATCAGAAAGATAAACGGGACTTGATAGACCGTATCCCCGGATGGCAACGGGAACACGACGAACAGAAACGTCTGCTCCAGCAGGAACGGGAAACGCTGAGAGCGGAAACATCTTCCCTGCAAGAAAAAATAGACCTTCTGAACAAAGAACTGGAAGAAGCGGAAGAAAATGTAAGGGAATTGCAAAAGAACTTGGAAGCCTACAGTAAGATTTCGGCATACGACTGGTACAAGCCGCATCAGGATATATTCCATTCTGAAACCGCACAGACCATACAAACCACCAAGACTTGTATGGAGCTGATTGACGAACTGACCCGCCAAGCCAACCAATTCACACAGGTACAAAGCAAACTCCGCAAGGAAGTGAACCTTTTCACCGGACATTTTGATGAGGACAACACCTTCAAATTCCGCGTAAAATTCAACGAGGACTGGGAATATGTACGCTTTGCCGACGAGCTGCACGACTTTGTGGAAGAGAACCGCATAGACGAGTATATCCGTCGCATTAACAATGAACATTGGGATACCTTCAAACGTATCAGTATGGATACCTCCATGCTGACTTCATCAGAAGATGATATTCAAGATGTGATCCGTGAAATCAATAAAGGTTTCGCTACCTGCAACTTTGTAGGAGTTATCCAGCGCATTGAAATGAAAGTGGAAGAGAGTAGCAACCGCGTAGTGAATATTCTGCGTGAGATACAGAAATATTACCATGATTACGGCTATGACCTCTCACCGGAAACCAACCTGTTCTCCTCTGCCAAGGAGCAATTGGTAAAAGAAGAAGCGATCACTTTGCTGCGTACCTTTATCAAGGAAATACATGCCTACCGCTACGACAGCATCCGCCTGTATGATTCCTTCGAATTGCGTTTCCGCATTGTGGAGAACGGCAATGATACCGGATTTATCGAGAAGATAGCCAATGTGGGGTCGGAAGGAACCGACATTCTGGTAAAAGCGATGATAAACATCATGTTGCTGAATGTGTTCAAGGAAGGGGCGTCACGCAAATTCAAAGATTTCAAATTGCACTGTATGATGGATGAAATAGGCAAACTGCATCCCAACAACATCAGCGGCATCCTGAAATTTGCCAATGACCGGAACATTATCCTTATCAACGGTTCGCCTACCGAACTGAACCGTGATGCGTATAAGCACGTTTACCTGCTTACCAAAGGAACACAGAACAAGACCCGCATTGCACGATTAATCTCAGATAAACAGCTATAAAAGCCAGTAACAACGATCTGTATATATCTATATTATAACGCACAATCTTTTTTTTGAGAGATTGTGCATTATTCTTTTTCCGTGAACATTCTTCTTCTTTGATAATTAAAGGTTATAGGCTATAAGAATTTTAATTCGGTGTATCCCAATCTAAAGTTGTTATTTTGTACGACACTTTTAAACACCATAAAAAAATAAATTATGATAAGCGAAAAAAGAAGCAGTATGCTCCATGGGGTACTCTTGATCACCCTGTTCTCATGTGCGGCCTTTTATATAGGCGAAATGAACTTTGTAAAAGAGTTATCATTCAGTCCCATGATTGTCGGTATTATTTTAGGTATGTTATATGCTAACAGCCTCCGGAATAATTTGCCTGAGACATGGGTCCCCGGTATCCAGTTTTGTTCTAAACGAATCTTGCGTATCGGAATCATTCTTTACGGTTTCAGATTAACTTTTCAAGATGTGCTTGCAGTGGGCTTGCCCGCTATTTTTATTGACACAATTATAGTAACAACAACTATTCTAGGGGGTATCCTGATAGGACGAATGTTGAAAATGGACCGGGGCATCGCACTGCTCACTTCCATCGGCAGTGGTATTTGCGGTGCGGCAGCTATACTAGGCGCTGAATCGACCATTCAAACCAAACCCTATAAAACAGCCGTGGCTGTTTCCACTGTTGTTATTTTTGGAACTATATCCATGTTCATTTATCCTATATTATATCATAATGGCACATTCGTACTTTCTGCCAATGAAATGGGTATATTCACCGGAGCGACCTTGCATGAGGTAGCGCACACAGTAGGTGCCGGCAACGCAATGGGCAAAGAAATTTCCGATGTCGCCATTATCGTAAAAATGATTCGTGTAATGATGCTGGTTCCCGTTCTGCTCATTACCAGCTTCATGGTATCCCAACCGGCAATTAAAGCCGGAGAACAAAATGGAAGTATGAAAAAAGTCTCCATTCCTTGGTTTGCTATCGGTTTTCTGGCTGTCATCGGTTTCAATTCTTTCGATTTGCTGCCGCAAAGCCTGACTGCCTTTATCAACAATGTAGATACTTTCCTGCTGACAATGGCCATGACTGCCTTGGGTGCGGAAACCAGTATCGACAAATTCCGGAAGGCCGGAGCAAAGCCCTTTGTCCTTGCCTCGATTCTCTATATATGGCTGATAGCCGGCGGATACTTTCTGGTGAAATATATGGCGCCTATATTTATGTAAAAACAATCTGTAATAACCTATAAGCAGAAAATAATAAATCATTTCATTTCAGGTATATTTTACATGTACCTGCTACGGTTGGGGTGGGGAACTTGTGAAAGTCTTCCACCTTTTTTCCACAAAGAAAAGACCAGCTTTCATTCCTGCAATATTCATATTGGAGTTATCCAAACAACCGGACAAAGAACAAATTTACATCCACATTTCTCCATACAAAGAGAATAACATTAAGCATATTTGTGTAATTTCGCCCAGCAATAAAACGACAAACAAATACGCGCTATGATATTTAACCAGACTGAAAAGGAAGAGAAAGCCTATCTCATGGATATTATTGCTTTACTAGCTGCCAATATCGAACAGATGGATAAGGCCATTGAAGATAAATCCAAAGACGTAATGGAGCACAAACTCTACTTGTGGGAAAATCTGTCCGAACTGGACCGCGCCGAGAAAAGTGCGGTCCGGCAGATAGTCACCCAACAAGTAGCAGCCAGTGAGTCCTTGGCCGAGAAAAAGAAACGTTATCGCAAAATGATGGCCATTCCCTATTTCGGGCGCATCGACTTTCAAGAAAAAGGGCAACCCGAAGTCCTGCCATTATATATAGGTATCCACTCATTTTTCAATCCTCCCACCAATGAAAATCTGATACACGACTGGCGTGCCCCCATCTCCAGCATGTTCTATGATTATGAATTAGGAGAAGCACATTTCGACGCCCCCTCGGGAGAAGTGAAAGGTAACATCCGTCTGAAACGCCAGTATCGCATCCGTGACGGAAAAATGGAATTCATGCTGGAAAGTTCACTGAATATTCAAGATGACATCCTTCAGAAAGAATTGAGTGGAAACTCCGATGACCGGATGAAGAATATAGTCGCCACCATCCAACGGGAACAGAATAAAATTATCCGTAATGATACATCGAACACCCTGATTATTCAGGGAGTAGCCGGTTCAGGAAAAACATCCATCGCCTTGCACCGTGTAGCCTATCTGCTATATCGGCACAAAGGGGAAATCACGTCCAATGATATCCTGATCATTTCCCCCAATAAAGTATTTGCCGATTACATCTCGAACGTACTTCCCGAATTGGGAGAAGAAAAAATTGAAGAATGCGGCTTTGAGGAATTAATGCTCAAAATACTGGATAACAAGTATAAAATACAAACCTTCTTTGACCAGGTGGCCGAAATACTGGACAAAGAGGAAGAAAATTTTATAGAACGTATCCGATTCAAATCCACCACCGAGTTTATCCAGCAGATGGATAAATACATTCTATATTTAGAACAAAACGCATTTCGGCCAACCGACCTGAAAGCAGGACGTATCCCTATCCCTGCCGAGTACCTGAAAAAACGTTTCGCGGCATGGCACCGCCTGCCCATGCGCAGCCGTTTCCAACCAATGGCAGAAGAAATTGCCCGCGAACTGACTTTCACCTATCACCAAGAGCCGATGGGAAAAATACAGATACGGCAGTTGGGTAATGAACTGAAAAAGATGTTCAACAATAAAGACCTTGACTTGTACAAGGGATTTTATGACTGGCTGGGAAAACCGGAAATGTTCAAACAGGGTAAAAACCGGAAATTGGAATATGCGGATGTAGCCCCATTACTTTATTTGAAACTGGCCCTGGAAGATAATAAAACCATGTATGGCATCAAGCATCTGCTGGTAGACGAAATGCAGGACTATACTCCGATACAATACAAAGTTCTGGCTAAATTATTCCCTTGCCGGAAAACAATATTGGGAGATGCAAAGCAATCAGTAAATCCATACAGTTCCACCACCTGCGAACAGATCCAACGTGTATTAGTCGGCTCGGAAGTGATGAAGCTTTGTAAAAGTTATCGCTCCACGTATGAAATCACAGAGTTTGCCCAACGCATTGCCAAGAACGAGGAACTGGAAGCTATAGAGCGTCATGGAGAGGAACCGGCAGTCGCCTTGCTTCCCACAGAAAAGAAAGAGATAGAATGGATAGAAAACCTCATCACCTCTTTCCTGAAAGGAGCTGATGTATCCATGGGTATAATATGCAAAACCGTAAAACAAGCGGACAAGTTGTATGCAGCCATCAATCATTTGTCTGATAAGATCTGTTTGCTGACAGAAGAAAGTGTAGCTTTTGTCAATGGGGTGGTCATTACTACAGCCCACATGGCAAAGGGACTGGAATTTGACGAAGTGATTGTTCCATTTGTAACTGATAAAGACTATAGAACAGAAATAGACCGCAGCATGTTATATGTAGCCTGTACTCGTGCTATGCATAAACTTTATATTTCCGCATCGGGTAATATAAGTACATTTCTATCATAAGCATTGTCAAAACATCATCCATTGCAGGAATGGAATGAAATCCATCCCTACAGTGGACGAGCAAGTCTGCAAAAGGGTATTCCTCCATAAGGAACGCGTAGCTTTGTAATCTGATTCATCCTTAAAAGATCTTATCCATATCTCTAAACCTTTCCTGCCGTATGGTTAAAGGTTTTCTTCCTGTTTGTTTTATCTCCGCAAGTCTTTGGAGTTAACTCCATAGCCTTGGGAGTTAACTCCAAAGCTTATGGAGATAACTCCAAAGACTATGGAGATAGAATACATCCGTATAAAAAGGCTTAATCAGGGAAGAGAAGAGGTTTATGCAGCAGGACTGGATGCAATATGTTGTTATTACAAGCCGCTTCCAATGTACGAATCATAAAGACAAAATCTTTTTTTCCCTTTCCCAATCATTTTCATTCAATTGGGGAGACGGAACCATGCAGGTACGGATACAATCTCCCTCCTGACAAGTATAGCCATAATACTTCTTTTGTAATTCTGTCAACTTATCAAGTGGAACCAGCTCCCCTTTCAGTTCCAAGAATTCCTCCATGTCTGTACTATCCCCTTGCTTTACAAACAAGATACGACGCGCTATCGGATTCCTGTTGTAATCCAGACTAAGATACAAACCTTTAAGGAACGGCGGAAAATCATACATCGGCAATTGCAGATAAATACTGAACAAAGCCATTTGCGGTGACTCACGCTCATTAAAGAAAATATACCCGTTCTGATGATTATTGAATAACCCCACTCCCCGATGAGTTGTATTATAGGCACTCATGTGAGTCACCTTCACATACGTATTATCTTCGGAAGCCTCTATCAGATAGGGCTCCACTTTAAGGCATTGGCACGAAGAAGAAAGACTATAGCTCAGATAACTTCCGCTATAATTATAAACTTCCTGCACGGAACGTTGCATCTCGGCAGTCATCATCTCCATAAAAGGATTGGTCTTTGCCTCACCATTGGCAGGTTCCAAACTGAAAAGCAACTCTTTGGTACTTGCCAAATTGCCCAACAGACGTTTTTTTGACACATTATTGACCAGCGCCAAAGCCAAATCTAATGAATCTTCTTCAGAATGTCCTTGTTTCAATGAGGTTACATAAGTGGGCAGAACGCTGGAATAAAGAGCAGACAAGACACTGGGAGCCATATCTACATAATCTGCTATCTCCTTCATTTTCAAACCATTGTTACGGAGATATTCTATTCTTCGGTATATTTCTATCAAATCATTCATTGTTCTCTTCTTCTTTATTGAATTTGCAAAATACAAGTTTTTATATGAACATACAATGACATATACATTACATTAATGTTACATCATACAACAGGTGGAATATGAAAAATATTAATCATAAAGATTCATTTTTTCTCTCTCGAAAGGCTCCTACTTTTGCTTCCGGAAACAGCAATCCAAGGATACGAGGAATGAGGTTTCTACAAAGAAAAGAAGCAAAACAATTAGTCAATATCAATTATTATAATGGAAGCAAAAAGCGAAACAAACAAACAGATATCCAGTTTCCTGTTTATTCTGTGGGCAGGAGGGGCGGCACTACTGTCATACTCACTGGTGTATGCCCTGCGCAAACCTTTTACAGCTGCCACCTTTGACGGAATGGATTTCTTCGGGATGGATTATAAAGTAGCCACTACCATCATGCAGATTTTCGGCTACCTTATTTCAAAGTTCTTTGCCATCAAGATTGTTTCAGAATTGAAACGCGAAAACCGGTTGAAATTCATGATATTCTCCGTGGCCCTTGCAGAACTCGCTTTAGTCTTCTTCGGATTACTCCCCCAACCCTTTAATGTGTTTGCCCTATTCTTCAACGGACTGGCATTAGGATGCATGTGGGGAGTCATCTTCAGTTTCATAGAAGGACGCAAAGTTACCGATATATTGGCCAGCTTGCTGGGGGTAAGTATGGCGGTGAGCTCAGGAATGGCTAAATCTATGGGATTGTTTGTAGTCAATACATTTGGTGTCACAGAATTCTGGATGCCCGCCCTGATAGGTGGTTTAGCCTTCCCGCTCCTTATCCTCATGGGGTGGTCGCTCAACAAGTTGCCACAACCCACAGATGAAGACCGCGCTCTCCGTTCGGAACGCGTCACTTTGAACGGAGAGCAACGCAGACAACTGTTCAAAAGTTATATGCCCTTGCTGATCATGCTGTTCTTCGCCAATCTGTTTATCACTATTTTACGTGATATAAAAGAAGATTTTCTGGTCAATATCATTGATGTCAGCACTATTTCTTCTTGGTTGTTCGCACAAGTGGACGGTATGGTGACGCTGATTATTTTGGGAATCTTTGCCATGATGTCGTTAATAAACAGCAACTACAGAGTATTGCAGGTGCTTCTGGCTATGGTTATTGGTGGAGCGGGCACTATCAGCTATCTGGCTTTTAATTATGATGCATTGCAACTGCCTACCCTTTACTGGCTGTTCCTCCAAAGTCTGAGCCTGTACATCGTTTATCTTAGTTTCCAAACTCTGTTCTTCGAGCGCTTCATTGCCTGCTTCAAGATTAAAGGAAATGTGGGATTCTTCATTGCCACCATCGACTTTATCGGATATACAGGAACTGTCTGTGTACTGCTGTTCAAGGAATTTTGCAGCCCGGATATCAATTGGATGGAGTTTTATAATCAGTTCTCAGGATGGGTAGGCATTGTGTGCAGCATTGCATTCATCGGTTCGGCCATCTATCTGATGCAACGGTATAAATTGGAAAAACAGCTGAGAAAAGAAGAAAAAAATAAAAAGATCATCGTTTCACCGATGGCGTTAACCAACTTAAAGGAAACAGCAGAAAACATCTGTAACCCATAACATAAAAATAAAAGTATAACTAAATAAACAACAAACAAGAAGATGAAGAAAATTGAGTGTATTATTATGGATTGGGCCGGAACGGCTGTAGACTATGGATGCTTCGCTCCGGTAGCCGCTTTCCTGAAAGCTTTTGCCGAGAAAGGACTGACAGTGACAATGGAAGAAGCACGAGGCCCCATGGGTATGACCAAAATAGACCATATCCGTGAATTATTCAAGTTACCAAGTGTGACGGAACAATTCAAACAAAACTATAACCGCAACTGGACTGAGGAAGATGTGGTATCCATATACAAAGAATTCGAGAAACACTTGTTCGCCTCCCTGGAAGAATATACGACTCCTATTCCCGGTGTAATCGAAGTAATCGAAAAACTGAAAAGGGACGGTATCAAGATAGGTTCCACCACCGGATATACTACTGCCATGATGGACATTGTGCTGCCCGGTGCCGCCACCCATGGCTATACCACAGACAACTGTGTGACTTCCAACAACCTTCCGGCAGGACGTCCGCAACCCTACATGATTTACCAGAACATGATTGATCTGGCCATACCTTCCGTTCAAAGCGTAATAAAATATGGTGATACGATAGCCGATATCAAAGAAGGTGTGAATGCCGGTGTATGGACTGTCGGTGTGATTCTGGGCAGCAACGAAATGGGACTCACCCAAGAGGAAACCGGAAAACTGCCTGCAGAAGAATTGAACAGACGCATGGCAGCAGTCAGAAAACGTATGTATATGGCAGGTGCGCATTATGTAGTAAACACCATTGCCGAACTTCCCGAAATTATTGAAATTATTAACCATAAAATGAATTAAATGATTATGAGACCATACTTACTTTTAACCCCCGGCCCTTTAACCACTTCTGAAAGCGTAAAAACAGCCATGATGACCGACTGGTGCACATGGGATGAAGACTACAATGTTCACATCGTAGAGGAAATACGTAAAGGATTAGTACAACTGGCTACACGAAAAACAGATGACTACACCAGCATCCTGATGCAGGGAAGCGGTACTTATTGTGTAGAGGCGACCTTAGGAAGTGTGATTACGCCCAAACACAAATTATTGATTCTGAGCAACGGTGCATACGGAGACCGCATGGGAAACATTGCAGAATATCATGGAATGAACTATGATATGCTAGCCTTTGACGAAACAGAACAAGTATCTGTGGAGTATGTGGATGATTATCTGGCACACAATGCAGAAATCACTCATGTGGCAGTGGTACATTGCGAAACTACAACCGGTATCCTGAACCCGTTAAAGGAAATAGCCCACATGGTAAAGATGCATGGTAAAAAGCTGATAGTGGATGCAATGAGCAGCTTTGGCGGCGTACCATTGGATGTAGAGGAATTAGGTATCGACTTTATGATCAGTAGTGCCAACAAATGTATTCAGGGAGTTCCCGGCTTTGGTTTCATCATTGCACGTAAATCCGAATTACAATATTGTAAAGGAGTATCAAAGAGTCTTTCTTTGGACATCTACGACCAATGGGATGCGATGGAGAAAGGACATGGAAAATGGCGCTTCACCTCTCCTACACATGTAGTGCGTGCCTTTAAACAAGCCATGGACGAACTGGCAGCCGAAGGCGGTGTGGAAGCCCGGCATGCACGCTACTGCCGTAATCATGATGTGCTGGTAGAAGGTATGCGATCATTGGGATTCAAGACCTTACTGAAAGATGAAGTCCAATCCCCTATCATCACTTCCTTCCTTTATCCTGACAAGGAGTTCGATTTCAAGGAATTCTATCATCAATTGAAAGAAAAAGGATTCGTTATCTATCCGGGAAAGATTTCTCAAGCAGATACTTTCCGCATCGGAAACATCGGTGATGTGTTCCCCGAAGATTTCAGCAGATTGATTGAAGCTATCAAGACCGTCGCAAAATAAAAAATAAATATAGCTTTATGACTCGGGCGCAATGATTGCGCCCGAATTTGTTTTTACCCTTCTTCCATTACAAGATCATTTGGAACCGGAGCTGCAAGACACTGAAATTCTTATCACTAATCTCCTTTATATGCTTTCCCGGCATCACCCAGCTATAAGCCAGCTTCATCCCTATATGCTTATTCATGTAATAATTCATGCCCAATGAAAAATCCTTTTGAGCCCCTCCCCATACACCGGCTTCCTCATTATTCATATCAAGCATATTAAACCTTCCACACAGCTCCAATGCCCGCCCCACAGGTCTGCCCGGACAAGCCAATGCTTCATCATACCCATATTGCCTGCCTGTCAACAACCAGGAGCATTGCACATATCCGCCATGTCCTGTATAATTTGTGAAATTCTGTTCACGCTTCACCATAGTTCGTATATACTCCCCTTGCAAAAAGAACCTCTGATGAGCGATCATTAATTCCAACCCTTGTTTCAACTGGTACTTTGCATGATCTACCTTGGCGTAAATAAGATTCCGGTTATCAATAGTGCTCACCCCCGGAGATTTATAAATAAACGTATTCTCGTCTTCATCTCCCGGCAACGCGCTATCCGGAGTACGATACACCACCGCTGCACCTATGTGTAACAATTTTCCCTCTTCGTTTACAGGGCGATATACCAAACGACCGTCTATGGCATACCCTTGTGAAACATTTTTCACATTACCCAGGTCACTGTCTGTAAAGAAACCGCCGGAAGCATAATAATGTTTTCCATTGTAGGTATAGGAGGTTCCCATCCTCCTGCTATTGGTCAAAGCCAGCACGATTCCCGGCGACTGATGAAAACGAAGGTCGTACGTACTACATAACATGTCCAATGTAAAAGGTTCATAGAATTGTCCCACCTGAATAATATGCTTGCCCGAAGTATAAGCAGCAAAGGCATCCTTTATGGAAACTTTATTCCCTACATAACCTACCTCCATCTTCATACTCCAGTTCTGATAGGTCGCTTTCACCCCCAACCGCAAGTCATTAAACTCCGTACCGTTACCAAACAGGTTGTCATTCTTTAAATAAACGCCACCATCCATAAGCATACGTCCGGTCAGTTTACATTTCAAATCCCCGGCAACCGGGTGTTGCGCACGGGTAACTAAAGCAGCAGAGGGGAATAACAGGCACATCAATGCTTTAACATAAGTCATTCTTTTCATTTTCTTCTTCTATTTTTACTTTATAGCAAAAATAAAAGGAATGACCTATACTAAAAATGAATAACCATTAATTTGATTATGAAGTTATTAGGTCCACACAAGCAGCAATATTCATTTCATATTTATGTAACAGGAATGTAACTTACATTTCCCAATAACGTTCACAAAGATTCAAATATTCCATTTCAGGCTTGTTGCCAAACACCAATCCGAAGAAAGAAGTCTTCCTCAGCTTAATCACTTTTACCTGTTCCATTAAATCACGGGATAAAGGCGGCATCTCGAAATCTGAGATCAATACGATATCCGATTCACGGAAGTCATTTCCGTTGATGATATGCGCAGCTTCCCGAAGAGCCGGCTCTATATCCGTTCCACCGTCAAAACGTTTATTCAGAAACTCCGCCAACTTGGGCATATCCCGCCCCAAATCTTCAATCAATAACGACACAGCCTCATCCGAGAAATTGATGACATAACATTTCCGATGGGTTTTCTCCGTCAGTTGCGCTATAGCCAGAATAGCCGATTTGGACAAGATCTCTCTGTCTCCCTGCATGGAGCCGGAAGTATCTACACAGATGATATAAGGTCCTTGTCCCGAAACCTTATGCTTGTCATCCTTTACCTGTTCCGTTACCTTGGACTGGTAATCGAACAGTTGCAATCTCTTTTCGGCATATCGTTCCATAAATACGGCACGCAGCGCATCATCAGCCAGATAACAATACTCGATGGGCAACAAACTATTCAGGTCATTTCCCAAAGTCACCCCTGTGATATCACTATGCGGAGAGTGTCTGATCAGCCTCTTTTTATCTACCCCCGACAAAGAATCGTATTTTTGTTGGTCCCGATGCTTCTTGCCCAGCAAACGCGCCAATTGTTGGATAGCCGGATTGCGCTTCATCACTGTTTCATACGGAAGTATCCTCCGGTACAAATCAGGATAATTATGAAGCAGCCACTCCATGCGCGAGCCCAACAGTTTGTTACCCGATTCCTTTCCTTGTTTCCGGATCAACAAATCAAAACCTTCACATAAACTGTTTATATGCATGTACTGATAGTCATACTCTTTGCGGGTAAGCAACTGATGCCATTTATCCAAAAAAAACTCCTTGGTCCGGGTTCCCTCTCCTTTCCATAAAGAAGCATTCTCCAACAGGCTGATATAATAGTCAATATTCAGTTCCGCCAGTTCATACCTCTTTTTGAAAGCACCGCGCATCTGCTTCAAATATTGCAAAAATGCCATATCCGGCAGATGTTCCGAAGAGTAGAAAGCCTCCCACTCCGGAGTGTAGCGGGAATAATATTCCTGCAAAGAAGGTGTGGTACGCCGATAGTACATCAACACTTTCTCTTCCAGTTCGCGTTGACGCACCACCCCGTTGCTTACATCCTCCTCGTATGCTTTGAATGTCCTATCTTTCAGTTCCTGAGAATAGATTATCTTCAGATCTCTCAACCTTATATTCCTGGTTCTCTTTTCGGTACGCATCTGCCATTTCGTTCAAATCATTCTTATATCGGTCTATGGTATTCTTCTGGTGGCGAAGCATCCTCCGCATGGAAGCCCGCTGCTTTTCGCTGAGAAATAAATGCTTCTCATAATATTCCGTTTCCGCATCCAGCAGCCCGGACCAATCCTTCTCCACTCTGTCCAACGCTTCGGCCACCGATTTATATTTGGTTCCGAAATCCTCCTGCTCGGGTTCGGGTGGCGGTGGAGGACAATCCTCATAGCACATCAAGTGATATTCATAATTATTGATATAAATGGAACGAAGCCCTTTTTTCAGCGTATATATCTTATTACGCGGAACTTTGGCATGGAGTATGGAATCATATTTCTTCAGAATACAGCAGTTGGCCTTATATTTATCCTTATGCAAATAAAATAATTTACCGGTCTGATCCAGATGTTGATAGTCGGCTGCAAAAATAAGGAGGCGCTCTTTCATCCGGACGCCCTCTACCTGGTAATAGTAAGTATCAATGACCTGTATGCCCGGATCGTTCACTTCACGCAAACTGTGTTCGGACGATTGTCGGTCTTTCAGTTCTTCAATGTCCTGTTCCAGCCCTTTTATATTCAGCAGATAGCCTTCGGCACTTTTCTGAATGGCAGCGTTCACCATCTCCTCTGCCGCCTCCATCTGATCCATCTCACTCCAAAGGCAATAGGACAGCAATGTACAGTCCGAAAGGCGGATAGTGTCCGATCCATTCAGGAAAGCGGAAGCTTTCAGCAGCTTCACCATTTTCTTCCACCGACGGTCCGACACATACAGAGGAGACGACACACCCCCCTCATTTTGTATCTGGAGGTTATATTGCTCTATCCGGTCCTTCAAGGCATGAATCACTTCGAAAATAGAGTAATGGATTTTAATGGCAGCCATCTCCTTTTCCCACCGGATGTATTCCTCATCGGTGATCTGCAGTTGCTCGTCCACCACCGGTTCCGTTTCATCCGTAGAGGAAATCATCCGGTCAAATTCTCCCATATCCTCAATGCCTCCCACCAGACAGCGAATCAGGAAACGATCCCACAAGGCCTCCAGTCCTTGTCCTTGGGCGGGCAGTTCATTGGAAGCGGCAATCAGCCCCTTCAGTGGAACATGAATGGAGAACTGTCCGTTACGGTATATTTTTTCATTGATAATGGTGAGCAATGCATTCTGAATGGCCGGTCCAGCTTTCCATATCTCGTCCAGGAAAGCAATGGTGGCAGAAGGCAGATAGCCATCGACAATACGCTCATACGTATCTTCGTCTTTCAGTTTGGAAATGGAGACAGGGCCGAATATTTCGTCCGGCGTACTGAATCGTGACATCAGATATTCAAATGCGGAAGCGTTGCGGAATGCCAGTTTCAGCCGGCGTCCTACCATACTTTTTGCTACTCCCGGAGGGCCTAAAAGGAAAATACTTTCTCCTGCCACAGCCGAAAGCAGAGCAAGAGCGACAATATGTTCTTTCTCAAAAACCCTTTCATTCAATTGTTGTAACAGAGATGCTATACGAGGTTTCAATGTATTCATAAAAATTATCGACTAATGATGATCAACTAGTGGCGTATTAACCACCAATCACTCCTTGTTTCTTATGCAAAGATCTGAAAAAAGGATGTATTTCTTATTAGAATGTATTTTTTCTTTTGCTGAATTACTGTTTTTTTCATGATAGATTGGATAAGTTACAGTGACAAGGTTTATATCTTACACAAACATTTAGTATTTTCTCCACTAAATTGCCTACCTTTGTAACTTCAACAACAAACAATGATTCCAAATGAAAACAAACTTGCTTTCACCCGATAAAGACCCGATGGGAGCTGCCATCGCCGATTATTTCAACTACCGCAAAGCAGATAAGTTACGTGTATTTTCCTCACAGTTCGAGGAAGACGAAATACCCATGAATCAATTATTCCGCCCTTATGACGAAATGCCGGAACTGGAACAGATTGCCTTACAAATAGCCGAAGGAAATATTCTGGACGTAGGAGCCGGAAGCGGCTGCCATGCACTGGCCTTGCAAGAGATGGGAAAAGAGGTATGCGCTATCGATATTTCCCCGCTTTCAGTAGAGGTGATGGAAAAAAGAGGGGTAAAGAATGTCCGTCAGATAAATCTTTTCGATACACATTTTCTAGAAACATTCGATACAATCCTCATGCTGATGAACGGATCGGGCATTATCGGGAAGTTGGAAAATATGGCAGCTTTCTTTCAAAAGATGAAACAACTGCTTCGCCCCGGGGGATGTATCTTGATGGATTCCAGTGATCTCCGTTATCTTTTTGAAGATGAGGACGGGAGTTTCCTGATTGATCTGGCAGGAGATTATTATGGTGAAATAGATTTCCGGATGCAATACAAAAATATAAAAGGAGATTCTTTCGACTGGCTTTATGTCGATTTTCAGACACTCAGCCTGTATGCTGCCGGGAATGGATTCGAGGCGGAGCTTATTAAAGAGGGGGAGCACTATGATTATTTAACCCGCCTTCGATGGAAGGGATGACACTTATAGAAGGATTCCGATAAACTTGTCGTATGATTTTCAAATTCTTGGGGCAAGATGCTACGTATCTTGCCCCAAGAAAAAAATTAGGCCATTGAACCGCCTACTATATCCAACAGTTCATTGGTAATAGCCTGCTGACGACTCTTGTTGTACATCACCGTCAGATCCTGCAACAAATCATTCGCATTGTCTGTAGCAATCTGCATAGCCATGGTGCGGGCGGCATGTTCGGAAGCATTCGAATCCAGTAATACCGTGAACATCTTCATACAGAACATCTTCGGGAGCAATTCCTCCATCACCACATCTACAGACGGTTCCACAATATAATCGGGTATCCTGCCTTTGTCCTTCTCTTTCTTCTCTTGTGTCAAGTCTATCGGAAGATAAGTTTCACGCGTCAGGACCTGTACTGCTGTAGAACGAAAATGGTTGTACAGCAACTCCACCTTGTCTATGTCACGATGCAGAAAGCGCCTCATCAAGTCCTCTGCCAAGGCGGAAGCTTCCTGATAAGAAGGTTTATCCGCCATATGCTGGAAATCGCCTTCGGCCTTGAATCCCAATTTCTTCACACCTTCCGCTACCTTTCTGCCTACCGGATACAAAAGCACATTCTCCATACCCAGGGACTTGTATTCATCCAGAATAACCGTCAGATGCCTGATGATATTTGCATTGAACCCGCCACACAGACTGGTATTGGAGGCAAACACGACGATAGCCACACGCTTCACTTCACGTTTCACAATGAAAGGAGACTCCACCTCACTACCCGCACTCAGAAAATTGGTCAGGATGTGATTCAGCCTTCGTTCGTAAGGAAGCATGTTTTCTATGGCAGCCTGCGCCTTATGCAACTTGGCAGAGGCTACCATCTTCATAGCCGAAGTAATTTTCCGCGTATTATTTACTGAGGCTATTCTTCCTTTTACTTCTTTCAGTGATGCCATGACTATTCGTTCACTTTAAATGGTTGAGCCGTATCAGCTGCTACTTTCTCTATAATTGCAGTTACATCATCATTTATCACACCGCTTGACAATACATCAAGTACATCTTTCTGATGGTCGGCACGCATCATTTCTAGGAATGATTTCTGGAAATCCTGCACCTTATGCAAGGGTACATCACGCAGCAAACTATGTGTACCACAATAAAGAATGGCTATTTGTTCTCCGACAGGCATCGGACTGTACTGCGGCTGTATCAGCAACTGGTTGTTCTTACGTCCCCGGTCGATAGCCATTGCCGTTACAGGATCCATATCACTGCTGAACTTGGAGAAAGCCTCCAGTTCGCGATATTGTGCCTGATCTATCTTCAATGTACCTGCCACCTTCTTCATGCTCTTGATCTGGGCACTACCTCCCACACGGGATACGGAAATACCCACATTGATAGCCGGACGGAAACCCTGGTTGAACAAATCGGTTTCAAGGAATATCTGACCGTCTGTAATGGAAATGACATTGGTTGGAATATACGCGGAAACATCACCTGCCTGTGTTTCAATAATAGGCAATGCGGTCAGTGAACCACCTGCCTTTACCTTGCCTTTCAAGCTGGGTGGAAGGTCATTCATTTGTTCGGCCACTTCCTGCTGGTTGATAATCTTTGCCGCACGCTCCAACAATCGTGAATGCAGATAGAAGATATCACCCGGATATGCCTCACGACCGGAGGGACGACGCAGAATCAAGGATACTTCACGATAGGCTACGGCTTGCTTTGACAAGTCATCATACACAACCAAGGCATCCCGGCCTGTGTCACGGAAATACTCTCCGATAGCCGCTCCGGCAAACGGAGCAAAATACTGCAATGCAGCCGGATCGGCAGCAGTGGCAGCTACCACTATGGTATAATCCATCGCACCGCGTTCACGCAACGTATTCACCAGACTTGCTACAGTGGAACCCTTCTGACCAATGGCTACATAAATACAATATACAGGTTTTCCCGCTTCATAGTTGGATTTCTGATTCAAAATCGTATCTATAGCGATAGAGGTTTTTCCGGTCTGACGGTCCCCGATAATCAACTCACGTTGTCCACGCCCGATAGGAATCATAGCATCCACAGACTTCAGCCCTGTCTGCAAAGGCTGGTTCACAGGCTGACGGAAGATCACTCCGGGAGCTTTACGTTCCAAAGGCATTTCGCACAGTTCCCCGCCAATTTGTCCACGGCCATCCAATGGTACGCCTAACGGATCGATAACACGCCCTAACATACCTTCGCCCACATTAATAGAAGCAATGCGTTTGGTACGTTTCACCACCATTCCTTCCTTAATCTGATCAGTAGGACCTAGCAATACCGCACCTACATTGTCCTCCTCCAGATTCATCACGATAGCCATGATACCGTTTTCAAACTCCAGCAACTCATTAGCTTCCGCGTTGCGCAGACCGTAAATACGTGCCACACCATCGCTCACCTGCAGCACATTCCCCACCTCATCAAATTGCAGGTGGGTGTTGATGCCTTTCAGTTGCTGAAGTAAAACTTCGGATACTTCGCTGGGTTTTATATTTTCAGACATAATCTTTTTACATTAAAAATTGAAAATTAAAAATTAAAGCCCGACCAGGTATTAACCTTAAGTTAAAAACTAAAAGAAACAAACTGATATTACTTTTATTTTCTAACTTATAATTTTTAATTTTATACTATTCTTCTATTTTTAGCTATAAACTGTTGCTTTACCCGTTTTATCTGGTTAGCTACGCTCGCATCCAATCTGTAAGTTCCGATTTCAAAGATAAAACCACCTTCCAGTTTCGGATCTATTTTGGTTTTGAACTCTACAGTTCCATGAGTTTTCTCTACGACCAATGCCCGTATGCGGTTGACTACCTCTTCCGCCACCGGACAAACAGTCGTGATTTTACCGACGCTGATATTCTTCTGTTTCCGATAAAGGTCAATGTATGACATAATCATAAACTGCAAGAATTTCTCTCTTCGTTCCTCCAGTACCAATTCCACAAAGCGTTTCAATTCTTCGCTCACCTTACCTCCTCCGGCAGCTTCGCAAATCAGTTTCAACTTTGTTTCAGCAGGCAATACAGGATTATCCAATGCCTGTCGAAGTTCGGGGATTCTCGAGAAACTATCTGCCAATATTCCGGCTTCCTCATAAACAGTATCCTCTGTCCCCTTTTCGTCGGCATAGGCCAGCAAAGCCTTAGCATAACGCATTGAAATGACTCCTATATACATAACAATCAGTCTTTAGAAACAGTTAATTCATCCAGCAAACGGTCAATCATTTCCATTTGTTCTTTCTCATCATCGAGGTTCTTGCGCAAAACCTTCTCAGCAATGTCGACAGACAGCACAGCTACTTGGCGGCGAATGTCGCTGATAGCGCTGTCTTTTTCTGCCTGAATCTGCTTTTTCGCTTCATCCAGCAGTTTCTGTCCTTCAACCTGAGCCTGTGTTTTGGCTTCCTTCAGAATACGTTCGCGGGTTGCGACCGCTTCATTCAGGATGCGCGCCTGCTCCTCGTGAGCCTTAGCCAATATCATTTCACTGTCTGCTTTAATATTAGCCAATTGATCATTGGCTTCACGTGCAGCAAGCAGTGACTTGTCTATATATTGTTTTCGCTCATCCACCATTCTGGTGATCACCGGAAAACCGTATTTTGCAAGAATGACAAAAACGATACCGAAAACGATGACCATCCAGAATAACAGACCGCTATCAGGTGTTAATAATGACATGCTACATTAATTATAAGAACAAAGTTAATAAACAAACAATAATGGCGATCAGCGCCACACCTTCTACCAGCGCGGCGATAATAATCATATTCATACGGATATCTCCTGCCGCCTCCGGCTGACGGGCAATTGCCTCCATGGCAGAACCACCGATTTTACCGATACCGATACCTGCACCGATTACTGCAATAGCTGCTCCAAGTGCAGCACCTAATTTCCCTAAACCTGCCGCAGCAGCGGACTGTAATAAAACTGCTAGTAACATAATAGTTTGTTTTTTGAATTAATTATTTAATTTATTTTATTTCTTTTTCTTCACGCATCTCTTCTGTACGGGACAACCCGATAAAGACCGCGGACAACATGGTAAATACGTATGCTTGAATAAATGCGACCAATAATTCCAGCGCAGTCATAAAGATTCCGAATGCCACCGCAACAAATCCCATGGAACCATTAATCAGAGGTCCCATATTCGCTGTAATAAAAATGATGGATATCAAACTGAGAATAGCAGCATGACCGGCCATCATATTGGCAAACAAACGAATCATCAATGCAAATGGCTTCGTAAAGATTCCGAAAATCTCAATAATCGGCATCATCGGGAACGGAGCCTTTAACCACCAAGGAACATCAGGCCATAGAATCTCTTTCCAATATTCCTTGTTCCCCCATAGATTCACAGCCAGGAACGTACAGATAGCCAGCACAAAGGTAACGGCAATATTACCTGTAATATTCGCACCGCCGGGGAAGAAAGGAATCAATCCCATCAGATTATTGATCAGGATAAAGAAGAAAGCCGTCAGCAGATAAGGTGCATAACGCTTATAATCCTTACCGATACAACCCTTTATCACATCATCATTGATTGCCAGGATACAAGCTTCCATCATGCCCACCATTCCTTTAGGAGCTTCCTTTTCTACTGGATGTTTTTTGTACCAACGGGCACAACTCAACACTAGAATCACCAGAATGGTACTATTGACAAACAACCCGGTAACATTCTTTGTAATAGAGATATCCAAAGGTTTTACTTCGTTACCGCTAGCATTCTTTTCCACTATCTTACCTTTATATTCACCGTCTTTAGCAATGTACAGTCCTTCATACTCTCCGTTTCCTTCCTCAAACTTAGAAGAAAGAAAAGCGTGCCATCCTGTACTGCTTTTTACGATTACCGGCAGTGGTATAGCTATAGGTGTATCTCCTATGTCAGTGATATGCCATTCATACGAATCACCTATATGTCCGAAAACGATTTCATTTACGTCTACCTGCTGCTCTTTATAGTCAGTATCCGACTCTTCCCGGGCATTGGCTCCTTGCAGAAAAGCGATCAGCAACATTAAAACCGTTCCTATATATCGTAAACTTCTCATATTACTTATACTTGTACCTATTACTTTTATGTTTTATCTCAAAATGAAAAAAGAAGCGGGTTTCAAAAATCAGAAAGATAATATAGAATACCATGTAAGTTCCTATAAATGACAGAACTTGATGTGCCACCGCCACTGCATAGACGGACATAATCAAGATGCTCAACATCATCTTCGTCACTTTCGCCACCAAGTAAACCGCCACCATTTTTTGCGGACTTACCCGATAACAGTACCCGAACATAAATATGTAAAAAAAGCCGAAAAGATAAAAAAATATCGGTATGGAGGGATACCAGGCAAAATAATACCTAGGCAACAAGGTGTGAAATACCAAGGCTCCTCCCCAACTCAACACAACCATTAATATGGTCAACGATATGATAAATTTTCTCTTTACGGCTAACAAAGACATAATTATGTATTAGATTTCCACACAGGCCGAAACTATATTGTCCCTTACCTCAACGAACCCACTCGATATTCCAATTGATTTCTCTAATCCATCCTCTGTATATTTTATCTCCCCCTTTATCAATGACGATATCAACGGAGCATGGTCATGCAGGACAGAGAAAGAGCCTGATTCTCCCGGTAATATCACAATGTCCACTTTACCGTCAAACAATGTACTTTCCGGAGAAACCACTATCAAATGAAGATCTTCATGATGTTCCATACTTACTCTTATTTCTTATGGCTGGCAGCATCCAGCAACTTCTTTCCTTTTTCTATTGCTTCCTCTATCGTTCCCACATTCAGAAATGCCTGCTCGGGCAGGTAATCCACCTCACCGTCCAGAATCATCTTGAATCCCTTAATGGTATCTTCAATAGAAACCATGACACCTGGAACACCTGTAAACTGTTCGGCCACAGCAAAAGGTTGTGACAGGAAACGCTGCACCCGACGCGCACGGTTTACAGTCTGACGATCTTCATCGCTCAATTCGTCCATACCCAGAATAGAAATGATATCTTGCAACTCCTTGTTACGCTGCAAAATCTGCTTTACACGCTGAGCCACATCATAGTGCTCCTGCCCTACAATCAGCGGGTCAAGAATACGTGAGGTTGATTCCAACGGATCTACAGCCGGATAAATACCCAGTTCGGTAATTTTACGGCTCAATACGGTTGTTGCATCCAAGTGAGTAAATGTAGTAGCAGGCGCAGGGTCTGTCAAGTCATCAGCAGGTACATACACAGCCTGTACCGAGGTGATAGAACCATTCTTGGTAGAAGTGATACGTTCCTGCATCTGTCCCATTTCTGTTGCCAGTGTTGGTTGGTACCCCACGGCTGACGGCATACGACCCAATAAAGCCGAAACCTCGGAACCTGCCTGAGTGAAACGGAATATATTGTCGATAAAGAACAAAATATCACGTGGTCCGTTGCTGTCACCGTTTTTGCGGTCACGGAAAGATTCGGCAACGGTCAACCCCGAAAGAGCAATGGAAGAACGTGCGCCGGGAGGCTCGTTCATCTGTCCGTACACCAATGTAGCCTGTGACTTTTCAACTTCATTATAGTCTACTTTGGAAAGGTCCCAATGGCCTTCTTCCATACTTTTCTTAAATTCTTCTCCGTAGCGGATTACACCAGATTCAATCATTTCACGCAACAGGTCGTTACCTTCACGTGTACGTTCACCGACTCCGGCAAAAACGGAAAAGCCGTTATGTTTCTTGGCAATGTTATTAATCAGCTCCATAATAAGCACGGTCTTGCCTACACCGGCTCCCCCAAACAATCCGATTTTACCACCCTTTGAATAAGGTTCCAGCAAATCAATAACCTTAATACCTGTGAAGAGTACTTCCTGCACAGTAGACAGCTCATCAAACTTAGGGGGTTCACGGTGAATGGGAAACGCCCCTTCCTTACTCAGCGGGCGCATACCGTCCACAGCCTCACCTACTACGTTCATCAACCGGCCTTTAATCTGATTACCAACCGGCATAGTAATAGGATGTCCCGTCGGAATTACTTCCATACCACGTTGCAAACCGTCCGTACTATCCATAGCTACAGTACGCACTGTGTCTTCACCAATGTGTTGTTGAACTTCCACGACTAAAATTCTGCCGTCATTGCGTTTGATAGTCAATGCATCATGAATGCTTGGAAGAAGCAGATCGGTGTCGATGCCTTTGCCCTCAAAATACACATCGACTACCGGTCCGATAACTTGTGAAATATGTCCAATAATCTGTGACATAAGCTTCTATTTACTTTTATTTGATAATTTACCTTTTCTATATTAACAAATATCGCAGGTTTTTTGTTTACCTACATTTTGCTTTATATGCGCAGCAAAGGTAAAGATTATCTCAGTAGATTGAACTTAAGCTAACATTTTTTACACATCAAAACGACATAATTCCACTAAAAGAAGAAAAAAAGAACATTTGCGCTACTTTTTGTGCATTCCTTCACGAGATAACTGTTTACTTAAATTAGCAATTCCCAAGGCGACCACCGCTGTTACCGTAGCTGCATGCTCTTGGTATTCTGGTATATTCTTCGTATAAAGATCACGTTCCGTATGCCATATTTCCCCATAAGAGAAATTATATCCTTTTATGTCTTGTGTATTGAAACCAAAAGTAGGCACTCCTTCCACTGCAAAAACACTGGCATCCGTACCACCGCTTTGAGTAGGACGTTTAAAAGGTTTCGCTACCTTTACTTCAAACGGATAATCCGCACGGATTTCTTTCACAGGCTTGCACACTTCCACAAAATCATCATACATAGCCTGAGGAACGGAGATTCCCACCGGAGGAGTCGGTCCTCCGTCCCGATTGAATAGATTAGCAATCTTTCCTAACTCTTTAGCGTGAGTCTTGACATAAGATTTTGCGCCCAACAAACCAAATTCCTCTCCAGCAAAAGCCACAAACAATATAGTACGTTTAGGTTTTGCACCGGAAAGTGCAATCATACGGGCAGCCTCCATCATAGGACCAATACCTGTACCGCAGTCTATACCACCGGTTGCCACATCATAAGAATCAAGATGTCCGCTTATAATAACATATTCATCCGGATATTTAGTACCTTTAATGGATGCTACGACATTATGATATTTCACAGGACCTAGTTTGAAATGATTACGAATATCAAATTCCAGCCAGAAGTTCCGGCGTTCTTTCACCATCTGCTTGATGATTTTGTATTGATGTTCATCCAATTTGATGTCACAGACTTCGGGCAAATTATCAAACGTAGTATGGGGATCATTTAATAAAGCACGATCATACAAAGCACGTAAAGGTACAGGTGCCGACTGAATAAAGCCAAGTGCTCCTGCCTCACACATTTCTTTATAAAATAGTCCCGGCATTTCACGCAAAGGCTTCATGGCATGTTTGGTTCCTTTGCTCCAATTCTCTTCCATCAAGGCAGCATTCTGCTTTTCTATTTCTATATTTTCAGCTTTGATAGCAGCTCTCAACGAATCTCCTTTAGCAGAACGGTCAACAGGCCAACCTACATTTTCACCTGAAATCAACACCCAAGCGCCTTTCAACTGATGTTTCATGCGGTCTAGTTCTTCTTGAGTACGGGGCTCTATCAAAACATGCCCGCGTTGCAGACCTTTAGTACCTGAAGTGTAGGATGGAGTGACAAAATGCAAATCCATCGCCTGATCTCCCCCGATTAAACGTCCGAACCATGGACCACGGTTAAAACCTACCGGCAGTTCCCCAGCTTCTTCCAAGCGTACGTCAATACCCCACCGTTTATATTCACGCATCATCCACTCGGCTGCATTCTCATATGCATCCGAGCCAATAACTCTTCCCCCAAAACGATTGGTGAGAATATCCAACTGATGCATTACCCGGTTATCAGTTTGGCCCGTTTCAATGATTTTCTTTACGGCGGCAGGTTGGGCAAAAGTAGTCCCTGCATACAAAGAAGCAGCTATTATAGCTGCCATGCACATTTTGTTCATCATGGTATTTCTGTTTGTTAGTTGTTAACGATTACAAATATATAGCAAATTTTGGAACTTCAACTATTAATTTCCAACAATTTATCAGAGAAAAGCGAATATTTTTGAAGCCGTACAACACAAACAGTATTAAAATGAAAGCTTATTCAGCTTTCATTTCTTTCTCAAGGCTTTTGGCATACAGATTGTCAATGATACCATCAGACAGTCCAATGACCGGAACATAAATATATTCTGCATGCACTACTTCTGCAATTTTCAGAAAAATTTCCGCAGCAGGCACAATTACATCGGCACGGTCTTGCTTTAGACTGAATGCCTCTACCCTTTCCTCCGGAGTCAGCGGTTTCAACACATCATAGACTGTTTGCAACGAACTGACCGGCAAACGTTGCAACTTCTTATCCTTCTTATCTGCCAGGCGGAACAACTTATTAATATTCCCACCCGATCCGATGATATTGATCGCGGCAACACCTTCCGTCACTTTCATAAGCTCTTCTTCCATTTGCTGCCAAGTTCCTTCTTTAACAGCATTACTCAGCATACGCACCGTACCGATGTTGTAAGACACCGACCATACCAACTCACCGTTAGTCAACAGATTAATCTCTGTACTGCCACCACCCACATCCACATACATATAATTACCCAGACGGTCTTCCATACACTCTATATGATTATTATAAATCATTCGAGCCTCTTCCTGACCATCAATTATCTCAATGCGGATACCTGTATCCTTTTCGATTTTCTTGATTATCGTCCTCCCGTTACGCGCGTCCCGCATAGCCGAAGTAGCACATGCCCTGTAATCATCCACATCATAAATTTTCATCAACTGACGGAAAGCCTTCATCAAACGTCTCAGCTTATCCGCTTTCTTCTCGGACAATTCACCTATGGAGAAAACATCGAACCCTAGTCGTAGGGGTACGCGAAGCATCATCACTTTTTTAATTTTTTTCTCCTGCACAGCCTCCCTGTCAATGCTTTTTATCAAAAGGCGCACAGCGTTAGAACCAATATCAATAGCAGCATAATTCACTTTTCCCATCTTAATCCTTTATTCTGTTTTCATTTAAATAATATTTGTATAATTCCTCCTGCGAACGGAAAGCTGTCTTATCTTCCGATATCCAAGGACGATTCTCTCCTGTTCCGTCCACCACCCGTCCTTGCAGAGTATCTTTCAAACCATATTCCACTACCCGCTTCAAGTCTGCCTTTATTTCCGGATCGTAAACGGGAGCAATCACTTCCACCCTGTTATCCAAATTGCGCGGCATCCAGTCAGCCGAACCAATGAACATTTTCTCATCACCACCATTGGCAAAAATAAAAATACGCGAATGTTCCAGATAACGGTCTATGATGCCATTGATACGAATTGTATCACTCACTCCCGGCACTCCCGTAATCAGTGAACAATTACCACGAACCAGCAAGTCTATCCGAACACCATGCGAAGATGCTTCATACAGTTTCTTCACCATTACCGGATCAGTAATATGATTAATCTTTATCAAAATGTAAGCAGGTTTTCCGGCCTGCTTGTTCTTAATTTCTTCATTAATAAGACGGATAAATTTTTGCTTCATCTCATTAGGAGATACCAACAGTTCTTTGAAGCGAACGGGAGAATAAGGGCGTTCTATAAAATCAAAGACCAAACTCACGTCACGCGTCACATTCTTAGCAGCCGTCATCAACATATAATCAGTGTACATACGGGCGTTACCTTCATGAAAGTTTCCTGTACTGATACAAGCTATATCCGCACCTGTTTTCATGGATATATAGGTAATCTTAGAGTGTACCTTCAGTCCCTCCACCCCAAATATCACACGGATACCGGCATCCTGCATTTTCTTTGACCAATCTATATTGGAAGCCTCGTCAAAACGTGCCAGCAATTCAATAACTACTGTTACTTTCTTTCCATTGCGTGCCGCATTAATCAATGCTTTTACCACTTTCGAATCTTTAGCCAAACGATAGAGGGTTGTCTTGATACTTTTTACTTCTTTATTAATCGCCGCTTCCTGCAATATACGGATATAAGAATCGAAACTATGATAAGGCACATGAATAAAACGATCTTTCCTACGAATCAGCTCCAACATACCAACGTTACCCGAAAGCTCATTTTTCAAAACAGGAGTCCATTCAGGGTATTTCAAATCTTTCCGGCCACAGTCTGGAAAACGCATCAGGTCCTTATGGTTATGATATTTTCCACCGCCCAATACTGTATCCAACTTATCCAGATTCAACTTGTTCATGACACGTTTTAAAAGATCTTTAGGCATACTGGCATCATAAATAACCCGTAAAGGCTCACCTCGTTTGCGACTCTTTACTCCTTTAGAAATTTTCTGCATCATTCCGTTACGCAGATCATTGTCTATCTCCATCTCCGCATCTTTGGTAAACTTGAAAGCATACGCTTCAAAATGTTTATAGTTCATACCATGAAATATCAATGGTAAACAATAGCGTACCACATCATCCAAATACATCAGGTAATTTTTACCATCCTTATCCGGCAGACGGATAAAACGCCCTGCCTGTGCTACAGGCAGCTCTATAATTGCATATTCTCCAACTTTATGTCCTTCTTTCCTCATCTTTACAGCCAAAAAGATATTTTCATCCGCTTCGTTACCCAGTTGTTTTACTGATTTCAGCCAGACAGGACTAATAAACCCATTCAGCCGTTGTTGATAAAAAGAATCGACAAATAACTGTTGTTCCTCATCCAGTTGTACATGATTGACTAAACAAATATTTTCTTTCTCCAATTCTGCCGTTACCTGCTTGATCGCACCTTCATATTCTTTAGAGTACCTGTTGTTCAGTTTATTTATCTGTCTAATCAGTTTCAATGCTTCTTCCCGTTCAGAATGCGCCGCTTTATCTTCGCACTCGGCCACCCGGCTTTGAGTAGCTACACGTACTCTGAAAAATTCATCCAAATTATTAGAGTAAATTCCTAAAAAGCTCAACCGTTCCAGTATAGGAACACGTTCTTTCATGGCTTCCTGCAAAATGCGACGATTAAAATACATCCAACTGATATCTCTCGGCAGATAATATTTATCTTCCTTTTTCTTCTTCTCCATACGGTTTTAATATTTTTAGCAAAAATACGTCATACACATTACAATAACATGTCAATATAACTACAAATCAATAACAATAAAAAAGTCACAGCCGACGCATACAGCCATGACTTAAAGAGAGTTTTTATAAGAAAATCAAATAAACTCTTCAACCAAATACATCTCATTAAATAAAACTTGTTGATAATTGGAAGAATCACTCTCTAACAAATTCAACAAAGTATATTCAGCTCCACGTACCCAATACACAAAATCACGATTGGGGTGGTAATCTTTCGCAAATTCCAGCAACTGTTGCAAATTAAAATCTGAGGAAATGATACCCGCACCGCTTTTTTCGGCATCATATGCATTACAGTCCTGTTCTATATGAGCAGGAACCATCAGAATAGGTTTGCCTAAATACATGGCCTCGCACACCGATTCAAATCCGGCAGTACTGGCATAAGCCTTACATCCCGCCATCTGCCTCAAAAATTCCACATCATCCAGTTGATAAAAGCTCAATGTATTGTCCACTCTCTTCACCGGTTCCTCCTCCCACTTGTCCCAAAAGAAACGAAGCGGTATCCCGGGATGTTGCCTGTGCCATTTCATTACATTTTCACTGAAACCCGCATTAACCATATAGCCATGTATATAGTCACCGGAATAAGGTTCATGTAAAGTCACTTCCCTACGCAACAAGGGAGGAATCACACGGATATGATTCTGAGGATCATCGTTCATGTGACGAAAAGAAAGAGCCAAACGTTCCTTCGCCCCCAAGCTGGTCAATACGGTAAAAAACTTCAAAAGAGCCAAGCTTACTTTATCAGCCTTTGGAAATTCAAAACTTTTATGCAAGAACAGATATTGATGCCCTATACAGATTTGCGGAACAGAGGGACGGAACAGGAAATAAGTCAGTCCGGTCAGCAATTCATAGAAATTGATAACCCTATCCGCACCACTGTCCTCGATACGCTGACGAATGTAGTTAATGCTATTGATATACACAGGAAGTTTCACTAGATTATACGCCACGCTCCGCATCAAACTCACCCGTTTGTTAGCTGGTGTAGGCAGAAAATTAGGACTGACAAAACGTTTTACCGGAGCATGGATATTACGATTGAAAAATCCCGGCAAGCGGCGCGAACTACTTTTACCTACCAGTACTTCCACTACTTCGTGACCGTTCCGGCGCAATATTTCCTCCAACGTAATGGCTTGAGTAAGATGTCCTCTCCCCTCACCCTGTACTATAAATAAAAATTTCATGAGGCTGTATGTATTAGGGTAAACTCTTTATTTTCTTCATTCTCATCAGCTAGTACATGATGGTATTCCATGATATTCCAATTCCCGTCCGCATCCTCAGTCAGTGCCGAAAGGCTTTCTACCCAATCGCCCGAATTCAGATAATGAATACCATCATAATAGGTATTAGCCGGATGATGGATATGACCACAAATCACTCCGTCACATTTACGTACACGTGCAAACTCCACCAATACTTTCTCAAAGTCCGATATATAGGAAACAGCCGACTTTACTTTTTGTTTGACGGCCTGTGACAGAGAATAATACGGTTTCCCCCGCTTAGTACGATATTGGTTATAAAAGCGGTTCACCCATAAGAGGAATGTATAACCTGCATCGCCCAACCGGGCTAACCATTTCATCTGCGTAGTAACCCGGTCGAATATATCGCCATGTGTCACATAATAACGCTTTCCATGTGTTTCAAGGATGTATTCTTTGACGATTTTTACGTTATAGAATGTCATAGGGACCAAGCTGTCCAGAAAATCATCGTGGTTGCCACACACATAAATTACTTCAGTACCGAAGTTCTCCATCATCTTCATGATAACCTTAAAGAAATCAGTATGTTTTGCTTGCCACCTCTTAGTACCTGCCTTACGCAAATGCCAACCATCTATAATGTCTCCGTTCAATATCAGACGGTCACAATTGACAGATTTCAGAAAGTTACTGACTTCAATTGTTTTGGAATGAGAGGTTCCCAGATGGATATCCGATAAAACCACTGTAGGATAATACGTTCTTAGATGCATATCTTTATTATTAAAACTATGCAAATATCCATGTTATCTATTACAAGATCGTGTCGGCAGAATTACTATGCTATTAAAATCAATAAAAAAGACAGGCCGTTTCTTCATGGAACAAGAAACGGCCTGCAAAGCTTCAGTTTATTCACATAAACCACACTTCAGATCTATAACTAATAATTAATTGTCAATATCAATCACATTGAACTGCATATCAAACTTTATCTCCCAACCATTAGAAAGTTTCACTTCATAATCATACTTGTCCCTCTCGATCTTGAGCATCTTGGCATCGGGATAATTCGTAGTGACGTACTTCTTTATCGCGTCAGGAACCACAGCGACAGGTACAGCGCTGTATTTGCAATTCACTTCTGTCCAAACCCCTTTCTTATCGAATTCCAATTTGTCTCCATTGGTAAAAATCACATCATAGCTTTTATCAAACCAGTCTGTTTCCATTTTAGCCATCGCCACCTTGTTATTGGGGAAATGAGTTTTGATAAAAGTTTGTGCAGTCTGAGGCAATTGGTTTACTTGAATAGGTTTGTCATCATCCGCCCATACCACTGTTTGCAACGTAAATAAGCACACTAACAATAATAATACCTTTTTCATAATCGTCATTTTTTTTATTTGGTTCTACATTCTGTTTTCTGATGCAAATATGAAGGGAGATTCTGAAAAGAATTTGAAATTCTGAAAAAAACACGATTTTTTTTCATTGATTATGAGTGGATGTATAAAGTATAAAACAATGCTCCCCACTCTTATATTCATAACAAAGCCTGAGAGCCTGCATTTTACATATCGTATCTGCTATTGCCAAGCCTAGACCGGTTGAGCCTTCTTTTTTCTTTCCTTGATAAAAACGCTCAAAAATACGCTGGGCATCCAGTGGTTGTGCCGCCCCTGTATTGCAAAACATCACACTGTGGGGAGTAATGACAATCCGGATGTGTCCACCGTCTATATTGTGTACAAAAGCATTCTTCAACAAATTGGTAAGCAACACCACTGCCAGTGTCTCATTTATCGTAAGATAGAAAATACCTTCTTCCTCTACACTTGTTATGATCTCACGATATTGATACACTTCTTTATAGTCCTCCAAATATTGCCTCAATAATTTATTCACTTCTACTTGGGTAGTATCCGTAAATTGACCGTTCTCTATCTTCGAAAGCAATAACAAAGACTTGTTCAGCTTCGTTATATGCTCCAAAGTCTGATGGGTTTTCATCAACTCCTCCAATTGGCTTTCTGAAAGATTTTCATCCTCCATCAGCATCTCCAACCGATTACGACAAATAGCTAGTGGTGTCTGCATCTCATGAGATGCATTACCAATAAATTGTTTTTGCTGTTCGAACATCTGCTCACTGCGCTCTGCATAACGAACAGCCGCCTCATTCAATTTTCTGAATTCTGAAACCCGGGTATTATTTTGTAAAGGCTCGTTTCCTTTACCGATACGATATTTATCCAACCAATGAAGCAATACATAAAGAGGACGCATATTTCGATAAAACACCCACACATTAATAACAATTATAGTCAGTAATAAAGCTATATAAAGAAAAATCATCCAACCTGCCATAGCATCTTTCAAATCATCTTTTTCTATAGAAGGGGTCGCTACCGTCAATTCAAAAAACTTTTCGCCATCATCCTTAAAAATGGTAGTAAGGATTCGTGCAGGTTCAGTTTCATCTTTTTCGGGAATATAAACCATAGAATCCTTATAAAGGATATCATCACGAGATCCTGCATATTCCTTTGTCACTTCACGCAGGAAATACTGATTGTTGGAAGCTGTATTTTTAGAAGGAAGCTCCTCTCCCGCCAATGCACGTATGATGATAATTTCAGAATAATCTTCCAATGAGTCATCCACTTCATCATTCACCTCATCCATTACAGTAAAATAGAAAAGGATGGCCCAGCCAGTCAATAAAACCGACAACACTAACGATATACGGATAATGACATAATAAATCAATTTCATTTATTCCACTACCATTTTATATCCAAAACCATAAACAGCCTTCAGTTCAGGAGTAGCTCCTGCCTCTTTCAACCTCTTTCGTAAATTCTTTATTTGGGCATAGATAAAATCAAAATTATCGACTTGATCTATATGGTCGCCCCATACGGATTCGGCAAGTGTGTTTTTATTAACCAATCTGCCGGGACGGTTCATAAAATAAACCAGAATATCATATTCCTTACGGTTCAGTTCAATCTTTTTTCCAGCTACGGTCACCCCATATTTATCGGGAAAAATTTCTATATTTCCGTATTTGATACTATTTTCCCCACCTTGCTGATGACGGCGTATCACACTTTTGATACGTGCATTCAGTTCCACCAAATGAAAAGGTTTAGGCAGATAATCATCAGCTCCGAGATCCAATCCTAGCACTTTGTCTTCTATAGAATCTTTGGCTGAAAGAATGATAACATTTTCCCGTTTATGCATTTTTTTTAACTTTTCCAACAAATCCAAGCCACTCCCATCCGGCAACATAATATCCAGCAAAATACAGTCATAATCATAATCCTCTATCTTTTGTAATGCAGTACGGTAATCGGCAGCAATTTCCACCACATAACGCTCCTTTTCCAATGAACGCTGAGTCACTTCACGCAAATTAGCATCGTCTTCTACTAATAGTATTTTCATAAGTCCAACTTTTGGTTCTTAAAGACAAAGAAACAAGATAATTCTGAAAAAACACTGAAATAAGAAAAAAAACGAAGAAACCATACAATTTTTTCCATCAACCAACCAATAAACAACAAATATCAAACTGAAAAACGTTATCAACAATACAATCAGCCCCCTGCATCTACCACAACAAGATGCAAGGGGCCACACACAACTCTCTCTAATCAAACCCTAATTATTTGATTTCCATTTGAGAAAAATCCATTTGGCTCAAACCTACTGGTGACGGTGTTTCTTTTAAATCAAAAGTGACTTCCTTCTCACCATTTTTAGCCGAGTTTATTTTTACCTTTATACCCTTTGTTTCCGATGTTATTTCCAAAGAATTCAAATTAAAGGATACCGCACCGTTTCTCCAATAACCAGTAGTATCAGCATACGTATTGTAACGATATTCTAAATGAATATAGCCATCCTGGTCGGGCGTAATTGTAGTGTTCTTTACCAAACTAACCAAATGTTTCATTTTAGAAGGCATATTCTGATTAAAAATAATATTTAAATAACCACCACTAATCCACATATTACCTTCAAATATATCTACAGGATCATTGCCAAACGTTTCTTCATTCTCTGCTGTTAACTCCTCTATAGGTTTAGTTAGAATTTCCTTTATATTCAACACTTTGACTGAACAATCATATCCTTCCGGATAATTATCATACAGAGGATTGAAATAAAGAATAACTCGTTGTCCATCTATCGGGGAATACCAAAAATAATCAGTAGTTGCAGGCCAAATTTGTCCCCATCTGTCACCGGTAAAGTCATATACATGGGCACCTTTCACATTTACAGTAGCCCAATCCACTGCCACATCACCAAGAGAGTAGCCATCACCATCATCACATGATTGGAAAGTGACTCCCATAACTACTAGGAATGCTAATAATAAAAGGTTCAATTTTTTCATAACCATAATGTATTAATCTATTTTCTACTCTTAAAAGTAAAAAAGAGATCAAATACTGCATTTCATCCATTAATATTAACTTATTTTCAGTAAAAGACTTGTAGAAAAACTAGATTCATTAAAAAAAAAATAGAAGCTTCCCGATTCGTCACGAACCGGGAAGCTTAAAACTGAGTTATATACAGATTTTCCCATTCAGGGGGAACATGGCTTTTCTATCAGCTTTTCACCCTTGTTTTGTTAAGGTAAATGGTTATATATTTAAAAGTTTAGTTTTTAGCGTATTATGTTAATTCACATAACAAAAAATATACCACGGGGCATAGTACCATTCAATACACTAAAAATCAACAGAATAATCATTTTTTTTTCCACATTATGTGGAAATACCACAATTTCATTCCACAATTTTGTAGAATTAATCCCCGTTTTTAAAATATATCTTTATCTTTGTAGAATTGATTACTCACTAAACAATATAATTACTATGAAAAAAAGACATTACGGAATGCTCTCATTGGCATTTACTTCATGCTTGGCTGTTCATGCGGAAAATAAAAATCAAAACACAGACAAGCCCAATGTCATCTTCATTTATGCTGATGATTTAGGATATGGTGACTTGGAGTGTTATGGAGCAAAAAACGTACAAACTCCAAATGTCAACCGTCTGGCATCCGAAGGGATACGATTTATCAACGCACACGCCACTGCCGCTACCAGTACCCCATCCAGATATTCCATGCTGACCGGAGAATATGCATGGCGTAAACCCGGAACAGATGTAGCTGCAGGCAATGCAGGAATGATTATACGCCCCGAGCAGTATACTATGGCAGATATGTTTAAAAGCTCCGGATATGCCACAGGAGCATTTGGCAAATGGCATTTAGGATTAGGTGATAAAACTGCACAACAAGACTGGAATGCCCCTCTCTCCGCTTCTCTAGGTGATTTGGGGTTTGACTATTCCTATATCATGGCAGCCACAGCCGACCGGGTTCCCTGTGTATTTATCGAGAATGGTCAAGTAGCCAATTATGATCCTTCAGCTCCGATAGAAGTAAGCTATATAAAAAATTTCCCCGGTGAACCTACCGGAAAAGACAATCCTGAACTTTTATATAATCTGAAGCCGAGCCACGGTCATGATATGTCTATCGTGAACGGCATCAGCCGAATCGGTTATATGAAAGGAGGTGGCAAAGCATTATGGAAAGATGAAAATATAGCCGATTCCATTACCGCACATGCAGTTGATTTTATCAAACAACATAAAGACGAGCCTTTCTTTATGTATTTCGCCACTAATGATGTGCATGTTCCCCGTTTTCCACACAATCGCTTCCGTGGTAAAAACAAGATGGGACTGCGCGGTGATGCTATCGCACAATTTGACTGGAGTGTAGGTCAGTTACTCGAGGCCCTCGATAAAATGGGATTGACCCAGAACACATTAATTATTCTTTCCAGCGACAATGGACCGGTAGTAGACGACGGATACGATGACAAGGCAGAAGAGCTACTGAACGGGCACGAACCTGCCGGTAACCTGAGAGGTGGAAAATACAGTGCATTTGAAGGGGGTACCCGTGTTCCTGTAATTGTACACTGGCCTAAAGCTATCAACAAGCCGGAAGTCAGCGATGTGCTTATTTCACAAATAGACTGGTTGGCATCACTGGCTTCTTTGGTAGATGCCCGTATTCCGAAAGGAAGTGCTCCCGACAGCTACAATCGGTTAGCAAATTTATTAGGACAAGACAAAACAGACCGCCCATGGGTTATTGAACAGGCATCCAATCACACCCTATCCGTGCGTACTAAAGATTGGAAATTTATTGAAGGCAGCGATGGTCCTAAAATGATTCCTTGGGGGCCAAAAATTGAAACTGGTTATTTAGGTATTCCCCAGTTATATGATATGAAACAAGCAGGGGAAAAAGTGAATTTAGCGACTGAACATCCCGAAAAAGTATTCGAATTACAACAAATATTAAGAAAAGTACGAGATAAAAGTATTCAGATGAAGTAACATGTTGAATACACACCAACCAAATATTTCCCAAAGGGTGAATCAAGACAAAAGAATCACATAAAGGGTCTTGAATTCACCCTCTTTTTTAATCAAGAGAATTTCAAAATAGTCCTCATTTCAAAAGAACCAATCCTTATAGACAAGGATCCTTTTCTTTCTTTAAAGTCAAAGTTTTTATAGAAAAACAACTTGAACACTTTCACAAGAATGGGTTACACATAAAAACTCTCAAAGATACAAGACACGTTTTCCACTTAAAAAAAGAAATCTCAAATTATTTCTTTATTTTCCCTTCATTCACCAGTTCAGACAGCGCCCTAGCCAATGACGGACGAGTAACTCCCAGCTTCTGCGCCACCTCCTGCTGATTATGAATAGCAGAATGTGTTTCTAGATATTTCAACAAACGAGTCTTTAAATTCAACAAAGCAAACTCATTCAATTTCCTGCTTAAAAAGACACTCCTGTCCGAAATATCCTTCAAAAAATTCTGCATCATCAATGGATGCAAACGCATAAATTCTAAAAATCGTTCTTTACCTATTATAAAAACCTCACAAAGTCCTATTGCTTCTACATTAACGGGAAAACGATTTTCAGTGGCAAAAATAAAAGCCGAGGCCAGCAAGTTAGGAGCTCCAATTTCTTCTACCGTCAGTTCTTTCCCTTCATCATTTATCATTCCCGCCCGTACCCTTCCCGATGCAAGAATGTACAGCCCTTTACATAAGTCACCTTGCCGGGCAATGATATCACCCGGTTCAAAGTGTTTCAAACTATTCGGAAGTCCGAATAGTAAAGCAACCAATTCTTCTTCTTTCATTCCCTGAAAAGGAGCTATCTGCAATAATCCTGTCAGTTCCATCCTACTTTCTTTTAACTGTTATTTGTATCCGCTGTAACATATGGTACAACTTAAAAGACGAAAACCATGTACTTTTGCACAAAAGTAATAGAAATCATTAAAATGAGAAAAGATATGGAGAATAACATGTTTTGTTTCCAATGTCAGGAAACAGCCAAAGGTTTCGGTTGCACCTTAAAAGGTGTTTGTGGAAAAAATGCAACTACAGCACGTACTATGGATTTATTGCTTTTTGTAGTACGAGGAATTTCTGTTGTGGCAGATCAATTGTGCCAACATTCCCTCCCCGTTAAAAAAGATGTGGACAATTTTATTGTAGACGCCTTATTCTGTACCATTACCAATGCCAATTTCGACGACGAAAGCATTATGAAACGCATTGACAAAGGATTAGTAATACGTAATGACCTTAAACATCAAGCTTTTGCCAAGGATATTCCTCTGCCGGAAGCCGATGAGTTAAATTGGAAAGGCAGTCACGATGAATATGATGCAAAAGCCGCAACAGTCGGAGTTTTGCGTGAAAAAAACGAGGACCTACGCTCTTTAAAAGAACTGATTATGTATGGTCTAAAGGGAATGGCTGCTTATCTGGAACATGCCATGAGGTTAGGACATAATGACGAAAGTATTCATCGTTTCATGCAGAACACCATCGCACAAATTACAACAAAATCTTTATCGGCAGATGAACTGACTGTATTAGCACTGAGAACAGGTGAAATAGGCGTTCGAACAATGGCTTTGCTCGACAAAGCAAATACTTCCAGTTATGGCAATCCAGAAATTACCCGTGTAAATATCGGAACTGGTACCCGACCCGGTATTCTGATAAGCGGACATGACCTGCATGATCTGGAAGAATTGTTGGAACAAACCAAGGATAGCGGCGTGGACGTATATACTCACGGTGAAATGCTTCCTGCACATTACTATCCGGCATTTAAAAAATATACACATTTTGTAGGAAACTATGGAAATGCCTGGTGGAAACAACGGGAGGAGTTTACCTCGTTCAATGGTCCTATCCTGTTCACAACCAACTGCATCGTTCCTCCTCTGCCCAATGCCACTTATAAAGAACGCATGTTTACCACTAATTCTACCGGATATCCCGGTTGCAAGCATATTACAGCAGATGAGAAAGGACATAAGGACTATACTGAAATAATAGAAACAGCCAAACAATGTGCCGCACCGACAGAAATAGAACATGGAGAAATCATGGGTGGTTTTGCCCATAATCAGGTATTTCAACTAGCAGACAAGGTAGTAGAAGCGGTAAAGAGCGGAGCTATCCGTAAGTTCATCGTCATGGCAGGTTGTGACGGGCGTATGCGCAGTCGTGATTACTACACCACTTTTGCCGAGATGCTCCCCAAAGACACAGTCATTTTGACTGCGGGATGTGCTAAATATCGTTATAACAAACTAGGGTTAGGTGACATTAATGGCATTCCGCGTGTTTTAGATGCAGGACAATGTAACGATAGCTATTCATTGGCAGTCATCGCCCTCAAACTGAAGGAAGTATTCGGGCTACATGACATCAATGAACTGCCCATTGTTTACAATATCGCCTGGTATGAACAGAAAGCGGTAATCGTATTGCTGGCATTACTCAGTTTGGGAATAAAAGAGATTCATCTCGGTCCCACCTTACCCGCATTCCTCTCGCCCAACGTGACGAAAGTACTAGTCGAGAACTTTGGAGTAAGCGGTATCGGTACAGTAGAAAGTGATATGAAAAAATTAGGATTAATGAACGAATAAACGGAATAATTATGAAACAGAAAAATTACAATTCATGTACAGTCGGACAAATTGTAGCCGGCAACTTTGATACAACCAAAGTATTCTCCCGTTACCATATTGATTTTTGCTGCCATGGCAATACTCCGTTTGCAGAAGCCTGCCGGAACCGCGGTATTGATCCCGAAGCAGTAGCACGTGAATTAAATGAATTACAAGAGAATACGGTTAGTAATGCTCCTGACTTTGCCGGATGGCCCATCGATTTATTAATAGACTACGTATTGAAAATACACCATCGGGGAATCCGTGCCAAAGGTCCGCAAATAGAAGCATTATTAGCCAAAGTAACCGAAGCGCATTCAAAGAATCATCCAGAGTTATTGCAAGTCCAAGCACTGTTCCGCGACTCGCTTCTTGATTTGGAAAATCATTTATCAAAAGAAGAGAATGTATTATTTCCTTATGTTTATGAAATGTTCCAAGCCAAAGAGGAAGGTTTGAAAGTAGCTAAATTCCATTGCGGCACCATTCTATATCCCATCGAAGTGATGGAAGATGAACATAATCACGAAGGAGAACGTTTTGAAAAAATCTCTTCATTAACCAATGGATTCACCGCCCCTGAAGATGCTTGTGCCAGCTTCCGCTTGGTTTTACAACAATTGAAACAATTTGAAGAGGCATTACATGAACATATCCACCTGGAAAACAATATCATTTTTCCCAGAGCATTAGAATTGGAAAAGGAGGAAGCCATCTGATAACTACACAATGACACTTCCATTTACAAAAGTGCCCAAAGTGAAATAATACAAAAATCACTTTGGGCATCTTCATGTATTATAACCCACGCTCCACTATATAATCTTGTCCCTGTTCTGTCATCAAGTCATATTCATACACCTTATACAAAGCAGGGTATTGCGGGTTTATCTCCTTGGAAATCAAAGGCTCTTTGATCTCTGCCTGCATATAATATTCATTCGGGTTCTTACCTTTTGCCTCTTTTAATCCAACCCCACGCAAAGGAACATACGAACGTAAACGTAAATTACCTCCCAAACGGGAATGAATCTTCGCTTTATCCAGCTGCACGCCATTCCAGTTCATATCCACCACAAATCCTCCACGGGCAACTAGTCCTTGCACACTTCCTGTGGCCCAGGCATCCGGAAGAGCCGGAAGCAAATGTACAGCTCCGTCATGGCTCTGCAACAACATTTCAGCCACACCGGCAGTATAGCCAAAGTTGCCGTCAATCTGGAAAGGCGGATGAGCATCAAACAGATTAGGATAAGTCCGTCCTTGCGGATAAGCCTCTTTCACTTCATCTCCAGGCAGCAGCTTCAACATATTATTAATAATCCGGAACGCATGATTACCGTCCAGCAAACGGGCCCACAGATTAACTTTCCAGCCAATGGACCAACCGGTAGCTTCGTCGCCACGCTGTAACAACGTATTTTTAGCTGCCTGGAAAAGTAAAGGATGAGTGTAAGGAGATATCTGATTACTAGGGAACAATCCATATACATGAGAAATATGGCGATGCTTGTCATTCGGATTATCTAAATCTTCCAGCCATTCTTGTAACTGATTGTATTTCCCGATCTGCATCGGGGCCAGACGATTTAACATAGACCGCAAAGAATCTTGATAAGAAGCGGACATTTTCAGAATTCTTGATGCATGCAATGCATTGCTAAGCACATCGAAAATTATCTGATTATCCATAGTACAACCTGCTACAATCGTTGAAGCTTTTTTAGTATCCTCTCCCGAAGGTCCATGTTCCGGAGACATGGACGGAGCAGTCACCATCCAACCGTATTCAGGATGTTCAATTAAATAATCAAGATAAAAATCAGCAGCTCCTTTTAATGCCGGATAGGCTTCGGAAAGAAACAGCTTGTCCCCACTATATAAATAATGCTGCCACAAGTGGGTAGTCAACCAAGCACCTCCCATGGGCCATGTACCATAAAACGCTTTATCCACCGGACCGGTGGCACGCCATATATCTGTATTGTGATGAGCCACCCATCCGTTGCATCCATACATAGTCCGTGCCGTTTCCCTGCCGGTAACTGATAATTCTTTCACCATTTCGAACAAGGGCTGGTGTGTTTCACTCAGATTGGTCACTTCAGCCGGCCAATAATTCATTTCCGTATTAATATTGATGGTATATTTTCCATCCCATGGAGCAGCCAGTTTATTATTCCATATACCTTGCAAATTGGCAGGCTGACCTCCCGGCTGGGAGGAGGAAATAAGCAAATAACGTCCATACTGAAAAAGCAACACCGCCAAAGAAACATCCTTACCCTCATTGAACAGTTCGATGCGTTTGACAGTTTCCAGCTTAGCCCGCTCACTGGTTCCCAAATCCAATCTTACACGGTCAAACTGCTCTTTATAAAGAGCTATATGCTCCTGTAAAACCTGACTATAAGGGCGTCCCAATGCCAGAGAAAGATATCCAGACGCTTTTTTACTCTCATTGCCACTTATATCGTGATAATTAATAAAATTCGTACCCGATGAAACATACAGAGTAACACTGTCCGCTCCTTCCACTGTAATGTTTTGGTCATCAATTTTCACCTTACCCCCATCCACATCAGCCTGCGTCTGTGTTTCCATACGAATCAATCCTTTCACTCCCTCATGATCCCTACCCTTTCCAGTCAGAACCAATTTTTTTCCTTTCCTGCTGACTTTATGTTCCAATGGCGACACATATCCGACCTTAAAATTCAGTTTCCCCGGCCGGTCTGCTGTCAAACGGACCACTATCACCTTATCAGGAAATGATGCAAAAACTTCACGTTGAAAAGTCACGCCATCCACTTTATAGCGAGTAGTAGCCACCGCACGTTCCAAATCCAGATCACGATAATAATCGGTTACCTTTTCATGTCCGGGAGTTTCTATAATCAAACTGCCGATTGTCTGATAGGGCATACCATGTTTCCCGGCATAAAAATTATCTTGAATCAAGTTTTGAGCCTCCATGTTTTTTCCGGCAAAAATCAGTTCACGCACTTGGGGCAGACTTTTCAATGCTTCCGGCCTGTCATTCCGGTAAGGACTGCCTCCCCACATGGTTTCATCGTTTAGTTGAAGTTCTTCACGGGCCGTTCCGCCATATACCATCGCTCCCATCCGGGAATTGCCGACCGGAAGCGCTTCCACCCACGTTCCGGCAGGTTGCTTATACCACAATTTCAGATCACCCGCCTGAATAGATAACGAAAAAGACAATAAAATGCCTGCTAATAATGAATAAATTTTCATGGTCAATAGATATTGTATAATGTACAAATATAATTCTATTAACCATACAAACGAAAAGACAGAGGCATTTTATTGTCTAAAAAACAATTATGATAAAGAAAAGACCAAATATTACAACTCCTCCCTATCTGATAATCATATTCCTATTCAGCATCCACTCTGAGAGGTTCTTCTTTTCCATATCTACTTGGACTCACTTTAAAATGTTTCTTGAATACTTCACGGAAATATTTACCATCACAAAAGCCAGTCATTTCTGCCACTTCTGATACGGACTTTCCACCCTCTTTCAACAATTCCGCCGCACGGTTTAAGCGTATCAGCCGGATATAATCTGCCGGCGCCTGTCCTGTCAATGCTTTCAATTTATTATAAAAACTGGAGCGACTCATGTTTTGCAATGAACAAAGCGAATCTACAGTAAAATCAGGATCATCCAAATTATCCTCCACGTTTTTACGCACCCCCGATATAAATTTCCAATCAAGGGCATTTAAACAATTTTTTCCTACCGGCTCTTCCAATATTTCTGCGGCCATATTCAAAGAGCCATATTTTTCGCGCAGCAATGCTCTATTTGCAAGCAGATTAGCAATTCTCGCTCTCAGGATTTTCAAATTAAAAGGTTTGGTAATATAATCGTCCGCCCCTACTTTCAACCCTTCCAGAATATTCCGTTCGTCCCCCAACGCCGTTAACAACAAAATGGGAATATGAGACGTTTCTATATCACCTTTTATAGTCACACACAATTCATCCCCTCCCATTTCGGGCATCATAATATCCGACAAGATAAGTTCCGGCCAAAACTCCTTCACAATGATGCATGCTTCTTTTCCATTACAACAAGCCTGCACATTATATATATCCGAAAGAGAATCTATCAGGTAAGTCCGCAATTCATCATTATCTTCCACTACTAAAATGCGTGGTAAAGCACCATTATCAACAATTTCAGAAGATTTCCCAGAATGATCTGCAACCGCAATCTCATCCATCCTTCCTTTCTTCATTTCCCGTTCAGGCTCAATCTGAATACATTTACGCAAATGTTCCCGCCCCTTTAAAAAAGTTACCTTTATAGTAGTACCCTGATGTTCCACACTTTTTACCTCTATTTCACCACCGTGCAGACGTATCAGTTTTCGTGTCAGCATGAGCCCGATGCCACTCCCTGTGATTTTCGAATTAATAGCGTTTACTCCACGAAAATGCATCTTGAACAATTTATTATGTTCTTTAGATGATATTCCGATACCTGTATCTTTCACTTCCAGTTTCCAAGTATCCTTATTCTCCTGCACCGAAACACGAACCATACCATATTCAGGTGTATATTTCATCGCATTCGAGATCAGATTTTTCAAAATAGAATCCATCTTCTCTTTATCAAACCATACTTCCAGTCCTTCCTCCACATTACAGTCGCAGGTAAAATCCAAATGTTTAAAAGCAGCATAAGAACGGAAAGTATCACAAACATCCTGTAAATAAGATTTCAAGTCATATTGAGCAATAAACAACTCAGAAGAATAAACATCCGTCCGTTCAAAATTTATCAAATTAGTAGTCAGCCGCAACAGTACATCTACATTCCTTAAGGCAATCTTCATCCTTTTCTTTCCACGGTCACTAAAACTTTCTTTCTCAAACAATTCCTCCAAAGGGGCTTTTATCAATGTAAGCGGTGTACGGATATCATGAGCCGTATTGATAAAAAAGCGAGTTTTCTCATCTGATATTTTTTTTTGCTTCTTTAAATTCAAGACACGATAAATAATAACAAATAGGGATAACGCAAGAATCACATACCCTAATATAGCCCAAAAACTCAACCACAAAGGACGGGCTATCATAATTGTCAGTACACGTTCTTCAAAAACCAATTGTTGTTCCTCTTTGGAAACAGCCCGGATGCGCAGCGTGTATTTACCGGGATCCAAACTTGTATAACGTATGAGATTAGAAGTTCCCGGCTGGCTCCATTCATTGTAAAATCCATCCAATTTCCATGAAAACAACACATTAGAGGGATAATCATAATTAATAGAAGATAATACCAAAGAAAAAGTATTCTGATCATAATTCAGCTTTAAGACCTGCGTTTCATTTATATCTTTTTCCAATGGAGAATCTTCATCTCCAGGATAAACCGGCTGATAAGATATCTGAAAATCGCTTAATATCATTTTTTTGTAAGCATAAGTAGGGAATCTCAATTTTTCCGGAAATTCAACAGCACCATCCGTACTCCCCAGAACAAAACCTCCATTCCTGCATAATGTACCGGAAGACGGATTAAAACATGCCGACAAAAGTCCCTGCTCGCTGGTCCGATTGTGAAAAGTTTTATCTTTTATCTGAAAACTAGTAATTCCATCCTCCGTACTCATAATGATACATCCATCCATTTCAGGTAAAATGGTATATATATTATTAGAAACCAATGCACAATTACCTGTATAATAATGTACAAAATTTTTATTACGATGATCATAAGTCAGTACTCCCGAACCATTCGTTCCTATATATAACAACCCATCAGCCGACTGATACAGTGTATTGATATAGCTAGACTCTACAGGCATTGCGATATATTGATAATCGCCGGAATCTCTATCCAGCAGATAAAGCCCTGCAACTGTACCAATCCACATGTGGCGACTATCTTTTTCCGCAATAGCGGTTATCGAGCTTACCCCCGGATACAAACGGACACTATTATCCTTTAGATCAAAGCACTTCAAATTATAGAATCCTCCCGACCATATATATCCCTGCGAATCCTTTATCATACCACGAATATATTTATCCGGCTGCATATTTATAGAAGTAAGCAAAAAAGGAGAGAAATATTCTACAGACAAACTCTCTTTATTAATTTTATACAAACCGGAGGTATATCCCCCCGCCCATATTATTCCAGGAGAAACCTCACATAAAGTAATGAAAATATGATTTTTATCCTTCAAATGATGATCAGTAGAGCTTAAAAACGAGTGCCACTTTTTAGTTTGTCTGTTATAAAGGCTGATTCCGTTACTGGTTCCAAACCACAAATCTCCATCACTATCCTCAATGACAGAATGTACCTGGTCGTTTACCAACGACTGCTGGTTCCCAATAGAATGTTTTATCCAATAATAATTTTTATACCGATTATCCACTATCGTAACTCCTGTCGGATAATTAGCCAGCCAAATACGTTTTTCTTCATCAATATAAACAACATTAATATTGTTTCCGTTCATTGTATTATTGCTTTCATAATCAGCAGTAATATAAGGATGTGTAACACATGTATTCACATCCACTTTATGTATTCCCATCCCTTCCGTAGCAATCAGCAGTTCTTTCTCATTCAAAGGACAGATTCTGGTAATATTTACATCACTCAAATCAATAGAGGAACGGACAATCTGGCGAGTGTTCATATCAAAAGCAAAAATACCTTCCTCAAAGGTTCCGACAAATAATTTTTGAGATGCCGAATGAAAATACAATTCATTCACTTGTGAACTGATATCACACAAAGATTCTATCGGAATAACTCTCAATGCATTATTTTTCAATTCCGTAAAGCGTATTCCCCTTTCAGTCGCAATGAAAAAATGGCTGCTATCTACTTGTTCTACCATTTGTACATTTCCATGCATCACGTTAGCTACCTTACGGATACCAGTATCCTTTATATTATAAAGTACAATAGAGTCCTTGCCGCACAACCATATATTATCACTATGATCCATATACCCACACGTAACCCCTTCTGAGGCATCGGACAATTTACACACTACCTTGAACCGGTCATATAATTCATCATAGTAAAAGACACCTCCTTTCTTGCTAATCACCCATAAACGCCCCTCATCTCCTTTATATAACCACCCAAGATAAATAGAGGAGGTCAAACTTTTACTTTCATCCAGCAACTTATAGTGCCTTATTTCCTTACCATCATAGCGGTCCATGCCCTCATTAGTCAAAAACCACATATACCCTTTAGAATCTTTCTGGATATCAAATATCCTACGGTTACTGAGTCCATCCTCTATCCCTATATATTTATATGTCTGCGCAAAAGAGATTAAAGGAATAAACATCAATACGAAACTAATGTTTTTCATTTCAAAAATGTGCGTGTGTTATCTACAAATATCTACGTTAATGTAATAGACTACAAAATTAATAAAGAATTACATCAAAACAAAAAAAACAGATATTTTTCACAAGCTATTTTTTATATAACTCTCTTATTTCTACTATAAAGGACCATAATTCCTATTTTCTATCCTTAAAAAGAACAAGGGAAATACCTATATGATATTTTACATATTGTAACCGATTTTATTCATAAAACAAGCTATCAACCAACATAATCATTTCGTTTTGCGATTTATCAAAGCTTCACGACATACCAGTTCTTTATGAATCTGATACAGACGAATGTTCAATAACCCTGACATACTTCGCAGAAACGCTATATCCCGCTTCACTTCAAACAAATAAAAAAGCCCTGATTCCGTTAAGAATCAGAGCTTTTCCTAATTTTGCTTTCTTGAGAAGCGGTGCGTACGGGACTCGAACCCGTGACCCCATGCGTGACAGGCATGTATTCTAACCAACTGAACTAACGCACCAAATTTCATTTTTCTTATACTGCATCTCTCTCGATTGCGGTTGCAAAGGTACGCAAAATTTCGATATCCGCAAGCATTTTACGAATATTTTCTTGAACTTTTTCACATCAACTCTGATAATAAGCCATTTAAGATACAAGAAAAATAAAAATACAAAAAAAAGAGAGCACTTCATGTATTTTTTAAATATAATATGTATATTAGTAGTGTAAATAAAAGGAAACGCAACTATGGATATGCATGTTTTTCAAGTAGAATCAAATAAAGTACTTCCACAACAGGGAAGCATCCTTATATCCTCCCCTTTCATGAACGACTACCACTTTACAAGAGCAGTCGTGCTTCTTATCGAGCATAATGACGAGGGAAGTATGGGTATTATCATGAATAAAGATTTCCGTTACCACATTCTGCTCAATGACCTCATCCCCGAATTGGAATTCGCACAGCGGGTCCCGGTGTATAAAGGCGGGCCGGTGAGCCGGGAAACAATTTTTTTCCTGCATACGCTAAAAGATCTGGAAGGCGCACTGCCTCTGGGAAACGGACTTTATCTGAATGGTGATTTCAATGCCGTGCAACAATATATACTGGACGGGAAGCCCATTGAAGGAGTGATCCGTTTCTTTGCCGGTTACGCGGGATGGGATCATGGACAACTTGCCAAAGAAATAAAAGAAAACTCATGGCTCATAGGAAAAGCCGGGAAAGAAACGTTGCTCAACCAGCACTTCCGCGACTTATGGCATACCAGTTTGAACGAAATGGGAGGGAAATACGCCATTTGGGCCCGCTATCCCCAATACCCCTCCCTCAACTGAGATTCAGCTTCTGGACAACCAGCACATCTGTATATCCACCGCCAAACGTATGCGCCCACTCTTTCAATACCGCACTCTCTTTGTACCCGCACGCCGCAAAGAGCCTGCGGGAAGGAAGGTTTTCCACAGCGATATAGGCAAACAACTGATGAATTCCCAGATAACGGAAACAGTGTTCTTCCAGCAAAGCCAGGGCATTACGCCCTATCCCCTGCCTGCGACAGGATTTATCCACCATAATCCCCACCTCGGCCCGGTTGTGCAAAGGGTCAAATGAACATACATCCACCATCCCCACCACCTGCCGGTTCCCGTTTTCTATCATCAGGCGTAACTGGCGGTCGGCAAACAAATCATTCTGGGTCTGCTCTATGTACTGCTTCAACTGAAAACGCGAATACGGGCCTGTGGTATTGCTCATTTCCCACACATCCGTAGCATTCTCAAAACGGAACATGACTTCCAAGTCTTCCGGCTCCGGCGCACGGAGCCTTATCCCGTTCCATTGAAAATGCCGGTCACTCATCATAAAGCAGGCTCCTCATTCTCCTCTTTTACCAAATCCAGCTCATCCAGCATCCGCTTGCGGGTAGGGACACAGAACAGGGAAGAGATCAGCGCCATCATGGCACACAATACACCCGTGTTGTTCAGAGTCAGATAATAAAATGACAAGTTCACCAATACGGGAACCACCAGCATCCCTGTCCTTATCTCACTCCAGCGGCGATAACTTCTCAAGGCTTCCGGCAATGAACGCTGTTTCACATTCTTCACCAAGGAAAGGCTGAACAGCCGGAGCGATAAAGGAATCAACCCCACCGCCAATAAAATTCCTACCGTCTGCAAGACATAATCCATACGGACATCGCCCGCGTAAGCCCCCTCGGTCATCACCCCTGTTTCATAAAGAGCCACCAGGAGCAAAGGCAACACCCATACCGCCACATATTCTATCTGCAAATATCGCAGCAATTGTTTTATCTTCTTTTCCATCTCTTTCTGTTTTTCCCAGTTTATGCCGTTCCCGTAAACAAAGTACGATTTATGATGGAACGTCCCAACGTCACTTCATCCGTATATTCCAACTCATCCCCGATAGAGATACCACGCGCTATCACACTCAGCTTCACGTCCATGCCGTCCAGCTTGCGCGAGATATAGAAATTCGTCGTGTCCCCCTCCATCGTCGAGCTCAAGGCAAGGATCACTTCCTTCACCTCACCGCCTTTCACCCGTTCCACCAGACTTTCTATCTGCAGATCGGAAGGGCCTATGCCATCCATGGGCGAGATGACTCCCCCCAGGACATGGTACAGCCCCCTGTACTGCTGCGTGGCTTCCACCGCCATCACATCACGGATACTCTCCACCACACAGATCGTGGAAGCGTCCCGCGCCGGATTGGAACAGATACGGCAAGTTTCCGTGTCCGATATATTATGGCACACTTTACAATATTTCACTTCATGTTTCAAGGTAATCATCGCATTACCAAACGCCTCTACCACAGCTGTATCCTGTCTGAGCAGATGCAATACCAGCCGCATGGCGGTCTTGCGTCCCACACCCGGCAACTTGGCAAACTCTCCTACCGCTTTTTCCAGCAGCATGGACGGATATTGTTGGTTCATCAGTTATTTTGTATTATAATGGGTGCAAACTTACGCAATTTCAGCGATTTTGAGTACATTTGCACTCAAAAAAATAAAATGAACGGAATTTATATTCTGCTGACCATACTGCTCTATTTCGGAATGCTGCTGCTTGTAGCCCGCCTTACCGGCCGTCATTCCGATAATGACGCGTTCTTTCGCGGCAACCGCCGTTCTCCCTGGTATATTGTTTCTTTCGGAATGATCGGAGCCTCCCTTTCAGGAGTTACCTTCGTTTCCGTCCCGGGTATGGTACGCGGCATCGACATGACCTATATGCAGACCTGTTTCGGTTTCTTCATAGGCTATCTCATCATCGCCCACGTTCTGCTGCCGCTTTATTACAGGTTGAACCTGACCTCCATCTACACTTATCTGGGAGACCGGATCGGAAAACACGCTTATAAGACGGGAGCCTCTTTTTTCCTTCTGTCTAAAATCATCGGAGCCGCAGCACGCCTCTATCTGGTATGCCTTATCCTCCAGCATTATGTATTCGACGCCTTTCATATTCCTTTCGCCGCCACGGTGATAGGGATTGTCTTACTGATCTGGCTATACACCCGCCGCAGCGGCATACGCACGATTGTGTGGACGGACAGCTTGCAGACACTCTGCCTGCTGCTGGCGCTGGGATTAATACTTTATGAGGTTTCCGGCCAACTGAATCTGGATTTTCCGGGACTGGTACATGCCATCCGGGAAAATGAACACAGCCGTATCTTTGTTTTTGACGACTGGCACAGCAAACAGAACTTCTTCAAGCAGTTTTTCAGCGGCATCTTCATCACGATTGTCATGACAGGGCTGGATCAGGATATGATGCAAAAGAACCTGTCGTGCAAGAACCTGCATGAAGCCCAAAAGAACATGTATTGCTACGGCATCTCATTCGTTCCGGTCAATTTCCTGTTCCTGTCACTCGGAATCCTGCTGTTATTGTTCGCCTCGCAACTGAACATCCCCCTGCCGGCAGCCGGGGATGAGATACTGCCCTTGTTTGCGGCGGAAGGCCATCTGGGATTCGCCGTACTGATATTCTTTACCATCGGCATCATTGCAGCCGCCTTTTCCAGCGCCGATTCGGCATTGACCGCCCTCACCACCAGCTTCTGTATAGACATAGCGGGCATAAGCCATTTGTCCGGCAAAGAAGCGGAAAGACGGAGGAAGCTCGTGCACTTCTGCATATCAGTCCTCTTTATCGGATTCATCCTGCTGTTCAAGGCAGTAAACAACAAGAGTGTCATTGACGCTATCTATACCATCGCCTCGTACACTTACGGCCCGTTATTGGGGCTGTTTGCATTCGGGCTGTTCACCCCAATGCGGCCGCGCGACCGTTTTGTTCCTTACATAGCCATCGCCTCGCCGCTATTATGCTATGCCATAGACCGGCTGGTGTTCATCTCCACCGGCTATCAGTTTGGCTATGAAATGTTAATGTTTAACGGCTTCCTGACTTTTATGGGGCTGACTTGTTTAAGTATAAAAACAAAGAATTATGGAAATACTCAGTGCAGAATTTGTAGTAAGTAACACAAAAGTAGAGAAATGCCCGCAGGACAACCTGCCCGAATATGCATTTATCGGCCGTTCAAATGTAGGTAAATCGAGTCTGATAAATATGTTGACCAAACGTCCCAAACTGGCTATGACTTCCTCCACTCCGGGGAAGACTTTGCTGATCAATCACTTTCTGATCAATAAAGAATGGTATCTGGTAGATTTACCGGGATACGGATATGCCTCCCGGGGCAAGAAACAGGTAGAAAAGATACAGCAGATTATCGAGGATTATATCCTGGAACGCGAGCAAATGACCAATCTGTTTGTATTGATAGACTGCCGTCTGGAACCTCAGAAAATAGACTTGGAATTCATGGAATGGCTGGGAGAAAATGGAGTACCCTTCTCTATCATCTTCACCAAAGCCGACAAGCTGACCAATGGCAAGGTTAAGGATAATGTAAACAAATATCTGAAAAAATTGACAGAACAGTGGGAAGAACTCCCTCCTCATTTCGTATCCTCCTCTGAAAAGAAAACAGGCAGACAGGAGATTCTGGATTATATTGACAGCATTAACCGGTCGCTTAAGGCATAGTGTTAAATTACCTAGTGATGACTATTTAGAATGCAAATGACGCAAATGACACAAATTTATCCCGGTTCCTATTTGTGCCATTTGCACTCCGTTCCGGCAGACGCTCAGAGTTTTATGGTCTTCACCTTACCCGGAATCACCGTCAGATGCACCGTACCGTTGCATTCTATATCCACCTTCTGGTATCTGGCCTCCACCACCACTTTTCCGTCCAGAGCCATTATTCCCCATTGGCAGGCGTTTTCCTCGTAAGCGCAATAATAGCCCACAGGAGGCAGAATCTTCCTGTATTTGGGAGGCACAATGATACGTTCCCCCAGTTTCAAGCCCCATTTCATCCCCATCCGGAAAGGCAATGCATCCCTGATCTCTTCCAACCTTTTCAGCCTTTTCTGTTCCTCTTCCTGCAATTGTTTCCGTTGAGCTATCCCGGCACGCCGCCCGGCTTCTTCCTTCAGACGTTCCATCACCGTATGGAAATCTTCCTCGCCCGGCCGGGGAGCGTTACAGGCTATATACCGCTTTTCCTTCCCTTTTTCCACATGATAATAATTCCCGTTCCCGTCCATCACCACAATGCTCCGGTCCGCCAGACGGCCACAGCACCAATACACTTCCTCCTCATCCCCTGCCAGCACACAGGCGAAAACATCAAACAAGGTAGTCCAGACAGGATCCACCAGTTGGCAGTCCTTCGGAACACGGTAATCCGGTATCTTCAGATAAAAATCATAAAAGTAGATGCCGTTCTGATCCACCCCGCGCATGGTGACATACGGTTTTCCGGTACGGCTAAAAAAGAACGCTCCCACCTTCAGCAGCTCCACACCGCCGTATGGCAATTCCATACAGCCGAATGACAACACCACGGGTTTCTCCCGATAGGTTCTGTTTACCTTCAGGTCGATGTAAGATTCATTGCCCGCACAGTCTGTCACGACAAGCAAATCCTCCTTCATGAACTTCATTTTCCGGCAGCGGTCCAGCTGTATTCCGGGCTGTCCGGTCTCATTCACCACACTTGCCCGGTTATTCCCGAATCTCACTGCCGCCCAGTCTCCACAAATATCAAACACTTCCGGATACCGGGGCCTTACCGTCATCCTCTCCCCGCGCCTCAATCCCCAAAGCCCGCTTTGTCTGTCATAATAACTCTTCAAAACGGGCTGTCCTTCTTTCTCTGTTGCGGAATCCCTCCGGTTTGTAAGGAAGTCCATCAGCCGGTCGTGCGTTATCACCACCTCCAGTTCATCCTCCCGCTGCCTTTCATCCTCCGGCAGCAGACCGGATACGGACAGCCTGCCTGTTTCCGCCCGTGCCCGGGACAGCGCGTTGCCAATCATCCGCCCCTCGAACATCGCCGCCCAGTCATGGTTCCGGGCAGGCAGACCGAAGATGCGGTACAGACCCACATTGTCTATCAGCATACAGGACGCCTTGTTTGCCGATCTCCTCAACCCACGTCCTACCTGTTGCAGGTATTTCGCCAGGGAAAGCGTGGGACGTGCCAGTTGCACGAATTCCACATCGGGACAGTCGAAGCCTTCGGAGAAGATATCCACATTGACCAGCACTTTAACCTTTCCCCGTCTGAAATCATCTACCAGTTCCTTGCGTTCCGAAGCCGGAGTCCTGCTGTCGATAGCAACAGACTCCAGCCCGTGTGCGCTATAACAAGCCGCTATCCGGCGGGCATGGGCGATGCTGACAGCATATACGATTCCTTTCTTTCCGTGGGCATATCGTTCCACGCTCTCATACAGCCGGCTGATACTTGTCTCCCGGTTCAGTACCTCGTTCATCTCCTTTACCTGGTAGTCCCCGTCCGCACCCCGTTTCTTCAACGAGTCTATCAACCGCTGTTCCCTGCTGTTCGCACGGATGGACACATAGTCAAAGGATGACAACCAACCCTTTCCGATGAATTCCGCGACAGTCCACGAGGTGATCAGGCTGTCGAATAAGTCCGTGAACCCCTTGCCGTTCAGTCGGCAGGGAGTGGCGGTCATGCCCAGTTTCCTTGCCTCCGGATAGTTCTCCCAAAGTATCCGGTAGGTTTTCGCCAGGGCGTGATGCGCCTCGTCGATAACGATCAAGTCCGGTTCTTCATACATATCCTTCCGGTTTCGTGACAACCACTGGATGGACATCACCCTCACCCTTCCGTCCTCTTTGCTCATCCCGTGCCGGGACACGGTTTCCTCTATCTGATCCACCAGCTCCCGGCGGTGCGCCACAATCCATACCCGGCTGCCGGAACCACGCAGGAATTCCCTCACTATGGCGGCCAGCAGATGCGTCTTTCCCGTACCGGTGGGCATCTGCACCATCACATTCCGATGAAACTCCCACTCCTCAAAGAGGCGGAGCTTCATCTCCTGCTGGTAATCACGAAGACAATCGTTCATGCAATACATTATGCGGATGCCGGTCGCTACCGGCAACAAAAAAGGGAAGGCCACATGCATCATTGCATGCAGCCTATAGTAAATATTCTATTCTTTACAGATTAATTCTTATCGGTGATTTATATAATCCCCCAAGGTGTGTTTCTCCACATCAAAATTGATCCCTACCTTCACCACTTGCAATCCACTGAGGAAAAAGCGTTCGGGATACGCACTTCCACATCGACATACATCCCGAACAGGGAAAAGATGATGTAGAACAGTTGCTGTAATGTCCCTCATAATTCGTGTTATCACAATACGGAACAGTAGAAAGGAATTCCCGAAGAAGACGCAAGGCACCGTCCATATCTCCCCCGGCTATCGCAAGATACATACGGGCAATAGTCATATTGCCTTTCAGCGTGTTATGGGCCAAATATCCCGCTATATCCCCCTATCGGAACTTCAACACATCCTCATTATCTCCCTCACTTTTCCTTTCCACTCCCCCAGTTCACGTTCCGCCTCCCGTGACAGCGGCGGATTGACATACCTGTAAAACTCGATACGCCTCTCATAGTGTTCTTCTATAACCGCCTTCACCTCGAAAAAAAGAAGAAGCGTCATGTTATTTTTTTTCTTCCAGGCTGGTAAAAAAGCCATTAGCCACATGGAGCTTACGCTCCAACTCCCGTCTGTGCAGATTCAACTGGCCCAGACGTTTCACTACCTCGGCAGCCAATTGCCGGGCCTGATCAACAGGATTCAAATGTTCCATCGGATTAAATCGTATTTTTTATATGAATAATCATTTATATGTCCCCGTTCAGGACAAAAACACACGTATCTCAGTTATTATATCGAACTTCGTAACATTGAAAATCAATAACCTGATTCATAAATATCAGGGCTTGCAAATTTAATAAATAAAAACGAATGAACCAATTTAAAATGTCACTGTTTCTGCCACCTATATCACCGGTAAAGGACAGTACCACCGGACGAATCATCCAGCCGCCCACCTTAACGCCCTACAAGGAAATAACCTTACAGGAAGTGTACAAACTTATCACATCCAGCGAACGCCTGAAGACACTGACCGAGACCGTGCGCCGGGCAGCGGAAAACGGGGATGAAAAAGTCTATCGTATGCTCAAGCAACAGACGCTACCCTACGTTACTCCCTGCGGCGTTTTTTCCTACCGTAAAAGCGACAGCCTGACCGGACCGTCGGGCTTGATTGTGGTGGACATAGACCACCTTGATTCCCGTCGGGAAGCGGAAAAGCTGAAAAGACAATTGTTCGACGACCTCCTCCTGCGCCCTGTACTGGCATTCACCAGCCCCAGCGGACACGGAGTAAAAGCGTTCATCCCCTACGATCTGGCACGCATACCCGACACCAAACAAAATACCTCCGAAAACATCCACTGGGCGATGAACTACGTACAAGCAATCTATGATTTCCACAGCAGCCACCCGGACAGGGAAGATAAAAAAACAAACCATTCCGGCAAAGGCGTGGACCGTTCCGGCAAGGACTTGGTACGGGCCTGTTTCCTCTCGTATGACGAGGAAGCATTGATACGCCGGGAAATTTAAAACGAATAGAAAAACATACTCAAAAGAATGCCGGACAAAATTTAAACAGGCACTCAAAAAACAACAAATATCATGAACATGAACAATCCTTTAGAAAACTTGCGGCAGCTGACCGAAGCTGTCCGCATGGCAGGCGCAGACATTGCCCCTACCTATATTGAATATGTACAACTGGCTTTCGCCATCGCAAACGATTGCGGAGAAGCGGGACGCAATGATTTCCTCTCCCTCTGCTCCCTTTCCTCCAAATACGACGAAAAAAATGCACAAGCACTGTTCTCGAACGCGCTTCATGCCGATAAAGAAGATATACATATGGGAACCGTATTCCATCTGGCCGGACAATGCGGAGTGAAGATTTCCGGCAGCGCCGGCTTCCACAAGGCAGGGACAATGGGGACAGCAGGGACACCCCCGGATTTTCCACACACGTGCGCGCGATATAATAAGGTGGAAAATGACGTTTCCGATGATACCGACGAGGAGGAACAGCTCACCGAAGGCTCCGAGCCTTATTCCCCCCTGCCTACCTTTCCACAGGACTATGTGTGGCCGGAGCTGCTGGAGAAAATCATCTCCTTCGGTAAAAAACCCGAACAGCGTGATGTGTTGCTCCTGGGAGCGTTTACCGTACTGGGTGCCTCCCTCTCCCACGTAGTGCGGTGCCAGTACGGCCGGAAGTGGCAGGCCCCCTGTATGCAGACTTTCATCGTGGCCCCGTCCGCCGCAGGAAAAAGTGCATTGACGTGGGTGCGGCTCCTCATCGAACCTATACACGACAAGATACGAAACGAGGTGAAAGAGGCGATGAAAACTTACCGCCGGGAAAAGGCGGCCTACGATTCTCTGGGCAAGGAACGGAGAAATCAGGAAACTCCCGTATTGCCTCCCAACCGGATGTTCCTCATACCGGGAAACAACACCGGAACAGGCATCCTGCAAAATATCATGGATTCCAACGGAACGGGCCTCATCTGCGAAAGTGAGGCGGACACCGTATCCACCGCCATAGGGACCGAATACGGAAACTGGAGCGACACGCTGCGCAAGGCGTTCGACCACGACCGCCTGTCCTACAACCGGCGTACCGACCGCGAATATCAGGAGGTGAGCAGAAGCTACCTCTCCGTGTTGCTCTCGGGTACGCCCGCACAAGTAAAGCCCCTGATCCCCACGGCGGAGAACGGTCTGTTCTCCCGCCAGAACTTTTATTATATGCCACGCATCACCCAATGGGCGGACCAGTTTGGCGAGGATGAGGTGGATGTGGACGAGGAATTCCGCCTGATGGGCAACGAATGGAAAAACACGCTGGACGAGCTGACGCTTCGGGGATTGTTTACCCTGAAGCTGACCCATGCCCAGCATAAACAGTTCAACTTCCTGTTCGACAAACTGTTCCATCGTTCCGGCAAGATCAACGGAGACGAGATGGGCAGTTCCGTCATCCGTCTTGCCGTCAATGCGTGCCGCATGATGTCGATAGTCGCCATCCTGCGAAGCCTGGAAGATTCTTCTCTGGTGAAACCTGACGCGCATATTTCTTCCGATAATCTGAAGGACCGTATCATCCCACGCTGGAACATGGTGATTACAGACGATGATTTTCATGCCGTGCTTGCCTTGGTGGAGCCGCTTTATCTGCACGCCACCCATGTTCTTTCGTTTCTGTCCTCCTCCGTTATCAAGCGCCGGAGCACGGCGGACAAGAATATGCTCTTTGCCGAAATGGAGGACGAGTTTACCCGCCGGCTGCTGCTGGAAAAAGCGCACGACAGGAGGATACCTGAATCCACCGCGCTTACCTGGCTCAAACGGCTCACCAAACAGGGGGCGCTGGTAAGTGTGGACGGCAAGGGGACGTATCACAAGAACTGACCCGGCTTTCTATATGTACACGTATGTGTGTGAGGAAAAAAGGGGGTGTCCCCACTGTCCCTGTGTCCCCGTCGCTGCTCCGTGCGGCTGTTGTTCCCGGATAGCAAAAATCGTTTATGGCAGTTTATTTGGATTGTTCAGAAAACTCCGGATAAACTTTATTATCATCTATCAAACTCACGTTAAATAAGAAACCATTCATGAATAAGACCGAAACAGCCCTTCTCTATTTTCCGGACAGTACGCCGAAAGTAGCCGTGCGTCATCTGATGCGCTGGATCGCCCAGTGCGCACCGTTACTCCACGCCCTGGAAGCCACGGGATACCATCCCTGCCAGAAATCCTTCACCTGCCGCCAGTTGCAACTCGTCTACCTCCACCTGGGAGAACCGTGATTCCCCCTGAAATCTGCCACAGACTGTCCGAGAACTCTTCCTCTCTCTCTGAGACGTGGATTACGCGGAAAGAATAAAGAGGGAACCGTGAAATCCGCGCCTGAAGTCACCACATGACGCAAGCGCTGACCGAGTTCCCGGACAGTCTCCCCAAAGGGTCAAAAGGGGTCGGAAGGGGTCACGCCGCACGGACGTGAGGTTATCTTTGCAGTGTCAGAAGGAAGAAGCCGCAACCCGGCACAAGATTACAAAAATCCTGGTACAAGATTCCGCGGATCTTGCCCCAAGTTTCACCGGATGCCGCAGCAGTGTGCGCCTTGCTCCTACCTGACACTTTTCCGATAATAATAACCCTTTAAAAACAAAAACGATGATCAACTACAGTATCTCACTCCGTGCCAATCCCAGTGACCAGGATGCTCCCAAAAAGGCTTATGCCAACGCCCAGTACTCAGAAATCATGACACTGGACAAGTTTGCCGAGCATATCTCGACCCACGGCTCCAAATACAACCGTGCCGACATCCAGGCGGTCCTGATCCAAGCGGTGGACTGTATGCGGGAGCAGCTTCTGGCAGGACAACGCATCCAGATGGGCGATCTGGGCACTTTCTCCATTCATATCAACAGCATGGGAGCCGAATCACTGGAAACATACAATCCCGCCATCCATGTGGAAGACCTGAACGTGCGCTGGAAAGCCGGAACCCGTTTCCTCAGCTTGCTGAAAGACAGCGTATTCAACCTGGTCCCTACCCGAAAGGCCGCCAAGCTGGTGGTTAAAGCCCTGAAAGCGGGGAAAAACACTGTGGACTTGACGGGAGAGGCTTCCGGACCGGATGACAAGACGGAAGAAAACGCCTGAACTTTCCGGACTTCTGAAGTCTGATAGTATTTGTCTTTCTGAAATGAAACGGTTATTCTGAAGTAGACCTGTATTTCTGTAAAGATCTGCCTTTCTGAAATAAAACTGTTGTTCTGAAGTAGACCTGTATTTCCGTAAAGACTTGTCTTTCTGAAATGAAACTGTTGTTCTGAACAAAGTGAAGAATCTGAATGCAATCATTTTTATGCCCACAGATTCCTCGTCTTTGTCCGGAATGACAGAAAAAAACAAATCCTTTAAAACAAATATTCCTATGAACAATTCAAAGAAAATCACCTGGAAGCAAATTCTGCACGCCATTATCCAAGCTGCCATAGCAGCGCTCACCGCCTTGGGCGTAACCAGTTGCACCACTTCTTTTAAAAAGTCCCTGACCCATCGCATGACACTTTTTAATTCTTAATTCCCTATTTCAATTCAACCATGATTCAAGAAACTTTCCCTATGATAATCGGTGAGGAAGAGATTCCGAACGAACGTGCTCTCCTCACTCAGGAGGACGGCCCGATGATGGCATCCTCCGCTTCCGTGAAATATATCGTCATTCATTGCAGCGCCACACGCTCCACCCGGGATTACACCGCCGAGCAACTGCTCCGTGACCACAAAACGCGAGGTTTCCGCACGGTGGGGTATCATTTTTATATCCGTCGTGACGGAAGTGTGACCCAGCACCGCAAGCTTCTGGAAGTGGGTGCGCACTGCCGCCCCTGGAACCGTTGCAGCATAGGTATCTGTTATGAGGGCGGTCTGGATGCGGACGGACGTCCGACAGATACCCGGACACCGGAACAGACGGAACAATTTATTTTGTTGCTGATGCGGATGGTGAAAATCTTTCCCGGTGTCCGGATAAGGGGACACAGGGATATGCCGGGAAGTATCCCGAAGGCTTGTCCGTGTTTCGATGCGGAGGGGGTATTCGGGTACTTGGAGAGATAATAAAGAAAGTGGCAATCACCATGTAGTTTCTTCTTTGGGGGAAGCTACATGGAGAATGCCCTTACGTATGATTTGTTTTTCTTTGTAGAAAGGTTTTACAATAATGAATTTACTCAATCTACAGACTACCAGACTAATCGTATACGATAGCCCTATAGAAAACCGACATTGACATCATTCTTAATTTACCCCACCCACCTATTCATCTTTCTACAAAACAGAAGCAAATCACCTAGCAGTACAATCGTGCACACCGTTACAGCTTATCAATTTCTTCCGCCGAAAGTCCGGCAACCCGGACAATATCCGCTATGGAAAAACCGTTCTCTTTCAGTTTACGGGCGATTTCCAAACGCTCCTTCAAACGTCCTTCCGCCTCTCCTTCCGCTTTTCCTATTGCTTTTCCTATTGCTTTTCCTTCCGCGACAGCCTGTTCACGGATATCATTTTCCACAATACGGCTCACGTTATAACGGTCCACCGCCTTATCATAAGCGATACGGTCACCCTCAGACAGGTGAGCCTTGGCGGCAAGGCGGTCAAGATGGCTGAAAACCTGTTCTTTCAGCGCATCAGGCATTCTGTTCCAGTTATTCATATTCTTCAGTGCATACATTAGTTTATCGGATAAAGTAGAACATTCGTCCAGATCCTTCGTAAAATAAGGAAACTGGAGATAAATCTGACGGAAATTCCGGTTCACCACACGGCCGCTGTCCCGGTCGGAAACCACCGTGTCGGTACGGAACTTGCTTTCCAGACCATCCTCCTTGAAATTCATCAGGAAAACGCCGTACACGGCAGGAAGCCTGTAACGGAGACCGTAAGAAGCCTCTTCTTCCCTGAGCAGACCGCAATCCCCCTCCAACGGAGTGTCGGGAACACATACCTCTTTAGAGGACGGATTCTCCATCTGGCGGCTCACCGCACGGCACACATAATAAAGCGTACGGTCCAGGAAATGGCTATGCCAACGATTCTGCATCTCCACAATGATGTACTCGCCCGTAGAGGTACGACAGTAAAGGTCATAGATGATACCCTTGTCGTGAATATTCTCCGAACGGTCCTCCTTGTCCAGAAACGTCAGGTCTTCAATGTGATGCTCACCGGACAGCAATTCGTTAAGCAGGATTATCAACAGGGCCTTGCTGGCAGGCTGGCCGAAGATGATCTTGAAGCCGAGATCCGTAAAAGGGTTTACAAAGCGGGATGACATAATAAAGATGATTTTATGGTTTCTGACCGCAAAGAAACGAATTCTATCTGGAAATTCCTATGAATGAGCGCTTTTTATTATTTTAAATGGATTTTGAAGACTAAGCCACCGGAAAAGTATTTGCAACGGTTCAGTTCTACTATGGCGTTGATGTAGTCTTTCCAGAAGCTGTACTCAAAGCCGCAATTTATCGATTTGCTATCGTATTCTGCCATCAGATTCAAGTTATTTACCGCTTTGTTGATAAAAGAAGTTTGAGGCAGAGAAAAACGGAAATTAGCACCGATGGCGGGACCATTTAACGGGTAATCCTTCCGCCTGTTATAAACATATGCCAGATGCAAGCCCCACTCTCCCACCTCCTTCATAGAAAGATGCTTGGTAACAACCAGATAATAGCGACTGTAAAAACCATTTGCCGTAGCCGAACTCATCTCAATCTTGCTACCCTCCGTCCATGAATTATTAAGAGCGTCATTCGCACCCAGTACAATTTGCGGAGTCCACGGTTTCCACCAGCCTTCCTTCCACAGCCGTAAACGTACCGCAAAGTTACGGTCCTGGTTAACAAACTTCCCATACGTGGAAGGAACCCAAAAACCCGGACCGTATGCAGGATCAACCTCCATAGCCTTGTGCAATGTACAAATATAGGATACTTCCAGCCAGGGGAAAATAGTGATGTCAAAATAATAATTGAAAGTATTGTAGGTCCAACGGGCAGGAGTGGCATGTTTCTCCAGAAAGCCACCGCCAAACATGAACGTCTTGTCACGCTGCATATCGGCAGTAGGCATATTCAACAGTCCTGTAGTCCCGTAGGTGAACTGGGCGTGTACCGCACCGATCATTACAAAGAACAAAAGAAAAAGTATCAGCCTCCTCATTGCAGATACAGGTTACCATTATCCTTGTACCAGTCCGCCAGCGCCTCTTCAAAGGTATAGTGGAAACGGTAGCCCGAAGCGGACAGTTTTTTTCCGCAGATATTCGTAGAGATCTGTAACTTTCTCACTCGTGCCGGACAGATGCCCATCGGAGAGCCTAGCGCTCCGGCTATACCAGCAGCAGTCATGATCAGCCATCCCGGCATGAAAGGAACTTTTACCTTCATATTTGTCACTCTTTTCATGGATTCTACGATGTGCTCTATCGTATAGGCAGGCTCGTAGCAGCAATTATACAGTTCCACCCCACTATCGTGATATTCCAATCTGTAAAGCATGAACCGCACCAGTTCCTTCACATAGATACAGGCCTTGATGGTATCCTTGCGTCCCGGGTACATAAACTTATGCCCCCGAATGCCCCAATACAGACGCGTAAAGTTTCCATTCTCTCCCCGTCCGAACACCACACCGGGTCGGACAATGGTAAGCTGGCGGCCTTCACATCCTGCCTGCCAGGTCTGATGAATCTTTTCCGCAACCAGCTTGGATATACCGTATGGGGTGTTGGGCATAGGCAGCGTGGTTTCCTCCTTCAGTTCCTCGGCAGCACCGTAAGGGGCTATGGAACTGGTGAAAACTATTTTCCGGATGCCATACCGTTCGGCAAAGGCACATACGTTCTCCGCACCACGGATATTTGTTTCAAAATATGCAGGATCGGGATGACCGGGAGTGCGATGAACGGCGGCGAAGTTAAAGATCACATCATCGGGAGTGATATCTACTTTTTCCAACTCTATCGGCTGTCGTACATCACAATAGATGAATGTGGCTGCATGTTCCTCCCCTTTTCTTAAAGCTGGTTTATAATTTTTTACTGTCGGTAATGGAGTGCCCGGCTCTATAATATCCAAGTTGTAAATTCTTGTTTCGGGATGCACTTCGTGCAAAAGACTGGAGAGGTGGGTACCAATAAAACCGGTACCACCAAAAATGAAATAGTTCATAAATAACAGAATTAATTATTTTTTAATCAATGCTTTACAAGACCTAAATAGGTACATGAAAAAAAGAGGAAACATGATGCCAACAATAACATATAATAACATAATAGAACCTGATTCATCTACCGGTGCCGCCAGTGCACTCAAAGGTCTATCTATTCCACACCAATTAAGCACATATGTTACCAATTTAAACCCTGCAAAATGCAAAGCCATAATATAAAATGATTCTTTGCCACAATAAGCTAGAAACTTTCCTATTAAACTTTGCTCCAGCCGTTTAGCCCAATAACATATAAAATAAAGAACAGCTATAGCTCCCACTGTTAAAGTAATAACATCAGAATAATAATTTTGATTCAAATGCACTTCTCCATAAATACTAGCAAGATGATAGATGATTATTATAGAAGCCAACATTAAAAATATATTATCAAACGCTATTTGAAACTTATTCCTCAACATATATCCACAATAAATCAGCCACATAGCTGTCATTGTATTATTAAATCTTGGAATAGTAAAACCTACGATGTTGGTAAGGGTACATGAAACTACACATAATACTAATAAAGTTATAAATCTTATCCACTCATATTGTTTGTCATTTTGTATTAATCGCTTAAGAACAAAACTTATTATGGAAAAACCTGCCAATGCCAGAAACAATACATACACAAACCACATTGCACCCAATATAGGTTCACGTCCCGCAAAACAGAAAGTTTGTAACAACATAGATATCATTTGTTTCAAATCCCAAAATCCCATATATTTTCCTCCATAATCTGTTAATGAATCATACCAACCGATTCTTATGAAGAAATTATGCAGAAGGACAACAGGAATATAGAAATATAATAATAGTTTATACAAAGAGCCCAATTTACCTTTTATGAAAAAAAATGGCTGAATTAATTTGCTCTCATTTATAAAAAAGCCACCTATCAAAAAGAAAACTGCAACATGCCACATCCAACCTAAAAGAGAACTAAGCGGCATATAATGAGAAGAAGGAAATTGAAAATTCGTATGTAATAAAACAACTGAAATAATCGCCACTCCTTTAACTATATCAACATATATGGAACGAAATTCGCTCCTTGAACTATCAAAGTTAAATTTATTCAAAAAAATGCTTTTCATATTTTCATATCCAAGACCCTCTTGATAATAGGAGCCATATCATAGTATTTATATTCTGCCAATCTACCACCAAATAGAACATTTTTTTCCTTTGCAGCTAATTGATGATACTGATCAGCCAATCGGTTATTTTGGTTATTATTTACCGGATAATACGGTTCCATTCCTTCCTGAAACTCTACGGAATACTCCCGACTAATTACTGTTTTGGGACAAGCAATCACTTCCGAACCAAACATCTCAAAATGTTTATGTTCAATCACCCGAGTATAAGGTATCTCACGTTCTGTATAATTTACGACTGCATTACCTTGATAATTGGAAATATCAAGCGTTTCCGTTTCAAATTTAACGGTGCGATACTCCAATTTACCATAACAATACTCATAATATTCATCTATCGCTCCGGTAAAAACGACTTTATCCGCTATAGATTCCCAATAATTTCTGTTAGTAAAAAAATCTGTATTAATCAGTGTATCTACCCCTTCAAGCAAACCGGAAATCAGCTTATTGAATCCTCCGATAGGAATCCCTTGATATTTGTCATTGAAATAATTGTTGTCAAACACTAATCGTACAGGCAAACGCTTAATTATAAAAGCCGGTAATTCCGTACATTTACGTCCCCACTGTTTCTCGGTATATCCCTTTATCAGTTTTTCATAAATATCCTTACCAATTAATATCTGGGCCTGTTCTTCCAAATTACGAGGCTCTTCCACCCCATCAGCCTTCATCTTTGCTACCGCTTCAAATTTCTGTTCCTCTATCTTAGCCATTGCATCAGCAGGAGTAGTCACCCCCCACATCTGATAGAATGTATTCATATTGAAAGGTAAATTATAAAGTTTCCCTTTATAATTGGCAACAGGAGAATTAGTATAACGATTGAACTCTACAATAGAATTTACAAAATCCCAAATTCTTTTATCCGAAGTATGGAAAATATGTGCACCATAACAATGTACATTAATCCCCTCTATATTTTCACAATATATATTTCCTCCTAAATGTGGACGCTTGTCTATCACCAAACATTTCTTTCCCTGTTGACGGGCACGATAAGCAAATGTGGCACCAAAAAGCCCAGCACCCACGATAAGATAATCATAATGGTTCTCAATCATAAACACCATATTTTAAATTATTGATTTATTCCAACAGCAGTAAAATTCAGAAACTTTGTTTATAGCGTTTATGAAATATAGCAGCCATCAGAAATCCCCAAATCTTTTTATGCATATTGTTTTTACCAAAATATATATAACCAACCTCTTTATATTTCAATTGATTCTTATTAATCCATACATCAAGCAAACGCTCAGATACACGACCGATAAGCCTGGCCTGGAAAGGCTCCATACTCTTTAAATCATAAGATGCCTCCAATTCCTCCAATATGGGAAACATCCATTCACAATACTGGTCAAAAAGCATCTTTTTCATTATAAACATATTGAAAAGATGTTCACTGCGACTTTTCATTTTCTTATCAAATGCATCCAGATACTCCGGACATCTCCGACTGATAATTCCACGGGTACGATCAAACTGCTCTCCCCAAAAAGTATGATCATAATGTGAATAGACAGTTTCAATATAAAGGTTTCGTTTTTTTGGAAGTATAATATCGTGTTTTCTACATAAGATTTCCGCCTGTTTGCCGGTCAGTACACTATTCCATCCTCCACGATGCACAGTCTTCAAAGAGAAATGGCGTCTGTAATGAGCCAATCCCACATAATCTGCTTTCAGATTCTTCCAAGCCCAATAAAGTGCTGTCAATTCACAATAATAAGGGTTTTTAATAGAAATATTATCACCTTCGGCATCCGATTGATACCCGAACTCTCTATCAGGATACAAAGCCCTTCCTACATGCACCGGCAGATACATACTATCTTCAGGCATCTCCGCTTTTTTGTGAGATGCCACCAAAATCTTGATGTCCATAAAAATAATTGATTTATAAGATTAGGGAATTGAATTAATATTTGTTATGCATTCCCTCTCTAAAGTACTTGATAAACTTTGCCAATTCTACAAATCTAAAGTGGGTGATATTGTAAACTATTTGGGCTGTACAAAAAGCTATCATATGCTTTTTCTTCTCGGGATAGGTATTATATACAAATCCTTCATTACGATAATAATAATGTGACATTTTCTCAGGCTTTACCAAAATTTGATACTTTGATATAAACGGAATGATATTGCCTTTCCTGCCTTTCTCTTTAGGATGATAATGAATGGCAGCTGAAACAGTATAAAGCCCGATACCATTATGGATAGCGCGAGCCATATATTCTTTTTCATCTCCCCAAATAAACATTTCTTTCTTTATCATACCAATCTTCTCAATAACAGACCGTTTCACTAATGTACCATTAAAGGGATGGATATCATTGAAAAACTGTTCTTTTTGTAATTCTGTTATTTTAGTAGTTCGTCTGCTACCACGTGCCCATAAAAATGCTGTATAATCTTTATCGTCTTTATCAGCGACTAAAGCATTTAGGATTACTTCTTTGCCTACTGCTGAAACCACTTTATCATAAGACTGAATTAAATTCTTTATTTCGTTCTTGTCAGGTATACCATCATCGTCCATCATGACCAACCATTCATATCCATTATCATACATATACTTCATACCTGTATAGAAACCGCCTGCACCACCTAAATTTTCTTGATGAAGAACTTTTATATCATTTTGTAAATCAAGATATTCCTTTGTTCCATCTGTACTTCCATTATTTACGACTATTATATCATATTTACAGTATGTCTGTTTCTTTATTGCTGCAATACAATTCTTCAAATCTTTCAATCTATTATAAGTAACAACAACAATCGCAATATGCCCCGAGTCCTTATTAACCATGGTTTTATGTGTTTTTATTATCAATAATTTTTAAGAAAATATTTATCAAAAACCATTGCGTATAATAATATATAGCTTTATAATATAGCCCTGCATTTTTACAACGATATGCAGAATCAAATAAGATCAAGCCTCGATAATGAACTTTTTCGAGCCATGCCATTTGTTTATATAAATTTTCATGTTTATTATATATTTGTTTTACTGTATTTTTCCACTCGAAATATTTATTGGTCAACCGTTGAGTATCATTCCTATCCACTCTATATATGCTCAATGGTTCATTTACATAAACAAAGGGTTTTCTTTGTGCCAACCTAATGGATAATTCATATTCTTGCCAAAAACGAATATTCTCATCAAACATACCAATGTCAATTAACGCTTGTCGTTTTACTAGAATATTAGTTGTTGTGCAACAAATTCTATAAAGAATCCTCCGATTAAGCCAACCACCATCTAAAGGATTTGGTAAAAGAGCAATTCTTTTTATTTTTCCATTAGAACTGATATTTTCAACATACTTTCCACAATGCACTAATTCATAATCTCCTTTTTCCATCAAAAGTATTTGCTTTTCTATTTTTTCAGGTAACCATTGATCGTCATCATCCAAAAAAGCTACATAATACCCCATTGCATTCATAATGCCAATATTGCGTGCATGATTTCCACCACAACTTTCTTCTTTTGGTATATAAATGTATTTTAATGGCAAACTAAGACACATCAAATCTGTTCCATCATCTGACGCATCGTCTACAACAATAAGTTCTATCTTTGAATAAGTTTGAGTCAATACACTATTTATTGCCTTAGCTAACAGACTCTTCCTATTGTGCGTTGTTATAATTGCTGATACTAATTTCATATATTATTCAATACAGATTAAAAGTAGCTTGAGGTGATAGCCAGTAATTCCAAACATAACACATAAAAGCTTCATGGGATAATGGCTGTATAAACAAAATAAATTTATATACAATAAAAACATAACAAATTAGCTGTATCATTTTTTTTAAATAAATATTCATATGCTTATAATTAGGCAAAAAATTGATGACACACGCTATTAACAAAGCTAAAAAAGGATAATAAGTTTCCGCATAACGTTGAACAAGTTCTAACCCCGAAGAAATAGACAAAAAAATCACTCCAATAGCACCTAAATTATACATGATTGAGAATTCTGAAGAGAGTTTATCTCTCAATTTATAGGCTGTATATAGAACACAGTATAGAGGTAACATAGAAATAATATATATCATAATAGACTTATGTTCCATTGTACTATTTTGACCAATACCTGTAAGCCAGCCATCAAGATTATTCATATAGCCTGAAAATTTTTCTACATTTCCAAAAAACAAATCAACAATAAAAATAAAATTTAGCATAAAAGAGGCTTGAAATAAAAAAAGAAATGCTAACGACACAAATATTACCAATAATGGACTTATTGGATATTTCCAAAAGGTGGACAAAATCATTATAATACCAACAGGAACAATTCCCACATGTAAAAAAGGTACTAGAGATGCAAGTATAATAAATCTAACAAATTTTTTATCCAAAAAAAATCGAAAGCTAACTAAAATTACCGAGAATGCCACATACCAACGAATAAAATTTTCTGCACTTAAAGCTGTGAAACTAATCAATACAGGAAAGAAAATACTAAACAAATTCGCATAAGGTTTAAAAAATATAAATAGCGACAATATAAACAATAATGAACAAGTCATTATAACTATTGAATAAGGGATGTTCAAATTATGAAACAAACCCCACCATTCTTTAAACAAAAATTCAAATTTGCTCGTTTCAAGACCATTGTAGTATGTATCATAATATGCACACCAATCAATAAAACGTCCCCATCTAAGCCCTTCTTCCAATGAAAAAAATATAATAGGAATAGATGCTATTTTCCAATATTGCAACTGTTTTTTTTTAAACTTCAATGAATATTTATAGAATACATATAATAATAATATGTGAAGAAATACATAAGTGAATGTTATCATTAAGAATTTATTTTTTTATTAAAATACATGGGGTCATTCTTTGACTTTCTGTTAAAAGCTCGAGGAAATATAAATTTAATAAAACTAGTTATTAACCTACAACTAGCCTTTATAAACCCTTTATGTCTGTAATCGAAAATAAAATATTCTATGGGAGCTGCCCCAAGAGGACTTCTAAATGAAATCCACCTTTTTTTTAATGAGTAATTGGAATTACACCATATAGGTATTGCATTGTGCCTATCGCAATATCCAACAATCATTGTAGATACATAAGAAAGAATACCATTTTTTTTTGCTCTTAAGCCATAATCAAAATCTCCGATAGAATGACTATAAGATGGATTGTTCATACCCACCACAGAATATACTGCTTGAGGGATCAAAACAATATTCCCATTAAAATATTCACACAATTGCAATTTACCGTTTGGAATTATCCTCATTTTATCACCTTTATATCCACTATAAGTTACGATACTATGTGTTTTAACGTCACTTGTTGCTCCAACTATAATTGATTTGTTGTTTACTTTTTTTGAATTATCTAATAATATCTTAACAGCATCAGGTATAAGAATTGTGTCATCATTAAGCCATAAATAATAATCATAATGCTGATTATTTGCAGATATTTCCCATGCCTTCAACATTCCTCTATTCCAGTACAAATTACCATTTCCTTTAATGATATGTACATGAGGATATTCAGACGCAACACGTTGGGGAGTTCCATCAGTACAACCATCATCCGTAAGATAAATATCTACGATAAAACCTTGAGGTAGTTTTTGTTTTTCTAATTCTCGCAAACAACGAAGAGTAGTATCACATCTATTATATACAGTCAACAAAGCAGCTATACGTTTCATTTCTACGCTTTTATCAATTACATTAACAAAAATACTGTAACATTATATATACTTTAAAAACAAAACGAATCCTCTACCCTAATACAGATCTTTGAAGTCTCTTATATATATATCTAGCCATCCAGCTAAAATTCAGTTTTTGAGTTTTATGTAAAAAGATTACAGATTTATATAAGTCGTTATTATGCATAGGTTCTTTATAAATATAATATGGAGATTTATAGCTTTTTGGATCACAGCCTCTTTGAGATATATCTTTATGAGGTTGTATCCCATATTTTTTACATAATATACTAAATATCGATTGATCCTCTCTATGTGACACAAAGTTAGCTCCCATATAATTTGTCGGGTTCTGATTTTTTGATAATCCCATAGGAGATAGCAGTTCTTCCCGACAACAATAGTCCAGCCATTCTTTCACGAATATTCTACTTTTACTACATACTTTCACGATAAAATATGTAGAAATTATTTGATTTGACGACTTAATATTATCAGTATCACATCCCATAATTTTAAAACATTCTGGCTTTGTAAAACAAGATTCTAAAAGAGGAATATCGCATACAAACAAAGGCTGTTCATCCGTCAAATATTCATATAAAGCTTTAGGATTACGAATAAAAAAGCCACCAGAGTCACAATAAAATATGTAATCACCATCCTTATTTTCATTGATAACCTTATTTATAAAATATGGTTTCCAAAGCCAAAGACCACATCCACGTTTATATTTAAAAATATTTACATTATCGTTTTTAAAACTTGAATCTATATCTTCAGGAGTATATTCTTTCACAAGATCCATCCCAGCAACATGAATCCCAGTCCATGAATTTATACTTCTAACTTGTTTATATTTTTCATCTGCAAAATTTACAAGTATGTTCATCTTCGCTAGTTGTTTACAATTCGATAAAAACCAATATTTTCTTTCACTAGTCCCTTACCCATAAAGGAATATTTGGATTTATATATTAAAATCAATATCAGGATAATCGACTGCCAACCCCGTTAATGTTGGTTTATCTTCCCACCTAATGTGCTTTAGTACAATCCTAAACCAAATTTTGAAGATTACATTTCTAACTCTTACTTTCATCGTTCTTTTTTCTTTCTCACCAACCATTGATACAACAGGCGAATACCTTATATGAAGTTTATTATATAGACAATAAATCGGTAACAAATATTCTGCATAATAGCCATAAACGCGTTTTGCCCTAGTATATCCAGATATTTTAATGTATTTCTCCATTTCGAAAAGAATATCAAATTGCCATTTGGCAAACTTATCAAATTCTGCTTTCTTCATAATAAACATATTATATCCAATAATTACATTATTGTTAATAAATTCACAAGCAGTGCTCAAATATTCAGGATAGAGTTTTTTTATGGCATACAAGAAAATATATAAATCTTCCTGACTAGAAGCTAAAATTAATCGGAACAACACTTTTTTATAATCATACTGTTTTTTAGCCAACATGACATCATATTTATCACTAAGAAAAAACTCTATATTATCATTTGTCACACGTTGTCCAAAATATCTTCGATAATGACACAAGCCAATATATTCTACATCTTTCAAGTTTTTCCATGCCCAATATTGTGCTGTAACTTCACAATACATTGGATTCTTATCACTAATATTATCACCTGTATCATCACCAATCATATGGTGCATATCATCTGTACACTTAGAAATAGCACGGCCTACATGTATAGGGGTATACACCTCATCTTCATATACAGAATCAGGTTTATGACATGCAACTAGTATTTTAACTTTCTTATCTTTCATATTACACGATATTTTCTAATTGCCAAACATAAAAGCTTCTTTACATCAAATTATACTTTATCGGTTTTCAATAACATATTTCACAAACTTTTTTATTTTGCAATATGTTTTTTCTCCCAAAAAGGCTTTAGATACATTTTTCATGATATTTTTTACGGGTCTCTTCCCGATAGTTTTTTTTAACATTTGCTTTTCAAAACACACATCTTTTTCACCTATATGCTGAGGTGTAAACGGATAGTGGTCAGATTGCTCTATATAATCGACTAGACGTAACACAGATTCATTAGAATGACACCCCACTACACCTATATTACGAACTAAATTTGTTATGGGATAAACACCATACCACTTATTTTTGATGCAATTTAAACTCAAAACATAATCCCATACATGAGTTTTATCTATAAAATCAGCTACAACTGTAAATCTATCCTTAAAGAAATAAGTGTTTTTTTGATTGAAAAAATAAGTTTCAAAATAGCCTTTAGACATTACTTCATCCACTGTTATATGAAAGTTAACTTCCTGCCAACGATTTCTCCACGAGGCAAATCCAAAAAAAGAAAAAAAGTCAGCATATATATGGTCTATACCTTCTTTCCTTTGATATTTCTTCGCATAATTATTACCAGAAAGAAAAGCCACAGACTTATCATCCTTATATTTATCAAGAAAAAAATCACAAAACTCAAAAAAAGCGACCGAAGGCACACAGTCATCCTCCAACACTATAGCCTGTTCCTCATTCTCAAACACCCAGTCCATTGCACCACGAACCGAAGTATAAACATCCACATACTCTTCACGGAAAAAAGTGTGAAGTTCACAATCCCAATCCACTTCTTTCACCCATGAACGAATTTCTTCATTATTCCTTACTTCATCAGGACGGTCAACACGCGCCTTATTAGAATAAAAGTAAAGTTTCTTAGGCTTTGCCTTCTTTATCTGGTCAAAAACCTGACGAGCATATTGAGGCCGTGCAAATGTCTCAAAAAGAACTGCTGTATCCATTATTATATCAATATTATTTTATTCTTATTCTTTGTTTGACCATACGGCATACATCCAGAAGTAAAGGCTCTTTAGCAAAGCCTAAAACTGTGGCATAGACCGCACCTCCCACCAATGGCATTACAAACAGATTTAAGGTATGAGAAAACTTCCACAAAGACACTCCCCATAGACAGGTCCCCATAATGGCTACGGCAAACAGACACAGGGCGGTATGGCGAGTGAATATAGAAATAATCGAAAAACGGCGTATGATAAACAGATAGACTATCATAACAGAAAATTCTGCCAACAAAGTTCCTATTGCCGCCCCGTCCTGAGCCCAATGTGGTATAAGCATGAAATTTATAGCAACATTGGTCAAAGCACCCACTATGCCTGTGATAATAGTTATATTTTCCTTACCTAGAGAAAATATGGATTGTACCAACACATACGAGATGCTGATAAAAAGAATGATGGGAGCCGTTATCTGCATGGTTGAAATGGAGGGTACATATCCTTCACCACAAAAAAGGTAGACTAAAGTGGGGGCCATTATAACAAGCCCCATACTCATTGGTGCCGCTATCACTATCACATAATCCAAGGCTTTCTTCAATAATCTGTCAAATTCTTCACGCTTATTCCCCACTGCCAAATTGGATAGACGTGGCAAAAGGACAACACACAAGGAAGAAGTGACGCCCATCAGCATTTTTGTCAATTTTATGGCACCGGTATAATAGCCCACAGCCTCATTTCCTTTAAGAAATCCTAGCATGAGTGTATCCAGTTGAAGATAAATGCTGGCCACAATATTTAAAAGGAATATCCGCAAGGCAGGAATCAGATGCCGCATAGGACGAAGTTCCTTTAATCCCAATAGACGAAACTTTATATACTTTCTTAACCGGAATGCATTAAAGACATTTCCCCCGACAACTCCTACCACTGAATATATACCATAATAAAATAAATCCGACCGGTCTTTCACCAAAACAAAAAGCAATGCCACTGACAGCATCTTAACAATCAATCCTCTTATTGTGATATACTTAAAGTCTTCAATTCCCTGATAAAACCATTCACATCCAATAGTTATAAAAAAGAGATTCGTGCTCAAAATTAGGAAAAGAGGAAGATTGACTTGAACTTGCGCTACGGTAAGTGCTACAACACCCACTACAATATATCCTAAAAGAGTAAGAAAGGTATGTAATAGAAGTATTTCCACTGCCACTTGGTTCATCACTTTCACATCGCTCTTCACTTTGGCTACTTCACGGATGGCATAAGTCGGTATTCCTAACCCTGCAAACATGGATATATAATTAATGATGGAAAGATAGAAATTTACTTGTCCTATCCCATCTGCCATTAAGATACGAGCAACATAAGGGAATGTTATAATCGGAAATAACAGCCCGGAAATAGTATTCAGCAAACTATAAAAATAGTTTTGTTTTACTGACATAGATGAAATAAAACTTTCACTAAATTCTTAAGAAAGATCTAACATACGGTATCTGATATACCCAATAAGATATGAAGAACCATAACAACCATAAACCTGCCCAAACAAGAAAGGAAAAATCTGTATGTACAAACAAATCTGTTTTCATATACAATAATGAAAGAATCGGATAATGAATGGTATAAACTAAAATACTACAAGATGACAGATCAACAATAGTCCTCCCTATATAACCGCTAAAAACTATCGACCTTAAGCCCAAGAAAAAAGACAAAGAAGCCAATACACAGATAATTGAATTTTGAAAATATTCTATCGCACCAACATTGTGATATAATAAATAACAAATTAACGCAGCACATAAAATATAAATTATATAAAACAAGACCGCTTTACCCCCCCCTGTTACATTTTTTAACATATTATTATCTGTAAGATATAACCTCAAACAAACACCTAATAGAAAATACATCAGATGGGAATACAAACGAAAAGATTGAGGTATATACACATTTTCAAATATAAAAGAATAAGTGTAATTGGTATAAATATCGCAAGTATATACTATAAACTGCAACACTGACAGGAAAAGCAATAAGCCGTATAATCTAGTTCTTATTGGTATGACATATTTCTTTAAAAATGGCATCAGAGCATATATAAAGATGAGACTTCCAAAAAACCAAAATACAGGGAACAAATACAGGGAACACTCCACCCTGAAAAAACAGACTACTACAAGCCTGTTTAAACGGGATTAATATAGAGATATCACCTCTAGCAAGTTTAGGAATATCAAAAATGAAAGTAAATACACATACAATCTTGACAATATTAAAAATTTTCCTATAATAATACTTTATTCCGCCATCTTTAGGAGCCAGTAAAAAGCCGTTTACCATAAAAAACAATGGAACTGCAATCCCTGACATATAAAATAAAAGATAGGATAAATGAAAACCTGGAGACTCAGACATAAACATCCCTATTGTGTGAAGAGTACATACAAAAATGCAGGCCACTAATTTTATGGCATCCAATGAAATATCTCTATCCATTTTCTTAGTATGCTTATTTACATTTCAACTTTCAATCCACTCATCAAACTCTGGTCGCTCCACAGATATCCCCATTCCCCAAACCTTCCAATTGTCTCAATGCCAACAGAAGAAAGGTAGTCACGGACAATCTTACGGGCTTCATAAATATTATGGTCAAAAATGACATTGGCATATGACTCGAAACGGATATCAGTAAAAAGGATATCTTCTTCTTTTAAAATGTTTAAAGAAACAAGTTTCCCCACTGAACGCGCTAACAATTCCTCCTGTGTATATTCATCACGGTTGCAGTACACTTCCATCTGAAGTGAGGAACAACCTTCGGGAGCGTTATCGGGTGACTTCAAGGAAGGTGAATAAACACGTGCGGGAATAATATCCTCATCATAGATGTACCACCAAAGATAAGGAGGGATATTCTTCGTCTTCAGTCCGACTGATATCTGGTAGCCACAGGTACAGTGTAACCGTGTAGCTGCATTGCAAACATCAACAGGAACGTTTTTCAGCATCTTAATTACCTCAGGAAGCGGAAGACTGCTAATCAAACGGTCAAATTGATATTCATCGCCTTTTGATGTACGAAGAAGACGATTCTCTACATCTATCGATATGACCTGTTGGTTATAACGAATATCCTGGTTTTCTACCAAAGCAGACAAAAACTGCTTAAACCCACCTTTTCGTGGATAACGCATCTCCTTACTATAATAGGTTACAGGAGTTTCGGATGTATTGCACCCCTGTATCACTTCTTCAACGGAAGGCTGGTATAAACGGCTTCCTTCCCGGCTGCCCATCCATCTTGTTTCCAAATCCTTTGCCTCAGTCATCCAATATTTCTTAGTATAAGGAATCGGGAAATGTTCTGCAAAAAAATGACCGAATTGAAGCCGTAACCATTGGTCGTAATTTTCTATCTGAGAAGAGTCAATATCTGTCGGACGGGATAAAAAATCCCTTACTACGGCATCCTTCATCTTCTGACTAAGTGGATAAAGATTATTTTGGGCCGGATGCTTTATCCATATTCCCTGATAAAGATTATATGCATTAGGAACATGTCTGAATACCTCTCCGGCTCCATCCATAAAGATTCTATTTACTTGTTCATCTTTAGCAAAAGAAAAATGAACAAAACGGTCAAAACGGAAACCGTCAATGGTGAAGTTACCGCAAAGACCTCCATAAGTAGTATCCTTTTCCAAGACTACAGTCTGCCGACCATTGCAGGATAATTTGTATGCAGCTCCAAGACCGGATATTCCAGCACCAAGGATTAGAACGGGATTATTCATTTTCATATGTCTTCATATCTTCATGCAATATCCTGATACCCTCCTTCAAGGAGATGGACGCCTTCCATCCCAGCAAAGTGATGTTCCTATTTATAGGAGCCACGGCATACATGGCATCAGAAGGCGAATACGGGCGGCCGCCCCAATTTGCTTTTACGGGACGGTTCCAGACTGACTCTATCATATCCGCCACTTCGCGTAACGAATGCCCCTCACCTGTTCCAAGATGAAACTGGTAATAGCTGTCTTTCAAGTTGTCCAAGGAAAGGATTAATGTATAAAAGAAATCTGCTATATCATCAACATGTATGAAGTCAAGTACCTGGTTACCCGGAGAAAAATCCACGGGCTTTTCCGCCTTTACCGCATCGACCAGATAATCAATCACCTTCTTGCTTGAATTATACCGCCCATAGGGAGAGTAGACTACCACATTAATCCAATTCCAACATGACTGTGTCTGATAATACCTTATAATAGGGCGTACCGCTGTTTTGGTAGCGGAATAAAGATTATTGGGCAAATATTCACCCGCGCCATTTAAAAATTCAGTAAATGTACCTATATTAATGAAGTGGCTACAGGAAGTATGGGAAACTGCCTCAAGCAAGTGGGTGGTAAACAGGATATTTGATCCAATCAGTTTTTCTATGGACATATCATCCCTTCTTGCAGTAAAGAAAGTTGCCATATGGATGACAACATCAGGAGAATAACCGATAACCTGCTTGCACCATTCGCCCTCTGTCGTAGCAATTATTTCCAAGCAAAGACCAGGAAACATGCTTTCTGCTTTCTGTCTGTCCCTTACCAACAGACAAATATCTGTCAATGAATGACTGAACAGATAAGGAATCAGTGTCCTACCTACAAATCCGGTAGCTCCTGTAATCAATATCTTCATAAAGCTACAATGTTTAAAATTTATAGTCTATCGCCTCCAGCTCCATCCGGCTTGCTTCCGAAGGATCATGAGGTTCAGGTATGATATCCATCAGCATGGATATGCCCTCCCCCTCTCCATAAAAGGCCATCCATAGTCCGGGAGCTACAGTAAGCCGCTGATAGCAGCTTTCAGGTGACAGAGTTATTTCTTCAAACTGCCCACGGGTGGGACTGCCCTCACGGTCATCATAGATTACGAACTTGACAGCACCGACGGGCACAACCAGATTCAAGGTCATGCGGTTATGGCGTTTCCAGCCTTTGGCTGCACCGTGTTCTATCTGTGAGAAATAAGCCTCACCAAATCCGACATAACCTTCATCAGTAGATTTTAAAGCATGATAAATATCCCCTTTGGGTACGACAATATGCTTCAGGGGATGAACTGTCACTCCTTCCATCATTATTCCGCCCATTTTAAATGTTGTGCTCCGGCAGCCCTGACATAGGAATCTATCTGGGCAGTGGTCAAGCTGTACATATCCACATTGGCATCTGTATAAAAAGCTTTGTACCAATCAGCAATAAAATGTACACATTCCTCATAGTGCAATGTAGAATGCCAGTCAAGATAAGCCAGTGCCTTGTCACAATTAAGCTTCAATAAAGTAGCCTCTTCGAAAGGCACATTGCCGGTCAGCCGGGCTGCCGTATTCCTATCCAGCCCCCAAAGTTCGGCCAAATCCTGAACCAACTGAAACACTGTCTTGGTCTGCTCCGCACGAGGGCCAAAGTTAAACGGTTCTCCATTCTTCACCTTTCCTTCATAAAGGTATTGTCCAAGATTGAGATAACCGCTCAATGGTTCCAATACGTGTTGCCAAGGACGGGTAGCTTTGGGACTACGTATCTCCACCACCTCATTCCTTGAAAATGCCTTGACACAATCTACGATGATACGGTCTTTCGCCCAGTCACCACCTCCGATAACATTCCCGGCACGGGCCACTCCCAGTTTGATATTGGGCATAGCCTGGATAAAGGATTTCCAATAACACTTGATAGTAAGTTCGGCTGCACCCTTTGAACCGGAATAGACATCCTTTCCGCCTACCGCATCTGTCTCACGATATCCCCAGATCCACTCCACGTTATCGTAAGCCTTGTCACTGGTGATAAGAACACAGGTACAATTCCATGTGATATTACGGATGGCCTCCAGCACGGAAGCCGTACCTACCACATTGGTAGTGATGGTATCAAAAGGCTCCTTGTAGGAAGTAGAAACAATGGCCTGTGCAGCAAGATGAAAGATAAAGTCAGGCTTTACAGCCTGAACATAATCACTCATCTCCTCTTTATTACGGATGTCACCATAATGGTGATGGATTCTGTCGGGCAGGCCAACAACCTCGAACATGGACGGTTGGGTAGGTATACTATTTGAATAGCCGTATACCTCCGCTCCCAGCATGAGTAACCATGCTGACAACCAGCTCCCCTTGAAACCGGTATTACCGGTTATCAATACTTTCTTTCCTCTATATACATTATTGAATGCCATATTTATCCTTTTATTTTTATCATTTCCAATATTTCCAAGGTGCTTTGCCCGAAGCCAAGAGGCTCTCCAGTTTCTCCTTGTCACGCAACGTGTCCATGCACTGCCAAAAGCCATGATGCTTATAGCAGGAAAGCTGCCCCCGGGAGGCAAGCGTTTCAAGAGGTTCACGCTCCCAGGTCGTTGTGTCATTTTCTATATATTCCAATGCTCCCGGCTCCACAACCATGAAACCTCCGTTGATCCATCCCATATCATCCCGACTCTTTTCACGGAAAGACCTTATCATAGAACCGCCAATGTCCATTACTCCGAAACGACCTTCGGGAAGCACACCTGTCAACGTGACCATAGTCCCTGTCTCTTCATGAAACCGGATACATTCATTAATGTCAACATCTGACACACCATCACCGTAAGTCATAAGAAACGGCTCACCAGATATGTAATCTTTAACGCGTTTAAGACGTCCGCCCGTCATGGTATTCAAACCTGTGTCAACCACCGTCACTCTCCAGTCTTCCGTATGATCACTATGTACAGTTACTTTCCCATTGGCGGAAAAGTCGAATGTCATATCACTATTATACATATAGTAGTTGGCAAAATAATTCTTGATAACCTGTTGCTTGTATCCGCAACAGATAATAAACTCATTATGACCAAACTTGGAATACCATTTCATAATATGCCATAGGATAGGTTTGCCACCTATCTCAATCATCGGCTTGGGCTTAAACTGGCTCTCCTCGCTAATACGAGTACCAAAACCTCCGGCTAAAATCACTACTTTCATATAAAAATTATTTCTATTTCATCATGCACTGGCACGCATTATACGTATTAATTCGTCATAGTTCTTACAAATGTCATCAGCCCATTTATGCAGTTCTTTTTTATAAGAAATGAATTTTTCTTCATCTCTTCTTATGAAATCTGATATGATTAATCGGCCAAACTCATTCTCCGTTGTATTCCTCAGAAGATAATCCTTAAAAGATTTGATACTAGACAACAAATCAGATTTGATCTGTTCCAATCGGGGATTATTAAATTTATACTGTGGATTATCTACAATCCACTCAAAATCCATTAAAGCTTTCAAATCATCTACAGAAACAGGTTCTCCAAAATCATGATTTTTCAAATAATCATAAATAAAAGATTCCGGCAAGTCTTTTGTTATAATTTGCTTAAATAACGCTTTATCCTGTATATAAGAAATTCTACCGCATCTAGAGTTTCTCTTCTTGAAAAAAAAAATGGAAAATCACACATAATATTAATAAGATTATACACAAACGAATAGAAAAAATAGACGTTATTATGAAGACTATTACTGCGCTCCACACAGGATCTTTCCATACTTTCTTTATTTTCTCTATCATTTTAGGTTATCAGAGTTAATCTTTTATCACTCCACCTTCTCAAACGGAAAAGCCTGAAGATAACTAATAGCCACCGTCATATTACCAAAAGCAAACACCAGCTTTGTATTCCGATGCAGACGCATGATACACCCCTCCTTCCCTTGAAAAACACCACCCGTAATACGTATCTTCTGCTTTTTCTGAATATACTCCTCAAGAGGCTTATCCATCAGTTCAATGTTATAAGGCATGGATTCATACAGATAAATAAATTCTTCCATCTGTCTATGGGGAATAACAGCCACGCTATAGGAATTGCGGTCTTTTGCAAGAAACTGCCGGGGGAACAGATGGGCAAGGATGAGATTCAATTCATCCAACGGGGCACATACAAACAGATAACCATCACCCGTGATTTCCTTTTCATCCGTCAAAGCGTTCAACTTCTGTACAGAGCCTGTCGCAAACGCCTCCTTTACGGCAAAGGCGGACTCCCGACGGGTCGCATATTCTTCCTTGCTATAAGGACACCGTTCAAAACGTCTTTTATGATCAGCAGAGGTATATGAAAACACTTTGAAGCAGAAATATCTTTCTTCCTTTATGCCAGACCGGGTATTAATCATCACAGCCCTCCTACCGGTAAAAATTTCGATATAGCGTTTCAGCTCTCTGTTGCGCAGGAACATATAATACCACTTGTGGTCAGGATATTCTTTTTCTTCCCCCGTCTGTGACGTGGTTATCAGATCTGACCCCTGGTCTGGGCAGGAAGCGATTGAACTGCATGGCAGTAACCTAGGCGCTTTACCCGTTATGTTTTGATTCTGCGGAAAGGAGTATTCAGTACCCAAATCCGCATCGTTACAGATTTGCATCAAAACATAAATTATTTATCATTTGTACTTCTAAAATGAAGGCTTGTTGAAGCTTCATTTTTGGGGTTCTCTTACTAAGAGAACCCCATTTGGCTGCAAAAGTAGCTATAATTCCCAAGAAATGGAAATCTTTTGTTGTTTTAAAATGCTTTTAACAAGAAATGTATGAGAATTATTCGTAAAAGGTTATGAATTACGATGTGTATGTTTCACATTATCAATAAATTAAATAGAAATGGGGTTCTCTTAGTAAGAGAACCCCATTTTTTATAAAACGAATCATGCTATCAAACAGCTGATTTTCAGATTTATTACACTTGTTCATGATAAAAAATAAATTATCCCAAATTAGATATCACACGAAGTCACACAGTATTTCCTAATTGCACAATCCTTTAGATCAGCATTCTGCATATTTCTATATCTCCCCATACAAAATCATTCAATATTTTGTATCTATCACCAACAAGGCATATTTTGATTACTTTGCCGAATATTGAATATTCCCCCAGCTCTTATGTTAGGATTTTAAAAATATTTCTCCAAAAATGATCTGATTTTATCCAAACCAATAAAATATTCAGGCTGTAGATGACAGCCTGAATGAAACTTCCCCTACAACCCTCTTAAAATAATCTGATTGGCTCTATCTATCTGTGAAGTGGAAATGGATGCCAGATAAATATGAGTGGTCTTTTCATTATCGTGCCCCAACCCTTCGCGGATGATGTCTGTAGACACCTTCCTGTCCTGCGCTATGCTGGCCCAGCTATGGCGCGCCACATAGAAAGTCAACGGCGCCTTTAATTCCAGCCGCAAGCCTATTTTATTCAAGCCCCGTCCTATCTGCTTGGCCCTCAGTTTATATTGCTTGCGGTCATTTATGTCACAATACCGCAAGATAGGCAGCAGGTACTCGGAACTGTCATCCTTGTATTTATCCACAATCTCCTGCATCAGCTCCTCCCACAGAATAGTCAGCCGCTGCCCGGTCTTTTTCCGGCTGTATGTCAGAATTCCATTCTGGAGGTTGCTCTTTTTCAAGTGTGCCATATCAATAAACGACATGCCCCGGGTATAGAAACTGAAAAGGAAAATATCCCTTGCCAGCTCCAACTGGGGTTCGAATGACAAATCAAGCTCCTTGATCATTTTGATGATTTTAAAAGGAACGGCCCGTTTTACGGTCTTGTCTATGCCGGTATAGACATGTTTGAAAGGTTTCTTGTCGGTGGTATAGCCTTGCTCTACAGCCAGGTTATACACACTCCGCCAGATTCTCATATAATAGGAAGTACTGTTCTTTACCAAGCCCTTCTCTTTCAGATAGGCTTCATACATCTCCATCAGCTCCGAATCAAAGGCTTCAAAACTCAGATCCTCATTCTTTCTGAATTGGATAAAGCTGTTCATTGTCGAGGTATAGCCTTCTGCCGTCCGTCCCCTTTTCTGCCGCTCCAGTTTATTGATACATCGTTGCATGAAGTTGAACACACTCTCTACAGAAGGGATTTTCCGGAAAGAAGCCACGATATCATCAATGGTGTATTCCACACCGGTCCGCTCCAGATCATTGATAATACCTTGTAACCGCGTCATCTCCCAATTCGTCTGGTCACGTATCAGCAGAAGACGCGCTTTACATTCAGACTGTGTTGAAATAAGCAGACTGCCGGTGGAGTCGTCCCACTCGGAAGGCATGATCCGATAAGAAGTCTTGATGAGCCGTGTCAGTCTGTAATGAATAATTTGATAACTTAATACGCCCTTTTTTCCTTTTACGCTCGATGGGCGGAATTTCAATTTAATGGATGCCATATTTCTTTTCTATATTATGGTTTTGTTATTCAAAACGAATATAGCAATATGGCATCAGGTACACTGTTGCACCTCCGGTTATTCTACCCTTCTATCTCGCTCAGTTCCAACCAGCGCATGGTCTTTTCATCAATCAAATCATTCAGTTCCGGCAACCGTTTGGATTTCTCCGTCAGTTCCTCCACTCCCAGCGTACCGCTGCAAAGGGCGGCTTCTATATCGGCCTTCTCCTGCTCCAGCCCGGCTATTTCTTGTTCCAGCTGCTCGAACTCTTTCTTTTCCTTGAAAGACATTTTCCGCTTGTCATTCAGGCGCACGCGGGCGGTCTTTTCCTCTTTTGGCTTTTCCGCCTCTTTCTCGCGCTGCTCTTTCGCCTCGCGCCAGTCACGATAATCGGAGTAGTTACCCGGAAAATCACGAATGTCTCCCTGTCCCTTGAATACCAGCAAGTGATCTACCACCTTGTCCATGAAATAACGGTCGTGGCTTACTACGATTACACAGCCCTTGAAGTTCTGCAAATATTCTTCCAATACCTGAAGGGTGATGATATCGAGATCGTTGGTAGGCTCATCCAGCACCAGGAAGTTGGGATTACGCATCAGCACCGTACACAGGTACAGGCGGCGGCGTTCTCCCCCACTCAGTTTATATACATAACTATGCTGTGTTTCGGGGGTAAACAGAAAATGTTGCAGGAACTGGGATGCGGTCAGCTTCTTGCCATTTCCCAATTCGATGACTTCGGCAATATCCTGCACCACGTCGATGACCTTCATTTGCTCATCAAACTTCAGGCCGTCCTGAGAATAGTATCCGAAACGGACTGTCTCACCGATATCCAGTGTTCCACTGTCCGGCTTCTGTTCGCCCATCAGTATTTTAATGAATGTGGACTTTCCCGTACCATTGTTTCCCACGATGCCCATCTTCTCATAACGGGCAAAGATATACGAGAAATCTTCCAGAATCTTCAAATCACCGAAACGCTTGTACAGATGATCTGCCTCAAAAATCTTGGAGCCGATGTAAGAGGCTTTCATATCCAGTTTCACATTGCCATCGTTGAAACGCTGCTTCGCCACTTTCTCCAGTTCGTAGAAAGCTTCTTCCCGATAACGCGCTTTATGTCCGCGTGCCTGAGGCATACGGCGCATCCACTCCAGCTCTGTGCGGTACAGGTTATTGGCACGGGCTATTTCGACATTGGTCGCCTCGATACGCTCCTGCCTCTTTTCCAAGTAATAGCTGTAGTTCCCTTTATATGAATAAACCTGCTGATTGTCTATCTCGATAATTTCAGAGCAGACGCGGTCCAGGAAATAACGGTCGTGCGTCACCATGAGCAGACTGATGTTTCCCCGGCCGAGATACCCCTCCAGCCACTCCGTCATATCCAGATCAAGATGGTTGGTAGGCTCGTCCAAAATCAGGAAATCGGGCTCGGTTATCAGCACATTAGCCAAAGCCACCCGTTTCAACTGACCTCCGGAAAGATGTTTGATCTGCTGGCTGAAATCCCGGATTTTTAATTGAGAAAGGATTTGTTTCGCCTTCCGTTCATAATCCCATGCCTTTTCGTGCTCCATCCGTGCCAACAGCTCTTCCAGTCCCGGATTGCCTTCGGTTTCCATGCAGCTTTCATATTCTTTGATGAGTTCCACCGTGCTGTTTCCGTGATAGAAACAGGCTTCGAGCACGGTCAGGTCTTCGGGATAATGTGGGTCTTGCTCCAAATAGCCCACCCGCAGATCACGACGAAAGACGATGCTTCCTTCATCATATCCCTCCTTACCGGCTATTATATTAAGTAAGGTAGTCTTGCCTGTACCGTTCTTTGCTATCAGACCGATGCGTTGTCCTTCGGCCACTCCAAATGAAATCTTCCGGAACAATACCAAGTCACCGAATGATTTGGTAAGCCCGTCTACTTGCATATATGGGGTCATTATTTGTCTATTTATTTAAATCATCCAACACTGCCTCCGCCTCTCGCTTAATTTTCCTGAATTCAGATTTCAAGTCGCAGGGGAGTCCCTTTTTAGCTTTTCCCCACACCAGTGCGGCAGGGTCCAGCACCATATCCGAACACATAAACTGCAAGGCGGGATATTCTTTCTGTCCCTCAATGACAGTCACCCATTCCATACCTTCCATCTCATTCACCAGAATGGCTCCGAAGGCAATACCGAAATTCTCCCACGCCATACGCTGCTGGGTCTGGAAACGTCCGCTGTCCATTACTTGCTGTATACTGTCAATATCGCTCTCCGACGCAGTAAAATCCTTGGTGAGTTGCTTTTTAATCGCGGTAGAAGCCCACTCAAAGGCGGTGTTCACCTCCCCGATTTCCAAAACACGGATCGGAATGATCTCACGCGGGTGACTTACACCTTCTTTGCGGATCTGTAAAGACCGGATGATTTCTTCTGCCGGATGCTTGTCTCCTCCTTTGGACACGGTAAAAGAACATTCGAAAGAGAGATTCTCCTCTCCTGTCATCCAGATATGAGTGGTGTACCAGGCGCCTTCTTCCTGAAAAGTTTCCGCGCTGTAAGCACAATCCCACTTGCCCACTTTCACCAGGGCGGAAGAGGTATTTTCTTTCAATTCGTATGCGATGCACTGCGGACCATAGTCAGCTGCTTCATCCTTATAAGCCGATATGCGGAAATTACCTGTCCACCGGTCAGGGTTATAGAATAAAAAACTCTCTTCTGTATCTTCAAACTCGTGCCAGCCCATCGGGTATTCCAATGAGAACCAGCCACCGGGAGAAATGTATTTCATAGTCTCTATCTTTTTAATTCATTACTAACGGAAACGATTGTTTTACTTCACCGGCAATATCTCAATCCAGTAATCATCAGGATCATTGATGAAATACAAGCCCATAGCGGTGTTCTCGAAGCAAACACATCCCATTTCCTTATGGAATTTACGAACTTCGTCATAATCACCTTCCACACGCAGACACAGATGGCTTTCGTTCTCACCCAACTCGTATGGCTGGGTATGATCACGCAACCAAGTCAGTTCCAACAAGAAATTGCTGTGGTCATCGGCCATATACACCAGCACGAAGGAACCGTCCGAAGCTTCCTTACGATGAGACTCATGCAAACCTAATGCTGTTTCATAAAACTTGATACTCTTGTCCAGATCAGTTACATTGATATTGAAATGATCAAATCTTCCTTTTACTTTCATATTGTGTTATTCTTTTGTTATTCAATCTCTATTTTTTGTCCGCGATGCGTCAATGACACAAAACGCACTCCATGCGCTTCGGCAAAGTCGCAGAAAGCATTTGCCTTGGCATACTCCGGTGTGAAATGCATGGGTACAAAGATATGAGTTTTTATCTTTGTTACAAACTGTCCGGCACCCCGCATGTATTCTTTTCCCAAACGGGGATCAACGGGAAACATGGCCACATCCACTTCGGGAGTATAGGCGTAAAGATCATCCAGCTCATGCAGGAAATTCTTCTCGGCCCCCTTCCACTCCGCCTCGGTACTCTCATCCATCCAATGCCAGTTATTCAAATCACCGGCATGAAAAATCTTTTTTCCACCTGCCTGAAGCAAAAACGATACTCCTACATCCGTGGAACCGAAAGCACGCACGCTCAATGTTTCATCCTTATATTCCTCTCCTTTTTTCAGCCAGACGGCATCTTCTTTCTGCGCCCTGCGATGACGCAAAATGTCTTTCGAGAAAATATAGATGATATCCGGCCGCTGTTCACGCCATTGCAATACCTCTTTATTAAAATGATCCGGATGAAAATGACTGGCCAGCACATACAGTTTTCCGGGTCTCCGCAATAATTCGCGGTGTACGATTCCTTCCGGCATTCCGGCCTCTTGATTGCTGAAAGTCCCATCCATCAGCCGGTTCAAATCCGACTGCGCCTGTCCATCCTCCGAATCACGGTAATAATCCATGATTACAGTGAAGCCATCGCCTGACAAGGCGAATCCGCTATGATATATATAAGTAAGTTCCATATCCATACAACAAATTTATTTACCGATAGGTTGTACCTGCGCACGGGTCTTTTTATCAATTTCCAGAAACATATAATTCACTTTACCCGAATGTATCAGGGAGTCATTCTCCCGGTATTTCCTCGTAGCGTATTCCTTTGATTTCTCGTAGGTCAGTTTCGACATCTGGTTCTGGGATTTGCCCACCATGGTAGAATCCAGCTTCTCATCCGGAAAGAAATCATCCAGATTCACATCCCCTATCATCGTGGTTTCCAGAAAATTCATATTCTTATGTGATTTGTCCGTGTAATAACCCACAAACATATGTCCCGGAATACGCACCAGGATAGGATTGATATTGATGGCTTTCATCAGTGAGGCCAGCAACACGCTGCCATCCACACAGTTTATCTGCGAGGATTCCAGCGCATCGTCCAAGGTACGGACGCGCTGTGTATAAACCACATTGGACGAAAGACTGGTATTGGTGGTGGAGCTATACTTAAAGTTCCGCTTTTGCAACACATTCCACAATGCATAGACCTGTTTGTCCACATTCTCCGACTGGTGTGCATTACCTTGATACCCAAGAAAACGATTGACGATACGTGTATCCAAGGCTTCACGCAATAATTTGTCAATCTGAGGATGCTCCTCGTTGACGTAGGCCGCAAAAAACTCTCCCGTATCGTGAAACTTCATTTTATCGTCCACATATCCTAAAGGGCACTCATTGATACTGCGCATTGAGATGGTTTTCAAACGCTGTGGAAGTTCTTTTTTATTCAATTCCGCCTTGACGGAGATGCTAACGGGCACTGCCTGATTATTATCACGCAAAGCCTGATAGTTCCATATAATATCCGGAAAAACCAGATATTCTTTCCCCGCCTTGGGTAAAATAAACTCGGATACAGACTGAGAGAAAAAAGGAGTCTCGGCCACTTCTATACGCAATTTGCTATTGGCATAACTGTTCTTCAGCCGGATGGCGATACACGACTTAGGATTTCCGATATAATCGGAATCGGCAGGTACGATTAAATTGGCATCTGTGGTTGCGGTAGAGAGAATGGTTGCTGGAAAAATATTACCACCCAGCTGGTCGGTAATCTCGAACCCGGATTTAAAAGGCTCATACCGATAAATAAAGACTGAAAATGCCATTACCAGTATAGCAGATAATATTAATGTGGACCATTGCCACTTGTCCAGTTGTTTCATATTCCACTTTTCTACGCTATCTGTTAATCAGTTGTTTTTATGATTCCCCATCCACCATCATTCACTATAGACTACACTGATTGACACAGGTTCCATACCAAGCGATTGCTTTTCAATAGAAACAATCTGCATCAATCCGTGCAATCGGTGACGAAAAGCTCATTATCTCACTGCGATGCTCTCTATCTCCACAAGCGCTCCTTTCGGCAAAGCCTTAACAGCTACAGCAGAACGGGCAGGGAAATCTCCTTCGAAATACTTGGCATAAACAGCGTTCATTTCAGCAAACAAAGACATATCTGCCAAAAATACGGTTGTTTTTACGATATTAGCAGTAGTCAGACCAGCTTCTGCCAATACATTCTTGATATTCTCAAAAACCTGAATAGTCTGTTCAGTCACTCCTCCCGGAACAAATTCACCGGTAGCAGGATCAACAGGAATCTGACCTGACAAGAATACCATACCATTCACTTCAACAGCTTGACTGTAAGGACCTATAGCAGCAGGAGCCTTTTCCGTAAAAATCACTTTTTTCATCTTTTTTCTATTTATAATTAAGTAAAAATCAAATTTGACGGGCTAAATTAGTATTTTTTTCGCTATTTCATGCAGACTCTGCTGAACAATCTGATCTATTTTTACGTTCATTTAACATCAGGGTTTTCACAGACAGAAAGGATGTTTCCAAACGTCGTTTTTTTTATTAATTTCATTAAATTCGGCAAAAAATCTTCTGTAATATGCATGAGATTAAAAAAAAATATCTACTTTTGTCCTCGGTAAATACGTCAGTTCCCTATCCGGGAAAGTCTGTTTACTTCCTGATAACAATCAAAACAACATCAATCCCATAATCGTAATTATGAGTGCATTTCCCCCTTCTAACACATTTTCGTGTAGATTGCGCTCCTTAATTATACCATTAAAAGATTATAAAGAAATATATTACTAATAACTATACTCTATGTATAACATTATTCAATTAAACGACAAAGACTTGTCGGAATTACAATCGATTGCCAAAGAGTTGGGTATCAAGAAAACAGACTCTCTAAAAAAAGAAGATCTGGTTTATAAAATTCTGGACGAGCAAGCCATAGTCGGAGCAACCAAAAAAGTAGCGGCAGAAAAAGCCAATGAAAGTCAACCCCGTAAAAGATCACGTATCAACGTTAAAAAAGACGGTGACAAGGTCTATACTGCAACCAAGGACAAGGCACAGAAGCTGGAAGCCAATACCCCGCAACCTGCCGCCACAGCTGCCGAAACAGTAAAAGAAACTGCTCCTGTAGCGGTAACACCACAAACAGAAACCGTGGCCGAAACAAGCACGGAAGAAAAAACACCTAAAAAAAGAGGACGCAAACCGGGTAGTAAGAAAGTAACAGCCAAGACAGAAGAACAACCTGCAACGGAAACGAAAGAAACCGCAAAAGAGGAAGTGAAAGCTGAAGCACCGGCGAAACCGACACCCCAAAAAGCAAAAAAAGAAGAAACACCGGCTATTCCCGAAGAAAAAGAAGTGATTCTTCCCGAACTGGAATTCGGCAGTGAAACCGATGATTTTATTCCTATCGAGGATCTTCCTTCAGAAAAAATAGAACTTCCTACTGAGTTGTTCGGCAAATTTGAGGCTACCAAAGTAGAAACACCGGCTCCGGTACAGACACCTGCCCCCAAATTCCAACCACGCCAGCAGCGCGATCAAAATCAGAAGTATAACAATCCGCGCAACAACAATTACAACAATCCTCGTCAGGCAAACAATAATAACAATACGACGGCTGAGGGAGAAGCGTCTGCCAGCATTCCTCAACAACCGGAACGCAAACAGGTGGAAAAGCCTTACGAATTTGAAGGTATCCTGACCGGTACCGGGGTATTGGAAATCATGCCCGACGGATACGGCTTCCTCCGTTCATCCGATTACAACTATCTTTCCTCACCCGATGATATTTACGTTTCACAATCGCAAATAAAACTGTTCGGTTTGAAGACCGGTGATGTAGTGGAAGGCTCTATCCGTCCGCCGAAAGAAGGAGAAAAATATTTCCCGTTGGTAAAGGTGGAAAAGATAAACGGTCTGGATCCCGGATTGGTACGTGACCGCGTTCCGTTTGATCACCTGACCCCGCTGTTCCCCGATGAAAAGTTCAAACTTTGCAAAGGAGGATATAGTGACAACCTTTCAGCCCGTGTGGTAGATATGTTCTCACCTATCGGTAAAGGACAGCGTGCTTTGATTGTGGCGCAGCCCAAAACCGGTAAGACGATCCTGATGAAAGACATCGCTAACGCAATAGCAGCCAACCATCCGGAAACGTACATGATCATGCTGCTTATTGACGAACGTCCCGAAGAAGTGACAGATATGGCGCGCAGCGTAAATGCCGAAGTGATCGCTTCTACATTTGACGAACCGGCAGAACGTCACGTAAAGATTGCAGGTATCGTACTGGAAAAAGCGAAACGCATGGTAGAATGTGGTCACGATGTGGTAATCTTCCTCGACTCTATCACCCGACTGGCACGTGCATACAATACGGTTTCTCCTGCTTCCGGCAAGGTATTATCCGGTGGTGTGGATGCAAATGCCCTGCATAAGCCCAAACGTTTCTTCGGTGCTGCCCGTAACATTGAAAACGGTGGCTCGCTGACCATTATCGCAACCGCACTGATTGACACCGGTTCCAAGATGGATGAAGTAATCTTCGAAGAATTCAAGGGTACAGGTAATATGGAACTCCAGCTGGACCGCAACTTGAGCAACAAACGTATCTTCCCGGCAGTAAACATCGTGGCATCAAGCACCCGCCGCGACGACTTGCTGCTCGACAAGACTACTTTGGACCGTATGTGGATTCTCCGCAAATATCTGGCAGATATGAATCCTATCGAAGCAATGGATTTTGTAAAAAGCCGTTTGGAAAATACCAAAGACAACGAAGAATTCCTGATGAGCATGAACTCATAAAAAATAAATCTTTTTTATTAAATGACGCAGGCTGTACCTTTTCATTAAGGTATGGCCTGTTTTTTTATTATACTTCAATCAATATGTCAATGCATCAATTTGCTAATATGCCCATTACCACGTAGAGTAGAATGCAGCAAATTGACACATTAGCAAATTATCCAATGGGTACAAAAACAGATTCCTTCCGTCTGATTAAAAAGACCTTTAAATCCGGAGAACCCATGAAAACAAAAATGATCTGCTTTATCGCATTTATCAGTTATACCTTTTATTTAACCGCAGGAGATATTTATGTTTCTCCTTACGGTAACGACAAAGCTGCCGGTACACGCCAATCTCCCCTCCAGACTCTGGAACAAGCCATCAAGCAAGCGCGCGAATGGAGAAGATTGCAATCACCCGAAACAACCGGAGGCATAAATATCCTATTGGAGGAAGGAATATACCCACAATATAAAAGCCTGTTCATCCGCCCCGAAGATAGCGGGACAACAGACTCTCCCACTCGTATCACCACTGTTCCCAATGCCCATGTAGTCTTAAGTGGCGGAGTCCCTGTGACAGGTTGGGAACAAGGATGCGAAGATACCAGAATACCAAAAACACTTAGAAATAAAATATGGGTAGCGGAAGCGCCCCGTATGGGAAACAGGATATTGGAAACCCGACAAATGTGGGTCAACGGAGCAAAAGCACAGCGGGCCGCACAGTTTCCCGACGGAGTAATGGAACGCATAATTGATTTTAACCCTGAGGAAGAGACGATCACCATTCCCACTCCACAAACAGCAGGGTTAAATACCGCTTCACAAGTAGAGATGATCGTTCACCAACGTTGGGCCATCGCCATACTGAGAGTGAAGGAAATGATTACTGAAGGAGCAAAAACAGTTGTCCGTTTTCATGATCCCGAAAGCCGGTTGGAGTTTGCCCATCCCTGGCCTCAACCTGTCATTGACGGAGAAAAAGGAAACTCCTCCTTTTGTCTGGTCAACGCTTTGGAGTTATTGGACCAGCCCGGAGAATGGTATCAGGATTATCCTTCCGGACGCATCTATTATTACCCGCGTCCTCACGAAGACATGACGAAGGCGCAAGTCATTATCCCGGCTTTAGAAACCTTGCTAACGGTAAACGGCACTTTGGAACGTCCGGTAAGAAATATACATTTTCAAAATATATCTTTCGAACATACTTCATGGATGCGCCCCTCTTATCAAGGACACGTTACATTGCAAGGAGGTTTCCATCTGCTGGATGCTTACAAACTACCCATACCGGGGCTGCCTGAAAAAGCGGAACTGGAAAACCAGGCATGGATAGGCAGACCCAAAGCTGCAATACAGATAAAATGCGGTAATAACATCAATTTCAACCATTGCACATTTCAGCACTTGGCAGCTACGGGAGTAGATTATGAACGCGCCGTATCGGCTTCCATTGTCGAGAATTGCCATTTCACCGATATTGGTGGAACAGCCTTACTGGTGGGCACCTTTCCCGATGAAGGATTTGAAACCCATGTGCCTTATACACCTTTTCATGAACAGGAATTATGTATGGGAATCACCATACGGAACAACCTGATTGAGGAAGTGACCAATGAAGATTGGGGAGGTGTAGGCATCGGAGCCGGATATGTAAAGAATATCCATATCATACATAATGAAGTCTGCCACGTCAATTATTCAGGTATCTGTGTGGGCTGGGGATGGACCCTGCTGGAAAGCGGAATGAGGGGCAATCGGATTGAAGCCAATTACGTCCACCACTTTGCCCGGAGGCTGTATGATGCAGGAGGACTTTATACCCTCTCCAACCAACCCGGCTCCGTGATGCGCAATAACCGGATTGAACATTTAATCGACGCGCCATACGCTACCAACGACCGTGCGTTTTACATCTACTTTGATGAAGCGACGGATGGCTATACCGTAGAAAACAACTGGTGTCCGTCCGAACGTTTCGACTTCAACCGTCCGGGACCTCATAATGTGTGGAAGAAGAATGGTCCGCAAGTAGATGAAAGTATAAAACAAAAGGCAGGCAGGGTCGCCTTGAATCCCCCTTATGCCACCGGATGGGCACATTGAGTCCTCCCCTACAGCAAAGGAAAACAACCGAAAATCATTATAAAAACAAAATAACAAAAAAAGAATGAAACCAACCAATTACCACTTATTCGATTTTCTGGACTTTGATCCCGATCTGTCAAGAGACGAATCATTATGGAAAGCATACAAACCCACCTCTGTCTATGAAAAAGACGGGGATATCTGTATAAACGTCCCTTTTCAAAAGCAAGTGCTCTCTAACGATATGGCACCCGATACTGCATTCCCCCGTGAAGAATATACGCTGGTCATCCGTCAATATACCTCAGGCATCACCCGGCTCTTTATCGGATTCGGTGAAGAAAGCATGACGGATCAGTCGGAAATGCTTCAATTCAGCGACCGGATAAAGAAACTTCCTTTGCAAGTAACACAAGTAGAAGGTGAATGGATTATCTCCACCCAAGACGGAATACAACGGGCACTTATCAATATAAAGCCTCCGGTATTAGACCGTTGGAGCGAACTCCTGCCCGATCCTCAAGAAACATTGGATCTTCGCCTTTACCCTGACGGCAAACGTGAAATCCGCCTGGCTGCCTACGACCACTTCTCCCCTCCCCGTTACGATGCGCTGCCATTGGCTTTCTGCAAACGAAACGGAATGAAGGAACGTGCCACTCTTTCCTTTGAATCAAAGCCTGATGAATGTTTTGCCGGAACAGGGGAACGCTTCGCAAAAATGGACTTAAGCGGACAAACTTTCTTCTTAAAGAATCAGGATGGCCAAGGTGTAAACAACCGCCGTACTTATAAGAATATTCCTTTCTACCTCTCCAGCCGGATGTATGGAACATTCTATCATACCTGCGCCCATAGTAAACTGTCATTGGCAGGACAATCCACCCGCTCGGTACAGTTTCTGAGCGATCAGGCCATGCTGGACGTCTTCATCATAGCAGGTAATACTATGGAAGAAATCCTCCGGGGCTACCGGGATCTGACCGGATATCCTTCTATGCCTCCCCTCTGGAGCTTCGGCATCTGGATGAGCCGCATGACTTATTTCAGTGCTGATGAGGTTAATGAGATATGCGACCGGATGCGTGCCGAGCATTACCCCTGCGATGTAATCCACCTGGACACCGGCTGGTTCAAGACCGACTGGCTGTGCGAATGGAAATTCAACGAAGAACGCTTTCCCGATCCCAAAGGGTTCATCCAAGGCCTGAAGAAAAAAGGATACCGCGTATCCTTATGGCAACTCCCCTACGTGGCCGAAAACGCCGAACAGATAGACGAAGCACGCAAAAACGATTATATAGCTCCGCTAACAAAGAAACAAGATTCGGAAGGTTCCAATTTCTCCGCTTTGGACTATGCCGGAACCATTGACTTCACTTATCCCAAAGCAACCGAATGGTATAAAGAACTGCTGAAGAATCTGCTGGATATGGGCGTGACCTGTATCAAAACCGATTTTGGAGAAAACATCCACATGGATGCTCTCTATAAAGGCATGAAACCCGAATTGCTGAACAACCTGTATGCATTGCTTTATCAGAAAGCCGCTTATGAAATCACAAAAGACGTTACCGGTGACGGCATTGTATGGGCACGCTCGGCATGGGCAGGATGCCAGCGCTATCCGCTGCATTGGGGAGGTGACTCATGCAGTTCATGGGATGGGATGGCAGGCTCACTGAAAGGTGGCTTACATTTCGGACTCTCCGGATTTGCATTCTGGAGCCATGATGTTCCGGGATTCCATACATTACCTAACTTCATGAACTCTGTAGTAGCCGATGATGTATACATGCGCTGGACACAATTCGGCGTATTCTCCTCACACATCCGCTATCACGGAACAAACAAACGTGAGCCGTGGCATTATCCGGCTATTGCTCCGATAATAAAAAAATGGTGGAAATTACGCTATACACTTATACCTTATATTATAGCACAAAGCCGGAAAGCTATCTCAAGCGGAGCACCTCTCTTGCAAGCTCTGATTTTTCATCACCCTGAAGACAAGCTGTGCTGGCACATCGACGATGAGTACTATTTCGGTAACGACTTCCTGGTAGCTCCGGTCATGAACAGTGAAAACCGCCGTGACGTCTATCTGCCCGAAGGACAATGGGTGAATTTCTTCACTGGTGAAGTGCTGGAAGGAGGACGTTGGTTAAAAGACCTGGATGTCCCCTTGGACGAAATGCCCGTATATGTACGTCAGGGAGCGACTATTCCTGTTTACCCGGATGAGGTGGAGTGTACGGATGAGATGGATTTAAGTAAGAGCGTTGAATTGCACATTGACAATCATTTTAAAGGAATATTTAAAGACTAACGAACATGGAAACTTGGAAAACAAATTTAGAAGAAACAAAAAAGCGATATATAGATTGGTGGAATCATAAAGGAATCATACTGAATATGTGGGAACACTTCCAAAAGGGAGTGAAGCCCCACGCAGATATTCCAGCACCGGCGCCGGCGAAAGATTTGAATCAAAAATGGTTCGACCCACAATGGCGTGCAGAATATCTGGATTGGTACGTAGCGCACAGCAGCCTGAAAGCAGATATCCTGCCGGTTGCCAATACCCAGTTAGGCCCCGGTTCACTGGCAGCTATTTTAGGAGGCGTATTCGAAGGAGGAGAAGATACAATCTGGATTCATCCTGATCCGGATTTCAACGATGAAATTGTTTTCAATCCCGAGCACCCTAACTGGATTCTGCATAAGGAATTACTGAAAGCATGCAAAGCGAAGGCAAACGGTCATTATTACGTAGGAATGCCCGATCTGATGGAAGGCCTGGATGTGTTGGCCGCACTGAAAGGTACGGATAAAGTGTTGCTGGATACTGTAATGCAACCCGAAGTACTGGAACAGCAGATGCAACAGATTAATGACATCTACTTCAAGGTGTTCGATGAACTTTACGATATCATCCGTGAAGGGGACGAAATGGCCTTCTGCTATTTCTCTTCATGGGCACCGGGAAAGATGAGCAAGCTTCAAAGCGATATCTCCACCATGATCAGTGAGGATGATTATCGTCGCTTCGTGCAACCGTTCATCCGCGAACAATGCCAAAAGATAGACTATACCCTGTATCATCTGGACGGTGTGGGCGCCATGCATCATCTGCCTGCCCTTCTTGAAATTGAGGAACTGAATGCCATTCAATGGACTCCGGGCGTAGGTGAGCCACAAGGAGGATCACCTAAATGGTATGACCTTTACAAGAAAATCCTTGCCGGTGGAAAGAGTATCATGGCATGTTGGGTAACTTTGGATGAACTGAAACCTTTATTGGACAACATTGGAGCGGACGGTGTACATCTGGAAATGGATTTTCATAATGAACAAGAAGTGGAACAAGCCATGCGCATTGTCGAAGAATACTCCTCTTCATCACCTGCCGCATCCAAAGAAAGCCTTTCGAAAGAGGAAGCCGCTGCAACGAAACAAGAAACAATTATAATCAAAAGTCCCGAAGCCGCCGAAGATGAAGCTCTAAAACCTTTGTTCAACGCCATTGTGGACGGAAAGCTGGAACCGGCCGTAGAAGTAACCAAAAAGGCCATAGCCGAAGGCATACAACCCCAAGAAATTATCAATAATTACATGATAAAAGCTATGGGGGAAGTAGGACAACGCTTCCAAGATGGAAAAGCATTTGTTCCCCAACTGCTGATGGCAGGACGCGCCATGAAGGGAGCTTTGGAACTTCTGAAACCTTTATTGCAGGGAAGTGCAGCAACTACCATAGGCAAGGTAGTCATCGGAACTGTCAAAGGTGATCTGCATGATATCGGTAAAAACCTGGTGGCATCCATGCTTGAAGGTTGCGGCTTTGAAGTCATTAACATAGGTATCGACGTATCTTGTGACAAGTTCGTGGAAGAGGTCAAGAAAAACAAGGCAGATATCTTGTGTATGAGTGCTTTGCTGACAACAACCATGACTTATATGCAGGATGTCATCAACGCCCTGGAAGCAGCCGGTATCCGTAATCAAGTGAAAGTGATGATAGGCGGCGCTCCCGTAAGCCAGGGATTCGCCGATGAAATAGGTGCGGACGGGTATAGCGACAATGCCAATACGGCCGTAGCGGTAGCCAAGGAACTGATGGGGCTTCATAAATAAACGGAATATTCATCTTAATCTGATACATGAATTATGCACGCTAATTATTTAGATACATTAGATTGGGGCATTCTTATTGCCTACTTTCTGATTCTTATAGGCATCGGCATATGGGCCAGTCTGAAACGCAAAAAAGGCAGTAGCCTTTTTCTTGCCGAGCGTTCCCTGAAGTGGCATCACATCGGTTTCTCCATGTGGGGAACCAATGTGGGCCCTTCCATGCTGATAGCCTCCGCCAGTGCCGGATTTACCACTGGTATCGTTTCAGGTAATTATGCCTGGTATGCGTTTGTTTTTATATGCCTGCTGGCTTTTGTCTTTGCCCCTCGTTACTTAGGAGCACGTATCACCACCTTGCCGGAGTTCATGGGGCGGCGTTTCGGACAGTCCACCCGCAACATTCTTGCCTGGTACACCATTGTGACAATCCTTATCTCGTGGCTTGCCCTGACCTTATTCGCCGGAGGTATCCTTATCCGTCAGGTTTTCGATATTCCCATGTGGCAGTCAGCATTAATCCTGCTCGTTATCTCCGCATTCTTCACCATGGCCGGAGGGCTGAAAGCGGTAGCCTATACCAATGTATTCCAAATGCTTCTGCTTATTTTCGTATCGGCCACGCTTACTATAGCAGGTCTTTACAAAGTGGGTGGCGTCAGCGCATTGGCCGAAGCGGTTCCGGCCGATTACTGGAACCTGTTCCGCCCGAATGACGATCCCGCCTTCCCGTGGCTGCCCATTATTCTGGGGTATCCCATCATGGGAGTCTGGTTCTGGTGCACAGACCAATCCATGGTACAGCCTGTATTGGCTGCTAAGAATCTGAAAGAAGGCCAAATGGGTGCCAACTTCACCGGCTGGTTGAAGATACTGGATGTTCCTCTCTATATCCTTCCGGGTATCATCTGTCTGGCACTCTACCCGGGCTTGAAGAACCCCGATGAAGCCTACATGACTATGGTCACTAACTTATTTCCTGTAGGCATGGTGGGGTTGGTACTCGCCGTATTGACCGCCGCACTGATCAGCACTGTCGGCTCTGCCCTGAATGCGCTGAGTACCGTCTTCACGATGGATATCTATGTCAAGAAATTCAGACCGCTTGCCAGCCAGAAAGAGATCATCCGTACAGGGCATGTGGTTACAATGGCGGGAGCACTGATTTCGGTGATCATCACCATTGCCATAGACAGTATCAAAGGATTGAATCTGTTTAATGTATTCCAATCGGTACTGGGATTTATCGCACCGCCTATGGCGGCTGTTTTCCTGTTCGGCATCTTCTGGAAACGAACTACCACGATGGCTGCCAACATGGCATTGACATTTGGTACGGCGTTCAGCATGGGAGTGGGCATTCTCTATTTATGGGTATTTCCTGCAGAAAAATATACAGCATGGCCTCACTTCATGATGCTGTCTTTCTACCTGTTCGTTGTCATCAGCGCAGGCATGATTTTGGTATCCTTATTGGATAAACGCCGGCAAGAATGTACATTAAACATGAAGAAAGTCATGGAGAAACCGGCCAAATCGGTTATCCTTGCATGGACGCTACTGACTATTATCATGATCGGGCTTTATCTATTCTTCAATGGGCATTAAAAGAAGGTGCAGAAGGCTGAAAAGATTGTATTTTTATATGCCTACGTTTGGTATTCCACTCGGGTAGTGAGGCAGTCCCACCCCGGTGAAATTGCAGTTCCATCCCGGTGAGACTGGAGTTTCACCAGGGTGGAACATCAGATGAAAGTAGTTGTTACAGCAGATGGGGACAGCTGTTATAACCTGTCTTGATAGGACAGGAGATTCATTAAGATTGCAACAAATTGTAAAATCAATGAGATTAATAACAACATCTAGCCATTTGGGACTCTGATTTTTGTAGCCATCCTATTATCCCCGCTGCTTCCGCCTGTAACATCTATCGTACGTACAGAGACCGCAAGTATATTCCAGTTTACGGACACTATCCCCCAGTCCTATTACTCCACTGACCGATTTTATAGGAAGCATCAAACTGGAATCTGTCAACCGGATGCCACAAGGTTCCGCTGAAGGAAATAAGGGAAATAATTTCTTTTGCTCCGACACATGCCAGCCGCAATATCCGGGACTGAAACGATTCGTATGCCTCCACCCTCTGTCGTGAATGTATTCATCCAATGCAATTTCCATACAATCCGCAGTCTTCTCGGCTATGATACTTCCTATGGCATCCGCTATATAAACCTTTACCATATCCCCCTCTTGTTGCAACGTATGCTGGAACTTTTCAAAACCAGTTCCGGCAGTCGCGGCAAAGAAAGCGAAGGATTCCGAACCACGCAGTTGCCGGGTTATTATTTTACCTATACTGAAACTAGTTTTACCGACAGTAAGCAAATCTTTTGTTTCATCCAAATCTCCACCGGATATGAAAAAACAAAAACGGGGAGAAGTTACTGCCTCAACCCGTCCAAGCACCCCACGGACTTCTTTTTCTACTGCTTCGTCGGGTACAGCATCTGCATATCCCATCGTCTCATAGATTTCAGACAATGAGATAGGCAGATCAGCAAAAAAAAGTTCTTTTTCAAGCATTATTGAATTCATTTAATGCGGCAAAGAAGGCATCAATATTTTCAGAAGGTGTATGAGGCGGTGTATCACATCCGCTGGAGAGCACGAAGTTGGGATAGGACTTGGTAGCCTCCAACAGGTCGAGTGTGGCTTTCTTCATCACCTCCGGAGTAGCCGCCTTGAACAAACTCACCGGATCAAGATTTCCCATTGCAAGAGCATCCGCAGGTACTTCTTTCAGAGCTTCGACCATATCTATTTTATTTCCAAAATGATAAGCGGCAGCTCCTGTAGCTACCATTGCCTTAGTACAATGACCGGTATTTCCACAATTATGCAGAATGACTGTGAAGTGATCGTCTTGCACTTTCTCTACTATCTCCTTAATGAAAACAGACGAGTATTGCCGGCAGTCCTCATCAGACAAGAGTCCGGCAGCCGGCTCGGCCATCACTACCCCATTCACCCCTGTAGCCTTCAGTGCCATACAGTAACGGAGAATGAAATCCGAACATTTCTTCAACAACGAATTCGCCGCTTCCGGATTGATATAAATAAGCATCATGATTTCAGACATATCATACAAACGTCCTGCCAATGAGTAAGGGCCGATGCAACCGGCAAAGACAGGTCTGTCCGTTATTGTCTTGGCTGCCAACATATTTGCTTTCAGATACTGGGGGACTCTTCCTTTATTCAAAGCAGGAATGTTCAGTTTTTCAATATCCTCCTCATTAGCAAGAAGACGCCCCACTACACTGGGAACCTCATTTTCGGGGAAGACAATCTCCGCTCCGAAAGCCTCGGCTTCTACCGTCAAATCCATAATCACGGTTGCGGCGGCTGTGGGATATTTCTCACTCAATGCCTTGATGGCGTTGTAATGCACTTGTCCGTCAGTAACCGCATCACGCACCGTTTTCCCTATCATCTCTATGCCCGGATGGGTCATGATGGGCATAGCCACCACTTCTTTCTTTTGGATAATTTCGTTTATCCACTCTTTCATATTCAGTTTACTCATGGTCTTTTATTCTTTATTTATTCTGTTATTGCAAAAGTAAGTCTTTTCTTTGATAATCTGCTGTTCCCTTTGCTCTTTCTCATTCAAAAAAACGGTATAAATCCCGTTACAATACTACAGGAATTTACACCGTTTTTCATCTTATAGACTTATGGCAATTTATGCAAAAGATGACGATAATATGTTTCAACATCTTTCCAATGGTAGAAAGGAGCAATATCCGTTTCTACAGGGATGGTAACTTCTTTCTCGCAATGCATGAACTTCACCAGTATATCGTCAGAAGCTTTTTTTCTGAAGAAAACCAACTGAACGTTTGCCGCCATCGGAGTGATCTTGAAATTACACCATGCCTGATAAAATTTATCGGGATCCGTTTCGGCTTTCCACATATCGCCCAATTGGAGCAACGCTACCAAGGGAATGATATTTCCATCGTGCCCAAAACGTAATGTCGCCGTATGGGTCCCGGATCTGATTGCCTCATCGGCCGAATCCAATATATTTTCAAGCAATGACCGGGCACTGGCCGTCATTATTCCACCATTGGCAGGTGCAGGTCCGTCACATACATAATTATGATAATTGCAAACTTGCCAAAGATCAAATAATTCATCTTCCTGAAATACATCATAAAGACTCACCTCTATCTCTACATTCTGCAAATCTGAAGCAATCCAATAAAGTCCCCACATCAATTCATCAGGATTCACATTCTTACGGATATAGTCAGGACTATTAAATAAAGAAGTGACCAAACGATCGGGACGAGTATGGCTTTCTTTAAACTTTCTATATTCCTCATACCAAGGTCCCTGATGAGAAACAAATTTCACAGCTTCCGGCGTATGATAATTCATATATTTCATATACTTGGCACAAGCTTCGCGCCGGATCTGCAATGCCGGATTGAGTTCTTTCAACCGTTCACAAAAGGCATCCATACTCAATACACATCGCAACACCACGGTAGAGCGTGCAGACAGAGCAGGAGATCCCTTGAATACCTCGGGATAGTTCTGAAACATTCTTTCGGCTATCCCCCGGTGTTGCCTCACACCCAAAGGGGTCAAATCTCCCCCATGTCCCTCGGCATCTTCCCACACCAACGCCATTCTTTTGCGAACATCTTCTCCCAAAGCGGTCAAAACTCCAGCTTGATGTGCCTTCTCGAAAATATCAACCACTGTTTTATAATCCTGTTCCGATTGAATCCACCTTGAACCGTGTCGTGCATAATGACTGATATAAAACGGTTTATACCCTTTAGGCGGAGGAGTCGCGATAGCTTCCTTTACGGGATAAGCATAGTACACTCCTCCCGTCCGGGCTATATCTTCCAATATAGCCTCACGGGTGGACTGAGCAAAACCATTCAGATGAATTCCACACAAACAGACAGACAGGACAATATATTTAAAAAGCGCCATCGTTTTCATGCTTATTAATTATATCCCTCGTTCTGACCAAATTCATCCGGATTCAAGATAGAATCCAGAAACATCTGAGGAATAGGACGCCATGCATGATGCGGTTGAATCAATGGAATGTCCGGATTATGAGCTTTCACATATTCTACTAATTTTCCGGTTCTTTTCAAATCAAACCAGCGCATGAATTCGCCGCAATACTCACGTGCTCTTTCTTCCAAAATAAAGTCGATCGTCATCTTGTCCACTCCTACCTCCATTTCAGCTTCCTTGCCCGGTACAGCCGCACGTCTGCGTATATCATTGATACGTGCTTTAGCTATCTCCTTATTTCCTCCGGACTTCATTATCTCACATTCGGCAACAATGAAATACATTTCGGGCAAACGCATGGTAATCACATCATTTGCACCTACCTGCGAATTGGTAGGCAAGCCTTTGTTTTCAAAATTCGCATCTTCGTACTTTAGCAATGTCGGGAAGTGAATGTTAAAGTTGGCACTCTTGCTGACACTTCCATCGGCTGCATAGGTATCATCAATATCGACGACAGCATATGGCAAGTTACGTTTGCCAGCAATCTTCTTCTTGGTGAAAAGTAGCGCTGTTTCTCCCGGCTGAATAACCTGACCAATCATAGATGACGGTTTTTCAAAATAGTCCAACTGATCCTTAGTCCAGGCATAAGCTTGGGGTGTATTCAGTTTATACTCTTCACGGAACCAAGCATTATAACGAGCATCTATATCCTCATTATACAATTCCAATAAATAACGGGTAGGCATCATCGCCATACTACCCGACTTGGCATTCTTATCATTTCCATATTCATAATCCTGTACCATACCTGCTCTTGCCGAATAACTGGCATGGAAATACATATGCATACGGTTCGGGTTTTTAGCCTGCATATTCAATGATGACTCAGTAGAGTGGGTCACAACGAACATAGCCTCTTTATTCGTTTTATTATTATCCGGATCAAAAACTTCGGCAGGTGTATTATACAAAGACACCTTCAATGCGCTCTGGTTATCAATCACATATTGAGCCGCATCCTCAGCGATTTTATAATATTTATCTTTGTCTGCCTGACTGTCACAATAGGAAACCCGTGTCAGTGCGATGCGCGCTAACAAGCCATATGCTGCTTTTGAGGTCGCACGACCTACATCTTTAACAGGATAAGGATCAACGGGCAGATTATCCACCGCATTTTGCGCATCAGTCAGCATTAAATCATATAAATCTTCATAGCTGCTGCGATAACAATTCATTGAAAGACTTTCGGCAGAAGTTTCTTTGGTCCTAAGATCCACGTTACCGTAAATTTCAACCAAATGCCAATAAGCGTAAGCACGCATGAAACTTAATTCACCAAAACGGATATCTCTCAGTTTCTTGTCTTTGAATTCCACTTGGTCAATCCGTTCCAAACCGGCATTACAGTCGTTTATAATTTCATACAGACGATTCCACGTGTTCTTAATCTGACCAACCGAAGCCGTCAATTCTTCATATTTAGACATCTGACGACCATAACCGCAATTGGCAATATTGATCCAAAGATCGCCACCACCGTTCAGCAATAACACAAAATCTTCACGTCCATAAAACTGACCGCCCCAAAAAGCATAAGCCGAATTGACAAGGGCCTCAAAACCGGCCTGTTCTTTGTACACGTTATCCGGGGTACTTCCGGCAGGATTGTATTCCTCCAAATCACATGATTGCATGCCCAATAACAGAGCAGCACATGCTACAAACATATATTTTTTACCGTATTTCATAATAGTTATTTCTTTTTTATCTGTTAGAAATCAAGATTCAAACCAAATATAAACTGACGCTGCAACGGAGCTTTTGCTGACCCTCCGCGTTCTGCATCGTAATCCTGAATCAAATGATTCTTGGCAAAAGAGAAGAGATTATTGGCGGTGACATATGCACGAAGTTTGGACACGCCCAATTTTGAAGTCAACGATTTGGGGAATGTATACCCCAGTGATACAGTCTTGATCTTCCAATACGAACCATCAATGTAATTCAAAGTCTGATAACCCAGATAGTTATAGAAATTGGTCTGAGCCGGTCGCGGAAAATCATTGGACGGATTCTCCGGCGTCCAATAGTTCAAGTAAGCAGGGAAGTTACCTTTTCCCTGAGGATCATAAGAACCGGTCAGCTCATAATCAATCATCTGCCCCCAACGAGCGATAATATATACGTTCAAATCAAAGTCCTTATAACTAAAGTTGTTGTTGAATCCACCTGTCCATTTCGGTGACTGGCTACCCAGGTAAGTTTCATCCTTATCATCAATAATATAGTCACCATTCAAGTCTCTCAGTTTGATATCACCCGGTTTGAAGGGTTGTGTCTTCTTTGAATCTTTAAAATATTTAGCTGCTTCTTCAGCCTCATTTTCCTGCCAGATTCCCTCATTAATAAAATGATAGAATGATTTCAAAGGACGTCCAATCAACAAACTAGTCGTAATATGCGAATCTGATCCAATGATGTCTTTGCCATCAATCAGATCGGTAATCTCTTCATGATTGGCAGCAAAAGTAAGAGTGGAGTTCCATTTAAAGTTTTTGTTATCCACATTGACGGTATTTACCGATATTTCTATACCACGGTTCATGGTTGCACCGATATTTTGATACATCTTGAACGGAGTTGCGTTACTACCACCCATAGAAGTAGGCAAAGTACGGGGCAACAGGATATCAGTAGTCTTTGTCTGGTATAAATCGACAACAGCCGAAATACGGTTATTGAACAAACCGATATCAAAACCTAGATCCCAGGTATTGGACATCTCCCAGCCTACATTCTCATTACCTACATATTCATTGTATATATAATAGGTATAGCCATTATCCTGGAAAGCAGAGTTGGTTTTCGGAGTCAAGCCCGACTGAGTTCCGTAGGCCATGATACCCGAGTTACCTGTCTTACCCCAACTTAAGCGCAACTTCAAGTTGCTCAGAGCTTCCACATTCTTCATGAACGCTTCATCACTAATGCGCCATGCAGCAGCTACAGAAGGGAAACTTGCCCATTTATTACCTTTAGACAAACGTGAGTCACCATCCCAACGATTAGAAACCGTCAACATATAACGGCCTTTATAACTATAGTTGAAGCGCAAAGCATACGAGAAAGTCTGGTGCTGTATATAATCCGATCCAATGACATAAGAGCTTTTGTCATTGGCACCCAGATTATGCCATAAGTATGAATCAACCAACTGGCCCTCTCCTTGCGCATTCACTGATGTATATTTGGATTGTGTCCACGAAGTCAATGCAGTGGCACCAAAAGTATGATCTTTGACGGTTTTGTTATAACTGATAATATTATCCCAATTCACAAAACTCTTTTCGGAAGATTTGATTTTGGACAGTGACGTTGAATTCTGTCCCAAACGGTCAATAGAACTGGCCCCTTCAAAATCCTGCTTACGATAAAAAGCATAATTGGTTCCTAAATTAGAACGGAAAGTCAATCCTTCAACAGGAGTAAAATCCAAATACCCATTAGCTATCAAATTTGTTTTCAGCACATGATGTCTTGCAGCCACTTCAGATGCCTCATCCACCAACGGACTCACCTGTCCATTCTTTCCTAATGGATATTCTACCACTTTACCGTCTTCATCGTATGCTTTACCAAGAGGCGCATTAGTAGCAGCGCGCCATAGCACATTCTCGGCACGCTCATCTTGTGCATAATGAGTGACCTGTGTAGTAGCTCCTACTTTTACGGTCTTGCCTAACTTGTGCTCAATGTTCATACGCAAGTTGTACTTATCCATTTTATCATTTTTGAAAGAACCCTTTTCCTGATAATATCCGGCAGACAACATCGCGGTGGTCTTTTCCGTACCTCCTGACGCTGTAACCTGATGGCTTTGAACAAGCCCTGTATGAAGCACCTCATCTATCCAGTCAGTCCACTCACCGTTCTGAATGGCCTGCCATTCCTCCACAGTGAAAAGTTTCTGGTCATCGGCGGTAGAATTCCACTGACCGCCAGTACGAGCAGCTTCACGACGCACCTGCATATAGTCTTCCCCACTCAGCATATCAGGATATTGCGCCCACCCGTTTACACCAAAATAACCATTATAAGAAAACTTTGTTTTGCCTTGCGCACCTTTCTTGGTTGTTATAATGATTACCCCATTAGCACCTTGTGAACCATAAATTGCCGTAGAAGAAGCATCCTTCAACACCTCAATAGACTCAATATCAGCCGGAGCAATATCCGAGAAATCACCTCCCTGCATACCATCAATGATAAACAGCGGAGCATTGGCAACATTGTTACCAAACTCATCTTTCACATCGGACAGTGAACGCTGGCCGCGAATATTAATGGTTACACCCGAAGTAGCCTTACCTGAATTACGTACAATATCCAAACCCGGAACCTGCCCCTGCAATGCTTCCATGGCATTAGATGCCGGTGATTTTACAATATCAGCCGCCTTCACTGAAGCAATAGAACCTGTAAGGTCACGTTTCTTCATCACGCCATAACCTACAACGACTACTTCATCCAAAGCCTGCGTATCGGCCTCCATTTTAATGTTCAGCTGATTGCTTTTTCCCACCGTTATATCCTGTGTCTTATATCCTATATAAGATATGACAAGAATATTCTTACCTGAAGGAACTTCCAAAGAATAATTACCGTCAAAATCGGTAATCGTACCCACCGTTGTACCTTTCACCAGTACGGATACACCAATTAACGGTTCCCCTGTGTCATCTATGATTTTACCTGTGACAGTACGTCCTTGCTGGACAGACTGAACCAATTCACCGGCAACAGGGTCACTTGCATTTGCATAAGAAAATGCAGACGGCATACATAATGCTGCCGATAACCCTAAAATAATGGGAGTACGTCTGATATTACTTTCCCAATTTTGTTTCGGACTTTTTTTCATGCTTTTCATTTCTGTTATAATAGTTAACAAGATTTATTTTATCATATCTATTCAAATGACGCATATAAAAAACTCCTGTACTCAAGATTAATTATAAAAATACGTTAAATAAAAAGTATATTTTCTTTCATTTAGTATTTCTTTTTAACCGAATCACAAATCTAAATTTATAAATGCCTGATTTTAGCCGATAAGATTCTAATATAGGCAAGCCCCATGAATTATCTCCCCCAACTTCCATTCGTGCACAATTTATACTTACTGTAGTGTTACTATGAGGCTTCAATTCAAAGCCATGTTCCGATTATTTATAAGATCTACTGATTATAAGCAATCTCAATCGGTTATTTAAGGTTTCATAAATTAAAAGGAACCATACAAATAACTCTATACAAATCAATATAAATAGAATATAATCAATTTCATCACAGTAATTATAATAGGTAGTAACAAATCGATATACGACTACCAATCCAATGGAATGAAAAAAAATTGTCTTGCCTCTTTACAAATAGAGACAAGACAATTATTCTACTATAAAAGTTTTAAATTATCAATATCCAGGATTTTGATATTCAGCACCATTAGATATAGTTGCAGTAAATGTTGTAGAGATAGGTCGTAATGCATAATTAGGATTAAAGAACTGAGCCAAGTCCGGATGTGTTTCCTCCAAATAATTTGAACTCTTAAACATGCCGGTACGTTTCAAATCATAAAATCTACAATATTCGCCACAAAGCTCACGTCCTCTCTCATCTAAAACAGTACGAACTGTAGCTGTACCTGTCAATGCCTTTGCCCCTGCACGAGCACGTACCTTATTAATGTATCCCATTGCATTCGCACCACCATTGATTAAAATATCAGCTTCTGCAGCTATCAGGTAAACTTCTGCCATACGCATCATAAAAGTCGCATTTAAATTGCCATTGCGTTTTTTAGAAGCATTGGCCACATAGTAATTGCTACTATTATGCTTATTCAATGATGGATAAAAATAACGGAACTGATTTTCCATACCATTATATTGCATATTTACATTATGTTTTTGATCATTGTACACATCATCATAAGCAATCATTAAATAATTCGAGGTATGTCTATTTGCTTTTTCCTCAGCATAATCCTCATCCTGAGGCATTACGAATTTAATCGCCAAATCTCCCTTCTTTAATTCAGTACCAACTATAGATTCATCTTTATCATACATATTAGCCGCACTAGTATCCCAAATATAATTCTTATTCGCATTCCATTCAGTAGTAAATGACTCATGGAATCGAGGGTCAAGTGTTCCGTCCTCCTGCACATAAAGATTTAAAAGATGTTGAGTAGGCATAAAAATGCCAGAAATACATCCCTCCCAAGTTAAACGAGTTTCTTGATTATCTTCACGTGCTCCGAATTTATTCACATTACACAAGAAATATTCATCATTACGATTTAATTTATAGTTACCGTTACTAGAACCATGACCATCAGAACCAGCATACCAACGATGCTTCCACAAAGCTTCTTTATTTTCCCAATTATTCGATTCTTTAAAAACTTCTTCATAGGTCGGATACATATAAGCATTATATTTTGCACCACCTGATTCACAATCAGCAATCAATTCTTTAGCCGAATCCAAAGCCTTTTGCAAATATTCTGTCGAACCATATTCATAAGTCTGCAAACAGGCCTTTGCCAAAAATCCCAAAGCTGCCTTTTTGGTTGGAACCGTAGTAGTGGCATGTGTACCAACTGCCAACCATTCTACAGCATATTCTAAATCAGGAATAATAACTTCCTTATAAATAGTCAGCGGATCTGTACGTTCCGGAGCATAATTCAAAGTTGTTTCAGGTTCAGTCAACATAGTGACCCCACCAAATTGCTCTACCGCATTAAAATAATAGATTGCACGCAAAAAACGGGCTTCTGCAACTTTAGCATTTCGTTCCGCTTCCGTTTTATATGGTGCATAACCGGCCAATGCAATTGCTTCATTACAAGAGCCTACTCCATCATAAGTACCATTCCACCAATTATTTGTATAAGTGGTATTAGGAGATGCTCCTGCAAAGAACCAAAACCATTGGGTGTATGAAGTTGATTGATTAGCCTGATAGGTCCAAAGGTCTGAATCACCTTCGGTCAAACTCATCCAACTATCCGTACCATAGAAATATCTTTCCATAGCAAAATAACACTGGTTAACCAACGTTTCATACCCTTCAATAGAAGTAGCAAGATTTTCCTTGGTAAAGCCTGCCGGATTATTTTCTTCCAACGAACAAGAGCTGAAAGATACAGCAGCTAAAGCCACTGAATATAAAGTAAGTTTTCTGAATATATTTTTCATTTTAAATATCTCCTATATAAAGTTAGAAAGTTAAATTAACTCCGAACACAAACTGTCTAAAAGTAGGGAATGCATCCGAACCGTTTGTCTCTGGATCTGTACCCTTCAACTGTTTATCCTTTACATAAATAAACGGATTGTATGCAGTTGCATAGATACGACATTTTTCCATCAAAGCCTTACGTGAGATATTAACTGGAAAAGTATATCCTAAAGTGATATTTTTCACTTTTATGAATGAACCATCACGCACTCTTAAAGCTGAGATGACCGTACTTTGTTCCGAGCCTGTACCTGGAGCAGGATAATAAGCTCCCTGGTTATTTTCCGTCCAATAATCCGCTCCAGCCAACTGATTTGTTGTTACACTTTGTTCTGCCGTATAATAACCCAACAAATCACTATTAATAGTTTGACCATAACGAGCCATTGCAAATACAGACAAATCAAAATTTTTATAAGTAAATGTATTATTCAAGCCAACAATCCAATCCGGATTAGTATGTCCCAACACTTGACGGTCATTTGTACTATATTTGTGTACTCCACCATCACCATCTTTTTCCAAAGTTTCAATCTGAATAAAACCGGGTTTAACACCATAAGCATCCAAAATATCCTGAGGAGTATTTGTACCCCAAATTCCGGTATATTTATAGCCATAGATGGACTTTATAGAATGCCCTACAAACAAATTTTCAGAAATTAAATCACCATCAGGTAATTTTTCTATTTTCTCTTTACTCCATGTTACAGATAGTGTGGTATTCCAACTAAAATCTTTGGTTTTTATATTATGTGAATTAATGGTGACTTCCACACCTTGATTACTAGTTTCAGCAATATTCTGCCAAATAGATAATGGGGATCCCCAACCAGTCAAACCACTAGTAATAGGCAAAGTACGTTTAAAGAGCAAACCTTTTGTTGTTGTTTTAAACCATTCGATAGAACCATCAACACGATTGTTTAATATGCCATAGTCCAAACCAACATTCCAGTTATAAGACTTTTCCCAACCCAAATCCTTGCTACCATAAGTACCTGTATACTGAGTAAAAGAAGAGTTTTGACCATTTAAAGTCAATCCATTACCGGTATAAACATAGGCTTGTGTAGTTGTACCATAAGCATCCACCCCGCCCGAATTACCTGTAATACCATATCCTACACGCAATTTTAAATTATTCAACCAATTTTTTGCCACATTCATAAAAGGTTCGTCAGAGATACGCCATGCAATTGCTCCAGCAGGGAAACTATCCCACTTATGCCCTGCTGAGAACTGAGACACACCATCCCAACGATTTGAGAATGTAAACAAATACTTACCTTTATAAGAATAATTGAAACGAACAGCAAATGACATTTTCTGTGTTTGAGCAAAATCAGACTCAACATGCTGCGATGCGCCGGATGCTAATCGCCAAAATGACCAACGATCTACCATCTGACCACTAGCTGCTGCTAAGCTACTATCATTTTGATTCTTATTCCAAGAAGTAATAACAGAACCACCTATATTATGATCTTTTGCAATAGTAGTATTATAAGAAAGAATATTCTCCCATGTATAATTCCATGCGTTCTTATTAGTAATAGCAGCATGAGGTGAACCTGCATAACTAGGTCTATTAGCATTACATTGATCTCCCCAATATTGTCCTTGACGAGAATCACTGAGCGTACCATTAATACGGCTTGTAAAAGTAAAATCTTTTATTGGACTCAGTTCCAAATAACCACTAACATTCAAATAAGTGGAACGAGTATTATTCACATATTGATCTTCAATAAAATCACCTAATGGAGAATATTGTCCTGTAATATATTCATGATTTATTTTCCCATTTTGATCATAAGCATCTCCCAAAGGAAATGATGAAAGACCTTTTGTAAAGGTATTTTTCACTCCTTGATTTCTATCTTGATAAGTTAGATTAGAAGTAAAGCCCATTTTAGCCCAAGAGAAAATTTCTTGATCAATATTCAATCGCAATGAATATTTATTAAGATTGTCATTACTCAATAAACCCTCTTCTCTATTATAAGAAGTTGAAGCAAATATCTTAGTCTTCTCACTACCCCCTGAAACAGAAAGACTATATTTTTGGGTTGTAGCTGTATTACCTGAGGCTTCATCAATCCAATCAATCCACTTTCCAGCATTATAGGCATCCGTATAATCTTGATTACCAAATAAAGCAGACATATCAGAAGGGTAATCTCCATTCTTATACTTATAAGCTTCTCTTTGATAATTCACCCATTCATCTCCAACCATACCATGCTTATAATTAGGTGAACCACTGAAACCATAATATGCATCAAAGTTTACAGTAGCTTTTCCTTCCTTCCCACGTTTTGTTGTTATAATGACTACGCCATTAGCTCCTGCTGAACCATAAATAGCAGTAGAAGAGGCATCTTTTAATACATCCACACTCTCAATATCAGAAGGGTTCACCTGGCTATAACTCCCAGGAATACCATCAATAATGAATAACGGTTCATTACTACCATAAATAGAACGAGAGCCACGCAACAAAATAGAAACATCTTCACCAACCTGCCCGCTAGACTTCACAATATCCATACCTGCAATTTTTCCTTGTAAAGCCTCCATCACATTACTAGTAGGGGCAACTGTCACATCTTCATTCTTCATGGAAGCTACCGCACCAGTCAAATCACGTTTCTTCACAGTACCATAACCTATTACCACAACTTCATCCAAAGCCTGTGTATCAGGTTCCATTTTTATATTTATCAGACTATTATTACCAATAGTAATTTCTTTAGTCTTATAACCTATATAGGAAATCTCCAATATATTCTTTCCACTAGGCACTTCAAGTGTATAATTACCATCAAAATCAGTAACGGTTCCTATAGTCGTACCCTTTACCAACACAGAAACTCCAATCATAGACTCCCCTGTTTCATCCAAGATTTGTCCTTTGATTGTTTTTCCTTGCATAACAGATAGAACAGATTCACGATCCATTCCATTGTCAACATTTGCATACGAAAAAGCAGCCGGCATACATAATGCAGCTGATAATCCTAACACAACAGGTGTTCGTCTGATTCCGTAACCCAACGGCTTAGGACATTTCTTCATGTCTTTTCTCATTTTTCTATGGTTAACAAATTAATTAATAATCCATATTATTTATCTCTAATGTAGTAAAAATACGATGTTTTAGTTTTCTTTCTTCAGATAAAGTCATTACTTCCATTGCTTCATCAGAAACCAATAATACATTCTTGGCCTCTTCAAATACTTTCAGCAGTTCTGCGTGCTCCTTTAAAAGCTTATCCCAATGAAAAGCTGATTCAGGAGCATCATCCAGAACATACTTGATAAAGTCGTCATCCTTCAAAAAGTCTTCTACCTTGCTATACACCTTTTTTGTATCCACGTTACAATCATTTTCCATTATGACGGATAGTGGTTCAAAGTTGTACTCACCTGGAAACTTAAAATATTATCCTACCAATTCCCTTAATCTTGTAATACCTCTATGCATCAAATTTCGTACCGACTGGTAATTCATATCCATAATGGTACAAATATCTTCATATTTCTTCTCTTCTATATAATATAAGGTAAGTGCCTCACGTTGGCGCGGAGATAATTGAGCCAACAAATGTTTTACTTTTATATTTTCAAAACAACTTTTTTCCTTTTCCAAATATGTATGTTCTACATCATCACCTGCTGCAACGGGATTCAGTTCCTCAACAGCCGTTTCCGACATGAACATCCGTCTGCGAAGTTCATCGCATAACTTATTTTTCAAGGAAATGAGGAGGTATGATTTGAAGTTGTCAATGATACCCAATTCGGCCTTCTTTGTATACAATTTTACAAAGACATCATGAATGCAGTCCTTCAACAATTCTTTGTCAGTAGTTAACTTACATCCATAATTAAATAGAAGATTAATATGCATATCATATAATGTAGAGAATGCACTTACATCTCCCGATTGGAAAGCGGTTACCAAGCAAGCTGTCTTATCATTTAAGTTTTGTTCCATCACAGTATACTAATTATAGGTTGTTTTGATGATGATGCAAAACTAGGGAGGATACGCTACTTTTTTAGGTAATATTTGATTATTGGACCGAAAAAACAGATAACCTGCTGAAAAACATATATGCTAAATATTACAGATTTTCATTAAAAAGGAGAACCAAAATAAATCCGGTTCTCCTTCCATGTACTAAATTCTATGAAACCAATAAATACAATCTTTGTTTTTCTCTGCTTTAAGCATATATACATCTTTAATATTCAACCGTTTAGCAATCACTGTTATTGCTCCGGTCTTCGGATCAACAGACTTCAATATGTATTTTCCAGGTGATAAATGAACAGGAATATCTGTTGCAGAATGGGAATAAATGATACTTCCAATACCAGATTTTACCAATTTCTGATACTTATTTGTACCAGTATCCTCCATATCCATAGCAGCCGCATCAGTTAAAAAGCTTTCATCAGCAACTGGAACAACCGGGCAAGACCCACTTGCCATGAAGACAGCCCAAGCCATATCCGGATAATTCTGCGCATAGTAAGTAACCGCTTTTTCCGGGAACTTCTTACGATATTCACTCACCGCCCGATAAGCTTCATCAAAAGTAACCTTACCTACTTTCATTTTACGGGCATGCTGACGGGGAGCCAAGTTCTTTCCACCTTCGGGAGCATAAAGACCATCCACTTTATAGTGCCAGTAACGAATATCAATAATGTCAACTAATTTCGCACGCTGCGTATCATTCAGAATGGCATCTTGAACATCCTTTGTCGCACTTAACGCCACAGTTGCTTTCTTACCGGTTTCTTTCTCCCACTCTCCTATCACATCCAGCCAGAATTGTACAAAATGCAACGGACCGGTAAACTCCGCACTGATCAGTTGTACCACATTTGCATCATCGGCAAAATTATCCAAGCATTGGCGAATATACTTTCTATGAAGCTCACGACGTACAGGATGACTGATATCATAAAACATATCCGCTACAAAGATACGTTTGTCACCGGCAAAAGGAACAGGTTCAGGCATATCGGTCTGATTGATATTATTGGCCGACCGCCAAGGACAGTCTACCCAATGTGCTCCCGCTTCCAAGATATTATGCTGGAAGTAATTCTCATGGAAAAGCAAAAGACCTTTTTTCGCCCCTTTTTCGGCAAACTGCTTCAACCGGTTCCAATACCATGCATTGGGACGGTTCAAATCATACTTGCTCAATCCTTCCCAAGCAGTACCTTTTCCACTGCGGGCAAACGGTTGTTCGTAGAATGGTCCCCACACATCTCCATCACGACGACGGACGCGCTCATGATCGTCACGACGACGCTCATACCACAAACCGTAATTATGATCTAAAACCAAAATCTGATTCTTCACCATATAATTCACCGTAGAATCAATTCTATCTGTCAGCCCAAGTCCTTCGCGTCCCGGCACGAAACGGGTAACATGTGGCTTGGCTTTAGACAAGAAGCTGGTCCTCAGTTTCCCATTCCACCAAGGAACCTCCTGTCTGCCGCCTACCAGTAACCGGCCATCCACCTGCATACGCCCATTAATAATGGCAAACAGATGATCCTTTTTATCCTTATATATAGGTGTATTAAACTTTAAATGTTCTAAAGATTTCAGCTTCCCGGAAGACACACAGGCTGTATAGGGTGCTTCCTCAATCCATTTTTGCATAGTAAGACGGGGAGTATAAGCTTCCTTTGCCATCTCCATTGCCGCTTCTACGGTAGGACTGCTGGTTGCGTTGGTAGCCCTGGGAAGAATACGTGCCTGGTCAGAACAATCTTTATTCAAACGTGCCGCCAACTGTGCATAAAACAAGCTGCGGGGATGTACGTGATTATTTGATTCCGCCCATTGGCCGTCACCCGAGAATTGCGCCCAACAACCGTATGCACGGTTTACCGCATCTCTTGCCGGTGAATAACACTCTATCCCGGCAGCTGTACATTGCCAGAAAAGACTGTTGCCTGTATTCCAACCGGCACCATTTTTATCCTGTCCCAAATTCTTAAATACCAAATCATGGCCATCAATGTTTACCACATCAAATAATAATCCACAGGCCCAGGAATCAATAGAACCGCTGAATCCTAACGACTCTTCCGAATCACACTGTACAAAAGCATTCGGACCTGCCGCACAAAATCCGGCTGAGAAATCATGAATACCCTGTTTAGAATAACAACGCTGAAAAAGTGTCTGCTGCCCCATAGTATAAAATGTACTGCGACGCATTCCACCTATCTCTGAAACAGGTTCTGTGGATACACAATCTTCTACAGTTGTTTTAGAACCGGTACGCTGTATAATCACAGCACTTCCTGCAAAGTGCTTAAAATTTACCCTGCGTACCCAACAGTTTTCGGCATTTTCTATAGATACCCCCGTCCAGCAATGATCCTCATCTTTAGGATACTTCTTATTATAGTCAGAAGCCAATGTCAGATTCTCCAAACCTGCTTCTGCGATTCTGCCCGGCCAACTATAACGTAACACTTTGACAGTTCCCCATTTATTATCCAAAGCCATTGTCAAAGGAGCATCCAAAGTCAATTGGTTTCCATCCGCCTTACTTACTGACCTATCCCAAACCAAATCCATCTCTCCTTCTTTCCAGCCCAAAGCAGAAATACCTCCGCCAAAAATATCACAACCGACAGAAGCAATCCATTCTTTCGTAGAGGGGCGGACAATCCGGACCCGCTCTCCGGAAACCAGCTGTACATTATTGGTTACCTGAAAAGTACAAGTATTTACAGGAACGTATGATGTCAGTACATCCAAGGTATCCGTAACAGCCAAATCATTCCGTCCTTCAATATAAAGCAAAGCCCCTCTGTCCACTCCCTTTTTCAACAATACGGTCTGTTCCCTGTCACTGCCGCGCAGCACGACTCCCGACACAGAGATACGCAAGCTCTCATTCAATTCAAAAGTTCCTTTATCCAACAAAACAGCCCCACGAAAACCATTTTTATCCAAAGCCAATGAAGATACATAGTCAATGGCACGCTGGATACGAGAGGAATTATCTCCAGGCTGCCATGAAACAAAAACGGCATTCGCCACATCAGGTATAGGCTGTTCCGAATTATGGTAACCGCAAGAAGAATAATCTAGAATACGGTTTCCACGTTCATCAGTCACATAAGTCAGTTTTTCGTCCTTCACCTGTAAAGGAAAGGTTTGCGCAGAAATCCGCGCAAACCCCAAACTTAAAAATCCCAATAATAATAACTTATAATTCATTTTACATCAAGCTTTTACGTTTTGCCAAAGTATCGTGATTGTTCTTTACTTCCGTCCAATCCACTTTCTTTGCAGGATCTATGCCATTAATGTATTTTTCAATGTTAGTATACCCGTCACCATTACAATCTTTCACCGCATCACCCGGATCATTAGGATTGAGTCCGTATCTCACCTCCCAGGCATCCGGCATACCATCACCATCCGTATCAACCACAGGAGTACCTTTATATTCGGGCAAACCACCCACCTGACGAGGATCTGTAATGATACCTTGTTTATAAGAATCAACAGGAAGACGTCTTTTCACATAAGGACTAACGAATTCAGGAGCGTCTTTCACATAAATAGCTTTCCCTGTCTTCACCGTCTTTATCACACGGGTATCCACCGCATCTCTTTTAGGGAAAGTAGCCCCGGCATTTTCCAATACATAATTATAGGCAGTTTTGGCATCCATAATAGTCACATGGGGCATTGAGAAAGGCTCGTTTACACGAATTTGATCTGTAAACTTCCCTGCGTCCGGCATATCGTATACCTGCACGCCGCCATCCCAATTATTCTTTGTCACACGCGCATTGCCTTCCACTACATTTCCGGCAACATACGCTTTACCAAAAGTATCCGGTTTCTTCTTGTCACGGCTCGATTCGGGTTTCACAATCCGGTGGGCAATCGGCTTATCTTTCGGAGTGATAGGACCCGGTTTAAAATAATTATTAATAATATTCAAACGGCTGGTTTCATCTCCTCCGTCAACAGAACGGTTCCACCAATTAAAAGTCACATTGTTTACCAGATTAAAATCCTCATTCATGCCAATGGAACAGTTACGGCTGATATTGGATGCGAACAAGTTACGGCAAAACATACTGTTATGCCCACCTATAGTCGCCCCGAAAGCATGATTGTAACAATCCAAAGCTTCCGAGAAAATAGAGTTCTGAATAGTTATGTTGACAGTAGGAAGCTTCAAACCATGTCCTGTGGAATCACGATGGTATACATGGCGATAAAGAGACATATTCTCATCCAGCCCCCAGCTGCCGGAGCAATGATCGATAATAACATTACCCACACAGTTACCTCCCAAAGCATCATCCCGGAAGAACACATCCTGCGCCCCCCGACGGAAACGCATATGGCGGATAATAATATCATGCGTATCAAGCAAGAAAGAAGCCCCTGTTACACAAACTCCATCCCCCGGAGCTGTCTGACCTGCAATAGTGATATACGGAGCACGGACGTTTATAGGGGTTTTCAGCCGGATAACACCCGAAACATTGAACACAACAATACGCGCACCACCGGTCTCACATGCCTCACGCAACGTTCCGGGCCCACTGTCAGCCAGCGAATTGACCACAATTACTTTTCCTCCACGTCCACCGGGAGTATAGGCCCCTCCCCCTTCTGCCCCGGGAAAGGCAGGTATGTTGCTCTTTATTAAATCCTCAGGTTTGGATGCCCATGGTTTATAAGGACGTCCTTGAGTAGCCTCAGACATTACTACAGGTAATGCTTTCGCCCATGCCTCATCCGATTTCCGGTCTATTTCCTTTTGTTGTTGTTCTCCTCTGATTTTTACCGAATCAGGAATTACAGGATACTGTGCCGCCACAGGCAACACACATGCAGTCAATGCTGCCACTGCAAATAGTTTCTTTAGTTGATTCATTTGGTTGCTAAATTATTATTTTTTCTATAACTTCATAACATAATACTCTGCTTTTAACATGATTCAAACACACATTGCGAATATTTCTATATCAAAGACGGAACAGAAAGCTTGTTGTACTCTCTATCCACACATAAAAAAGAGCTTGACACCGTTTTACCGGGCAAGCTCCTTTTTCTGCTTTTCAATAAACATTAATTTATATCTTTCCTCCACGTGCCTTGATACGTTCATACCAAGCCTTACGTTCTTTCACTAAATCATATCCCCGCTTAGAGAGGTAATTATTAATCCGGCCTTTGTATTTACCGAAAGCAGCATGTTTCTTATTTGAATTTTCAGCATCCATGGCAAATTCACGGGCTTCAACAAGCCATGCCATAATCTGCGCTTTCTCTTCTTCTTTCAAGGTAGGAATCATGTCAACCGTAGCTTTATAAGTTACCATTACCACACCATAAGTCATGCCATCTTTCACTGCATCTATCTGCTTGGCATCCAAATAAAGCGAAAGATCGGCCGGGAAAGCGAAATGAGTGCGGTAAAGTGCCGCATCCTTTTCAGCTTCGGCAGCTTTAACGGCTTCTTGTTTCGCATCGCCCGTCAGGGTTTCTTTTGCCAGCTTCACTTTGGTATCGCGCGTTTCGTATATGTCATTCAGTTTAAAATAACGGTTGGCTATGATAGTTGTCACTTCACGGGCGGCAACGGTATCTGTCAATTCCAGTTTATCTACAATCTTCTGCGAACGTTTCACAATAGATTCCACGTAAGCCGGATCGCGGCCTTCACGGTCCAAATCCACTGCTCCGGCGGTAATGACTACCGCCATGAGCAACAGAAACATTATACCTAACTTTTGTATCATATCCTGTCTTCTTTCCTCCGTTTATTACATCAACTTTCCTTTAGAAGCCAATGTATCATAATTGTTTCTCAAATCAGACCAGTCAATACAATTTCTAGTGCTGATACCATTAATATATTTCTCAATATTTGTATAGCCGTCACCGGTACAGTCCTTATTAGCATCCGAAGGATCATTAGGATTCAAGCCATTTGCCTTTTCCCATTCATCGGGCATGCCGTCACCATCTGTATCCACATACGGAGTTCCTTTGTATTCCGGATAACCACCCATCTGGCGGATATCGGTAATGATACCTTGCTTATAAGAATCTTTCGGCAAACGGCGATATTTAAACTGTCCGTCTTCTCCCATTGATTTAGGAGCCAGCCCGGTCAAATCACCGTTAGCATCCTTGGCCATCTTTTTATCATAATAAGGAACGCCTGTTCTCACTTCCTCTATAATACGTTCATCCACAATATCACGGCAAGGAATGTTGGCACCTGCATTTTTCAGTACAAAATCGTATGCATCATGTGCAGAAGTAATGCGGATGTATGGCATTTCAAAAGGACGGTTGCTACGCATATTCTCCGTATATCCCTCTGTATTCGGCTGAGTTTCAATCTGGATACCACCTGCCCAGTTATCCTCTGTAATGGCAGGATAGCCTTCCATAATATTGCCATCGGCATAAACACGGCCATATACTTTATGATCCAATTTGCTTCGTCCCGCTTCGGGTTTCAGGATGCGATGCCCCACAGGAGTATCTTTCGGAGTGGCCGGTCCCGGTTTATAATAGTTGTTGATCATATTGAACATAGCAGTATAATCGCCACCGTCCGAAGAACGATGTACCCAGTTGAACACTACATTGTTTACAAAATTGAAAACACCATTCCAACCGATGGAAGGATTACGTCCCGAATTACTTGCCCACAGGTTACGCATAAATGCACAATTCTCACCCCCTAAAGTGCTGCCGAATGCATGATTGTAAGTATCCAGTGCTTTTGCCGAGATAGTATTCTGTATGGTAACATTTACGGTAGGCAGTTTCAGATCTTTTGATTCATATTGTCCTTCGCTGGGATCGTACATATGGCGATAGAAAGAGATGTTCTCATCCAATCCCCAAGTACAAGAGCAATGGTCAATCATGATATTTCCAATCGGGTTGCCTCCGAAAGAATCGTCACGATGCCAGACTTTTGTTTCGCCACGGCGGAAACGCATGTGGCGTACCACTACATCATGCGTGTCTACCCAAAAAGACTCTCCGGCAATACATACCCCGTCACCCGGAGCTGTCTGTCCTGCAATAGTGACGTATGGAGCCCGGACGATAATGGGAGATTCCAATTTAATAATACCTGAAACATTGAAGACAATGATACGCGCTCCACCTGTCTCACAAGCCTCACGGAAAGAACCGGGACCACGGTCATTCAAATTAGTCACGGTAATCACCTTACCGCCACGACCGCCGAAACTGTACATGCCTCCTCCCTCAGCACCGGGGAAAGCAGGAATTCGTGCCTGCGGCAAATCGTATGGACGGGAAGCCCACGAAATATACGGACGACCTTCTTTCGCTTCTTTCAGTACGACAGGCAATGCTTTTGCCCAGGCTTCGTCAGAGCGGCGACGTTCTTCACTCATCATTTTCTGGTAGGCTTGCTTCGCTTCCTCAGTTATCTGGGGATACTGGGCCCTTGCTACAGGAGCAATAAAAGTAGCCATACACAGTCCTAAAAACAATTTTCTTTTCATACTTTATTCTTAAAAAATTATATCTGTGCTATAAGTAAGTTGGAATTTATATTCCGTTCTCTTTTTCTTAACAATTATCTTTTTCAAGACGTGCCTTTCGGGGATATGTACTCAAAAATGCTTGTATCTGTCATAATAAACTAGCAGATATAAAACTATCGTATTAAATTATTTCCTAGCATCCAATGTGCCTTCTGATTCATAATAATCCAACCATCCTTTTGATTGCTCCAACCACGGATTCATATTCAACACATTAGAAGGTAGACCGGACAGATAATAGTTTTCCTGCCATGAGATTACTGCTTCCTGACCATTCACATTATCTACCGGAGTTTCTCTATCCTCCAAGACAAAATGCTGGCTCCAGAACTCTCCTAACCTATTCATTTCGGCTTGTAAGTCTGCCGCATTATCCACATCTACAGGTTCAAAATCAGCAATGACAGAAGCAAGAGGATCTGCCTTTCCGTCATAATCCTTCACTTGCAAATATTTACCCACACGGGCAGTACCATTTAACGGTTCAATACCCAAGGTAGTACAGGTGGTATTGTTATCACTTGCATCATCATTATACAACATCCAACGCCATAAATCCCAATAACGCTTCCCCTCATAAGCTAATTCTACCTGACGCTCACGCAGACAAGCCTTAATAGCTTCATTCTTATCGGTAATCGTTCCCAAACCATAATTATTGGATGCAGGAATACCTACCCGGGCACGAATTTCACCAATTGTTTTCACTGAATTACTTATATCCCCCGTAGCCGCATAACATTCTGCAAGGTTCAATAACAATTCGGCATAACGATATTCATATACATCAGTGCCATCCCATTGATAAGTATTTGCACTATTTTCAGCCGGATCGGACATTTTACGTACTATCGCCGGACTGCTGCCTTCATTTTCCGTGTAATAATGCAACTGAGAACCATCTTCTTTCGTTTCGCTCCAACGGTAATTCCAAACTACGGCATCTGCATCCTGATCATATCCCCATTTTGCTCCGGAGAAAGTAAACGTGTAATAGAAACGCGGATCACGATTCTTGAAGAATAAAGAACGGTCGTACCCGTTTATCGCCTCACCGTCATCATTTACAGCTTTGGAACCATCCGCCATCGGGAAAATATCCAACATACCCATAGGAACATGATAACCGGAACCACTGCCACCCATTGTTTTCAAGCGGATTGTTTTCTGCCATCCACTATGCTCATCATTTTTAGAGGTAGAGCTAGCCAACAGTTTGACCATAATCACCTCCTTACATTCCTGGTTATCAAACTTGTAGAACATTTCATTCCAGTCTTTGGCGGAGTTGCCATACAAACCATAACCTTCGCTGCTCAAGAAAGCCTGTGCCTCTAAAGTAATATCCAACGCATCTTTCCAGCGTTTATTGCCTGTATTATTCCAATCTGTATTAAAGATAGGACTTGCAAATACCAGTGCCACACGGCTTCTGTATGCCAGCGCAGCTTCCTTGGTCAACCGTCCATACTGGTCACTTCCCCATTCTTTACGAGTGGGAAGCAGATTCGCAGCCTCTTTTAAATCACTCAAGATCTGGTTGACACATGTTTCCACACTTTCACGATTATAATCTTTAGCTCCCTCACGGTCGGCCGCCATAAGCACTTTATTTACCACAGGAACAGCTCCGTATACACGTACCAGATCAAACAACTGCATAGCACGGAAGAAATAAGCCTGTCCTTTCGCTTTTTTTATGGCAGCTTCCGACAAGTCCTGACCATATTCATCAACCCCTTCCAGAATTTCATTGCAACTGCGGATACGGCTATATGGATCATTCTTTATATTCGTAGCCAGATTACTGCCAAAATAAGTTTCACAGTCCGTAGCTTTTTTCAAACTTCTGGAAGCGTCAAATTTCTTCTCGATCCCCCATTTCTCCTCCGTATAAGTTGAATAGTCATTCCAACTACCGGACAAACCGTATGATTGCGGAGGAGTCATCCCCGACTTATAAAAATAGTTATAATACACATTCTGAATATATAAGTCCAAGTTAGATTCGATACCGAAAGTTTTTTCCGGTGAATAACTGTCATACGGGTTCATATCCTGTAAGAACTGGTCGCTGCAACCACTAAACGTTAAGCCGGCTGCCAATAACACAGTATATAATATACGCTTTTTCATATCAATGATTCTTTTTAATTTTAGAATGATACATTTACTCCCAACGACCACGTTCTCAATGTAGGATACAATGAAGTTGTTCCACAATACATATTCCGATAATGGTCGGGATACGGGTTATAGAAATCCCATAGATTGTTACCTGTCAGGCTTAGTTTAGCCGACTGGATCTTTAAAGGTGACAACCATGCCTTAGGTAGCGTATAACCGATACTTAAGTTACGGATATAGCAACGGAACGTACTGATAGACCAAAAATCAGACGGTGCAATCACCGATCCTGATATTCTGTTGTCCAAACCTAAATTAGGGTATTTCCCCGTCGTATTATTTCTTTCATCAAACATATCTTTCCAGAATGAGTCCGGTGTCCAAAGCATATCCCCACTGGATGTTGTGATTTTATTGACATCAATCTGGCGATAGCCGCCCCATGAAGTGGCAATCATCATATTAAAACTGATGCCTTTCCATTCCACCCCCAGTTTGGTGGTAAAACCATATGTCTTTCCACTCTTATTCAGTTTGGCATAATCCTGGGTCTTGGCAATACGTCCGTCGGGCCCCGACTGCGTACCATCCTCATTCAATACGCCACCCAAATCCTGATAAGCCAACATACCCGGTTTCAACTGACTGACATCTTTCACTCCCAAATATTCAGGAGAAGTGCCTGCGGCTTCCGCATTGGCTGACAAATAATTCCAATAATTCTTAATATCATCACTATTCCGTAAAATACCATCTCCGGTACTTGTACCTCTCCATACTTTATACCCGTATGTAGGGAATATAGTAGAAACGCCCTCTCTTACAGAATTTTCCTGTATATAACTCGGAGCAGACTGGGGCCATTCTCTTACCCTGTTGCCATTAAATCCAAAATTCACTCCGATATTATATTTCACCTGATCTATTTTATCGCGCCAATTCAAAGAGAATTCACTACCAAAAGCATCAATACGCCCAAAATTCACTTCTGTCAAAGCACCTCCTGCAAAAATAGGAGTACCTATGATACCACCGATATTCTGATTCAAGATGTCAGAGTTTATATCATAGTACACATCCACAGTCGCACTTAAACGGTTATTGAGGAAACGCAAATCAAAACCAAGATTAAATTTATCGGTATTATCCCAATGCGCATCAGGATTAGGAGTTGCTCCCGGCTTGATACCGGTCTGCAGGATACCGCCGTTAGAACCGAATCCATATCCTCTACTGGGATCCAATGAATAGAGTTGCTTCCATCCCCATGCTTTGATATTATCTTTACCGGTACGTCCCCATGAGAAACGTACTTTCATGTATTCAAACCATGAGGGCAGCAGCTTCTTCATAAACCCTTCTTCCGAAGCTACCCAACCCACGGAAACACCTGGGAAGAAACCCCAATAATTGGATGGAGCAAACTTAGTGGAAGCATCGCTACGGAATAAGAATTGGAACAAATACTTATCGGCATAATTATAGCTTACACGACCTAAATAAGACAAAGACCCCTGTTTGTATTTATATGTAATAGAATTACCTGTATCCATAGTTCCCGCACTTGGCGAAGTACCCAAATAACCATCCGGGTCAGGATTATTAAACAACATTCGCTTGGAATGCATATAAGCCTGCATTTTTTCTACAGCAGCCATGGCGGAAATGCTATGCTTGCCAAACTTTCCTTCATAATTCACATAGAAGTTCAACTGCTCGTTTTTAGCCATCTGGTCTGAATATACCACACGAGTACTTCCTGTAAATTCTTTTAATTGATAATCGGAAACAGACGGATGATCGCTATAAAAACGATTTCCGGGTGTCAACGCATCACTTGCTTTCAGATAGGCCAACGTAAATGGCATAAATGCCTGCTCACTATCACTGGCACTACGCTTCAACGCATAGCTTCCCTTGAATGAAAGTCCTTTGATAAACGGAACGGCATACGTGACGGAGAAGTTGGCATCATAGCTGAAATTATCATTCGTGGAATAAGATCCGTCATTATTCTCCATTGCAAAATAATTCCATGTACTCATTTTATTGCCGGATGTTGCATTACCCGCACTCGAGTAACTGTTCAACAAAGGAGATGTATAATAGGTATTACCATCATCCAATGTTATCTCCCATGGCAAATAATTCGGCATATGAGCAAGAACCAAATAATCACCGGATTCACCGGGCTTAGTTCCCCCATAACCATTCAAATTGCTTAAACCTTTGGTAAAACTTGATGTGGTTTCCTGCTGGTTACCCGCTATGGTTGCAGAAAATTTCAAATCGGAAGTCAATTTGATATCCACACCTGCACGGAAGTTCCATCTGTTGTAATCCTGTTTTCCAAGATTCGCCCCCTGAGTATAGTAAGAAGCACCCGCAAAATAAGTAGCTTTCTCGCTACCGCCACTTACATTGACCGAATGGTTCATTGTAAAAGCGCCGGACCAGGCTTCATCCAGCCAATTGTAATTCAAGCCATCCATCTCGGCCAGTTCCGCTTCACTATAAATTTTATTCATCCAGTTTCCATCCGGATCCATACTTATCTTATTATTGGCCAAATTAAAGGAATTGGCAAAACGTCCATAAGCTGCTCCTTTTAAGGTTTTAGGATGGCTCACTGCATTATTAAATCCGAATTTACCTGAATAATTGATTTTGGGAGCTCCTGATTTACCTCGTTTGGTCTTTACAATAATAGCACCTTGCGAAGCGCGGGAACCGTAAATAGCAGCACTGGCATCACGAAGGACTGAAATACTTTCAATTTCAGAAGGATCAAGGGCATTGAAAGTTTCTAATGTCGGAAGACCGCTGTTGGCATCTATCTGAATCACATCATCGATAATGACCATCGGATTAGTACTACCACCATCTTTAGAATACGAGAAAGATTGACGAATAGACATAGTCGCTCCTTCACCCGGACGGCTGTCACCACCACTGATGCTCAAACCGGGTATCTGTCCCGCCAACGCAGCACCCAAATTCGACACCGGCAAATCTGAAATTTCCGAAGGAGTAATAACCCCGATAGAACCTGTCACATCTTTTGCCTTCTGAGTACCGTAACCGACTACGACCACTTCGTCCAGCATTTTGGAATCTTCTTTTAACACCACTCTAAAGTCTTTTCCTTGTTTAGGAGCAATCGTTTGCGGCACATACCCCACAAATGAAATGACAACCTTCTTGCCCGAGGGAACCTGTAAAGCGAATTTTCCATCAAAATCGGTAATGGTACCGTTTGTAGTTCCTTCCACCACCACACTGGCACCAATCACCGGTTCACCAGTTTCATCAACCACCTGTCCGGTGACAGTTTTAGTCTGTTGCACCGACTGGGATATAGGGAATCCTGTCTCAGCGGATACTCCCTGAACAGAAACTCCTGTCAGAAACAGACTGAGACAGACCACTTGTGTCAAGTTGCCAATCTTGTCCAGCTTCTGAAGAAATGCATTTTCATTCTCCATAGAATCTTTTTTAAAATTAAAATATTATCTTATTTTTCTTGTTGAAATATCTGTTTCAGATAAGCGACATTCGTCCCGAAGTTTTTCTTTACATTCCGGACTTCATCCTTATTCCGTGACCGTTCAATGACCAGCCATCCGCTCCACCCCATCTTATCAAGGGTATGCTTTACGGCATTCATATCCAGACGGGTATTATAAGGAAGAGTAACCCCGTCTGTATCCGTACAATGTATCTGACAAATCCGATCCTTTCCCAGTTTTTTCAACTCTTTACAGAGGTCGCGTCCATTTTCCAACGCATTTTGAAAACTATAATAAATCTTTATACCTTTCGAATTAATTTCTTTCAACAGTTTTATATCCTCTCCAGCGTCCAAAGAAGTACGGATACCTATCACTACTCCATCTTTCACTGCCATTTCTCCCACTTCGTGCAAACGGCTTACCAACTCCTGACGTGCATCACCCGCTACTGTCCAGTCCTCTTTTATACCACCTAATGGAAGGAAAGCTACTTGGGCCCCCATCACCTTCATCGTATTCAAACAATCCTGCACTAAAGCTTTATAATTATGATGAGTCAAGAAAGATTGTCCAAAGAATCCGGACATCGCCACAGAAGGAACTTCAATATGTTGTTCCTGTGCTGTTTCTTTAAATAATTTACAGAAATGGGGTTGGTGGAACTTATTATCAAAAGTATCCCGTTTTCCCAAGCCTCCCATGTCCATTTCTATGCCATCACCTCCTAGTTCCTTCATTAATTGAAAAGAACCGATCTTCTGGCGTTTTAGCATCATCCAGTCACACGCAGCTATTTTATAGCGTTGTTTTCCCTCTGAATTCTGTGCTCCCAAAGGCAGTAACATAAACAGGAGCATAATTAAACTGATAATTTTTTTCACATTCATCATAATCTAGTTATTGTTTAGAATTAAGACGAATCACAAAAAAGTATGTAATCACTAAATCTTAATAAAGTCCAAAAATAATTTAGTGAATAAACAAGACAATCCCGCAAACACAATGCTCGCTTGCATCTGTTTACGGGATTCCTGCTTTATAAGATCAAGAAATCAACTTTTACGCCATTCATTCATATATTCCCTCGGAGTCTGATCATATTTTTTACGAAAACATTTACTGAAATAACCGGAATCCTTGAAGCCTACGGCAAAAGCTATTTCTGAAATACTCATATCCGAATTTTTAATCAACTCTATTGATTTATTCAGACGAATTTCTTTCACTAAATCCACCGGAGCAAACCCGGTCAGACTCTTTAACTTCTTAAAGAAAGCCGAGCGACTCAGCCCGATAGTTGATGCTATAGTATCTATATTAAAATCACTATTATCCAAATTCTCTTCTATAACCTGATGAATCTTTTCAATGAACTGCACATCTTTCTTCACTAGGAACTGTTCGTATGTATCCTGTTCCTCCTTATGTTCTTCGGGCTGCTGCCATACACGTTCACGGAACAATTTACGTTCATTCAGCAACTGTTCGATACGTGCCACCAAATAGTCTTTGCTGAAAGGTTTGATGATATAGGCATTCGCTCCCATGCTTATCGCTTTGGTCTTCGCTTCATCATTACCTTTCGCCGTCAGGATAATCACCGGAATATGACTGATTTGGAAATCTTTACGGATGCGTTGCAACATCTCTATTCCATCCATATTCGGCATCATCTGGTCGGTGACTACCATGTCGGGATGATAGAGATGTACTTTCTTCAGCCCCTCCACACCATCATTGGCCATATAAATATTGAATTTATCTTCCAATTGCAACTTCAACATATTACATAAATCCTTATTATCTTCTACAATCAGCACGGTAGGCAAAGACGAATCGACAGGCTGTTCTTTCTCCTCCTCGCTTTCCTTGCCGGCAGAAGCAGAAACAGATTCAGTTTCAGGAACACTCACCGTTTCCCCGCCCATATAAAAATCGACTTCCGACGATTTGTAATGCTCCTTACCCAGTTGCAATTCAATGGTAAAGACTGCCCCTTTCCCTTCAGGGCTCTCTGCATAGATTTCCCCATGATGCAGACTGATAATTTCCTTAGATAAAGCCAATCCGATGCCCGTTCCCTGATAATAAGCGCCACGTGCATTGTCAGCCTGCGAGAAACGCTCGAAGATTTCGGAAAGCTTGCTTTGGGGAATACCCACACCGCTATCTTCCACCCGTACATAACAATGCTTGTCATCATCCGACACTCCCATCGTGACATAAATATTCCCCCCGGCAGGAGTGAACTTGAACGCATTGGAGATTATGTTGCGGATCACGATGGCCACTTTCTCCTTATCCGCCCATACCATGATATCCTCACCGGCCAGCTGGAACGTGAAGCTGACTTCATTTTCTTCGGCCATCACCCTGAATTCTTTCTCAAAAGAGTCTACCATCTCATTCAGGTTGAACAACGACACATGCAGACGCATTTTTCCGTTCTGTATTTTACGGAAATCCAATATCTGATTGACCAGTTGCAGCATCTGTTTGGTATTCTTTTCCATCAGATCCACGTATTGCATTCCTTTCTGAGATAGTTTTTCTTTCTCTTTCAACTCCTGAATAGGCCCTTGGATCAGAGTCAGCGGAGTACGCAACTCATGCGAGATATTGGTAAAGAACTTGATTTTCAATTCGGACAATTTTTGTTCGATATACACATCATTTTTCACCTTAATCATGAAAAGAGATAATTTTATAGCCACCAGCAATAAGGCTACAGCTATAATCATATAGATAACATACGCCCACCAACTGGCCCACCAAGGCGGCAGAATGACAACGGTCAACTCACGGAAAGATTCCAAACCGGGATTTGCCTCATCCAGTGTCTGTACTCTGAAAAGATACTTGCCGGGAGGAACATTGGTATAGGACGCTATACGGTTCTTCCCGTTATAGTGCCATTCTTTTTCATATCCTTCCAAAATATATTTGTAAGACACACGGTTCTGATTATTATAGTTCAACGCCGCAAACTCTAAAGTAAACATGGACTGGTTATGATTCAATGTAATCCTGTCTGTATAGGTAATGGACCGGTCAATAATAGGATGGTCCGTATAGCTGCGTATGTCCCGGTTTGATATCTGACATCCTACAATAAATGTGTTATAATCAAATCTTTGCGTTTCCAGTTTATCGGGAGAAAAGGTCAAGATACCCTCTTTACACCCCAGCCAAAGTTCCCCGTCCAGCGTTTTCAATGTGGTGCTTTCTTCCATCACAACCGGGGGAAAGCCATCGTATTTGTCATAATTACGCACCTGGCTTGTCGCCCTGTCAAAACAAGAGAGTCCTTTTTCCGTAGCAAGCCAAAGGAAACCGTTATCATCTTCTATAATAGACATCACCACATCATTATTCAATCCGTCTTCCCAGCCATACGATTTAAATGAAAGCTTATGCGTTTCCTCATCATATCCCGACAATTTGCTCAATCCTCCACCAAACACGCATACCCATATCTGAGAGAACTCGTCTTTATAAAGCGCGTACACATCGCTATCGGCATAATTTACCCGGTTGGCACCACGGTAGGTTTCAAAATCAATCTGCTCCACTGAGGCAAAGTTGTTTTTAAAAGACATCAGCCCGTCCATCGTACCTACCCACATACGCCCGTCATTATCCTCTATCATATTCCTCACTTCCATATAAAGGCCATACGTAGGATAATTCTTGAATCCGTTATATTTATTCTTAAAAGTGACTTCCCCATTTTCCTCACAAAGCAGATTCAATCCTCCGTCCAAAGTACCCACCCAGATACGTTTCTTTTCATCCTGATAAGTGAAATACACATCATTCCCGCTGATTGACGACAAATCAGACAAATTATGCAGATAACGTTTAAAACGGAAACCACCTGCAGTTTTCTCATCAGGAACAGCTTTCACCAATCCGTCGCCTTTGGTAGAGAACCAAAGGTTTCCTTTGTCGTCTTCCATGATGTGATATACATTACCTATATGCTCGTCACCTGTCGAAAAAACATGTTTGGTTACACCGTTCCGGTCCATCCGATAAACACTCTGCCAACGGGTGCCCACCCAGATATCGCCACTTTTTGATTGGAAAAGGGCTCTTACCCCTGTCGCATAATTTTCCTGACCGACTGATTGCGGAGACAACGAAAGCAGATTGAATTGCTTCTTGGGGAAATTCATGCAATACACCCCTTCATCGGCAGAGGAAAGCCACAATACCCCGTCATTATCCAACATCAGATGATAAAACTGCTGATTTGCCCTATCATTAGAAAGTTGTTTCAATTTATTGATATAAACCATCTCCGCATGTTCCCTGTCGAACAACCAGGCCTCTCCTGCCGGAGACAGGAAAAAAAGCCCTCTTTCGCCGGCATCTTCCGAATACAGGGTGGTTATCTTGCCGAACATGGTAAACGGAAACCGTTTTGCAGTATGGTTCAACGGATCATAATAAATCAGCGCCTTCTCATTTTCGTGAAACCATATTTTATCATACTGGTCTATGAATGCATGAGTTACCATAGCGTCATTCATTTCAGTATTTATCTTTTGCAACCTGCGCTCAGCCAAATCATATTCGTATGTGCCTTGTCCGGCCACACTGAGATAGACATAACCTGCCGGAGTAACCAGCAAATTGCTGATCGCACCTTTTATTTCGGAAAGTACATACCGGTTTACCAAACCGGTCCTCACATCGATACTGTAAAAAATACCCGCACGATCTCCGACCCATACCTTCCTGCCATCCTCAAAAAAACTGGTAAAACTATCCTTGTCACCGGAATTAATCTTACTGGTTATAAAATCGGCAGGCCGGGATGCCAATTCCGATCCTTTATGCACGGCGGCTACCTTATAATCAGTTCCTATCCAACTGATATATTCCTCCGTCTCACACAGGACATGGTGTTTCAGTGTATAATCATGCTTGTTTATCTCGTTCCGAGAGTCGAACAGAATCTTGATAGTTACCTGCCCTTTTTCATCTACCCCGGCCAATAACAGATTTTTATCTTTAGTCAGCAACAACACATCCCCCTCGGCCGTATTTTGTAATTTTATCACCTGGATATTCTCCGAATAGTTCTTCATGTCATCATAAACAGCATGAAAACATTCGGTCACTTTATTGAAGACATATAACTTACGGTCAATGGTCTTTACCCATATATACCCGTTTTTATCCTCGACTATGCGCTGGATCTTACGTGGCGGCACATCCGAATCGTGCTCCTGTTTATTGAATGTTTTAAACTTCACTCCATCGAAACAACATAAGCCATACCAGGTTCCGAACCAGATAAAGCCATCTCTGTCTTTCAAGGTACAGTTTACCGTATTATTAGGAAGCCCTTGATCTACAGAATAATGTTCCACAATCATATTCACATTATATGACCACAGAGGAAAGCTTGTCAGGCAACAAAGTATAATAAGTATATATTTCTTCATAAGTATTTAGTTTTCTTCAAACCGAGGTCAAAGATAAGAAAAAAATCCGTTGGTACTTAAATTGAAATTAGTTAAATACCAATTATTGGTTAGATTGGAACGAGATAAATCCGCGTTCTATCTATATTACTTCTCCGTACCGAATTCAGTTTGCTGTCTCTCCACCTCCATCAATACTTTTTGCCTTTCCTCTTCTGTCAGCACAACTTTCCCCGCCATTCTTTCTGTTCTAACAGGGCTTCCGGCTAGTCCTGCTCCGGCTGATTGGGCATCCGTCTCCTCCTCCGTATAACAGAAAGGCAGTTCTGACGGAATACTTTCTAATTCTATTTCCGTAGCAACCGGCGCATTCGTTCCTTCAAACTGCACATGGGCCTTCACCTTTATTTTGCCGGGCTTGCGGGTAGAACGGATCAAGACGGGAGCAGAGCCAAACTCCACCGTGCGCGGATTGGCATTGATAGAGGCATCCCCTATAATTCGTCCTTCACCTTCTACAGTAAATACGATATTTTCTTTGGCCAGACGGCGCACATTACCGCTATCATCCGTCACTTCGGCCACCACTACGATAAAATCCGAACCGTCTGCCACCAATTGTTTTCCTTCCGTATCCACATACATACGCAACTTCGTGCTGCGACGTGACGGCATCCGCTTATAAGTGCAAACCACTTTACCGTCTATAATTCCCTCTGCCACCATATTTACTTTCTGCCAGTTTTTTTGCTTATAACTATACTCGCGTGCTTCCCAGAAATCCCATACATCCTTGAATATCACCGGGGCATTAGGCATATGTCCCTGCGCATGAACTACCGGAAGCGTCCAGCTCTCAGTATCGTCATAGACAGAGAGACGAACCGAATCACAATTACTGAACACCACCACATCGGCATCCGAGAAAGGAGACATCTCATGGGCGATAAACACCATAGGGCCACATTCCGCTACAGGATGCTTCAATGTCGCGGCAGACTGGCTGCGAAAAGCATAATAAGCGTATTTAGGCTGCCGGAACGCATCATAAATGCCCCCGAAATACGGATCGGGATGATACCCCCGCTGATGATCAAAAGGATGCCATTGCGCCCCACCGATAAACTGTCCTGTAGTGCGGTACATTTCATCATAACTCTTTGATAATGACAACGCCTGCACCAGCAACGGGCGTTCCCCCCAGCTACGGCTGGCACGGTTATTATTATTATGTGCATACCAGTCATCCACATTCTCGCCAAACTCACGAGTAAAAATACATTGTTCCGGACGGTCTGCCTTCTCATCATCTCCCGGCCATCCGTACACCACATCATAGTTTTCCGCCACTCCTTTCGAATGAACATCGGCTGCCGCTACAGGGCGTCCGGGATAAGGAAACTCCTCCCGTGTAATCCGTAATGCCTCCAGTGCGAAATCGCGCGGATAAGGCGTTTCATTCAAAATAGGCTCCCACATCAGCACACTGGGATGATTGCGGTCCCGGCGTATCATCTCACGGGTATTCCGATGTACCAGCTTTGCGAACTCCGGATTTTTATTCCAATATTGCCATCCCGGAGTAGCCACAATAACAAACAGCCCCATTTCGTCACAAGCATCCATGAATGCCGGATCTTGCGGATAATGAGCTACACGGATAATGGTACATCCTGCATCACGCAAGCGTTTGGCATCCCTCCACTGCTGGCTGTTGGGCAGCGCATTACCCACGTATGCAAAATCCTGATGACGGTTCGCGCCGACCAATTGACCAAAAGGCTTGCCATTCAACCAAAAGCCATCCTTACCTTTAAATTCCGCTTTGCGGATCCCCACACGTGTCACTCCCCCATCCAAAACTTCATGTCCGGCTTTGACACGAGATTGTATCCTATACAAATAAGGCGAATCAGGAGACCATAACTTAGGATTGCGAACTGCAAACTGTTGCCGCACCGTCTTCGATTCCCCTGCTTGCAGTTTCACCTGTTGCGAAATCCGTTTTACGGGAACATCGCCGGCATCCGCCAAAACCGTCTCCACGGCTACGGTACGCGTCCGCTTTCCACTGTTATGTACTTCCGTATCCACATACACTTCCGCTTTTTTCCCGCTTATATTGTCAAAATGCACAAAAACTCCGCCTCCGGCCACCTTATCGGCCTCCAAGGCATCTGTAATAGCTACACTTGATTTTCCTATCATCCACACATCCCGGTAAATTCCTCCATGATAAGCGAAATCCAAGGTATATTGACGTTTTCCCGGAGGAAAATTCTTATCATCACTATTATCCGTCATCACCGCCAGCAAGCAACTGTCTCCGGGCTGTACCCCCTGTTCCGTCAGTTGCACAGTGAAAGGAAGGTATCCTCCCAAGTGCTCTTGTACCCTCTTGCCATTTAAATAAATTACCTGTTTTCCCATAGCTCCCTCAAAATGAAGCGACACCTCTTTTCCTTTCATATCTTGAGGAATCACAAAATGTTTCCGGTACCATGCCACACCCTGATAGTTACGGCAACCGCTTGCCTCGGCAGGCATCAGTTCCACAGTATGCGGAGCAGACACTACTTGCCAGGATGTATCATCAAAACGTACGGCTTCCGCGCCTTTTATGTCTCCACGATGAAAGCGCCATCCGGGATTGAAATTATATACTATTCTTCCGCTACCGGATAAAGGGATGAATCCGGCTACAGAAGTTTCCATTTGAGCTTGTGCCAACACAGGCAACAGGCACACAAGTAAAATAAACAGTTTCTTCATAATTATTACACTATCTGGGAAAAGAGACGGACCGGCTGTCCGTTTGTACCCGTTCCCTTTGAAAAAAGGTCTTGTTGTTTTTGAAAAAGATCCAGACATTTAAAAAAAAGGTCCTGATGTTTGGCGTCAAAGACAAGGTTCTTTTAAAAAAACGTCAAGGTCTTTTTATACAAAGAACAGGTCTTTGGAAGGGAATGACAAGGTCTTTTCACAAGGCCTTCCAAGGCTCAAGGCTCAAAGGCTCACCTAAGCGGTATTTAAGCCCAAAACAAGCTTCAAGAAACCCATACATATACTGATTTTCAATTTATTACAATAAAAAGACGAAAACAAGACTATATTCTGAAAAATAAATGAATAATATAATGACACCCAGGCACACACGGATACATCCGACATTTACCGGAAAGCAAAATGTATAAATAAAAGAAATTTCTATTGACATCATCACTTGGTCATTCCGGGCATCGTGAAAAATCCGGAAGCACCCCATATCCATTGATCCGGCCTATTATGAATCAAACCCGGCAAAAAAACAAGCCTGGTCAAACCAAACACAAATTCCATAAAACGACAGACAAAGTCAAGACAATCCTGAACTTCCCAAAGACCAAAGAATAATATTCAATCCGCACGTCTTGTTTTAGTAAACAATCTGTAAAACAAACGTTTACACATCTACCAAGGTTTAAAATACCGCATAAGTGAGCCTTGAGCCTTGTGAGCCCTGGAAACGCATCGGACCGACTCTTTTTCTTTGCAGAAATACACCCGATTTATACGATAAACCCATACCTTTTTTATACCTTTGCCCCCCAAAAGAAAACAACAAACATGGAACTATTCAATAAAATGATTGCCGCAGCCCTGAAGGTTTCCGTACATCAAGTAGACAATACATTATCTCTACTGGGCGGGGGAGCTACCATCCCTTTCATAAGCCGATACCGGAAAGAGGCAACCGGAGGGCTGGACGAAGTACAAATAGGCGAAATTAAAGACAGAAATGACAAGTTGTGTGAACTGGCCAAACGAAAAGAAACCATTCTTTCTACCATAGAAGAACAAGGCAAACTAACAGAAGAATTGCGCAAACGCATTGAACAAAGTTGGGATGCCACCGAAGTGGAAGACATATATCTGCCCTATAAGCCGAAACGTAAGACCCGCGCCGAAGCGGCACGGCAAAAAGGACTGGAACCGCTTGCCACCTTACTGTTATTGCAACGCGAAAACCATCTGGACAGCCGTCTCCCCGCTTTTGTGAAAGGAGATGTGAAAGACGAAGAGGATGCACTGAAAGGCGCGCGCGACATCATAGCCGAACAAGTGAGCGAGGACGAGCGTGCCCGCAACCAACTGCGCAACCAATTTTCCCGACAAGCCGTCATCACCTCCAAAGTGGTGAAAGGCAAAGAGGAAGAAGCCGCCAAATACCGCGATTATTTCGATTTCAGCGAACCTTTGAAACGCTGTTCCTCCCACCGTCTGCTGGCTATCCGCCGGGGAGAGTCGGAAGGCCTGTTGAAAGTAAGTATAAGCCCCGATGACGAAGAGTGCGCCGGACGGCTGGAACAAATGTATGTCCGTGGCAACAATGAATGCAGCCGCCAGGTAGGCGAGGCAGTACGTGATGCGTACAAGCGGCTTCTGAAGCCTTCCATCGAAACCGAATTTTCAGCCTTGAGCAAGGAGAAAGCCGACGAGGAGGCAATCCGCGTCTTCTCCGGAAACCTGAGACAGCTTCTGCTGGCTCCCCCTTTAGGACAGAAACGGGTCATGGGAGTTGATCCCGGCTACCGTACCGGATGTAAAATAGTCTGTCTGGATGCCCAAGGCTCTTTGCTGCACAATGAAACCATTTATCCGCATCCGCCCAAGAGTGAATACTCACAGGCAGCCCGCAGCATCGTGAAATTGGTAGAACAATATCAGATAGAGGCAATCGCCATAGGTAATGGCACCGCCAGCCGTGAGACAGAACAATTCATCACTTCACAACGCTATGACCGTGAATTGCAAGTATTTGTAGTAAGCGAGGACGGAGCATCCATTTACTCGGCCTCGAAAACCGCCCGAGACGAGTTCCCTGAATACGACGTGACCGTGCGTGGAGCCGTATCCATAGGCCGCCGATTGATGGATCCGCTGGCCGAACTGGTGAAAATAGACGCCAAATCTATCGGAGTGGGACAATACCAGCATGATGTGGACCAGACTTTATTGAAGAAATCATTGGACCAGACGGTGGAAAGTTGTGTGAACCTGGTAGGTGTGAACCTCAATACCGCCAGCCGTCATCTGCTGACTTATATATCGGGGCTAGGTCCTGCCTTGGCTCAAAACATTGTGGATTACCGCACCGAGAACGGGCCCTTCAGTTCACGCAAGGAGTTATTGAAAGTACCCCGGATGGGAGCGAAAGCGTTTGAACAATGCGCAGGGTTCCTGCGTATCCCACAAGCGAAGAATCCGCTGGACAACTCGGCCGTGCATCCCGAAAGCTATCCCATAGTGGAGCAGATAGCCAAAGACCTGAGCTGCACCGTGGACGAACTGATAAAGAGCAAAGAACTACGCAGCCGGATTGATATCAAGAAGTATGTCACCCCGACAGTGGGGCTTCCCACCCTGACAGACATCATACAGGAATTGGACAAGCCGGGACGCGACCCACGGCAACAAATCCAAGTTTTTGAATTTGACAAGAATGTAAAGACCATAGAGGATTTGACTGAAGGAATGGAACTGCCCGGCATTGTGAACAATATTACCAACTTCGGTTGCTTTGTAGATATAGGAATCAAAGAGAAGGGTCTGGTGCACGTATCACAACTGGCCGACAAATTTGTGAGCGACCCCACCACCGTAGTCAGCATCCATCAGCATGTACGGGTGAAAGTGATGAGCATAGACCTAGAGCGCAAGCGCATCCAGCTCACTATGAAAGGATTGAATCAATAATTGCAACAAGGTAAAAAAGAATATGGAAGAAGATATAGAAACCTGCGGCTGGTTCGTTTTTTATAAGGATCAGCTGCTGATAGAGAAAAAGAACGGAATGTACACCATACCTTTCGGAACAGAGCCTCCCATGCCTGTTCCGGTGGGAAGCACTATCCACACCATCGGAGAGATAGAGGGACACACTGCCAAAACTTTCTCCGTACACGCCCCGGTGCCCGGCTGCGAAAATGACCGCCACCTGATGATGGATCTCCGGAGTTCATACGACGTATTGCCTTGGGAAGAGTACAATGTGGGTGGCAAAGCCTTCCAGATACTGAATTGGGACAAGAACAGCCGCTATTGCCCCATGTGCGGCGTGCCTACCGTACAGATTTCTCCAATTGCTAAAAAATGCCCCCAATGTCGTCAGGAAATTTATCCGCGCATCTCTCCTGCCATCATTGTATTGATACGCCGGGGAGACAGCATACTGCTGGTCCACGCCCGCAACTTCCGGGGAACTTTCAACGGTTTGGTAGCCGGCTTTCTTGAACCGGGCGAGACTTTGGAGGAGTGTGTGTACCGCGAGGTACTGGAAGAAACAGGACTCCATATCAAAAACCTGAAATATTTCGGCAGCCAGCCGTGGCCTTATCCCAGCGGAATCATGATAGGCTTCACCGCCGATTATGAAAGCGGAAACATCAAATTACAACAAGAAGAACTGAATGCCGGCGCTTTCTATACCAAAGACAATTTGCCGGAGATACCCAAAAAGCTGAGTCTGGCAAGAAAATTGATTGATGCGTGGCTGGAGGAAAAGAATCATTTATAGAACGAGATGAGTCATGTTCCATCCATAAATACCTATTTATCGCTTGCAGAACTTAAAAATGTACTATCTTTGCAATATGGAATGGTTAAATAGCTTATTTTTTGAACACACGCCTTTACAGGCGGTTGTAATCCTCTCGATTATCATTGCTGTGGGGCTCGGTTTAGGTAAGATCCACCTGTTTGGCATTTCATTGGGAGTTACCTTCGTCTTTTTTGCCGGTATTCTGGCCGGACACTTGGGATTCTCAATCGACTCGAATATGCTGAATTACGCCGAGAGTTTCGGTCTTGTGCTTTTTGTATACGAACTAGGATTGCAGGTAGGTCCCGGCTTTTTCAGTTCATTCCGTAAAGGCGGTGTACAGCTCAATATGCTGGGCATGGGCGTTATTCTGACAGGTACGGTCATGACGGTGCTTTTCAGCAAACTGGGAGACATACCGATGAGCGATATGGTAGGCATCCTTTGTGGAGCCACCACCAATACTCCCGCTTTGGGGGCCGCCCAACAGACTTTAAAACAAATGGGGGAACCCGCCAGTGGCGCAGCGTTAAGTTGCGCCGTAACCTATCCGCTGGGAGTGGTAGGTGTTATTCTGGCCATGTTGCTGGTACGCAAATTATTTGTTCGTCCCTCAGATATCGACATTCACGAACACGAGGACACCAATCAGACATTCATTGCCACCTTCAAAGTGCACAATCCCGCCATTTTCAATAAAAGCATAAAAGAAGTAGCTTTATTAAGCTATCCTAAATTTGTTATCTCCCGTTTATGGCGGGAAGGCACGGTAAGTATCCCCACTTCAGAAAAAATCCTGAAAGAGAATGACCGTCTGCTGGTTATCACCACCGAAAAGGACGCTCCCTCGCTCACGATTCTTTTCGGCGAACAGGAAAGCCAGGATTGGAATAAAGAAGACATCGACTGGAATGCCATAGACAGCCAATTGATTTCCAAACATATCGTTATCAGCCGCCCCGAAATAAACGGGAAAAAACTAGGCTCTTTACGTCTGCGCAACAGCTATGGCATCAACATCAGCCGTGTGATGCGCAGCGGGGTACAACTACTTGCCACACCGGGGCTGATCCTCCAACTGGGCGACCGGCTGACCGTGGTGGGAGAAGCCAAAGCCATAGAGAATGTGGAAAAAGTATTAGGCAATGCGGTTAAAACGCTGAAGGATCCTAATCTTGCCGCCATTTTTATAGGTATTGTACTGGGATTGATACTAGGCTCCATCCCTATCGCCATCCCCGGCATCAGCACTCCCGTTAAATTAGGCCTGGCAGGCGGACCTATCGTAGTAGGAATTCTTATCGGATGCTTTGGTCCCCGTTTCCACCTCATCACTTATACCACCCGGAGTGCCAACCTGATGCTGCGCGGTATCGGGTTATCTCTCTATCTGGCTTGCCTGGGACTAGATGCAGGTGCACATTTCTTCGAGACAGTGATGCGCCCCGAAGGAGCCATCTGGATAGCTATAGGCTTCGCCATCACCTTTATCCCGGTAGTCATCATGGCATTAGTGGCCCTCCGCATGACCCGCCTCGACTTCGGAAGCACCTGTGGTATGCTGTGTGGAAGCATGGCAAACCCTATGGCATTGAACTATGCCAATGACACGTTACCCGGTGATAATCCGGCGGTGAGTTATGCCACCGTATATCCGCTGTCCATGTTCAGCCGGGTCATTATAGCCCAATTAATACTCATGTTTTTTATATAATTTCCAGCCATGAACGCTTATAATTCAATCACCCCGGAAACCATACAGAAAGATATGCGATACCTGCAACTGCTGTCGCATAGTTTCCCCACTATAGCCGATGCCAGTACGGAAATAATCAACCTGGAAGCTATTCTGAATCTGCCTAAAGGTACAGAACATTTCCTTGCCGACCTGCACGGAGAGTACGAGGCATTCCAGCATGTATTGCGGAATGCTTCCGGGGCCATCAAAAGAAAAGTAAATGAAATATTCGGGAATACCCTGCGCGAGAACGAAAAAAAAGAACTATGTACGCTGATTTATTATCCGGAACAAAAACTGGATCTGGTAAAAGCAGTGGAAACGGACCTGGACGACTGGTATGTCATCACGTTGAACCAGTTGGTACGTGTATGCCAGAATGTATCCTCCAAATACACCCGTTCCAAAGTGCGGAAATCACTTCCCAAAGAATTCTCGTATATCATTCAGGAATTGTTGCACGAAAACTCAATGGTTCCCAACAAGCAGGCGTATATTAACGTCATCATCAGCACCATCATTTCTACCCGCCGCGCCGATGACTTTATCATTGCTTTATGCAACCTCATCCAACGGCTCACCATAGACACACTGCATGTGCTGGGTGATATATTCGACCGTGGTCCCGCCCCCCACCGCATTATGGACATATTATGCGATTATCATAATTTCGATGTACAATGGGGAAACCATGACATTTTATGGATGGGAGCCGCAGCCGGCAACGACTGCTGTATGGCAAACGTGCTACGCCTGGCCATGCGTTATGGCAACCTTGCCGCCTTGGAGGATGGATATGGCATCAACCTTCTGCCCTTGGCCACCTTTGCCATGGAAACATACGCAGACGATCCCTGCACCCTATTCGGACCGAAAGTAGAGAAAGAAGACTGTACTTACAATGCCAAGACACTGCGCATGATAGGCCAGATGCACAAAGCAATCAGTGTTATCCAGTTCAAGCTGGAAGCAGAGATTATCAGGCGCCGCCCCGATTTCGAGATGGACGACCGTATGCTGCTACACCGTATAGATTTTGAGCGTAAGACTATCACAATGCCCAATGGAAAAGAATATGAACTGAAAGACAGCTTTCTTCCTACGGTAAATCCTGCCGATCCTTATAAGCTGACAGACGAAGAACGGGAGATTATGAACAAACTCCATCGTTCGTTTGTCAGCAGTGAGAAATTGAAAAAACATATCCGCTGCCTGTTCCGTTACGGATGTATGTACACGGTGAGCAACTCAAATCTGCTGTTCCACGCCTCCATACCCCTGAATGCCGACGGTACGCTGAAAGATGTGTCCATAGCCGGAAAAATGTACAAAGGAAAAGCCTTGCTGGAAAAGGTAGGGCACTTGATCCGTACCGCCTTCTTCGCTGAGGAAGACAACGAGGACAGACCCTTTGCCGTAGACTATGTATGGTACTTGTGGTGTGGCAAAGACTCCCCTGCTTTCGACAAAGACAAAATGGCTACTTTTGAACGTTACTTTTTAAAAGAGAAAGAGTTACACAAGGAAGTAAAAGGTCACTATTACAGCCTGCGCAATGAAGAAAAAGTATGTGATATGCTGCTGGACGAGTTCGGAGTGATAGGAACACACCGCCATATCATCAACGGACATGTACCCGTAAAAACCATCCAAGGTGAGAATCCGATAAAAGCAAACGGCAAGATGATGGTCATAGACGGAGGATTCTCTAAAGCGTATCATTCGGAAACCGGAATTGCCGGATATACACTGGTATACCATTCGCGCGGATTCCAACTGGTACAGCACGAACCGTTCACCTCAATGCAAAAAGCCATTGAAGAAGGGCAGGATATCAAATCGAGCACCCAGATAGTAGAAATGAGCACCCAACGCATGATGGTAAAGGACACTGACAAAGGACGGGAACTGGTGACACAGATTAACGATTTAAAGAAATTGCTGGTGGCTTACCGGACAGGACTTATCAAGGAGAAATCTATATAAAAGATTATCCGCAATCATACCACCGGATAATAAAGAAGGTTTATTGCCCTATGATTGCGGATACAAAAATTAAAGCCCGTATCAGACTCACGTCTACCGGGCTTTTGGATTACCGAACAAAAATATCGTTATACAATCTTGTTCATCGCCGAATCGGGAAAAACCACCGTCGGCTTGAACGATTTAGCTTCCTCAAAATCCATCATGGCGTATGACATGATAATTACAATGTCACCCACCTGTACCTTCCTGGCAGCAGCCCCATTCAGACAAATACATCCCGAACCGCGCTCACCCTTAATAATATAAGTTTCAAACCTCTCGCCGTTATTATTATCCACAATGTGCACTTTCTCACCGGCAATCATGTTGGCGGCATCCATCAAGTCCTCGTCAATCGTAATACTACCCATGTAGTTCAAATTGGCTTCCGTTACACGGACACAATGCAGTTTCGATTTTAATACCTCAATCATCATAATTCTAATGGTTAACGATCACTATCCCTTATATTTTATATTATCTATCAAACGTACCTCTCCGCAAAATACCGTAATGCAACCTACTGCATAATCCGTATCTTCCCAATCCGTTATTTTCTGAAGCGTAGTGCCATCTACTATTTCAAAATATTCCAAACGCAAACCCGGAGCGGCAGCAATCGCATCCTCTACAAACTTCTGAGTCTCAGCGACCGGATGAGATTTTGCAAAAGTACAACTTTTAAATAAAGTTTGCGAAATATTCAGCGCATACTCTCTTTCCACCGCAGAAAGCCGTGCATTGCGGCTGCTCAATGCCAGCCCGTCTTCCTCACGCACAATAGGACAACCTACAATTTCCAGTCCGTTGAACCCTATCTGTTTCACCATTTCACGAATAATAGCCAATTGCTGGAAGTCTTTCTCGCCGAAATAAGCACGGGTAGGGTTTACAATCATAAACAGCTTGCTCACTATCTGGCATACTCCATTAAAATGTCCTGGACGGAAACGGCCTTCCATCACTGTGTCCAGCGGCGCATAACTGAACTGCCGGGTATCAGGCTCAGGATAAATCTCTTCTACAGACGGAGCAAAAACAAAAGCCGCTCCTACTTTTTCCAACAATTCACAATCGGCATCCAATGTACGCGGATATTTTGCCAAGTCATTTTTGTCGTTAAACTGGGTAGGATTTACAAAATCACTTACCACCACTACATCATTTTCTGCAACAGCACGTTTCACCAACGAAGCGTGTCCGGCATGGAGTGCACCCATTGTAGGCACCAGACCTATTGTCTTTCCCTCACTGCGCAGGGCATCCAGCTCTGACTGAAGCTCTTTGATTGTTTGAACTAACTTCATCTTTTTATCTCTTTTGTTTGAGTAGTTTCATTTAAAACGGCTGCAAAGTAAACCATTATTTGGGAGATAACGAAGAAAAAAAGAATTTTAATTAATGATGAGTGGTTAGTAATAAGTGGTTAATACCTTGCAGATATGACGCAATAAGCCCTCTTCAGCTACCGGCCAGCCACTTGTTCTTTCCCATTTTTCACCTAATTCCGCAAGGCATTGACCATTAACCGCCAATCACTAACCACTAATTACCAGCCACTTAACATATCATAAGGAATTATTATTCCTCGTTTCTTGCCACTCTCATCTATTTTTTTTATATCTTTGCAAAATGATTATGAGCAACAAAAAGTTAAGATGAAGGCAAATAAAGTTTTATTTATTACACAAGAGATTACCCCTTACGTTCCCGAATCCGAAATGGCAAACATGGGAAGATTTCTTCCTCAGGCTATTCAGGAAAAAGGCAGAGAAATCAGAACTTTTATGCCAAAATGGGGCAATGTCAATGAGCGCAGAAACCAATTACACGAAGTCATCCGCCTGTCCGGCATGAATTTAATCATAGACGATACGGACCACCCGCTGATTATCAAGGTAGCATCTATCCAAGCTGCACGTATGCAGGTTTACTTCATTGACAATGACGACTATTTCCAGCACCGCCAAATGGTAGCTGACGAAAATGGTGTAGAATACAAAGACAATGACGAACGTGCTATTTTTTATGCACGCGGCGTATTGGAAACGGTAAAGAAATTACGCTGGTGTCCGGACATTATCCATTGTCAAGGATGGATGAGTGCATTTGTGCCCCTTTATATTAAGAAGGCTTATCAAGATGAGCCGTCATTCAGAGACTCAAAAGTAGTATTTTCGGTGTTTGAGGATGAATTCAAATCGAACTGCGAAGGTAATCTGACTGAAAAACTCATGCTGAAAGGCATTGAAAAGAATGATGTGGAAAGCATCGTCAAATCTCCGGCAAATTACGAGGAACTGTGCAAACTGGCCATTGCCTACTCTGATGGTGTGATACAAAACAGCGAGAAAGTGAATGAGAATGTCATGAAGTTCGCCCGTGAATCGGGTGTGCCTGTGCTCGACTATCAGCCTGCCGATACCTATGTAGATGCTTTCAATGAGTTCTATGACAAAGTATGGGAGTTTGAAAAGAAATAACTCACTAAGAATAATAAAGATGAAAATCAAATACTTATGCGCATTGTTGTTGGCAGCACTGATTTATAGTTGCGATGATTCAACAACCGGCATCGGGACCGATCTTATCCCCGGTGGAGATAAGATTCCGGCAAATACAGACAGTTATGAGTTTACCACCAAATCTCTGTTGGCCGACTCCGTTTATGCACGTACCAGTACTGCATATTTAGGACGATATACCGATGAGCAATTTGGAGAATTTACTGCCGATTTTATAGCACAGTTCACCTGTATGGACAACTTCAAATTTGAAGAAGAGCTGACCAAAGTCATCGGAGTAAATATAAGTCTGCAATACGGGTCTTTCTTTGGCGACTCACTGAATGCCATGCGCTTACAGGTTGACACATTGGACAAGGTTATTCCTGAAAAAGAACTAAGCACTTTTTATACCAGTGTGGATCCTAAAGATTATTACAACGAAAAAGGAAAGCCTATCGCTGTAAAAGCCTATTCGGCAGTAGGTCCGTCTACAAGCAAAGATGAAACTACAACCACAAGCAGCGGTGTCAAGCAAAGAACAATTATACAGACTATCAAATTGCCCAATTCATTAGGCGATCACATCTTCAACAAATACAAGGAGAACAAAGAGTATTTCAAGACTCCTGAAAGTTTTATCAAGAATGTATTAAAGGGAGTTTACATTCGCTGTACTCATGGCGACGGAACCATTTTATACATTGACGGTTTAAGCCTGAATCTTAATTTTGAAGCCCTGATAGAAAGTTCTTCCGGCAAGCGGGATTCGTTGGTTTACAAGTCCTATTTCTTTGGAGCAACCAAGGAAGTGATACAAGCCAACCACTTCAGTAACGGTAGCAGATTGGAAGAGTTAGCCCAAGATCCGGACCATACTTACCTCAAAAGTCCGGCAGGTATTTTTACAGAAGCGACTTTCCCCATTGCAGAGATTTACAATGAACATAAAAGAGATACGCTAAATGGTGTAAATGTATCGTTCACACGCTACAACGAGAAAGAGTCCAAATACAAAATGGGCATCCCCCAATATGTATTGATGGTCAGAAAGAAAGATATGTTCTCGTTCTTTGAAGAAAACAAGATTATCGATAACAAGACTTCTTTCTTAAGTTCATATAGCAGCAGTAACAATACATACACCTTTACCAACATCGCTCCCTTAATCACTTACTGCATTGAGGAACGGAAAAAAGGCATAACAGCAGCAGGTGGAGATCCTGAAAAGGAAGAAGACGAAAAAAAATGGGACGCTAAAAATCCGGACTGGAACAGAGTTGTCATCATACCTGTCAAAGCAGTATCCAATTCAAACAATGAAATAGTTGAAATATCCAACAACTTAGGTATGGAAAGCGCTATGTTAAAAGGTGGAACGAATCCTGAGAATAAGCTGAAAATGCAAATCTTCTACACTACATTTTAAGACTTTTTTATTTAACCAAATAAAGAACAGGCGGCAACTACAGCAATATAGTTTCCGCCTGTTTAATTTACTCCACCGTAATCATACCACACCGGATGATAAATGGAAATTCATGGAACGCAAATATCCCATCAACACTTCACACCATGATTGAGAATGACCATAAAAACAGACTATATAAAATAAGCCGGCAAAATCCTTTTCACGGATCCTGCCGGCTTATTTATGTTTATGGGAATCCTCTATCCCCTAGAAAGGCAAATCATCCTTCTCGTCTGTCGCGGCAAAATCTACCGGTGCAGCGGGAGCAGCATTCATGGGAGGAAACGGAGCATCCAGCGCAACAGGTCCCTGGGCACCCACACGCTCTACTTTCCACGCACGGATACTGTTGAACCAACGCCCATTCCACTCGCGGGCATCCACATCAAAAAACACATTCAACTCTTCACCTGCCTGAATATTAAATTGCGCTATCTTATCTGCTCCAAATACGTCAAAACACATTTTTTTAGGATATTGATCATGCGTTTCAATTACGTATTCTTGTACTTTCCATTCATTTCCTGTCTTTGAAACTCCTCCTCTCGGTTCGAGGACTGCTATTACTTTTCCTGCTAATTCCATATTACGTTATTTAAATTCGCCACGAAAGTACACTTTTCCTTGCGAGTAAACTAATTTTTTCGCCATTTTTTGCGCTTGAACCATAATCTTTTCGTAACTTTGGCAGTTAAATGAATGTAGAGATATAGAATATAAATATAATAATATAAAACTATGAAGTTCATCGTTTCAAGTACTGGATTATTCAGTCATTTACAAGCTATTAGCCGAGTTATCAACTCTAAAAATTCGTTACCTATTCTTGATTGTTTTTTGATGGAACTAACTGACGGAACGCTGTCTCTCACTGCTTCTGACAGCGAAACGACCCTGTCCACTTCACTGGAAGTAAATGAAAGTGACGGTGACGGACGCTTTGCCGTTTCTTCAAAAACCATACTCGAAGCCCTGAAAGAAATACCCGAACAACCACTTACTTTCCTGGTAAATACTGAAAACCTGGAAATCACCGTACAATATCAGAATGGTAAATACAGCCTGATGGGACAAAATGCCGACGAATATCCACAAGCTCCCGCATTAGGCGCAAATGCGGTACACGTAACGATGGGCGCTCCGGTGATGCTGGCTGGTATCAACCGTTCTTTATTCGCTACTGCCGATGATGAGTTACGTCCGGTAATGAATGGTATTTATTTTGATATCACTACCGAAGACATCACTTTCGTAGCCTCAGACGGGCACAAATTAGTACGCAATAAAACATTTGTGGCACATGGCGATGAAAAAGCCGCTTTCATTCTACCCAAGAAGCCGGCAACCCTGTTGAAGAACCTGTTACCGAAAGAACAAGGAGATGTGCAAATTGATTTTGACGACCGTAACGCTACGTTTACATTAGAAAACTACAGTATGATATGCCGTCTTATCGAAGGACGCTATCCAAACTATAACTCAGTAATTCCGCAGGATAATCCTCACAAGGCCACCATTGACCGCATGACGCTGATCAGTGCGCTCCGCCGTGTATCTGTATTCTCATCGCAAGCAAGCAGTTTGATAAAACTCCGCCTCAGTGAAAATCAGATCCAGATCTCCGCACAAGACATTGATTTCTCCACCTCAGCAGAAGAAACACTGACTTGCCAATATACAGGAAGTCCCATGAGCATCGGCTTTAAATCAACATTCCTGATTGATATTTTAAACAATATCTCAGCACAGGAAATACTTTTCGAACTGGCTGATCCTTCACGTGCGGGCGTTATTGTCCCTGTAGAGCAGGAAGAGAACGAAGACCTGCTGATGCTGCTGATGCCTATGATGCTGAACGACTAAAAACGACACGCCACCATGTGGTGGAAAAACAATATATAATACAAGCTGAAAATGAAATTGAACTTGAAGAATCCTATTGTTTTTTTCGATTTGGAAACAACGGGAACAAATATAAACACAGACAGAATAGTGGAAATATGCTATCTGAAGGTGTATCCAAACGGCAACGAAGAAACGAAGACCATGCGTATCAATCCGGAAATGCACATTCCCGAACAATCCTCTGCTATCCACGGTATTTATGACGCAGATGTGGCAGACTGCCCTACCTTCAAGGAAGTGGCAAAAGAGATAGCCCGGGACATTGAGGGATGTGACCTGGCCGGTTTCAATTCCAATCGTTTCGACATTCCGGTTTTGGCTGAGGAGTTCCTGCGCGCAGGAGTAGACATTGACATGATGAAACGAAAATTCATTGACGTGCAGGTAATTTATCACAAACTGGAACAGCGTACCCTGTCTGCCGCCTATAAATTCTATTGCGGCAAGAATCTGGAAGATGCCCATACAGCCGAAGCCGACACACGCGCCACATACGAAGTACTGAAATCCCAATTGGACCGCTATCCGGAAGAACTGCAAAATGATATGGCATTTCTAGCCGAATACTCAAGTTTCAACAAGAATGTAGATTTCGCCGGACGCATTGTTTATGATGACAAAGGCGTGGAAGTATTTAATTTTGGGAAATACAAAGGAATGTCTGTCAGCGAAGTGTTACAAAAAGATCCGGGCTACTACAGCTGGATACTGAACGGTGATTTTACGCTGAACACGAAAAACGTACTGACAAAAATCAGACTACGTGAATCGGGAATGATGAAATGAGTATGAAAGGAAAAAAAATCGTACTAGGTATAACCGGAAGTATAGCCGCCTATAAAGCGGCTATACTCATTCGCGGACTTATTAAGAAGGGAGCGGAAGTACAAGTTGTGATTACCCCCGCAGGCAAAGAATTCATCACACCTATCACTTTATCTGCATTAACAAGTAAACCTGTTATCAGCGAGTTTTTTGCTCAACGTGACGGAACATGGAACAGTCACGTTGATTTGGGACTATGGGCGGATGCCATGATTATCGCTCCGGCTACCGCATCCACTATTGGTAAAATGGCCAACGGAATAGCGGACAATATGCTGATCACGACTTATCTGTCAATGAAAGCTCCCGTATTCGTAGCTCCGGCAATGGATCTGGATATGTTCGCACACCCTTCCACCCGGAAGAATCTGGACACGCTCCGTTCTTACGGAAATCACATTATAGAACCGGCAGAAGGGGAGCTAGCAAGCCATCTGGTAGGAAAAGGCAGAATGGAAGAACCGGAAAAAATAGTGGAAATACTGGAAGCTTTCTTTGCCAAACAACAAGACATGGCCGGAAAGAAAGTAGTCATTACCGCCGGTCCAACTTACGAAAAAATAGATCCGGTACGCTTTATCGGCAATTATTCTTCAGGAAAAATGGGATTCGCACTTGCCGAAGAATGCGCTTCACGTGGAGCGGAAGTATCACTAATCAGCGGACCGGTAACGATTCAGGCCCATCACCCTAACATCCGCCGCATAGATGTGGAAAGTGCTGGAGAAATGTACGAAGCCGCCATCCGCGAGTTTCCTACAGCTTCGGCTGGCATCCTGTGTGCGGCAGTGGCCGACTTTACCCCGGAAACTGTATCCGGTCATAAAATCAAAAGAGAGAAAGATAATCTAATACTGCAACTGAGACCCACACAAGACATTGCCGCCGCACTGGGAAGCCAGAAAAAGGACGGACAAATATTAGTGGGATTTGCTTTGGAAACAAATGATGAAACAAAAAATGCACAAGAAAAACTGGAACGTAAGAACCTTGATTTCATTGTACTGAACTCATTGAACGACCAAGGAGCAGGGTTTCGTTGTGATACCAACAAAATAACGATTATAGACCGTCAAGGAGTAACTCCTTATCCGCTGAAAAGCAAACAGGAAGTAGCAAGAGATATTATTGACAGACTGGTAAATAATAAATAATTTCTTAATTTGCCACGTTGTCAATGTGCTAATTACCATGCGGAATACAGCGCAACAAATTAGCAAATTGACAAACCAGCAAATTATTAAAAAGGAGCAAGAATATGCTGCAATCTATCTATATACAGAATTATGCATTGATTGATACATTGGATATCAGTTTCACCCCCGGTTTCTCTGTCATCACCGGAGAGACCGGCGCCGGTAAATCGATTATTCTAGGCGCTATCGGCTTGTTACTGGGACAGCGGGCCGATATCAAAGCTATCAAGAAAGGCGCCAATAAATGTATTGTAGAAGCACGTTTCAACATCTCCGCCTATCAGATGGAGCCTTTCTTTACCCAAAGAGATTTGGAATATGATCCGAATGAATGTATTATCCGCCGCGAGTTATATGCATCGGGCAAAAGCCGCGCATTCATAAACGACACGCCGGCCTCATTGGCGCAGATGAAGGAACTGGGCGAGAAACTGATAGATGTACATAGCCAGCATCAAAACCTGTTGCTCAACAGTGAGGGATTCCAATTGAATGTATTGGATATCCTGGCACAAAATGACAACGAACTTTCAGCATACAAAAATATTTATACCGAGTACAAGAACGTATGCAAACAGCTGGCCGATTTCATAACACAAGCCGAGCAAAGCCGGAAGGATGAAGATTACATCCGGTTCCAACTGGAACAGCTGGATGATGCAAACCTTCAGGAAGGAGAACAAACCGAACTGGAACAGGAAGCCGAAACTTTGAGTCATGCCGAAGAAATAAAAGCGGGCTTGTACAAAGTGGACCAAATAATGTCTTCGGAAGATGCCAGCCTGTTGTCCGCTACCAAAGAATGTATGCAAACCCTGCATAACATAGCGAGAGTGTACACACGTGCCCAGGAATGGATAGGGCGTTTAGACAGTTGTTACATAGAGCTGAAAGATCTGTCGCATGAAATAGCAGGCGCACAGGAGGAAGTGGAGTTCAACCCCACCCGTCTGGATTATGTAAATGAACGCCTGAACTTAATCTACTCTCTGCAACAGAAACATCACGTACAAACAATAGAGGAATTGATAGCTGTGCAAACCGACTACCATGAGAAGCTGAACGCCATCACTTCTTTTGACGACCGTATAGCAGAACTTACCGCCCAAAAAGAAACGCTATATGACAAAGTGATAAAGCAAGCCGCTGTGCTGACAAAGCTTCGTTCCCAATCGGGTAAGAACATTGAGAAACAGATGCAAAGCCTGCTGGTTCCTCTCGGTATGCCCAATGTGCGCTTTGTGGTGGAACTGAATCCGCGCAAGGAACCGGACAGTAAAGGGATGGACAGTGTGACATTCCTGTTTTCGGCCAACAAGAATGGAACATTACAAAATGTAGCTTCCGTAGCATCGGGCGGTGAGATTGCCCGTGTCATGCTTTCGCTGAAAGCCATGATAGCCGGAGCTGTGAAACTGCCTACTATCATCTTTGATGAAATAGACACTGGAGTTTCCGGTTCCATCGCCGAGAAAATGGCACTCATCATGCAGGAAATGGGAAAACAAAACCGTCAGGTCATCAGTATCACCCATCTGCCCCAAATTGCAGCACGCGGCATCACTCATTATAAAGTATATAAGGAAGATACGGAAACAGGCACCAACAGCTACATCCGCCGCTTGACTGATGAAGAAAGAGTAAAAGAAATAGCCAATATGCTAAGTGGAGCTACCTTGACAGAGGCAGCCCTGAACAATGCAAAGGCGCTGATAAGTGGCTAGTGCCAAGTGATTTATGGACTGTCATATTGCAGACATTAATCACTTACCACTAACCACCTGTCACTAACCATTAACCACTAATTAGACATGTTAGAAAAGAATGAAATGATTTTCGGTGTACGCGCTGTTATTGAAGCCATACAAGCCGGAAGAGAGATAGATAAAGTATTGGTGAAGAAAGATATACAGAGCGAACTGTCCAAAGAACTGTTTGCCTGTTTGAAAAATACCCTCATCCCTGTTCAGCGTGTACCCGTGGAGCGTATTAACCGTATCACCCGGAAAAACCATCAGGGAGTTGTAGCATTCATCTCCTCTGTCACCTACCAGAAAACAGAAAATCTGGTACCTTTCTTGTTTGAAGAAGGAAAAACACCCTTATTCGTCATGCTGGATGGAATTACCGATGTACGTAACTTCGGAGCCATTGCCCGTACCTGCGAATGTGCCGGTGCAGATGCCATTATTATTCCCTCGAAAAACAGTGTCAGTGTCAATGCTGACGCAATGAAAACATCCGCAGGAGCTCTGCACACTCTTCCCGTATGTCGCGAACAAAGTTTGACTAATACCATCAAGTATCTGAAAGACTGCGGATTCAAGATTGTAGCAGCTACGGAAAAAGGGGATTATGATTACACCAAAGCAAACTATAAAGACCCTGTATGTATCATTATGGGAGCCGAGGACACAGGTGTTCCCTACGAGCACCTTTCTCTGTGCGATGAATGGATCAAAATACCGTTAATGGGTAAAATAGAATCACTGAACGTATCGGTTGCCGCAGGTATTCTGATTTATGAAGCTGTAAAACAACGCGGCTTCACAGAAGACAAGACGGCATCCGCTTTATAAAATACCGTATCATCGTTAACAAACAATTAACTATATCATGAAGAAAGTACTTTTGATATTGGCATGCGGCATAGCTACCCAGCTAAGCTATGCACAAGCAACCCCAAAGTGGGCCGACAAAGCTAAAAAAGCCGTTTTTTCCATCGTTACATACGATAAAGATAACAAAATCAAGAATACAGGAAATGGATTCTATATCAATGAAAATGGAACGGCATTATCTGATTACACCCTGTTTGAAGGAGCCGAACGCGCAGTAATCATTAACGCGGACAGTAAAGAATTACCTGTATTGCGTATCTTGGGAGCCAACTCCATGTATGACATCGTAAAATTTAATACTGAAGCCGATAAAAAGACCATAGCATTAAAATCGGCATCACAGCCGGCATCAGTAGGTGAAACAGTCTATCTGCTACCCTACTCGACTCAAAAAGCGGCAACCTGCCAGACAGGGACCGTCACCAAAGTAGACACCATTGGTGACAAGGCATATTATTATACACTGGCAATGACAACCAACGAAAAAACCGTAAGTTGCCCTATTATGAATGCCAATGGAGAAGTATTAGGTTTAATCCAAAAAAACGCATCGGATGAGGCCAAGGAAAGTTATGCCATCGGAGCTACATACGGTGCCTCACTGAGCATTACCGCCCTTTCTTTGAACGACATGTCGCTGAATAAAATCGGCATCAAAAAAGGACTGCCCGAAACAGAAGACCAAGCATTGGTGTACCTGTTCATGGCATCTTCACAACAAAATCAGAACGAATATATCACCACATTAAACGATTTTCTGGAACAATATCCCAACAGCGCAGACGGATATATACGCCGTGCCACTACTTATATGGGATTTAGTGATGATGAACACAACGCTTTGGCAGATGCTGACCTGAAGAAAGCACTGGAAGTGACTACCAACAAGAGTGAGACGCAATATAATATCGCTAAATTAATTTATTCGTACATCATCTCTTTAGGTGACAAGAAACCATACGGTGACTGGAGTTACGACAAAGCTCTCTCCATCATTCATGATGCCATGCAAGCCGACAACCAACCCATTTACACACAATTGGAGGGAGATATTCTGTTTGCTATGAAGAAATATCCTGAGGCATACGCCGCTTATGAGAAAGTGAACCAGTCTTCCATAGCCTCTGCCGCTACATTTTACTCGGCAGCCAAAACCAAACAACTGATTGAAGGAACAGATATGAACGAGGTTATTGCCTTGATGGATAGTGCTGTGGCACGTTTCACCAAGCCTTATACATCGGAAGCTGCTCCTTATTTCTATGAACGGGCAGAAATAAAAGCCCAGACAGGTAAATACCGTGAAGCGGTAATAGATTATGATACTTTTTATGATGCTATCGGTGGACGGGTTACAGCCGCTTTTTATCTGCAACGCGAACAGGCGGAAATACAATGTAAGATGTATCAGCAAGCTATCAATGACATTAATAAAGCAGTAGAAATGACTCCTGAGGATGTAGCCATGTGGGTGGAAAAAGGTTCGGTGCATCTACGTGTAGGGCAACATAACGAAGCAATAGAAGCATTGGAAAAGGCTATCTCTTTAGACCCGAAAGCCGCAGCCGCATACCGCATGCTGGGATACTGCCAGATACAATTAAAGAAAAACAAAGAAGCCTGTGCAAACTTTGCCAAAGCAAAAGAACTGGGCGATGAAGTGGTAGACGGACTGATACAGAAGTATTGCAAATAATACCGGAGAGCTCCATCCAAAATCCGCGAATCTTGCTACGTGATTTCTGAAATCTTGTTGCATGATTCGCGGATTTTTGCTACAAGATTTCAGGGAGCATTCCCTGCCATTCATGAAAAAGCAGGAAAGGAAAAAATTCTACTTATCCCACAACTGCTGTATAATCAGTACCCGTTTCGTATCTTCCGTCACCCGGAAACGGTCATCGCTACGCTCTCCTACCAGCCATACAATCTGGCCTGCAGAGCAAACCACATATTGATTTTCTTTCTGGAAAAGAGAAAACTTACGATCTGTCAGATAATCGCTGATCTTCTTTTTCCCTTTCATTCCGAAAGGAACAAATTTATCCCCCTGCCGCCATTTACGCACCGTGAGAGGTAGCACCACCTTGTCTGCATCCAAACAGGCCGTATCCTTATTCTTAGGGATGACAAAGTCTGGCATTATTTCCTGCGTTTCCATTGCAAGCCGGAACGGGGGCACATTTTCCTCCACTTCCTCATCCGCCAGCTTCCTCCTGCGAATAATCAACTCCGTCCTGTCGCGCAGTACCTCCCATCCGGCAGAAACAAACCTTTTTCCCGACTGGGCAGACAAACTGCGGAATACATCTCCTGCCTGGACAGAATTGAAACCTAACGGATGAAGAATCTCAAACAGCAAAGCCGCCGGAGCACTCTCTTCCATCAAACGAGAAATAAGAATATGACCGGACTTTTCCATCACCCTTTCTTTTCCCGCCTCTATCTCCTTATTATATATAAGAGAAACATCAGTCAGACGCCTTGATGTTTCAGCTATACTTTCACTGACAGAAGGATTCAGCTCACGCAACATCGGAAGAATATTCAGACGGATTTTATTACGCATATATTCATCTTGCAAATTGGTACTGTCTGTAACATAACCTTGACGCAAACAACGCAAATAATCCAAAATATCCTGACGGCTCACCTCCAACAAAGGCCGTACAATGCAGCCGTTATGCGGACTAATACCTTTCAAGCCATTGATTCCCGCGCCACGTATCAAATTCAATAAAAAAGTTTCCACACTATCGTCCCGGTGATGGGCTACGGCAATAACAGCCCCCCCCCTCTCCTTACGCAGTTGTTCGAACCAATCATAGCGCATTTCGCGAGCCGCCATCTCAATAGAAACATGATGCCTCGAAGCATAAGTGACCGTATCAAAATGAGTAACATGCAAAGCCACTCCTAATCCTTTACACAACTCATTGACAAACCTTTCATCTCTATCGGATTCCTCACCACGAAGGTGAAAATTACAATGGGCAGCCTCACAATGATACCCTAAAACAAGCAAGACACGCAACAAAGCTACCGAATCTGCCCCGCCACTCAATGCCACTAACACCTTATCATGCAAGGTGAAAAGTTGTTTCTCCTCTATATACTTCTGAATATTCCAATGAAACATGGCACAAAGATAAGAGTTCTGCAAGACAAAAACAAAGTGCCCGTTCTTTATTTAAAAACAATCTAAATAATTTGCATACTTCTAAGTAATAACTTATCTTTGCAAAAAATTTAAAACAAAATGCGTTTATCCGAATTAAGAACAGGAGAAAAAGGCGTAATAGTCAAGGTTTTAGGCCACGGTGGTTTCCGCAAGCGAATCGTTGAAATGGGTTTTATTAAAGGAAAAACCGTAGAGGTAATCTTGAACGCCCCTTTGAAAGACCCTATAAAATACAGACTACTAGGTTACGAGATCTCCCTCCGAAGACAAGAGGCAGATATGATTGAGGTGGTAAGCGAGCAGGAAGCACGCACGATGCAAAACCCTTACCATGGTTCCATAACAGAAGATGTACCCGTGCCCGAATCAGAACTGGTGGCACTGGCAAAAGGCAAACGCCGTACAATCAATGTAGCCTTAGTAGGTAATCCCAATTGTGGAAAGACTTCGCTATTCAATATTGCATCCGGCGCCCACGAACATGTAGGAAACTACAGTGGTGTGACAGTAGATGCCAAGGAAGGTTTTTTCGATTTCCAAGGTTATCATTTCCGTATTGTAGATTTACCCGGAACCTATTCTCTTTCAGCCTATACTCCGGAAGAACTTTATGTACGCAAACATATCATTGAAGAAACTCCGGATGTAATTATCAATGTGGTAGACTCTTCTAACTTGGAACGTAATTTCTATCTTACCACCCAATTGATTGATATGAATGTGCGTATGGTTATCGCCTTGAATATGTACGATGAGCTGGAAGCCAGCGGAAATAAATTGGATTATACCCAATTAAGCCAGCTGATCGGGGTGCCTATGGTACCTACTGTCTGCCGACGGGGAGAAGGTGTAGACAAACTGTTCCATGTTATCATCGGTATTTACGAAGGAGGAGATTTCCTGTCACAAAAGGGCGAAATACGTTCTGAAATTCTGGAAGACCTGAGAGACTGGCACAAAACCTACGTACCCGACCACGAATTCGGAAGCCACAAAGAAGAGGAAGATGCCCGCCCACGCGGATATATGCGTCATATTCATATTAACCACGGTCCTGAACTGGAGCGCAGTATCGAAGAAGTCAAGAAAGCAATCAGTCAAAACGAAGACATACGCCATAAATATTCCACCCGCTTCCTATCCATCAAATTACTGGAAAACGATAGGGAAATAGAAAATTTCATCTCTACACTGCCTAATGGCAAAGAAATCATAGCGATACGCAACAAGGAAACATTACGTATCCGTAAAGTGATGAACGAAGACAGCGAGCAAGCTATTACGGATGCTAAATATGGTTTTATCACCGGAGCTTTGAAAGAAACATTCACCGACAATCATTTGGAAAAAGAACAAACGACCCGCGTGATAGACAGTATTGTGACACATCGCATTTGGGGATATCCTATTTTTTTCCTGTTTCTTTATATCATGTTTGAGGGAACCTTTGTTTTGGGTGACTATCCTATGCAAGGTATTGAATGGCTAGTAGACCAATTAGGCAACCTGATACGAAACAATATGGCTGAAGGTCCTTTGAAAGACTTACTGATAGATGGTATTATCGGTGGAGTGGGCGGTGTTATCGTTTTCCTGCCGAATATCCTCATATTATACTTTTTTATTTCTATATTGGAAGATTCGGGGTATATGGCACGCGCCGCATTTATCATGGATAAAATAATGCACCGGATGGGACTGCATGGCAAGTCCTTTATCCCACTGATTATGGGATTCGGTTGTAATGTACCTGCCATAATGGCAACACGTACTATAGAAGATCGAAAGTCCAGACTAATCACCATGTTGGTGAATCCTTTAATGTCCTGTAGTGCGCGTCTTCCCATATATTTAGTTATGATAGGTGCTTTTTTCCCTAACTGCGCCAGCTTTATGTTACTTTGTATCTATACAGCAGGTATTTTATTAGCAGTAATAATGGCCCGTATTTTCAGTAAATTTCTAGTGAAAGGAGAAGATTCTCCATTTGTGATGGAACTCCCCCCCTATCGTATGCCTACTTCTAAAAGTATCATGCGTCATACATGGGAAAAAGGAGCACAATATCTGAAAAAGATGGGAGGCATTATCATGATTGCCTCAATTATTATTTGGTTTCTAGGGTATTATCCACGGCATGATGCTCATGAAAGCGTAGCCGAACAACAAGAAAATTCATATATCGGACAAATAGGCAAAGCAATAGAGCCTGTTATCAAACCGCTAGGATTTGACTGGAAGTTAGGAATCGGACTTATTTCAGGTGTAGGCGCTAAAGAATTGGTAGTAAGTACACTAGGAGTATTATACACAAATGAAGGAGATGTGGAAAATGTGAATCTTTCTGACCGTATTCCCATTACTCCACTGGTTGCATTAGCTTACATGTTGTTTGTATTGATCTACTTCCCCTGTATTGCCACTTTCGCAGCAATCAAGCAAGAATCCGGCAGTTGGAAATGGGCCATATTCGCAGCAGGATACACCACTGGATTGGCTTGGCTTGTTGCATTTACCGTATTCCAAATAGGAAGTATTATCATTTAATAAACCTAAACCTAAAATTATTTGTTTATCAAGCATGGAATTACAACAAATTATAGTTATTGCAATCGTATGCCTCTGTACAATATGGATAAGTATACGTATCTTTCAGTATTTCAAGCGCATAAAGAACAATAGCAATCCGTGTGAATGCTGTAATTCTGATTGCGCCATGAAGTCTATGCACAACAAGCCAAAGTGCGGTTGCGAAAAAAATGCAGAAAAGTGAGAAAAAAATAGCAAAATATTTGCAGATTAAAAAAAATGTCGTACCTTTGCAACCGCAATCGAGAAACAAAGATTGATAACAATAAGGTTCCTTGGATGAGTGGCTTAGTCAGCGGTCTGCAAAACCGTGTACGGCGGTTCGAATCCGCCAGGAACCTCCTCATCACTTCAAAAATAAATATGCAAAAGGGAATAATCCATAGATTATTCCCTTTTGCATATAATATATAAAAAGCAACGCCTTCAATTACTCAAAAGTATTCCTATTTACACCTACATTCAAAAGGTTTCTCGGCTCAGTTTGAAAAAGAACCTGGAATTATTTCTCTATTCCGAAGATTAAGGAGCGAGTCTTTCTATTTTCCAAACACCATCAGATTGAAGCATATAGAGAAAACGATCATGCAAACGATTTACCCTACCCTGCCAGAATTCAACACGAACAGGCATAACAGCAAAGCCTCCCCAGTATTCAGGGCGATCTATCTCTTTCCCTATCCAGCGCGTGGTTTCTTTCACAAAATCACGAATAAGTTGTATCCTGCTTTCTATCGGTTCGCTTTGAGGAGAAATACGGGCGCCAATACGACTCTTGTAAGGCCTTTTTCTAAAATATTCATCTGATTCCTGTGGAGATACTTTAGCCGCAATACCTTCTATATGAATTTGTCTTTCCAGTTCATGCCATACAAACGATATAGAGATAGATGGGTTATGAGCCAGATGTTTACCCTTGCGACTTCCATAGTTAGTATAAAAAATAAATTTGCCATCATGCAAATCTTTCAACAACACAGTCCGTATTGCCGGTTTCCCTTCCGGAGAAACAGTACCTACCAACATAGCCGTAGGCTCATTTACCTCCGCATCTATCGCTTCTTGCAGCCACTTTGTAAAAAGGACAAGTGGATTATCAGGAAGATCACTCCTTTTGAGACCACCCTTTGTATATTCCCTCCTGATTGTCGCCAAATCAGCCTTCATTATTTTTTCTTTAACTCTTAACCTATATTCTTTCATTAACACTTAAATATTCTTTACTCAATAAATTCCCCAAAAGACCATATCAAAATGGACACCATACCTCACATAAGTATGAAAACAATCTTCTAAAAGAAAAGGTTTAGCAATTTCTCACCGCTATGCATAATTGAAGAAGGACTTATTTTCATTTTTTTGAAATACAAAATCTTTTTGCAAACCATACATTTTCAATCATTCCACTACACACATTTTTCTGTAATACAAGAAGATATATTTTTGATAGATTTAATTTTCATAGACAATACTAGCTACAACAGAAGACAAATTATCCTTTTTTATTGCAAAATCACCCTACAATAAGAACTAAAGCCTACACTTGTTTGTTAAATAGAAAAATAAGAATAGCAAAACGACTTGCTACCAATGCACAAACTATTTAATTAAATAATGATTGACTGTTTATGAAAATCTTATTAATAGGAGAGTATAGCAATATACATTGGACTTTAGCAAAAGCCTTAAGAAATATGGGACATAGAGTCGATGTATTATCCCACAGCAATTTATGGCTAAACAACTCTGACTATCTCTATCCCAACCGGTCATCAATCCGTTGGGGAGTTCTTAAAAACACGTTCAATTTACTGAAAACCCTTCCCCAACTCAGAGGATATGATGTGGTACAACTTGTCAACCCTTACTTTTTAGAATTAAAACCCGAACTGCTTCAGTACGTATTCCAATATCTTAAAAAGAACAACAAGAAGATATTTTTAGGAGGGTTTGAATATGATTTTTACTGGATTTACATGTGCTTAAATAAAAACGCTCTCCGATATAATGATTTTTATGCCAATGGCACTTTTCGTGACACCATTGACAACAAAATGGCAATTATAAATTGGATGCATGGATTCAGAGGAAAATTAAACCGTATCATCGCGAACAATTGTAATGGAATCATCACCAGTCTTTACGAATCCTATTTAGCCTACCAACCCTATTTCTCTGGAAAAACCAAATACATTCCTTTCCCGATAGAATCATTGCCTCACCCACAAATCCCTTTTAAAAAAATAGAAAAAGTAAAATTCTATATCAGTCTAAAACATCATCGTGAAGAATGGAAGGGAAAAGACGAACTTTATAGCGCCCTCTATAAATTATATTACAGACATCCATCTGCATGCGAAATCAAACAAACCGTTTTCACTCCGTATGATGAATGTGAACATTTTATGGACGGGTGCGATGTAATGTTAGATCAGCTTTATTCTTATTCTCCGGGATTAAATGCATTATACGCCATGAGCAAAGGAATTGTAGTGGTGGGAGGTGCAGAAGAGGAACATTACAACTTATTAGGCGAAGACAGACTTCGCCCTATCATCAACGTACGCCCCGAAGGAAATGACATTTATAACAAACTAGAGAGTTTATTAGCCAATACAAATAAAATTTCTCAATTATCCGCCGACAGCATTGAATATATTAAAAAACACCATTGTCCAATAAAGGTGGCTAAAGAATGTTTGGATTTTTGGGAGAAAAATTAATTCCACCTATTAACACTTCACTATCAGCACCTTATTATTTCCATCAAAAAATATATCTAAAAAAAAGAGCAAAAGGTTTGCATATTTCAATTTATCCCCTTATCTTTGCACCGCGTTTGAGAGATAACGCTTCTGATAAGAAGGAAGTTTGGGTGAGTGGCTGAAACCACCAGTTTGCTAAACTGACGTACGGGTAACCGTACCGGGGGTTCGAATCCCCCAGCTTCCGCGAATAAGTCGTAAATTAATTTTACGACTTATTTTTTATATTCATTTTTCAACAGTTTGCTGTCAAGGCTTTCGGGAGGAAGAGTAAAGGTGCTTTTTAGACTTTCAATTTTACTACATAAAACATATGATACTTCTTCATAGAAATTAAATTCCGATTTATAATAGTAATAGCATAAAAAAAATCATTTTTTATTTTGCAGATTAAAAACAAACTTCTAACTTTGCACCGTCTTAGAAAAAGAATTAAGACTAACTGATGGCGGTATCGTCTAGTGGCCTAGGACGCAGCCCTCTCACGGCTGAAACTCGGGTTCGATTCCCGGTTCCGCTACTTTTAGAAGCTAATTGGTTTATTGCCACCAATTAGCTTTATTTTTTATGGAATTGTTATAAAGAGTCCTTATTGTTTTTTCATTTATTGACCACTTTATACTTAAAAATGCACAAGTATTGGGTCAACGTAAAAACCTGAGGGATTCATAGATTAAGCATAAATTTTAGTCAGTC
>OAVT01000056.1_pt1 | contig 79986 bp, 51 predicted proteins | sample 1476461 | NCBI WGS metagenome assembly OAVT01 (sample SAMEA2580109, study PRJEB22360) | human gut metagenome | biome: human gut; feature: human-associated habitat; material: faeces | place: Denmark | collected 2008/2010
AGGGACAGCTGATAGAAACAGAAGCCACTGGAGCACCTCAAAAACACCATCATACACTAAATCAGTAAGTTGGCAGCATCACCGCGTTCCGTTTGAAGGTCTGAAAGAACGTCCGTTTAAATTACGCCTCAGCATTATCACTGGCGATCGTCCTGTACTGGTTCTGCGCATTATTCAGCTGGAAGCGGTGCAGGAAGAAATGGCTAACGAATTTCGTGATCTGCTTGTTGAGAAATTCAAAGACAGCAAAGTAGAAACCTTTATTGGTACTTTCACCGCCTGATTTCATTACTGCAAATGCCCCTGCGGGGGCATTTATGGAAACGTAATTAACTCAATAATCACCGGATGGTGAGGGCTTCCTTTTACCAGAATTCAGCGCGGTGCAGTGCATATACGTGGAGAACAAAATGTCATTTATTAAAACTTTTTCCGGGAAGCATTTTTATTATGACAAGATAAATAAAGACGACATCGATATTAACGATATCGCGGTTTCCCTTTCAAATATCTGTCGCTTTGCCGGTCATCTTTCGCACTTCTACAGCGTCGCCCAACATGCGGTTCTTTGCAGCCAGCTGGTGCCGCAGGAATTTGCTTTTGAAGCGTTAATGCATGATGCAACAGAAGCGTATTGCCAGGACATTCCCGCACCACTGAAACGCCTTCTTCCTGACTATAAACGGATGGAAGAAAAAATAGACGCCGTAATCCGTGAGAAATACGGGTTACCCCCAGTTATGAGTACACCCGTGAAATATGCCGATCTCATCATGCTGGCAACCGAACGCCGCGATCTCGGGCTTGATGATGGCTCTTTCTGGCCTGTACTGGAAGGCATCCCGGCAACAGAGATGTTCAACGTGATTCCACTGGCACCGGGTCATGCCTACGGGATGTTTATGGAACGTTTTAACGATTTATCGGAGTTACGCAAATGCGCATGAATGTTTTCGAAATGGAAGGGTTTCTTCGCGGGAAATGTGTACCGCGAGATCTGAAAGTGAATGAAACAAATGCTGAGTACCTGTTACGTAAATTCGACGCGCTTGAAGCTAAATGTGCGGCACTGGAAAACAAAATAATACCAGTGTCAGCTGAACTGCCACCAGCAAATGAAAGTGTTCTGTTATTTGATGCTAATGGAGAAGGCTGGCTGATTGGCTGGCGTTCTCTCTGGTACACCTGGGGACAAAAAGAAACCGGAGAATGGCAGTGGACATTTCAGGTCGGGGACCTTGAAAACGTCAATATCACTCACTGGGCAGTAATGCCAAAAGCACCGGAGGCTGGAGCATAATGACCACATTTACCAATAAAGAACTGATTAAAGAAATCAAAGAACGAATCAGCAGCCTAGAGGTTCGAGACGATATTGAGCGCCGTGCTTATGAAATCGCACTCGTATCTCTGGAAGTAGAGCCAGATGAACGCGAAGCCTATGAATTATTCATGGAAAAGCGTTTCGGTGACTTAGTAGATCGTCGGAGAGTAAAAAACGGCGATAACGAATACATGGCATGGGATATGACTCTCGGTTGGATCGTCTGGCAGCAACGAGCTGGTATCCATTTTTCAACAATGACACAGCAAGAGGTGAAATAATGGAGCCATACAGCCTCACACTCGATGAGGCCTGTCAGTTTCTTAAGATATCCAGACCAACCGCCACCAACTGGATACGAACAGGCCGCCTACAGGCAACACGTAAAGATCCAACCAAGCCAAAATCTCCTTACCTCACAACACGGCAAGCTTGCATTGCGGCGCTTCAGTCTCCGCTGCATACTGTCCAGGTGAGCGCGGGTGATGGCATAACAGAGGAAAGAAAATGTCACTCTTCCGCAGAAATGAAATATGGTATGCCTCGTATTCGCTCCCGGGCGGGAAACGAATTAAGGAATCTCTTGGCACAAAGGACAAGCGGCAAGCTCAGGAGTTGCACGACAAGCGAAAAGCAGAACTCTGGCGAGTAGAAAAGCTAGGGGATTTACCTGATGTCACTTTTGAAGAGGCCTGCCTAAGATGGCTTGAGGAAAAAGCTGATAAAAAATCTCTCGATTCAGATAAAAGCCGGATTGAGTTCTGGCTTGAACATTTTGAGGGTATAAGGCTTAAAGATATCTCGGAGGCAAAGATTTACTCTGCTGTAAGCAGAATGCATAACAGAAAGACGAAAGAAATATGGAAACAGAAAGTTCAGGCCGCCATCAGGAAAGGTAAAGAACCGCCTGTTTATGAACCAAAGCCAGTATCAACTCAGACAAAGGCAAAGCATCTTGCCATGATAAAGGCCATTCTCCGTGCTGCAGAACGCGACTGGAAGTGGCTGGAAAAAGCGCCTGTCATCAAGATACCAGCGGTCAGAAACAAGCGAGTCAGATGGCTGGAAAAGGAGGAAGCAAAACGCCTTATTGATGAGTGCCCCGAACCACTGAAATCTGTCGTCAAGTTTGCGCTGGCAACTGGTCTGAGAAAGTCGAACATCATAAATCTGGAATGGCAACAAATCGACATGCAGCGACGAGTTGCCTGGGTGAATCCAGAAGAGAGCAAATCAAACCGCGCCATTGGTGTGGCGCTGAACGATACCGCCTGTAAAGTGTTGCGTGATCAAATAGGCAAGCATCACAAATGGGTGTTTGTACATACCAAGGCGACTAAGCGAGCAGATGGAACATCAACGCCTGCGGTCAGGAAGATGCGCATCGACAGCAAGACATCATGGCTATCAGCTTGTCGTCGTGCAGGAATTGAAGATTTCCGTTTCCATGACCTCAGACACACCTGGGCAAGCTGGCTGATCCAGTCAGGCGTCCCATTATCTGTGCTTCAGGAAATGGGCGGATGGGAGTCCATAGAAATGGTTCGTAGGTATGCTCACCTTGCGCCTAATCATTTGACAGAGCATGCAAGGAAAATAGACGACATTTTTGGTGATAATGTCCCAAATATGTCCCACTGTGGAATTATGGAGGATATAAAGAAGGCGTAACTGATTGAATTGTAATGGCGCGCCCTGCAGGATTCGAACCTGCGGCCCACGACTTAGAAGGTCGTTGCTCTATCCAACTGAGCTAAGGGCGCGTTGATACCGCAATGCGGTGTAATCGCGTGAATTATACGGTCAACCCTTGCTGAGTCAATGGCTTTTGATCTGGTTGCTGAACAAGTGAACGACCGCGTCTGATTTTCTGATTTATTTCGTTATAGCGGCAAACAAACGCACACCGCTGCGCGTCTGAATCAAGAAAACCCGTATTTTCATGTATCAAGTACAATTTCCCGCCCTAACGGAAAATTGTCCGATCCAATGAGACTGGTAACTATGAAACCAACGTCGGTGATCATTATGGATACTCATCCTATCATCAGAATGTCTATTGAAGTTCTGTTGCAAAAAAACAATGAATTGCAAATTGTCCTGAAAACGGATGATTATCGCATAACCATCGATTATCTCCGAACCCGTCCTGTTGATTTAATCATTATGGATATAGACTTGCCCGGAACAGACGGTTTTACCTTCCTGAAAAGGATCAAACAAATCCAGAGTACAGTGAAAGTATTATTTTTATCATCGAAATCAGAATGCTTTTATGCTGGCAGAGCGATACAAGCTGGTGCTAACGGTTTTGTCAGTAAATGCAATGATCAGAATGATATTTTTCATGCCGTTCAGATGATCCTCTCCGGATACACTTTTTTTCCCAGCGAAACGCTCAACTATATAAAAAGCAATAAATGCAGTACGAATAGTTCAACGGTCACGGTGCTATCTAATCGTGAAGTAACCATATTACGTTATCTGGTTAGCGGATTATCTAATAAAGAAATTGCCGATAAGTTATTACTTAGCAATAAAACAGTTAGTGCACATAAATCTAATATTTATGGCAAGCTAGGTTTGCATTCAATTGTAGAGCTTATCGACTACGCCAAATTATATGAATTAATATAATATTAATTATAATTGATCATAAATATCGCATCCGCTTTCGCCACACCAGGCTGAACACCGCTGGCTAACGCTCGATAATTGGCAAAAAAGTTTAGTGTGACATTGCCATTTGCATCAACTTCCTCAGTCGAGCTCGCCTCCCCCAGTGCGAGCCGGGAGCGATCGCTATTACGTAATTCGATGGCGACGGTTTGTGCCATTGCGGGATCATCCAGAGCCAGCAGGTTGGCATCAGATGCCGGCGTTCCCGTAAATAAAATCGCAACTGAACCCGGAGGACATCCCTCCAGCCGCAGGCTAAAAGGGACGAGTGCCGTGGTATCGCCAGCGCTCAGTAATTGTGTCGTAGGCCATCTGCCTAAATCTACCGTCTTATCCTTATCCGCTGTGTTTACGGTACAGGAGAAATCAACAACGTTACCGTGCAAATTGATATTAATCGTTCCTAAAGGGTCAACTGCCCATCCACTGGAACTCCACAGTAGCCCGCAGAAACAGCTAAAGAGTACTCTTCTCATTCTCCGTACCTCATTGATAATCGACGCGTAAATACCCCAGCGCGCTAAACGGCCCTTCGGTCGGTTTTTGACCGGTAATACTGATAGGCCAGGCGCGAAGTGTGACATTGGCTGCCGCAGCTGCATCCAGACGGAAAGGAATAACGCTATTGAGATCGTTAGGCGTGATCGGCGTATCGTTCTGATCGGCCACAATAAAACCTAAATCCTGATTGTCCGACACCATCGCCTGACCAGAAACGGCACTGGCTTCCAGACGCATTGTTAAATAAGCCTGCGCAGCAACATTCGTACATTTGATCGCAATGCTCTTGGTTTGCGGCATGACACCAGCTGGTCGATTCCCCGGCCCTGCCGCACTAAATAACGATGCGCCGATATCACCAAAATCAAATTCAACAATTTGCCCGGCATTTAATTCGCAGTTTTGCGGTACTTCAACCCGGCCACCAAAACTAATGGTATAAACAGGTGTAACCAACGGATCGTTAGGCGTTGATGTCACATACACGGTAAACATCACCTGTCTGGGGATCTCCACCATGTTAATAAAGGGACGAATAACCTTTAAACGAAATATCAAACGAGAATCCATCACCCCGAACGGAAGGTTTTGCGAAACGTTAGGATCTGTTCCCATACGAATATAATTTTGCGGAGGGAATTGAATATCCATCACGCTATCAACCAGACTCATCGCACCTAATAGATAATCATTTAATTGCATATATTTATAATTATCGATAGTTTCCTGAACAATAAAGTTGGTGACATAACTACGGTATGTATAATTCACCAGCGTGCCGGGTGGACAAATTGCTGATACACCTACCCAGCCGGATTTTTCCGGTAAAACAACAATCTGCCCTGGCTGGTTATTGGTGCTATTAAAGACATTTGAGAGATCATAGTGTTCATCTTCTGCTACGCCAGTACTATTTGCACAAACAGTAGCCCAGGATATGTTTGTTAACCACAAACATGCCATCGCCAATAATAATCTGCAGATTATCTTCATTGATAATTTCCTTTATGAGCCAGGATGTGTGCAAACTGCCGAAATAACAGTGACGGCTTGCTGTAAGCTTTGCTTCGGCAATACATAGTGCGCAATGCAGCGTGAGTTCGCGCCGTCTCCCCACTGAACCAGTAATTCACCAGACAATGGCGCACCGCTTAAATAAACTTGCCCGTCATCACCCACCATACTGGTTATTCCGGTACTGTTTTCCCGTACCAGTGATCCAAACGGCACCGGTTTTCCGCCCTGGGTAACGGTAATGAGCGCCCGCACGCCTATGCGGGTATCAAAATTGGCACGAACCAACGCGCCTTGCGTCGGCACAACGCTGCTAATATTTTTTTCAACATCGATGGAATTCCCCATCGTATTGGTATCAAGCGCGATACGGTTATACCGATAAACCGTGGCATACGGCATCACCGCATAGCCGCGCCAATCGGTTAAAATTCCAGTTTGATTTTCAATGCGTACACCGCCTGCGCCTGGCGCTTTAATCAAAACATTGGTATCCCCTAAAGGCTGGCTCAGCGTTATACCATTTTCATGCCCGACCACACCGCCAGACAGCTGCCAGTTAACGTCATGTTGATCGCGGTCGTAGTTATACCCGACCCCCAGCGTACCGTAAGCGGCCTGCCAGTTTGCCGTGGCGCTGCCCGTATACCCATTATTCGAGGTATCGCCCTGGCTTACGTGATAACTCAGGTTGTGGCCTTCCAGTAAGGTCCCACCAACGCCTGCCAGCCAGCTATTTTGCCCGTTGCTGTTACGGTTGGCGTTAAAGGAGGCATAAGCGCGGTCGAGCGCATTTTCCCGGGTGTAGCGACGTTTGGTCAGAACATTGAAAGGCACTGAAACATTAAGTCCGACAATACGTTCGTTATCGGGGATCCCTACAGATTCATTCCACGAAAATGAGAGTGAATAACTGATGCCAACCCAGCTGCTGGTATACCCCACCTGATACCAGGTATCTGAATCCGAAGTATTCCAGTATTTTTGATGGGTACCAGAAATATAAAGCGAGCCAAAGTCATTAAGTGATTGTGAAATATTTAACTGCAAACGGTCTTTACGACTAAAGCGTAAATTGTGGTAATTCACGATTATCGGTTCATCGCGATGCTCACCGTCATAATCGTAATCATATTCGTACCCCTCCATTCGACGATACGCAACATCATCAAGGGTATAAAAACCTTGTGTCGAATAGCGGTAACCCATTAACTGAAAATTGGTGCCGAAAGTGTTCATTGATTTCGCATAGAGGAAGCGAATGGAATCCCCCTCATGACGACTGTCGTCGGCTAACTGACTGCGCGCATGCGTTACATCCAGCGACACTGCGCCCCAGTTCCCGAGGTTGCGCCCCAGCCCTAACAAAAAGGCGGTGTAATTGGCAGATAATTGCGTCCCGCCGTAGGCAGTAAATTCCTGTGGTAAACCGCCGAGTGCCGTGCCCTGAAAAAAGAAAGGCGACGATTGCTGACTATTACCGCTACGAAAATCGCCCGCCGTCAGGTCAAATTTGAAACGCCCTTCGCGTTGTAAAATTGGCACTGTTGAATACGGAATCGTGTAATTCTGCTGATTACCATCGCGCTCGTCGATGGTGACGTCCAGATCGCCATTTGAAGATGTCGGGTGCAAATCTGTAATTTCAAAAGCGCCGGGGGAAACATAGCTTTGATAGATAATAAAACCATTTTGCCGAATCGTTAGCTGGGCCGCCGTACGGGCAATCCCACGTACCGTTGGAGCAAACCCCTGCTGGCTATCAGGATACATATTATCGGAAGAATAAAGCCGTACACCTCGAAATCCAACGCCATCGAAAATATCACTCCCTGTATTACCGTCTCCCATTACCAGTTCACTTTTCAGCGGAATAATGGCGCGCTGTACCCAGGTGCCAATATTATTCCACTGTTCTGAATGATATCCATTTCCGCGAAAATAGTTCCAGGAACCATTGTTGCGTAAACGCCACGGGCCAATATTAATCCCGCTGAGTTCACTAAAAAAATAGCTATCGTTACCATTACCTCTGTTACCGGTGAAATTATAATTCAGGAGTAAAGCAGGAATACCTTCATCCCACTCTTCAGGCGGAATATAACCGTGAGCGCTACTCAACAACGCTATCTGAGGAATAGTGATGTTCAGGCGCATCGCTGCAAAATCAAAGTTAATTGTGGCATCAGGTACAGCTTTCAGTAAATTGATGCATTTATTATTTTGCTGCTGGGCTAACTCGGGGAATGCACTGCTATTAAGGCCAATTCGTTCAAGGAGTGCCTGGTTAAAACAAGGCATTAACCCACCTGATTTATCACCTGTATTTACTGTCGTCGATTCAAATACGATATCCTGTGAACCAATGAACTCATCATTACGCCAGAGATCCACCCGATACACACCCGCAGGTTGATGATTACCTCTCTCAAAGCGCGATAAATCAGCAACGGATGTGCCATTCTCTAATAAAAATGCCGGGTTGAAATAACTTTCCGCATAGCTTAAAAAGGAGGGTAAAATGGCAAGAGATGAATAACAAATTCCGGCCAGACACCAGGTATACCTCTGCGGAATATCCGTAGTAGTGGGTATTTTCATAATTAGCTCTGATATTGTCAGATGATTCGGTTAGTTTAAGTTCACTTCTCTGACCGGGGTTACTGAACCATAATCATTAACGGTCTGAAATTTCAGCTTTCCCTGCACTCCTGAGGGTAAGGGAATTTGTGAATTAACTCTGGGTGCAGCCATAGCATTCCCCAGTTTTTGGCTGCCCACTTGCAAGTTAACCAGGGTGACATAAAAAGGTGATGGATTATGAACATTGATATAGTTACCGGATCGCGAAAACTTGAGTGTGTCCGGCGCTTCTGCGGGTAATTCTTGTAATTGAATTGGACGGAGAAATAATTTCATGCGCGATAAAATCGCCAGTTGCAAAACATTCCTGCCGTTCAATGCATTTTTATCTACCGAAGGGATCGTCTTAACATTCATCCAGAACAGAGACTCACGATCTGCCGCCAGCGGTGGACCGGTGTAAATAATACGCAAAGTATTTTCGCTTTTGGGTTCACTAACAAACAGTGGCGGTGTAATGATGAATGACTTTTCTTTTACACCGCTGCTGTTTTCAATCCACGAATTGACCAGAAAGCGCTCATTGGTATGACTATTTCTAATCCATACCGCAGTCTGTTTAGCATCAGCGGGATAAATAATACGCGTGGCACCTAATGCGATCCCTCCGGCAGCATGGGCGCTGGTCGAAATGATTAAATAAAATATAATGAGCATCAATAACTTTATTTTAGTCATCATAGTTAATACGCCTTGTGTATTCCTGACGGCAAAAATAAGGAGTATAAAGAAATGATTGCTTTGGTTTCTTACACACATTATTCCCTTTTCATTTAATAAAGCGGCATGATACAAAGTGAACGTGATTTCGATTTACATTGCCACCATACCGCTTCAGACAACCGGTACATTACTTTGTTATAAGACGTGATATATAATTCAAAACAACGTGGTTTTGATTATTCGTATCTCATAATAAAAGTCGCGTCAGCATTTGCTTGCCCTGCTGATGCACTTGTACCGGTGCCTTTATAACGTGCAGAAAAATGAAGAATGTTGGTCCCGGGGATCAAGTTCTGGTTGGTTGAGAAGCTATTCCCATCAGGTTTGAGAATTGCGGATGTATTATCAAGTATTTCAATACCGACACCCGTTGCTGTTGTTGTATTAGTACTGGATGCAATGGCCAATAAATTATCATTGATTGCATCCGCCTGACCAGAAAATGCAACGGCAGCATTAGCGGCAACGACAGGATCGCAGTCGTTCAACTGTATAGTGAATGGAATTAATGCAGAGGTATTACCAACAGCATTGAAAATATCGGTACGATATTGACCGAGTGTGACAACCTGGTCTGCCGAGTCAGTATTCACTGAACAGGCAGCATTCACCAGTTCGCCTTCAAAGTGAATTGTACCGCCATCTACAACGGCAGCATAACTACCCGTAGCGGCGAATAGTGCGGCGGCCAGCGCAGACGAAATAAATCTTAATTTCATATATATTCCTTCAATCTCATTTATCGACTCCACATCCGTATATAACCGATTACTTTATTTAAGACACTGATAGTAGTAAAATTCCTTTTTATCCTCTAAGAATGTCTTAATTGAAAATATGCACTCTATTCTAAAAAATAGAGAGCCCCGTTAGATGAATATTTCCGCGCAAAATATATTCAACACAAATATAGACCTGAAGCGGTAAATTACCAGGCTGAAAATTCTTTTTATATTGTCAGGTATTTCTTAAATTATCTTAATCCTTAGACAAGGAAATAAATCAGTTCCAGATTTACAACGCCATCATGGACGAAAAATGAAGCTTTCAATCTCAGCGACGGTGCGCCTCACCTTCGCAAGAGGTCGCTTCACGCGATAAATCTGAAACGAAACCTGACAGCGCGCCCCGCTTCTGACAAAATAGGCGCATCCCCTTCGACCTACGTAACAGATGGAATCCTCTCTCTGATGGCAGCAAAGATTATTGACGGTAAAACGATTGCGCAGCAGGTGCGCTCTGAAGTTGCTCAAAAAGTTCAGGCGCGTATTGCAGCCGGACTGCGGGCACCAGGACTGGCCGTTGTGCTGGTGGGTAGTAACCCTGCATCGCAAATTTATGTCGCAAGCAAACGCAAGGCTTGTGAAGAAGTCGGGTTCGTCTCCCGCTCTTATGACCTCCCGGAAACCACCAGCGAAGCGGAGCTGCTGGAGCTTATCGATACGCTGAATGCCGACAACACCATTGATGGCATTCTGGTTCAACTGCCGTTACCGGCGGGTATTGATAACGTCAAAGTGCTGGAACGTATACACCCGGACAAAGACGTAGACGGTTTCCATCCTTATAACGTCGGTCGCCTGTGCCAGCGCGCGCCGCGTCTGCGTCCCTGCACCCCGCGCGGTATTGTCACGCTGCTTGAGCGTTACAACATTGATACCTTCGGCCTTAACGCCGTGGTGATTGGCGCATCGAATATCGTCGGTCGCCCAATGAGCATGGAACTGCTACTGGCAGGTTGCACCACCACCGTGACTCACCGTTTCACTAAAAATCTGCGTCACCACGTAGAAAATGCCGATCTACTGATCGTTGCCGTCGGCAAGCCGGGCTTTATTCCTGGTGACTGGATCAAAGAAGGCGCAATTGTGATTGATGTCGGCATCAACCGTCTGGAAAATGGCAAAGTTGTGGGCGACGTCGTGTTTGAAGACGCGGCTAAACGCGCCTCATACATTACGCCTGTTCCGGGCGGCGTTGGCCCGATGACGGTTGCCACGCTGATTGAAAACACGCTACAGGCGTGCGTTGAATATCATGATCCACAGGGTGAGTAACATGGCGACATTTTCTTTAGGTAAACATCCGCACGTTGAGCTGTGCGACTTGCTGAAACTGGAAGGCTGGAGCGAAAGCGGCGCGCAGGCGAAAATCGCGATAGCAGAAGGCCAGGTGAAAGTCGACGGTGCGGTTGAAACGCGCAAACGCTGCAAAATCGTCGCCGGTCAGACAGTGAGTTTTGCAGGTCACAGCGTACAGGTTGTTGCCTGATCCCTTTCCCGGCCTGTAACAACAGGCCGGTTCTCTTTTCAGACTGTTGCCCTCTACGCCCCGTTCATCCATGCTGATAGCATCGACATTTTGCCGAAGCGACCATCATGCCAACCGTTATTACGCACGCCGCCGTTCCCCTTTGCATTGGTTTAGGGTTGGGTTCAAAAGTCATCCCTCCGCGCCTGTTATTTGCCGGAATCGTCCTGGCGATGCTGCCTGATGCCGACGTATTGTCGTTTAAATTTGGCGTTGCTTACGGCAATGTTTTTGGTCATCGCGGGTTTACCCATTCGCTGGTGTTTGCGTTTGTTGTCCCGCTGTTATGTGTGCTGATTGGACGTCGATGGTTCAGGGCTGGGCTGATTCGCTGCTGGCTGTTTTTAACCGTCTCGTTGCTATCGCACAGCTTGCTGGATTCGGTAACCACTGGCGGTAAAGGGGTTGGCTGGCTGTGGCCGTGGTCAGATGAACGCTTTTTCGCTCCCTGGCAGGTGATCAAAGTCGCGCCGTTTGCATTGTCTCGTTACACCACGCCGTACGGGCACAAGGTGATTATTTCTGAATTGATCTGGGTGTGGTTGCCGGGGATGCTACTGATGGGAATGTTGTGGTGGCGCAGACGATAACCGGATGCGAAAACTCGCATCCGGCAATAGCGCAATTACTTACGACGCCAGGTGGTCCCTTGCGGGCCATCTTCCAGCACGATCCCCATCTCGTTAAGACGGTCACGTGCCGCATCTGCCGCCGCCCAGTCTTTCGCTTTACGGGCATCCAGACGCTGTTGAATTAACGCTTCAATCTCAGCCACTTCGCTGTCGTCTGCCTGCGCGCCGCTTTGCAGGAACGCTTCCGGTTCTTGCTCCAGCAGGCCCAATACGGCGGAAAGTTTACGCAGATGAGACGCCATTGCATTCGCCGCTGCCATATCTTCTGCTTTCAGACGGTTCACTTCACGGGCCATATCAAACAGCACGGAATAGGCTTCCGGGGTGTTGAAATCGTCGTCCATCGCTTCAATAAAGCGCGCTTCAAACGCTTCGCCACCCGCAGGCGCAACGGTTTTATCTGTGCCGCGCAGCGCAGTGTAAAGACGCTCCAGCGCCGCACGCGCCTGCTTCAGGTTCTCTTCGCTGTAGTTCAACTGGCTGCGATAGTGCCCCGACATCAGGAAATAACGCACGGTTTCGGCATCGTAGTATTTCAGCACATCGCGCACGGTAAAGAAGTTACCCAGCGATTTGGACATCTTCTCGCGGTCAACCATCACCATTCCGGAGTGCATCCAGTAGTTCACATACTGACCATCATGGGCACAGGTGGACTGCGCGATTTCGTTTTCGTGGTGCGGGAACATCAGGTCAGAACCGCCGCCGTGGATATCAAAGTGGTTACCCAGCTGCTTGCAGTTCATTGCCGAACATTCAATGTGCCAGCCAGGACGGCCCGCGCCCCACGGAGACGGCCAGCTCGGTTCGCCCTCTTTCGACATCTTCCACAGAACGAAGTCCATCGGGTTGCGTTTGTCGTCGACCACGTCAACGCGCGCGCCTGCCTGCAGCTGGTCGAGATCCTGACGCGACAGCACGCCATATGTTGGATCGGTCGGGACGTCAAACATCACGTCGCCGTTGTCCGCCACATACGCGTGACCTTTGGCGATCAGTTGTTCAGTGAGTTCAATAATTTCTGCGATATGGTGCGTCGCGCGCGGCTCCATATCCGGGCGCAGAATGTTCAAAGCATCAAAATCTTTGTGCATTTCGGCGATCATGCGATCCACCAGCGCTACAAAGCTTTCGCCATTTTCATTGGCGCGTTTGATGATTTTGTCGTCGATATCGGTAATGTTGCGCACATACTTCAGCTTATAGCCGAGGAAACGCAGATAGCGCGCGACCACGTCAAAGGCAACAAAGGTACGCCCGTGACCGATATGACAGAGATCGTAAACGGTGATTCCACACACGTACATGCCGACTTCCCCGGCGTGAATAGGCTTAAATTCCTCTTTTTGGCGTGTCAGAGTATTGAAGATTTTTAGCATCGAAGATTCCGTTTAGACATGTGTGGGTAATTGAGTTGCGTATAATACCCATATTTCCCGCGCGAATCAGCATACATTGCGTGATGATCCGATCGTGCGGTTATGCTATAACACCACCCTATATATGACCCGAACCGGGTTGAAGCACCAATCAAACGGAACAGGATGCAAAAATGGTTACTTTCCACACCAATCACGGCGATATTGTCATCAAAACTTTTGACGATAAAGCACCTGAAACAGTTAAAAACTTCCTGGACTACTGCCGCGAAGGTTTTTACAACAACACCATTTTCCACCGTGTAATCAACGGCTTTATGATTCAGGGCGGCGGTTTTGAACCGGGCATGAAGCAAAAAACCACCAAAGACCCGATCAAAAACGAAGCCAATAACGGTCTGAAAAATACCCGTGGTACGCTGGCAATGGCCCGTACTCAGGCACCGCACTCTGCAACTGCACAGTTCTTCATCAACGTAGTTGATAACGACTTCCTGAACTTCTCTGGCGAAAGCCTGCAAGGTTGGGGTTACTGCGTGTTTGCTGAAGTGGTTGAAGGCATGGACGTGGTAGACAAAATCAAAGGTGTTGCAACCGGTCGTAGCGGTATGCACCAGGACGTGCCAAAAGAAGACGTTATCATTGAAAGCGTGACCGTTAGCGAGTAATCGTGGCGACACTCTTTATTGCAGATCTTCATCTCTGCGTGGAAGAACCGGCGATCACCGCCGGTTTTCTGCGTTTTTTAGCGGGGGAAGCCCGCAATGCCGACGCGCTGTATATTCTTGGCGATCTGTTTGAAGCGTGGATTGGCGACGACGATCCCAACCCACTCCATCGCCAGATGGCGGCAGCGATCAAAGCGGTGTCCGATTCCGGCGTTCCCTGTTATTTCATTCATGGCAACCGTGATTTTCTGCTCGGCAAACGCTTTGCCCGTGAAAGCGGCATGACGTTATTGCCGGAAGAAAAGGTGCTCGAACTGTATGGTCGCCGGGTATTGATTATGCATGGCGACACGCTGTGCACCGATGACGCCGGTTATCAGGCTTTTCGCGCCAAAGTCCACAAACCCTGGCTGCAAACGCTATTCCTCGCCCTGCCGTTGTTTGTGCGCAAACGCATTGCCGCGCGAATGCGAGCGAACAGCAAAGAAGCCAACAGCAGTAAATCGCTGGCGATCATGGACGTTAACCAAAACGCGGTGGTCAGTGCGATGGAAAAACATCAGGTGCAATGGCTGATCCACGGACATACCCATCGCCCGGCGGTACATGAACTTATCGCCAATCAGCAACCTGCTTTTCGCGTCGTGCTGGGTGCCTGGCATACGGAAGGTTCAATGGTAAAAGTCACGGCGGATGACGTTGAGCTGATTCATTTTCCTTTTTAAAAAACCCGCAACTTTGCTGATTTCACAGCCACGCAACCGTTTTCCTTGCTCTCTTTCCGTGCTATTCTCTGTGCCCTCTAAAGCCGAGAGTTGTGCACCACAGGAGTTTTAAGACGCATGTCTTCCCGCAATAATCCGGCGCGTGTCGCCATCGTGATGGGGTCCAAAAGCGACTGGGCTACCATGCAGTTCGCCGCCGAAATCTTCGAAATCCTGAATGTCCCGCACCACGTTGAAGTGGTTTCTGCTCACCGCACCCCCGATAAACTGTTCAGCTTCGCCGAAAGCGCCGAAGAGAACGGTTATCAGGTAATTATTGCGGGCGCAGGCGGCGCAGCGCACCTGCCTGGCATGATTGCCGCCAAAACGCTGGTGCCAGTGCTGGGCGTGCCAGTACAGAGCGCCGCACTGAGCGGTGTCGATAGCCTCTACTCTATCGTACAAATGCCACGCGGCATTCCGGTGGGTACGCTGGCGATTGGTAAAGCTGGCGCGGCAAACGCGGCGTTACTGGCAGCACAAATTCTTGCAACTCATGATAAAGAGCTACACCAGCGTCTGAATGACTGGCGCAAAGCACAGACTGACGAAGTGCTGGAAAACCCGGACCCGCGAGGTGCGGCATGAAACAGGTTTGCGTCCTCGGTAACGGGCAGTTAGGCCGTATGCTGCGTCAGGCAGGCGAACCGTTAGGCATTGCTGTCTGGCCAGTCGGGCTGGACGCTGAACCGGCGGCGGTGCCTTTTCAACAAAGTGTGATTACCGCTGAGATCGAACGCTGGCCGGAAACCGCATTAACCCGCGAGCTGGCGCGCCATCCGGCCTTTGTGAACCGCGATGTGTTCCCGATTATTGCTGACCGTCTGACTCAGAAGCAGCTTTTCGACAAGCTTCACCTGCCGACCGCACCGTGGCAGTTACTTGCCGATCGCAGCGAGTGGCCGGCGGTGTTTGATCGTTTAGGTGAGCTGGCGATTGTTAAGCGTCGCACTGGTGGCTATGACGGACGCGGTCAATGGCGTTTACGCGCCGATGAAACCGAACAGTTACCGGCTGAATGCTACGGCGAATGTATTGTCGAGCAGGGCATAAACTTCTCTGGTGAAGTGTCGCTGGTTGGCGCGCGCGGCTTTGATGGTAGCACCGTGTTTTATCCGCTGACGCATAACCTGCATCAGGACGGTATTTTGCGCACCAGCGTCGCTTTCCCGCAGGCCAACGCGCAGCAGCAGGCGCAGGCCGAAGAGATGCTGTCGGCGATTATGCAGGAGCTGGGCTATGTGGGCGTGATGGCGATGGAGTGTTTTGTCACCCCGCAAGGTCTGCTGATCAACGAACTGGCTCCGCGTGTGCATAACAGCGGCCACTGGACACAAAACGGTGCCAGCATCAGCCAGTTTGAGCTGCATCTGCGGGCGATTACCGATCTGCCGTTACCGCAACCAGTAGTGAATAGTCCGTCGGTGATGATCAACCTGATTGGTAGCGATGTGAATTATGACTGGCTGAAACTGCCGCTGGTGCATCTGCACTGGTACGACAAAGAAGTCCGTCCGGGGCGTAAAGTGGGGCATCTGAATTTGACCGACAGCGACACATCGCGTCTGACCGCGACGCTGGAAGCCTTAATCCCGCTGCTGCCGCCAGAGTATGCCAGCGGCGTGATGTGGGCGCAGAGCAAGTTCAGTTAATTGATGCTCATTTTCTTGCCGCATGCGGCGTGAACGCCTTATCAGGCCTACCGTTCCAACACCGACTGTAGGCCTGATAAGATGCGCCAGCATCGCATCAGGCATGGTGTGCCGATTGCCGGATGCGGCGTGAACGCCTTATCCGGCCTACCGTTCCGACACCGCCTGTAGACCTGATAAGACGCGCCAGCATCGCATCAGGCTAGATGTGCCAATTGCCTGGTGCCCATCACTACAGCGAAATACAAGTCCCCGCTTCGCCCGCCAGCGTCTCTTCAATCCGCGATAACGCCCCAATCCACGCGGGTTTACCACGGCTTCTGACATAGCCACTCACCGCCGTTACCTTCGGCCCCATCGAACCATCGGCTTTGGCAAATGGCGCTAACTCATCCGGTGTGGCACGGCGAATGGCACGTTGCTGCGGCGTTCCCCAGTTTTCATATACCGCATCAGCATCGGTGAGGATCACCAGTCCATCGGCATTAATCTGCTCGGCGAGCAACGCAGCGGCGAGATCTTTATCAATCACTGCTTCACTCCCTGCCCCGTCTTTCGTCACAGGCACACCGCCGCCGCCACTGCAAATCACCACATGCCCCTCTTTGAGCAACAACTCAATGGCTTCGCTGTCGAGAATTTTACGCGGTTGCGGAGATGCCACCACCCGGCGCAAGTATTTACCATCACGTTTCATCTGCCAGCCGTAAGCCGCTTCCAGTGCCTCTTGTTCTTCTGGCTGATAAACCGGACCGATAAATTTCTCTGGCTGCAAAAACGCCGGATCATCAGGCGAAACTTCAATGCGCGTCAGCACCGTCGTCACAGGCGGCATCTGCGGCTGTGCGCTCAAGCTCTGCGCCAGCATATAGCCAATCATCCCCTGACTTTCCGCCACCAGTACATCCAGCGGATACGGTTCGACCTCTTTCCACGCCAGATTCTGTAACGCCAACAGCCCCACCTGTGGCCCGTTGCCGTGAACAATCGCCAGCCGATAAGAACGGGCCAGGCGCGTCAACGCGGGTACAGCACTGGCAATATTGCGATATTGATTTTCTGCCGTCAGCGCTTCGCCGCGCTGGAGTAAGGCGTTGCCCCCAAGAGCCACAACCAGTGTTTTCATGGTTTTCCTTGTAATAATTGTTGGCCAAGCCAGAACCCCAGCAGCGTATCTGCCCCTGACGTATGCCCCAGCACCAGCAGCGAATCAATCGCAACAGCGGTACGTTTCGGGCAACTCAGAGCATGAACAAAGTGCAGGAGTGGCGAGGCGAAATATCCTTGCGCGGCATAACGTAAATAACTGACGCTCACCGCTGTGGTAACGAGTTGAAGATTGTCGGAACAGGCAAAAAACGGGCGACCGGAGCGCGCATCTAAAGCGCCATAATACCAGGCCGCCAGCAGCATTCCGCTCAGCGTGTCATCATGACTTGGCGTTAATCCTGGGCCTTTACCCAGCCAGTGCCGCCAGTCGGTCTTAACGCCATTGAGCGCGGCCTGAAAACAGTGACGAAACTGGCGTAACTCAGCAGGCAGCGGATCGCTTGCCGCCATCGCCAGTGGCCCGAAAAGCCCGGTTTCCTCCGCGCGTTGCATCCATGCAGCTGCAAGCGGTTGAGGATGCGCAGGCGGCGTAATACGCAGCAAACAATAACGCTGTGGCTGTTTAACCGTGAAACGTCCGAGGCGAATGCCTTGAGCCACAACCTGTGGTCGTTCATTGCCGCATAATCCACCGCATAACGCATCGAATTGCGCGCGGCGAAGCACCCATCCTCCGGGGCCGAAACCACTCCCCTGACGATGCAGCGTTAACAGTTCGCCGCTTTCCGTCATCAGGTTAATCGCCCGCCGCCACACGCCCGCTAACCGCCAGGACTGGCGATAATTCGGTGCGCTACGGCTGGCAAGCAGAGGATGGATGATTGTCATTGCGTGTTCCTCAAGCAATACCCATGCTTGCAGCCAGTGCTTCCAGCGCCTGTTCAAAGCACGCCAGCGGTGCCCGCACGGTGCCTGCGCCAATCTGCCCGATCCCCGCCTCTTTATGGGCGATACCGGTATTGATGAGTGGCGTAATGCCGGTTTCTACCACGCGACGAATGTCCAGCCCCAGGCACGCGCCCTGGAAATCCCAGCCGGGGATCTGCAACTGCATATTGCGTTCAAGGAAGATTTCCGCCATCTCTTCAGATACCGCTCTGGCCGCTTCCATGCCACCCGCACCGACAAAGCGTGTTACGCCAGGGGCTGCGATCATTGCCGCACCACCGATACCAAAGGTTTCGGTAATCGCGCTATCGCCCATATCCGGGTTCGCCTGCTCCTGCGAGAAGCCGGTGAAAAACAGACCTTGCGGAGTGTTTACAGGCGCAGTAAACCAGCGTTCACCCAGCCCGCTTACCCGAATCCCGAACATATTGCCGTTGCGGGTCATAGCCGTGACGATGCTGCCTGCGCGGATCATCGCGCCTGCATCCATCGCCGCCTTGCAGTAAGCCATCGCGAGGTTGAGGAAGAACTGATCGGTCACGCTGAGGAAATCCATCACTTCCGCGATGTGCTGTTTATCGTGATTGAGGCGAGCAATTTGTGGGGCCAGCGCGCGCATCAACAGTGCTGAGGATGCAATGTTGCGCTGATGGAACTCATCGCCCATGGTAATGCCCTGTGCCATCATCGCGGTGAGATCGATACCGCGCTCCATGCGCCCCAGCGCCGCGCTTAATACTGGCATTAACACATCGCGCATCCAGCGATGGCGAGTCAGGACATCTTCGCCGTAAGCGCCAAAACGCATCACTTTGCCGATACCTTCGTTGAGGTTGCAGTACGCCCGGTTGCCGTCGGTCACGTTCTCAACCACCAGCATCGGCATACTGGCAGAAGTAATGCCGCCCATTGGCCCGACGGCATTCACATGGTGACAAGGAATGAAGTTCACTTCCCCCTGCTCCAGTATTGCCAGCGCCTGCGCTTCATCTTTCGCCCAGCCTTCGAACAGACATGCGCCCACGCACGCCCCTTTCATGGGTCCGGTCATCTCCTGCCAGCGCATTGGCGGCCCGGCGTGAAGCAGTGTTTTGCCCTTGTTTAGTTCGCTGATAAGTGAAGAAGCCGGTTGCACATCCAGCCAGTGTGGACGAGCGCGACGAATTTGTTCGATAACCGCAGCATTGGCTTGCGCCACTGATGTAAACATGGGAACCCCTTATTGCAAACGTTCTAATAAACGAGCCAGTTTTTTATTGCCACCGGCGACTGGCGACCATTGGTAATGCACAACCGGTTTGCTGGCGCTTTGTAGCTCCAGCGCAAAGCTGCGTAATCCGATGTTAATCACGGCGACGTTTTCCAGTAATGACGGTGTGTGTTGCTGTGTGGCAGGCGAGAGCGGATGAATTAACGCCGCAGCCAGCAAGGTGGCTTCCGGTAGCGAACTCACTACCGCGATCCCCGCATCTTCCAGCGTGGCGATTTGCTGCGAGCGGCATTGCGGGTCACGTTCAGTGCCTGTCACCGTGGCAATGGCATACAGTGGTTGATTGTCTGAACGCGCGGCACAGGCTTTTTGCCAGGCGCTCACCAGCGAGGCGGCAGGATCGGCGGTCGCACCGAAGCCAATCACCACATCAAGCAGCAACACTCGCACTTGCGGTTTAGCGCCGAGATCGGCAATTAACAGGTTGCGTAAGGTCGGGTCGATCATCGGATGGGGACGCCCGACGGTGTAAAAATCATCGCCCAGGTCGAGGATCTGATGTCCGTCGGCGTCGAGCATCATGCCATGTTGATGGGTATCGTCGGCTTCCACGCCAAGGTGTCCGGCAAGTAATCCCGCAGCTTCAGCAGCCAGCGTACCGCCGGTATACAAACCGCAAATAAATCCGCTGCTGACAGGCGCTATCGCGTTACGTCGCGCAGTGACGCGTGAAAGCAGACAAGCCAGGCGTGCGGCCTCATCCAGCGAGGAGGCAAACCAGACATTCTCGTCGCGGGCCACCGCCGGGGTATAACCTAAAAACAGCGCCACCGTCGGTTTGCCAGTTGCTTTCATGGCATTAACAATTTTCAGACGCACAGCTTCGGCAGGTGGTTTTGAAACAAATGCCAGCACTTCGCTTTTCTCGTCTGCACTGAGCATTTCCAGCGCCGTCAGCGCACTGATGCCGCCCACTTCACGGCTGAGGTCGCGCCCGCCAAGGCCAATCGCATGAGTAATTCCCTCCCCTGCCAGCGCAATCTGTGAGCACAGCTCCTGAATCCCGGTACCGGAAGCGCCAATGACGCCAATGTTGCCTTCCGGCATCACGTTAGCAAAAGCCAGCGGCGTGGCGGCAATCATCGATGTACCGCAGTCCGGCCCCATCACCAGCAAGCCTTTTTCCCGCGCGCGGGTTTTAAGTTGGATTTCATCTTCCAGCGTGACGTTATCGGAGAACATCATCACGTTGAGGTTGCGATCCAGCGCCTGGTTCGCCAGCTCCGCCGCATACTCACCAGCCACTGAAATCAGCGCCAGACTGGCATCGGGTAATTTCTGACAGGCACTGTCCCAGCGACGCACCTGCGTCAACGCCTGGCTGCTGCCTGAACCCTGCGCCAGTTGTTTTAGCGCCTCTTCAAGCTGCTGCATAACCGCCTGCGCGATCCCCGCATCCGCCGCTTCGCTACGAATTGCCACGCAAATATCGTTCGGCGTGGCGTTATTAAAATCGTCATGCCAGAAACCTGTGGTATCTAATAACGCTTTATTGGCGGGCGTACCCATCATTACGGAAACATCATCAACATTTTCTGATTCGCTGAGTTTTCGTGAAATAATCATTAAACTGACCGAATCCTGAAAACACCCTTTTTTAATAAAGGCGTGGATCATAACAACTCCTTAAAAATTGCACCCATGGCAATTGCACGAGCAGTGTTAATGTGGCGATTACGGTATCGATGACAACGAGTAAATAAGGTGATGAATATCACACAGGGATTATTAACAAAAGAATTTAAATAACCGCCAGGCTATTACGCGTTATTTTTTAATAAGCATGGTTATTTTAAATAACCAGGTTAAAATCGCGAAGATTATCAAATAAATTCTAACTATATTTTTTTGCCTGTCTGGATCACATAATCCAGATATTTTCCCTGTATGTTAATTGCAGTCATGCTTCACACCGTCGTTAAAAAGGAAGACAGATGAAAATCAGTCGGGAAACACTCCACCAGCTAATCGAGAATAAACTCTGCCAGGCTGGGTTAAAACGTGAGCACGCTGCAACCGTGGCTGAAGTATTGGTTTACGCCGATGCCAGAGGGATCCACTCTCATGGCGCGGTGCGCGTGGAATACTACGCCGAACGTATTTCAAAAGGCGGCACCAACCGCGAACCAGAGTTTCGTCTTGAAGAAACCGGACCGTGCTCGGCAATTTTACATGCCGACAATGCCGCCGGACAGGTCGCGGCGAAAATGGGTATGGAACATGCCATCAAAACCGCCCAGCAAAATGGCGTTGCGGTGGTCGGTATCAGCCGGATGGGTCACAGCGGCGCAATCTCTTATTTTGTGCAGCAGGCAGCCCGCGCCGGATTGATTGGTATTTCGCTGTGCCAGTCCGATCCAATGGTGGTGCCGTTTGGCGGCGCGGAAATTTACTACGGCACTAACCCACTGGCCTTTGCCACACCGGGAGAAGGCGACGAGATCCTTACCTTTGATATGGCGACGACCGTACAGGCATGGGGAAAAGTGCTCGACGCCCGCTCGCGCAATATGTCTATACCCGATACCTGGGCGGTCGATAAAAACGGTGCGCCAACAACCGATCCGTTCGCGGTACATGCTCTGCTCCCCGCAGCTGGGCCGAAAGGGTATGGCCTGATGATGATGATTGACGTCCTCTCAGGCGTCTTACTCGGCTTACCGTTCGGGCGACAGGTTAGTTCGATGTATGACGATTTACACGCAGGGCGTAATTTGGGGCAATTACATATCGTTATTAACCCGAACTTTTTCTCCTCCAGCGAATTATTCCGTCAACATCTTAGCCAGACCATGCGCGAATTAAATGCCATTACCCCCGCGCCCGGTTTTAATCAGGTTTATTATCCCGGGCAAGATCAGGATATTAAACAACGCAAAGCCGCCGTCGAAGGCATCGAAATTGTTGATGATATTTACCAGTATTTGATTTCCGACGCGCTTTATAACACGTCATACGAAACGAAAAATCCCTTTGCGCAATAATTATTGAGACAGGACTTTCTTATGATTACACATTTCCGTCAAGCTATAGAAGAAACGCTGCCCTGGCTTTCCTCTTTTGGCGCTGACCCAACCGGCGGTATGACCCGTTTACTTTATTCGCCGGAATGGTTGGAAACCCAGCAGCAATTTAAAAAAAGAATGGCAGCAAGTGGGCTGGAAACACGTTTCGATGAAGTGGGGAATTTATACGGTCGACTGAGTGGCACCGAATATCCACAGGAAGTGATTCTGAGCGGTTCGCATATTGATACCGTGGTTAACGGCGGTAACCTCGACGGGCAATTCGGCGCGCTGGCGGCGTGGCTGGCAATTGACTGGCTGAAAACGCAATACGGCGCGCCGCTGCGTTCGGTCGAAGTGGTGGCGATGGCGGAAGAAGAAGGCAGCCGCTTCCCGTATGTCTTCTGGGGCAGTAAAAATATCTTTGGGCTGGCGAATCCTGACGACGTGCGGAATATCTGTGATGCCAAAGGAAATAATTTTGTCGATGCGATGAAGGCTTGCGGATTTACTCTGCCGAACGCCCCACTAACTCCGCGTCAGGATATTAAAGCCTTTGTCGAACTGCATATCGAACAGGGTTGTGTGCTGGAAAGTAATGGTCAGTCAATTGGCGTGGTGAATGCGATTGTCGGGCAACGCCGCTACACGGTAACGCTGAACGGCGAATCAAACCATGCAGGCACCACGCCGATGGGTTATCGTCGTGATACGGTTTACGCTTTCAGTCGCATTTGCCATCAGTCTGTCGAAAAAGCGAAAAAGATGGGCGACCCGCTGGTGCTGACTTTTGGCAAAGTAGAGCCGCGCCCGAATACGGTAAATGTGGTGCCGGGGAAAACCACGTTCACCATTGATTGTCGTCATACCGACGCCGCCGTGCTGCGCAATTTCACCCAACAGTTAGAAAACGACATGCGGGCGATTTGCGATGAAATGGACATTGGTATTGATATCGATTTATGGATGGACGAAGAACCCGTGCCGATGAATAAGGAGCTGGTCGCCACTCTGACAGAATTGTGTGAAAGCGAAAAACTGAATTACCGGGTGATGCACAGTGGTGCCGGGCACGACGCGCAAATTTTCGCGCCTCGCGTGCCGACATGCATGATTTTCATTCCCAGCATCAACGGGATCAGCCATAACCCGGCGGAACGCACCAATATTACCGACCTTGCCGAAGGGGTCAAAACGTTGGCACTCATGCTTTATCAACTTGCCTGGCAGAAATAAGGAGTTATAAATGGGATATTTAAATAACGTCACCGGTTACCGCGATGATTTACTGGCTAACCGTGCGATTGTTAAACACGGTAATTTCGCACTGTTAACACCAGACGGTCTGGTAAAAAATATTATTCCTGGCTTTGAAAATTGTGACGCGACAATCCTCTCCACGCCAAAACTGGGTGCCTCTTTTGTTGATTATCTGGTCACACTGCGTCAAAACGGCGGCAACCAACAGGGCTTCGGTGGCGAAGGCATTGAAACGTTCCTGTATGTGATCTCTGGAAATATCACTGCCAAAGCCGAAGGGAAAACATTTGCCTTAAGCGAAGGTGGCTATCTTTATTGCCCGCCAGGCTCCTTAATGACGTTTGTTAACGCCCAGGCCGAAGACAGCCAAATCTTTTTATATAAGCGTCGCTATGTTCCGGTAGAAGGTCATGCGCCGTGGCTGGTTTCTGGCAATGCCAGCGAACTGGAACGCATTCATTATGAAGGCATGGACGATGTTATTCTGCTGGATTTTCTGCCCAAAGAGTTAGGTTTTGATATGAACATGCATATCCTCTCTTTTGCACCAGGTGCCAGCCACGGTTATATCGAAACCCACGTTCAGGAACACGGTGCCTATATTCTTTCCGGTCAGGGGGTTTATAACCTCGACAATAACTGGATCCCGGTGAAAAAAGGCGATTACATCTTTATGGGCGCTTATTCTTTACAGGCTGGTTATGGCGTAGGGCGTGGTGAAGCGTTCAGCTATATTTACTCGAAAGATTGCAACCGCGACGTAGAGATTTAAGTCATACCACTCGCCTAATTATTTTTAGCTATGTTGGATTTTGCCACGGTTTATTCCGTGGCTTTTTTTGCGGTAAATTCAGGTAAAAAACGGATGCGATATAAATCGCATCCGCTTTAAAGGTAATAGTCAGTTTTTAATTCCCTGACCTATTTTAATGGCGCAGGCAATATTTCGTGCGCTGTTGAAGAGATTGGTTTCACCGCTGGCGAGCACTTCGGCTAAAGGTGCCAGACGTGGCAAAATGCTGAACACCGCGTCAATGCCGTACTGGTGCACCACTTCCACGCCATCACCCAATACGCCAGCAATCCCAATCACCGGGACATTAAACTGCTTCGCCACCGACGCCACGCCCAGCGGCGCTTTACCACCTGCCGTTTGCGAATCGATGCGCCCTTCCCCGGTGATCACCAGTGCTGCACCCTGCACCGCCTGCGCAAGATTGACCGCATTCAACACAATCTCAATACCCGGTTTAATATCCGCATTGAGGAATACCGCCGCCGCAATGCCCATACCGCCCGCCGCGCCACCGCCCGCCATCTGGCAGACGTTGATTTCAGTTAGCTGTTGTAAAACACGGGCGTAATTTTGCAGCCCCTGTTCCAGTTCTTCGACCATCTCCGGCGTTGCCCCTTTTTGCGGGCCAAACACCGCCGCCGCGCCGCGTGCCCCTACCAGCGGGTTATCAACGTCACATGCGACTTCAATATGACAGTTCGCCAGACGCGGATCGCATTCATTCATCTCAATGCTTGCCACGCGCGCTAAATTGCCGCCGTTAGCCGCCAGCACCTGACCGTCGGCATCAAGGAAACGCACACCGAGCGCCTGCGCCATGCCCATACCGCCGTCGACCGTCGCACTGCCGCCAATGCCGAGAATAATATGGCGAATGCCGTTATCCAGCGCATGGCGAATTAACTCCCCCGTACCAAAACTGGAGGCCAGCAACGGATTACGCTTTTCAGGCGCGACCAGCATCAGGCCGCTTGCCGCAGCCATCTCAATCACCGCCGTTTTCCCGTCGCCGGTAAGGCCATAAAAAGCATTCACTGTTTCGCCCATCGGCCCGCAGACTTCAAGCGTCACGATGTTGCCGCCCGTCGCGGCGACCATCGCATCCACCGTTCCTTCGCCGCCATCCGCTATCGGCAAACAGATATAGTGCGCATCGGGAAAGAGGGTCGAAAACCCGGCTTTAATTGCCTGACAACATTTTTCTGCACTTAAGCTCTCTTTAAACGAGTCTGGCGCAATGACAATTTTCATTATCAATCCTTTTTCAACAAATTATTCGATGCGTTCCCACGGAATAAGATTATCCATAAGAACAGCCAGTAAAATTCCGACCAGTAAGCCGTTACTGAGCAGAGGACGAAGCGTTAATGGAAGGTCTTGCAGATACACAGGCGGTAATGCCATTAAAAATATGCCGACAAATAACGGCAATGCGAGTCGATAAATATTGCGAGCGGTAAACGTGATTTGCTGGCTAAACACCAGCGCGGAAAAGAGTAAAGGCAGATAAGAAACCAGCATGACCGCGCTACTCACCGGTAAAGGGATACTGCAAAACAGTCGTGTGAGTGCCGGAACCAGTGCCACCAGCAGGCAAATAACGCTGCCATAAATAAACGATCGTCGCGTGTAATCGCCAGTCTGGGTTAATAAACCAATGGATGAAACAAACGGTGAAAATGGAATTACCGCCAGCGGCACGGTTATCAGCGTCATAAATCCGGTCGCCACAAAGCTGCGACGATAACGCGTATTCCCCGCGCCCTGTTGCGGATAAAAAACATCCGTGCCACGAATCGCACCGTAGGTATTGCTGATATTTACCAGACCTGTAATCACCGCCGTCAGAATAATCCCCGGCGACAAAGCACCGCCACTGCCGAGCGGGAACCACTGCCAGTGCAACTCACCGGAGAGCGAATGCGAAGAAGGAAAGCAAAAGTACCACAACAACCAGCCGGTTATCGTACCGACCAGCAGGCCATAACGGGCAAAACGTTGCGGCAGGAAGATAATCATCGCCAGTACCAGGCACATCACCGCCACCGAGAGCGCGAACGGCGGTAACTGAATTTTAAAATTCGGGTCGGCTATGCCAAACGGCAGCCCGAGCATACCTTTGAAAAAGATAGTGGTCAGTTGCGCACCCAGCATCAACATAAACAAGACCATCACCGACGGCGTAAATAACCGTGCCAGACGATGGCCTAATCCGCTAAAACCAATCAACATCGTCAGCACGCCGGAGAGCGCAATCCCCACCGCCAGACTGGTAGCGATATCGTTGATCGGTGTCCCGCGCGATGCTTCGCCAAGGGTGATAGTCAGGATGGTTCCCCACCACAGGCCACCCGGCCCTTCCATAATAGCGCGGCGATGACCGCAGAACGCCTGAGCGAAGCAGGCCAGTGCGGTAGCAAGAAAAGCATATTGCGTGAGCGTAAGCAGGCTACTTTGCGGCAACTGAAAAGCAGAAAGTAGCGTAGGAGGAACCACAACAGTGTTGCAAAAAATAAAGAAAAACCACTGAAATCCTGATAACAGGCTTTCGCGGCTGACTGCAAAATTGAACATAAACACACCTTAACCGGAGAATGCCCGCCACAAGGACGGGCATTGCAGGGCCAGATTACTGCTGATGTTTAAGGATAAATTGACCTTTCGGCGCAACAGGGAAGCCCTGTTCAATGTCGTAAATCACATCACCACGTAAGATAGTTTTCGTGACACGCGCGCCAATGGTACGGCCAACATACGGGCTGACTTTGTGGCGATATTCCAGATCGTCATTGGTAAGAACATAGCTGCTATTCGGCTGAATGAAGACGAAGTCGGCATCTTTTCCTGGGGCGATACGGCCTTTTTGCTGCAGACCGAAAATATCTGCTGCGTTAGTCGCCATTAATTTGCCGAACATCGGCAGAGACATACCGCGTTTCTGTACCGCTTCATCGAACATCACGTCCATGCAGCTTTGCAGACCGGCGATACCGCCCCATGCTTTCATAATGTTACCGGCTTTCATTTCCGGCGGGCATGGAGAGTGGTCGGAAACCAGGCAGTCGATTTCACCGTTAAACAGTTTTTCCCACATGCCTTTCTGGTTTTCCAGATCGCGGATCGGCGGTGAACACTTCGCCAGTGTACCGATTTCTTCAAACTGGTCGGTATCCAGCACAAAGTAATGCGGGCAGGATTCACAGGTAACGTCCTGACCTTCCTGACGTGCACGAGTCACTTCCTCAACACCTTCCGGGCTGCTGATATGACAAACGTGCAGACGGCAACCAGCAACTTTCGCCAGGTACAGCACGCGGCGAATCGCTTCCACTTCGGTAAATACCGGACGCGAAGCCACATAGTCATGTGCGGTTACGCGACCTTCACGTTTCGCTTCTTCGCCAAGTTCGTCACAGATCAGCGCGTTTTCGCAGTGCACCAACACCGGCTGTCCCAGTTCGCCCAGCTTCTGCGCACCTTTGAAGAACTGCCAGTCATTGACGTCACGGAAGTCGTTGTCGATACCGCGATCGCCACAGGTCGCAACGAAGCATTTGAAGCCGACAACGCCCACTTCATCCAGCTCATGCAGACGGTCGATGTTGTAAGACACCAGGCCACCGAGTTGCGCCGCATCGATAGTCAGCTTGCCTTTAGCGGCATCAAACTTCAGTTCAATCGATGCGCGGTCAACCGTTGCAGGCAGCTGGTTGAGCGGCATTTCGATCATGGTGGTGATACCACCTTTTGCTGCTGCGCGAGTACCGGTTTCATAACCTTCCCAGTGGCTGCGACCCGGTTCAGAAATATGGGTGTGCGCATCAACCATGCCTGGCGAAACCACCAGACCAGACGCATCCATAACTTCTTTTGCATCGCCCAGATCCTGACCGATAGCAGCAATTTTTCCGCCTTTAACGGCGACATCCACTACGCGAGCTTCGTTTTCTAAAATAACGGTGCCGTTTTTAATAATTAAATCAAAAGACATAACAAACTCCTTGTAAAATACAAATTGGTTTTTTAACCCAATGTTCAATATCGGGATTAATTAACCTGTGACTTTTTGTTCTCCTGTTTTTTCTGCTGCAGTACGTTTCTTTAATAAGGCGTAGGCCGCAAAGGCGACAATAACGCCGACAAACCATGAAACGCGTGATAAAGGCTCCATGAACGGAATAAATTTACCACCGAGAGATAAAATAACGGCGACCAAAGTTACTGAGAACGCGGTAAGGTTAAAGCCGTTATCGTAATATTTGAAATCCCCTGCTGCGGTATACAGTTCATCAAGATTAATTTGTCCGCGCATCACCACAAAATAATGCGCCATCATGACACCAATTACCGGACCCAGCATTCCGCCGATAATATCGAGGAACAGATAAATGCTGTCCTGATTTTCCATTAATTTCCACGGGCAGATCAGCAAGCTGATAATACTGGCAATCAGTACGCCGTTTTTATAGGTCAGTTTCGTCGGTGCAATAGCGGCTATCTGATAACCAGCCGGAATAATATTACCGGTGGCGTTAGTGGAGATAGTCGTCATCAGAATAACCAGTACCGCAAAGAACGAGGCAAACAGGCTGTCCCAACGCTGAACAATATCCAGCACGTTCCAGGTGTCCGCGCCGTAGTGAATACTGGCTCCGGCAATAATACATACCCCGGCGACCGCAAACAGAATATAGGCCACAACTAAACCCAGCGTTTGCCCCAGCGCCTGCTCACGAAACGAGTGGGCGTTTTGCGTAAAGTCGGATGCGCTCACCGCCGGTGCCGCCCAGACCGCAACTACCGCGTTAATCACCACCAGGAACAGGAAGCCACCGTTTTCTGCTTTCTGAATACCGCCCGGAATGTAGTCAAAGATTGGACCGATCCCGACCAGCGAAATCGCCCAAATCGCCATACCGCCGAAGACAACATAGATGCACGGGTTAAGAATGGCGGTGAATTTATTTAAAACTTTGCCACCACCGAAACCGATTCCGACGTTCACCAGCCAGAAGAGTAAGAAAGTGATTAAACCCGGTAGAGAAAGCCCTAACAGGGTAAAATCACCACCGAGAGTTAAAAATCCCGGCCAGATTTTGCCAATCAGGATCAAGCAGGCCAGCGATCCAGCGTAACATTGCAGGCCAAACCACATAATGGCAGCAATCCCGCCTCTTAATAATCCGGGAAACAGTGCACCACGTACGCCGTAAGAAGCACGCAGGATCATGGCAAAAGGCACACCGTATTTACTGCCCGCAGCACCGTTTAATACCATTACCGCGGCAATGAAAAAGGCGCTGAGGATAATTGCCAGCATAATACTAAAGGTAGACAAGCCGAGAATAAAAAAGCCGCCGACCATCACATAATTGGGAACGTTATGAACCGAACCCATCCATAAGGTAAAATAGTTAAATGTTTTCCAGGTCCGCTGGCTTTGCGTTTTCGGCAATAGATCTTCGCTATAGCCGCGTTGCTGGAATAGTTTTCTCTGATGTTCCATAAATCCCTCTTAATTTCACGTATCGAATAACGTCTTTTTAATCTAGCTATGAGGAACAAATAAAATAAAAATATTATTTTTAATACTGAAGCAACATCTTTGGCTGCTTTCTTTTTTTAATATTGCTGGCCGATTCATTTTCTGATATCGGCCATTTTTATTGCGGGTATCAGGCCAGTTTATGGTTAGCCATTAATTCCAGCGCCTGCACTAACGCAGAGTGATCCAACTGGCTACCACCGTTTGCCGCACAGGTATTAAACAATTCCTGGCAGGTCGCGGTGTTTGGCAGATTCAGCGCCAGTGCTTTCGCACTTTGCAGTGCCAGGTTGAGATCTTTCTGGTGCAGCGCAATTTTAAAACCTGGATTAAAGGTGCGTTTAATCATGCGCTCACCGTGAACTTCCAGAATACGTGAGGAAGCAAAGCCGCCCATCAGCGCCTGGCGCACACGTACCGGATCCGCTCCGGCTTTTGAAGCAAATAGCAGGGCTTCAGAAACCGCTTCAATATTGAGCGCCACGATAATCTGATTTGCCACTTTGCAGGTTTGACCGTCGCCGTTACCGCCCACGAGGGTGATATTTTTACCGAGCAGTTCAAACAGCGGTTTAACACGTTCAAATACCGCTTCGTCACCGCCAACCATAATCGACAACGTCCCTTCACGCGCGCCGATTTCACCGCCGGAGACGGGCGCATCGAGATAATCGCCGCCCAGTTCATTCACCTGACGAGCGAAACGTTTAGTTTCGATCGGGGAAATGGAGCTCATATCAACAATGGTTTTGCCCTTCAGCGAGGCTTTGGTACAACCATTTTCACCAAACAGAACGTCTTCAACCTGTGGCGTATCCGGCACCATAATAAAAATGATGTCCGATGCTTCCGTTACCTGGCGCGCCGTTTCAACACTGACGGCACCCAGTGACAGTAATTCATCAGCAACCGGACCAATGGTTGTGACATGCAGTTGATGACCAGCACGTGCCAGATTAATGGCCATCGGTGTACCCATAATGCCTAAGCCAATAAATCCCAGTTTCATAATTAACCTCTTTTAAATTTCGCTTTTCCTGAATTCAGACAACACGATCCCCTGCCAACTTAGCGGCCTAAAAAAGCATTGTCTGAATAGCGTTACGTTTTAACGGTACGGATCCATCCAGCCTAAACCAGCTTCCGTGGTGGTTTGGGGTTTATATTCACAGCCAACCCAACCGTTGTAGTCAGAATTTTCAATTACCGTAAAGAGATATTCGTAATTAATTTCTCCGGTTCCCGGTTCGCCGCGATGCGGATTATCAGCGATTTGCAGGTGACCAATTTTATCGGCCCACTGAGTCATGGTATTAGTTAATTCACCTTCCATCCGCTGCATGTGATAAATGTCATACTGAATTTTCAAATTGCAGCAACCAACATCGTCAATCAGTTTCAGTGCCTGCCGGGTTCCGGTGAGATGGAAACCAGGAATATCAAAATGGTTGATAGGTTCAATCAGTAATAAAATATCTTCTTTCATCAGCATATTCGCGGCATAACGCAGGTTTTCTACAAGCGTTGCGTGAATCTGTTCACTGCTGAAACCAGCTGGCATTTTACCGACCAGACAGTTAATTTTTTTATTACCCAGCGCACGAGCATAACGAATCGCTGCTGCTACGCCATCCCGAAACTCTTCTTCACGGCCAGGAATACAGGCAATACCCCGCTCGCCCGCCGCCCAGTCACCTGCCGGTAAATTGTGCAGCGTATGTTCGAGTTTATTACTCGCCAGCACCTGTTTTAATTCTTCAATGTCGTAGTCATAAGGGAACATAAATTCAACGCCGCGAAAACCACACTGCGCAGCTTTCTCAAAACGGGCGAGAAAATCATATTCACCAAATAACATCGATAAATTAGCAGAGAAACGTAACATTATTTATCTCCCTTATTCATAGTGCATGAAACAGGTTTCAGTCGGTGCGTCCGCTGCGTTATCGGCGATATCTTCAAATTCCATGACGTTATCCAGTTCACTGCCCATCGAAATATTGGTCACACGCTCGAGAATAACTTCCACGACTACCGGTACCCGATATTGCGCCATTAAGACTTTCGCCTGTTCAAAGGCTGGTGCAATATCTTCCGGTTTGAAAACGCGAATTGCTTTACAACCTAAACCTTCCGCTACTTTTACGTGGTCGACGCCGTAACCGTTCACTTCACTGGAGTTAATATTTTCGAACGCGAGCTGTACGCAGTAATCCATATCAAACGCGCGCTGCGACTGGCGAATCAGCCCCAGATAGGCGTTATTGACCAGTACATGGATGTACGGAATGTTGAACTGTGCGCCAACGGCCAATTCTTCAATCAGGAACTGGAAGTCGAAGTCACCGGAAATCGCCACCACTTTGCGCTCTGGATCAGCGGCACAAACCCCCAGCGCCGCCGGAATGGTCCAGCCCAGCGGGCCTGCCTGCCCACAGTTGATCCAGTGGCGGTCTTTAAAGACATGCAGCATTTGTGCCGCAGCGATTTGTGACAGGCCAATGGTGGTGACATAACAAACATCGCGACCAAAGGCTTTGTTCATCTCTTCATACACGCGCTGCGGTTTCACCGGCACATTGTCGAAGTGGGTTTTGCGCAGCAAAGTACGTTTGCGCTGCTGGCAGTCGGCGACCCATTCTTTACGACACGGCAGACGACCCGCTTTTTGCATCTCCTGCGCCACTTCAACCAGCAGCGTCAGCGCCGCTTTAGCATCAGAGACAATGCCGAGATCCGGACACAGCACGCGGCCAATTTGCGTCGGCTCAATATCGATATGAACGATTTTGCGCCCTTCGGTGTATTTCTCTACCGAACCGGTATGACGGTTAGCAAAACGGTTACCGATACCAAACACCATGTCGGACGCCAGCAACGTTGCGTTACCGTAACGATGCGCGGTTTGCAGACCCACCATCCCGGCCATCAGTTCATGATCGTCCGGGATACAGCCCCAGCCCATCAGCGTTGGGATCACCGGAACGCTGGTCAGTTCAGCAAACTGTTGTAACAGTGCAGCAGCGTCAGCATTGATTACCCCGCCCCCGGCAACAATCACCGGACGTTCGGCCTGAATTAACATTTCTACAGCTTTTTCGATCTGCATACGGCTGGCAGCAGGTTTGTAGACCGGCAGCGGTTCGTACATGTCAGGATCAAACTCGATTTCCGCAACCTGAACGTCGAACGGTAAATCCACCAGTACCGGACCCGGGCGACCAGAACGCATCAGGTGAAACGCCTGTTGCAGCACACGAGGCACCAGCGCCGCTTCACGAACTGTAACCGCCATTTTGCTGACCGGTTTAGCAATTGCTTCAATATCAACGGCCTGGAAATCTTCTTTATGCAGACGGGCGCGCGGAGCCTGGCCGGTAATACACAGAATAGGAATGGAATCAGCAGAAGCAGAATAGAGCGCGGTGATCATGTCCGTGCCCGCAGGACCGGAAGTCCCCAGACATACGCCGATATTCCCTGCCGTTGCGCGGGTATAACCTTCCGCCATGTGCGAAGCACCTTCCACATGACGCGCCAGAATGTGACGAATACCGCCGTGCTTACGCATCGCTGAGTAGAACGGATTGATTGCAGCTCCCGGAACGCCGAAGGCGGTGATGATACCTTCTTTCTCCAGCACATACATTGCCGCGTCAACGGCTCTCATTTTTGCCATTTTATTCCTACCTCTATTAATTGGAAAAATTTTCCAACTTTCAAATTTTGTCAAAAAAACCCGCTCCGCAGAGCGGGATACGACAGACACTATGGATGTGCTTTCAGTCCCAACGCCGTGCTGATATCGCGGGCGGTGTCTCTGACCAGCTCACCCTGACTGACAAAACGATCTTCTGTCAGTCTTGATGAAGGCCCGGAGATGGAGATAGCGGCAACAACACTACCTACATCATCGTAAATTGCTGAAGCTATGCAATTCAGGCCGACAACATGCTCTTCTTTATCTACGGTATAGCCCAGTTCACGCGCTTGTTCCAGGTCCTTCAGCAAGGTGGGCATATCCACAAGCGTCGTTGGCGTAAACTGCTGCAAACCGGTTTGCAGAATGATGCTCATCAACTCCTCTTCCGCCAGCGGATAAAGCAGCGCCTTGCCCGCACCGGAAGCATGCAGCGGCAGACGACTGCCCAGCGGCGCACACATCCTGACCATCGATTTACACTCTAACTGACCAATTAATACCGCTTCATTGCCGTTACGGATCGCGACATTGACCGTTTCGCCGGAAAGTAACATCAGGCGGCGCATAAACGGCCCGGCGACGGAGAGGACATCGCGGTTATGGATGTACGCCGCACCGACGTTAAAGACACCTAATCCTATATGCCACCAGCCTAACTGACTGTCCTGATAGACAAAATCCGCTGCCTGTAAAACCTTCAGCAAGCGAAAGGTCGTGGAGAGCGGCAAATCCAGATTGAGAGAAATATCGCTAACCGACGAACTTCCCCCACTTTTTTCCAGATATTGCAGAATCGCAATTCCCCGCTCTAACGCCTGTGCGCCCTTCTGTGCCACAGGCTCCGCCTGTCCTGGCCTGCCGCGCCGTCTAACTTCCGTCATACCTACGTTAACTCCGACCTACAAATGAGCATAAACAATGAACAATTCGTTTATCTTATGCAAGTCGGTTGCAGGCGTCACGCAAAACAGAGTTCCTGTTCAGGAATACTTTCAACATCACAGTTGTCACTGCCGCCGCGATCGATGGTCAAGAAATCGGTGACGCGCTGCCAGGCGAAAAGTGGATGATGCCAGACGTTACGATGGTAATTCACCCCCTGTTCGCCGTTGGTAATAAACGCCCGCAGAGTTGACAAGTCTGGTTTGTCGTCACCTAACGCCACGACCACCACAAACACTTCACCTTTCATCGGGATAAAGGCCTGAGTGCCCAGCGGATGACGTTCGAGTTCGTGAATGGTCAGCGGCAGATTCGCCGGTTGCGCGCGGTTAATGCTGATAAGCGTACGGTCTTGCTCAAGAATCTCAACCAGCGCCAAATCGTGGTAACGCTCCACCAGGCCATTGTTAATATGGAAAAAATCCCGTTGCTGCGTTTCGATTACGTCGCCATAAGCACTAAAGGCTTCCTGACTTAACGGTAATACCTGAAGTTTCATCTTTTTGTCCTTGTAACATAATTCCGTTCAACCACCGCCGACCGGTCAGCTTGGTTTCAATAACAGGCAATCTAAAACCTTAAGAGAACAACATCAATACAAAAGTTGGAATATTTTTCCAAAACTAGATTTAGTCCACAAATTGAACAGGGTTATCATGTAAAAATACTGATAAATCAGAGGATAAGAAAATCACGCAACTTGCGGATTTAAAAGGGGATACCTGAAGATGTTCGATCCAGAAACCTTGCGGACTTTCATTGCGGTTGCTGAAACAGGAAGTTTTTCAAAAGCGGCAGAACGATTATGTAAAACCACGGCGACGATCAGTTATCGCATTAAACTTCTGGAAGAGAATACCGGAGTAGCGCTCTTTTTCCGCACGACTCGCAGCGTGACGTTGACAGCGGCTGGCGAGCATCTACTTTCCCAGGCCAGAGACTGGCTGAGCTGGCTGGAAAGTATGCCCAGCGAGCTGCAACAGGTGAATGATGGCGTGGAACGCCAGGTAAATATTGTCATCAACAACCTGCTCTATAACCCCCAGGCCGTCGCCCAACTGCTGGCGTGGCTGAATGAACGTTACCCCTTTACCCAGTTTCACATCTCCCGACAAATCTATATGGGCGTCTGGGATTCGCTATTATACGAAGGTTTTTCACTGGCTATCGGCGTCACGGGAACCGAGGCGCTGGCAAATACCTTTAGTCTTGATCCCTTAGGATCGGTGCAATGGCGCTTTGTCATGGCGGCGGATCATCCGCTGGCGAACGTTGAAGAGCCGCTAACAGAAGCGCAGTTGCGGCGCTTTCCGGCGGTCAATATTGAAGACAGCGCCCGCACCTTAACCAAACGCGTCGCCTGGCGATTGCCAGGGCAAAAAGAGATTATTGTTCCTGATATGGAAACGAAAATCGCCGCCCATCTGGCGGGCGTTGGCATTGGTTTTTTGCCAAAATCACTTTGCCAGTCAATGATCGATAATCAACAACTGGTCAGCCGGGTAATCCCAACGATGCGCCCTCCTTCGCCATTGAGTCTGGCATGGCGCAAATTTGGCAGCGGCAAAGCGGTAGAAGATATTGTGACCTTGTTTACCCAACGCAGGCCGGAAATCAGCGGATTTTTAGAAATTTTCGGCAACCCACGCAGTTAAAAATCAAGTTTCCTTGCGCGTTGGCGCGTAAAATAGCGCGCAAGCTGATTTGAGGTTCACTTTTAACTATGCAAGAGAGACACACGGAACAGGACTATCGTGCCCTGCTGATTGCTGATACGCCCATTATTGATGTTCGCGCCCCTATCGAGTTTGAGCAAGGCGCAATGCCCGCCGCTATCAATCTGCCGTTAATGAATAACGATGAACGCGCCGCCGTTGGCACCTGCTATAAACAGCAAGGGTCAGACGCGGCGCTGGCGCTGGGGCATAAACTGGTGGCGGGTGAAATTCGTCAGCAGCGTATAGACGCCTGGCGGGCAGCGTGCCTGCAAAATCCGCAAGGTATTCTCTGCTGCGCCCGTGGCGGTCAGCGCTCACATATTGTGCAAAGCTGGTTGCATGCAGCGGGGATTGATTATCCGCTGGTAGACGGCGGTTATAAGGCACTGCGCCAGACCGCGATTCAGGCGACCATTGAACTGGCACAAAAACCGATAGTGCTGATTGGCGGTTGTACCGGCAGCGGTAAAACGCTGTTAGTGCAGCAACAGCCAAACGGTGTTGATCTGGAAGGGCTGGCGCGTCATCGCGGTTCGGCGTTTGGTCGCACCTTACAACCACAACTTAGCCAGGCGAGTTTTGAAAACCTGCTGGCTGCCGAAATGCTAAAAACCGATGCCCGTCAGGATTTGCACCTGTGGGTGCTGGAAGATGAAAGCCGGATGATCGGTTCGAATCACCTGCCGGAATGCCTGCGCGAGCGAATGACTCAGGCGGCGATTGCGGTGGTAGAAGATCCGTTTGAGATCCGTCTTGAGCGCCTGAACGAAGAGTATTTCTTGCGTATGCATCATGATTTTACCCACGCGTACGGCGACGAACAGGGCTGGCAGGAATATTGCGAATACCTGCATCACGGACTTTCGGCTATTAAGCGTCGGCTGGGGCTACAGCGATATAACGAACTGGCTGCAAGGCTGGATGCAGCACTGACAACGCAACTCACCACCGGCAGCACCGACGGTCATCTGGCCTGGCTAGTGCCATTACTTGAAGAATATTACGACCCGATGTATCGCTATCAGCTTGAGAAAAAAGCGGAAAAAGTTGTCTTTCGCGGTGAGTGGGCGGAAGTGGCGGAATGGATTAAGGCGCAGTGATGGGGGATTCTGTGCACGCTGTTCATGCCGGATGCGGCGTGAACGCCTTATCCAGCCTACAGGTGAGTGCTGTTTCGTAGGCATGATAAGACGCGCCTGCGTCGCATCTGGCATCGGCGCACAACTGCCAGATGCGGCGTAAACGCCTTATCCGGCCTACACAATCTTGCAAAATCAATATATTGCACGATCCTCGTAGGCCTGATAAGCGTAGCGCATCAGGCAATCTAACGACTGTCATCACCCCACAAACTGCCTGAACAGCGCCTTACCCTTAACCAGTCGCGCACCCAGCCAGCCGCCGCAAAGCGACAGCAGCAGTGCACCGCTGCACGGCAGCACAATCCACAATCGCCAGTCTGGCTCCCACGGGAAATCAAACACTTTCGCCTGCAACACTGCCAGTGCCGTTTCCGCACCAATTGCGGCCACCAGGCCAGAAACAAACCCGAGCATGGCGAACTCACACCACAATGTCGTGCGCAGCAGTTTTTTGCCCGCACCGAGTGTGCGCCACACCACCAGCTCCTGATGACGCTGACGCATTCCCACCTGCACCTGTGCCAGCAACAGCAACATACCGCAGGCAGTGACCAGCACTACCATCACTTCCAGCGCCCGACTTACCTGCTCCAGCACCTGACCGACCTGTTTTAAAATCGCGCCAATGTCTAACAGGCTAATGGTAGGGAACTGGCGGTTGAGTTGCGTCAACATGCCGTTGCCATTCTCCCAGCGGAAACTGGTAAGCCAGCTCTGCGGTTGCCCGTCTAATGCCCCTTCAGGGAAAATAAAATAGAAATTAGGCCGCAGACTTTCCCAGTCCACTTTGCGCAGGCTGGTCACTTTAGCGCGGAACTCCTGGGTATCGCCCATAAAAGTCACGGTATCACCGAGGGCAACGTTTAAGCGTTTCGCCAGCCCCTCTTCCATCGACACTTCATCGGCTTTTGGCGGCCAGTTACCGGCGACAATCGGATTATGATCGGGCCGCGTATTTTGCCAGGTAAGATTGAGTTCGCGATTGAGCGCCTCATCTTCATTGCCTTCTGTCGGCTTGCCGTTAATCGCCGTCAGTCTCGCCCGCACCACCGGATAAAACGATTCCGGGACTATCTGATGTTCCGCGAGGAACGCTTTTAGCGGTGCTACCTGTTCTGTGGCGATGTTAATTAAAAAGTAGTTCGGGCTTTCTGGCGGTAGCTGCTGCTGCCAGCGGTCGAGCAGATCGCCATGCAACACCAGCAGCAGTGCCAGCAGCATAAAGGAGAGCGAAAATGCCGAAAGCTGGCTTAACGTTGACCACGGCTGACGTAACAGGCGGCTAACCGCCAGGCGCAGAGGCAGCGATTTCAGCGTCATGCGGCGAAGTACATTCAGCAGCATCCAGCCCAGGACACCGCACAGCAAAGCCAGTACTACCGCGCCCGCCAGCACCGCCCAGAGCAGCATACTGCCGCCCATCAGTCCGGCGAGCAGTAACACAACCACCACACTGACAATCGGCAGATAAAACTTCAGCGGCCAGACGTTTGCAACCACATCATTACGTAACACGCGTAAAGGCTGCGTTGCCAACAACAGGCGGTATGGTCGCAGCCCCACCAGCAGCGAGATGACTGTCATGGTGCCGAGCGCCCACAGCCACGGCCAGAGGCTGGCAGGAGGTAAAGCGGCAGGTAGCACGGGTTTGAGCAGCATCATCAACACGTTTTCGAACAACAGACCTATAGCCCCGCCGGTAACGGCTGAAAGTACCAGCACCATCAACCACTGACCGACGATTAACTTACGCAATTGCGCTCGCCCTGCTCCCAGCGTTTTGAGGATCGCCATCAGATCGTAGCGACTGCGACAGTAATGATTCATCGCCACCGCGACCGCCGCCACCGCCAGCAGCAAGGTCAGAAGCGCCGAAAGCAGCAGGAACTGTTGCGAACGTTCTATCGATCGCCCCAGCGCGCCTTCGTCCTGTTCCAGACCGTACCAGCGTTGTTCGGGTTTAAGCTGGGGTAACAACCATTTCTCATAGCCGTCGAGCTGGTTCTCGTTGCCGCCGAATTTATAACGCCAGGTGACCCGACTCCCCGGCTGCACGGCTCCGGTTTTATCGACATCCGCCAGATTCATCATCAGACGCGGAGCCATCTGGAAGGGGTTAAAACCGGAATCCGGTTCCTGAATCACTTCTCCGGCAATCCGCAAGGTGGCATCGCCCACGTCAATGGTGTCGCCCGTTTTCAGGTTAAGCAGTGCCATCAGGCGTGGGGCCAGCAATACGCTGCCCGCCTGCGGTTTCAGGCCTGGGGGATTGGTTTGCAGATCGCCATACATCGGGTAGATATCATCCACCGCTTTGACGTTCGCCAGCTGCGGTGTGTCGCCTGCAAATGTCATGGTGGCGAAAGTCAGCTGCTTGCCGACTTTCAGGCCGCGCTTTTGCGCTTCCTCCAGCCACGCTTGCGGCACTTCGCGCGAACTGCGCAACGCCCGATCGCCCGCCATAAACTCCCGGCTTTGCTGGCTTAAGCCCTTCTCCATGCGATCGCTGATATTGCCCAGCGCCAGCACGCAGGCCACCGCCAGGCTTAGCGCCAGCCAGACAATTAATAGCGACGGCGAGCGCCATTCGCGCCAGAACCAACGTGCAATCATGCTTCCTCCTGCAACTGCCCGTTCACCAGCCGTAAGCAGCGGTCGCAGCGTGCCGCCAGTTGCAGGTCGTGGGTCACCATAATCAACGTGGTGCCATGTTCACGGTTGAGGGAAAACAGCAGGTCGGCAATTTTATCGCCCGTCTGGCGGTCAAGATTGCCGGTGGGTTCGTCGGCAAACAGCACATCAGGCCGACCATTAAAAGCTCGCGCCAGCGCCACTCGTTGCTGTTCGCCGCCGGAAAGCTGTGCCGGAAGATGATCCAGACGTTTACCCAGTCCTAACTGTTCGAGCAACGCTTTTGCCCCGTTACGACTTTCCGCGCTACTCTCACCACGCAGCAGCGCCGGAAGCTCGACGTTTTCCAGCGCGTTAAGGGTAGGAATTAACATAAATGACTGAAAAACAAAGCCTACGTGCTTCGCGCGCAACTTTGCCCGCGCTTCTTCGTCCATATTATGTAGCGGTTGTCCCACCAGACTCACTTCGCCACTGCTGCCGTCATCCAGCCCGGCGAGGATCGCCAGCAAGGTTGACTTACCCGATCCCGACTCACCCACCAGTGCGATGGTCTCGCCACGTTTGACAACCAGCTCAACTCCGGTGAGGATGGAGAGTTCATGCTCCCCCTGACCGACGGACTTCTTAAGATGATGAACTTCAACAATGTTTTCCGCTGGCATTTGCCCTTCCTGTTCCTGGTCCTGTTAACCTTCCGTGCCGCCGCAGCGGACACGTTATTGATTCTGGGTGATAGCCTGAGCGCCGGGTATCGAATGTCTGCCAGCGCGGCCTGGCCTGCCTTGTTGAATGATAAGTGGCAGAGTAAAACGTCGGTAGTCAATGCCAGCATCAGCGGCGACACCTCGCAACAAGGGCTGGCGCGCCTTCCGGCTCTGCTGAAACAGCATCAGCCGCGCTGGGTGCTGGTAGAACTGGGCGGCAATGACGGTTTGCGTGGTTTTCAGCCACAACAAACCGAGCAAACGCTGCGCCAGATTTTGCAGGATGTCAAAGCCGCCAACGCTGAACCATTGTTAATGCAAATACGTCTGCCTGCAAACTATGGTCGCCGTTATAATGAAGCCTTTAGCGCCATTTACCCCAAACTCGCCAAAGAGTTTGATGTTCCGCTGCTGCCCTTTTTTATGGAAGAGGTCTACCTCAAGCCACAATGGATGCAGGATGACGGTATTCATCCCAACCGCGACGCCCAGCCGTTTATTGCCGACTGGATGGCGAAGCAGTTGCAGCCTTTAGTAAATCATGACTCATAAAGCAACGGAGATCCTGACAGGTAAAGTTATGCAAAAATCGGTCTTAATTACCGGATGTTCCAGTGGTATTGGCCTGGAAAGCGCGCTCGAATTAAAACGCCAGGGTTTTCATGTGCTGGCAGGTTGCCGGAAACCGGATGATGTTGAGCGCATGAACAGCATGGGATTTACCGGCGTGTTGATCGATCTGGATTCGCCAGAAAGTGTTGATCGCGCAGCCGACGAAGTGATCGCCCTGACCGATAATTGTCTGTATGGGATCTTTAACAATGCCGGATTCGGCATGTATGGCCCCCTTTCCACCATCAGCCGTGCGCAGATGGAACAGCAGTTTTCTGCCAACTTTTTCGGCGCACACCAGCTCACCATGCGCCTGTTACCCGCGATGTTACCGCACGGTGAAGGGCGTATTGTGATGACCTCATCGGTGATGGGATTAATCTCCACGCCGGGTCGCGGCGCTTACGCAGCCAGTAAATATGCGCTGGAGGCGTGGTCGGATGCGCTGCGCATGGAGCTGCGCCACAGCGGAATTAAAGTCAGCCTGATCGAACCTGGTCCCATTCGTACTCGCTTCACCGACAACGTCAACCAGACGCAAAGTGATAAACCAGTCGAAAATCCCGGCATCGCTGCCCGCTTTACGTTGGGACCGGAAGCGGTGGTCGACAAAGTGCGCCATGCTTTTATTAGCGAGAAGCCGAAGATGCGCTATCCGGTAACGCTGGTGACCTGGGCAGTAATGGTGCTTAAGCGCCTGCTGCCGGGGCGCGTGATGGACAAAATATTGCAGGGGTGAGTTGAAGCGCGCGCTTAAGCCCCCATGTCAAAGAAAATATCGACAACAGAGAGCGACTCCATGTCCGTAGAAAATATTGTCAACATTAACGAATCTAACCTGCAACAGGTTCTTGAACAGTCGATGACCACTCCGGTGCTGTTCTATTTTTGGTCTGAACGTAGCCAGCACTGTTTGCAGTTAACCCCAATTCTGGAAAGCCTCGCGGCGCAGTACAACGGGCAATTTATTCTGGCGAAGCTGGACTGCGACGCGGAGCAGATGATTGCCGCCCAGTTTGGTCTGCGCGCGATTCCGACCGTATATCTGTTCCAGAACGGGCAACCAGTAGACGGCTTCCAGGGGCCGCAACCGGAAGAGGCGATCCGCGCCCTGCTGGATAAAGTGCTGCCGCGTGAAGACGAGCTGAAAGCGCAGCAGGCGATGCAACTGATGCAGGAAGGCAATTACACCGACGCTCTGCCATTGCTGAAAGACGCCTGGCAGTTGTCGAATCAAAACGGGGAAATCGGCCTGCTGTTGGCAGAAACGCTGATTGCGCTGAACCGTTCTGAAGATGCAGAAGCGGTGCTGAAAACCATTCCATTGCAGGATCAGGACACCCGCTACCAGGGGCTGGTGGCGCAAATCGAACTGCTGAAGCAGGCGGCAGATACGCCGGAAATTCAACAGCTGCAACAGCAGGTGGCAGAGAATCCAGAAGATGCCGCACTGGCGACGCAACTGGCACTGCAACTGCACCAGGTTGGGCGCAATGAAGAGGCGCTGGAGTTACTGTTTGGGCATCTGCGTAAAGATCTCACCGCCGCAGACGGTCAGACGCGTAAAACGTTCCAGGAGATCCTCGCTGCGCTGGGTACAGGTGATGCACTGGCGTCGAAGTATCGCCGCCAGCTGTATGCGTTGTTGTATTGAGTTTCCGTTGATCGGCACATGAACCACAACGCCGGATGCGATGCTGCGCATCCGGCATTGCATCATTTCTTCTTCAATTGCGTCACCACCAACTGGTGGCGCGAATTATAAAATTTACGATAGGTTAAATAGCAGGCAATAATGGTCGACAGGCTGGCGGTTGAGAGCAGCATAAAGGTCACCATAATCTGATATTTAATCGCCTTCACCGGATCAATCCCGGCAAATATCAGCCCGGACATCATTCCTGGTAAACTCACTAAGCCAACCGTTTTTGCTGAATCGACCGTCGGAATTAAAGCCGCGCGAATACTGTCGCGAATCAATATCGCTGAAGCCTGTTTCGGCGTCGCGCCAAGACTCAGTTTCTCCTGAATCTGTTGCTGTTCGCTAATCACGCGTTGCCCTAAATTGTTGTAACACAACCCCACCGCTACCATGGCGTTACCGGCTATCATCCCGGCGATAGGGATCACCTGCATCGGGATAAATTCAATCGACCCTGAGAGAATCAGCACCGCCAGGGTAATTCCCGCCCCGACCGTAATGGCAATAAACGATGAGATAAAAGCTTTAGCAATATATTTACTGCGTTTTTGCGCATTCCACGCCGCATTAAAGCAGATAAATAACACCATCAATAATGTCAGGCTGGCATCATCCACGCTGAAAATATACTTCAGCACATAGCCGACAATAATCAGCTGAATTATCGCGCGCCCGACGCTCCAGAGAATATCTTTCTCCAGCGCCAGTTTTTCTTTATGGCTAATTAAGATTGCCACCACCACCAGCATTAATGCCAGTGCCAATGATTCGTTAGTAATATTATGCGAGTTCATAGCGTGCTTCCTGCATTTCTCCGGCATGCGGTTGCAGTGTAATCACCTTATCCGCATGATTAATTTCGTCTTTATCGTGTGTCACCCACAGCACGGCAATATTTTGCTCGTGCACATAACGATGGATCATCTCATTAACGTTATGTTTATTACTTTCATCCAGCGCACTGGTGATTTCATCCAGCAATAAAACCTTCGGCATAAATTGAAGATTACGAATCAATGAGATGCGTTGTTTTTCACCCCCAGATAGCTCGGCGATATTTTTCGTCAAAATGGTGTCCGGCAAAGCGAAGCGTTCGAGAAAATCGAGAAAAATGGCTGGTTCAGGCTGCTGGTTACGGATCTGCCAAGGAAAGATCAGATTATCGTATACCGTATCGCCAAACAGCGTCGGTGTCTGGGCGCAGTAAGACACTTGCTGGCGGTAGATTTCTGGCTTTAGTGTGCTGACATCCTCACCTTCAAACAGTAACGTTCCGCTGGTTGGGCTGATCAATGAAGCAACTATTTTTAGCAGCGTACTTTTGCCACAACCAGAAGGACCGGTAATTAACTTAAATTCGCCAGCACGCAGCGAAAAATTGATGTTATTAAGAATCTTCGCATCACCCGCCAGATATCCTACGTTTTGTAGCTGAAGCAAAGGACTATTTTCCTGCATCACTGTTCCCTTTTTCTGATTTTTACTAAAAACAGTTTATCCTTCGCAGGAATAAGGGGGAACTCTCTTTCAGTAATCAGGTATAATTTGTTTAATCAAGCAGCAATTTTGCTGATTATGGACGGTACAACAGGAGGTTTTTCCGATGCTTATCTTTATCCCTATTCTCATTTTTGTCGCGCTGGTCATTGTCGGCGCGGGCGTCAAAATCGTGCCGCAGGGCTATCAATGGACGGTAGAACGTTTTGGTCGCTATACCAAAACGTTACAGCCGGGGCTCAGTCTGGTGGTGCCGTTTATGGATCGCATTGGTCGCAAGATCAATATGATGGAGCAAGTGCTCGATATCCCTTCCCAGGAAGTTATCTCGAAAGATAACGCCAACGTTACCATCGACGCAGTCTGTTTTATTCAGGTGATTGACGCGCCACGCGCTGCCTATGAAGTCAGCAATCTGGAGCTGGCGATCATCAACCTGACCATGACTAACATCCGTACCGTGTTGGGTTCAATGGAACTTGACGAAATGCTCTCTCAGCGCGACAGCATCAACTCACGCCTGCTGCGTATTGTCGATGAAGCCACTAACCCGTGGGGGATTAAAGTCACCCGTATTGAAATTCGTGACGTGCGCCCACCGGCAGAGCTTATCTCTTCAATGAACGCGCAGATGAAAGCGGAACGTACCAAACGCGCTTACATCCTCGAAGCGGAAGGGATCCGTCAGGCGGAAATCCTCAAAGCCGAAGGTGAAAAACAGTCGCAAATCCTGAAAGCGGAAGGTGAACGTCAGTCGGCATTCTTACAGGCCGAAGCGCGTGAACGTTCCGCTGAAGCAGAAGCCCGCGCCACCAAAATGGTGTCTGAAGCCATCGCCTCCGGTGATATTCAGGCGGTGAACTACTTCGTCGCACAGAAATACACCGAAGCGTTACAGCAGATCGGTTCGTCCAGTAACAGCAAAGTGGTGATGATGCCATTAGAGGCCAGCAGCCTGATGGGGTCGATTGCCGGGATTGCCGAGCTGGTGAAAGACAGCGCCAACAAACGGACTCAGCCATGATGGAGTTAATGGTCGTTCATCCACATATTTTCTGGCTCAGTCTCGGCGGGTTGCTGCTGGCAGCCGAGATGCTGGGCGGAAATGGTTATTTGTTGTGGAGCGGCGTGGCAGCGGTGATTACCGGCCTGGTGGTCTGGCTGGTGCCGCTGGGTTGGGAGTGGCAAGGGGTGATGTTTGCCATCCTGACGCTGCTCGCCGCCTGGCTGTGGTGGAAATGGTTGTCGCGGCGGGTGCGCGAACAAAAGCACAGCGACAGTCATTTAAACCAGCGCGGGCAGCAGCTGATTGGCCGACGTTTTGTGCTGGAATCTCCACTGGTCAACGGGCGCGGTCATATGCGCGTCGGCGACAGTTCATGGCCTGTCAGCGCCAGCGAGGATCTCGGTGCAGGTACGCATGTTGAAGTCATTGCGATAGAAGGGATAACGCTGATCATCCGTGCGGTCATCGCCTGACGCGACGCTGACGCGTCTTATCATGCCTACAAAATATGCCCGAATCGTAGGCCAGATAAGGCGCTTGCGCCGCATCCGGCATATAGCCGAGTAGAGGCAAAATTACTCTTCCCGGCCTTTACCCATACTTTTTTGGTCTTCATCCGGATAGTGTTTTTTTAGATATTCCAGGACGTTTTTATTGACCTTGTGTTGGGTATACACCCACCCTTTCCAGTAATCAGGTTGGTCCAGGTAAACTTCTGGCGGAATGGTGAAATCAGAAAGCGTTAACCATTCGGCTAACAGATCGGGGTTTCGTTTCTGGATCAACTGCAACAGCATGATCAGCGACATGGCAGAGGCAGGAGCCGTACTATCGCCGCTTAAATACTTCCACACTGTCGACCGGTTCGAACGAAAAAGGATCGGTAGCAATGCCCGGTCCAGATTCATTTCATTAAAAATCTTCTCAAATTCATTCATTTAAATTTCCTGCCTGGCGTAAACCTCTTAAAAATTGAGATTTATCAAAGAAACGCATTTTAGCACACATCAGGAACCGCTTCACGTTTAGTCCAGAAACAGAATTTATTTCGCTTATCAAAACAAGTCTTTACTCTTTTTTACATTGAAAGAGCACGAAATAATTTCCTTTTTTATTTATATAAGAAACTATTTTTGTTTCTTATTGGTGGTGTTTACGCTTACACAAGACAAAAATGCGCTTTACATCACACAAATGGCGGCGTAGATTTCGATCAAATTGCAACGCAGTTTATTTCTTAAAACAATATTATTTGTTTCTTATAGAAACATTAATGCGACTTATTTTGAACAAGAGAAAATGAATGAAAACTGTAAACGTAGCTTTACTGGCACTCATAATTTCAGCAATATCCAGCCCTGTTGTTTTAGCTGGTGATACCATTGAAGCGGCGGCAACAGAGCTTTCAGCCATTAACTCCGGCATGTCGCAATCGGAGATTGAGCAGAAGATTACCCGCTTTTTAGAACGCACAGACAACAGCCCCGCTGCGTATACCTATTTGACTGAACATCACTACATCCCTTCTGAAACACCTGATACCACTCAGACTCCCCCTGTCCAGACAGATCCTGACGCAGGACAAAAAACCGTTGCCGCTACAGGTGATGTACAGACAACCGCCCGTTATCAGAGCATGATCAACGCCCGACAGTCTGCGGTAACTGATGCCCAGCAAACGCAAATTACAGAGCAACAGGCGCAGATCGTAGCCACACAAAAAACGCTCGCCGCGACTGGAGATACGCAAAATACCGCGCATTATCAGGAGATGATTAATGCCAGGCTGGCGGCTCAAAATGAGGCTAATCAGCGCACTACCACGGAACAAGGGCAGAAAATGAATGCACTGACAACCGATGTGGCAGCACAACAGCAAAAAGAAAGGGCTCAATACGATAAACAAATGCAAAGTCTGGCGCAGAAGTCTGTCCAGGCACATGAACAAATTGACAGCCTGTCACAAGACGTAACCCAAACGCAGCAACAGTTAACCAACACGCAAAAACGGGTCGCAGATAACAGCCAACAAATTAACACGCTCAATAACCATTTCGATTCTCTGAAAAACGAAGTTGAGGACAATCGTAAAGAAGCCAATGCGGGAACTGCATCTGCCATCGCTATCGCCTCACAACCACAGGTGAAAACCGGTGACGTGATGATGGTGTCAGCGGGAGCGGGAACGTTCAACGGTGAATCTGCGGTGTCTGTAGGAACATCTTTTAATGCCGGAACGCATACGGTACTTAAAGCAGGTATTTCTGCGGATACACAATCTGATTTCGGTGCGGGTGTCGGCGTGGGATATTCGTTCTAATTTTAACAGCAATTTCTTATTCGCAATTTTCCGTACATTATTTAAGGTTAACAATGATGAATAGCTCCATTAAATCGTTTTCCCTGCTGGCGGTTATATTACTGGCTGGCTGTAGTTCACCCACTTCCCGCATCGTAGATTGCCAGGCGCAGGGCGTCAGCCATGACACCTGTTATCTCGCAGAACAACAGCGTCAGACGGCTATTTTAAGTGCATCCGAAGCGCAGGCATTTAAAAATGCAGAAGCCGCACAACATGCCCAGGCGGCAAAGAAAGCCATTTATAAAGGATTTGGCATGACCTTTAGAATGAGCAGTAAAAACTTTGCTTATCTCAATGATTCATTATGTGCAATTGATGAAGACAATAAAGATGCCACTGTTTATCAGTCAGGTCTTTATAACGTCATTGTTTATCACCACACGGGAAAAGTCGCCTTAATGAAGGAAGGTCAGTTTGTGGGTTATTTAAAATGAAGGAGCAAAGGAAAATCCCCCTGACGCATATTATGATTATCGGTGCGTTTATTTTTGCCTTCTTGCAAGTGGTGTTATTAGCCTCCCTGGTTCACGCTGTGAATGTTAACAACGAAATCCAGGAAGGCTTATTTCAGTCGGGGCGCATTATGGTAGAAAGTTTGCAGCATATTCTTTCGGTGCAAACGGGGATTAACTGATTTTCACCCCGCCCGATGATGACAGCAGCCGGAGAGATTTTCGATAATCGGGCAGTCAGCGCTGTCATCACCGGGGCAGGCATTCGCCAGCGCCAGTAGCTGGTTGCGCATGGATTGCAGTTCTTCGATATGTCGCTCGATCTCCGCCACTTTCTCCAGGGTGCGCCGTTTTACATCGGCGCTGTGACGCTGCGGGTCGTTAAACAGATTCACCAGTTCGCCGCTCTCTTCCAGGTTAAAGCCCACCTGGCGCGCCTGGCGCAGTAAGGTCAGTTCGTTGAGATGCTGCTGCGTGTAGGTGCGATAACCGTTTTCGCTGCGCATCGGCGGCGTCACCAGCCCCTTCTCTTCATAGAAGCGGATTGCTTTGCTGGTCAGGCCGGTAATTTTTGCTACATCGCTAATGTTCATCGTTCGCGCAACGCCTCCTGTGCTTTATTAAAGGGTTTCAACAGATAATCCAGCACGCTTTTTTTGCCGGTGCGGATATCGACCGTCGCCACCATGCCGGGGAATATCGGAAATTGCTGTTTGCTTTTGTTTTCCAGATGGTTGCTGAAAGTGCGAATGTACACCCGATAGTAATAAACATCGCGCCGCACTTCATCCTGCACGGTGTCTGGTGATATCACCGTCACTTCTCCCGGCAGGCCGCCGTAGATGGAGTAGTCGTAAGCGGTTATTTTCACCAGCGATTTTTGCCCCGGATGGATAAACGCCACATCGCGCGGGGAGATTTTTGCCTCGATCAGCAGTTGCTCATCCAGCGGCACGATGGTCATCAGTTTACCACCGGGGGCAATGACGCCGCCAACCGTGGTGACATCAATATCCTGAACAATGCCACGTACCGGCGCGGTAAAGTTGAGCCGGGTGAGAGAATCTTCCCGCCCGCGGATCACCGAACGCTGGGTTTCTACTTCCGCATTGGCTTTCGCTAACTCTTCGCGCGCCTGAACGTAATATTGCGTGCGCACGTCGCTGAGTTTGTTTTCCAGTTCATTGGCCTGACGTTGCAGGCGCAGCACTTCGACGCTGCTCGCCGCCCCCTGTTTCACCAGTGGCTGGGTCATCGCCAGTTCACGGTTGACCAGGCTAATCCCCTGCGTCAGCCCGGTGGTGGCTTTGTTCAACCCGTCGCGGCGAGTGTTGTACAACGCCGTTTCTGACTCGATAAGTTCGGGGAATTTATTCAGTTCGTCAGGGAAGACCAGCGGTTTATTGCTCACTTCGGCCCGCAGCCGCGCCGAGGTTGCCAGTGCCGCATACAGCCGCGACATTGCTTCCTGGACGTCGGATTCCGTTTTGGTGCGGTTAAGCTGCGCCAGCGGCTGGCCCTGTTCAACAATATCGCCAACCTTGACGTCGAGATGATACAGAATTCCGCCTTCCAGCGACTGCACCACCTGTTCGCGCCCGGAAGGTTCTACCGTGCCGCTGCCGGTGGTGACTTCATCAAGCTGGAAGTACCACGCCCAGCCGAGAAAACAGAGCAGCATCACAGCGGTAACGCGTACCGCCAGCGCCGAACGCAGCAAGCGGGGTTCAGTCAGGCCACGGTTGTATTGCAGTTGTCCGTTCATGCGGCAGACCCCTTATTCTTCTCCTGCAACACCACCCGTCGCGCCGTGGGTTCGCTCTGTTCACGCAAAATGGCCTCTTTCGCGCCATCCATCACAATCCGCCCCTGATCCATCACGATGATCCTGTCCACTAGTTGCAGCATCGCCGTGCGGTGAGTAGCGATGACCAGCGTGCGATGCCCAATCCACTGTTTCAGTTGTTCGATTAAATACGCTTCCGCCATTTCGTCCAGCGAGGCGCTGGGTTCATCGAGCAGCACGATATTGGGTTGAGAGATGAGAAGCCGCGCCAGCAGCAGCGTTTGCCGCTGACCGCCAGAAAGACCAAATCCCCCTTCCTGAATCATGTAGTTGAGGCCGTTTTTCTGCTTCTGCACAAACGGCAGCGCCCCACTGAGGGTTAATGCGCGTTCGATATCTTCATCGCTGGCCTCCGGCATCCCCATGGTGAGGTTTTCCCGCAGCGAACCAAAAAACAGTCGCCCGGTCTGGCTCAGCAGCCCCATGTCGCGGCGCAGATCTGCCGGATCAAGTTGCCCGATGCTGATGTTATCCAGCAGCACCTGCCCCTGCTGGGCGATACGCATTCCGGCGAGCATTTGCAGTAGCGTTGATTTACCCGCGCCGTTGCGCCCGAGAATGGCGATTTTCTCACCAGCCTGAATGTTGAGTTTGCCGATCGCCACATCGGCAATCTTCTCTTCTTCGTCGTAATAAAACACCGCGTTGCTGAACTGATAATTACCGTGCAGCACCGCTTTATGCACCAGTTTGCCGTGTTCCGGCTGATCCACCGGGCGCTTCATCAGTTCATCGAGGCCGTTGCGTGCCACTTTCGCCTGCTGCCAGCGCGAGAGTACGCCGGAAATCTGCGACAGCGGCGCAATAGTGCGCGAAGCCAGGATCGTCGTTCCCACCAGTGCGCCGGTGGTCATGTCGCCATTCATCACCATAAAGCAGCCCACCAACAGCACCACGACGTAGACGATGGATTGCACTTCCTGGGTCCAGGTGAGCAGTAGCCCGGTGAGAAAACGTTGCTTCATGCTGATAGATGACGCCACGTCGTTGGTGTGGTTCCACTGATTCTGAAAACGCTGTTCGGCGCGCAGCAGTTTAATGTCTTCAATCGACTGCACGGCTTCCACCAGCGTAGCGTTGCGCACCGCCGACTCGCGCATCCCTTCGTTCGCCAGCCGCGCCAGCGGGCGTTGCACCAGCAGGCCGGGGATCACCAGCAACGGCAGCGCCAGCAAAACCACCAGCACCAGCCAGCCGCCAATCATCCACAGAATAAAGACAAACAGCAGGAAGAACGGCAGATCCGCCACCGCGCCGATGGTGGTGGAAGTAATCAGCTCCCGCACCGATTCCAGCTCGCGGATCTGCGAGATAAACGATCCGGTGGATTTCGATCGCACGTTGTTTTTCAGCCGTAATGCGTGACCAAAAACGCGATCCGAAATACGCAGATCCGCCCGCTTACCAATCACATCGGAAAGATGCGCACCATGCGCATACAGAATTCAAACAGGATCGCCATCATCACCCCAGCGAACAGCACCCACAGCGTCGGGTACGATTGCGCCGGAACCACCCGATCGTAAACCTGCATCGAGAAAATCATCGCCGCCAGCGCCAGCACGTTCGCCACCAGTGACGCCAGCATAATATCGCCATAGCGCCGCCAGTCTTTTAGCGAGAGATTCCAGAACCAGTTCGCCTGATACGGGCGAATATAGTCGTCTACCCGCGCATCGGGAATTGCGCTGAGCGGGCGCAGTAGCGCCAGTTCAACGATTTTGTCTTCTATATCCGTGACGTTTAATGTGGTTTCCAGCCCTTCGTCACCGCTGAACTGAACGCTGATATTGTCGTGATTGTCGCGGCGGGTGATCACGCCAATCTGTTGATTATCAAACACCGCGATCAGCGGCAGCCGCCACGGGGTAAGCGAGGCGGCGGGAAAATCCACCAGCCGCAGCCCCATCCCTAACTGCCGCGCCATATCAGTGAGTAACTCTTCCCGTTTGCTGTCGCGCTCCCAGTTGACGGTCGCGCGCACATTCTCCTGGGAAAAATCGAGGCGGTAATAGCGCGCCACGGCGATCATCGCCTCCAGCCAGGCTTCCACGGACTGGGCATTTTTTTTCATTCTCTACACCACCATCAACTGATGATTCGCCAGTAAAGTGGCGAGGTCGGTGTGCACGCCCGTCAGCGTGACCACGTTAGCTGTCGCAAAATTGCCGCCCGTGCCATCGCGGTCGATCTGCACGATAGTGTCGCTGCCGCTCTGGGTGACTTTGACAAAATCACCGATGTTTCCGGCCTGGGCATCCAGCGTTGCCACACCGTTGACATAGCTGGCTTTGCCGTTGCCGGTGTAGCCGCTGCCCTGTAACAACTCGCGGATATCAATGCGATCGGTGTCGGCGGTGCCTTCCCATGTCCCTACCGTAAAGCCATTCACCACGTCTGAGCCGTTGCCGCCGGTAGCGTCACTGGCGTTGAGCAGTTTATAGAGCAAGGTATCGTGACCGCCGTTTCCGATGTTAAGGGTGTCGTTGCCGCCGCGTCCTTCCAGTTGGTTATCGCCGCTGCTGCCGGTCAGAGTGTCGTTAAAATTCGAGCCGGAAATGCCTTCGATATTGGTAAATGTCGAGGTGTTAAAGCCGGTGGCCTGTGCGGCGGTACTGCTTAAGTTCGCGGTCACGCCCACCGTCGAGAGGCGGAAATCAACCACGTCCATGCCGCCGTTTGCCAGCCACGTTCCGGTGCCGGAGCTGTACACCCAGCCGCCGGAACCGTCGTAAGTGTCGGTGCCTGCGGTGGCAAAGAAGGTGTCGTTATAGCCCGTGCCGACGAACTTGCCGTTGTTGCTCGCGGTGCCTGCTTCGGCGCTGAGGTCGTAAGCGTGAGTGGCATCGGTGGCCTGTAAGCCGCCCCAGCTGGTGTTGACCGTCTGGTCGATATTGCTGGCGGTGGTGCCGGTGGATTTGAACAGCACCGCGTTGTAGGTTTCTCCGGCATTCAGCCCGTAGAAGTTGACCAGCGCCGAGGTGTCGTTAACCCCCATCCCCGACTGCGGGTTGATGATTTGCGTAGCGACCAGCACCCCCGCCGAGTTGTACAGTTTTACGGTATTGCCGTAATAGACGTTAATGCCGTTAGGATCGGTGATGCGCAGGTGCAGCGAGGTGCCGTAGCTCACCGTGTTGGTGTTGCGGATCAGGAACACGCTGCCCGACTGTTTGGTCACCAGCACATCCACCGCGCCGTCCCAGTCGTAGTCCATTGCCGCCACGCCGCTGGTAGTGCCGCTCTGACTGCCGCCGAGGGCCGATTGTGTCCAGTTGCTGGCACCACCAACGTTGGTGTAAAGATACGATTGTCCGGTCTGGGCGATACGGGCGATATCCATCAGGCCGTCGTGGTTCCAGTCCACCGCCACGCTAAACTGGCTGGCGTAGGTGGTTGCCGTAGCCCCCACCGCCACCGGACTGCCCAGCACGCCGTTGGTGTTGAATAACAGGGAGCCGTAGTTAGCTCTTCCCTGGCTGGCTGGCAGGAAGAGATCCATATCGCCATCACCATCGAAATCCGCCCAGGTCATGGAGACAGACGTCGAGTTACCACCGCTGCCCGCCGTGCTGAGGAAGGTGTTAATGGTGTTCTGCCCCCAGACAAACGTCCCATTCCCCTGGTTGATGAGCGAAGATAGCGTGTAATAGTTGTTCAGGTTGTAGGTGTGCTGAACCAGGTCGATCCTGCCGTCATTGTTCAGATCGACGCCAGAACCTTCGTTGAGCGAAAGATACCCCGTCACCGCCCCGCCCACCGTGGCGCTACCGCCGCTGTTCGACGTGGTGGAGTTACCTACCAGCGTACCTGCGTTGTTCCACAGGAAGGTGTTGGAGTCCGGCCCGCCCGCGTCGCCAATCCAGAAGTCGAGATAGCCGTCGCCCTCTTTATCAAATGCCACTACTGAGCCATACCACGTCAGGGTGCCGACGGTGACCTGAATAGCGCTGGAAAAGGTGCCGTCGCCGTTATTGGTAAAGCCGTTGATATAGCCTGTACCGTAGTCATCACGGGTGATAAACAGATCGCCCGTGCCGTTACGGTCGTAATCGGCGATAGAGCTGGTGGCGTAGTTGTTGCCGCTCTGATACAGCGTCAGCGCGGTCTTCGACCAGGTGAGTGGGTCAGTCGATTGCATTACCTGCTGGTTTGCCAGCACCGTCCACATTCCGTGCGAGTCGAGGCCGTAGGTCAATCCCCAGGCGGTAGATTTGCTGGCGGTGGTCCAGGTCGGAGTGTAATCAATCGCCGCGTTGACCGTTACCGTGCCAGTGCTGACGTTGGCAGTGTTGCCGTTGCCCGCCGAGCTTTTTACCTGCGCGGTGACGTTATAGGCGGTCGCAGACGCCGCCAGCGTGTCGGTATCCGGCAGTTGCACATACCAGGTGTTGTGCGCCGGATCGACCACCACCGCGCCGCCTGGCTGCGAAGTGTAAGTTTTGCCGTTGATCACCACTTCAACATACTGCCCGCTGGCGAGTGCCGCCGTGATCACCCCGCTGATAATCGGCGTGGTATCGCGCGTGGTCTGGCTGGTAATTTGCGCCAGCGTGGTTGGAATAGAGGTATCAACCGTCAGGACAAAATCACTGGAGGAGGTGATGTTCCCCGCCAGATCCAGCACCCGCACCTGGTAAACGTAGCTGCCGTCGGTCAGCGTGCGGCTGTCGGTGTAAGTCCACTGCGTACCGTTGGTGGTGAGGGTGGTCCAGGTCGCGCCGCCGTCGAGGCTAATCTGCGCCACTTCGCCGCTGGTAAGCCCCGCCCCCAGCGAACCGGTCAGCGTGAGCGAGGTATCGCTGGTGATAAAGTCAGTTGCCGAACTCCCCGTGTCGGTGCTGATGCTGGCGATGGTCAACACCTGCGCCGGGTTCACGGTGTCGATCAGCGCCGACTGGCTGCCGGTTGCGCCAACGTTGCCCGCCAGATCGACCACCCGCACCTGCCAGGTGGTGGTGCCGTTGGTGAGCGTACGTCCGTCAACATAACTCCAGTTGAGGCCGTCTGCTGCCAGCGTCACGTTTACCCAGGTTGCGCCGTTGTCGGTACTGATTTGTGCGAACTCATTAGCCCCGAGTGCTGCGCCCAATACGCCGCGCACGGTAAGCGAGGTGTCGCTGGTAATAAAATCGCTGCTGCTGGCTCCGGTGTCATCGCTGATACCGGTAATGGTGATGCTTTTCGCCGCTTCCGGGCTGGTGGTATCGACCACCACGTTTTGCGTCGCCGTCTGCCCGACGTTCCCCGCCAGATCCACCACCCGCACCGTGTAGTTCCAGGTGCCGTCGGTCAGTGTGCGACCATCGGCATAGCTCCAGTTGGTGCCGATAACGGTTAAGGTGGTCCAGGTAACGCCGCCGTCGAGGCTGATTTGCGCCCGTTCATCGGCGGCAAGCGCCGCTCCGAGCGTACCGCGCACGGTAAGCGTGGTGTCGCGAGTAACGAAATCGCTGCTGCTTAACCCGGTGTCATCGCTGATGCCCGCAATGGTGATGGTTTTGCTCGCCAGCGGCGCGGTGGTGTCCACAGTGACTATCTGGCTGGCGGTCGCGCCGATATTTCCGGCGGTGTCGATCACCCGCACCTGATAATTGTAGTTGCCATCGGTCAGCGTCCGCCCGTCAAGCCAGGTCCAGGTTAAGCCGCTTACTGACAGGTTCTGCCAGGTGGTGCCGCCGTCGATACTGATTTGCGCGAACTCACCAGCAGAAAGCGCCGCGCCCAGCGTGCCGCTCACCGCAAGCGTCGTGTCGCTGGTGACAAAATCGTTAGTAATCAATCCAGTATCGGTGGTGATCGCGCTAATGGCGATGGTTTTCACCGCTGGGTCTGGCGCGGTAGTGTCGATCACCACATTCTGGCTGTCGGTGGCACCGACGTTGCCCGCAGTGTCAATCACCCGCACCTGATAGAGATAACTGCCATCGGTCAGCGTGCGGCTGTCGTTATAGCGCCAGGTCGTGCCGGTAACGGTGAGCGTGGTCCAGGTTACGCCGCCGTCGATACTGATTTGTGCCGTCTCGTTACTGGCAAGCGCGGCGGTGAGCGAGCCGTTGACCACCACCGGACTGACGCTGGTGATAAAGTCGCTGGCGCTAAGCCCAGTGTCGGCTTGCAGGGAATCGATATTAATGCCCATCGCCGGGGCGCTGAGATCGACAGTAATGGTGTGATTGCTGCTGCCGGTATTGCCAATGGCATTGCTGACCTGAGCGTTAATCACGTATGCGCCGCCATCAGCCAGTGCGCCGATATCGGCACTGCCAACAGTGTAGCTCCAGCTTCCGCCCGTCTGTACGGTGGTGGTGTAAGTCTTGCCGTTCAGCGTCAGAGTCACGGTCTGGCCTGCGGGCGCCGTGGTCGTGCCGCTGATTGTCAGCGGTATGGAATGTTCCGCAGCGTTAACAATATCATCGCCAGCGAAGGTATTAATGGTCACCGTCGGCACGTCGCCATTGAGGGTGACGTTATGAGTGGCGCTGCCCGGATTCCCCGCCAGATCGGTAACCGTAGCGCCGATGGTGTAGCTGCCGTTGCTCAGGCCGGAAAATTGTTGTCCGGGGATAAACACTGACCAGGCGCCACCGCTGCCCACCGTCGCCGTCCAGGTTTGTCCGTTAAACGTCACCGTAACAATTTGCCCGGCTTCTGCGGTCGTCGTGCCACTGATGGTTTGCCCTGCCGCCTGCTCGACGCTGTTGATAATATCGTCACCCGCCACGGTGGCGATGGTCACCGTGGGTGCAACAGTATCGACAGTCAGGGTGTGCGTGACCTGTCCAAGATTACCCGCGCGATCGTTCACGCTGGCGGTAATGGTCTGCGCCCCCTGCCCGAGCGCGGCCAGATCCGCCGCAGGCACGTTAAGCGCCCAGGTGCCATTGGCGGCCACCGTGGCAGTGTAAGTTTTGCCGCCAAAGGTGACAGTGACCGTCTGCCCTACTTCCGCGCTGGTCGAGCCGTTAAGGGTTAACGGCTGCTGTTGTTCGGCGGCGTTGAGTCGATCGTCCGTCGAAACGGTGTTGATGCTGATAACCGGCGCGGTGAGATCCACCGCCACGCTGCGTGAGGCCGTGGCGCTGTTTCCAGCACTGTCCTGCGCGGAGGCGCTAACCGTATAGCTGGTGCCATCGGCAAGCGCCGCAACGTCTGCCGCCGGCACATTCACGCTCCAGCTCCCGTTGTTCTGAATGGTAGCGCTGTAGCCTTTGCCGTTAAGCAACACGGTCACTACTATACCTGCGGCAAAGTTCGTTCCGGTGCCGCTCAGGGTCAGCGTACTGCCTGCTTCGGCGGCATTAATAAGGTTATCGCCGCTGATGGTGCTGACCGAGAGCGACACTGCCGCCGTATTGACCTGCACATTGTGCGTCTGCGTGCTGCTGTTGCCTGCACTATCGGTGATGGTGGCGCTGATAGTCACTGTGCCGTCCGCAAGGCCGGAAATCACGCTGGCAGGCACGCCAACGCTCCAGTTGCCGCTGGCATCGGTGCTGGTGACATACTGCTGCCCGGCGATGGTCACCACCAGGCGGTCGCCCGCCACCGCACCCGTGGCGGTGCCGCTGATAATCTGCGCCTGAGTGTGTTCAACGTTGTTAATCACATCGTCGCCCGCCACGGTGTTAAAGCTGATGACGGGCGCGGTGGTATCGACGGTCACACCTTTGCTGGCGCTGCCAGGGTTACCCGCCTGATCGCTGACCGTGGCGGTCAGGGTGTAGCCGTTATTGGCAAGTGCGGTTAGGTCACTGGCAGGCAGCGTTAAGCTCCAACTGCCGTCTGCCTGCACCGTGGTCTGGTAGTTAGTGCCGTTAAGCGTAACGGTGAGCGTCTGCCCGGTTTCCGCGGTGCTGGTGCCGGACACCGTTACGCCCGCCGCCGCTTCGCTGGCGTTGATGATGTTATCGCTGGCAATGGTGTTGATGGTCACCGTTGGCGCGGCGCTATCGACGCTGTATTCATGTGTTGCCGTGGCGCTGTTGCCATTGACGTTAGTCACCCGCACCTGGGCGCTGGCATCGCCGTCACGCAGGGTCGCCATATCCGCCGCCGGAACGGTAGTGCTCCAGCTACCGTTAGCCGCCACCGTGGTGGTGTAGGTTTTGCCGCCAAAGGTAATAGTAACGGTCTGCCCCGCTTCGACGCCTGACGTGCTGCCGGAGAGCGTTAACGCCGCGCCTTTTTCGGCGGCGTTAATCACATCATCAGGGGTAATAGCGTTAATGCTGATGGCAACGGTAGTGAGATCAACGGTCAGCGGATGGGTAATGCTGGTTTGCGTTCCGGCACTGTTCGCGCCGCTAACGGTAATATTCAGCGTTCCCGCAGGCCAGTTACTGACATCCGTCGCAGGAACGCCGACGCTCCAGCTACCGTTCGCCAGCACCGTGGCGGCGTAAGTTTGATTATTTATCACTACGGTCAGCGCCGTGCCCGCCGCAAAGCCGGAGCTGCTACCGGTGATCACCTGCGCCTGACTGTGTTCGATGATATTGACCACATCATCACCCGCGACGGTATCCACCCGCAGGCCAGGCAGACTGGCATCGATGGTGATATCGCGCGTGCCGCTACCGGTGTTGCCAACGGCGTTGGTCACCGAGGCATTAACCGTTAACTCACCGTTACCCAGCGCCTGCCAGTCGGAGGCAGGTATGCTCACATTCCAGCTTAAATCAGCCTGGACGGTGGCGGTGTAAGTTTTACCGCCCAGTTCAACGGTGACGGTGCTGCCCGCCGCCGCACCGGTTATCTGACCGCTGATAGTTTGCGCGCTGCCAGCTTCGGCGGCGTTAATAATGTCGTCCGTCGCCACCGGATTAATGGTGACGCCCGGCAGCGCGGTATTGACCTGCACGTTATGGCTGGCGGTGCTGCTGTTACCCTGAGCATTGGTGACGCTCGCCGTCACGCTGTAGGTGGCTTCGCCCAGCGCACTGACCGCCGAGGCGGGAACGGTGACGCTCCAGTTACCGGAGGCGTCAGTAGTGGCGCTGTAGTTTTGTCCGTTCAGCGTCACGGTGATCGCCGTACCTGCAGGCTGATCGCTGGTGCCGAAAAGCGCCAGATTCGCTCCTTTTTCCGTCGCGTTGATCACATCATCGCCCGCGATGGTGTTGATGCTAATCACTGGCGCGGTGAGGCTGACGATAACTGTGTGGCTGACGTTATTGCTGTTACCTGCCCGATCGCTGACGCTGGCGATAATGGTCTGCACACCGCCAGCGAGCGCCGTAACATCCGCCGCCGGTACGCCGACGCTCCAGTTGCCGGAGGCGTCCAGCGTGGTGGTGTAGGTCTTGCCGTTGAGCACAACGCTCACCACATCGCCCGCTTCCCCGCCCGTGCTGGTGCCGGAAATCACCAGCGCCTGGGCGTGTTCGGCGTCGTTGATGATGTCATCGCCCGCCACGGTGTTAATGGTGAGAACTGGCGCGGTGGTGTCTACCGCCAGATTATGGCTGGTGCTGCCGGGGTTGCCCGCTTTGTCGTTGACCGTGGCGCTGACGGTGTAATTGCTTGCACTCAGCGCACCCAGGGCTGAGGTGGGAACGCTGACGCTCCAGCTACCGTCCGCCTGCACATTGCCGGTGTAGGTTGTACCGTTAAGGGTGACGGTCACCGTCTGCCCGGTTTCGGCGGTGCTGGTGCCGCTGATGGTGAGCGGGCTTCCGGCCTCCGTGGCGTTAAGGATGTCATCGCTGGCGATGGTGTTAATGGTGAGCGTCGGCGCGCTGGCGTCAATGCTGTACGCATGGGTCGCCGAGGCGCTGTTACCGCTCGCGCTGCTAACGCTGGCCTGCACGTTCGCCGCGCCGTCTGGCAGAGTTGCCAGATCTGCCGCCGGAACCGTTACGCTCCAGCTTCCATTGGCGGCGACGCTTGCAGTGTAGGTTTTACCGCCAAAAGTGACAGTGACGGTTTGCCCGCTTTCAATCCCGCTGGTGCTGCCGGAAAGGGTCAGGCCAGTGCCTTTTTCGGCGGCGTTAATTACGTCATCGCTGGCAATGGTGTTAATGCTGATTGCCACCGCCGTTAAATCGACGGTGAACGGATGGCTGACGCTGACCGGGTTTCCGGCGCTGCTTTGCCCGGCTACCTCAACGGTTAATGCCCCCGCTGGCCAGGCGCTGACGTTTGCCGCCGGAATGCCGACACTCCAGCTCCCGTCCGCCTGTACCGTGGCGGAATACGCCACACTGTTGATGGTAACCGTCAGCGCTGCGCCTGCATTCAGGCCGCTACTGCCGCCGGTGATCACCAACGCCTGCCCGTGTTCGATACTGTTGACGATATCATCGCCCGCCACGGTATCCACCCGCAGCCCTGGCAGATTGGCATCAATGGTGATATCCCGCGTGCCGCTGCCAGTGTTGCCATTCGCGTTGGTAACCGAGGCGTTAATGGTCAAATCGCCATTGCCCAGCGCCTGGAGATCGGCTGCCGGAACGCTGACGCTCCAGCTTAAATTATCCTGTACCGTGGTGGTGTAAGTTTTGCCACCCAGCGTGACGGTAACCGTATCGCCAGCAGCGGCGCGAGTCACCACCCCGCTGATGGTTTGAGCGGTGCCCGCTTCGGCAGCGTTGATAATATCGTCGCCCGTCACAGTGTTGATGGTGACGCCCGGCAGGCCGCTGTCGACCAGTAAATTCGCCTGGCTGCTGGCGGTGTTGCCTGCTGCACTGGTGGCGCTGGCGCTAACGGTATAGTTGGCCTGGCCCAGAGCCGCCAGATCGCTCACCGGCACGGTTAAGGTCCAGTTGCCCGCCGCGTCGGTGGTGGCGCTGTAGTTATGACCATTGAGCGTGACGGTAACCTGTGCGCCTGTCGCCAGCCCCGTACTGCTACCGCTGATGGTCAACGGCTGGCCTTTTTCATCGGCATTCAGGACGTTATCGCCGCTGATGGCGTTAAAGGTAATTGACGGCAGGTCAGTATTGACCGTCACCTGATGCGTGGCGCTGCCGCTGTTTCCGGCGGCATCGGTGACGCTGGCGTTAATGGTCACCGTGCCGTTCGCCAGCGCCGAGACGACGCTTGCCGGGACGCCGACGCTCCAGTTGCCGCTGGAATCCAGCACCGTGGTGAAGGTATTTGTGCCGATAGTCACCGTCACGGTGCTACCGGTTGCCGCACCGGTGGCGGAGTCGCTGATGATCTGCGCCTGGGCGTGTTCCGTCGCGTTGATCACATCATCGCCTGCCACCGTGTTGATGGTGACGACCGGAACGGAAGTATCCACCGTCAGGTTGTGATTAACCGAGGCCGGGTTTCCGGCTTTGTCGCTCACCGCCGCACTAACGGTGTAGTTGCTGGCGGTCAGGGCGCTTACGTCGGCTGGCGGTACGCTGACGCTCCAGCTACCGTCCGTTTGAACCGTGCCAGTATAGTTTTCGCCATTGAGGGTGACGGTCACCGTCTGCCCGGCTTCCGCCGTGCTGCTGCCAGTGATAGTCAGCGCAGCACCCGCTTCGGCGGCGTTAAGAATATCGTCGCCTGCAATAGTGTTAATGGCCACCGTTGGCGCGCTGGCATCGACGCTGTAAGCGTGGGTAGTAGTGGCGTTGTTGCCGTTAACATTGCTGACGCTGGCCTGTGCGCTGGCATCGCCATCACGCAGGGCTGCCATATCTGCCGCCGGAACCGTGGTACTCCAGGAACCGTTAGCCGCGACGCTTGCAGTGTAAGTTTTGCCGCCAAAGGTGACGGTGACCGTTTGTCCGGCTTCGACACCAGAAGTGCTGCCGGTGAGCGTTAACGCCGCGCCTTTTTCAGCGGCGTTAATCACATCATCGGCGGTAATGGCGTTGATGCTGACGGCAATCGCCGAGAGATCGACAGTCACCGGATGCGTAACGCTGACCGGATTTCCGGCTGTGGTGCTACCGCTCGCCGTAATCGTGACCGTCCCCGCAGGCCAGGCGCTGACATCCACCGCCGGAACGCCGACGCTCCATGAGCCATCCGCCAGTACCGCCGCAACATAGGTTTGCCCGTTAATGGTCAGCGTGACGTTACTGCCCGTCGCCAGACCGGAACTGCTGCCGGTAATCACCAGCGCCTGTCCGTGCTCGATAATATTGACCACATCATCGCCAGCGACAGTATCGACCCGCAGACCGGGCAGATTCGCGTCGATGGTGATTTCACGCGTGCCGTTACCGGTATTACCTACGCTGTTCGTTACCGAAGCCGAAATGGTCAGCTCGCCGTTGCCCAGCGCCTGTAAAGCGGCTGCCGGAACATTAATACTCCAGCTTAAATTCGCCTGCACCGTGGCAGTGTAAGTCGCCCCGCCGAGCGTGACGGTTACCGTGTCGCCCGCTGCCGCGCCCGTCACTTGCCCGCTGATGCTCTGGCCCGCGCCCGCTTCGGCAGCGTTAATAATATCGTCGCTCGCGACAACGTTAATGGTGACGCCCGGCAGCGCGGTATTAACCTGCACGTTATGGCTGGCGGAACCGCTGTTGCCATCGGCGTCAGTGGCGGAGGCGGTCACCGTGTAAGTGGCTTCACCGAGGGCGCTCACCCGTGACGCCGGAACGGTCACGCTCCAGTTACCGGATGCATCGGCAGTGGTGGTGTAATTTTGCCCGTTGAGCGTAACGGTTATCTGCGTGCCCGCAGGCTGGTCGCTGGTGCCGGAAATCGCCAGATCCGCGCCTTTCTCCGTGGCGTTGATGATGTCGTCGACGGCGATGGTGTTAATGGCGAGCACCGGCGCGCCGAGCGCCACGGTGACAGTGTGCGAGGCCGTGCCGCTGTTGCCTGCGGAGTCGGTGACCGTGGCGGTAATGGTCACATCGCCCTGCGCCAGCGCGGAAATCACGCTGGCAGGCACGCCGATGCTCCAGTTGCCGTTGGCGTCCAGCACGGTGGTGTAAGTGGTCGTGCCAATCGTCACGGAAACCGTGTTACCCGTCGTCGCGCCCGTTGCCGAGCCGCTGATAATCTGCGCCTGTCCGTGTTCTGTGGCGTTAATGATGTCATCGCCCGCTACCGTGTTGATGGTAACGACCGGCGCAACGAGATCCACCGTCAGGTTATGCATCGCCGAGGCCGGATTTCCGGCTTTGTCGCTGACCGAGGCGCTCACCGTATAGGGGCTGGCAGTGAGGTTAGCTAAATCGCCGGTCGGGACGCTGACGCTCCAGCTTCCGTCTGCCTGCACGTTACCGCTGTAATTGACGCCGTTAAGCGTCACGGTCACCGTCTGCCCGGCTTCCGCCGTGCTGGTGCCGCTGATGGTCAGCGCCGATCCCGCTTCGGCGGCGTTAAGAATATCGTCCGTGGCGATGGTGTTGATGGTGACGGAGGGTGCAGTGGCATCAACGCTGTATGCATGCGTTGCCTGGGCGCTGTTGCCAGCGACATTGCTGACGCTGGCTTGTACGTTTGCTGCGCCGTCTGGCAAGGTTGCGAGATCGGCTGCTGGGATCGTCAGCCCCCAGCTATTATCCGCGGCAACCGTGGTGGTGTAGCTTTTGCCGCCGAAGATAACGGTGATGGTTTGCCCCGCTTCCACATCGGAGGTGGTACCGGAGAGCTGCAAATCGCTGCCTTTTTCGGCGGCGTTAATGACATCGTCAGTGGAAAGGGGGTTGATGGTGATCGCCACGGCCGCGAGATCGACCGTGACCGGATGAGTAATGCTGGTTGTGGTTCCGGCAGTGTTAGTGCCAGAGACGGCAATATTGACCGTCCCCGCAGGCCAGTTTGTGACATCTGCCGCCGGAACACCGACGCTCCAGGTGCCATCGGCGAGTACCGTTGCGCCGTAGGTGACGCTATTAATAACCACCGTCAACGCCGCCCCCGCCGCCAGTCCGCTACTGCTACCGGTGACCACCAACGCCTGAGTGTGCTCGATGCTGTTAATCACATCATCGCCTGCCACGGTATCGACCCGCAGGCCTGGCAGGTTGGCATCTATCACGATATCGTGCGTTGCGGTGCCGGTATTATTTGCGGAATTGGTTACCGAGGCGCTGATGGTCAGTTCTCCGTTGCCCAGCGCCTGCAAAACGTTCGCAGGCACGCTGACGCTCCAGCTTAAATCTGGCTGCACGGTGGCGGTGTATTGATTGCCGCCGAGCGTGACCGTGACCGTATCTCCGGCTGCCGCCGTCCCTGTAACCTGTCCGCTAATGGTCTGGTTAACACCAATTTCAGCGGCGTTGATAATGTCATCGCCCGCAACGGTATTAATGATCACCCCAGGCAGGAGCGATTCGACATTCACCGTATGGGTGGTGCTGCCGCTGTTGCCCGCGCTGTCGGTGGCGCTGGCGCTAATCTGGTACACCGCCTCGCCCAGGGCACCGACCGCCGAAGCAGGCACGGTAACGCTCCAGTTGCCGGAACTATCGGTGGTGGCGCTGTACGCCAGGCCGTTCAACATCACGGTGACCGTGGTGCCGGTCGCCAGACCGCTGGAGCCGCCACTGATGATCAGATCCTGGGTTTTCTCCGTACTGTTAATAATGTCATCGTCGGAGACGGTATTGATGGTCAGCGTCGGGCCGCTGAGATCAACGGTCACATCGTGAGTCGTGCTGTCGCTGTTGCCCGCGCGATCGCTCAGGCTGGCGGTGATGGTCTGGCTACCGGTCGCCAGCGCCGTGACATCCGCCGCCGGAATGCCCACAGTCCAGTTACCGGAGGCGTCCAGCGTGGTGGTGTAGTTTTTACCGTTCAGGTTAACCGTGACCACATCGCCCGCCGCCGCGCCCGTACTGGTGCCGCGGACCACCAGCGCCTGACCATGTTCGATGGCGTTGATAATGTCATCACCTGCGACGGTATTAATGGTGAGATCCGGCGCGGTGACATCCACCGCCAGCGCGTGGTCGGCGCTTGCCGGGTTACCCGCTTTGTCGCTCACCGTGGCGGTCACGGTGTAACTGCTGGCGGTTAATCCGCTTAAATCCGCTGCCGGAACATTCACGCTCCAGGTGCCATCCGCCTGAACGGTGGTCTGGTACGTGTTGTTATTGAGCGTGACGGTCAGCGTCTGCCCGGCCTGCGCCGTGGTGGTACCGCTGATGGTGATCCCCGCGCCCGCTTCGCTCACGTTAAGGATATCGTCGCTGGCAATGGTGTTGATGGTCACAAGCGGCGCGGTGGCATCGACGCTGTACGCGCGATCGGCCTGGGCGCTGTTACCGTTAATATTGCTGACGCTCGCCTGCACGTTGCCCGCGCCGTCCGGCAGCGCAGCGAGATCGGCAGGCGGCACATTCACCGTCCAGCTGCCGTTAGCTTCCACGGTGGTGGTGTAATTTTTGCCACCAAAGGTGACAGTCACCGTTTGCCCGGCTTCCACACCGCTGGTGCTGCCGCTTACGACCAGCGTTTCGCCTTTTTCGACGGCGTTGATCACATCATCACCAGAGAGAGCGTTAATGGTGATGGCGACCGCCGTCAGATCGACGGTAACCGGATGAGTAATGGTGGAGGTTGTTCCGGCACTGTTGGTGCCGCTTACCGTGATATCCACCGTACCCGCAGGCCAGTTGCTGACGTCTGCCGCCGGAACACCGAGGCTCCATGTACCGTCAGCTAACACCGTGGCAGCGTAAGTGACGTTGTTAATCACGACCGTTAATGCCGTTCCTGCCGTCAGCCCGGTGCTGCTACCTGTTATCACCAGCGCCTGATTGTGCTCAATGCTGTTAATAACATCATCGCCCGCCACGGTATCGACCCGTAAGCCAGGCAGATTGGCGTCGATCGTGATATCGCGCGAGCCGCTGCCCGTGTTGCCAACGCCATTGGTGACCGAGGCGTTAACTGTCAGGTTGCCGTTACCCAGCGCCTGAATATCCGCCGCCGGAACGCTGACACTCCAGCTTAAATTAGCCTGCACCGTAGCGGTGTAGGTGTTGCCACCCAGTGTAACGGTAACTGTGTCGCCCGCCGCGGCACCCGTCACCTGCCCACTGATGGTTTGCGCATTGCCCGCTTCGGCAGCGTTAATAATGTCATCGGTCGCCACCGCGTTAATGGTGACGGCAGGCAAGGCGCTGTTGACCAGCACATTATGGCTGGCGGAATTACTGTTGCCTGCCGTGTCGGTAACGCTCGCCGTTACCGTGTAGTTGGCTTCACCTAATGCACTGACCGCCGAGGCTGGCACCGTGGCGCTCCAGTTGCCACTGCTATCGGTGGTAGCGGTGTAATTTTGCCCGTTCAGCGTCACCGTTATTGTGGTGCCTGCGGGCTGATTACTGGTGCCGGTGATTTGCAGATCCGCGCCTTTTTCTGTGGCGTTAATCACGTCATCGCTGGCGATAGTGTTGATGCCAATGGTTGGCGCGGTGAGATTCACGGTGACCGTGCGGCTGGCGTCATCGCTGTTGCCTGCCGCGTCGGTAATGGTGGCAGTGATGGTTTGCGGGCCGCTGCCAAGCGCGGTGACATCTGACAGCGGAACGCCGACGCTCCAGTTGCCGGAAGCGTCCAGCGTGGTGGTGTAGGTTTTACTGTTTAGCGTGACGGTGATGACATCACCCGCTTCGCCACCAGTGCTGGAACCGGAAATCACCAGCGCCTGTCCGTGTTCGGCGGCGTTAATAATGTCATCGCCGGAGACGGTGTTGATGGTTAATACGGGAACGGTGAGATCCACCGCCAGCCCGTGAGTGGCGGACGCCGGGTTACCCGCTTTATCGCTTACCGAGGCGCTGACCGTGTACTGGCTGGCGGTCAGATTGCTGAGATCTGCCGTCGGCACGCTGACGCTCCAGCTGCCGTCCGCCTGGACGGTGCCGCTGTAAGTCACGCCATTAAGCGTGACGGTTACCGTCTGCCCCGCTTCGGCGGTGCTGCTGCCGCTGATGGTTAGCGGATTGCCCACCTCGGCGGCGTTCAGAATATCGTCGGTGGCGATGGTGTTAATGGTAAGTGTCGGGGCCGTGGCGTCGACGCTGTAGGCGTGGGTTGCCGAAGCCGTGTTGCCGTTAATAGTGCTGACGCTCGCCTGCACCGTGGCGTCGCCGTCGCGTAATGCGGCGAGATCGGCGGCAGGTATGCTGGTTGTCCAACTGCCATCGCCTGCTACGGTGGCGGTGTAGGTTTTGCCGCCAAAGATAACGGTGACCGTTTGCCCCGGCTCCACGCCGGAGGTGCTGCCGGAAAGGGTCAAATCTGCCCCTTTTTCGGCGGCGTTAATCACATCATCGCCAGAGACGGTGTTAATGGAAATCGCCACCGCCGCCAGATCGACGGTGACCGGATGGGTGATGGTGACCGGGTTTCCTGCGCTAGTAGCACCTGAAACCGTGATATTCACCGTCCCCGCAGGCCAGTTGCCCACATCTGCTGCCGGAACGCCAAGGCTCCATGTGCCATCGGCTAATACCGTCGCGCCATAGGTGACGTTATTGATCACCACCGTCAGCGCCGCGCCCGCTGCCAGCCCGCTGCTGCTACCGGTTATCACCAGCGCCTGACCGTGTTCGATGCTGTTAACCACATCATCGCCCGCCACGGTATCGACGCGCAGACCCGGCAGGTTGGCGTCTATCACAATATCGCGCGAACCGCTGCCAGTATTGCCAACACCGTTGGTTACCGAGGCATTAACCGTCAGCTCGCCATTACCGATGGCCTGAATATCCGCCACCGGAACGTCCACGCTCCAGCTTAAATTGCCCTGCACGGTAGCGGTGTAGGTTTTCCCGCCAAGCGTTACGGTAACCGTATCGCCCGCCGCCGCGCCCGTCACCTGGCCGCTGATGGTCTGCGCCACGCCCGATTCGGCGGCGTTAATAATATCGTCGCTCGCCACCGGATTAATGATGACACCAGGCAGCGCGGTATTGACCTGCACGTTATGGCTGGCGGAATTGCTGTTGCCTGCGCTGTCGGTGACGTTCGCCGTCACCGTGTAGCTGGCTTCGCCCAGCGCACCTACTGCGGAAGCAGGCACTATGGTGCTCCAGTTGCCTGCGGCGTCCGTCGTCGCAGTGTAATTTTGCCCGTTCAGCGTCAGCGTAATTGTGGTGCCTGCTGGCTGATTACTGGTGCCGGAAATTTGCAGATCCGCGCCTTTTTCGGTGGCGTTAATCACGTCATCGGTGGCGATGGTGTTAATGCCAATGGTCGGCGCGGTCAGATTCACTGTAACCGTGCGGCTGGCATCATCGCTATTGCCTGCCGCGTCGGTAATGCTGGCAGTGATGGTTTGCGGGCCGCTACCCAGCGCCGTGACATCCGCCGCCGGAACGCCGACGCTCCAGTTGCCGGAGGCATCCAGCGTCGTGGTGTAGGTTTTATTGTTTAGCGTGACGCTGACGACATCTCCCGCCTCTCCGCCAGTGCTGGAGCCGGAAATCACCAGCGCCTGCCCGTGTTCGGTCGCGTTAATAATGTCATCGCCCGCAATGATGTTGATGGTGAGAACCGGAACGGTGAGATCCACCGCCAGATTATGCGTGGTGCTCGCCGGGTTGCCCGCTTTGTCATTGACCGTGGCGGTCAGGGTGTGGCTGCCATCGGTCAATGCCTCAAGATCTGCCGCCGGAATATTGATGCTCCAGCTGCCGTCCGCCTGCACCGTTGCCTGATAGGTCTGCACAGTTGGGCTGTTAAGCGTTACCGTAACAATCTGCCCCGCTTCAGCGGTGGTGCTGCCGCTCACCGTCACGCCCGTATCAGCTTCGCTGGCGTTAACGATATTGTCGCTGGCAACGGTATTGATAATGATGGTTGGCGCGCTGCTGTCGACGCTGTAGTTATGCACCGCCGAGGCGCTATTGCCGTTAATATTGCTGACGCTGGCCTGCGCGGAGGCGCTGCCCTCAGCTAATGCTGCCAGATCGGCGGCAGGAACGGTGGCAGTCCAGCTACCATCGCTCGCCACGCTGGCGGTGTAATTTTTACCGCCAAAGGTCACGGTGACCGTTTGTCCGGCTTCTACATTCGTGGTGGTGCCGGAAAGAGTTAAATCTGCGCCTTTTTCTGCGGCGTTAATCACATCGTCCGTGGCGATAGTGTTGATGGTGATAGCTGCCGGAGTGAGATCCACCGTTACCGGATGTGTAATGCTCACCGGGTTTCCGGTGCTACTTTCCCCGGATACAGCAATATTAACCGTCCCCGCAGGCCAGGCGCTAACCTGCGCCGCTGTAACGCCCACGCTCCAGCTACCATCGGCCTGCACCGCAGTGGTGTATTCCACATTATTAATCGTAACGGTAAGCGGCGTGCCTTCTGCCAGCCCCGAGCTGCTGCCGGTGACCACCAGCGCCTGCCCGTGTTCGATGATATTGACCACATCATCGCCCGCTACCGTATCGACCCGCAGACCGGGCAGATTGGCGTCGATGGTGATATCCCGCGTGCCGCTGCCGGTGTTGCCGTTTTGATTGGTGACCGAGGCACTCACCGTCAAATCGCCATTACCCAGCGCCTGAATATCTGCCGCTGGAACGCTCACGCTCCAGCTTAAATTGGCCTGCACGGTGGTGGTGTAAGTATTACCGCCCAGCGTAATCGTTACCGTGTCGCCAACGGCGGCTCCAGTAACCTGCCCGCTGATGGTTTGCGCTACGCCCGCTTCGGCGGCGTTAATAACATCGTCGGTTGCCACCGGGTTAATGGTCATACCGGGCAACGCGCTGTCGACCAGTACGTTATGGCTGGCGGTGGCGCTGTTGCCGATACCGCTGGTCACCGCCGCCGTTACCGTGTAGTTGGCCTGGCCCAGTGCGGTTACCGCCGATGCCGGAACCGTGACGCTCCAGTTGCCGGAGGCGTCGGTCGTGGTGGTGTAATTTTGCCCGTTCAGCGTTACGGTGATGGCGGTATTAACAGGCTGATCGCTGGTGCCGGTAATCTGGACATCGGCTCCTTTTTCGCTGGCGTTAATCACATCATCGCCCGCAATGCTGTTAATGCCGATAAGGGGCGCGGCGGTATTGACCGTGACGGTCAATGACTGGCTGCCCGTGTTTCCGGCTTTGTCGGTTACCGAGACGCTGACAGGATAACTGTCGTCCACCAGTCCGCTGACAACGGAAGCCGGAACGCCCAGACTCCAGTTGCCGGAACCATCCACCACCGTGGTGTAATCCACATTATTCAGCGTCACGGTGACGATATCGCCCGTCTGAGCACCGGTGACCGTGCCGCTGATGATTTGCGCCTGGGTGTGTTCCGGCGTGTTGATGACGTTATCGGTCGCCACCGGATTAATGGTTACCACCGGCGGCGTGGCATCGACCAGCGCCACGCGTGAAACGCTGGTCGGGTTACCGGCAACATCGTTCACGCTGGCGGTGACCGTAGCGTTGCCGTCAGCCAGTGCGTCAACGTTGGCGGCGGGAACGGTCACGCTCCAGGTGCCGTCTGACTGCACGACGCCCTGATACGTCTGCCCGTTAAGCGTAACGGTCACCGTCTGCCCCGGCTGGGCGTCGGTGGTGCCGGTGATGGGCAGATCCTGCCCGCTTTCGGCAGCGTTAATGATGTTATCAGCGGTCAGTGGATCGATACTTAAGGCCGGGGCCTGGCTGTCGACGGTAATGGTGCGGGAGGTGTTGCCGGTATTGCCGCTGAGATCCGTCACAGAAGCGGTAATCGCCACCGCGCCGTCAGGCAGATTTCCCATCGCGGCGGCAGGTACCGTCAGACTCCAGGAGCCATCGGCCTGCACGGTAGTGGTAAAACTCTGTCCAGCCAGGGTTACTGTGACGGTTTGTCCTGTCTCGGCCTGTTGAGTGCTACCGGTAAGGGTCAGTGGCGCACCTTTTTCTGCGCCACTGATAATGTCATCGCCGGAGACGGTGTTAATGGTGATCAACGGAGAAACGCCGACCAGCGTGATTGCTCGAGACGCCGCGCCAGTATTTCCTGCAGCATCTGTCACGGTGACGAAAATCGTATTGGCTCCGCGATCCAGCGTGCGGGTTACCGCCGGGTCCAGTGCCACATTCCAGCTGCCATCTGCCAGCACGATGCCCGTCAGGACATGAGTGCCCAATTTCACCGTTACCGTATCGCCAGGAGAAGCACCGCTAACTTGTCCGGAGATGATCTGCGCGACGGCCTGCTCGGCATTATTAAGAATATCGTCGCCCGCCACGGTATTAACACTGACCACGGGTGCTGAGGTGTCTACCGTGAAATTCGCGCTGTGGCTGGTGCTGTTCCCTGCCCGATCGCTGACACTGGCATTGACAGCGTAATTACCCTCCGCCAGTGCCTAGACTTCCGTGGCAGGCAGCGTCACTTGCCAGGTTCCGTCGCTACCGACGGTTGCTGTATGGCTTTTCCCGTTGACGGTCAGTGTTACGGTTTGCCCCGCTTCTGCATTCGACGTGCCGCTCAGTACCAGCGCGACGTTATGTTCCGCAGAACTGATGATGTTGTCCTGAGCGATGGTGTTGATGGCAAGCGTTGGCGGTTGGATATCGACCGTTAGCAGCTGCGCGCCAGTGACCGTATTGCCTGTGGCGTCTTTCCCACTGACCAGCACCGCCTGATTCCCTTCGCCTAACGCCTGTGCATCGGCGGTCGGCACCTGCACGCTCCAGGCACCGTTAGCGCCTACGCTGGTGGTGTAGGTTTTGCCGTTTAGCGTAACGGTGAGTTCTGTTCCCTGCGCCAGATGGCTACTGGTGCCAGAAAGCGTAAACCCGGCGGCCTGTTCGCTGGCGTTAATAATGTTATCGCCTGCGGTGGTGGCAACCTGCACGCTGGCCTGACTATTGTCGATGGTTAACGTTATCGAACCGGCGTCAGTGATGGTACTGCCGACAATTTGCACCACTGACCAGGTATGTTCACCTGCACTTTGCGTGGGTAACGAGACACTCCACTGACCGTTGTTGTCTACCTGAGTACTGGCAATAGTATTGCCGTTACTGTCTTTAATCTGAATAGTCGCCCCCGCCTGCCCGCTGCCGCTAAAGGTTGGCGTGGTGTCATCGGTGATGTCATTGGTGGCGAGAATGCCGCGCTGATCGCCCTGATTATCGGTAACTAAAAATGATGGTGTGGCGTTGCCAGGCTCAGCGGGTGGCGGAGGGTTATTAATCACTTCTGTTTTCGAGTCGCCATCGCCACCGCTTGCCAGCAGTGCACCAAGCGCGCCACCACCTACCGCCGCCCCCGCCAGCCATCCCCATGGGAAGGTGCTGGTCTGAGCAATGGTATCAAGAAATGGCGCAATGCTTTCAATCGCGGTGGTCTGGGCAGTCAGTTCTACGGGGGCTAATCCACCCGCAGCAGTATCGGCAAAGGTGACGTGGGTGAGCTGTTGTCCATCGGCAAACACCAGTTCCGATTGTTCAGCGGTATTCGCCGCTTGCAGGAAATAACCGTTGCAGCGGATCACCGTGCCGTCCTGCATATAGATCAGCAGGTCATTTCCTTCACGGACGTAACGCGCAACGGCAGAGGCCTGAGCATGAACCTGCACCACGGAAGGCTCATAAATAACAACCGTGACGTCGCCAGGATTAATCAGCGTTTGTTTGACGGATGTTTTACGCGAAATAACATCAATAATCAGGCTCATAATGGCATTCCTGATAAATGGCGCATATCCTTAGCGAGTCCATTTATCTAAATAAGACAAAGGTAATCACTTAACAACGCCCCACTATTAATAATGGCAGGATTATTTCAAGTCGGGTAAGTCGTTGTATAAGCCCTGTTTAATTCCCGCTAATGGAATAAGGTTATTCACCGCAGCGGCATAATTTACGGCGGCGACCCAGCCATCATAATTGGCATTTATTTCAGCCGATTGCGCCTGAAAGACATCTTGCTCGACGGTTAATAGATCATTCAGACTGCGTTTGCCCAATTTATATTCATTTTGGTACACATCTCGCGTTTTGTGCGCACTTTCGGATTGTGCTAAACCGGCTTCTTCGCGACCCCGTGCGCCTGTCCAGTTGGCATATGCCACAGACGCTCGTTGCAGCACGTCCAGTTTTGCCTGTTCGACCTGCGAGGCAGAGATTTTTTGTTGCCCTTCAGCCTGTTGCACCTGGGCTGAAACTGCGCCGCCCTGATACAGCGGCGCGTTAACGTTCAGTTGTAACTGATCGTCCCAATACGAGCGGTCACTGGTCTGGTAACGCGTTTTGCCCCCCTGAATACTGAGCGTTGGCCAGTATTGCGCTTTCGTTTTTTCCACACCGGACTGTGCTGACTGGCGTAAGTTTTCTGCCGCCAGCACCAGTGGGATGGACTGGTAATCAATATTTTTCAGCGAGACCGGCTGCTCGGCTAATTCAGCAGGTGGCGCGGCTATCGCCTCCGGCTGTACGCCAGTGAGCACCGCCAGTTGCGCTTTGGCGCTCGCCATCTGCGCCTGATATTGCTCCAGCGTTGAGCGCATTCCGGCAATGCGCGTCTGGGCCTGTAATTCATCCGACGACGAGTTCAGGCCAGCGTTAGCGCGCAATGCCGCCATGTTGTAGACGTTTTCCAGCGAGTGAATATTGCGTTGAGCCGCATCGCACAAAGCCTGATAACGACTGACTTCCATATAGGCAGTTGCCGTTTTCTCTGCAACATCGGTTAATGTTGCCATCAATTTAAAGCGGTAGCTGTCACGGGCGGCAGTTTGCAGTTTGATATCGTTGTTAGTTTTACCAAAGTCATACACCAGCTGTGTCAGGGTTATGCCATACGAAACGTTGTTATCAAGCCTGCCACTGGAGTCCGTTTGTCGGGACGGTCCCGCATTGCCGGTTAATCCAACGTGCGGATACCAGGCACTTTTGGCTTCATCAATTTGCGCTTCGCCAATACCTATCTGCGCCGCCTGTTGAGTGACGTCGGGATTTCGCGCAAAGGCGCGTAATATACTTTCCTGTAAAGATAATTGGGCAACTGGCGTTACCGCTGGGGCGTTCGCCCATTGTGGCAGCGGTGCAGCAATTGTAGCTTCTCCCATCACCATAAAACTTATTAAAAAAATAAGTCCATTATTTTTACTGTTTTTAAACTGGAATCGCGCCATAGATAAGTCACTTCCTTCCAGGTCATTATTTTAACTGGTTTTTATAACCAGTCTCATTTTATTAAGAAGGGTAATAACTTGTGCATCTCTTTTGTCGATCATTGATATTGGCAAAGAAATGCAGCTAAAAAGCTTATACGTTATTTATTTAGAATACACTACGACTTTTAGATTACCATCATACACATTGAGAATAATCCACGGTAATAAGTGATTAGCATCACAGATTTATCGCGTATATATCATTTTTTTGTGACTTATTTATTAAAGGAATAAGAAAGGTAATTTAAATTAAAGACAAAGGCGCAGTACAGGCTGTACTGCGCGCAGAGAGATGTTATACGGTTTTATTGCGCTTCATGACCATTGCCACAATAAGGCTGAGTAAGATTGCACCAATAATCCATATCAACGCACGGCTGCCCTGGGACCACAGGCTGTAGATAAAGCCAACGATCACCAACAACATCACCAACGTACCAACGATAAGAATCGGCAACGAGGCGTGAATATCATGACGCAGGCGGATCGCCACCACAAACACCGCCAGATAGCAGATCAAAAAGGTGGCGCTGGCAACGCTGGCGAGTGAGCCTAAATTCAGCGCCGCCGTCATCAGCATAATCAACACCACGACAATGATGTTGCCCCAGGTACTCTGCCGCCACAGGGATTTATTCATTAGCTTCGGCAGTTCGCGTTCGCTGCCCATGTTGTCCATGATGTTAAACACGGCGAACAGGTTCGCGTTGATGGCTGAAGCCGTCGCCAGTAAAGCGCCGATGACGACGATCACATAACCCACATGCCCGAGCAGCGGAGAAGCAGCCTGCGCTACGGCGGTATCGGCATATTTTTCTAACTCTAATGCCGATACATCGCTAAGCAAAACCAGCGCCAGCGAGATATAAAGCAACGTGGTAACGCCAATCGCCACCAGAAACGCCCGTGGCATAATGACCTGCGGATCTTTCACTTTATCCGCCGCGTTCGCCATCATGCCAAAGCCCGCATAGGCAAGGAAGGTTATCCCGATACAGGAGAAGAACGCACCGGAGCTGGGGGGCGCAGAGACGGATATATGCGCCGGTTGCAGCGACCAGACACCGGCAATAATCAGCAATAACAGGATCATCATTTTAATGCCGACGAGGATCACTTCCAGCCGCCCTACCGCATGGTTGCTTAAGGAGTTGAAAAGCGTCATCACCGCAATGATCCCCAACGCGTAGAGCAATATAAGGTGCTCCTCCTGGCTGCCTTCATGCAAAAACTGCACGGCATAAGCGCCAAAAGCACGGGCGACCATGGCGATGCTTACCGCCAGCGTCAACAGGTACAGTAACGAGAGCGCCAGCGAAAAGACGCCGTTGCCTAATCCGCGACGAAAGAAGTCGATAATACCGCCATTGCTGGGATAGCTCGCCCCCAGGCGCGCATAGGCATAACCGGAAAACATCGCCACAATACCGCCAAATGCAAAGGCGACCCAGGTCGAGGCTTCCATTAGCAACGCAGCCTGCCCCAGCAGCGCGAAGATCCCCGCCCCCACCATTGCCCCAATGCCGATGGAAACGACGTTCCATAGACCGAGGGGTTTGTTACCGTTATTACCTTCCGTGTTCATCATGATCAGCCCTTAAACACGTTATAGCCGAGTTGCTTAGCGACCGATGCCACCATTTTTTGACCGCGAACACTGTTGCCTTCTTCGTCCAGCGGTGGTGAGAACGCGGCAATTCCCATCACGCCAGGGACGACCGCCAGAATACCGCCACCTACACCGCTTTTGCCCGGTAAACCAACGCGATACGCCCAGTCACCGGAGCGACCATACAGCCCTTCCATCATCATTTCGGCCAGAATGTACGGCACGTTGTCGGCCTGAAGAACGCGTTTATGCGTCAGCGGATTCACTCCCCCCGCCGCCAGCGTCGCGCCAAGCGTTGCCAGTTCAACAGTATTGATGAGCGTGGAGCACTGACGGGTGTACACGTCACAGGCTTCCATTGCATCACAATAGAGATATCCAGCGGAGTACAGCAGCCAGGCAATGGCCCGGTTATGGAAGTTGGTTGTTTGTTCCGACTGGTTGACTTCATCAGAGAGCGCTACCTGCTCACCAGCCAGTTGTTGTTGGATATGTAAAATTCGCTGCCAGCGTTGTTCGGCATTTTCAGCGTTAATCAGGCTGGTGGTGGAAATAGCGCCAGCATTTACCAGTGGCGACAGCGGTTTGCCGCCATGCAACTCTAAGGCGATAACTGAATTAAAGGGCAATCCGGTCGGGTCAGCGCCAATTTTGTCCTGTACCGCCTGCGGGCCGACATCTTCTAACGCAAGGGCTAACGTACAGACTTTCGAGATGGATTCCAGCGCAAAGCGGTAATCACAGTCACCCGCACTATAGACGTTGCCATCGCTGGTCACGATAGCCACTGCCGCCAGTTGACCAGGTACATTCGCCAGAAAGGGAATGTAATCGGCATTTTGTCCGCCGTTAAGTGAGTGAAATTGGGTGTAAGCCTGATCCACTGCCTGCTGTAATTTGTTTGCATCTAACATCTTTTGTTAACTCCTTTTTATAGATGCGGGAGGTAATTCCTCACCCCGGTGCCGATTTTCAGACATCCTGATTTAACTTAGCACCCGCAACTTAACTACAGGAAAACAAAGAGATAAATGTCTAATCCTGATGCAAATCGAGCCGATTTTTTAATCTTTACGGACTTTTACCCGCCTGGTTTATTAATTTCTTGACCTTCCCCTTGCTGGAAGGTTTAACCTTTATCACAGCCAGTCAAAACTGTCTTAAAAGGAGTGTTTTATGTCACAAACTATCGACCTGACCCTGGACGGCCTGTCCTGCGGTCACTGCGTTAAACGCGTGAAAGAAAGTCTCGAACAGCGCCCGGATGTTGAGCAGGCGGATGTGTCTGTCACTGAAGCGCACGTTACCGGGACTGCCAGTGCAGAACAGCTGATCGAAACCATCAAACAAGCGGGTTATGACGCATCTGTAAGCCACCCAAAGGCTAAACCGCTGGCGGAGTCATCAATCCCGTCGGAAGCACTGACAGCGGTTTCTGAGGCGCTTCCGGCAGCGACCGCCGATGACGATGACAGCCAGCAGTTGCTGCTGAGCGGCATGAGCTGCGCCAGCTGTGTCACCCGCGTACAAAATGCGCTGCAAAGCGTACCGGGCGTCACTCAGGCACGGGTAAACCTGGCGGAGCGTACTGCGCTGGTGATGGGCAGTGCCTCCCCACAAGATTTAGTGCAGGCGGTGGAAAAAGCGGGCTACGGCGCGGAAGCGATTGAAGATGACGCTAAACGCCGCGAGCGCCAGCAAGAAACCGCCGTCGCTACGATGAAGCGCTTCCGCTGGCAGGCGATTGTCGCACTGGCGGTGGGTATCCCGGTGATGGTCTGGGGGATGATCGGCGATAACATGATGGTCACCGCCGACAACCGCAGCCTGTGGTTGGTTATCGGCCTGATAACCCTGGCGGTAATGGTTTTCGCCGGCGGGCATTTTTACCGCAGCGCATGGAAAAGCCTGCTGAACGGTGCAGCGACGATGGATACGCTGGTGGCGCTGGGTACTGGCGTGGCGTGGCTCTATTCGATGAGCGTCAACCTGTGGCCGCAGTGGTTCCCGATGGAAGCGCGACATCTTTATTACGAAGCCAGCGCGATGATTATCGGTCTGATCAATCTCGGCCATATGCTGGAAGCGCGCGCGCGTCAGCGTTCTTCTAAGGCGCTGGAGAAATTACTCGATTTAACCCCACCGACGGCGCGCCTGGTCACCGACGAAGGTGAAAAAAACGTGCCGCTGGCAGATGTTCAGCCAGGTATGTTACTGCGCCTGACGACCGGCGACCGTGTGCCGGTAGATGGTGAGATTACTCAAGGCGAAGCGTGGCTGGATGAAGCGATGCTGACGGGCGAACCTATCCCGCAGCAAAAAGGCGAAGGCGATAGCGTCCATGCCGGGACAGTGGTACAGGACGGCAGTGTGCTGTTTCGTGCCAGTGCGGTCGGCAGCCATACTACGCTGTCACGGATCATTCGCATGGTGCGCCAGGCCCAGAGCAGCAAGCCTGAAATCGGCCAACTGGCGGATAAAATCTCAGCCGTATTTGTGCCGGTAGTAGTGGTTATTGCGCTTGTCAGTGCGGCAATCTGGTATTTCTTTGGTCCGGCACCGCAGATTGTCTATACCCTGGTGATTGCCACCACGGTGCTGATTATTGCCTGTCCGTGTGCGCTGGGGCTGGCGACGCCGATGTCGATTATTTCCGGCGTCGGGCGGGCGGCTGAGTTTGGCGTGCTGGTACGGGACGCCGACGCGCTGCAACGCGCCAGTACGCTCGATACCGTAGTGTTCGATAAAACCGGGACGCTGACCGAAGGTAAACCGCAGGTTGTCGCAGTGAAAACGTTTGCTGATGTTGATGAAGCGCAGGCATTGCGTCTGGCGGCGGCACTGGAGCAAGGTTCCAGCCATCCGCTGGCACGAGCGATCCTCGATAAAGCAGGCGATATGCAGCTGTCGCAGGTCAACGGTTTCCGCACATTGCGCGGGCTGGGCGTGAGCGGTGAAGCTGAAGGTCATGCGTTATTGCTGGGCAATCAGGCGCTGTTAAATGACCAGCAAGTTGATACTAAAGCGATTGAGGCAGATATTTCAGCTCAGGCATCGCAAGGGGCAACGCCTGTGCTGCTGGCGGTTGACGGGAAAGCAGTAGCCCTGCTGGCTGTACGCGATCCATTGCGTAGTGATAGCGTGGCGGCGCTGCAACGCCTGCATAAAGCGGGATATCGTCTGGTGATGTTGACCGGGGATAACCCAACCACCGCCAATGCGATCGCCAAAGAAGCCGGGATTGATGAGGTGATCGCCGGGGTGCTGCCGGACGGTAAAGCCGAAGCGATTAAACGCCTGCAAAGTGAAGGACGTCAGGTGGCAATGGTGGGCGACGGCATTAACGACGCGCCAGCGCTGGCCCAGGCGGATGTCGGCATTGCGATGGGTGGCGGCAGTGATGTTGCCATTGAAACCGCGGCGATTACCCTGATGCGCCATAGCCTGATGGGCGTTGCGGATGCGCTCGCGATTTCCCGCGCAACGCTGCGCAATATGAAGCAGAACCTGCTCGGTGCGTTTATCTACAACAGCATTGGTATTCCGGTCGCCGCCGGTATTTTGTGGCCGTTCACCGGTACGCTGCTTAACCCGGTGGTTGCCGGAGCGGCAATGGCGCTCTCGTCGATTACCGTAGTGAGTAACGCCAACCGGTTGCTGAGGTTTAAACCGAAAGAGTGATTGGTATTTACTTAATGCGTTTGTGAGATCCAGTTCTTGTTGCGCTCCTTTTATGAGTCATGCCATATAAAGTGACTGGCGCAAGGAGCGCGCAGGGGGCGGCCAATCGCCGCCGCCCCCTGCACCCCCGGGCTCTGGCGAACAAAATCGCCGCTGCGCGGTACCCTCGGCTTATCCCT
>OAVT01000079.1_pt1 | contig 62550 bp, 75 predicted proteins | sample 1476461 | NCBI WGS metagenome assembly OAVT01 (sample SAMEA2580109, study PRJEB22360) | human gut metagenome | biome: human gut; feature: human-associated habitat; material: faeces | place: Denmark | collected 2008/2010
AGGGACAGCTGATAGAAACAGAAGCCACTGGAGCACCTCAAAAACACCATCATACACTAAATCAGTAAGTTGGCAGCATCACCGCCTGGGCGGAGAAACAGGTGCTGGAAAACCCCCTTCAGCGTTCAGATAACCATTTTCTGGATGAGCTGGTTCGTAAACAGCAGGCTTCGCAGGACGGGAAACCCCGGCAGGGTGCCCTGTATTTTGTGTCGTTTTCCATTCCCGAAGAGGGGCTGAAACGGATGCTGGGCGAAACCCGGCACTACGGTATTCCGGCCACACTGCGGGGCATGGTGAACAATGACCTGAAGACCACCGCTGAAGCCGTGCTGTCCCTGGTGAAAGACGGCGCGACTGATGGTGTTCAGATCGACCCGACGCTGTTTTCACAGTACGGCATTCGCAGTGTACCGGCACTGGTGGTGTTCTGCAGTCAGGGATACGACATCATCCGGGGAAACCTGCGGGTCGGCCTGGCGCTGGAGAAAGTGGCCGCCACGGGTGACTGCCGGCAGGTGGCTCATGATTTACTGGCAGGGAAAGGAGATTCCGGGAAATGAAACGTATTTTACCTCTGATACTGGCTCTGGTTGCCGGCATGGCACAGGCTGACAGCAACAGTGATTACCGGGCCGGTTCTGATTTTGCCCGTCAGATTCAGGGGCAGGGTACAGGCAGTATTCAGGGCTTTAAGCCACAGGAGAGTATCCCCGGCTATAACGCGAATCCGGACGAGACAAAATATTACGGTGGCGTGACTGCCGGCGGGGATGGCGGCCTGAAAAATGACGGCACCACGGAATGGGCGACCGGTGAAACCGGAAAAACCATCACAGAGTCCTTCATGAACAAGCCGAAAGACATTCTGTCACCGGATGCACCGTTCATTCAGACCGGCAGGGATGTGGTGAACCGGGCTGACAGCATTGTGGGAAATACCGGACAGCAGTGCAGTGCGCAGGAGATAAACCGCAGTGAATTCACAAACTATACCTGTGAGCGGGACACGATGGTGGAGGAGTACTGCACACGGACTGCCAGTATCACCGGGGACTGGAAATACACGGATGAATATCGTGAAGTGACGATACCGCACTCACAGTTCCGGTTCAGTATGAACGGGCTGAAACTGGTGTTCAGTGTCACGGCTCCGGTAACCGGTACAGTGGAAAGTGCATCATTGTCTGTATACGCCGCTTTTTTCTTCCTGAACTCCCGTTATACCTTCATGAATACAACCTTTAATGTCGGCCTGGCAAACGGGCAGTCGGATACTTACCCCCTGTCCGGGGCGACAGGTTTGCAGGTGACACAGGGGCAGGTTCTGACCGGTAGTGGCTGTACTGCTAACGGTAATTGCCTCCCGCACGGGAATGGTGACAGGAAAGTCTATGAATCGCTTGTCAGTGGGGCTTCCACCTTTACGCTGAAACTCAGGATGAAGGTCCGTGATAAAGAATGGGTTCCCCGGGTGGAGTGGGTGGAGAGTTGTCCGTTTAATAAAGCGGATGGCGTGCTGAAAGGCACTGAGTGTTCAGAGCCGGGTGGTACGAAAACCGGAGTGATGGAAGGTAAACCCTGGAGCATCACACAGGCATGCTGGGCATACCGGGATAAATATGTCACTCAGTCCGCAGATAACGGCACCTGTCAGAAATATGTCGATAATCCGGCCTGTACGCTGGCCTCACGTCAGTGCGCGTTTTATTCCGATGAGGGAACCTGTCTGCATGAGTACGCCACGTACTCCTGCGAGTCAAAAACATCCGGGAAAGTGATGGTCTGTGGGGGAGACGTCTTCTGTCTCGATGGCGAATGTGATAAGGCTCAGAGCGGGCAGAGTAATGATTTTGCCGAAGCCGTTTCTCAGCTGGCGGCACTGGCCGCAGCAGGTAAGGATGTTGCGGCGCTGAACGGGGTGGATGTCCGTGCTTTCACCGGTCAGGCGAAATTTTGTAAGAAGGCTGCAGCCGGATACAGCAACTGCTGTAAGGACAGCGGCTGGGGACAGGATATCGGGCTGGCCAAATGCAGCAGTGATGAAAAGGCCCTGGCTAAAGCAAAATCAAACAAACTGACCGTCAGTGTCGGAGAGTTCTGTTCGAAGAAAGTGCTGGGTGTCTGTCTGCAGAAAAAACGCAGCTACTGTCAGTTTGATTCGAAGCTGGCGCAGATAGTCCAGCAGCAGGGGCGCAACGGTCAGCTGCGTATCAGTTTTGGCCGTGCGAAGCATCCTGACTGTCGGGGGATTACGGTTGATGAGCTGCAGAAAATTCAGTTCGACAGACTGGATTTCACTAACTTCTACGAAGACCTGATGAATAACCAGAAAATCCCGGACAGTGGCGTTCTGACGCAGAAAGTGAAAGAGCAGATTGCTGACCAGCTGAAACAGGCAGGACAGTAAGGTATGGAAAATAACCGGGGGAAATGATGAAAGTCATATTCACGTCGAACCGTTTTATTGATTTTCTTATCCGGCTTTTGATTACAGCGTTTGTCATTTCCCCGGTAATTATCTGGTCGTGGGATACGGTAAAAGAAACCACTGCAGGTGAGATGCTTGCTGCTGCTTTCGTTATCCTTTACTCCGGTGTGCTTCTGTTTATTCTGTATTTTTGTTTTTCTGCCCTGACTGACCTGCAGAAACCTGATGAAAGAAAAAGTGATGAAAGGAATGAAGATGAATAAAGCATTACTGCCACTGTTACTCTGCTGCTTTATTTTTCCGGCGTCAGGAAAAGATGCAGGCTGGCAGTGGTATAACGAGAAAATAAATCCGAAGGAAAAAGAAAATAAACCAGTACCTGCAGCCCCCCGTCAGGAGCCGGACATTATGCAGAAACTGACCGCGCTGCAGACGGCAACAAAGCGGGCGCTGTACGAAGCTATTCTGTATCCCGGCGTGGATAATTTTGTGAAATATTTCCGGCTGCAGAATTACTGGACTCAGCAGGCCGGGCTTTTCACCATGAGCGCCAAAAAAGCCATGCTGGCGCATCCCGAACTGGACTATAGCCTGCAGTACAGCCATTACAACGGCACGGTCCGGAACCAGCTGGCGGCAGACCAGGCGCAGCAGCGACAGGCCATTGCGAAACTGGCTGAACACTACGGCATCATGTTCTTTTACCGGGGGCAGGACCCCATCGACGGGCAACTGGCGCAGGTCATTAATGGCTTCAGGGATACCTATGGTCTGAGTGTTATTCCCGTTTCCGTGGATGGCGTGATTAATCCGCTGTTGCCGGATTCCCGGACTGACCAGGGGCAGGCGCAGCGCCTCGGTGTGAAATATTTCCCGGCCATGATGCTGGTTGACCCGAAACAGGGCAGTGTTCGCCCGTTATCATACGGCTTTATTTCACAGGACGACCTGGCAAAACAGTTCCTGAACGTTTCTGAAGATTTTAAACCGAATTTTTAACCAAAGGTTATATATGCATACAGGGGATTTGTGTTTTTTTACAGGTGCCAGCCTGTTTATCGTGGGGGTTGTTGGTTATTTCTTTACAGGACCAAATAATAAAGGAGTTTATCTGCTGAGCTCGTTTGTCTTCTTTGTAGTAAATGTCATAAGTGTATGTATGCTGCCAGATAATTTCTTGTTTCTTTGTGGTGCGGTTATGAATCAGTGTGCCGTACCGGTTGTTTCAATGGCAGTCAGTACCATACCAGTTATCACGAAGTTTGACAGTTTCAGAAGGATGTTTGTTTGTATTATGTTGTCAGCCATATGGTCTGGAGTGATGTGGTTTTTTATTATTTCATTAGTGAAATGACTGGTGCTAATTTGTCATAAATGCCAAATCCAATAGTGAGGTTGATTACCACAGACCAGAGGATAAACCAGACTGCTATCCAGTGACTTCTGAATAACTCACAAAAATAAACATAGATGATTAGAAATAGCCATATCACAACAGCGATAATCGCTATAAATAACAGTATCGTCACAAATAAATCAGCAAAGGTTTTAATGGGGAGGGAGTGCAATAATGAATACACCAGTAAAGCAAAAGCCGCATTACCTGATAATGACTCTCTTATGATGTTTCTCACTATTTCCAGTTTTTCTTTAAAAGATAACTTTTTCATTTGTACCTCTGATTAATATCACACAAACGCGAATATTACAGACATGAATACTCTCATGTAAATAATAACCGGAGTTTAACATGATAAGTAAACGCAGATTCTCTTTACCCCGGCTTGATATTACGGGAATGTGGGTATTTTCCCTGGGTGTCTGGTTTCATATCGTCGCCCGTCTTGTTTACAGCAAACCCTGGATGGCTTTTTTTCTGGCGGAGTTGATTGCAGCCATCCTTGTGCTGTTCGGCGCATACCAGGTGCTGGATGCATGGATTGCACGTGTCAGCCTGGAAGAGCGTGAGGCACTGGAAGCCAGGCAACAGGCCATGATGGAAGGGCAGCAGGAGGGCGGACATGTCTCTCACTAAATTACTGCCGGTCATTTTGTTGATGATGGCCACAGGTGTGCAGGCCTCCACCCGGGATGAAATTGAACGACTCTGGAATCCGCAGGGTATGGCCGTGCAGCCTGCACAACCGGCAGCAGACACATCAGCCAGAACAGAAAAGCCGGCTCCCCGCTGGTTCCGCCTCAGCAACGGCAGGCAGGTTAACCTGGCCGACTGGAAGGTGGTGCTGTTTATGCAGGGGCATTGCCCTTACTGTCACCAGTTTGACCCGGTACTGAAACAGCTGGCACAGCAGTACGGCTTTTCCGTTTTTCCCTACACCCTGGATGGTCAGGGGGATACCGCCTTTCCGGAAGCATTACCGGTGCCACCGGACGTGATGCAGACCTTCTTCCCGAATATCCCGGTGGCCACACCGACCACCTTCCTGGTCAACGTCAACACACTTGAGGCATTACCGCTTTTGCAGGGGGCAACGGATGCCGCCAGTTTTATGGCGCGGATGGATACCGTTCTGCAGATGTACGGAGAGGAAAAAGGTACGAAATAAGCAGGTGGTGTTACTCATTGCCGGAATATCCGGCATCGCGACGGGAATAATCGTCAGCCTGAATATCCCCTTTATCCGTCAGGGGCTTTTTTATCCCGCCAGCCCTGTGGAAATTGTCGTTTCGCTGTGTCTTACCTTTTCTGTTTCTGTTGTGTTTTTTGTGGGGGCAATTGTGGGATGGATTTCGGTGTCTGAAATATATTACAGCCGCATGAACGGTCTGAATGAATCATCGGAAATATCAGAGGAAACTTATAATGAAAGAAAAAAGAAATGATGCGGAACTAAAAAACAGAAAAACTAAACGGGATTATGATTATGAACGCAGGGTTTCTGATATATATTTTGATCTGTTTTTTGTGTTCGTTGCTGCCGGAACTTTTTTATGGGTGATTATGCATAGTATTTTTGATGCCTGTATTGATTCGTGGAAAGCTGACCCGGAATTAAATAATTTTCGTTATATGTGGAACATCCTGATGTATGTCATTCCGTATACGTTATGGGCGTTTGCAGGTGGATTTCTTATCGTATACGTCAGGAACCCTTTAAATGAATTAATAAACGGGGGGATCAGAATATTCCGGCTGAAACGCCGTATGCGCCGGGAGAACAAATTAAGGGAGGGTGGCAATAATGCTTCGCATTAAACCTCTTCTGGTTCTTTGTGCCGCTTTACTGACGGTCACACCCGCAGCGTCAGCGGATGTGAACAGCGACATGAATCAGTTCTTTAATAAGCTGGGATTTGCTTCCAATACCACACAACCGGGCGTCTGGCAGGGGCAGGCCGCCGGGTATGCCTATGGTGGCTCCCTGTATGCCCGCACCCAGGTCAAAAATATCCAGCTGATTTCCATGACGCTGCCGGATATCAATGCCGGATGTGGCGGCATCGACGCCTATCTCGGCTCGTTCAGTTTTATTAATGGCGATCAGTTGCAGCGTTTTGTTAAGCAGATTATGAGCAACGCTGCCGGTTACTTTTTTGACCTTGCCCTGCAGGCAACGGTGCCGGAAATCAAAACCGCAAAAGACTTCCTGCAGAAAATGGCAAGCGACATTAACAGTATGAACCTCAGCTCCTGTCAGGTGGCGCAGGGGATTGTCGGAGGATTATTTCCTCAGACTCAGGTGTCACAGCAGAAGGTCTGTCAGGACATTGCCGGTGAGAGCAATATTTTTGCTGACTGGGCCGCGTCCCGTCAGGGCTGCACGGTCGGAGGACAGTCATCGTCTGTTCGTGACAAGGCCAGTGACAAAGATAAGGAACGGGTGCTGAAGAACATCAATATCATCTGGGACTCGCTGTCCAAAAACAGGATGCTTGATGGTAACAAAGAACTGAAAGAATTTATTATGACGCTCACCGGTACGCTGATTTTTGGGGAAGACAGCGAGATTACCCCCCTGCCGGCGCGTACCACTGACCGCGATATCCTCCGGGCGATTATGGAGGGGGGAACGGCAAAAGTTTATCACTGCAACGATTCGGACAAGTGTCTGAAGGTGGTGGCGGATGCAAATGTGACCATCGCCCGGGATAAAGCCCTGAAATCACAGATTACAAAACTGCTCACCAGTATTCAGAATAAAGCGGTGAGTGATACTCCACTGGATGACAGGGAAAAAGGCTTCATTTCCAGCACCACCGTCCCCGTCTTTAAATATCTTATTGACCCGCAGATGCTCGGTGTGTCCAGCAGCGTGGTTTACCAGCTGACGGACTATATCGGCTACGACATCATGCTCCAGTACATTCAGGAACTGCTTCAGCAGGCCCGGGCCATGATTGCCACCGGGAACTATCCACAGACCGTGCTGGACAGTGTGCTGGAGAATCTGAATCAGGCACAGCAACAGATTGCGGTTTTCCAGGGGCAGGTAAAGGTCCAGCAGGATGCATTGCTGGTTGTTGACCGTCAGATGAGCTACATGCGCCAGCAGCTTTCCGCCCGCATGCTCAGCCGTTACCAGAACAACTATCACTTCGGAGGGAGCACGCTGTGAATGAAGTCTATGTGATTGCCGGTGGTGAGTGGTTAAGCAATAACCTGAACGCCATTGCCGCCTTTATGGGGACCCGGACGTGGGATTCCATCGAAAAAATTGCGCTCACATTGTCTGTTCTCGCGGTGGCCGTGATGTGGGTACAGCGGCACAACGTGATGGATTTGCTGGGCTGGGTGGCCGTGTTTGTGCTTATCAGCCTGCTGGTTAATGTCCGTACATCGGTGCAGATTATTGATAACAGTGACCTGGTCAAAGTTCACCGGGTGGATAATGTGCCGGTCGGACTGGCGATGCCACTTTCACTGACGACCCGTATCGGGCATGCAATGGTGGCCAGTTACGAGATGATATTCACCCAGCCGGACAGTGTCACCTACAGCAAAACGGGGATGCTGTTCGGCGCAGAACTGGTATCAAAAAGCACCGACTTTTTGTCCCGCAATCCGGAAATCGCCAATCTTTTTCAGGATTATGTGCAGAACTGTGTGATGGGGGATATTTACCTGAACCACAAATACACGCTGGAGGAGCTGATGGCCTCCGCTGATCCCTACACGCTGATTTTTTCCCGCCCCAGTCCGCTGCGGGGCGTTTACGACAGCAATAATAATTTCGTGACCTGTAAGGACGCGTCGGTTTCGCTGAAAGACAAGCTGAATCTGGACACACAGAGTGGCGGAAAAACCTGGCATTATTATGCCCAGCAGTTATTTGGTGGTCGCCCTGATCCGAACCTGTTGTTCAGTACGCTGATTGGCGACAGTTACAGTTACTTCTATGGCTCAAGTAAATCAGCCAGCCAGATCATCCGCCAGAATGTCACCATCAATGCGCTGAAGGAGGGGATCACCAGTTATGCCGCACGTAATGGTGATTCGGCCAGCCTGGTGAATCTGGCCACCACATCATCGATGGAGAAGCAACGTCTGGCACATGTCTCCATCGGTCATGTGGCGATGCGGACACTGCCCATGACGCAGACCATCCTGACGGGGATCGCCATCGGTATTTTCCCGCTCCTGGTACTGGCGGCTGTCTTCAACAAACTGACGCTGTCCGTCCTGAAAGGCTATGTGTTTGCCCTGATGTGGTTGCAGTCATGGCCAATGTTGTACGCCATTCTGAACAGTGCCATGACATTTTATGCGAAGCAGAACGGTGCACCGGTGGTGCTCTCAGAAATTTCACAGATACAGCTGAAATACTCCGATCTGGCTTCCACTGCCGGGTATCTTTCCATGATGATCCCGCCATTATCCTGGATGATGGTCAGGGGACTCGGGGCCGGATTTTCCAGTGTGTACAGCCATTTCGCTTCCTCTGCTATCAGCCCGACCGCCAGTGCGGCAGGCAGTGTGGTTGACGGTAATTACTCCTACGGCAACATGCAGACGGAAAACGTGAACGGCTTCAGCTGGAGCACCAACAGCACCACGTCGTTTGGTCAGATGATGTACCAGACCGGCAGTGGCGCAACTGCCACACAGACCCGTGACGGTAATATGGTGATGGATGCGAGCGGGGCGATGTCCCGGTTACCGGTTGGTATCAATGCAACGCGTCAGATTGCAGCGGCACAACAGGAAATGGCCCGGGAGGCGTCGAACAGAGCAGAAAGCGCCCTGCATGGGTTCAGCAGCAGTATTGCCAGTGCCTGGAACTCGCTCAGCCAGTTTGGTTCTAACCGGGGGAGCAGTGATTCTGTCACAGGTGGTGCTGACAGCACGATGAGCGCACAGGACTCCATGATGGCCAGCCGTATGCGCAGTGCAGTGGAAAGCTATGCGAAGGCGCATAATATCAGTAATGAGCAGGCGACTCAGGAACTGGCATCCAGAAGTACGAGAACTTCTGCCGGGATGTATGGAGATGCTCATGCTGAATGGGGGGTTAAACCTAAAATTCTTGGTGTTGTGGAGGATTAGGCGTTAGAGGTGGTGGTCGGGCTGGTATTGATTGGGAAGATAATGATGCGCATACGGCAAGTAGTAATACTCAGTCGAGCCATAATGCTCGTCATGATATCGATGCCAGAGCTACACAAGACTTTAAAGAGGCCAGCGATTACTTTACCAGTCGCAAGGTCAGTGAGTCCGGCAGCCATACTGACAATAATGCTGATTCCCGTGTGGATCAGTTGTCTGCAGCCCTGAATTCAGCGAAGCAGAGTTACGACCAGTACACGACGAATATGACCCGCAGCCATGAATATGCTGAAATGGCATCCCGTACTGAAAGCATGAGTGGGCAGATGAGTGAAGACCTGTCGCAACAGTTTGCACAGTATGTAATGAAACACGCGCCACAGGATGCAGAAGCTATTCTGACAAACACCAGTTCACCGGAGATTGCAGAACGTCGTCGGGCGATGGCCTGGTCTTTTGTGCAGGAACAGGTACAGCCTGGTGTTGATAATGCCTGGCGGGAATCCCGTGGTGATATTGGTAAAGGAATGGAGAGCGTACCTTCGGGTGGTGGCAGTCAGGATATTATTGCTGACCATCAGGGACATCAGGCCATTATTGAGCAAAGAACGCAGGACAGTAATATCCGTAATGATGTAAAACATCAGGTTGATAATATGGTCACAGAATATAAAGGGAATATAGGTGATACTCAGAACAGCGTACGTGGCGAGGAAAATATTGTAAGAGGACAGTATTCTGAACTGCAGAATCACCATAAAACAGAGGCATTATCTCAGAATAATAAATATAATGAAGAAAAGTCGGCTCAGGAAAGAATGCCCGGGGCTGACAGTCCACAGGAACTTATGAAAAGGGCAAAGGAATATCAGGATAAGTATAAGCAATAATGCTGTTTTTGGGAGATGATAATGAGATGTTTAACCCATATTACTCTGGTAACGGTGATACAGTTTATCGCCTGTTATCTGGCTGGTTGGGGGAATGCCGAAACAATTTTTATGCTGTTCTTCATAGTACTATGGCAGGGACTGTTTATATGGTTGTTCTCTCAAATACGAAAAAAACGGAATGTGTCGGATGAGTTTAAGTTTAGTAAAGGCGTTTGGTATATAACGATGCCAGTATCTTCCTTACTCTCTCCATTATTAAGCCTGATGGTTTTTATCATTGGTACACTATACGAATTAAGGCGAGTTAGTGGTTGTGTAAGCGTAAGAGAATGGATGCAATCTCAGGTAAATGAACAAACTAATGAAGATTTGCATCTGGATTTTGATAATATGGATTTTCATCGTACTAATCCTGCAACAGGGTTACCTATGTCAGGTATTGGTGTGGATATCGGTGGTAATTCATATGGTTATAGTTCAAAACGATATGATGAGTGAATCTTAATTTGTATATTATGACGTTTTATTCAATATGAAGGAACATTGATGAAAATGAAAAAATTGATGATGGTTGCACTGGTCAGTTCCACTCTGGCCCTTTCAGGGTGTGGTGCGATGAGCACAGCAATCAAGAAGCGTAACCTTGAGGTGAAGACTCAGATGAGTGAGACCATCTGGCTTGAACCCGCCAGCGAACGCACGGTATTTCTGCAGATCAAAAACACGTCTGATAAAGACATGAGTGGGCTGCAGGGCAAAATTGCTGATGCTGTGAAAGCAAAAGGATATCAGGTGGTGACTTCTCCGGATAAAGCCTACTACTGGATTCAGGCGAATGTGCTGAAGGCCGATAAGATGGATCTGCGGGAGTCTCAGGGATGGCTGAACCGTGGTTATGAAGGCGCAGCAGTTGGTGCAGCGTTAGGTGCCGGTATTACCGGCTATAACTCAAATTCTGCCGGTGCCACACTCGGTGTAGGCCTTGCTGCTGGTCTGGTGGGTATGGCTGCAGATGCGATGGTGGAAGATGTGAACTATACCATGATCACGGATGTACAGATTGCAGAGCGTACTAAGGCAACGGTGACAACGGATAATGTTGCCGCCCTGCGTCAGGGCACATCAGGTGCGAAAATTCAGACCAGTACTGAAACAGGTAACCAGCATAAATACCAGACCCGTGTGGTTTCAAATGCGAACAAGGTTAACCTGAAATTTGAAGAGGCGAAGCCTGTTCTCGAAGACCAACTGGCCAAATCAATCGCAAATATTCTCTGAACCTCGTCAGGAGGCTGATCTGACCGGCCTCCTTGCTGACGCCTCGCGTTGCTCGTTGTCCAACCCCGGGATGTAACAAAATAAATTTTGTCACCTCCCGGCGTTTCCGAAATAAATATGAAAACACTGAGCGGTTGTGCAAATTCTTTGTGCGACCGTGAAGTGTTGCCGGCGAAGCCGGGATCTTCCGGAGAAAGTCATTATGACATCAGACAATATCGCTGAATATGTTGGTGAGAATAATCAATTTACTGAGAAGCCTGTAACTGAATACCCCCCGGTGATACAGGATAATACAGTGACCACTAAAGACTATCTGTACAGCAATAATATTGATACTGACCTTTTAGTGGTTATCGGAGGGCTTATTGTTATATTGTTTCTCATGATGCTTATCATGTACTTTATTAATTCTCTCAGGCATAAGGAATTAACTGAAATACTGGAAAAAATATCTTTTCCTGAAAAATCCGGGAGCAATTTGCTTAAACCGGAGGCGGTCAGCTGTAATTTGTTGTCCCTGTGTGTGCTGGCACCGGTACTCTGTACACCCAGAAAGCTGGCAGAAGTCTCCAGGGAGATCATCGTGGCGAGTGCGCAGGAAATTGCATGGACGCCGGGGAGCAGTCGTATTGATGGTCATCAGGGCGAAAATATTACCTGGTCTCTGTCATCGCAGTCTCCTGCCGATAAGTATGATCTCATCAATAAAACCTCCCGTGTTTCTCCTGACAGTGGCCGTTTTTATGAACCGGACACAGTTCTGGATCACCGTGAACGGGTACGCCTTTTTATTCAGATCCAGTTTCCGCACGGGAGTGACTGGTCTGAAGTATTGCGACTGACTGACATTGTTACAGAGAAGGTCTCTTCCGGCAGGGCTGCAGGCGGGTATCACCACCGGCATACAGGGTACACCTGGTCTGTTTCTGTGAATTAACCCCACATCATCCTTTTCTGCCCTGTTCCAGATTTTCCCGGAGTTTCATCATGAGTTTTAACGCAAAGGATATGACCCAGGGCGGTCAGATTGCGTCCATGCGTATCCGCATGTTCAGCCAGATCGCCAATATCATGCTTTACTGCCTGTTTATTTTTTTCTGGATACTCGTTGGTCTGATTTTATGGGTAAAAATAAGCTGGCAGACGTTTGTGAACGGCTGTATTTACTGGTGGTGTACCACGCTGGAAGGCATGCGGGATTTAATCAAGTCCCAGCCAGTATATGAGATCCAGTATTACGGCAAAACCTTCCGGATGAACGCTGCCCAGGTACTGCATGATAAATATATGATCTGGTGCGGAGAGCAGCTATGGTCCGCATTCGTTCTGGCCACAGTTGTGGCACTGGTTATTTGCCTGATCACCTTCTTTGTTGTCTCCTGGATTCTGGGGCGTCAGGGTAAACAACAGAGCGAAAATGAAGTCACAGGTGGTCGTCAGCTGACAGACAATCCGAAAGACGTTGCCCGGATGCTGAAAAAAGACGGCAAGGACTCCGATATCCGGATTGGCGACCTGCCGATTATCCGGGATTCCGAAATCCAGAACTTCTGTCTGCACGGCACGGTCGGGGCCGGTAAGTCGGAGGTTATCCGTCGTCTGGCCAACTATGCCCGTCAGCGCGGTGATATGGTGGTGATTTATGACCGTTCAGGGGAATTTGTTAAAAGTTACTATGATCCCTCCATCGATAAAATCCTGAATCCGCTGGATGCCCGCTGTGCCGCATGGGATTTGTGGAAGGAGTGCCTGACACAGCCGGATTTTGATAATACCGCAAATACTCTGATCCCTATGGGTACAAAAGAGGACCCGTTCTGGCAGGGTTCAGGACGTACCATTTTTGCGGAAGCGGCGTACCTGATGCGTAATGACCCCAACCGCAGCTACAGCAAACTGGTGGACACACTGCTTTCCATCAAAATTGAAAAACTGCGTACCTTCCTGCGTAATTCACCGGCGGCCAACCTGGTGGAAGAGAAAATTGAGAAAACGGCGATTTCCATCCGTGCTGTGCTGACCAACTACGTGAAAGCCATCCGTTACCTGCAGGGGATTGAGCATAACGGTGATCCCTTCACCATCCGTGACTGGATGCGTGGTGTCCGGGAAGATCAGAAAAACGGCTGGCTGTTTATTTCGTCGAACGCCGACACCCATGCCTCCCTGAAGCCTGTGATCTCCATGTGGCTGTCCATTGCCATTCGTGGTCTGCTGGCAATGGGAGAAAACCGTAACCGTCGTGTGTGGTTTTTCTGTGATGAGTTACCCACGTTACACAAACTGCCGGATCTGGTGGAGATCCTGCCGGAAGCCCGTAAGTTCGGTGGCTGTTATGTGTTTGGTATCCAGTCCTATGCCCAGCTGGAAGATATCTACGGTGAGAAAGCGGCGGCCACGCTGTTTGACGTCATGAACACCCGTGCTTTTTTCCGTTCCCCGAGCCATAAGATTGCAGAGTTCGCTGCCGGTGAGATTGGTGAGAAAGAGCACCTGAAAGCCAGCGAGCAGTATTCCTACGGTGCTGACCCGGTACGTGACGGGGTATCGACCGGTAAGGATATGGAGCGTCAGACGCTGGTCAGTTATTCCGACATTCAGTCTCTGCCGGATCTGACCTGCTATGTCACTCTGCCCGGACCGTATCCGGCAGTCAAACTCTCTCTGAAATATCAGGCACGACCGAAGGTCGCTCCGGAGTTTATTCCGCGTGACATCAACCCGGAAATGGAGAACCGTCTGAGTGCCGTACTTGCCGCAAGGGAAGCAGAAGGTCGTCAGATGGCCAGCCTCTTTGAACCGGAGGTTGCCTCCGGAGAAGATGTGACTCAGGCTGAACAGCCACAACAGCCACAACAGCCACAACAGCCACAACAGCCACAACAGCCACAACAGCCACAACAGCCACAACAGCCACAACAGCCACAACAGCCAGTGTCTTCTGTCATCAATGATAAGAAGTCAGATGCAGGTGTGAGTGTTCCGGCAGGGGGGATCGAGCAGGAGCTGAAAATGAAACCGGAAGAAGAGATGGAACAGCAACTGCCACCCGGGATCAGTGAATCCGGTGAAGTGGTGGATATGGCCGCTTATGAGGCATGGCAACAGGAAAATCATCCGGACATCCAGCAGCATATGCAGCGTCGTGAAGAGGTGAACATTAATGTGCACCGGGAGCGCGGGGAGGATGTTGAGCCGGGAGATGATTTCTGATGTTGAGTTTCAGCGTTGTTAAATCGGCAGGCAGTGCCGGAAACTATTACACCGACAAGGATAATTACTATGTGCTGGGCAGCATGGGAGAACGCTGGGCTGGTCAGGGGGCTGAACAGCTTGGGCTGCAGGGCAGCGTCGATAAGGATGTTTTTACCCGTCTTCTGGAGGGCAGGCTGCCGGACGGGGCGGATTTAAGCCGCATGCAGGATGGCAGTAATAAGCATCGTCCCGGCTACGACCTGACCTTCTCCGCCCCCAAAAGTGTCTCCATGATGGCCATGCTCGGGGGGGATAAACGTCTTATTGATGCACATAACCAGGCCGTGGATTTTGCTGTCCGTCAGGTGGAGGCGCTGGCTTCCACACGGGTGATGACGGACGGACAGTCAGAAACGGTGCTGACCGGTAATCTGGTGATGGCACTGTTTAACCATGACACCAGTCGCGATCAGGACCCACAGTTACACACGCATGTAGTGGTGGCTAATGTCACGCAGCATAACGGCGAGTGGAAGACACTGAGCAGTGACAAAGTGGGGAAAACCGGATTTTCCGAGAACGTGCTAGCGAACCGGATTGCGTTCGGGAAAATATATCAGAGTGAGTTACGTCAGCGCGTTGAGGCGCTGGGTTATGAAACCGAAGTGGTCGGTAAGCACGGTATGTGGGAGATGCCGGGCGTACCGGTGGAGGCCTTTTCCAGTCGTTCACAGGCTATCAGGGAGGCCGTCGGTGAAGACGCCTCGCTGAAATCCCGGGATGTGGCGGCACTGGATACGCGAAAATCCAAACAGCACGTCGATCCGGAAATCAGAATGGCTGAATGGATGCAGACGCTGAAGGAAACCGGGTTCGACATCCGGGCATATCGTGACGCGGCGGATCAGCGTGCGGAGACCCGCACGCAGGCGCCCGGGGCTGTTTCACAGGAGGGGCCGGATGTGCAGCAGGCGGTGACACAGGCCATTGCCGGATTAAGTGAACGAAAAGTGCAGTTTACGTACACGGACGTGCTGGCCAGAACGGTCGGTATACTGCCGCCGGAAAATGGTGTGATTGAACGGGCACGCGCCGGTATCGATGAGGCCATCAGTCGTGAGCAGCTTATCCCCCTCGACCGTGAGAAGGGGCTGTTCACATCAGGAATTCATGTGCTCGATGAGCTGTCCGTCCGGGCACTCAGTCGTGACATCATGAAACAGAACCGGGTGACCGTACATCCGGAGAAAAGTGTCCCCCGGACGGCTGGTTACAGCGATGCGGTCAGTGTTCTGGCACAGGACCGTCCGTCGCTGGCCATTGTGTCCGGGCAGGGCGGTGCAGCCGGGCAGCGTGAGCGGGTGGCTGAACTGGTCATGATGGCCCGGGAGCAGGGGCGGGAGGTGCAGATTATCGCTGCTGACCGTCGTTCGCAGATGAACCTGAAGCAGGATGAACGGCTGTCCGGTGAGCTGATAACCGGACGTCGTCAGCTGCAGGAGGGCATGATCTTCACGCCGGGCAGTACCGTTATCGTTGACCAGGGCGAAAAACTCTCCCTGAAAGAGACGTTAACCCTGCTGGACGGTGCCGCACGTCATAACGTACAGGTCCTGATAACCGACAGCGGGCAGCGAACCGGTACAGGCAGTGCACTGATGGCCATGAAGGATGCCGGGGTGAACACATATCGCTGGCAGGGGGGAGAACAGCGACCGGCCACCATCATCAGTGAACCGGACCGTAATGTCCGCTATGCCCGGCTGGCCGGAGATTTTGCGGCCAGCGTGAAAGCCGGAGAAGAGAGCGTGGCACAGGTCAGCGGGGTACGGGAACAGGCCATACTGACACAGGCCATTCGCAGTGAGCTGAAAACGCAGGGCGTGCTCGGACACCCTGAGGTGACCATGACCGCCCTGTCACCGGTCTGGCTGGACAGCCGGAGCCGTTATCTGCGGGATATGTACCGTCCGGGGATGGTGATGGAGCAGTGGAACCCGGAGACACGCAGTCATGACCGCTATGTTATCGACCGGGTGACAGCGCAGAGTCACAGCCTGACCCTGCGGGATGCGCAGGGCGAAACGCAGGTGGTGCGTATTTCCTCCCTGGACAGCAGCTGGTCGCTGTTCCGGCCGGAAAAAATGCCGGTGGCAGACGGCGAGCGTCTGAGGGTGACAGGGAAAATTCCCGGACTCCGCGTCTCCGGCGGTGACCGCCTGCAGGTGGCATCCGTCAGTGAAGATGCGATGACGGTTGTTGTGCCGGGGCGGGCTGAACCGGCCTCCCTGCCTGTGAGCGATTCACCGTTCACGGCACTGAAGCTGGAGAATGGCTGGGTGGAAACGCCCGGGCATTCCGTCAGCGACAGTGCGAAGGTTTTTGCCTCCGTCACACAGATGGCGATGGACAACGCCACCCTGAACGGTCTGGCCCGCAGCGGTCGTGATGTCCGGCTGTATTCCTCACTGGATGAAACCCGTACGGCGGAAAAACTTGCCCGCCATCCCTCCTTTACGGTGGTTTCTGAGCAGATAAAGGCGCGTGCCGGTGAGACATCGCTGGAAACCGCTATCAGTCTGCAGAAAGCCGGGCTTCACACGCCGGCACAGCAGGCCATTCATCTGGCCCTTCCTGTGCTGGAAAGTAAAAACCTGGCCTTCAGCATGGTGGACCTGCTGACAGAGGCGAAGTCGTTTGCTGCAGAAGGAACCGGTTTTACTGAACTGGGAGGGGAAATCAATGCGCAGATAAAACGCGGTGACTTACTGTATGTGGATGTGGCAAAAGGCTATGGCACAGGCCTGCTGGTTTCCCGTGCGTCGTATGAGGCAGAAAAAAGTATTCTTCGCCATATTCTCGAAGGTAAGGAGGCGGTCACGCCGCTGATGGAGAGAGTACCTGGCGAACTCATGGAGAAACTGACATCAGGACAGCGTGCCGCCACCCGTATGATACTGGAAACGTCCGACCGTTTCACGGTGGTACAGGGGTATGCCGGTGTGGGTAAGACCACACAGTTCCGGGCGGTGATGTCAGCCGTGAACATGCTGCCGGAGAGTGAGCGTCCCCGAGTTGTGGGGCTGGGGCCCACGCACCGTGCGGTCGGTGAGATGCGCAGCGCCGGCGTGGATGCACAGACACTGGCGTCCTTTCTGCATGACACGCAGCTGCAGCAGCGCAGCGGAGAAACGCCGGATTTCAGCAACACGCTGTTCCTGCTCGATGAGAGCTCAATGGTGGGCAATACCGACATGGCACGGGCATACGCCCTGATTGCGGCCGGTGGTGGTCGTGCTGTGGCCAGCGGTGACACGGACCAGCTGCAGGCCATCGCGCCCGGTCAGCCTTTCCGTCTCCAGCAGACGCGCAGTGCTGCCGATGTGGCCATCATGAAGGAGATTGTGCGTCAGACGCCGGAACTGCGGGAGGCGGTATACAGCCTGATTAACCGGGATGTGGAAAGGGCACTGTCCGGGCTTGAGAGTGTGAAACCGTCTCAGGTGCCACGTCTGGAGGGCGCATGGGCACCGGAGCACTCCGTGACGGAGTTCAGTCACAGCCAGGAAGCGAAACTGGCAGAAGCGCAGCAGAAGGCGATGCAGAACGGCGAGGCTTTTCCGGATGTCCCCATGACACTGTATGAAGCCATTGTCCGCGACTATACCGGCAGGACACCGGAAGCACGGGAGCAGACGCTGATTGTCACGCACCTGAATGAGGACCGGCGCGTACTGAACAGCATGATTCATGATGCACGGGAAAAGGCCGGTGAGCTGGGCAAAGAGCAGGTCATGGTGCCTGTCCTGAACACAGCGAATATACGTGACGGAGAGCTGCGTCGTCTCTCCACCTGGGAGACACATCGGGACGCACTTGCCCTGGTGGATAATGTGTATCACCGGATTGCCGGTATCAGTAAGGATGACGGGCTGATAACCCTGGAGGATGCGGAAGGTAACACGCGGCTGATTTCGCCCCGGGAGGCGGTGGCTGAAGGTGTCACACTGTACACCCCGGACACCATCCGGGTGGGGACCGGTGACCGGATGCGCTTCACGAAGAGTGACCGGGAACGCGGTTATGTGGCCAACAGCGTCTGGACGGTGACAGCGGTTTCTGGTGACAGTGTCACGCTGTCGGACGGCCAGCAGACCCGGGTGATTCGCCCCGGTCAGGAGCGGGCAGAGCAACATATTGACCTGGCCTATGCCATCACCGCCCACGGTGCGCAGGGGGCGAGTGAAACCTTTGCCATCGCGCTTGAAGGCACGGAAGGTAACCGGAAACTGATGGCCGGCTTTGAGTCAGCCTACGTGGCCCTGTCGCGTATGAAGCAGCATGTGCAGGTGTACACCGATAACCGTCAGGGCTGGACGGATGCCATTAACAATGCCGTACAGAAAGGAACTGCCCACGATGTGCTGGAGCCGAAACCGGACCGGGAGGTCATGAATGCGCAGCGGCTGTTCAGTACGGCACGGGAACTGCGGGACGTGGCGGCAGGCCGTGCCGTTCTCCGTCAGGCAGGGCTGGCCGGGGGAGACAGCCCTGCACGGTTTATTGCACCGGGACGTAAATATCCGCAGCCGTATGTGGCACTGCCGGCGTTTGACCGTAACGGCAAGTCAGCTGGTATCTGGCTGAACCCACTGACCACGGATGACGGAAACGGGCTGCGGGGATTCAGTGGTGAAGGACGGGTGAAAGGCAGCGGGGATGCGCAGTTCGTGGCCCTGCAGGGCAGCCGTAACGGAGAGAGCCTGCTGGCTGATAATATGCAGGATGGCGTCCGGATTGCCCGTGATAATCCTGACAGCGGTGTGGTGGTGAGAATTGCCGGTGAAGGTCGTCCGTGGAATCCCGGTGCCATCACCGGTGGCCGCGTGTGGGGGGATATCCCGGATAACAGCGTCCAGCCGGGGGCCGGAAATGGCGAACCGGTCACGGCAGAGGTACTGGCACAGCGGCAGGCTGAAGAGGCCATCCGCCGTGAAACGGAACGCCGCGCAGATGAAATTGTCAGGAAAATGGCAGAGAACAAACCTGACCTGCCGGACGGCAAAACAGAGCTGGCTGTCAGGGATATTGCCGGACAGGAGCGTGACCGGTCTGCCATATCTGAACGGGAAACCGCACTGCCGGAGAGTGTGCTGCGTGAATCACAACGGGAGCGGGAAGCGGTCCGGGAGGTTGCCCGGGAAAATCTGCTGCAGGAGCGTCTGCAGCAGATGGAGCGGGATATGGTTCGTGACCTGCAGAAAGAGAAAACCCTGGGCGGAGACTGATACAGGAAGACAAACACTGATGACAACGGATAACACGAACACGACACGTAACGATTCACTGGCTGCACGGACCGATACCTGGTTGCAGTCGTTTCTGGTCTGGTCACCCGGACAGCGGGATATCATCAAAACGGTGGCACTGGTGCTGATGGTACTGGACCACATCAATCTGATATTCCAGCTGAAGCAGGAATGGATGTTTCTGGCCGGGCGAGGAGCCTTTCCGCTGTTTGCCCTGGTGTGGGGGCTGAATCTGTCCCGTCATGCGCATATCAGGCAGTCAGCCATTAACCGGTTATGGGGCTGGGCAGTTTTTTCCCAGTTCGCATATTATCTGGCCGGATTTCCCTGGTATGAGGGGAATATCCTGTTTGCCTTTGCAGTGGCGGCACAGGTGCTGACATGGTGTGAAACGCGCAGTGGGTGGCGTACAGCAGCGGCCATTCTTCTGATGGCCCTGTGGGGGCCTTTGTCCGGCACCAGTTACGGCATTGCCGGGCTGCTGATGCTGGCAGTCAGCCACCGGCTGTACCGGGCGGAAGACAGAGCGGAACGTCTGGCGCTGGTCGCCTGCCTGCTGGCTGTTATTCCGGCGCTTAACCTTGCCACCAGTGATGCAGCGGCGGTGGCCGGTTTTGTGATGACGGTGCTGACCGTTGGTCTGGTGTCGTGTGCAGGAAAATCATTACCCCGTTTCTGGCCCGGGGATTTTTTCCCGGTATTCTACGCCTGTCATCTGGCTGTGCTGGGCGTTCTGGCGTTGTGACTGGTATGATACTGACGCTGATTCTGATTATTAATAAACAACATAAAACAGGATATTTATGAAAATTACGGATCACAAACTCTCTGAAGGTATTGCCCTGACATTTCGTGTTCCTGAAGGAAATATAAAACATCCTTTGATTATCTTATGCCATGGGTTTTGCGGTATCAGGAATGTTCTGCTCCCTTGCTTTGCGAATGCCTTCACAGAAGCAGGATTCGCAACGATTACTTTTGATTATCGAGGATTCGGTGAGAGTGATGGAGAACGAGGGCGTCTGGTTCCTGCAATGCAGACCGAAGATATTATTTCAGTTATCAATTGGGCAGAAAAGCAGGAATGTATTGATAATCAGCGTATTGGGTTATGGGGAACATCGCTGGGAGGGGGGCATGTCTTCAGTGCAGCTGCGCTGGACCAACGCGTAAAATGTATTGTCAGCCAGCTGGCTTTTGCTGACGGTGATGTTCTGGTTACCGGAGAGATGAATGAATCGGAGAGAGCGTCTTTTCTGTCCACGCTGAATAAAATGGCAGAGAAGAAGAAAAACACCGGGAAAGAGATGTTTGTGGGGGTTACCCGGGTACTGAGTGATAATGAATCAAAGGTATTCTTCGAGAAGGTAAAAGGTCAGTATCCTGAAATGGATATAAAAATACCTTTCCTTACGGTTATGGAGACGTTGCAATATAAACCGGCAGAGAGCGCAGCCAAAGTACAGTGCCCAGTTTTGATTGTTATTGCCGGCCAGGATAGTGTTAATCCACCAGAACAGGGAAAAGCCTTATATGATGCTGTTGCTTCTGGTACTAAGGAATTATACGAGGAAGCTGACGCATGCCATTATGATATTTATGAAGGCGCGTTTTTTGAACGTGTGGCGGCAGTACAGACGCAATGGTTTAAAAAACATCTTTAATTGTCGGTATTAATATGTCAGAGGTCGTTGAGGTCAGCTTAATATCATAGTGAGTAGTTTCAACGACCTGGAGGACATATTTTCACAAAGGTCAGGGCAATCATGACAGAGCAGAAACGACCGGTACTGACACTGAAACGGAAAACGGAAGGGGAAACACCGACCCGGAGCCGGAAAACCATCATCAATGTCACCACGCCACCAAAATGGAAGGTGAAAAAGCAGAAACTGGCGGAGAAGGCTGCCCGGGAAGCAGAGCTGACAGCAAAAAAAGCGCAGGCCAGACAGGCGCTGTCCATTTATCTGAACCTGCCCACACTGGATGAAGCCGTGAACACCCTGAAACCCTGGTGGCCGGGATTATTTGACGGTGACACACCCCGGCTTCTGGCCTGCGGTATCCGGGACGTGTTGCTGGAAGACGTGGCGCAGCGGAATATCCCGCTCTCGCATAAAAAACTGCGCAGGGCGCTGAAGGCCATCACCCGTTCAGAAAGCTATCTGTGTGCCATGAAAGCCGGTGCCTGCCGGTATGACACGGAAGGGTATGTGACGGAGCATATTTCTCAGGAGGAAGAAGTGTATGCGGCAGAGCGTCTGGATAAAATCCGCCGCCAGAACCGGATAAAGGCAGAACTTCAGGCCGTGCTTGATGAACAATAAAAAAGCCTCCTTCACACTAAAGGAGGCGGAAAAATAAGGCTTCTCTGAAACCTTCTTCCATACCCGGCAGAAGAAGGTTATAAAAATTTATAACACATTCACCGGCCTGGATTAAAGGGGGAAGGAAAATGAACGGAACAGGGCGTGATTCGCAAAACTCCGGGGTATGGCGCTACCGGCAGGTCGGACGCCGGGCTGTCCGGCTGGAAGTCAGGGGGGACTGGCCGGGAGCCGCTGAGGCATGGCTACGGGCTGCGCAGTCTGCTCCCCGGACAGACTGGCAGCAGTTTGCCCGAAAAAGGGCTGAACACTGCCACCGGCGCTGCCGGGGAAGGGTGTAACGAAAAAGCAGCCTTCATTACTCCAGGGATTCAGAAGGCTGAATAATGCATGAGATTTGCTTTTTTTAATATCCGGTCGGGAAGTATGACCGGACAGTTCTGAGTAGCACAGAGTTTTTTCCGTATTAAGTCGTGATTTTATATTTTGTGATTAATTTCACAAAATAAGGTGTTATTCAGTGTGTGCTGCGATATTCAGGATTACCTGAAATACAGGTGCCATTTATCTGATATGGAGAATAACATGAGGAAATATATTCCACTGGTATTATTTATCTTTTCATGGCCGGTATTGTGTGCAGATATTCATGGACGGGTTGTTCGTGTACTGGACGGTGATACCATCGAGGTCATGGACTCACGGAAGGCAGTGCGGATCAGGCTGATAAATATTGATGCACCGGAAAAGAAACAGGATTATGGCCGGTGGTCAACGGAAATGATGAAATCACTGGTTGCAGGAAAAACGGTTACCGTCACATATTTTCAGCGAGATCGTTATGGTCGTATTCTCGGGCAGGTTTATGCACCAGACGGAATGAATGTTAATCAGTTTATGGTCCGGGCCGGGGCTGCCTGGGTATATGAGCAGTACAACACAGATCCCGTGCTGCCTGTCCTTCAGAACGAAGCCAGACAACAAAAACGTGGGCTCTGGTCAGATGCTGATCCGGTTCCCCCCTGGATATGGAGACACCGTAAATAAAGCGATGGCAATCTTATCATTCATCTGTTCTCAGCGGGAATAAAAATGGCAAAAACAAAACAGGAATGGCTGTATCAGTTACGGCGATGTTCATCAGTCAATACGCTGGAAAAAATCATTCATAAAAACAGAGACAGTTTATCGACCAGTGAACGTGAATCATTTAATTCAGCAGCAGACCACCGGTTAGCGGAATTAATCACCGGAAAGTTATATGGCAGGATACCAAAAGAGATATGGAAATATGTAAGGTAATAATTCAGCAATAATTAATTACCAGGAGCAGATAAACAATGAAGCTGATTATTTTTATTCTCATTGTTCTGATTATTGCAGCGTTACTTATCCGGATTATCCTCAGAAGTGTAAATCAGCATTCTCCTTTGCTGATGCAATTGCATGCGGCAGGTATACGGACCGGTGATGCAGAGCGAATACTGTCCGGCGGTGAATACTGGCAACGTCAGAAGACGCTGCTGACAGAAAGGGAAGTCAGTTTTATGAAAGGACTGTTCAGAATTGTGGATATGAAGCGGTGGTATCTGTGTCCGCAGGTACGGGTCGCAGATATCGTCCAGCTGAACGGGAATATCCGGCCACGATCACGCCAGTGGTGGCAGTTATTCAGGATGGTGTCTCAGTGGCATGTTGATGTGGTTATCGTTGAGCGGCGTTCGTTCAGTATTGTTGCAGCAGTAGAGCTGGATGATGCCAGCCATTTACGACCTGAACGCAGACGCCGGGATATTCTTCTGGAAGAGGTTCTGAGGCAGGCTGGTATTCCGTTGCTCAGAAGCCACGATGCCAGAAAACTGCTGCAGATGACCGGAGAATGGCTGAATACAACAGGGGCTGCCCAGCAGTCACCGGAACATCGTAGCTGACGCCTTCGCGTTGCTCAGTTGTCCAACCCCGGAAACGGGAAAAAGCAAGTTTTCCCCGCTCCCGGCGTTTCCATAACTGAAAACCATACTATTTCACAGTTTAAATCACATTAAACGACAGTAATCCCCGTTGATTTGTGCGCCAACACAGATCTTCGTCACAATTCTCAAGTCGCTGATTTCAAAAAACTGTAGTATCCTCTGCGAAACGATCCCTGTTTGAGTATTGAGGAGGCGAGATGTCGCAGACAGAAAATGCAGTGACTTCCTCATCTGGCGCAAAACGAGCATACAGAAAGGGTAAACCTTTGAGTGAAGCAGAACGACAGAGAGCAGCTTCTGCGCGCAAACGATCTGTATGTAAAGAGATCAAGGTTTTCGTCAGACCAGAACTGAAAAACTACCTTACCAGTCTGTGTGCAGAGGAAGGGGTAACTCAGGCAGAGTTGATAGAAAGGCTTATCGAGAAAGAGGCCTGTCACAGGAACATGATGTGATGGGATCACATTCTTGCTAGTTTTTTCTGTCAGTGCTAGATTACTGATCGTTTAAGGAATTTTGTGGCTGGCCACGCCGTAAGGTGGCAGGGAACTGGTTCTGATGTGGATTTACAGGAGCCAGAAAAGTGAAAACCCCGATAATCTTCAGCAAGTTTGGCGACTGAGAAGAAGATTAACGGGGCTAACAAGAAACCGCATAGAAGCTGTTGCTCTATGCGGGGAGTATAGTTATATGCCCGGAAAAGTTCAAGACTTCTTTCTGTGCTCACTCCTTCTGTGCAACATAAGTGCAGGATGGTGTGACTGATCTTCACCAAACGTATTACCGCCAGGTAAAGAACCCGAATCCGGTGTTTACACCCCGTAAAGGTGCCGAAACGCTGAAGTTCTGCGAAAAACTGATGGAAAAGGCGGTGGGCTTCACCTCCCGTTTTGACTTCGCCATTCATGTGGCGCATGCCCGTTCGCGTGGTCTGCGTCGACGCATGCCACCGGTGCTGCGTCGACGGGCAATTGATGCGCTGCTGCAGGGGCTGTGTTTCCACTATGACCCGCTGGCCAACCGCGTCCAGTGCTCCATCACCACACTGGCCATTGAGTGCGGACTGGCGACAGAGTCCGGTGCAGGAAAACTCTCCATCACCCGTGCCACCCGGGCCCTGACGTTCCTGTCAGAGCTGGGACTGATTACCTACCAGACGGAATATGACCCGCTTATCGGGTGCTACATTCCGACCGACATCACGTTCACACCGGCACTGTTTGCCGCTCTCGATGTGTCTGAGGTGGCGGTGGCTTCCGCACGCCGCAGTCGTGTGGAATGGGAAAACAGACAGCGCAAGAAGCAGGGACTGGATGCACTGGGTATGGATGAACTGATAGCGAAAGCCTGGCGTTTTGTGCGTGAGCGTTTCCGCAGTTACCAGACAGAGCTTAAGTCCCGGGGAATAAAGCGTGCCCGTGCGCGTCGTGATGCGGGCAGGGAACGTCAGGATATCGTCACCCTGGTGAAACGACAGCTGACGCGTGAAATCTCGGAAGGGCGCTTTACTGCCAGTCGTGAGGCGGTAAAACGCGAAGTGGAGCGTCGTGTGAAGGAGCGCATGATTCTGTCACGTAACCGCAATTACAGCCGGCTGGCCACCGCTTCCCCCTGAAAGTGACCTCCTCAGAATAATCCGGCCTGCGCCGGAGGAATCCGCACGTCTGAAGCCCGCCAGTACAGAAAAAAACAGCACCACATACAAAAAACAACCTCATCATCCACTTTCAGATGCATCCGGTTCTCTCTGTTTTTGATACAAAACACGCCTCACAGACGGGGAATTTTGCTTATCCACATTAAACTGCAAGGGACTTCCCCATAAGGTTACAACCGTTCATGTCATAAAGCGCCATCCGCCAGCGTTACAGGGTGCAATGTATCTTTTAAACACCTGTTTATATCTCCTTTAAACTACTTAATTACATTCATTTAAAAAGAAAACCTATTCACTGCCTGTCCTGTGGACAGACAGATATGCACCTCCCACCGCAAGCGGCGGGCCCCTACCGGAGCCGCTTTAGTTACAACACTCAGACACAACCACCAGAAAAACCCCGGTCCCGCGCAGAACCGAAACCACAAAGCCCCTCCCTCATAACTGAAAAGCGGCCCCGCCCCGGCCCGAAGGGCCGGAACAGAGTCGCTTTTAATTATGAATGTTGTAACTATACTCCGTCATCGCTGTCAGTGTTCTGGCTGGAAGTCCTCAGTACACGCTCGTAAGCGGCCCTGACGGCCCGCTAACGCGGAGATACGCCCCGACTTCGGGTAAACCCTCGTCGGGACCACTCCGACCGCGCACAGAAGCTCTCTCATGGCTGAAAACAGGTATGGTCTGGCAGGGCAAGGGATGGGTAAGGTGAAATCTATCAATCAGTACCGGCTGACGCCGGGCTTCGGCGGTTTTACTCCGGTATCACATGTAACCACAGCGTGCCGCCTTCCATGCCGCTGGCGCGGCATAAGCATATGTTGGTGGCTGTGTCTGAAAGGTTATATACTCTGCATAAAACCTGACAACACGCAGATTGCCAGGCAAATGAGCATTATGCATCCGGTTATCGCCTGCCTGTGAAACAATATCACCGGGGCGAATATCGATACTCTGACTCGTTATACCCATGCGTGTGGCATCAAAAAACCTGCAATTGCCCTTTATTGAATGAAAGGGGGAGTCAATTATGAATAGCACCACACATTACGAAAACGCCAATTTCCTGCGCGAGCTGGCCGAAAGCCTGCCTCGTATTTTTCCAGAAGGCAGTACAGACAAGTCTGCACTATTGCAACGCCTCGCTAATGAAGAACTGGCACGGGCGGAATACGACGAACAGATCCGAGCGAAAGTTGCCGCTGCCCGCGCCGATAAGCGGCCGGGAATGAGTTCCGCGCAACTGCGCCAGCAACTACAGGGACGTTATCAGGAACTGCGCAATGAGTTATGAAATAGAATGGCGACCAGGTGCGATTGAGGATATAACGGCGTTGTTTGAATATCTGGTCGAGAATGCATCTCTTTGGGATGCAAGGAACGTGACAGAGCGTCTGATCACTGCAACCGATCGCCTGGCTGATTACCCCAGGCTGTATGAAACGGATGAACGCTATGGTGAAGGGGTTCGCCGTATTAGCTTACTTGGACAGCATGTACTTTATGAAGTGAATGATGAGGCCAGTCGTGTCAATATCCTGGCGGTTGTAGGCCAGCGTCAGAATCCCCGATTCATTCTTTGAGTGTCCGGCTTGGAACTCCATCTTCAGAGAATCGATCAACGTTCTTTAGCTCCTTCCACTAACAGCCGACCTATCTCAAACACCGCAGCTGACCGTCCCGACTTCACCGCTTCGGCTTTCTGTCCCTCAACAAACCAGTTATTACCGTCCGTTCGGACCAACTCAAACATCCATGACATATCGTAAACGTGTTCCGGGATCAGCGACCCTTCTCCGGCCAGAATACCCGCCGTTATGGAGTGGTTGCCCCCGTGCACAAAGCCAATACGCCAGGGCAACCACAGGTCAACATAGTGGTTGTTTTTATCTTGCTTCCACGGCTTCCCCTTATGGGTTCCAATGCGTGAAACGTTATCGATATAGCGTGGTAGGCTCCAAGGCCACGGCAGCACTATGTCGCTTGCCAGCGACAACGGATAATCAGCGCCGTTCATCTCACACTCTTTCATCTTTTCGTAAGATTGTATTTGGGTAAGTCCCTTAAAGAAGAACTCCTGCGGGGTCATATCCGGGCGGGCATCTGTTCCCTCCTCAGCTACCGCCAGCAAGAAATCACTCTGTACTGGCCGCACGATAGCGCGAATGAGATCTGGTAGCGCCTTAACGGGTAGTTTCTCTGCCACAGAAAGCAGATGATTGAAGCGTTTTTTTTCATTGGCTATAGTTGCTTTATCTTTCTTGTTTCGGTTCCAGAACATCACTGTCTGTAGCCCTCCTTATCGTGATCAGGATGATGGTTTTCATTCTAATGGTGTAGTAGTTTCACGTCACGCGCACGTGCATATTCTTCGAAAGCTTCGGCGTTAGCCGGTCAACCAGGGGTTTGAGGCCCAACCGTACGAGATCGTACGCTAAGTTCATTTTTTGAGCAGAAGAGGTGAGTAAAGAAAACGAGGGTTTTATTTACTCTTCCCGTCAATGCCAGTAGCCATGCGGTTTCAGGGACTTTCAGTGTTAATAAACTCGGTAATCAAATCAACGTAAACCTGCCTAACAACGCCACGACTTTATTGACTTAAAATCATATAGTTAGCTTCTTAGCGTACGTTTCCGCTCCATTGGGCTTCAAACCCCAAGACGTGAGCTATGAGAAAGCGCCACGTGTCCCGTAAGGGAGAAAGGCGGAAAAGGTATCCGGTAATCGATATGGCGGGAACGTGGGGGCGCAGGAGGGAGCGATTCACCGGAAACGGTGATGATCTTTAAGCCACGTCGGGTTTCGCCACCGCTGGCGGATTTCATGGTTGAGCCGCAAGGCTCCCACAGATGCACCGAAAAAGTGTCTGTTTTGTGAAGTCCGTCAGGGGGGCGGAGCCTATGGAAAAAGCGCCTCCGGCGCGGCCTTTCCCGGGGTTTCGTTTTTTGCGCACATGTTCTTTCCTGGTTTATCCCCGGGTTCTGTGGATAACAGGGTTAGCGTTTTTGAGAAAGGAGAGTCCGCTCGCCGCAGCCGAACGACCGAGCGTAGCGAGTCAGTGAGCGAGGAAGCGGAAGAGCGCCTGAACTGGCATTTTCTCCTTACGCATCTGTGCGGCATTTCACACCGGACATGGCGCACTTTTCATACAATCCGCACTGATGCCGAATGGTTAAGCCAGTATACACTCCGCTATCGCTACGTGACTGGGTCAGGGCTTCGCCCCGACACCCCAAAGGTCAACGGCCTGACGCGCCCTGGCGGGCTTGTCTGCTCCCGGCATCCGCTCACAGACAAGCTGTGACCGTCTCCGGGAGCTGCATGTGTCAGCGGTTTTCACCGTCATCCCCGAAGCGTGCGAGGCAACTGCGGTAAAGCTCATCGGCGTGGTCGTGAAGCGATTCACAGATGTCTGCCTGTTCATCCGCGTCCAGTTCGTTGAGCTTCTCCAGCAGCGTTAATGTCTGGCCTCTGATGAAGCGGGCCATGTTAAGGGCGGTTTTTTCCTGTTTGGTCACTGATGCCTCCGTGTAAGGGGGGGTTCTGTTCATGGGGGTAATGATACCGATGAAACGCGAGAGGATGCTCACGATACGGGTTACTGATGATGAACATGCCCGGTTACTGGAACGCTGTGAGGGTAAACAACTGGCGGTATGGATGCGGCGGGTCTGCCTGGGGGAGCCGGTTGCCCGTTCCGGAAAACTGCCGACACTGGCACCGCCGTTACTGCGTCAGCTGGCCGCCATCGGAAATAACCTGAATCAGACAGCCCGTAAGGTGAACAGCGGGCAGTGGTCTTCCGGTGACCGGGTTCAGGTGGTGGCCGCACTGATGGCCATCGGGGATGAGCTGCGCCGGCTGCGTCTGGCTGTCAGGGAACAGGGGGCGCGGGATGATAGTTAAATTTCATGCCAGGGGAAAAGGTGGTGGCAGTGGTCCGGTTGATTACCTGCTGGGGAGGGAGCGTAACCGCGAAGGCGCAACGGTGCTTCAGGGTAATCCGGAAGAAGTCCGGGAACTCATCGATGCCACGCCATTTGCGAAGAAATACACGTCCGGTGTTCTGTCGTTCGCGGAGAAGGAGCTGCCGCCGGGAGGACGTGAAAAAGTGATGGCGAGCTTTGAGCGTGTACTGATGCCCGGTCTCGAAAAAAATCAGTACAGCATCCTGTGGGTGGAGCACCAGGACAAGGGACGGCTTGAGCTGAATTTTGTCATTCCGAACATGGAGCTACAGACCGGAAAACGCCTCCAGCCGTACTACGACCGCGCAGACAGGCCTAGAATTGATGCCTGGCAGACGCTGGTGAATCACCATTACGGGCTGCATGACCCGAACGCCCCGGAGAACCGCAGGACGCTGACACTCCCTGATAACCTGCCTGAAACGAAACAGGCGCTTGCTGAGGGCGTCACGCGAGGTATAGATGCACTTTACCATGCCGGAGAGATAAAAGGCCGTCAGGATGTGATTCAGGCGCTCACTGAGGCGGGGCTGGAAGTGGTCAGGGTGACGCGAAGCAGTATCAGCATTGCAGATCCGAACGGCGGGAAGAATATCAGGCTGAAAGGAGCATTTTATGAGCAATCTTTTGCAGACGGGCGCGGAGTTCGAGAAAAAGCTGAAAGAGAGAGCCGAATCTACAGAGAAAATGCTGAACGACGAGTTCAGGAAGCTCGAAGAATCTGTAAACAGGGAACTGACCTCAAACGAATCTTTAATCAGGAACGCTATCAACGACCATACAACAGCCCTGAAAGAACTGCTGGAGAGGTATCAGAAAACGACCGTCGATACGATGGACGCGCACTGGAAAACCGTACTGAAAATGAGCGTGAAACGCTGGCTGTGGCTGATTATCGTCTCAGTACTGATGTTTGCCACGACCGGGAGTCTGCTGTGGTACCAGGGCATGAAGATAAACGCGAATATGAATATTCTCCGCGAGCAGAAAGAGAGTCTGGAGAAGCTGAACGCGAAGACATGGGGCGTGCGTTATCACGAGGACAGCAACGGACGTTTTCTGGTGTTGCCGAAGGGGATGAAAGCCGAAACGAACTGGACGAAGGACAACGGCAAACTGAACGCAGTGAGACTGGTGCAGGAGTGACAGAGCATGACGGAGCTGGAAAGACATTTGCTGAACGCATTAGAGCAACTGCAACAGGACTATATGCAGCGGCTGAACGAATGGGAGAACGCCTTCGTGGAATTGCAGAAAATGTTTTCGCTTACGCAACGGGACAACGCGATGCTGAACGGGCGAGTCATGCAGTTGAGTCAGCAGGTGCAGCACTTGAGCGAGCGGACAGAACGCTTGAGCCAGTTATACAGCGAGAACAGGAGATAAGGGATGAACGGCTGATGCAGGAACGCGAACATGAGTTATCTCTGGAGCGGGAGCGTCAGCCGGAAATCCAGGAGCGGACACTGGATGGCCCTTCGCTGGGATGGTGAAACCATGAAAAATGACGTGTTCAGTGGATTAAGGCGGGCTAATGTGGCCTGTAGCATCTGGTTGCATAGGTATTCATGCGGTTAAAATTTATCAGGTGCGATCGCGGCAGTTTTTCGGGTGGTTTGTTGCCATTTTTACCTGTCTGCTGCCGTGATCGCACCGAACGCGTTTTGGCGGTGCGTACAATGCGACGTTATGGTAAATGGAGCGGATTTTCAGGAAGGAGTGATACTAACAACTCGAACACTGTGCAAATAATGATTTTTTTAAAATATCGGTAACGATAATAAATTATTTCGTTTTACGCTGGTAATAAATATAATGTAGTTTCAGTATATAAAAAATATATGAGGTGTCTTGTGGGAGCTTTCATGAATCTTCAACAACGTATAAATAAACTACCACAATTATCATCCAGTTTTTCATTTGGAAAAGATATTGATAATATTCATTCATTTATCTTTAACGAAACTTCTAAAGATAAAATTGAAGATTTACTAAGAAAATGGGTGTCAGGCAATCAGCCCTGTGTATTTGGTAAATTGGCAAGCAAGAAAATTAAAGGGCTTGATTTCCATTTATCTATTGTAAATAGCCCCCAACTATATAATGATGATGGTCATTTGTTTGATTTTTTGCGTAATGAAAGAGTTCGTTTTAAAGAACGCGCAAGAAGAGGAGAGGTCAGTGCGCATCTCATTTATTTTATTCATCCACAACTTGCCTTTGCTCGTCCATCAGAAGAGTTAGTGGACATACAAAAATATATTTGTTCGCTGCATATGCCAGAGTGCTATCCAATAAAAGAGGATGTTATTTATACTGAAAGCGTACCATTTCAGGATAAAGATGGGCTAAAAATATATAAGGCTGGTGTTAATGTTTTTTACTCTTCTGCTCATAGAACAAGAAATCATGATAGAAGAATACCAGGGGGAATACTTATTTCTGTAAATGCCCCGGGGCATTTTATGAGGCTGGCGATAGAAAAAGGTTTCTATAAAGATCAAGAACAAGCGTTAGCGGATATTCGTAACATGACTATTCAGTCTGTTGGTAAGGGTGGGTATTCACATCCGAAAGGGATTTCTACAACATGGCATTCAGAATCTAATTTGGATCGTTTTGGATGCCCAGTGCACACCGGTAATAGTTCTTATTACAGCGGTTTTTATCATACTGATGTATTAATTCCAGGAGAATTAACTAAGGATGAAAGATTGCTCCATGAAATAGAAAATAGTGATCCAATGATCTTCAACTGGAATGTATTGTTTTATGTTTCATTAGAAGAGTTTCCTATAGATGATCCTTATTATGGAGAGTTTATTGGTATTCCTGTAGATGATGCATCTATGTTTTTTAACTCCTTTCAACCAAGGAAATTTGAAAACAAACCCCTTTATGAGAAAGAGGATGATTAATATGATTAAAGGAATGCTTTTTGCTTTTTTAGCAGCGTTCTCATGGGGGGCAGCTATCGTAATGAGCAAAAAAGGAGTTGAAGAACTAGATGCCGGAGGGGTGTTTTTCTGGCAGATTTGTAGTGCAGTAATACTATCTTGGATAGTTCTTTTTATAAAAAGAAAAAAACTCCCATTAAACTCAAAAGCGATACTTGCTTATGCGACAGGCGTTTTTGAACCATTCTTAGCGTATACTTTTACACTCTACGGACTTTATTTTATTTCAGCAGGAAGCGCATCAATTATTTTTTCACTTGAATCAGTGTTTATATTGGTGTTATCTGTTCTTATTTGCTCAGTTAAAATTAATTCCCCGCAATATTTTATATTGTTCCTTATAGGTGCAATTGTTGGCAGTATTTTGGTAGCCTTGCCAGACATCAGTAATGGATCGAATAATATTGTTGGATATTGTCTTGTTGTTGCCGGTGTGTTATCGGCAGCATTTTATGTTGTTATATCGTCTCGCCTTATTAAATCGTTTGAGCCTATCACATTATTGAGCGGACAGTTGACATTCTCCCTTATACTGTCATCGCTCTTTATTTTTATATCTAAATCATCAATTTATCTTCCGTTGGAATCCGTGATTATTGTTTTTTCATCTGGAATATTACAATATTTTTTAGCTTTTTGTTTTTACTTGAACTCCTTGCGTTGGCTCCCAGTTCATTTGGCAGGGATAATGTTGTACTTTATTCCGCTAGTTGCATTATTTTTGTCATGGTTGTTTTTGGATGAACAATTCACATTCTTACAGGGGGTAGGATTTATTGTAACTGTGCTAAGTGTATATTTTCTTAACAGAAAATACTCAGAGGAGTAACATTCTGTTCAGGATTGCCCCCCGGCCTCCATCGATACCGTGCCAAATGCACGTAAAAAACGGGAGCGTTTCTGGTGTCGGAATGTAACCAAGGGGGTCAGAGGCGCGCTAAAACGCTCTCAGGGGAGTCAAATAGAGACGTTTGTAACAAAAAGATCAAAGGATCCTCTTGAGATCCTTTTTTTCTGCGCGTAATCTGCTGCCTGTAAACGAAAAAACCGCCTTGCAGGGCGGTTTGATCGAAGGTTAAGTCAGCTTGCAGACTGCTTAACCAGGTAACTGTCTTATGCGAGACGAGTCACCAAAATTGTTCTTCTAGTGTAGCCGCACTCCGGCAGCCACTTCAAGTACTCTCTAAATATCTCGCACATGACTTTTACCAATGGCTGCTGCCAGTGGCGCTTTGTGGTGTCTTTTCCGGGTTGGACCCAAGAGAACAGTTACCGGAGAAGGCGCAGCAGTCGGGCTGAACGGGGGGTTCCTGCATACAGCCCAGCCCGGAGCGAACTGCCTAAGTCGCCCCGAGATACCAGAAGACGGGGTTTGAGGCCCAACCGTACGAGATCGTACGCTAAGTTCATTTTTTGAGCAGAAGAGGTGAGTAAAGAAAACGAGGGTTTTATTTACTCTTCCCGTCAATGCCAGTAGCCATGCGGTTTCAGGGACTTTCAGTGTTAATAAACTCGGTAATCAAATCAACGTAAACCTGCCTAACAACGCCACGACTTTATTGACTTAAAATCATATAGTTAGCTTCTTAGCGTACGTTTCCGCTCCATTGGGCTTCAAACCCCTTATAGCATGGACTTTGTTTTGCCACCCCTGACGGCGATATGCGGGGGATTAAGGAGTTGTTCTTTTCAGCCACCACCGCCCGCACTTATTGCCGGACAGAGGTCTTGTATTGAGAAATGCATTTGCTATAATCCTTTGCAGGCACCCAGCCTGCTTTGGACCCCCTGATTATCTTCTTGGACCGGCAAAATCGAAGAGAGATATCAGGGGGTTGTTGCATTCAGGGGGGCTAAAATGCTTCCCCCCCCTTCCCCTAGACGCTGTTACGGGAACGTCCCACCCAAAAATCCGTAAAAACCGCACGAAAATAGCATGAACCCATTCGAAGATCAATTCATCCACAAAAGATCCCGCCGATTACCTTCCTATTTTTCTTTAAACTTCATCTGGTTATATAATTCTTAACAAAATTGAGATTAAATACTGTACAGCATATAACTCACGATATTCATGCTAATGTACGCATACATTAGCATTAATATCGAAAAGAAATCGGCGATAACAAACGGAAAAATAACGGAATTTAATAGGGTATTTACCGCTCGCCACAACCCTAGCGACCGAACGTTAGTGAGCGAGTGGGTGAGGAAGCGGAAAAGCGACTTGACCAAATGGAGCACATACGCACTGATGCCTAAGCACTCATTCCTTTAGATATTCATTTAATTGAGCAACTATTTTTTTTACGTTATCCAGCTTAGATGCCATTCTTCTTGCTTCTACTTCCGAATCGTAATTAGGGTTTAGCTCTGGACTCGTACGTTTTCGGTGAAAATCAAGAACAGCCTTTGCAAAATCATCGTCTTCTGTATAGAAATAATTTTCAGGATAATCAAGAAGTTCTGCGATTTTTTTTACAAGTTTAAAAGGTGGTTCAGTTCTGCCTACCTCGTAGCTTGAAAATCGAGATCGAGTGTTAATACCTTCCGCTACACCAAGAAGTTGAGATAATTTTTCTTGAGATAATCCAGCCTCCATCCTCGCTTCTTTCAGTCGTTTAGGCACCATAATACAACCTCCCTTTTTTTGGGAATCCCATCTTACAGGGCGTTACAGGCCTCAAAGTCAACATAATGAATCGGGGTTGATTTTGAATCGAGTAATGCTATTATTTCTTTAGATTCTTGATATTGACACGCAAGAATTGCTGTATAAAATCACAACTGTGTATTTTTACAGTTAACACTTAATGAGTACGCCAGCCTAAGCCCGGCAACTTAGGACGGCGGAAAATGGGGGCTTGTGTCCGTAAGGTGACGCTTATGAATGCATGGTATCTTCTATATTGTAATAACAACGATTTAGACCGCATTGCATATCGTTGTAAAACTATGAACGTTGTGGCTTTCTGTCCGAGATACATAAAGATCACACCTCGGAAAGATTGCAACGCAGTACGCAAGGAAGAAAAAGTTTTATTTCCTAACTACCTCTTCCTCCATTTTGATGTGAATGTCACGCACACATCAGCAATAACCTCTATTCCAGGTGCAATTGGCTTCGTAAGTTTCGGTTCCACAATATGTACTGTACCGGAAAAAGTCGTTATCGCTATTAAATGCGCCAAGATACTGGCGCTAAATCCTGATGATGATTCCATAGAGTGCCGTAACATCGGTAGTGACCTACTGGCAGAAATTCAACGCATATCTTCAATCATCTCACCGTTAGAACGTCAAACGGCCTTCTCCAGGCTTTTACAGAATCAGTAAACCAGACCTTCATTCCTTCTCCAGTCGTACCGCTGTGCTTTTGCACACGGATATTTCATACAGGAGCTATAAACTCATGCCGAACCCTATAGGCCAGGCTAAATCTACAGCCGTTATTTACATCGGCAAAAAACGCTATGAAACACTGGCAAAACACGCCAGAGATATAAGTTATGTTGCGGAGGTAAATATTCGTCCAAGTGCCTTTTTGCAGTACATGATCGACAAATTAAGTAATGAAGCTCACAACGAAATGTTGAAAGAGCTAATGTCAAAAGAGGATAAATAAATGCCCAAACCCACCTATAACGTATACGTCACACAGGAAGTTCCCACTGACGAAAACGGCGGTAAAAATACCTACTGGACCAAGGTTGGCGCGGCATTCGCGCATAACGGAAAACCAGGACTGAATATTATGCTCGTTCCTGGTATTGCTGTTTCCGGCAAGCTGGTACTACTCGAACCTAAAGAAGACGCCCCACAAGGAAACTAATTTAGCGAGGGTACTATGCTTTCCACCGTTTCATTTATGGCGGTGGCTATGCAGTGTGCCGCCACAGTTCACCCCTCCACATCACTGGATGTTGCGCGGGTCGAGTCTGGTTTTAATCCCTACGCTATTGCTGAGATCATCCCCAAACGTGAACGCCAGCCAGGCGACAAGGGCTTTATCTCACATATGCCAAAAACTAAGGAGGATGCATTAAGCATCGTCAAACAGATAGAGGCAAAAGGTCGTCGCTATTCTGTTGGTCTGATGCAAATCACAAGTACAAATTTTAATAGTTACGCCGTAACGGCTGCTGACCTGTTCAACCCGTGCACAAATCTTTCTGTTTTTGAAAAGATCATCACTGATTGCTACCAGCGAGGCGGCACACTGAAACGGGCGCTGAGTTGTTATTACTCTGGAAATTTTACTACAGGACAACAACCAGAAGCTGCGTTATCCAGAACCAGTTACATACAGCGAATTGGTTACTCACCTGAAAAGCCCCGCTATGTCGTTCCTGGAACCAGGGATGATATCGCAACTCAATCGGCCATTCTGAATGCAACACCCGTTGAAGCTCCGACACGCCCTCGCGTTGTCTGGCCTGGCGCAATCGTGCGCGGGGTTCCTGCTCAACTGCGCCAGAAAAAGGCAGATACCGTTTATTACCCCGCACAAGTTATACGCGGAAACAGATTTTCAACTGAAAAAGAGGATTAACCGATGATTAACAAATTAAAGGCCATTTGCAGCCGCGCATCTGCTTATATTCTGGCTCCGTTAGTAAGTGTTGTCAGTCCCGTTTTCGCGGCTGACGGTTTCAGCCGAGCAAATACCATCATGGAAAAGGTTTCGAATGGTCTGCATGGTCTGGCAGCCGTCACCATCACCGTCGCTGTGATCTGGATTGGCTATAAGACTCTGTGGAAAGGCGAAAGCCTGTCACAGTGCGGTTACATCATCATTGGCGGCATTTTAATTGGCGGAGGCAGTGAAATTGGCGCTCTGCTAATGAGCTAAGAGGCCGAACATATGGCAAAGCTGCTTAAGGCGATGAAACGTCCGGCGGCGCTGTGGGGGGTGCCAATGGTGCCCCTGCTGACTGTCGTGGGCGTGACAATTATTGTTGCTATCTGGACTTCCATAGCCCTACTTCTCTTCCTCCCTATTGAGTTTCTGGTTATGAAATCACTAACCAGAAATGAACCTCTGAGATTTAACCTGATAGCTGTCTGGCTAAGGGTAAGGGGTAATCCGGTAGCAAACCGTTTATTTGGCGCAACCGCATTTATGCCTGTTGAACATAATGCTGTTGATATCCAGGAGTTTATCGATGCGATGAAGCTAAACCAATGTGCCACCATAAAAAAATACATTCCTTACTCGTCACATATTCACCCTAATGTTGTCCGTTCACTGAATAGCGATTTTTTCTGTACCTGGGAACTGACAGGAACGCCGTTTGATTGTGAATCTGACGAGACACTACAGTTCGGTACAAACCAGTTGCACGGGCTAATACGCTCATTTGAAGGCTTTCCGGTTACATTTTATGTACATAACAGCCGTGAACAGTTTACGGACTCACTGCATAAGGTTTCAGGAAACCCTTACGCGGATACCGTGAGCGAACGCTATTACGCATCACTGAATAAAAGGCCATTCCGACGTAACCGCCTGTTTGTGACCATCTGCTATCGTCCGTTTGCCAGTCTGGATAAGGCAAACCGTAAACGTATGAAAGACGGTCAGAAGCTAAAAGAGATAGACAGCGCATTACTTGAAGTGCTGGAAATCAAAAGTACGCTGGATACAGCCTTATCCCGTTATGGTGCTCACGCGCTCGGTACTTTCACCGAAAACGAGGCTGTATTCTCGTCCCAACTGGCATTTTATGAATACCTTCTCACGCATCAATGGCGAAAAGTCAGAGTTACACGTACCCCCGCTTACAACGTAATGGGAAATGTTGCGCTGTACTTCTCCGCCGAATCAGGGCAAATAAATCATGTTAATGGCACTCAATATTTCCGTGGTCTGGAGGTTAAAGAGTTTTCGGAAGAAACCGCAACGGGCATGACAGACTCCTTACTGTACGCGCCGTGCGATTATGTGATTACACAATCCTATACCTGCATGTCCCGTGAGGAAGCGAAAAAGGCGATTAAGCGCACCCGACGGCTGATGATGAGTGCTGATGATGATGCTGTATCTCAACGTTTGGATCTCGATGTGGCGCTTGACCTGCTCACCTCCGGTAAAATCGCCTACGGTAAACATCATTTATCAATTATGGTGTTTTCGCCGTCACTGGAAAGTCTGATTGCAGACACAAACGAGATCAGCAATGCACTCAACAATATAGGGATAACCCCTGTTCCTGCTGAAATCTCATTGTCTGCGGCCTATATGGCTCAATTACCAGGCAATTACAATCTGCGGCCACGAGCGGGAGAGTTGAGTAGCCTGAACTTTGTTGAACTGGCATCACTTCATAATTTCTATCCAGGAAAACGCGACAAAGCCCCGTGGGGTGACGCGATGGCTCTGGTGCGAACCCCGTCAGGTGATGGCTACTATCTGAATCTGCATAACACTCTGGCAGATAAAGACGAGTTCAACGAAAAAAATCCTGCAAGTACCTGCATTCTGGGTACAAACGGCTCAGGTAAAACAATGCTGATGACGTTTTTACAAATCAATCAGCAAAAATATAACCGTGATGACAGCTTTTCACCGGATGCCAGGACTAAACGACTAACCACAGTTTACCTCGATAAAGACCGTGGTGCTGAAATCAACATTCGCGCACTTGGAGGAAAGTACTACAGGGTATTCAGCGGTGAGCCAACAGGCTGGAATCCGTTTGCTCTGCCAGCCACTAAGCGAAACATCAATTTCATTAAGCAACTGATGAAAATCCTTTGTACCCGCAACGGTGCAACCATAACGCCACGTGATGAACGTCGCCTCAATGATGCTGTAAATGCCGTCATGAGTGACGAGCCTCAATATCGCGTCTACGGCATAACCCGAATGCTGGAGAACCTACCGGAACCGGCAACGCGTGAAGCGCAAGAAAATGGCCTGAGTATCCGTCTTTCACAGTGGGCGCGCGGTGGTGAATTTGGTTGGGTGTTTGATAACGAACACGACACTTTCGATATCAGCAACTGCGATAATTTCGGAATTGACGGGACTGAATTTCTGGATGACCCGAATGTCTGCGCCCCTATCTCGTTTTATCTGCTGTACCGGATAACCAGCCTGCTGGATGGCAGACGACTTGTTATTTTCATGGATGAATTCTGGAAGTGGTTACGCGACCCTGTATTTAAGGATTTTGCGTATAACAAGCTGAAAACTATCCGAAAACTGAACGGTATGCTGGTTGTTGGCACGCAATCTCCAGCGGAAATAATCAAGGATGAGATAGCTCCGGCAGTTATTGAGCAATGTGGTACTCAAATACTGGCCGCCAACCCAAGCGCAGATCGTTCTCATTACGTGGATGGAATGAAATTTGAACCAGAAGTGTTTGATGTCATTAAAGGACTTGATCCACAGGCGCGACAGTATGTCGTTGTCAAAAATCAGTTCCGCCGTGGAGATACAAAACGCTTTGCAGCCCGTATCACGCTGGATCTGTCTGGTATCGGCAGATACACAAAAGTAATGAGCGGCGACGCACCTAACCTGGAAATATTCGAATCACTCTATCAGGAGGGAATGAAGCCCAGCGACTGGCTGGATTCCTACCTAGCTAAAGCACTATAACCAAGGAGATATCGATGAAAAGATTTCGCCCCCTTATTCTGGCGGTTCTTATTGCCAGCCCGATAGTAAACGCTGCTGGTATACCCGTGTTTGATGCAACAGCCAGACTAGAGAATATTCGCCAGTGGACAAAAGAAGCCAATCAATGGCTACAGACGGTACAACACTATAAAGACCAGCTACAGGCGTATCAAAAACAACTGGAAACAGTTACAGGCATCCGTGACATTCAGGCGTTCGTTAATCAGGCCAAAAGCCTTAAAGCTGACCTGGATAAACTACGTAAGCCAGGGCAAGCCCTGAACGATTTGCTCTTATCCGGCGGTTCTTCTGGCCAATTTGATGAACTGTACAACAAATACAAGATTTTCGATAACTGCAATGCTGAACAATCAAAAAGTTATGCCAATACATGCAGACAAGAGGTCATCAACAAAGCAATACAAATCGAACAAACCAATGAAGTACAAACCCAGATTGGTGAGATGCTTGGTGAGATCAACGAATTATCAGACCGTGTAGCAAATGCCAAAGATATGAAAGAGGCCCAAGACTTAGCAAACAGTATTCAGTTAAAATCTGTGATGCTAAATACGCTCACGACCCAATGGGAAATGAACGTAAAAGCGGCGGAGAAGCGTGAAAAGATGCTTGCTGATGAACGCCGTAAGAAATGGAATCAGCAGCAATTAAACGCACCAGAAATAATGTTTAATTAGCAGGTGACTTAATGAAGAAAATCATTTTATTTACAATTATTTCAGGCCTGATGGCGTTAACTTCAGGATGTAAGGAAGAAGCTAAAACAACAAAATGGTATCGTGAACATCCTGATGAACTCAAAGTTGTTTATGCTGAATGCCAGAAAACAGGTAGCGCATCTGAAAACTGCAAACATGCCAATGAAGCTCATTGGCAAATTCAACAATTAAATGCACCTGAAATAAGTTTCAACTAAAGGGCGTTTATCATGGCCGGTATATTTTCTTCTGTCGAAAAAAATATCATCGGTGGGATAACTGACGCGACTAATGGTTTGATGATGTCTTATTCGTCAATGATGATGGGGCTGGCGGCTACGTCAGCCACTATCTACATTATGTGGCGAGGATATCAAACCTTAGCGGGAAAGCTGTCTACACCAATGGAAGATGTTATGTGGGATATAATGAGGATGGCTATCATTTTATCCTTTGTAGCAAACATTAACGGATATCTTGATGGTGTCATTGATGCTGTAAATGGAATAAAAGAAGGTTTTTCCAGTAGCACAAGCATCTGGCAATTACTTGATACTCTATGGAACAGCGCAAGAGTTTTAGGTAAAACGTTACATGATCTAGACAACTCCGAATTTATCAAAGAGGAAGGCACAATTGCTGAATTATTTGTATGGGGTGGTGTCTTTGTCTTAATGATTATCACAGCATTCGTATCTATGATTGCGGAGATCATGATCTTATTGTTAGGTATTACCGCACCAATATTTATATTTTGCCTGATGTATGGCTTTTTACGGCCAATGTTTAATAACTGGCTTCAAAATATATTTGCTGCAATACTAACAATTATGTTTTCAGCCTTAGCTCTGCGAATTGTAATTGGTTTTCTTACATCCAGAATGTCAGAAGCAGTGACCCAAGCCAGCAAAGCAAACATTGTAGAACTTGGCGCTCAAGTTTGTCTTGCCGGAGTATGCGCTGCAATACTGGTGTACATGTCCGCAAAACTAGCTGGGGCACTTGCAGGAGCAAGTGCTACAGCCACTATGCAAGGTGCGGCGGCTCTCGGCATTGGCGCTGCTGCATACGGCGCTGGAAAGATGTTAAAGGAGGCAGGAAAAGTATTACCTAAAGAAGTAGCAAGCCCAAGTAATAAAGGGTTAGGAGATCCACAATCGCGCATAGTATTTAACGCTGCTGATGCACGTAAACACGCTATAGAACAAATGATAGCGCGTAATGAAGCGCGGATGCTGACAGATCAATCAGCACCAAAACTACCGCCATCAATTAAACGTTTACCTCCTCCAAGATAACTATAAAAATATAATTATATTTTTATAGAAATACAAAAAGGTACATAAAATGAAACGCTTAATCGCGCTGGCTTTGCTGTGCGTGCTTTCTGGCTGCGCACAAAAATCTAAATCTCTGCCGCACGCATTCAGCGGTCAGGGTAGCCCTGTAAACACACCCCAAATTATCGCGGAGCTAACCACACATGACTGAACAGAAATTAATTGCTGATTCCCGCTCGTTTGAGCAGCAAATGATTGACAGGGATAAACGCGCCACAAAAGCAGGCTTTCTGGTCGGTGGAGCAGGGTTATTAATCACTATCCTGTCACTGATCGCGATAGTGATTATGTTGCCACTTAAACAAACAACAGTTGAACTCTATACCGTAGATAATCATACCGGACGAGTGGAACACGTTACCCGTGCATCAAAAACAGCCCTGACAGCGGAAGAAGCCTACCAAAAAGCTATGGCCGCCAATTACGTTAAATTACGTGAACGGTACGTTTATCCTGCATTACAGGACGATTACGAGACAGTACAGATCTACAACTCACCACAGGTAAACGACGACTACCTGGCACTGTACGCCGGAAAAAACGCACCAGACAAAGTTTATAATAACGCGGCTCACACCGTGAAAATTGAAATTATTTCTGAGCAGATAACGAATGCAACAGCACCAGACAAAGTAGCCACCGTTCGTTATAAAAAAATAATTCGTCGCATGGCTGATAACAGTATTCGCAATGAATACTGGGATGCACGTTTCACCTTCCATTCAGACCCTGAAAAAGAAATGTCAGATGTTGAGCGGGAAATAAACCCGTTCGGATTCACCGTAACAAGCTGGCAGACTGACCGCGAAATCAGGGGAGGCGAGTAATGAGAAAACTGACGTTAATTACCCTGATAATAATGCTGAACAGCCAGGCATGGGCCGCAGCTACACCACAAGCGAGCCGTTATGATGCACGTATCCAGCAGGTCATTTATAACCCGCAGAATGTTACCGTTGTAAACACAAAACCAGGATTTATGACGACTCTGGTTTTTGATAACGATGAAGCTGTTATCAGTGCCAGTCCTGGCTTTGATGAAGCATGGGAAGCCAGAGCAGATGCAAACAGGGTAAACATTCGTCCGGTTGCGCTCACACAGGGCGCACCTGGTGAAGACGGTAATACAACACAGGTTGTTATCCCGCCGAACAGCCGTGACTGGCATACCAATATGCTGATTGTGACAAATAAGCGCCTGTACAACGTTGAGCTGAATGTCATTGATGAAAAATCGCCACAACAGCCCGCATACCTGGTGAGTTACCGCTATCCAGGAGACGAACGTAACAGAGCTAATAAGGAAGCAGCAGCGCGTCAGAAAGAATGGGAACAAAAGCAGGAACAAACCCAGATTCAGAAAGCACTGAGAACCGCACAAACCCCGCGTAACTGGGACTACACGAAATATCCAGGAAAAGACAGTTACAACATTGAACCTGATTTTGCCTACGACGACGGTCGCTTTACGTTTCTCGGATTCTCACCCAACAAATCAGTTCCATCAGTTACCAAAGAACAGAACGGCCAGGAATACGTGGTTAACAGCAGTATACAGCGTAAGGGCAATTTTACCGTTCTCGTTATCCAGGAAATCACACCACGGCTTGTATTACGTTCCGGTGATGCCGTAGTGGGGCTGAAAAATAACGGCTTTGGAAAAGTACACGCGGCTGATAATTCAACCGTATCTGACAAGGTGGAGCGCGTTGAAAAAACAGATAACACCTAATCTATAAAAATATAATTATATTTTTATATAAGGACTCATATATGACTGACGAAAATAAATCCCCCTCTACGGAAGAAGAAAAGCCAGTGATGACATCTGATCAGGATGATATCGCCACGCTGGAACGAGAAGCCAGAGCAAAACGTGAGGCTGAATTACAAGCATCACAGGACGATGAAAAGGAGAACTCATTACAACCAGCAGTAAACAAACTGAAAAAACGTCAGAAGGGGAAAGCAGCGGCCTTTCTGGCAATATGCGCAGTAGCCCTGATTGGCCTGACATGGGGCGGTAACTGGGTATATCAAAACTTCCTGAAGCAAGAAAATGGAGAGAAAACAAAGGAGGTTACACCACCTAAAAAAACGAATGACTACCGGAAACGAACCGATTTAGGCATGGCCACCAATGAGCCGGAAAATTCGACTGAGGGTGAGCAAGCTGTTAGCCAGGATAACACGGGCAATGTATCCGGTACTGCCGGACAGATGAAAACATTTGAGCCACCACAACTGAATAAGGCCAGCTTCCTTGTTCGTCGTAATAATACGGCCAGCCCCCAAAATCAGGTAAAAACAAGACAACAGGAAATGATACTGGCTGCGGAAAACAACGCCACACAGCCTACAGACAGTACAGCAACCACAACACAACATGGCACTGCATCACAGGCAATTTCCCCCGCAACAGTGCGAAGAATCCCCTACAACCCTGATTTGTACATACCGGAAAACACAGTCATTCCATGCTCTATGGATTACCGCTTTGTTTCCGATCGCGCTGGAAAAATACGATGTACGGTAGCTAAAGATATCTGGAGTGCCAGCGGCAATACAAAACTTATCGAGAAGGGAACCACAGCAACAGGAATATACCAGACAGGAATTACGCAAGGGCAGGGGCGCGCTTTTATCATGATGACAAAATTACGCACCCGACAGCGACCATATCTGGATATTCCGCTGATTGATACCAACGCCGCTGGCGAGCTTGGAGAATCAGGTGTTGATGGATGGATTGATACCCACTTCTGGGAGAGGTTTGGCGGCGCATTAATGGTCGGCATGATCCCAGATATTGGCGCATGGGCATCAAACAATGCGGGTAAAAAAGACCGCAATACAGACTATACAGAGAACAGCCGCCAGGCTATGGCGGATATGGCTCGAACCACGCTGGAAAACAGTATCAATATCCCCCCTACGCTCTACAAAAACCAGGGCGAAATTATCAACCTGATTACAGGGCAGGATATTGACTTTTCAAATATCTACACGCTGAGGCTGAAAAATGAACTGCAAAGATAAAGAGACTTGGTTGCACATGCTCGCCGCCGGACACATGGGGGGTCTCGCCGGGAACCCGAACGAAGCCGCCGCACAGGATGCTTACCAGCGTCTGATTAAAAACAAAACCGCACAGGCCGTTTTGCAGCGGTGTACCACCAGAATCACACTGAAAGGAGCAAACGATGACCGCTAAGAATATTTCCCTGGACCGCTATAAACAGCGATTTTTTGGTGACTTTCTGGAATTACCAGGACTGACAGAAATAGCTGTTAATCGTCCAGGTGAACTCTGGACAAAGATAGATGGTGTCTGGGGGCAACATACCGTTGATCTGAAATTTGACGATTGCTATAACTTTGCTCGGTGTCTTGCAAAACACCATAACGATAATATCGAGGATATCAAACCAGGACTTTCTGCAACCCTGGAATCAGGAGAACGATGTCAGGTTGTCGTACCTCCGGCGTGCGAACGTGACACGATCTCAATCACGATCCGTAAACCGTCAAAAATTCAAATTCCGCATCAGGCATATATTGATAGCGGTTTTTATAACCGCGTCACAGGCATTGAAAAAGCATCCACACATAACGAAGAATTGATTGAATTATACAAATCAAAAAACATTCCTTTGTTTATGGAAAAATGTGTGGAGTATGGAAAAACATTAGCCGTCGCAGGTGAAACCAGTACGGGTAAAACAACATACATGAAAATGTTGATACAATATATACCCGTCCATTTACGCATAACGACGATAGAAGACAACCCAGAGATAATATTCTACAAACATAAGAACTATGTTCATCTGTTTTATCCTTCTGAGTCATCCGATGAAAAAGGTTCTGTTGTAACACCAGCGGCGCTTATACGCTGGAATTACCGGATGAATCCAGACAGAATTTTATTAACAGAAGTGAGGGGTGGAGAGGCATGGGATTTTCTGAAAATAACGGGGTCAGGCCATGAAGGAAGTATGACCTCCATTCATGCTGGTTCAGCCATGAAGCAATCGACGGTTTTATTACCCGCTGTACTGAAAACCCACAGTGTGCGCAATTACCATATTCATTCTTGCTACGTAAAGTTCTCGACTCTCTGGATGTTGTTGTGAGCATTGATTTAGATGGAAACGTACGCCGTATGAATGATATTTATTTCCGACCGTTACACCGCAATCAATATTACGAGGAAATGAAAGTATGATAAAGCATATACTGGTTACTGTGCTTGTAACACTAATTACCGGATGTTCCTCACCGCCTCCACCAGTACCCGTGGAATGGAATAAAAAGCCGGTATCGCTTAACGAGAAACTTCCTGAATGGAACCCCAATAGCTTAATAATAAAATCGCCTGTTATTAATGACAAATGGACGTTATCCATTAGCTCACAAGATTTCAATAAAGAAGATTGGATGCCATCTGTCTTTTATGCCATTGCTCACTCAACACAAATCACAGTAGCAACAAAGTCAGGCGCTGATTATTTCAGTGCAAAAAACTGGTTGTATCATCATGGTGCAAACGGGGTAATTATATATCACCCCATCACAAATTGTCTTACGTGCAATGAAACAACCATCTACTTTTCGCGTTAACACAAAATATTAAACAAAGGGTTCTGACATGAAAAAAATTGCAGCAATAACAATGTTTGTTTTAACAACCGCCACACCTGTTTACTCTTATGCCGCAGACCCATGCGAGGTTGTTTTATGTATGTACGGAAAAGCTACAGGAAACAGCGGAGGTGGCGAATGCAGATCAGCAGAAAAAGCATTCTTCAACATTCTTAAGAAAAAGAAAGGTTCAATACGATGGAGTAAAACATTTGATGCACGTAAAGCATTTTTAAATCAGTGTTCATCCGCTGATCCCGCAGCTATATCAAAAATAATGAGTAAGTTTGGTAGAGTTCGAGGGTAAATATGAATACAGATGAAAACATGGTATTTTATCTGACAAACTCCGATCTTGTTTATAGCTATGCACACAAGATAGTGTGCTCCATTCCATCAGGAATGAAAGGGAATTTCATTACTTCTATCGGCGAAACGCTTGAAGATTTAAAGAAACGATATCCTGATATTATTCTCATTACAGAATCGGAAGCATTAGCATTGCAATCGAAGAGGGAAAATTAACATATTCTTTCAGATCTGGAGAATCCTATGTTAAAAGAAGATATGTTCATTAATAATATTCATTCAAGGAATCAGGACAGAATCCATGTAAAAAGAGTCTTTGATGATATTAGTAATAAAGCAAACAGGGGATGCGGGCTATATTATGAAATATATCAAGCGAGGTTAATGCGAGGGTTAATTGAGCACACAGTAAAACTGAAAAGTTCTGATGCCAATAAGCTGATTAGTTACGCTGCTTCACAAGGTTATGAAATAACAGAAGACAGATATAATGCTGCAATAAAAGCCGAGGATGAATGTCTGACTGAAATAACACGGGCACAGGTCTGAGGCAGAGGATTGCGTAGCAACCCGAAGGGCGGGGCAAATTCGCTTTGCGAATTTGGGCGAGTCCGACGCAGGGCGTGGTGCAGTTCAGGCTTTCTTTATTTCTGGCTTCAATTTCGAAGAAATTGTTAAGACAGGAATAAAGAAAGTGGTGCGTGGACAGAAAATTCAATTTCGAAGAAATTGTTAATTTTCAGGCACCACGCCCACCCGCGAACATTCGCCCCAAGCGAATTGAAGCGGGCCGGGGGGAGCCGCAAAAATTTTTCCGCCCCAGCGAGAAAAAAGGCACGCCCACGTGCCGGTTTTTGTGGGGGGCTTGCCCCGCACACCGTCGGGCCAGGTAATATTTCCCGCCCCAGCGGGGGATATTACCGATTAGGCGCGACCACCCCCTTTAAAGCAGCGTTCCAATTTTTTCGAGCTTGCGAAGAAAAAATAGGCTAAACGCGCGTCTTAAAGGGGGTGGTCGCGCGTAGCGCGCGACGGTGTGCCGCCTTTGACCTTGGGGGTTTTGGTCCGGCGTCCAGACGGGCCATTACCCCCATGTGACGTGAAGGACTGGCGTTCCAGCCAGGCCGAAACGGCACACGCCGTTGCCCGTTCTTCGGGCTTTCAGGAGCCAGACGATAACTTATCGGCTGGCTTCTGAAAGAACGGATAACGGGCATGATCGCCTTAGGCGATCACAACGTTTTTGGCTTTTATTGGGGTACAATAATGGGGTACAGCTATGGGGTACATTATATCCCCCATTACTGTACCCCATTGTCGTACCCCATAGATTCACTTTATGAATGGGGAAAACAAATATGAATCCACATCTAATGCAAAAGCTGAATGGTATTGCTGATGCCTTTTCAATATTTCTGTTATGGCTACAGAACAGCCCTGTCATATTGTCATTACTGGCAGGACTAACACTACCATTTATATTCAACCTACCACGAGAGGAAAGAAAAAACGCTCCCTTCTGGTTAAAATCTGTTGCGTGCGTGTCCATTTTCTTTTTCATATTCGGCACAATGTCACCACTTAGTATTCATGGTCTGAGCTACCTATTTGACGTTCTCGATCCCAATACACTACTTAGAATACCATTATGGATAATCACAATTCTCTTTACACTAGCTGGATTAGCTTTTCATTTGACCGCGCGACGATTATTAGCAGGTGAAATAGACAGCCTGAAACACAGAATGATAAAGAAAAGCAAACTTGAGAGAAATACAAGAACAGATGTTCGCAAAGTAAAAGAATTGTTGCCAGACAGCATAGAATACAATCCCCTAGATTACATTGATTTGAAAAAAGGGGTTTTCATTGGCTTAGACAAAGACGACCAACCGCAATATATAACAATAAAAGAATTTCAGAAACAACATGCAGCAATCATAGGTACAACAGGTTCCGGTAAGGGCATTACCGCATCGGTTTTGCTTTATCAGGCAATTCTGTTAGGCGAGGCTGTTTTTGTTGAAGATCCAAAAGATGATGAATGGGCTGTGCATGTTCTTAGGGAAGCATGTAAAAAAGCAGGAAAGAAATTTGTTGTAATTAATTTAAACAGAACCAACCATCAACTTGACTTACTTGCTGACATATCACATGAACAATTAGAAGAATTATTTAATGCAGGATTTAGTCTATCAAAAAAAGGAGAGGCCGCAGATTTTTATCGTATAGCTGATCGCCGCGCAGCCAGAAATGTAGCCGCAATTCATAAAACCGGAATGACACTGTATGATTTATTCAACGATGACAACGTAAAATCAATAGGAGAAGATGCCCCAGCATTTTTAGGTGAACTAGAAGAAATTGCTCTTGTAAATTCCGTCAATGCAAAAAATGGATTTTCTCTTAAAGAGATTTTTGATAATGGAGGATGCTGCTATATCATTGGGTCAACCCGAAATCAAAAAATTATTTCTGCACAACGCATGATACTTACGCGTTTGATTCAGATAGCTGAAACCAGAGACAGAATAAACACAACTCCACGTGTTGTTGCAATTTTTCTTGATGAGTTGAAATATCATATTTCACGCCCGACAATGGAAGGATTAGGTACAGCACGAGATAAAAGTGTGCATATATTTATGGCCTTCCAGGCAATAGATGATTTAAGAGATTGCCCTTCTGATCTTAATGGCGATTCTGTAATTGGTGCTGTTATTGAAAACGCAAAATTCAAGTTAATCTATAAAATCCAGAATCCAGAAACAGCAGAGTGGGCAGCTAAAATGACTGGTTCAATATTAGTTGACGATGAAATGAGGAAGGTGAGAACCGACTTATCATTAACAGAAAAAGTTGATACTGACCGCATGATAAGACAGGCAGAAAGTTATTATGTAGACAGTAATATGTTTTTAAATCTACCTGAAAGAGTAGGATTTGTGTTCACATCAAAAGATTTACCAAAAGCAACTAAAATGTCTCATATACCAGCAAACAAAGAAACCATTGAATTGCTATCTTTTGAGACAGAACAAATAGAACAACACAATAACAACGATGTGCCTTCCAGTGGTTTATGAGGTTTTACTATGTTAATTCATGATTTTTACGAAAGAAAAAGAATATCAGCTAACAACATGCTTTGTCTTTTAAATTTCCTTAAGGATGAAACGTATTCAGACTTTCACATTATAAAAAGAAAATTAGGATTCACAAAAAAAAGCAGAAACCCAGTATATAAATTACTAAACAAGGCTCTTAAAGAAGGTTTTATTATCAAACATGAAATACCATCATCAAAAAGAAAATTAACTGTTTGGGGTATTACTATGCAAGGATTAGCAATGGTTGTAAAAGCCGATGACATTACGTTCCCTAGTTATTTCGAACCCAGCAAACTAAAATACTGGACTCTTGAGCATCGTCTTTTAAATCAGCGAGTGAGAATATCTCTGGAAAGTAAAGGCGCTACTGAATGGATTAACGGTGATAGTGCAGCCTTCATCGCACGTTATTCCGGCTGTTCCCATCGCCCTGATGGAGTAATAAAACAACCAACTGGCGCAATAATGGCTATTGAAACAGAACGAACAATGAAAACTCGTGCTCGCTATATAAGCATTATAAACAGTCATCTTACGGCAAGAGATAAAGGAAACTGGCATTATGCTTTGTACGTCATGCCTGACACCAAAAGTAAAGAATCATTAATCAGACTGTTCGACTCAATCAAAACTGTAATGAGGAATAATACACCTGTGCCTTTTGATGCAAAAAACAGAGAGATGTTTATTTTTAGAACAATTGATGAACTGGAACAATAGTTGATGAAAATATTAATCATATTCGCATTATATATCTTGTCGCCTTCACTATATGCCAATGCAGCGGATATACAGGGAAAAGTTATTCGTGTACTTGACGGCGATACCATCGAAATTTTACAGAATAAAACGCCAGTAAGGATTCGTCTGGCCAATATTGATGCACCGGAAAAGAAACAGGCTTACGGACGCTGGTCAACTGACCAACTTAAAAGCCTGATTGCCGGACAATCCGTCAGGGTGACATATTCACACAACGACCGTTACGGTCGCATTATCGGACGTGTATTCACAACAGGCGGTAGTGAGGCTAACCGCTTTATGGTGCAATCGGGTGCTGCATGGGTGTATGAGCATTACAACACAGATAACGCTCTGGCAGATCTACAACAGGAAGCTCGCTCACAAAAACGAGGTTTGTGGGCTGACCCCAATCCCGTTCCACCGTGGGAATGGCGACATAAATAGGAGATTGACATGCAAACAATTACCACACGTGAACAGTTATTAGTGAATGGGAAAGTCCTGGAAAGGGTTGCGACACATATCGTAACTGGCGCTCATGGGTATGAAACGCTTTGTACAGGTGGCTATAACTTACAGTACAACCAAGAGCGAGTACTGGTTCAAAATTGTGAAAAGCTGGCTGAAGGCGAACTGCCCATCACCTGCCACACTTGTTTCGCTGTATGGCAGGATGCATACAAATTCAAAGATAGCGACTTTGACATAAAATCAGGAAATTTCACTGATACAGGTCTGACAGATATCACAATTGGCCAGATTTCAGAACCAGAAGAAGAAAGTGTGAATATTCTCTATGCGGATCAATACGAAACATTGCCAATAGAACGCTATATGACAAATGAAGAAGTAGGCAGATTAGTGTTCAATTTTATGAAACGCACCAACGGCGAAGCGTTACTAATAGTGTTTCCAGAATATGATAATGGAGACGATAATGACGATAAAAATACTCGTTGTGTCAAATGACGGCCATGAAAAACTAATTGATCTAAGTCCAGATAATGATTTAGCTAAAATTACAAAATCATTGCGTACAGCAGAAAACAGGATGGTATGTGTTATCCAGGACAATAATCGTATTCTCCGCTGGGACAGAAGCTATGCCTCTCGTGCCAAAAATCACTGGCGAAAGGTAGCTCCCGATCGTTTTGAGATTTTAGGAACCGTTGAACATATTCATTATGTTGGTAAGTGTTAATATCAGGGGACAGTTCGTCCCCTATGCCATTTTAATGATGCTTTTTCCAGAATTCCTGGTATGCCTCCAGCAACTCCCCGTGCTTCATATCATTAGCCGCTGCAATCGAGCGGAACTCCCGTTTAACTTCCATATCCACATAAAGGTTAAGCTGAGCTTTTCTCCCATCAGCGTTTTTACGCGTCGGATTAAATCCGTGTTGTGTATCCTCCAGACTTGGCGGCTCGCCTTTGGTGTTACGCGGTTTTGGTGGTACATTAGCCATCTTATCACCTCTATAAAAATATAATTATAGAATTATATATCACTGTGAGAGTTTAGTCAGCAAGTCAATAACTCCCTGGACAACTTCGTCAGCTTTCTGCCGTGGACCTGGAAAAGGGGATTCCGTCAATGCCAGTCCTTTATCCTGTGCCTGGCTGAACGAGGTCATAAAAGGTATTGCGCCATTGATAACTTGAACACCACACGGTTTAAGATATTCAAGCGCGGTACGATACTCACTTTCGCTTTCACTGACTCCGACAAAAACTACAGCCATCTTATTTGTTGAGTGTCCCTTGTTACGCAATGCATTCACGGTTGTAACCGTCGTTCTCAAATCGTCCACACTAAAACCAGACGGTAACACGAGCAAATCAACAATTTCTGCCAGGCTCAACAGCGATTTAGTTGCATAAGCAGCACTATCGATAACGACTAAATCCCATATCCCTGATTCAATATGTTTTTTAGCCTGTGATACCGTTCCGCATCCCTGAATAGTGACAGGTGGTTCAACTTTATATCTCAATCGCCGCTGTCCCCAATCCAGGAATGACCCCTGATCAACATCCATATCAAGCCCTAATACCTTCCAGTCTGCCTTCGTGTACTCTGTGGCAATAGCCCTGCTCATTGAGGACTTTTTCACCCCGCCTTTACCGTTAACCAGCGCAATAGCTACCGTCATACGACCCCCTATAAAAATATTTTTATAGAAAAATATAATTATAGTATCCGTATTGGTGCCAAGAATTGCAACAACTATTTGAACTACAGGCGGCAAGTGAAGAGATAACTTGTGAATATAAGGCTTTCACAACCAAATTCAGCCAAAACAAAAAATGACGTTTTATTAACAAATACGCAACATAAAAAACGGTGGAAAACGCCCAGGAAAACATGATCTTTTGAGCGGATTTTGCAGATCCGACAACGAACGGTGATCCGATGGTGCCGATAACGTCCATTATGTTAAATAGCCCCGTTTCCCTTGAAATTATAAGTCGTAGCTTATACAATCATCTATAAGCTATAACTTATAGGAAAAGGGACATGTGGACTGTTTATTTTGGCAGATTATTTGATGAATGGTTTGAAGAGCAGGAACTAGCCCTAAAACGAAAAGTGCTGGCTGAACTTAAACATCTTGAAGAGTTTGGCCCCTCTCTTTCACGGCCACATGCAGATACAGTGAAAGGGTCACGTCATAAGAATATGAAGGAACTACGTATACAATATGAGGGACACCCAATCAGGGCATTCTTTGCATTTGATCCAATTAGACAAGCAATCATTCTTTGCGCTGGCGACAAAAGTAATGATAAGAAATTTTACGACAGAATGATTCGTATTGCTGACGAAGAATTTTCCACTCACTTAGCCGAACTGGAGGGCAAAAAATGAGAACATTAGAAGAAGTAATTGCGGCTCAATCACCTGAAAGTCAGGCGATCATCAAAGCTATGGCTGATGAGATGATTCTGGAAACAGGGCTGCAAATGATGCGTGAAGAATTGCAGCTTTCACAAAAACAGGTTGCTGATGCAATGGGAATCAGTCAGCCCGCTGTAACTCAACTGGAACAGCGCGGAAATGATTTGAAGCTGGCAACGTTAAAGCGTTACGTTGAAGCTATGGGAGGAAAGTTGAGCCTAGATGTTGAACTCCCTACCGGAAAGCGAGTGGCCTTTAACATTTAGTAGAAAAGGGGCGAAAAGCCCCTTTTGGGGTCAGACAGTGGTTGGTTCTGCGGTGATCGTATCCCTTTTACAAAGAACATATTCAGGGTGTTTTCCAGCCAACAACAATAAGTAGTTATATTCACCTACAGATAAAGACCTTGTAGCTTTACCTGCGCTTTCTTTCATTTGCCAGGTATTTAACTGATAGCCAAAAATTTCGGCAGCTTCCTTAAGCGTTAAACCTGCGGAAATTCTCGCCTCTTTAACATCTGCCGGAGTTGGTTTAGTTTGCATTGTTATTACCTCTTGTAAATAAATCAGCCAGAATACCATTATCAAGATCCAATAATTCTGGCAATGTAAGATTCGTATCGAGCACCAATTTTTTAACTGTCTTTTTCCCTTTAACTTGCTCTTTATCACAAGATTTCACATATGTCTTAACATACTTTCTGACCATATACATCTGATTATCCATATCTACTGTAACAACATAAGAGTAACTACCCTTACTTTTAAAGAAAACATTATCAGTTTTCATAAACAACCCCATATAAAATTCACATCAACACTTTGTTATAGTTTTTTTATAAAACCTGCCACTTTGATAAGTTGATCAACATTAAGCCCTCTGATAACCATTTCATAATCATCACCATTTTGTAGTATTTTTCCTGCAAGTCCATTATCCGCATTAAATCCCGTTAATGCCCCATACCAGGGAGATATAGAAAGCAACTGTGATAACATCCCTTTGATTATTCGCACTTTATCTTGTTTTTCCTGTAATGCGCTCTCATGCTCCCTGAGCAATTCAATTTCATCCAGTGCATTAGCAAGGATTTTCCGAGATATATCATTAGCAATACCAACAGGATTGCGCGTAAGAGATACAGTACAGACGGAAGGATTACCGTGCCATACAAGACTATCAACGCTACCAACTATAAAAAATCTTTCACGCTCCAGACGAATAATGATGGAGTATTTACGAATTTCTGTAGAAGTCAGTTTAATACGATGCTGATAATTATCCAGTTTGTTAACACGCCAGCCGTTCCCAAGAATACGGCATACAACTTCAAAGACAGGCTGATATTTTTCTGAAAATGTTGTCATGCTTTCAAATCCTTTACTGCGCTAACGTAGCCAGCAATCGCAGAGTGTCAGCTACTCAATCCTTTTCGGGTTCGATGCCCGAAAAGGATTGCTGGCGAGGATATAGGGGGCTTACGCCCCCGTTTCGTTATGCTCTGGCTTCAACTCTTGCCCTGCCTTCAACTTGTTGCCATCCTCCGGCCTGGAATTTTCCGCTTGTGCCATATTTTGCGCGGATTTCCTCTATCGTGTGCTCTTCACGGTTCCAGTAACTTTTATGTTCTTCTGGACGATAAAACCATTGTTTTTTCTTTGCCGCCCATTTACACCCTATTTCTTTTAATGCTTCTTTGTGCTCGATAGTATTTCCACTAATCCAGATCCAGTTACCAATAACCTCATAAACTAAACCAGACAAACCGTAAAGAGCCTTTAAAACATTTTCTAGTTCATCACCATAGTTATATATTGCACTTTGTTCAGGACTTTGGTACTGATTAATCTTATCAAGATTCGCCATTAAAAAATCGAATGCTGAATTAACCGCCTTCATCATTTCAGCACCTACCGGATTACGGTCTGGGTGATATTTTAATGCAGCTTTCTTAAAGGCGTTTTTGATGTCTTTTTCAGTCAACTGGCCAGACAAGCCAAAAATATTTAATGCTTCTTGGATATTCATTTTGTAGCTCCCGCCCCTGTGGGGCTAAGATGAGAGGGAAACCATTTCCCTCTCGATGATTTAATTATACCTTCAATTGCAGGTATTGCAAGTTTTTTAGCTCTCTTTTTGAAAAAATTTATAATTACTGTCAGGACATCAACATTGCTTAAAACATTTCATATCCCTGTAAATAATTTAACCACCACCTGAATTGATCCCAATCCGTAAATTTCATTGCTGGGATTCTCGTTTCCCATCCTTTGACAAGTGAATCCGCAAGTTGTACGATCTGACCTGTTGACATTTGAACACCTCTCTATTGTTTTGAGTGTCGATAAAGTGATCAGGTTGCTCGACCAACCTGATCACACCTTTATAGAATATATGGCTATTGCATACATTCTATATATTCTTTAAGATTCAAAGGCTCCTCACCTATTTTTAAATCATCAAAATACTTTTCATATTTTTTAGCATAATACTCAATCAGTTCAATATCTTCTTGCGTAATTTCCCCTAATTCTTCTATTACACCATTTTTATAATCTCTAATCTTATTGTTATCTGTAAATACTACAATATATTTTTCACCAGTCTCTATATGAATTAATCCAATAGTACAAAGTGTCAAAGTATTAAAAATAAAAATCTGTTGCGTGGTTGATTCAATATAAGGTAAGCGAGCCATTTTTAAACTCCACTTGCTTTAGATTTGGATTAAATAAAGAGCCATATAACGGGGCAATTGCCCCGTTGAGGACTTACAGCAACGTTTTGTAATGGGCTAAAAGCGCTTCCAGTTCAGTCGCTTTCTTTCTGAAAACAGGGGAATGGGACTCTACCGCATCAATCAGTGCGTCAAGTTCTGTTGTGATTTCCTGCAAAGTGCTTAAAAATTCTGTACCCTCCTGGTTGGTCATCCAGGAAACAAAGGCTTTTACTGTTTGTTCCTGCATAACTTCAATTTGGGTAATAGCGTCTTTTTGCTGATCGCCAGTTGCTTTAAATGTGGTTCTAAAAATAAATGCACTCATTTTAATCTCCCGCCCCTATGGGGCTAAGTGGAAAGGGAACCTATTTCCCTTTCGATGATTTTATTATACCTGCATATGCAGGTATTGCAACTATTTTTCACTATTCGAACTGAAAAATTTTCCACCACTCACCTTTAATTCCTTCGCGTATGTGCTCAATTCAGCAAGGGCACTATTCCGCTTCCTCACCCACTCGCTCACTAACGTTCGGTCGCTAGGGTTGCGGCGAGCGGATCTACTTTCCTAGGGTTGTACACCGGAAACGCCGAAATTTCCGATTTCCAAACTGACCCCCAACAGGAACCTTTTTGTGATCTTTCTCGATCATATTGTTAGCAGTTAGTTAAGTTATGCTCGATGGTGGGAAGATGCCGCGTTAGCGGCATGTAAGGCGCGAAATATAGTTCCATAGAATCACAAATGCTAAGGCGCGCCGATACCCCTAATCAAGGACGTTCATGTCGCCAGGAACCGCGTCAGCCCCCTGCTAAGCCAAAATTGCACGGAACTTACAGCTACTTAGGTGGTAGGTGGTCGTAGACCGTCGATGTTACAGCGATGATAGGTGAATGATTGTTCGTTTTTAATGACCGGATATGGTGTCTCTAATGCCCCGATGCTTGCGAGGGGTGCTACCTTTGAGGCGCTTGCGCCGATGTTTTTTAGTTATCCACTTGTAAAAGGGGATAACAGTAATGTTTTTCTTTTTGCTTCTCTTTTAGTACGTAAGTAACTAAAAGAGAAGCAAAAGAGTAATTGCGTCATATCGTTTGCACTTCACTTATGATTATCCACAAGCTGTACATCGTTTACCCTCTGGCCATAACCTATGGCTGCTCTTTCCTGAGCAGGGAGCCGCTTGGAAAACGGAAATATCTCACGCTAAGACTATTTTTTGTACAGAGATTTATTATGGACGTGACGATATACCGCCATAAGGCGGTAAGTAGCCAGCATCAGGCCGGAATGGGGGTAGGTGAATGTGCGTAATATTCTTTTTTGCGTTGTCGAGCTGCGTCGCGTTTTGCTTTCATCCTGGCTAATCCGGCTGCCGCTTTCCGCGTCCAGTTCTGAACTCTGATAGCTATAAGTCTGGCATCACCGGAGTAAATCACTTCATCAGGATCTGCCTTTAACAGCCTGGCACGTTCCCGATAAACCAGTTTTAACGGAATGCCAAGGATGGCAAAGAAATCCTCGGTTACTTCAATGTGTTTACAGGCACACCGTGCATCATACGGGTTAAACGGAGCCTTCTCTGTAATGATGGCATTCAACCAAACCAGGCGATCACAACCACGACTGGCGCGAGAAATGGATTTATGTCCCGCATCGCTGCGTGTAACCAGTCCGGCACGTTCGGCAAGCGTTTCAAGGTTATGCCTGGTTTCCCACGAGCGTAAATCGAGATCGTCCAGAATAGCTAACATCAATTCGCAAAGAGCCTCTATGCCAAACTTGTTAGCCTCATTAACCCAATAGCGGTTATGCCGGATACGGCGGCGGAGTTCGTTTTTGATTTTGATACGCCCTGCGACCGTCGTCAGCGATTTAATCCAGCGATTGAGGAAACGGCGTCGCTTACGCGACACAACGTTATAGGGGTTTGAGGCCCAACCGTACGAGATCGTACGCTAAGTTCATTTTTTGAGCAGAAGAGGTGAGTAAAGAAAACGAGGGTTTTATTTACTCTTCCCGTCAATGCCAGTAGCCATGCGGTTTCAGGGACTTTCAGTGTTAATAAACTCGGTAATCAAATCAACGTAAACCTGCCTAACAACGCCACGACTTTATTGACTTAAAATCATATAGTTAGCTTCTTAGCGTACGTTTCCGCTCCATTGGGCTTCAAACCCCTATCTCGGCTCGGTGTAGGTCGTTCGCTCCAAGCTGGGCTGTGTGCACGAACCCCCCGTTCAGCCCGACCGCTGCGCCTTATCCGGTAACTATCGTCTTGAGTCCAACCCGGTAAGACACGACTTAGCGCCACTGGCAGCAGCCGTTGGTAACTTGGTTAGCAGAGCGATGATGGCGCAAATGGTGCAACAGAGTTCTTGAAGTAGTGGCCCGACTACGGCTACACTGGAAGGACAGTATTTGGTATCTGCGCTCTGCTGAAGCCAGTTACCTCGGTTAAGCAGTTCCCCAACTGACTTAACCTTCGATCAAACCGCCTCCCCAGGCGGTTTTTTCGTTTACAGGCAGCAGATTACGCGCAGAAAAAAAGGATCTCAAGAAGATCCTTTGATCTTTTCTACTGAACAGAGATCCCCGTCAATTTAGAAGAAGATGATGGAGCCACAGTCCCTCCCTGAACATCACGTATATAGTTAGCCTGACATCCAACAAGGAGGTTTATAGCGAATATTCCCACAAAAAATCTTTTCCTCATAACTCGATCCTTATAAAATGAAAAGAATATATAACGAGGTTTAATTTATGAGTTTAAGATACTACATAAAAAATATTTTGTTTGGCCTATACTGCGCACTTATATATATATACCTTATAACAAAAAACAACGAAGGGTATTATTTCCTAGCGTCAGATAAGATGCTATACGCAATAGTGATAAGCACTATTCTATGCCCATATTCAAAATATGCTATTGAACACATATTTTTTAAGTTCATAAAGAAAGATTTTTTCAGAAAAAGAAAAAACCTAAATAATGCCCCCGTGGCAAAATTAAACCTATTTATGCTATACAATCTACTTTGTTTGGTCCTAGCAATCCCATTTGGATTGCTAGGACTGTTTATATCAATAAAGAATAATTAAATACCCAACACCTCATTTATAGTATTAAGTTTATTCTTATCAATAAAGGCACATAGAATGCCTGTAACAATAGCAATCCCCCAGATACCTAATGTAGTTCCAGCAAGCACACTAAAAAGTAAAACAACAACATAACTAACTCCAGCATCTACAGCTTTCTTCTCTAATGTAAGAAATAGCGGCTTCCAGTCACCTGTATCCTTAATTTTTAGGATATCAGATACCACATCATATCCAAAAGAAACATGTCCCGTAATCTTCAAGTACTTGGCAAACTGATCTAAATGCTTAGCCCAGTCTTCATACTTAACCGCCTCCAGTGCATTGAAAATTGCATCACGGTCTGCTTTGCTGAATTTCTTATTTAATACATCCTTGTATTTCTCAAAAGCAGCTAGAGCTTCATTCACATTGCTGATTTTCTTACCTTTAGATTTATCAGCAAGTTCCTGTGCCATTTTTGAATATTTTTCACCATATTTTTCAGATAGCGTTTGATAAAAGCTAACTGTTGCATCCACAGCATCCTTAATCTGCGAGTTCAGGAGATTAGTCTGTGCTGTTTTCAAATTATCTTCAGCATCATGAATACGTGAAACTGCTGTACTTCGCTTATTATTAGCCTGAGAAATAGCCTCTTGGATTCCATTTATCTCAGAGCTAATCTGGTTAAGACGCGTTTCTGATGCTGTTACCTGCTTTTGTTTTTCCTCCATCTCATCACCAGCTCTCGCCCGTAGTCTGGTGGCCTCAAAAAAAGGACGACTCTGAAGCGGATCATTCGCCCTAGGAGATAAAAGTTTAACCCTTTCATCCAGTTCTTTATATTTAGCAGATGCCTGATCCAACTCATTTCGTTTTCCGGACAGCGTATTCGTTTCTGCATCACGGGCATGAATACTGGAGCTTAAACGGGTATTGAGCGTATTAATCTCTTCATCCACTTTCGCCAGCTCAGATTGTGCAGCAGCAAGATTTTTTTGTGCCACCTCCACAGCCCGGGCCTCTTCACTCAATGCTGCCAGGCGTTTCTCTTCATCCTCAGCCAGTTTCAATTGGCGTTCTGTTTCAGCCTGCTCCTTCTCTATCTCTTTACGTCGTTGTTCTGCTTCCTGAAAAGCCTTTTCCGCAGCTTCCGCTTCTTTACGGGCTTTTTCTTCTGCTTTTGCAAGGCGCAACCGCTCTGCTTCTGCCTGCATCGCTGCATTATTGGCATGAGCCAGGTCAATAACCTCCGGATGAGTGGAATTATGGCGAAGCGCCTCATTCACAATATCCTTCAGATGTTGAGTCAGCGCATCCCGGTTTGCTTTTGCTTTAGCCTGTGCTTCTGCGGCAGCTTTTGCTCGGGCAGCCTGTTCTGCCTGCGTTTTCTTCAATTGAGCAGTAGACCATTTAGCTGTGGCATGAATGGCTGCAGAACTTTCACTTTTGCTACCTCCAGTTCCACCACCACCGCCAGAGCCACTCCCGTCTGGATTACCATTCAAAAGAGTAATGATTACCTGCCCCTTATCATCATAAGGAACACCATCTTTATAGTACGCTACAGCTGTTTCCATTATAAAATCCTCTTTGACATTAAAAACAAATAGTTAAAAGCAATATACTGTATATATAATCACTGGTTTTATATACAGTTTAAAATTACGCCGCTGCATTTTCCCTGTCAACCCTGTGGATTTTCATTTTTGTGAAAACGATCAAAAAAACAGCCACCCACACCACGTGCTATTTCCACCCGATGCCACAAAAACCAGCACAAACATTACCGTTCTCAGACCTCATTATGTTTTACTGAAACCATGAGATGAGACACCTATGGGACACTGTAACTTTATGGCATGGCACACACTCCGGGACGCACTGAAAATGACTGGAAGATCGCGTTCACAGTTTTACCGTGATATGCGCTCAGGTCTTGTCAGTTACCGTACCAGCCAGGACGGACGACGGGAGTTTGAAACCAGTGAACTGATCCGGGCATACGGCGAATTAAAGCGGAATGAGACACCAGAAAGGTACACTCAAGGACACTCAGAAAAACCTCATGATCAGCAGACAGAACGCATTCTCCGGGAACTGAATGAGCTGAAACAATGCCTGACGCTGATGCTTGAGGATAAACAAGCCCAGGATACGGAGCGCCGGCGCCAGGAAGCAGAACGGAAACAGCTACAGAATGAGATAGCCCAGCTCAGGCAGGCTCTGGAGCAGGAAAAGAAACGGGGATTCTGGTCCAGGCTGTTCGGTCACTGAACGCGCTCAGAAACTGATGATAAGATAATCTTCGGATAATAACTCACCGAGAATAAATACTTTAAGGTAGGGAGACACTCATGAGACGTACCGGAAACAAACTTTGTCTTATCGCCATGATAACAGCAACAGTAGCTCTCACAGCCTGTACCCCAAAGGGCAGCGTGGAACAACATACCCGGCATTACGTATATGCTTCTGATGACGGTTTTGATCCCAACTTTTCCACCCAAAAAGCCGACACAACACGAATGATGGTGCCTTTTTTTCGGCAGTTCTGGGATATGGGAGCTAAAGATAAAGCGACAGGAAAATCACGGAGTGATGTGCAACAACGCATTCAACAGTTTCACAGCCAGGAATTTTTAAATTCACTCCGGGGCACAACTCAATTTGCGGGTACTGATTACCGCAGCAAAGACCTTACCCCGAAAAAATCCAGGCTGCTGGCTGACACGATTTCTGCGGTTTATCTCGATGGCTACGAGGGCAGACAGTAAGTGGATTTACCATAATCCCTTAATTGTACGTACCCCTTAAAACGCCCTCAGTCGCTTTCTGGCGCAAAAAACGCAAAA